>OHVM01000001.1_pt1 | contig 552629 bp, 515 predicted proteins | sample 1579431 | NCBI WGS metagenome assembly OHVM01 (sample SAMEA3882524, study PRJEB24775) | human gut metagenome | biome: human-associated habitat; feature: intestine environment; material: feces | place: Netherlands | collected 2009/2010 | reverse complement strand
GCTTATTGATGGCGCTACAGATAACAGAGCTATTAAAGATGCTGTTGGAGATAGTGTTTCTGATGCAAGTAAAAATACTACAAAATATATAGATACTCCATATGGCAAAGCATTCCAAGAAAACTCTGAAGAGGCATTAAGAGTAAAAAAATATGTTGAAGATGGAGGAGATTTATATAGAGGAGGATCTTTTGGTCGATCCAACACTACAGATGCACAATTTTTGGCACCTGAAAGTCCTTTGTCCCCTGGATATGCTGATAAATACGGAGTTGATTTTAAAGATACCGATTATGTTATAAAAGGCAAACTTGATCCAAATGCAGATTTTATAACCAGATCAGCACCTGGACTTGGAAATAATTCAGGAGGGGCTATAGAAATTGTTACAAATCCAAACGGTGTTAAATTGGATTCATTTAATATGATTGGAGAATAAATATGATTTATAAAAATACTGCTGAATTAAAAAGTAAAATAGTTCAAATAATGAATTCAACTGATAAAAATAGTAAATATTATAATGATTTAAAATGGTTTAGTAATATAAATTACACAACAACTACTGAATATTTTGGAGAGTTAAAATTATTTTTATTGGACATCGTGAATTTAGATGAATTTAAGCATTATAAATCTGATTTATTGGACATAATTAATCAAATAAGTCAAATATTAAATTGAATATATGTAACAGTTATTTAGAAAATTTCTATAGGCAGGGAGAGCAATCACCCTGCTTTGCAAAATACTCTAAAAATCTTAACAAACCTACAACAAAGTTACTAACTATGTAGGCGCCAAGGTTCAGAAGTTCTATAATGACTATGTACCTCCGAAAATGCGGAAAGCCATCGAAGAGGCTAAGAAGTTTGTCTGTACAACCAAAGACCGTATTGTTAAGGATGCAAAGGAATTCATCCAGAATGTAGACTGGAAGAAGGTAGCATCCGGTGCATTTATGTGGGGTGCAATCGGCGGTGCAGTAGGCGGCGGAACTACTGAAGTTTTCAAGGATGTCGGCTCAAATGTACTTGGCAAAGTCGGTAAAAAGCTGGTTGAAGACGGCGCTGATATGGCGCTTGATCTTACACAGACGGCTACCGAAAACGGTGGATTAACAGGCAAAGATGTTCTGTTCAGTGCTGTAACAAGCTTCGGCGGAGATTTAGTCGGTGCTGCAAAGACCAACTCTACTGCAAGAAATCAGCTTATTGATGGCGCTACAGATAACAGAGCTATTAAAGATGCTGTTGGAGATAGTTTAACTGATAATAAAGCAGTTAAAAATGCTATCGCTGATAGTGCTACGGATAATAAAGCTGTTAAGAATGCTGTTAAAGATAGTACCTCTGAGGCAACAAATGTTGGATTAAAAAATGGTAGTAAACTCAAAACAAACGATGCTTTAGATGCAGCAGAAGACTTTCTCGGAAAAGGATATAAGGATGCAGGAAATGGTCGTTTTATTTCGGCTGATGGTACAAAGGTTGTTAGAATGGGAGATAATGATATTTTGGGAAAACATGGTGGTGGACCACATATGAATTTTGAAACCATGGCACCAAATCCAGCAAAACCGGGAAAAATGCAAGTTATTGATAATATGCATATTTATTTGGAGGATTAATATTTTGAAAACAGAAATTGAAATAATACCATACAATTCTGAAAAAGGAATAGAATTTAATTGGGAATATGGTTTCGAAATTAATACATCATTTGATAAGGAGATATTAATTTCAGCGAATAAGGCTGGTTTGATTTCTTTAGCAAGACATTTATTAACATTAGCACAAGATAGTGTTCCTTCTGGAACTCATATTCATTTTGATGATTTAAATTCTTTAGAAGATGGTTCTATCGGATTAATTATAGAAAAACTTTAAATAAAAAGTAGGAACACAAGGAAACGATTTTATTGTACCAAATAGGGCAGAGTGGGCAACCACACCATTATTCGGGCAATCCGGCGGTGGTGTACAGTGGTGGATATCTGTATTAGGATAGGAGGATAATGTGATGAAGAAAAATAACTTATTTATTTGCTCGTTGGTTGACATATTGGATTGTGCGGAAAAAGAAAAAAATGCAATACTTGATGGGAAAGAGTCTTTGTGGAATTTAGAACAAGTACAAAAAGTCATCGTTCCTGAAATAAGCGAATTGCTATCGTATGCAAATAAAGGTAAAATTTATTTCAAGTATAGAAAGAAACAAAGACTTTTGGAATCATCATATTTGATAACAGATTCACTAAATGATTTGTCTCATACCGCTTTAGGAGAGTGTGTTTTGAGATTACAAAATCTTTATGACACTTTATGAGATGTTATATCGCATACTTCCATTCCACTCTCCTCATAAAAGTGGTCCTCACCAGCAATGGCACTGGCAACGGAACACATGGAATCCAAAAACAGGTGGAATTACAGGACGTTCAATTCACTGGACACTATTTGGGAGGAGATTTTGATGAAATTTGCATATGATAAAAGTAAGGCACAGCATATCATAAATCATGAAGATATAATGCTTAAAACATATTCTAAGATTATTAGTACCTATACATCATTGTTTGAACAATACGATTGTTCTCTTAAAGTTAGACTTTTTTGGATTGATTTTTCTACCGAGAGGCGTTCTAACCGTCGTTTGCCGTTTCGTATTGGTTATGCGTGTTATGTATGTTGTGAAGTTCAGAGAGACGGCAAAGAAGTACAAGTAAAAAGTGCTGATGGCGAAGCAGATTACTATTCATTATCAGCTACATGGATGGTGTCATCAATAGAAAGGAGCTTTTTAAAAGCAAAAGCATCACTATATTCAGACACTGATGATATTGAAAACGACATGAAAGAATTGTTTCGGTTGTTATCGAATGACCAATAGAATATGCTATTGTATATACTGGAACTACAGAAATTAAGTGGGATGATAAAACCACGAAAACAATATATACCGATGTAGGTTTTAGTGGATATGCGCTTTTAGCCCTTCCTATTTTCTAACCTCAGGTGAGCCAGCCCAAGCTCCGGAAACGTTTCCACAACCGGTGCCGGCACAGTAAGAAAGGAGAAAAAAATGTTGTATGGAATGTTCAGATTAGGCATTGGGTTCATAATTGCTATTGTTCTCTTTGTTCTTATTAAATATACTAAAACAATATATAAGCGTAAATGTTGTATTGCAGCATTTATAGCTGTTTCAATAACTGTCAGCTTGTTGTACCTGATTCCGTTTGAAAACGCATTTATTACCTTTTCTACTCCTGAGAAAGCATTTCATTATACAAACTCTTGGGATATAGACAATATAGTCAGCGGAACGGAAACAAGCTTTGTGATTGCAAGCAAAAACAATGTGAATACTTATAAAATTGTCCCTAAAACGCAAAAAGGCTGGAAAATTAGCAGTGCATTGGCAACAAAAGATATGTTTCAGTATTTTTGCAACGGAATATCTATTCATATATACAGATATAAAAACTCTTCGGATTATTATATCGCATTGTTTGATACTGATGGCGGTCAAATCAATATAACTGACAATCGTGGTTCCAACTTCATCTCCGTAATACAGAATCAGTCAGCAGATATTGAACCGGTTTATCATTACTATGCTTGCATAAATAATATGGATAGCGAATATGTTATTACCCTTAATGGCGAAGATATAAAGCTGCCAATAACAAAATATAGCTGATACTTGCGGCCTTTGCGTCCAAGTGAATTGTTTTTAACCATGTAAAGCACCCTCTACTTTTTAAATGAAAGTGGAGGGTGTTTTTTTGCATTTAAGGGCAAATCAGACGTTTTTTTGTGAAAAGCAATCCGTGTTGTATTTGTTCATGTGAAAACTTTTGCCCTATAGAATACAAGGGTACGTGTAAGATTTGGGTGAATCCGAAATCTGCATTAGTAGATGTGAAAGAGGTGTAAAGAATGTTATTTGATATATCAAAAATAGTCACGCAAGATGTTGTAAATGCTATTAAAATGTTACGTATCAGCACAAATGCAGTTAACAAATATCTAAAGTGAGCTGATACGTAACATTTTTTGCCGTTCGTAATATAATATACCCCTCTTGATGTAGGTTGCACATCAGGAGGGGCGCTTTTATGCTATAACTAATAGTGTTATTAAGCTGATAAAATACATGTTTAAATGAAAACAGCTTAACTTATAGTGCTGAATTAGCGGTCTGAAAAGGACAAAAATATAAACCGGTCGAAAATAACCGGTTTATATTTCTTGATTTTCCAAAATTTCAGTAAAATATAGTATGGCTTTTTTACTGCAATTTTACTGCAGTTATGGAGTGAACAAGAGTGAATGTAAGGGATTGAAAGGGCGGAAACGTCTAAAAAAGCTCTTTGATACGCCTATATTCACGCTTGTTCTTCATAGTTCACGGTTGCAGCCGCGAAGCGATGGTGCGGATAACAGGACTTGAACCTGCACGCTTTTCGGCACAAGATCCTAAATCTTGCGTGTCTGCCAATTTCACCATATCCGCAAATTTCCGTTATTATACCAAATGTTTTTTTCAATATCAATAGACAAATTAGACATTTTGTTATATAATAATTATCAATTATTGTACAAAAGGGAGTTGTAGCAATGAGAAGTATTTTCACCGACAAGGTTTCAGACACGATGCCGCTGCCGGAATATCCGCGGCCTCAGCTTGTGCGCGACGGATGGCAAAATCTTAACGGCCTTTATGATTATAAAATATCAGACAGCAGTGAGAAAAAGCCGAATGATATTGACGGAAAGATTTTAGTTCCATTTGCTCCCGAGTGTTTTTTGTCAAAGGTCGAAAAGGGATTAAAGCCCACCGAAAGACTTTGGTATTTTAAAAAATTTTCATTAAACGACAATTTGAAAGGAAAGAGTATTCTTTTACATTTCGGAGCAGTTGATTGGGAATGCAAAGTATATATTAACGACACCTTTGTAGGTTCACATATCGGCGGTTATTGCGCATTTACTTTTGATATTACCGACTTTTTACGTGACGGTGAAAATGAACTTTCCGTTTGTGTATTTGACCCAACGGATTCTGGCTGGCAGCAACGAGGAAAACAGGTTAACAAAACGCACGGCTTTTGGTATACGGCTACATCCGGCATTTGGCAGACAGTTTGGCTGGAGGCGGTTGACAGCTGTTATATCAGAAAGCTTGATGTTGTTCCCGATATTGATAACAATCTTATATCAATTGATATAGACTTATCCGCCGAAATGAAAGGCGTTAAAATTAAAGCCCGGATAATGGACGGCGACAGCGTTATAGCCGAGAAAACAGTTAAGCAGCATGACGAAATCAAGCTTAAAAAGTACGAATATTGGTCGCCCGAAAATCCCAAACTTTATGATTTGTTTATTACCGTTTCCGTTGGAGATAAAGCGGTAGATTCTGTTAAAAGCTATTTCGGCATGAGAAAGTTCTCAATAGGGCGCGACAAAAAGGGAATAACACGTCTTTTCCTTAACAATGAACCGTATTTCCAAAAGGGACTTTTGGATCAGGGTTATTGGTGCGACGGAGGACTTACGGCGCCTACGGATGAGGCTATGATATTTGATATTTCTGAAATGAAACGTCTCGGATTTAATATGTTGAGAAAACATATTAAGGTTGAGCCGATGCGTTGGTATTATCATTGCGACAGACTCGGCATGCTTGTTTGGCAGGATATGGTAAGCGGCGGAGCGTACATCGGAGATTTCTACGCGGGAGTTTTACCTAATGTAGGTATTTATAAGCTCAAGGATAACAAATACAACAGATTCAGCCGCGGCGATAAAAAATGGCGTCGCAACTACTATGAAGAGCTTGAAGAAATGATAAAACAGCTTTACAGCGTCACGTCAATTTACTGCTGGGTTCCGTTTAATGAGGCATGGGGGCAGTTTGATGCTTTGAAAGTCTGCGATTTTGTCAGAAGCCTTGACAGCCATCGTGTTATTGACCACGCAAGCGGTTGGTATGATCAGGGAGGCGGAGATATTGACAGTATGCATAAATATATCCTCCCGATTCATCTGAGAAAATCAAAAAAACGCGCTTTTGTAGTTACTGAATTCGGCGGCTATTCGAATATAGTTCGGGGCCATACTTGGAATGAGAAAAAAGCATTCGGATATCTTATGTTTAAATCCAAAGAAAGTCTTACGAAGGCCTATAAAAAACTGCTGGATAAGCAAATTATCCCAATAATAGATAAGGGCTTATCCGGTACCGTTTATACTCAGGTAAGCGATGTTGAAAATGAAGTTAACGGAATTTATACATATGACAGAGCAGTTTTAAAAATTGATGAGAATGTTTTGAAGGACATTAACAGTCAGTTAAGATATTGAGAGGATATATATGGCGGCGACAAACAATCAAAAACTTAAGCTTCTTTATATATTAAAGTTTTTACAAGAGAATACAGATGAGAACCACATTGCGCATGCCGAGGATATAAAGCTTTACTTGTTAAATCACGGTATTGCCGCAGAGCGGAAATCAATATACAGCGATATTTCAATCCTTATTGATTTTGGATATGATATAATTAAGAGTAACGGTTCCGGCGGCGGCTACTTTCTTGCAAGTCGTGACTTTGAGCTTGCCGAGCTGAGACTGTTAAGTGATGCGGTTCAAGCTGCAAATTTTATTTCTGCTAAAAAAACAAAACAGCTTCTGAATAAGATATTTACTCTTACAAGCGCAGAGCAGGCAAAAAAAATCAAATCTCAGGTTTATGTTGATAATAGGCCGAAATGTAAAAATGAAGAGCTGTATTATACAATTGATAAGCTTGACCGTGCTATAAACGATAACCGTAAAGTAAAAATAATATATCGCAGACGTATATTATCGGACAATCCTGACCAAGCTTATGAGGAAAAAGAGCATATAATAAGTCCTTATTCTTTAATTTGGTCAAGTGACCACTATTATCTTGTCGGTAACAAAGAAAAATACGATAATCTTATGATTATGAGAATTGACAGAATCAAACACACAGAGATTATTGACGATTCTTTTTCCCGACCGTTTTCGGAAGTGTCTCCTTACAAATTCAGCTTTGATTCCGCCGATTATGCAAGCAAGCACTTCGGTATGTTTTCCGGCGAACCTAAGCCGATTTCTTTATTGTGCAGTAATGATATTGTCGAAAATGTGCTTGACAGGTTCGGAGAGGATGCTAATATACACAAAAACGGACCGTCAAAATTTGTTTTAAATGCCAATTCAGCCGTAAATGACGGATTAGTTTCATGGATTATTCAATTTGGAGGAAACATTCAAGTAACCTCTCCAAATGAGCTGAAAAATATGGTGCTTAAAAGGGCGGAAGAAATCAAGTCTGCATATATAATTTGATTGTTGTGCAAAATTTACAAAAAATAATCAATATTTTCTGTCCATTATCCATAGCGATACTTGAAAAAAATCTAAGTTTGTTATAAAATAAACAAGATGAAAAATGTTAATTAACAACCGAAAGGATGTAAAAAATGAGTAGTGCTTTAAACAAAATGACAGTCGAAGATTTCGATGTCAAAGGTAAGAGAGTTCTCGTTCGTTGCGACTTTAACGTTAAAATGGAAAACGGCGTTATAACAAGCGACAAGAGAATAGTAGCTTCTCTTCCCACAATTCAGTATCTTATAAAGAACGGAGCCAAGGTTATCCTTTGCTCTCATCTCGGCAGACCGAAAGGACAGGTTAATCCCGAGTTTTCTATGAAGCCCGTTGCAGCTCGTCTCTCGGAGCTTCTCGGTCTGAAAGTTAAAATGGCTGACGATGTTGTCGGCCCGAGCGCTCATGCTCTTGCCGCCTCGCTTAAAGACGGCGAAGTAATGCTTCTTGAAAATGTCCGTTTTGAACCCGGCGAGACTAAAAATGATCCCGAGCTTTCAAAGGAATTTGCTTCTCTTGCAGATCTTTATGTAAATGATGCTTTCGGTTCTGCGCACAGAGCTCATTCTTCAACTGCCGGCGTTGCCGCATATCTTCCAGCAGCATGCGGATATCTTATTCAGAAAGAAATTAAGTTTATCGGCGGAGCTTTGGAAAATCCGAAGAGACCGCTTGTTGCAATTCTCGGCGGAGCAAAGGTTTCTGATAAAATCGGCGTAATCACAAATTTAATTGACAAGTGTGATACTCTTATCATCGGCGGCGGTATGGCTTATACATTTATGAAAGCTCTCGGCCACAATATAGGTGATTCTCTTCTCGAGGCTGATAAAGTTGACCTTGCTAAGGAAATGATGGATAAGGCTAAAGCTAAAGGTATTAAATTCCTTATTCCCGTTGATAATAAGGTGGGTAAAGAGTATAAACCCGATACTGAAGCAATGGTTGTTAATTCCGACGAAATTCCCGACGGTTGGATGGGACTTGACATAGGACCTAAGACTCAGCAGCTCTTTGCCGACGCTGTTAAAGATGCCGGTACCGTAATTTGGAACGGACCTATGGGCGTTTCCGAGTGGGACAACTTTGCAGCCGGAACAATAGCAGTTGCTACCGCCATTGCTGATAGTAACGCCATTTCGATTATAGGCGGCGGAGACTCTGCGGCAGCCATACAGAAGCTTGGCTTTGCTGATAAGATGTCTCATATATCGACCGGCGGCGGTGCTTCGCTTGAATATCTTGAAGGCAAAGAACTTCCCGGTATTGCAGCTCTTAACGACAAGAAATAATAAAAATACAGGTGAGTATTTTTACTCACCTGTTAATTATGATAAAGGAGTAATAATTATGAATAAAACACTTCGTAAAGCTGTTATTGCAGGCAACTGGAAAATGAATAAAACTCCGAGCGAAGCTAAGGCTCTTATTAAGGAGATGAAGCCGCTTGTAAAGGATGCAGATTGTGATGTGGTTCTCTGCGTACCTTATATTGATATCCCTGCCGCTGTTGAGGCTGCTAAAGGTTCCAATATAAAAATCGGTGCGGAAAATATTCACTTTAAGGCTTCAGGTGCATTTACCGGCGAGGTTTCGGCAGATATGCTCAAGGAAGCAGGAGTTGAATACGTTATTGTCGGTCACTCGGAGAGAAGAACATACTTCGGTGAAACCGACCAGACCGTTAACCTTCGTGCTCTTGCAGCTTTGAACGCTGGCTTTAAGACTATTATTTGTGTCGGCGAAACACTTGAGCAGAGAGAACTTGGTTATACTGAAACTCTTTTGAAATTCCAGACTAAGATGGCACTTACAAATGTAACAAAGGAACAGCTTGCAAATGTCATAATCGCTTATGAGCCTGTTTGGGCAATCGGTACTGGCGTAACAGCCACATCCGATCAGGCTGATGAGGGTAACGGCTTTGTAAGAGCTGCTATCGAGGAAGCCTACGGTAAAGATGCTGCTGAGAGCGTAACAGTTCAGTACGGCGGTTCAATGAATGCGAAAAATGCCGAAGAACTTCTTTCTAAAGTAAATGTTGACGGCGGACTTATCGGTGGTGCGTCTCTTAAAGCCCAGGATTTCTCCGTAATAGTTGCCGCTGCTTCTAAATAATGATTGAATAGTTAGATAAGGTGATTTGAATGAAAAAACCTGTTGTTTTATGTATAATGGACGGCTTCGGCCACAACCCGTCCGATTACGGCAATGCGATAAAAGCTGCTAATACTCCGCGGTTAGATGAATTTATGAAGAATGATCCCATGACATATATCGGAGCTTCAGGAATGGATGTAGGCCTTCCGGACGGCCAAATGGGTAACAGCGAGGTAGGTCATACAAATATCGGTGCCGGCAGAGTAGTTTATCAGGAACTCACAAGAATTACTAAGGCAATAACCGACGGTGATTTCTTTAAGAATCCGGCATTTATGGGTGCGGTTGAAAATTGCAAAAAATACGGTACGGCTCTCCACTTGATAGGCCTTTTATCCGACGGCGGCGTACACAGCCACAATACTCATCTTTATGCTTTACTGGAACTCGCTAAACGTAACGGCATTAAGGACGTTTATGTTCATTGTCTTCTTGACGGTCGTGACGTACCGCCGGCATCCGGAGTTGAGTATATAAAAGAGCTTGAAGATAGAATGAGCGAAATCGGTGTTGGCAAAATTGCTACCTTAATGGGCAGATTTTATGCTATGGACCGTGACAATATGTGGGACAGAGTCGGAATGGCATACAGGGCTATGGTCAACGGTGAAGGCGTACACAATTCAAACGCCGTTGATGCAGTCGAAAAGTCTTATGAGACAATCGATGGTGACGGTAAGCATCTTACAGACGAATTTGTTATGCCCACAGTATGCTCCGAAGACGGCAAAATTAAAGAAAATGATTCTGTGGTATTCTTTAATTTCCGTCCGGACCGTGCAAGAGAAATAACAAGAGCTTTTGTGGATCCTGAATTTAAAGGATTCGAAAGGAAGTATTTCCCTCTTTATTATGTTTGCATGACTCAGTATGATGAGACTATGCCGAATGTTAAGGTCGCTTTTGCACCTGAGGCTCTTAAAAATACTATGGGAGAATATCTTTCTTCTCTCGGCAAAACACAGCTTCGTATAGCTGAGACACAAAAATATGCGCACGTTACATTTTTCTTTAACGGTGGAGAAGAAAAAGTATATCCGGGCGAAGACAGAGTCCTTATCGATTCACCCAAAATTTCAACATTTGACTTGAAGCCTGAGATGAGTGCTTATGAGGTCTGCGACGCCGCTTGTGAGAGAATACTCAGCGGAAAATACGATGTTGTAATTCTTAACTACGCTAACTGTGATATGGTGGGGCACACGGGTGTTTTCCCTGCGGCGGTAAAAGCTGTTGAAACTGTTGATGAATGCGTCGGTAAGCTTGTTGATGCAGTCAATAAGATGGGCGGCGTTACACTTATAACCGCGGACCACGGTAATGCAGATAAAATGTATGCTGAGGACGGAACACCGTTTACTGCCCACACAACCAATCCCGTTCCGTTGATTGTAGTAGGTTATGATTGCAAGCTCAAACAAAATGGCGGCAGACTCTGCGACCTTGCGCCTACAATGCTTGACATTATGGGACTTGCAAAACCTGCTGAGATGACAGGTGTTTCTCTTATTGAAAAGTAATAAGCTTCACCATTAGGGTTGCTGTAATTACACTAACCATATTGGCACACAGCGAAGCAAAAGCTGTGTGCCTTATCTTTTTTATACCTATTGCTCCGTAATAAACGGTTATTACATAAAAAGTGGTTTCAGTTGACGCCATTACAGCGGAAGCACATCTGCCTATAAATGAGTCGCAGCCATAGTCTTTTAGCAGATTTTCAAATATGCTTAGGGACCCGCTGCCTGACAGCGGAGTTAGTGTTATCAGAGGTATCAGTTCGGCAGGGATACCGATATTTGTAAAAACAGGCGTTATAAGTTTTGTGAAGTAATCGCAGAGACCCGATTTTGTAAACATATTTACTGCCAGCATCATTGCCGTAATCGCCGGGAAGATGGCCAACCCGGTTTTGAGTCCTGACGGCACGCCATCGGTAAAATCCTGAAAGACGTTTCTCTTTTTCAAGAGCGAATAACATACTGTCCCTGCAATGAAAATAATGAATATGTAAGCACCTATTTTATTCATATTTGTTACCACCGAGCATCTTTGTCAAAATAATACCTGTTGCGACCGATGCAAATGAGGCTACGAGCGAAGCCGCCACAAAGTCCAAGGGATTTGCGGCACCGTTATTTTGCCTTACAGCTGCTATTGTAGACGGAAACACCTTTAAAGCTGTTGAGTTTAAGACTACAAACATAACCATATTGTTTGTGGCTGTATATCCGTTAGGTCTGTCTTTTGCAAACTCTTTCATAACCAATATACCAAGCGGAGTCGAGGCGTTTCCAAGTCCTAACAGTCCTGCTGCCATGCTGAGACTTATCGCGTCAAAAAGTTTGCTTTTGGGTTTTACATCTTTAAATAAAAGCTTAATAATAGGGGACAGGGCCTTTGAAAATAATTTATTTAAGCCTGATTTTTCTATAATATTCATAATGCCACCCCAAAAGCAAAATACCCCTAATACAGATAGCAAAAATTCAACCGATTGTTTGCCGGATGCAATAATAGCACTTGATAAGCCCTCTGTACTGCCACAAATAAATGAAAATATTACGCTTAGAAGAATTATGGCACACCATATATAATTCATCACTTCTATCACCGATACCATGTATATTCATATGAAATGATAAATAGATATTGCATTTTCGTTGACATAATAATTTTAAAATGCTATATTATGTCAAAAGGAAGTTCCGAATGTTGCTTTTTGTTGAATGTTAGGAGTGAATATTATGAAATCTACGGGCATGGTCCGTGGAATTGATAAAATGGGCAGGGTGGTACTGCCGACCGAGACCCGTAAGCTTTTGAACCTCGTAGCAGGTAAAAGTGCCGTAGAGATATATACTGATGACGACTCCATCGTTTTAAAAAAATATGTTCCGGCGTGTATTTTTTGCGATAGTGTAGATGATATTGTAGAGTATAAAGGAAATAAAATTTGTAAGCAGTGTATTGAAAAACTAAATGCACTTGCAGAAGAATAAAATGCGTATTTTTATTGATGCCGACGGATGTCCTGTCACCGAATCAGCCATTAATTTTGCCAAACAACACAATATAGAGTGCTATGTTGTATGTGATACTTCTCATGAATTTTCGTTTAATTATGCAAGTGTTATTACAGTTTCAAAAGGCAAAGACAGTGCAGATTACAAAATAGTCAATCTTATATCACCCGGCGATATTGTGGTAACGCAGGATTATGGTCTTGCTGCTATGTGCCTTGCAAAGAATGCAAGGGCTATAAATCAAAACGGTTTGATTTATACTGACAATAACATTGACTTTCTTTTGCAGTCAAGGCATATTTCTCGTGAAATTCGTATGTCTGGCGGCAGAACGAAAGGACCGCATAAACGAAAAGATTTTCAAAATGAAGATTTTTTAAGGTCTCTTAAAAGTTTAATTGAGAATAAATAAAAAACGATATCGAAGATTTAACTTCGATATCGTTTTTTTGTGTTGATTGTAATTAAAGGTTACTTACATGATAACTGAGAGTCATAAGGCTATCGGAAAGATGTACATTTTCAACTGCAACATTTGGGTAATCCGAAGCAATATCATAATGACTGAAATTCCAAAATCCTTTTACACCGAGTTTAACAAGCTCATCAACAATTTCTTTTGCATTATCGCTTGGTATACAAAGCACTGCAACGGCAGGGGAGTTGTCGCGACAAAAATCATACAGACCGTTAATATGTCTTACGGGTATGTTACGTACAAGCTTGCCTGCAAGTGCTTCGTTTTTATCAAAAATACCGATGAGGTTAAACCCGCGTGCTTCAAAAGACATATGAGAAGCTATGGCGTGACCGAGATTTCCTGCACCTATTAGTATAGTCTTAAGATGATTGTTGACACCGAGTATAGAACCTATTTCTTTGTACAGCTGTTCGACATTATATCCGTATCCTTGCTGACCGAAGCCACCGAAGCAATTAAGATCCTGGCGAATTTGTGAAGCGGTAAAACCCATTCTTTTTGATAACTCACCGGATGATATACGAACTGTTCCGTTCTTTTTTATTTCACCTAAAAAGCGATAATATCTCGGAAGTCTTTTAACAACAGATAACGATACCGAATCATTTTTTGCCATTACTCAGTTCACCTCACTTTGAAAGCTTTTGAACGGTTTCCATTACATAATCGCCGAATTCGCTGCATGTTGCACCGTCTTCTCGTCCGGTAATTACATATTTTTTATCGGTGAACATACAGTAATCCAGAGCCTTTTCAAGAAGATCTGCTTTGTCTTGTTTACCGATGTGCGACAGAAGCATAACTGTAGCACGGAGCATGGAGCAAGGATCGGCATATTGACCTCTTCCTTCGGAAATCATACGCGGAGCAGAACCGTGTATAGCTTCGAACATTGCATATCTTTTCCCGAGATTAGCACTTCCTGCCGTGCCGACGCCGCCTTGGAATTCGGCAGCTTCGTCGGTTATAATATCGCCGTATAGATTCGGGAGAACAAAAACTTTAAAGTCTTTGCGGCGCTTTTCATCAATAAGCTTTGCTGTGGTTATGTCGATATACCATTCATCAGTAGTGATTTCAGGGTACTCCTTGCCGATATTTTTGCATATGTTGAGGAATTTACCGTCTGTCGTTTTAATAACATTAGCTTTGTTGATAATTGATACGCGATCTTTGTGATTCTTACGAGCATACTCATACGCCATTTTGGCAATTCTTTCCGAACCTTCACTTGTTGCTACAACAAAATCAAATGCAAGATCGTCGTCAACATTTATGCCCTTTGAACCTACGGCATAAGCACCCTCGGTATTTTCGCGGAAAAATGTCCAATCTATTCCTTTTTCAGGAACTTTTACAGGGCGAACATTTGCAAATAAATCAAGAGCTTTTCTCATGGCAACATTGGCACTTTCGATGTTGGGCATACCGCTGCCTGCTTGCGGTGTCGTTGTTGGGCCTTTTAAAATAACGTGACATGATTTAAGCTCTTCCAGAACATCGTCGGGAATAGCCTGCATATGGGCAATTCTGTTTTCTATTGTAAGTCCGTCGATGACTTTAAACTCAACTTTTCCGGCTTTAACATCGTCTTCAAGCATATACTCAAGAACTCGTGCCGATTCTTTTGTTATAATCGGTCCAATGCCGTCTCCGCCGCAAACGCCGATGACTATTTTATCAAGTTTATCATAGTCAATACTGTCCTTTTGAGCTTTAATTCTGTCTGAACGTTCCGATTGCTCGCGAACGAGTGCTTCAAACTTTTTTAAAGCTTCCTGCAAATTTTCTTCAGTCATTTTTATCCTCCTATTATAATGATTCTCTTGTGTAGTTGAGAAGACCGCCCGCAAGGATAATATCCTTTTGGCGTGTTGACAAATCATATTTAAGCTCGAACTTTTCGCCGGTTGTTTCGTTAAGCAACATCACGGGTTTGTCTGAGAGTATCTCGTCTTTTACATTTTTAAGACCGAGAAGGTCGCCCTCGGAAATCTTGTCGTAATCATCGGGGTTTTTAAAGTTGAGAGGCAATATACCGGCATTAATAAGATTTGCACAGTGAATTCTTGCAAATGATTTTGTGATAACCGCCTTTATACCGAGATAAAGCGGAACCAAAGCCGCATGTTCACGAGAAGAGCCCTGACCGTAGTTGGCGCCGCCGATTATAATTCCTTTGCCTTCTTTTTTACATCTGTCGGGGAATTCCTTGTCGCACACTCCGAAGCAGAACTGTGAAAGGTAAGGTATATTTGAGCGATAGGGTAGTATCTTGGCACCTGCCGGCATAATATGATCGGTGGTTATATCATCTCCGACTTTGAGAAGTGCTTTAGCTTCAATGCTCTCCGGTAATTTTTCGGTTTTTGGGAACGGTTTGATGTTTGGACCGTAAATAACCTCAACCTTGTCTGCGTCTTCTTCTGAAGCGGGCATTTCTATCATATTGTCATTAACAATAAATCTGTCGGGCATAAGGATGTGAAGCGGTTCTCCGTTTTCTCTCGGATCGGTCAATACACCGGTGATTGCCGATACCGCGGCAGTCTCGGGGCTTACAAGGTATATTCCTGCGTCTGCGGTTCCTGAACGTCCCTCAAAGTTTCTGTTGAACGTTCTGAGAGAAATGCCTTTTGAATTAGGCGACTGACCCATACCTATACATGGTCCGCAAGCGCTTTCGAGAATTCTGGCACCCGCATTTATCATATCCGAGAGTGCTCCGTTGAGTGCAAGCATATTAAGCACCTGCTTTGAACCCGGAGCGATGCTCAGGCTGACGTTTTCGGCAACGGTATGTCCCTTTAATATAGCCGCGACTTTCAGCATATCCATTAAAGAGGAATTAGTGCATGAGCCTATGCATACCTGGTCAATTTTAATTTTGCCTATTTCAGAAACCTTTTTTACTTTATCGGGCATATGCGGCATAGCTGCAAGAGGCTCAAGAGAAGAAAGGTCTATTTCAATAAATTCGTCGTATACCGCATCGCTGTCGGCAGAAAGCTCTGTCCAATCATCAACTCTGCCTTGTGCTTCAAGAAACGCCTTGGTTATTTCATCTGACGGGAAAACCGACGTTGTTGCTCCAAGCTCAGCACCCATATTAGTTATAGTTGCTCTCTCCGGAACGGATAAAGATTTAACGCCTTCGCCTGTATACTCGATTATTTTGCCTACACCGCCCTTAACAGTCATTCTTCTGAGAACTTCAAGGATTACGTCTTTGGCCGTAACATAAGGGCTGAGTTTTCCGGTAAGATGTACATTGACGATTTTCGGCATGGTAATATAGTATGTGCCGCCGCCCATTGCAACAGCTACGTCAAGTCCACCTGCACCCATAGCGAGCATACCTATACCGCCGCCTGTGGGTGTGTGGCTGTCAGAGCCAATAAGCGTTTTTCCGGGTTTGCCGAAACGTTCTAAGTGTACTTGATGGCAAATACCGTTTCCCGGACGAGAAAATCTAATTCCGCGTTTCTTTGCAACACTGCCTATAAAACGATGGTCATCTGCATTCTCAAATCCTGTCTGCAAGGTATTATGGTCAACATAAGCAACCGAAAGCTCTGTTTTAACTCTTTTAATGCCCATGGCTTCAAATTCAAGATATGCCATAGTGCCGGTTGCATCCTGAGTAAGAGTCTGGTCTATTTTGAGACCGACCTCACTGCCGACTTTCATTTCTCCGCTGACAAGATGTGACTTAATAAGCTTTTGAGCTACTGTGTAACCCATATAGATCGCTCCTAACTTTTTCACATTTTTAACAATCTTATTTTAATCCATATGAAATACTTTGTCAATGAATTATCAAGTGAATTTTCATCATATAACCTGATTTTCTTTAATAATAGGGAAATAGAGATTATATCATAGCAAGTCTGCATAAATATAAGAGGTTTATGTGTACCGCTTTGCGCTTGAAAACAAAATAACCTAAAAAAAGCAAAAAAATAAAGCTTACCGCTTAAAAAGGCGGTAAACAAGTGCTTTTTTACACTAATGGCAATAACAGTATTTTAAATATCAACCTGGAACAGCTATTGCTATAAAAAAACATTTGTGCTAAAATAACTACAGTTATAAAATGAGTTATTATGGGCATAATGATATTTGACTTTATATGGGGGTATTGTTATGACTTATAGTAATTTGATTGAACCTATTTCTCCAAAAGAATCTCCCACGGAATTTCCGGATGCTTCGGTAGACGAAGATGACAATACGGACGGCGATATAAAACAGATTGTTGAGACGGGTTCGGTTACTGTTTCCAAAGACGGTCATTATATTCATTGCCTTACTGTGATAGGGCAGATTGAAGGGCATTTTATATTGCCGCCGCAAAATAAAACAACAAAATATGAGCACGTTATACCTCAGCTTGTTGCTATAGAAGAAAGTAGAGATATAGAAGGTCTGATTATAATTTTGAATACCGTCGGTGGAGACATAGAAGCCGGGCTTGCACTTGCGGAACTTTTAAGCGGTATGAGAAAACCTACTGTATCGCTTGTTCTCGGCGGGGGGCATTCAATCGGCGTGCCGTTGGCGGTTTCCGCTAAAAAGTCTTTTATTGTTCCGTCGGCAACAATGACTGTGCATCCGGTGCGAATGAACGGGCTTGTACTCGGCGTTCCTCAAACATTGTCTTATTTTGATAAGATGCAGGAAAGAATAGTAAGATTTGTTGCAGATAATTCTTCGATGAAATCAGAAAGATTCAGAGAACTTATGACTGCAACCGGAGAACTCGTTATGGATGTCGGAACGGTTCTTGACGGAGAAGCTGCTGTAAAAGAGGGCCTTATTGACAGTCTCGGCGGTTTATCCGATGCTCTTGATTGCCTTTACGGTATGATAACAAAGGAGAATAGGTAGTGGTTCTTTATTCTGTGATTTCGCCATATGAGATTTTTCCTTTTACGGCGCCGGAAAATTCAGTAAGGTCTATTGACGGTGGTTATGTGGAATATAGAAATATTAACGGAAAATGTACCGCAGTTTCTTTGCGTTCTACAAATCCGTATGATTATATATCTTCAAAATATTTTAATCCAAAAATTCATTATCGGAGGATATTATGAGTGTTTTAAAAGCTATTATTTTGGGCATAGTGCAGGGCGTTACCGAATTTCTACCGGTTTCGAGCAGTGGACATTTATCACTCTTCCATTATCTGTTGGGAACCACAAGCGATACATCCCTTTTGTTTGATGTAATGCTTCACTTGGGAACTTTAATCGCAGTCTTTATTGTTTATTACAAAACTATTTGGGCTCTTGTTATTGAGTTCTTTAAACTAATCAAGGACATTTTTACAGGTAAATTTAAATTTAAGGAAATTACCGGAACAAGAAAAATGCTGATCATGTTTGTATTTTCGTGTATTCCGTTGCTTTTCTTGCTTATACCTGTGGGCGGCGGTCAAAAACTTATGGACGTTTGCGGCAGTTTTGCTGAGGATGATAACCTTTGGGTCGAGGGATTCAGTTTCCTGTTAACAGCTGTATTACTTCTCACTTCTACATATATATCAAAGAAAAAGAAGCTTGTTAGAGAAGTTAATACGACAGATGCGTTTGCCGTAGGTGTAGCTCAGGCGTTTGCTGCGGCTTTTCCCGGGCTTTCACGTTCCGGATCGACGATATCAACCGGTATGATGTGCGGCGTAAACAAGGAGTATATGGTTCAGTATTCGTTCATTCTTGGTATTCCTGCAATAATTGCCGCTAATATATCTCAGACTAAAGATGCAATTGAAATTCATCAAAGCATCGAAGTGTTGCCTACCGTGATAGGCATAATTACTGCAATGGTAGTAGGTGTTCTTTGCATTAAACTTCTTCAATGGATACTGAAAAAAGATATGTTTAAATATTTCGGATATTATTGCATAGCAATCGGTATATTTACGCTTGCGTGCCAGATATTCAAAATTCACTTTTAATGATTTTAATGGAGCTGAATTAAATGCCGGCAACAAAAAATAAGAAAGTTTCTCCGCCGAAAAGAGGAAAAAGACCTTCTTCTACAAAAAGCACAAAACAAAATGAAGAAAAAGCGGCGGCTAACAGGCAGCTTGCCGCAATAATTCTTTTTGCCGTTTCGGTCTTTTTTATATGTCTTTCGTTTATTAACGGAGGAGGCTTGTGGGGTGTTTTACGGACTCTCAGTTTTGGCCTTTTCGGCTTCTCGGCATTTATATGGCCGTTGATTTTAATATATATTGCAGTTATGGCTACGCTTGATAAGACCGACCAAAAAATCGGAGTTAAGATTTTTGAGGCCGCAATGCTGATAATACTTTTATCCGCTGCTATACATATTTTCGGCTTTCACGGGGTTGTTGACTTTTCGGAAAATGTTATAGATGCCTACAATGCTTATAGATTTGACGGTTCACTTGTCGGCAGCGGCGCTGTCGGCGCAATAATAGGCGGTGCGATATTGCTTGCTACCGGCAGCAGCAAGCCGGCTGCGATAGCTATTATTTTGATATTAATGTTCTTGTTTTTAATGCTGATGACCGGGACAACCTTAAAAAAATTGATGAAGGGTGTTTACAGTCCTGTCAAGAAAGTCAGTGAGTATCGTGAGGAAAAGCTTGAGCAGCTCGCGAGTGCGGAAGAGCGAAATCGAGAGTCATTTAATCCCGATGTTGATTTAGGCCCGGAGCCGGTTACGGAAAAATCAGCAAAGAAATCAAAGAAAACAGCCGATATTGTCAAATTTGATAATGTGGATAAAAAAGAACAAGACGAAGCTGAAACAAATGAACTTACGGAGTCAAAACCGGTGCTTCTTGATGATATAATTAAAAAGATGAACGGTGACGAAGCAAATTCACAAATTTCAAAACCGATAGAAGAAGCTGCAAAAAGCTCTGCGTCTGCTTCTGCGTTAAAATCGGTAAAAGGCACCTTATCCGATGATGAAAATGACAAACCGAAAGCCGAATATCAATTGCCTTCGTTAGATTGTCTGGCCGAGCCTAAAAACGGCCGAAATGTTAAATATGAGGACGAACTCAAGGCGAATGCCACTAAGCTTGTTGATACTCTTAAGAGTTTTGGGGTTGAAACAAGAATTGTTGATATAAGCAGGGGACCGTCGGTAACTCGCTATGAAATCCAGCCTGCCGCAGGTGTTAAAATCAGCCGAATAACCAATCTCTCGGACGATATAGCATTAAACCTTGCAGCTTCGGGTGTCAGAATTGAAGCTCCGATACCTAATAAGGCGGCTGTCGGAATAGAAGTGCCGAATAAAAACCGTTCTACGGTTACTCTGCGCGAAATTATAGATACAGATCAATACAGAAATGCGAAATCAAAGCTCTTTGTCGCGTTGGGCAAAGATATTGCGGGAAATTGTACATATGCAGACCTTGCCAAAATGCCGCACCTTTTGGTTGCCGGCACTACCGGTTCAGGTAAATCTGTATGCCTTAACTCGATGATTGTCAGCATACTTTATAATGCAAAACCCGATGAAGTTAAGCTTCTTATGATAGACCCGAAGCAGGTTGAATTTACGGTCTATAACGGAATTCCGCATCTTATAGTTCCTGTTGTATCGGACCCGCGTAAAGCTTCGGGTGCTCTTGCGTGGGCGGTTACCGAAATGTTGTCAAGATACAAAACTTTTTCGGATAACAATGTGCGCGACATCAGCGGCTATAACAGCATATGCGAGAGTATCGGTCAGAAAAAAATGCCGCAAATCGTTATTTTTATTGATGAGCTATCAGACCTTATGATGGCAGCGCCGCACGAGGTAGAAGATTCTATTTGTCGTCTTGCTCAAATGGCACGTGCTGCGGGAATGCACCTTGTTATTGCCACTCAAAGACCGTCTGTTGACGTAATTACAGGTCTTATTAAAGCTAATATTCCCAGTCGTATCTCATTAAAGGTTTCATCCCAAATCGATTCGCGCACCATAATTGATACGGCAGGAGCTGAAAAGCTTTTAGGTAATGGCGACCTTTTATTCTACCCGGTAGGAATTGCAAAGCCTCAACGTATACAGGGTTGCTTTCTTTCGGATAAAGAAGTAGAAACTGTTGTTGACTTCATTAAAAAGCAGGAGAAATCTTCTTATGACGATGAAGTAATGAATGAAATCGAGCGACAGGCTGCAATGGAAAAGAAGAAAAACGGCGGAGCTGTTTCGGACGGTGATGATTCCGACGGCGAAACAGACGAAATGGTTCCGAAAGCAATAGAGGTTGTCGTTGATGCGCAGATGGCTTCTACAACCCTGCTTCAAAGAAAACTTAAGCTCGGTTATGCAAGAGCCGCAAGAATTATAGATACTCTTGAAGAGCGAAATATTATAGGTCCGTATGAAGGCAGTAAACCGAGAAAAGTTCTCGTAACAAAGCAACAGTGGTATGAGATGAATGCTTTGGCACAGGGTGGAGCTGCAAAAGATTATACTGCCTCCGATGAAAAAAACGATGATACGGAAATTCCGGAGTAAATTATGAATGGTTTCTTACCTGTAACAAAAGAAGAAATGATTGCGCTCGGATGGGATAGCCCTGATTTTGTTTATGTTTCCGGTGACGCATATGTGGATCATCCCAGCTTTGGTGCAGCTATAATTACACGTGTGCTGGCATCTCAAGGATTTCGGGTGTGTATGCTGTCGCAGCCTAATTGGAAAAACACATGCGATTTTATGCGTTTCGGCAGGCCGAAGTATGGCTTTTTGCTCTCTTCCGGCAATATTGATTCTATGGTTGCTCATTACACCGTAGCTAAAAAGCCTCGAAGTAAGGACGCGTATTCTCCCGGCGGAAAAATGGGAAAAAGACCTGATAGAGCCGTAATCGTTTATTGTAAAAAAATCAGAGAAGCTTATAATAACATTCCTATAATAATAGGCGGGCTTGAGGCTTCGCTTCGCAGATTTGCTCATTACGATTATTGGGAAGATAAGCTACGACCCTCGATTCTTTTTGACTCGGGGGCTGATTTGCTTATTTACGGAATGGGAGAAAAGCAAACGCTTGAAGTGGCGAACAGGCTGAAAAACGGTGAAGATATACATTTGATGCATGACATTAATGGAACATGCTATGCAGTTCCTGTTTCCGAAACTCCGCTGTACGGTAAAGAATGTCCATCTTACGAGAATGTATTGAAATCCAAAAAGGAATATGCTGTTTCCGTGAGAATTGAGCAGGATGAGCAGGATCATATTCGCGGAAAGCTTCTGAAGCAGCGTCACGGTAATATGATGCTTGTGCAGAATCCGCCGATGTCTCCGTTAACAAGAGATGAGCTTGACTTCGTTTATTCTCTTCCTTATACTCGTGAGTATCACCCTATGTATGAAGAATTTGGCGGAGTTCCGGGGCTCGAAGAAGTTAAGTTTTCAATAACACACAACCGCGGCTGTTTCGGCGCGTGTAACTTTTGCTCATTAGCATTTCACCAGGGGCGGTTTGTTACATCAAGAAGCAAAACATCCGTTCTCGCCGAGGCTGAAAAACTGAAACAATTACCTGATTTTAAAGGGTATATACATGATGTAGGAGGCCCAACCGCAAACTTTAGGTATCCTTCGTGTGAAAAACAGTTAAAAAGCGGCTTGTGTAAAGGTAAAAAATGCTTGGCTCCGAGTGCTTGTCCCGCTCTTAAAGCGGATGAAACTGAATATTTAGATATTTTAAGAGAACTGAGAAGGATTCCGGGCATCAAAAAAGTTTTTATTCGCTCTGGTATAAGATATGATTTTATGCTAAAGGATAAAAATAATGATTTTTTCAAAGAACTTGTAAAATATCATATAAGCGGGCAGCTAAAGGTTGCGCCGGAGCATTGCTCCGCTGCAGTTCTCGACAAAATGGGTAAACCGCATATAGACGCTTACATTGAATTTTCAAAAAAGTATTTTGATTATACTAAGCGTATTGGGAAGGAACAGTATCTTGTCCCATATCTAATGTCTTCACATCCGGGAGCCACTCTAAAGGATGCGGTTAAGCTTGCGGAATTTATAAAAAAAGAACATTTACACCCAGAGCAGGTGCAGGATTATTATCCCACTCCGGGAACAATTTCAACTGCGATGTTTTATACGGAACTTGACCCGTATACACTTGAGCCTGTGTATGTGGCGAAAAATCCGCATGATAAGGCCATGCAAAGAGCACTAATGCAGTATTTTAATCCGAAAAATTATGATCTTGTTGAAGAGGCACTTAAACGCGCCGGGAGACAGGATTTAATCGGCCTCGGAAGCAATTGCCTTATAAAGCCGCGTCCCGGAACAAAACAAACCAAAGCAAAACAATCTTACGGTAAAAATGGTAACAACAGATATGGCAAAAAGAAGAAAAACAAATAAAAAGCAGATATTGATATACGCAATTATCGCTGTTTTGTTTATGGTTTCCGTTGTAATTACATATTTCCCTGGAAAGGTATTTCCTACTTGGAGTTCGATTTACCGTTATGCCGGAGTGAATGAGACTGCGAGTACAGACACATATCCGTTTATGGTAAGCTATTTGGACGTCGGTCAAGCTGATTGTGAGCTTATAACCTGCGGCGATCAAGCTGTCCTGATAGATTCCGGAGATATAGACGCATACGATAAAGTTGCCGCATATCTTAATGCTCTTGACATTAAAAAAATAGACTATTTTATTTTGACACACGCACATTCCGACCATATCGGCAGTGCCGCAAAAATTATTCAAAATTTTGAAATCACCAATATAATTATGCCGCGTTATACAGAGCAGAATATGCCCGATACAAACATTTATACAAATTTGCTTCAGGCTATATCAGAGAGCGGTGCAACGGCTTATGCCGCAACTCCCGGAGACAGATATGATTTAAACGGATTTTGTTTTTCTGTTTTGGCACCTAATGCCGATTATGAGGAGCTGAATAATTCTTCGGTGGTTATTAAGGCGACTTACGGTAAAAATTCATTTTTGTTTATGGGCGATGCCGAGAAAAAATCCGAAAAAGATATTTTAAATGCCGGATTTGATGTTTCGGCGGATGTGATAAAGCTCGGGCATCACGGCAGTAAGACATCTTCTTCGGAAGTTTTTCTGAAATCTGTTAACCCTACGCTTGCAATTATATCTTGCGGCGTGAATAATCAATATAATCTGCCGTCTGAAAAAACTCTCGATATGCTCGACAAGCTCGGTATTCAGTATAAGCGTACCGATGTGAGCGGTACGATTGTTGTTGGCAGCGACGGTGAACACATTTATGTATCAACGGAGAAATAGCTATGGATGAGTTTTTTGTTGTAGACAGGGTTGAAAACAATATTGCGGTTTTAGAGTGTCCCGACGGTAAGTTCTTAAATGTTGAGGTCGATTCATTGCCTTTTAAAGTCAGAGAGGGCAATGTTTTATTAAAAAAATCGGACGGTACATTTACGTTGTCAAATGACGAAGAGAAAAAAAGAAAAGCCCAAGCCTATTCTCTTCAGGAAAAAATTTTCGGTAATAGGTGAAAAAGACTTGCATTTACATTTGAATAATGGTATAATGCTTCCGCAATTCGCACGCATGGTGATTATCGCAAAATTGCATTTTTATGTCTTGCGTTAAAGTGATCTGTGCGGAGGATAAAATAAGGAGGACAAAACAATGTCAGTAGTATCAATGAAACAGCTTCTTGAAGCCGGTGTACATTTCGGTCACCAGACAAGAAGATGGAACCCGAAAATGGCTGAGTACATTTTCACAGAAAGAAACGGAATTTATATCATCGATCTTCAGAAAACGGTCAAAAAGCTTGAAGAAGCTTATATGTTTGTTCGTGATCTTGCAGCCAACGGTGAGGAAATCCTTTTCGTAGGTACCAAAAAACAGGCTCAGGATTCTATTAAAGAAGAAGCCGCTCGTTGCGAAATGCCTTATGTTAACGCTCGTTGGCTCGGCGGTATGCTTACTAACTTCACTACAATTAAGCAGAGAATTAAGAGACTCGGTCAGCTTGAGGCAATGAAAGAGGACGGCACATTCGATATGCTTCCCAAGAAAGAAGTTGCTAAGCTCGAGCTTGAAATTGAAAAGCTTGAAAAGTTTATGGGCGGTATAACCGAAATGAAGAAACAGCCGGCTGCTATGTTTATAGTAGACCCGAGAAAAGAGAGAATAGCTGTTGCAGAGGCTAAGAAGCTTCACATTCCGATTATCGCTATTGTTGACACAAACTGCGATCCCGATGAAATCGATTATGTAATCCCCGGTAACGATGACGCTATCCGTGCCGTAAAACTTATCGCTGGTGCTATGGCTGACGCGGTTATCGAGGGCAAGCAGGGTATGCAGGGCGCTGCAGCTGCAGAAGCTGAAGACAACGCCGATGCAGAAACCGAAGCTGCTGCGGAATAATCTTGACAAGAAGCAAAGCCCGTGCTTTAGTGCGGGCTCTGTTTAAGTTTAATTAACTGGAGGAATAAATTATGGCATTTACTGCAAGTGATGTAAAAGCTCTTCGCGAGAAAACCGGCGTCGGCATGATGGATTGCAAAAAAGCACTCGTTGAGTCTGACGGCGATATGGATAAGGCAATAGATTTTCTCAGAGAAAAAGGTCTTGCCGCAGCTACCAAGAAAGCAAGCAGAATTGCTGCCGAGGGCGTAGTTATGGCTTACACCGATGAAGCAAAGCAGACAAGCGTTATTATCGAGGTCAATTCCGAGACCGATTTCGTTGCAAAGAACGATAAGTTCCAGAGCTTTGTTCTCAGCGTTGCTAAGACTGTTATAAATGAAGATCCCAAAGATGTTGACGATCTTCTTACAAAGAAGCTTGACGGAAGCGACAGAACAGTTCAGGAAAATCTTCAGGATATGGTTCTTGCTATCGGTGAGAATATGAAGATTCGCCGTTTTGAAAGAGTTACCGGTATTGCCGCAACTTACATTCATGCGGGCGGTGCAGTAGGCGTTCTTGTATCTTTTGATACCGATGAAAAGACTGCCGCTGCTGCTGAATTTAAGGAGATGGGCAAGGACGTTGCAATGCAGATTGCCGCAATGTCTCCCGCTTATCTTGACAGAGCAAGCGTTCCCGCAAGCGTTATTGAACATGAGAGCGAGATAATAAAGGCTCAGCTTGCTGAGGATCCTAAGATGGCAGGCAAGCCCGATCAGGTTCTTGCTAAGATTGCCGAGGGTAAAGTCGGCAAGTATTATAAAGAAAACTGTCTTCTTGAACAGGAGTTCGTTAAAGACGGTAGCATGAATGTTCAGAAGTATGTTGACTCCGTAGCTAAGAAGCTCGGCGCAGACATCAAGGTTACCGCTTTCATCCGCTATGCTAAGGGCGAGGGCCTTGAGAAGAAAGAAGAAAATTTTGCCGATGAAATTGCCAATATGGTTAAGGGCTAATATTTTCTGATATCAAAGATAAAGAGCAAGCCAAGAGGCTTGCTCTTTTTTGTTGAAAAATAATGCTTATTATGATACAATTTGTAAAAACATTTAGCATGCGGCAGTTTAAATAACTTTTGCTAAAAAATAAAAGGGGGGAGAAAAAATGAAGTACAACGGATATACGCTTACTGCAAAAGATGTACTAAAGATTTTTGCAGCCCTGTCGTTTATGTGAATACTCACTTTTGTGGTGATGAAAGCAGCGTTTACTCCGATACCGTCAATAACAACCGAACAATTCGCAACTATATTGAACGAAGAAGGATACCCTGCTTATGACAGTATTGCTGAGTGGACTACAGAAAGTCCCGGATGGAGTTACAAAGAATGTACATCGTATAAAGACAGTTCACTGCGTTTTGATTTTGTTGTATTTGACAGTGGTACAATAGCGGCTAATAAATTCTCCGGCATTGCGTCGTATCTAACGAGTATTCCTCACGGTGACGACTATGTTGAGGGCGTTAATGGCCGCGAGAGCAGAGCAAATTTTAATTTTTGGACTTTAGAGGCAAATGGAATGTATTATCATTTAATGAGAATCGATAACACATTATTCTATGCTATATCAACAGTAGACAGAGAAAGCGAAGTATTGAAAATGGCCTCAAAATTAGGCTATGTAGGAGATTAGTTTGGAGGAATAATTATGAATATTGAAAACAGAGTAATTTTTTATCTTGTATTTTTTATTGTTATGCAGGTGATAACTTTATTAAGCCGCAAAATATTATGGAATTCGGTATGTAAAGCCGGTGGAACAACCCCAGAGGGTGTCAGAGAAAAAAGAGGCGAGCTTTTGCAACAATCTACAGGCAGACAAAACTTGCAAAACAGTTTTCGTGCGTGGATGAGAAGTAATGCTCCCGACCCCAAATTGTATGATAAATTAGACCATATATATACTTTTTCTATGATACCGAATGTTATATTTTTAATCCTTTCTTTTGCAAGTTTGAGTATGCCGATGGCTTTTCAAAAGGTTTTGACAGTAGGCTTGTTTGTGTCTCCTGTTGTTATTATAATTGTAATAATTCTCGGAATATATTATAAGAATTATCTTGATAAAAACTTTTAAGATTGGTTTGACACTTTGATATTCAAACAGGAATGCCGGCGAATTTTAAAGTCGAGAGGTTTAGTGGTTTTGACTTGGAATACGAGAGACGAAAATGATTCGGTAACGATAAAATGCCGCGATGTTTTCTCAAAATATTGCCCCGAATTCAAAGGATTCAGTGACGGAATAGATCAAGACGATAAAAGAATAGAAGAGTTTTTTCGCCCTTGTATTTATGAAAAGAAAACATATGACAATGATCTTATGTTTACTAAAGAAAAATTTATCCAAAGGTGTTTGTCGAGTTCGTATGCGCTGTGTCAAGGAGATGCCGACTACAATGAATATCTGTCTGTGCCTACTCGCATATTTGATGATTTTAGCGTGGATGAACACCTTTGTGTGAAGGACAAAACCATCACATATATAGGACGTTTTAATTGAAAACGGCAAAAAATATGATATACTGATAGATATAATAATCGGCACGAAAAGCTCATAAAATTTAACGGGTGATGTTTTATGAGCAAAAGGGTGTTTCCCATATGTATATTTATTTTATGCTTTTTTTGTGTAGGCTTTTATGTTTTTGAATTTCTACGTGCCACAAGTAATGTGTCGGCTGAAAATTCACCGGGAAAATGTGAATACACAATCGTGATTGACGCCGGGCACGGAGGCGCCGACGGCGGAGCAGTTGCGAGTGACGGCATATCGGAAAAGGTAATCAATTTGGAAATCGCATATAAGCTGAATTATATCCTCAGAGCATACGGGCTTAATACCGTTATGACAAGAACAGACGACGAGTCGATACACGACAGTAACGCAAAAACTCTGCGTGAGCAGAAAGTTTCCGATATACATAAGCGTATGTCGATAATGGAATCAGACGAAAACAATATCTTCGTCAGTATCCATCAAAATAAATTTTCCAACAGTTCGCTTTGGGGTACTCAGGTTTTTTATTCGCCTAACACTACCGATAGTGCAGTTTTGGCGAATTGCATACAAAATTCTGTTTGCAGTCTTTTGCAAAATGATAATAAGCGTGTTATTAAGAAATCAGGAAGTAATATTTATTTGCTGTATTACGCAAAAAGAACTGCTGTGCTTGTTGAGTGCGGATTTGTTTCAAATCCTCAAGAAAACAAATTGCTTGAAAACTCGGATTATCAAAGAAGAATGGCTTTTTCCATTGCTTTCGGAATAATGGAATATATAAATACAAAGGATGTGTAATAGTGGCATCAAAGTTAAAAACGGTTTTTGTGTGTTCAAAATGCGGGTATGAGTCTGCAAAATGGTTCGGACAGTGCCCCGGATGCCATGAGTGGGACACAATGAACGAGGAAGTGAAAGCTCCGCAAACCGTTACGGCAAAAAGAGCTTATTCGGACAATTTCCACGGAAAAGTATATAAATTAAACGATATTGTTACTGATACCGAGCATAGATACGACACGGGACTGCACGAACTTAACCGCGTCCTCGGCGGCGGTTTGGTTAAGGGCTCGCTTGTCCTTTTAAGCGGCGACCCCGGTATCGGCAAATCCACAATGCTTTTGCAGATATGTCAGTATTTAGACAGTAATCTTAAAATCTTATATGTATCGGGAGAGGAATCAGCACACCAGTTAAAGCTTCGCGCCTCAAGACTTGGGGTAACCGCCGATAACCTTTCACTTCTTTGCGAGACGGACGCACAGTATATATGTGAACTTATTTCCGCGGAGAAACCTGATATTGTTATGATAGATTCAATACAGACGATGAATATTGCGGAACTCAGCTCTTCTTCGGGAAGCATAACTCAGGTAAGAGAAACCACAAATATGTTTATGCGTACCGCAAAAACTTTGAATATTCCCATAATAATAGTTGGTCATGTGAATAAGGACGGCAATATTGCAGGACCCAAGGTTTTGGAACATATAGTTGACGCGGTTTTATATTTTGAGGGCGACCGAAACTTTTCATATCGCATTTTGCGTGCCGTGAAAAACAGATACGGCTCCACAAACGAAATAGGCGTTTTTGAAATGCTTGACAGCGGACTTAACGAAGTAGAAAACCCGTCGATGATGCTCATTTCCGGGCGACCGAAAAATACTTCGGGCTCGTGCGTCGCTTGCATTATGGAGGGTTCAAGACCGATAATGGCTGAGGTGCAAAGTCTTGTAACGCCTACCGGCTTCGGCACTCCGAGAAGAATGGCAAACGGAGTTGACTATAACAGAATGTCAATGCTGATAGCCGTTCTTGAAAAGCGTGCCGGCTATTTTCTCGGCAATATGGATTGCTATATAAATATTATAGGCGGACTTAAAGTTGATGAACCTGCGTCAGATCTCTCTATTGCGTTGGCGATTGTTTCGAGTCTTAAGGACAAGCCTGTGCCGGAGGATGTTCTCGCATTCGGAGAAATCGGACTCGGCGGCGAAATAAGAGCGGTAAACTCCTGCGAACAGCGCATTAAAGAGGCGGCAAAATTGGGCTTTGGAAAATGCATAGTTCCAAAATACAATCTAAAGAAAATTGCCGGTAACTTAAAAGTCGATATTGAAGTAATCGGTGTAAGCAACATAAGACAGGCGTTTGAAGCAATAATAAATTAACATGAAGCATTTTTTAAAAAATCCGTTTTTGCCCGACTCTGATTTAAAAGAAATAATAGTAGGTGCCGCCGCAGAGCCCTTTATAAACGATTTTAACGCTTTGGGTATTAAAACTATTGTCGGAGACTCCGAAAAAGCTTTACAAGCTCCCGTGAGAGGGCATATTGATATGTCAGTTATGTCGTTTGGCAGTGGCTTGTATTATTTAAGCAAGACACAGCGCAGGATAGGGGAGTGGATTGATTCCGTCGGAGGTAAAGCTGTTATCGCCGATGAAAATTTAGGTTACGAATACCCTTTGGACGTGCCTTTTAACTGCGTTATCATTGGGACCGATTTTATATGCAACAGTAAAACAGTTTCGCCGCAAATTTTAGGTGTTGCCATATCCAGAAATTTGCGTATAATCGATGTTAAACAGGGTTATACAAAGTGTTCGCTGTGTCCTGTAAGAGAAAACGCCGTAATAACCGATGACTCGGGCGTAGAAAAAGTCCTACTCAATAACGGATACGATGTTTTAAAAGTCAGCAAAGGCAGTGTTAGGTTGAATGGGTTTGATTACGGATTTATAGGCGGGTGTTCCGCGATGATTTCGCGAGATGTTTTGCTTTTTTTGGGCAATTTTGAAATGCACAGCGATAAAGACCGAATAAAAGCATTTTTGCAAAACTATGGAATAACGCCGCAGTCGTTAAACGGCGATGTCCTAACAGATATAGGTAGTATAATACCTCTATCGGAACAGCAGTTATAAAAAAGAAAGGACTACGTGATTATAATGAGAAAAAACAGATGGTCAAATCTTTTCGGTGATATTTTGGCAATAGGTACCGTCTCTACCGTCGCACTTTCAGCAAAGCACGTTGCAAAGAAATACGGTCAGAAATATAAGGGTATCAGCATTAACGGATTATATCTTCTTGACTATGCGGCAGGCAGGATTTTCGGCGATGGGGCAAAGGCTCAGGAAAAGCTGCTTGCGCTTCTCAACAAAAATAAAAAAGACTCCGAAAACGGTCCTGCGTCTGAATCGTGAATTACTTAAAAAACACTTCATACAGACATTTTGCAATAATTTAACGTAAATTAGGTTGACAAATCAGCTTTTAACGTGTTACTATCTTATAGTACTTGAATATACAACGTCAAAGGGGACGCAATGAGTATTGCTCATACTCATCGTGTCCCTTTATTTTTATGTGTTTGTAGGAGAAATGTCTTATGAGAATGAACAAAGACGGGCTATTTAAAATTATGCAGATTACCGATATGCAGGAGATACCTAAAGTATCGCCTGACACTATGGCTCTGCTCGATGCGGCAATTGAAGATGAAAAACCGGATCTTGTTGTGTATACCGGCGACCAAATCAAAGGATATGGAGTGTCGTACAAGGGAAAGGGGAAAGAACTTGAGAACGCCGTTGCAAAAACGATAAACACCTTGCTTGAACCTGTTACAAAACGCAACATACCTTTTGCCGTAACCTTCGGTAATCACGATAGGCAGGTTGGTATCTCCAATAAAGACCAGTTCAACGATATATATAAAGCCCTGCCAAATTGCATAGGAACTCAAGCCGAAGACATAGACGGCGGCGGTACATATAATATACCTATTAAAGCCTCGGACGGTTCCGACAGAGATGCTTTCAATTTGTATCTTTTTGACAGCGGCACCGATGCAAAAGGTGGCGGATATGAAGCATTTGATAAAAAAATAATTTCCTGGTATAAAGCAAAACGTGATGAGCTTAAAGAGAAAAACGGAAAATATGTGCCTTCTATAGTTTTCCAGCATATACCGCTTCCGGAATACTATTGTATTCTAAGAAGAGTTCAAAAGAATGAAAGAAAAGCTGTTCAAGCATACAGGACGCATAAACACGAGTATTACAGACTCGGAAAAACATGCAGAGTCGGCGGAACTTTTAAAGAGCCGCCGTCAATTCCCGATGTCAACAGCGGCGAATTCGACGCCCTTTCTGAATGCGGTGATATAATGGCAGTCTATGTAGGTCACGACCATAAAAATAATTTTATTGGTACTTATAAAAACGTCGATCTCGGTTTTACCCCGTCATCCGGATTTAATGCTTACGGTAACAGAACCAAGCGTGGTGTCAGATGTTTTATACTTGACGAAAAGGAACCTGACAGCTATAAGACATACTCGAGAACATATGAAGATTTAGTCGGCAAAAAAGTGTCAAGACCTGTTTTTGATTATCTTTCCAGTAAAGCTCCGACTACGGTCGATGCCGCCATACCCATGATTGTTAAAACAATCGGTATTATTGCTGCAATTATAATTCTAATCATTTTACTTGCAAAATTCTTATAATTACCGGAGGATAAAAATGAGCGAAACTAAAAAAGATAACGGATTTACGCGTTGGTCAAAAAAACACGCTGAGCTTTGGAAGTTTATTAAATACTCGATTGCCGGGGGCAGTTCATCTGCTGTTGAGTTGATTGTACATATGGTTTTACTGAATACGGCATTTAAAGCTCTTACTTCAGTGCCTGTTGTGAATGATGCACTTAATATGATCGGTATAACCTCAAAAGGCTATCTTTATACTTATCTCATTTCTACAACAATCGGATATGCAATTGCATTTATTATCAATCGAAAAATTACATTTAAAGCTGATGTGAATCCGACGCTTAGTATGATTTTGTATGCAATTATGGTTGTGTTTACAATTTTTGCTAACGGTTGGATAGGGTCTGCAATGACAACCTTTGCACAATCTCACAACCTTACCGGCAACATTTGGGATCTGGTTATAAAGCTTATCGGAATGACGATTCCGACATTATGGACTTATCCGTGCAACAGATTTATTATTCATCGCAGAAAAAAATCAACAATAGAAGCAGAAATGGCGGCAGAATCATTATCTGCGGTCGAAGAGGCTTAATATGAAAACGGAAAGTATGCTGAGTGCCGGAATAGACATCGGCACTACAACCACTCATCTTGTTATAAGCCGCATCGGCATAGGTGTGACGGAGGGCTTCGGTACAGTTCCGAGCGTGCATATAACATCAAAAAAGGTTTTATTTAAAAGTGATGTTGTTTTTACACCGCTTTTACCCGACGGTAAAATTGACGCCAGTGCAGTTACAGCAATTATTAAAGAACAATATAAAAAAGCCGGCGTAACACCGGATGAGCTGAAGTGCGGGGCTGTTATAGTTACAGGCGAGAGTGCCTGCAGAGAAAACGCCTCGGAGGTTATTTCTTCCGTATCTGAATTTGCAGGCGATTTTATTGCAGCACAGGCAGGCAGCGAGCTTGAATCTTATCTTTCCGGCAAAGGCGCCGGGGCAGACGTTATCAGCGAAAACGAGGGAAAATGTACCGCTAATGTTGACATAGGCGGCGGCACTACCAATATCTCGGTATTTGTAAACGGAAGTTGTGTGGAAACCTGTTGCTTAAATATCGGCGGCAGACTCGTACGAAAAAGTAACGACGATGGCATTTTTATATCATCGTCGTTATTAAATTTGTGCCGCGCAAATGGCATAAACATAAAAAGCTTTGATGATGCGGATAGCATAAATTCGATTCATAAGCTTTGCTCTATACTTGCCTCAAAAATCAAAGAGGCTTTGGGTTTTTGTAAAGAAAAAAATATTGAAACCGAGTTAATAACCGATAGTTTGCTATCCGGGAAATACATCCCCGAAATCGTTACTTTTTCAGGCGGCGTTTCTGAATGTATGCAGGAAAAAACGGATAATTTATTTAAATACGGTGATATCGGCGTTATTCTTGCCGATGAAATTAGAAACGACACCGAAACTTATCCGTGCAAGGTTATAACTGAGCTTGATAATCCTATACGGGCGACAGTTATCGGAGCAGGCCAATTCAGTATGGATATTTCGGGAAGCACCATACAGTATGCCGATGTTGCATTACCGATTAAAAATCTGCCGTGTATCGAATCGCTTGAGCGTGTATCCGATAAGGCGTGCGCCATATGCATAAGAGGAGAGAAATCCCCGTCATTCAAAGATGTCGATACTCTTTCTGAAAAGATAGTAACTGCTTGTAAAGAATTGATTAATAACAATACAACATTAGTTGTGATTCTTAAAGAAGATTTTTCAAAAGCCTTGGGGCAATGTCTTCGCAGACGGTTGCCTCCAAAGTATCCATTTATTTGTCTTGACGGTATCGAGTGTAAGTCAGACGATTATATAGATATCGGTGAACCTATTGCAGGCAATAAGGCCGTACCGGTAGTTGTTAAAACCCTTGTTTTCGGAGGAAAAAAGAAATGAAGTTAGAAACTGTACTTTTGGGTAACAGGTATAAATTCTCTTCAATTAAAGAGGTTTTGGCTAAAGCCAATGAGCAAAAAAGCGGTGATTCGCTCGCAGGGATTGCTGCCGCTAACGCCAAAGAACGAATAGCCGCAAAAGAAGTTTTGAGCGATTTAACGGTCGAAGAAATTACGGCAGAGCCTGCTGTTCCTGCAAATGAAGATGCGGTAACAAGAATAATTCTCGGTGATCTTGACAAAAAAGAATATGACAAAATCAAATCACTTACAATAGGTGAATTACGTGAAGCTATACTCGACAATATGATTAGCGGAGATGAAATTCTAAAAAAAGCCCGTGGTATGACCTCCGAAGTTATAGCCGCTTTGGCTAAACTTATGGGGAATCTCGATCTAATGTACGTTTCACGCAAATTGCATATCGAGGCTACATGTAATACGACGATAGGCAAAAAAGGAACATTTGCAGTACGTTTACAACCTAATCATCCTACCGATAATGTAAAAGGCGTAACAGCTTCGCTGCTTGAGGGTTTATCATACGGCGCAGGTGATGCGGTTTTAGGCCTTAACCCTGCCATTGATAATGTCAAGAGCACAACTGATATTCTCAATCTGTTTAACGATGTAAAGAGCCGTTTAAAAATACCCACTCAAATATGCGTCTTGAGCCATATCACGACACAATTAAAGGCTTTAAAAAGCGGAGCACCCATGGATCTCTGTTTTCAGTCAATCGCCGGAAGCGAAAAAGCTCTCGCTTCTTTCGGAACAGATGTTGACATGCTCGCGGAAGCGAACGAATTGATGGCAAGTAAGGGTACGTCAATCGGTCCTAATTATATATATTTTGAGACAGGGCAGGGAAGTGAGTTGTCATCTAATTCTCATAACGGCGCAGACCAGCTTGTTATGGAGAGTAGGTGCTATGGCCTTGCTCGTCATTACAATCCTTTTCTTGTCAACACAGTCGTAGGCTTTATAGGACCAGAATATATTTATGATACTAAGGAACTGATACGCGCCGCTCTTGAGGATAATTTTTGCGGACACATGCACGGCTTGCCTATGGGCTGTGATATTTGCTACACTAATCATATGAAGGCTGATCAAAATGACAGCGATTCACTATTGGTTATGTTGGCTTCTGCGGGATGTCATTATGTTATGTCGATTCCGCAGAGCGATGATGTAATGCTTATGTACCAATCAACCTCTTACCATGATATCGCGGCGATACGGGAAATGCTTGGTCTATCGCCGATAGAAGAGTTCAAGCAATGGCTTGAGGGGTACGGCATTTGGAAAAACGGCCATCTTGGCAAAAACGCGGGGAATCCGCGAATATTTCTGTAAACGGACGGTGTAAGTTATGGGCGATTATTTTGACAGTCTAAGAAGTGCAACGCCTGCGCGATTGGAAATAGGCAGGGCAGGCAGCAGATATAAAACAAAAGCATATCTTGACTTCAGGGCGGCACATGCTGCGGCAAACGATGCAGTTATGAGTGAAGTCAGCAAAGAAACCTTAGATGATCTCGGTGTTTTTGAAGTAAGGACAAAATGTCACGATAAATATGAGATGTTAACACGTCCTGATTACGGAAGATTGTTTGACGAAGAAACTAAAGACTTTCTGCTAAAAAACGCGACATACGGTGCTGATGTTCAAATTTATTGCGGTGATGGGTTGTCTGCACCGTCAATAAAAGCAAACGTTTCAAATATGTTACCGATACTGCATCTCGGACTTGAAGAAGAAGGCATAAGTGTTGGAAAGCCGTTCTTTGTACGGTATTGCAGAGTAAATACAGCCCGCGAAATAGGCCCTTTGTTAAACGCAAAGGTTGTTTGCGTGCTTATTGGAGAAAGACCGGGACTTCTTACAGATGAAAGTATGAGCGCATATATTGCATACAAACCTCATCCGGAAATGAGCGAAAGCGATTATACGGTAATTTCAAATATAAGCAGATTCGGTATGCCGCCGGTAGAAGCTGCGGCTTATGCTGTAGATGTGATTAAAGCCATGTTAGAACAGAAATGCAGCGGATATAAGCTGAAGCTGTAATTATAATTAAAAAGATGAAGTAAATGGGATTAAATCGCAGTGTTTGACTTAATCCCATTTTTCGATTTATAGCAGTTGCTTTTAGTTGCTTCAACCGGAGCAGGTGCTGAAGATCTCAGGCTTTTTTAAAATTGTTAATTATACAAAATAAATGTTTTGTATAATTAGGGGGAGCTAAAACAGGAAAAGTCCTTAAATTACTTTGAAATTACCGTATAATCGCTTTCGCTCATTTTCGGTGGTTTTAGGGTTATTGATGGTGTTTATTGCCTTTAAAAGTAATATATGGCTTAAGTCGGCGTTGTTAACTTTATCTGCAATGTTATCTACATTTTACTTAAATTACGGCATTATTTACTTTATAAAAAATATTATAAATTATTTTAATAATTATTTCCTTAATTAGTTTTCTCTATGTTAATTCATTGCATTGTCTTAATGATTATTTTTGTTTGGATTTGCATAATTAGCAGAAGCTAAATTATTCTATAAATAGACAATTCTTGCAGTTTATTGTATAATTGATACAGTGATAATTTAATAACGTATTATCCTTACTTTATTTGCCTGGGCATAATTTGCGAACTCCGGTTCGGTGTTATGGCAAATTCATATATTCAATCAGCATATGTGAAACGGTTTCACACGGAGGTGCTCTTTAATAATGAAATACAGTACTGCTGACGATCTGCCTATTATACTTAAAGAATTTTTAAACCACATTTATGTTGTTAAAAATAAATCATCGCTTACCATCGATGAATATGCGTTGGATTTAAAAATGTTTTTGCGCTTTTTGAAGAGGCAAAAGACGCTTGTCCCCTCCTCCGAGGAGTTTGACAAAATTGACATAACAGATGTTGATATAGACTTTTTAAAAAATGTGACTTTAATGGATGCATATGCCTTTTTATCATATTGCAAAAATGAGCGCAATAATGATTCGGCGGCAAGAGCACGTAAAGTTACTTCAATCAGAATGTTCTATAAATATCTGACTGTACAGAGAATGTTTTTTAAGGAAAACCCGATGCTTGAGCTCGAAACGCCTAAGCTCAAAAAATCACAGCCGAAATATCTGACTCTTGATGAGAGCCTTAAATTGCTCGGCAGCGTTGACGGAAAATATAAAGAGCGGGATTATTGCATACTTGTTTTGTTTTTAAATTGCGGACTGCGTTTGTCAGAGCTTGTTTCAATCAACTATAATGATATAAGAGACAATAACACAATTACGATAACAGGTAAAGGCAACAAACAACGTACAATATATTTAAATGACGCTTGTATGGATGCTATTAAAAACTATATGGCGGTTCGGCCCAAAGACGGTTTAAAAGAAAAGGACAAAGACGCGTTGTTTTTAAGCTCACGGCTTCAACGCATAAGTCCTAAAACCGTACAGCATATTGTTTATGAGTATTTGGACAAAGCGGGTCTCGGCGACAGAGGTTTTTCGGCACATAAGCTTCGCCATACCGCCGCAACTCTTATGTACCAGCACGGACATGTTGATGTATTGGTATTAAAGGATATATTGGGTCATGAAAATCTCGGCACAACGGAGATTTATACTCATATTGTTGATGAACAACTAAGAAAAGCCTCCGAAGCTAATCCGTTGGCTGAGGTTAAAGCAAGTAAAACGAATATAAATCCTTCTAAAAAGGAAGAGTGAGTTTTTCGGCTAAAAATCTTATATTTATTGTCGAAATTATTGAAATCAGTATTTCGGATACAAGCAAAACCGCATATCTAATCAAATACAGCTTTATAAATTTGTTCGGTATCACGGTATTATCCTTAATTTTTCTGTTAATGTCTCTGCACATAAGTATGCTTTCATGGCACGCCGCCAGCATTATTGATGAAGACAGTACAAACGGAATTAACATAACAATGCCGTAAAATTTCATACCGTCAATATTATATGTTCTGTATAAATATCCGGATATCAAGCCTATTCCGAGTCCGCGAAAAACCGGCTCAAGCCACGCTATAGGTTCGCCTATAAGACATAATCCGAATATAAACGGTATTAATAAAAACACACAGTCGCGAAGTAGCGTCGTGGCAAAAATAGTGAATAACGACTGTGACGATTTGGCAAGAAAATAATTCTTAATGAAAGATTGAATTTTTAGTGTATAATCATCTCCCGGATTTCTTAAGCTCATAGTGCCAAAAACAAGTCCTATAATAAAAACCGTCATAAGCAAAAACATTTTTTGGCTCAATATTCCAATCTTTGCGGCTTTTATCTTTTTTGTTCTTAAAGCTTTGATTTCCATTTCAATTCCTCCTGTTTAAACTTGTACATTTTATGACTGAAGCTTACGGTTAATGCCTATTATTTTTTTACTTTGACTATAACAACAATCACAGCCGACAAGACAAAACAGATTGGAATAAGCAATAAGCTTTTAATATTCAGCGTTAAATCATTTATAATTGCTATTGTCAGAAAATTCAGCAACAATAAGCAGAGTTCCGATATAAAACAGCAGAGTGCCGCCTTGATTTTAGTTCTATTCATAGTTAATAACGAACAAACTATAACCGAAACGGCAAAAACAGCATAGGATATTAATTGATAACGATTGGCCGAAAATGATTCTGATTTCAGTATAAAGGCTGATGCGCCCAAAAACATTAGGGTTTCAAAAATGAACGATATAAATCCCGCTATAATGCTTTTGAGCCAAAACGGTAAAACATAATTTTTTTGTTTACGCATAAAAACACCCCCTCATAGATTACTATGAGAGGGTGAATTCTTTTATAACGCTTATTCTCAGTCTTTGTTCTTTTTATCTGCCTTTTCTTTTGCCTTTTCTTCTTTAGCTTTAAGAGCGGCAGCTTTTGCGGCTTCCCTTTCGGCTTTAATCTTCTCATTTGCAGTAACATTTGTTTGAATAGCCCAACGGGTTATTTTCATCTTGTTTTTGTCTGCGCCCGTTTCGATTATAAGAGAATCCTCTTTAACGGTAACAACCTTGCCGACTATACCGCCGATGGTTGTTATTTCGTCGCCAACCTGAGTATTCTCACGAATCTCCTGCTCTTTTTTTTGCTGTTTTTTCTGAGGACGAATCATCAGAAAATACATACCGACAAAAAGCAAGACCATCAAAATAATCATTTGAAAAGAGCCTTTGCCCGAGGCTGAAGTACTGGCCTCTAATAACATTAAATAATTGTTCATTTGAGTTCCTCCAATTTATAATTCCAAATTATTATACATATAAATATAAAAATTTGCAACTATTAACATTAAAATTAATAAACTGTTTATTAAATATTTTCGCAATATCCTTATGCTTTCTTAAATTGCCTACCGGTAAGCAGCTTCTTTGCTAAACGACAACTCGGATTTTATACGTTTTATACGATAATCTTGACCGCTTGTATTATAAAATGTATAATGGTGACGGTAAAAGTGTTTGCGGCTAATTTTGCGATGGGTGGCAACATTTCCATACTGCAATCTATTATTGACTTGTTTTAATCGGAGGTGGTTGCATGAAAATATATTTGTCAAAATACTGGATAGCGGACCATATAAGTTTGGTATGTGTGGAGGTGGCTGTTGTCGTTGCAACTGTTGTATTTTGTATTGAATATAGAGATGCTGACATTATTATGATAATCGGTTCATTAGTTTATATTGGTAGTGTTAGCTATGTGCAATCAAAAACAATATGCATCCTTGATTATGTTGAAGTAAGCAATAATCAATTTACTCAGTATTCATTTAGCGGAAAGCGGAAACGTGCCGTTAATTCTGATGAACCTATTTACTATCAAATTGTGCCGCTGATTGAAGGAGTATATTCAAGAGCTGACTTCATAGTATTATCTAATCAGGAGTTTTCCCCTTATCGAAACGGCAGCGGTCTTGCTGCAGTTTGCAAAGGGGCAAGTGCCAAGGGCAATCAAATTATTATGCCTTACAACCAAAAATCAAGACCGTTATTGCATCTTGGAGATTGGCATAAGGTTTGTTTTTATTGATTTGTGCTATTCAAGCAAGTACCTCTGTGGAAAAAATCATGGATTGGCTATCAAAAGGAGGATTATATATTGTTTCATATAATAAATTCTATGGATATGCCAACATACATGATTATGTTGTTGGTAATTTTCGGATTGGATGTTTACTCTCTTATAAAGTACAGGAAAGTAAAGGCTCCTTGGAAAGTGGCAGCATATTTACAACCGGTTACATTGATTGCTATAGCCATAAACAGAGTTATAAGGGAATACGCACCAGATACTCATTTACATAACGTCAGCGCTGATGTAACTTTAACAATCGGTGGCATATGGTTTGTTATAGTATGTATCACAGGATATATTAACAAGAAAAGAAGTTGAAATAATTTAATCGTTAATATACTTAACTCTTAACGCAACAACTAAAGCACTCTCTACTTTTTAATGAAAGTGGAGGGTGCTTTACTGATTATATTAAGCGTTAAATATTTTTTTAATGCTCGGTTTTGGTTCTAAAGAAAAAATCTGCCATTCAAAACGAACAGCAGATACGAATTATTTTTTGTGTTTATATTATAGATAAATACAACATAGATATAAAATAAGACGAATTATATTCTTGTGTCAAGTATATCAACATATTGCTTCTTAAACTCGGGGAATGTATCATTTTCTAAAGATAATCTGATGTCGGCCATCAATTTATTATAGAAATAAAGATTGTGTGTTACGGCAAGTCTGAATGCAAGCATTTCCCCTGCTTTAAACAAATGTCTTATATAGGCCTTTGAGTGATTCCGACAGGTCGGACAGTTACAGCCCGGCTCAATCGGGGTATCATCTCTTTTATATTTTTCATTATTGAGATTTATAATACCGGCATGAGTAAAAAGATGACCGTGCCTTGCATTGCGGCTCGGCATTACGCAGTCAAAAAGGTCAACACCTCTGCTTACACCTTCGATTATATTGCCGGGCGTGCCTACACCCATAAGATACCGCGGTTTTTGCGCAGGCATATACGGCTCCACAGCCGAAATGATACGATACATATCTTCCTTGGGTTCGCCGACGGCAAGCCCGCCTATGGCATATCCGTCAAGATCCAAATCGGCAATCTCTTTCATATTTTCTATGCGCAAATCATCAAAAGTGCACCCTTGATTGATTCCGAATAAGAGTTGGTTTTTATTTATGGTGTCAGGCAGAGAATTTAGTCTTTCCATTTCAGCCTTACATCTTTTAAGCCATCTTACAGTTCGTGCGCATGACTGTTTGGAGTATGAATATTCGGCAGGATTTTCAACACACTCGTCAAAAGCCATGGCAATGGTAGAGCCTAAATGAGATTGTATTTGCATGCTTTCTTCCGGTCCCATAAAAATACGACGACCGTCTACATGAGAATTAAAGCTGACGCCCTCTTCTTTTATTTTGCGGAGTTTAGCAAGCGAAAAGACCTGAAATCCGCCGCTGTCTGTAAGAATAGGACCACTCCACCCTGTGAATTTGTGAAGACCGCCGAGGTCGTGAATTAAATCATCCCCCGGTCTTACGTGAAGGTGGTATGTGTTGCACAGCATAACCTGTGTTTCGATATTTTCAAGATCAACGGCAGAAAGACCGCCTTTTATTGCGCCCGCCGTTGCTACGTTCATAAATGCCGGGGTGTGTATGGTTCCGTGTACGGTTTCAAAATCGCAAAGCCTTGCATTGCCGACCTTTTTAATAACTTTTAGCATAAAATCTCCTTAAATCAAACAATGAGCATACAGTCGCCAAAACTGAAAAATCTGTATTTCTCTTTTACTGCTTCTTCGTATGCCTTCAAAACGTCTTCTCTGTTATAAAAAGCCGATACAAGCATTATAAGCGTGCTTTCCGGTAGATGAAAATTTGTAATAAGCGCATCAATGCATTTGAATTTATAACCCGGATATATGAAAATGCTTGTCCAATCATCCTTTTCACATATTTCACCGCAGTATGTTGCCACGCTTTCGAGAGTACGGCAGCAGGTAGTTCCGACCGCTACCACTCTTCCGCCGTTATTGTGTGTTTCGTTTATGAGATCTGCCGTCTCTTTTGGAAGATGATAGTGCTCCGAATGCATTTTATGCTCTTCGATATTTTCGGTTTTAACCGGTCTGAAAGTGCCTATGCCTACGTGTAAGGTTACATAGCCGATTTTTACGCCTTTATCCTTTATCTTTTGTAAAACCTCCGGCGTAAAATGAAGACCCGCCGTAGGAGCTGCGGCAGATCCGAGCTCCTTAGCATATACCGTTTGATAACGGTCTGCGTTCTCGAGCTTGTGCGTGATGTAATGCGGAAGCGGCATTTCACCGATTTTGTCAAGTACCTCAAAGAAATTACCGAATTTGTCGGTATCGTACGTAAATTTAGCGATTCTGTCTCCGTTGTCAAGCACAGCGGTTATTTCGGCATATAATATACCGTCGTTAAATGTAAATTTGGAGCCGGTCTTTGCTTTCTTTCCGGGGCCGGTAATTACTTCCCATACGTCTTTTTCTTTTTGCATTAAAAGCAGAAATTCAACCTTTGCGCCGGTTTCATCTTTAATACCGTAAAGTCGTGCCGGCAAAACCTTGGTGTCATTTAAAATAAGGCAGTCGCCGGGATTTAAATAGTCTACAACATCATAAAAATGCTTGTGCTCAATTTCCCCTGTTTGCCTGTTGACAACCATCATTCTTGACGCATCACGAGGCTCAATAGGAGTCTGCGCAATAAGTTCGTTTGGTAAATCATAATAAAAATCATGCTTTTTCATGGCTTATCTCCGATATGTATATAAATTTTTCAAAAATATTTGACTATATATAATAAAAATGATATTATAAGTAAAACTGCGATAGAGGTGCAGAAATCATCAGTAGCATTTTGACAGACGCCGGACGTTGATAACCGATATGTGAAAGGGATTTTTGCCGAAAAAAGCAATTGCTCCGGGCAATGCTTTTTGGGCACATTGTTAACAGCAATGCGACTGTCATCATTTTGTTGTGATGGAGAGCTATCGACATTATCTTTCCTGATAATGCAAGCCTTATTTTGACAAATGATGACCGGTTTTTTAACCGGTCTTTTTTTGCAGACAATAGAATAACATTTTTTGGAGGTAAATACAAGTGGGAAAAAATTATAATGTTGGTATTATCGGTGCGACCGGCATGGTAGGACAAAGATTTATCACATTGCTGAGCGAACATCCTTGGTTCAACATAAAGGTACTTGCCGCAAGCTCAAGATCAGCCGGCAAACCGTATAAAGAGGCTGTAGGAGCCAAATGGTGCATGGATGAGGATATTCCCGACGCCGTTAAAGATATGGTAGTAATGAATGCTACGGAAGATGTTGAAAAAATCGCTTCTATGGTTGATTTTGTTTTCTGTGCCGTAGATATGAAAAAAGATGAGATAAAAGCATTGGAAGAGAGATATGCAAAGGCCGAGTGCCCCGTTGTCTCAAACAACAGTGCTCACAGACACACCCCCGATGTTCCTATGGTTCTTCCCGAGCTTAATCCCGAACACATAGAAATTATACCGTCGCAGAGAAAGCGTCTCGGTACAAAGCGCGGTTTTATTGCCGTTAAGCCTAACTGCTCGCTTCAGGGTTATGTTCCCGCCTTGTTCCCGCTCTCGAAATTCGGTGTAAAAGATGTTTTGGTTTGCACTTATCAAGCTATTTCCGGAGCAGGAAAAACGTTTGATACGTGGCCCGAGATGGTTGATAACGTAATACCTTTTATCGGCGGCGAGGAAGAAAAATCCGAAAAAGAACCGCTTAAAATTTGGGGTCACATTGAGGGCGACAAAATTGTTGACGCCACCTCCCCCAATTTTACTGCTCAGTGTCTTCGTGTTCCCGTTTCAAACGGTCATATGGGCGCGGTTTTCGTAAGATTTGAAGATAAGCCCACCAAGGAGCAAATGCTTGAAATTTGGAAGAATTTCAAAGGCAGACCTCAGGAGCTCGAGCTCCCCAGTGCTCCCAAACAGTTCCTTAACTATTTTACCGAGGATAATCTTCCTCAAACGAAACTGCAGAGAGGGCTTGAACACGGTATGGCTATATCAATTGGCAGACTTCGTGAAGATACCCAGTACGACTATAAATTTGTATGCCTTTCTCATAACACGCTGAGAGGCGCTGCAGGCGGAGCTGTTCTCCTTGCGGAACTTCTTTGTGCCGAAGGCTACATGGACTGATTTTATTCGGAGGGATAACAATGAAAAAGCCCATTTTTACAGGTGCAGGTGTTGCGATAATTACCCCGTTTACTTCTGACGGTAAGGTGAACTATCCGGCACTTAAAGAAATTCTTGAATACCAAATAGCTAATTCAACCGATTGTATCGTTATATGCGGTACCACAGGTGAAAGTGCCACACTTTCTCATGAGGAGCACACAGAAGTAATCAAGTACACAGTTGATGTTGTTGCCGGAAGAATTCCCGTAGTAGCAGGAACTGGAAGCAATGACACGGCATATGCTTTGAATTTGTCAAATGAGGCCGAAAAAGCCGGCGTTGACGGTCTGCTTATGGTAACTCCTTACTATAACAAGGCTTCTCAGGAAGGTCTTATTAAACACTTTACTTATGTAGCCGATCGTGTCTCCACACCGATTATTTTGTACAATGTACCGAGTAGAACCGGTTGTGAAATTAAACCGGAAACTTATGCCGAACTTTCAAAGCATAAAAACATTTATGCCGCTAAAGAGGCTACGGGAAATTTGTCTTCAATAGCAAAAACCATTTCCCTTTGCAGCGATGATTTTGCCGTTTATTCAGGTAATGATGATCAAATAACTCCGATTATGTCTCTCGGCGGCAAGGGCGTTATCTCGGTTCTTTCAAATGTTATGCCGCAGGAGGCTCATGATATTGCCGCTACCGCACTTGACGGTGACTTTAAAAAGAGTGCCGAGCTTCAGCTTAAGTATCTTGAGCTTTGCAACGCTCTGTTTATGGATGTTAATCCCATCCCCGTCAAGGTTGCAATGCGTATGATGGGCTTTGACGTCGGTCCTCTCAGACTGCCGTTATGCGATATGTCCGAGGAAAAGACCGAACACTTGAGAAAAGTTTTGGCAAAGTACGGACTTATTAAGTAATTATTAAGATTTACGGATGTGAAAAAATGATAAGAATAATCTTAAGCGGTTGCTTCGGCAAAATGGGCCATGTTATACGAGACTGTGTTTCCTCGAGAAACGACTGTGAAATAGTTGCCGGCGTAGATATAGGTGACGGAAAAGCGGAATTTCCGGTGTTTAAATCTTTTGACTCAACCAGCGGTGTTGATGCCGATGTGATAATTGATTTCTCTCACCCGTCTGTTTTGAGCGGACTTTTGGAATATGCTTCTGCAAAAAAGTGCCCTGCGGTTGTAGCTACCACAGGCCTCAGCGAAGATCAAATTGCCGATATAAATGAGTGCTCAAAAACAGTCCCTATGTTTTTCTCGGCGAATATGTCTATCGGCGTAAATTTAATATCGGAGCTTGCCGCCAAGGCTGCACGTGTACTTGAAGGCTCTTTTGATATTGAAATTGTCGAAGCGCACCATAATCAAAAGATTGACGCGCCCTCAGGAACAGCTCTTATGCTTGCAGACAGCATATCCGATGCATTGTCGGTTAAACCGAAATATGAGTTTGACAGACACTCGAAAAGAGCAAAGCGCAGCAAAAACGAAATCGGCATTCATTCGATTCGCGGCGGAACAATAGTCGGTGAGCATGAAATAATTTTTGCGGGTCATGATGAGATAATTACAATTTCTCATTCAGCGCGTTCCAAGGAGCTTTTTGCAACAGGTGCAATAAATGCCGCTCTCTTCTTAGAGGGAAAACCTGCAGGACTATACAATATGCGTCAGCTTGTTGATGCTAAATAAGGAGGTCGTTTGTATGAAAACCATTCAAAATATATCAGTAGTCGAAGATGTGACGCTTGTTTCACTCAACGATTCACCTGCCGATATGAATACCATATCAAAAATTTTCGATATGATTTCGACAAATAATATTGATGTTGATATGATTTCTCAAACACCGCCGCACAGCAACAAGCCGCATTTGTCATTTACCGTCAGCGGTGACGATTTGGGAAAAATTTTGGAGCTTTCCGCTAAAATAAGAGATTTGTATCCCGATGTTAAACTTTCGGTAAGCAACGGGAACTGCAAAATATCTGTCTTCGGAGAAGCTATGAAAGGTCAACCCGGTGTAGCCGCCAAGGTGTTTGCGGCTGCCGCAAAAGCTAATACAGACATAATAATGATAACTACTTCGGAAGTAGATATATCAATGCTTGTTCCTCAGAGTGACCTTACAGCAACGTTGGAGTCAATTAAAGGCGCTTTTAACAATTAAATTGTTACAGACATAAAAAAACGCTTGATTTTCATCAAGCGTTTTTTATTATCATTTATTTTATTTGTCAATCCATTCTCTGACTTCATCATTAAGCCAAGTAGCCCATTCATCAATCCCCTCGCCTGTTTTGGCGCAGATGAGAAAGATTTTTGCGTTTGGGTTTCTGTGCTTGATATATTCCTTGCATTTTTCAACATCGAAATCAAAATAAGGTAAAACATCGATTTTGTTGATAAGCACAACATCGCTTACCTTAAACATAAGAGGATATTTAAGCGGTTTATCGTCACCCTCGGGAACAGATAATATCATTACATTTTTAACGGCACCTGTGTCAAATTCTGCGGGACAAACAAGATTTCCGACATTTTCGAGAATTGCAAGTTCAACCCCATCTGTGCCGAGAGCCTCAACACCTTGCTTAGTCATGGCTGCATCAAGGTGGCACATCCCTCCTGTGTGCAGCTGAATTGATTTTACACCTGTTTCGGCAATTTTTATTGCATCAACATCGCTGTCAATATCAGCTTCCATAACACCGATTTTCAGCTTATCTTTAAGCGCATTTATTGTAGCTTTCAGTGTGGTGGTTTTACCTGAACCGGGAGAGGACATAAGGTTTAATAAAAATACACCTTTGGATTTAAGCTCGCCTCTCAGCTTTTCGGCTTGTTCGTCATTATTTTTAAAAACACTTTGTTTTATTTCAATTACTCTTACTTTATCCATAATAATCTCCCGATAAAATTTATATGAATATATTTTACGCTTTTATTCATACAATTGTCAATAATCATAAGAAAATAAGTCAAAACAAAAAAATCTGTTTATTTATGAAATTTTAGACAATTTTCAATTGACAAACTTCTATTAAAGAATTATTATATTATTAGTATTGATAAACTTTTATCATTCAAATTTTACTTTACCGGAGGTAAATTATGGCTTGTTTCGTAGTACCGGCTGCAGAAGCTGTTATTGCAACCGTAGCTGTGCAAATCGCAAAAAAGCATGAAATTTCACAGGAGAAGCTTGAATGTAAGCTGCCTGAGGGTGCTGTCCAGGCTCCTGAGTATAAAATTTCGGTTTCAAGAAAGCTTTCTTGGCTTCGCAATTTACTTTGGGGCGGTGTTTTACTTCTTGCCTTTGAACACCTTTGGCATGGAGAGTTAACTCCTTATTTCCCCTTCCTTACAGGCGCATCAAACGCCGAGGATACAGCTACAATGCTTCATGAAATGGCAACCGTCGGTGTTGCAATGTCTCTTTTGGTTACTGCCGTTTGGGGAATTATGCTTTTGGTCGTTAAGATTAAAGAAACAAAAATTTCCAAAGAAAAGGAATTAATGGAATAATGACATTACTTATCAGCGTATTTGCCGCAATTATTTCAACTGCTGTTTGGTACTTTTGTGCTGAACGAAAAAAATATCTGCTTAACGTTCCGTGCTATATCTTTTGGGGTGCTTCCGTTATGTGGTTCGTTGATGCGGTTTTTGAATACTCCGAGTTGAAGGCAGCATATTTTACTCCTGCTCCGGAGGATATGCTGAACGATGCGTTTTTAGGTTTTTCGATTATTGCATTGGGTCTCATTGTTTGGATAATTATATTGCTGATAAAGGACCCGAATAGTGTTATCAGAGATGCCTTGTTCTGCAAAAAAAATAAATAGTAAAATAATAATTTTTCAGCGAAGTGATTTTTCACTTCGCTGTTTTTTATGAATATAATATTTTTTGCGGTAAAACATAACATCGGTGATAAATATTAGTACGATAAAGAAATTCCTGATCGGCATTCCGATAGGTATCATAAACGTTACCCTCGGCGCAGGCGGTGGAATCATATCGGTTCCGATTCTTAAAGCTGCCGGTATGTCGCAAAAACAGGCTCAGGCAAATACGATTGCTATTATTCTGCCTCTCTCCGTAATATCATTTTATATGTATATTAAAAAGGGATTTACAAGCTTTAACAGTATAATTACAATTCTTCCCGCTTCGGCTTTGGGAGCGATTATAGGTACGGTTGTTTTCTCTAAGCTTTCAAACAGATTCTTATCGGTCGCATTTTCTTTTTTTATGATCTATGCCGGAATAAGGTTGTTATTTAAATGAACGATTTTGTGAATTTGCTTGCCGTTTTCGTATCTTCGGTAATAACTTCGATGGGTCTCGGCGGCGGTAGTTTTTACATTTTATATCTAACATTTTTTACTGACACTGAGCAATTTACTGCTCAAGGCTATAATTTATTGCTTTTTCTTCCATGCGCTGTTATATCTGTGATAGTTTATGCCGGAAAGAAAATTATCAGCTTTAAATATATTTGGCCGATTGTTTTAGGCGGAATTGCTGGGGTTATTGTCGGCTACACAGCATTATCTCATATTAGCAGCGCGATTGTTAGAAAGATGTTTGCAGCTTTTTTATTGCTGTCCGGCATCTTTTCCCTCATAAAGTCTGTAAAAAAAGAATAAATCATTGTTAAGTGTCCGTTTTTATGTTAAGATAAAGGCAAAACATTTCCCGAAAAAAGATTAGGAGATTGCCAAAATGGAATATAAGATGCTATTCACCCCTATGAATATCGGTACGGTTCAAATTAAAAACCGTGTTGTTATGCCCCCTATGATGCTTGGTTTCGGTCAGTTTAACGGTTGTCCGACAAAGGAAATGATGGATTATTATGAGGAACGTGCTATCGGAGGAGCCGGGCTTATTATTACCGAGATTACGAGAGTTGATGATTTCAGTGGAGCATCGGCTTTCGCCCAACTTGCAATAAGCCACGACTATCACATTAAACCTCTTGCGGAAATGATAAGCAGAGTTCACTCACATGGTTGCAAAATGTTCATTCAGCTTCACCACCCCGGCAGACAAAATCTGGGCTTACTTATGGGTACCGTACCGGTATCGATAGGTGCCGAAAGAATAATGGGTAAGCTCTATGATAAAATGTTTTATAAGGTTGCTCCTGCCGGCAAAATGCTCATGCAGAAAGACCTTGTGCTTCGTACATTTTCTCCGTCAAAATGTGACAGAGCATACTCTGCTGAGAGTTTAAACAGGGAAATGTCCGTTAAGGAAATCAAAAAGATAATTTCAGAGTTTATAAACGGTGCGGTTCGTGCGCAGAAGGCCGGTGCGGACGGTGTAGAATTACATGCGGCACACGGCTATTTGATTCAGCAGTTTTTGAGTCCTTACACGAATACGCGGAATGACGAGTACGGCGGAAGCTTTGAAAAAAGAATGAAATTCTTAATTGATATTATCAATGGAATTAAAGCTGCATGCGGCAATGATTTCCCGATTGTTGTTCGTTTATCTGTTGATGAATGTTATTCTATGATCGGTAAACCCGAAATCGGCTATAAGCTTGAAGACGGAGTTAGGATGGCGAAAGTTCTTGAAAAAGAAGGGATTGATGCCATTGATGTCTCCTGTGCCGGTTATGATACATATAATTATTGGTTGGAGCCTACCTCTTTTGAGCCCGGCTGGAGAAAATATATGGCCGCAGCAGTAAAAAAGGAAGTAAAAATCCCGGTATTGGCTGCTAACCTAATTCGCTCTCCTAAGCAAGCGGAAGAACAGCTCGAGGAAGGTATTCAAGATTTTGTCAGCCTCGGCAGAACTCACATAGCCGATCCGCACTGGGTAAACAAGGTTAAGGCGGGCAAAGAGGATGAAATCAAAAGATGCATCTGTTGCCTGTATTGTATGGAAAGTATGCAGAAAAACGCATATAAAGGAACACATGCTCATTGTTCTGTGAATCCTAAATTGGGCAAAGAATCGGAGCATCCAATTGCCAACGGCAACGGCAGAACTGTTGTAATTGTCGGAGCCGGTCCTGCCGGTCTAATGAGCGCGGAAGTTTTAGCTAAGCGAGGATTTAAACCGATAGTTCTTGAAAAGAACGCTTTCCCCGGTGGGCAACTACAACTCGCTAATAAGCCGCCTCTTAAGGAAAAAATCAATTGGTGCATTGAGGACTTGGTTACAAACGCAACACATTACGGTGCCGAAATTAAATATAATGTAATTGCCGACGAAAGTATTATAAAGTCATACAATCCATATGCTGTTATAATAGCTACAGGCGGTAAAGCAATTAAGCCTAAATCAATTAAGGGCTCCGATAAAGATAACGTTTTCACGACAACCGATATTCTTGATGGTTCGGTAGTGCTAAAAAATAAGAAGGTTGCGGTCATAGGCTCCGGCATGACAGGCCTTGAAACATCTGAAATGTTGGCTGAAAACGGCAATGATATTACCGTGGTTGAAATGGCTGATTCGATAGCTCCCGGCACTTGGATGCAGCACATTGATGATTGTATGCCGAGACTTAAAGCACACGGCGTTAAGTTTATTGTAGGTCATAAGCTTACGGAAATTACCGACAGAGGAATAGAGCTTAATAAGGTGGATACGGAGAACATACTTTTGGTCGATGCGGACTATGTTGTTCTGTCTCTCGGCGTAAGACCTGAAAATAAGCTTTACGATGATATAAACGGCAAACTTAAAAATGTTTATCTCATTGGCGATGCGGAAAAAACAGGCCGAATTGCAGATGCAACCTCTCAGGCGTATGAGCTTTGCAAAAATATTTAACCAAAAACATATCGTTATAAAATTAACAAAAAAGGGAGGCCGTAAAGTCTCTCTTTTTTTCTTTTTGACCAAATTTATTTTTGATGTATTTTTTATGTTGATAAACAAAACTATATATTGTATAATTAATATTAAATTGGAGCAATTTGGATTTTATATTGTGTTTGATATTATTTTGTTACTTTTTTGGAGGTAATATATATGAAAGTACAGTTTACTGAAACCGTTTTAAGAGACGCAAATCAGTCTCTTATTGCAACGAGATTGCCTTACTCCGAATTTGACGGCATTCTTGAAACAATGGACAAAGCGGGTTATTATTCACTTGAATGCTGGGGCGGTGCAACATTTGACTCCTGCCTTCGCTACCTCGACGAAGATCCGTGGGAAAGACTCCGTAAAATCAGAGCAAAATGCCCCAATACAAAACTTCAAATGCTTTTAAGAGGTCAAAATTTGCTCGGATACCATCATTACCCTGATGATGTAGTAAGAATGTTCGTCAAAAAATCAATTGAAAACGGCATTGATATCATAAGAATATTCGATGCTCTTAACGACGTTAGAAATATTGAAGTTGCAGTTGACGAGACTTTAAAGAATGGTGCCATTGCATCCGGCGCAATTTGCTATACTCAAAGCCCAATACACAATCTTGAATCATACATCAAGCTTGCCAAGCAGATGGAAGAGCTCGGTTGCCAGACTATATGCATTAAGGATATGGCAGGCATTTTAGGTCCGAAAGAAGCTTATGATATGGTAAAGGCTCTTAAGGAAAATGTAAAAACTCCCATTATTCTTCATACACACTGTACCACAGGACTCGGTATGCTTACTCTTCAGAAAGCCGTTGAAGCAGGATGTGATGTAATAGATACTGCTATATCCTCATTCTCCGGCGGCACTTCACAGGCTCCTACGGAAACTATGGCTTATGCTTTAAAACAGGAAGGTTATGATATTGACCTTGACCTTTCTGTCCTTAAAGATATCAACGACTTCTTTAAGCCTATAAAAGATGAATACTTAAAAAAAGGCTCTTTAAATCCTCTTGTGCTTTCAACCGACACAAATGCACTCAATTATCAGATTCCCGGTGGAATGCTCTCTAACCTTGTTGCACAGCTTACCGCACAGAACAAAATGGATAAGTTTAATGATGTTCTCCTTGAAACCCCCAAGGTTAGAAAGGATCTCGGTTATCCCCCGCTTGTAACACCTATGAGTCAGATGGTCGGCGTTCAGGCAACTGTTAACGTTCTTGTCGGAGAGAGATATAAGAATATTTCCAAAGAAGTAAAAGCTTATATTAAGGGTGAATACGGTCGCGCTCCCGGCGAAATCGATAAGGACCTTATGAAAAAGGTTCTCGGCGACGAAGAGCCTATTAAGGGCAGATTTGCCGACTCTCTCGAACCCGGTTTTGAAAAGGCTAAAAAAGAAATCGGAGAAAAGGCAAAGAGTGACGAAGATGTTCTTTCTTATATTGCATTCCCGACTCAAGCTGAAGCATTTTTTGATAAACGCGAAGAAAAAGAAAAAAATACTTTTAAATATTCAATAAAAAGAATTGACTAAGGGGTGTTAAGATGTATTTATTAGACAGTGTTATGTCCATAGGTGAAGCTCTTAATGTTTCAATAACCGGCATTGTAGTTGTGTTCATTGTCCTTGTTGTTTTGGCAGTTCTTGTTCAGCTTCTTTCTAAGCTCATCAGATTGTTTGTAAAGGAGCCGAATGCAAAGAACGCAAAAAAATCCGATGCCGTTAAAGAGGTTGTAAAACCCCAAGACGGTGTTGCTCTTCCGGAAAATCAAACATTAGGAACGTTGAATCTTTATAAAACCGATGAAAAGACTGCGGCTGTAATTATGGCAATAGTCAGCAAAGAAAGCGGAGTTCCTTTGAACAGATTAAAATTCAATTCAATTAAGCTTATAGAAAACAAGTAAGGGGTTAACAATATGAAATATGTAGTTACTTTAAACGGAAAAGACTATGAAGTCGAAGTTGACGAGTTAAGTGAGGCAATAGTAACAAGCGTTGCGCCTACCGCAGCTTCTGCTCCGGCAGCACCTGTGGCTACACAGCCCTCGGCACCTGCTACTCCCGCACCTGCTCCTGTTTCAGGAAGCGGAACCGCTGTTAAAGCTCCCATGCCCGGAACAATACTTAAAGTAAATGTTACCGCAGGTCAGAGCGTTAAGGCCGGCGACATTATGTTTATTCTTGAAGCAATGAAGATGGAAAACGAAATTGTAGCTCCCTCGGATGGTACAGTTTCACAGGTTGTAGCCGCAAAAGGCAGCTCGGTTGCAACTGATGACGTCCTTGCTTATTTGAACTGAGGAGGTCAATAAATGTCTGTTGTAAATGCTTTGGTGGAGATATTTCAAAGCTCCGGTTTTGTATCGTTGTCATGGCAAAACTGGGTTATGATTTTAGTCTCCTTTGTTCTTTTATATTTGGCTATTGTCAAAAAATTTGAACCGCTTCTCTTAGTTCCGATTGCTTTCGGTATGTTACTTGTTAACATATATCCTGATATTATGTATGATCCGCTTATGATGTCGTCATACAGCGGCCAAGTTGTTGAAGGTGCCCATTGGTATGATACTGGCGTTTTGCGACTGATTTACGCAGGTGTTAAATCGAGTATATTCCCCTGCCTTATCTTTATGGGTGTAGGCGCTATGACCGACTTCGGACCGCTTCTTGCGAATCCTTCAAGTCTTCTTCTCGGCGCTGCTGCTCAGCTTGGTATTTATGTTGCTTTTCTTATTTCAATCGCAACCAACCTTATCCCCGGTTTTGAGGGCTTTACGCCTCAGGAGGCAGCTTCAATAGCTATCATCGGTGGTGCAGACGGACCGACAGCTATTTATTTAACGAGTAAGCTCGCTCCGCAGCTATTAGGACCCATTGCAGTAGCGGCATACTCTTATATGGCTCTTATACCGCTGATTCAGCCCCCGATTATGAAGCTTTTAACTACCAAAAAAGAGCGCGAAATCAAGATGGATCAGCTTAGAACCGTAAGCAAAACAGAAAAAATCATTTTCCCGATTGTTGTTACTGTTCTTTGTGTACTTGTTCTTCCGTCGGTCGCTCCGCTTATCGGTATGTTTATGCTCGGCAATCTTTTCAAAGAATGTGGCGTAACCGAACGCCTCAGTGATACTGCTCAGAATTCTCTTTGCAATATCGTAACAATAATGCTCGGTACCACCGTAGGCGCCACAGCAGAAGGCAAAACATTCCTCGCTACCAAAACTATACTTGTAATAGTAATCGGTCTTGTCGCATTTGCTTTCTCAACCGCAGGCGGCGTATTGTTCGGCAAACTTATGAACCTCGTAACTCATGGTAAAGTTAATCCACTTATAGGTTCCGCAGGTGTTTCGGCTGTTCCTATGGCGGCTCGTGTATCTCAGGTTGAGGGAAGAAAATACAATCCCTCTAACTTCCTTTTAATGCACGCTATGGGTCCGAATGTTGCAGGAGTTATCGGTTCTGCTGTTGCAGCCGGATATTTACTTCTTACTTTTGGTAAATAATTATTAAGTTATAGAAAAGGTCACGGTAACAAATTTTGTTACCGTGACCTTTTTATATATTCTGATATAACAATTGAAAACTTATTTATCTTTTCTTGACTGCAACATTTAATATAATATATGCTAACACCAGCACAACCACCGAACAACACAGAACAGCATACATCGCTTCTATACTGACGCATTTATCGAAAAAGTACAAGTTACAGTCAATACTGTCTTTAAATACGGTGACAAATTCCTTCGGCATACCCATTTCGGACAGTTCACTGAAAACACCGTTTAAAGCGTGATTGCGTAAAAGTCCCGTGCCGTATGTACCCGGCAAAAAAGAAATAACTTTTTGCAGTCCGGCAGAAAAGCTTGAGACGGGCATATATGCGCCACAGATAAATCCATATCCTGCGCTGACTATGGTCCCTACTGCGGAAATCTGACCTTGTGAGTTTAAAAAGAAGTTGATTATAGAGCTAAGCGCTGTTCCGAACATTACAAGTAATATCACATCGAGTAAGAATAAAACCGTCTCTTTAAATGAAAGATACCAGCCAATATTTGACAAATAAATAAAACAAATAACTGAAGCCGCAATACATATTGTAAGTGTAGAAATAAGCGTCGAGATATAATAACTTACGGCAAGCGTTGATTTTTTTACAGGAGTTACGGTTAAATCTGCACGCGCACCGCTGACCTTATCCTGAACCATGAGCATATTTGAACAAAACGAAACAGTTACGCAGCATACGGCAAGAAGTGATGACACAAGCTGGCCTGCAACGACCGCATTTATGAGTTTTTCCGACAACTCAAAGCCTGTAGGTATTGCGGATAAAAAGCTTTGCTTGTAAACATTTCCGAGAAAAGTTGTATATAAAATGAGCAATATAATCGGAGTTATAAGCGAAGTAAAAAACATTGCCTTATCTTTGAAAAACAGTTTGCTGTTTCTTCTGATAAGATTGCCGAGACCCATCATTTTACGTCACCTCCGCTCAGTTTTTTACCTGTAACCGCCATAAAAACATCATCCATTTTTCCTTTAACTACCTCATAGTCTTTAAAGATATCAGGATTTTTAATTATCAGTTCGGTTGCTTTTTCGGAATTCGGAACAGCAATGCGAACGGCGCCGTTCAATTTTTCCGACGGCAGATTAAGACTCTCGGCAAGAGCGGCTGATTCCCCATACAGAGTAATAAAGTCACCTGTATATTTATTTTTCAGTTCTAACGGAGTCCCCTCTGCCGAAATTTTCCCGGCATCAAGTATCACTACATAATCGGAGTCCGCCGACTCTTCCATGTAATGTGTTGTGAGAAAGACGGTAAGCCCATGAGTTTTGCGAAGCATTGTTATAACCGACCATAAAAGCTGTCTTGTTTGAGGGTCAAGTCCTGTTGTCGGCTCATCAAGGATCAGTATTTTTGGATTGTGAAGCAAAGCTCTTGCTATATCAATACGTCGTCTTTGCCCTCCGGACAGTTTTCCGACAGTTCTGTTAAGAATATCTTCAAAACCGAGAAGTTCCGATAACTCATCAAGACGTTTATTAAATTCTTTGCCCGTTATGCCATACAGAGCGGCACGACTGCGCAGATTATCTTTTACCGACAACGCTTTATCAAGTACGGAGTTTTGAAAAACTACACCGATATCCGATGAAACACTGTTGAAATTTTTCTCAGTATCTTTGCCGCAGATTACTATTTTTCCGCTGTCCTTTTTTATCTGCCCACACATAATTGAAATGGTTGTGGACTTTCCTGCGCCATTTACGCCGAGAAATGCAAACAATTCACCGTGATAAACACTAAAGGATAAATCATTAACAGCCTTTATGTCTCCATACGACTTGCTCAAATGAGATATTTCAATGATTTTATCCATATAATTCTCCCCAATAAATTCTTTATAAACATATTAACAAAAGAGCAAATATTTGTCAATAAAATACAAAACCACTCGTCATAAACGAGTGGTTTTAGCTATAAATGTGAATATTACTGAATATGCCTAACATCATTGCGATAACACTTAAAACAATCAGAATTATCAAAATTACCATAAGAAAACGCAGATATTTTTTTACGTTTTTATCGTCCGGAGATGTTGCATTTTCTCTTTTGGTTTTTTTATAAAGAATTTTTAATAAAACAGCGCTGAATAAAACACAACATATTATGGTAAAGTTCAATATCAACATCAATGTTTTTTGAGTTTGCATATTATATAAATTTTATCTCCTTCTCTTTTATTATAATACACACACTATGCGCCGCAATTCCTTCCTTTGCTCCTGTAAAGCCAAGCCCCTCTTCTGTTGTCGCTTTTACGCTGACATCAGACAACGGTATTTTACATGCTTTTGCAATGTTTGTGCGCATCGCTGCAATATACGGCGCAAGCTTCGGGCTTTGAGCCAAAACCGTGGCATCTATATTTCCGACAGAATAACCGTTCTTCTTAAGCAAATCACACACTTTAGATAAAAGAACCATACTGTCGGCATTTTTATAGGCTTCATCTGTATCTGGAAAATGTTTTCCGATATCACCGAGCGCAGCTGCCCCGAGTAAAGCGTCACAGACAGCGTGGGCAAGTACATCTGCGTCTGAATGGCCTAAAAGACCAATCCCACCATTTTCAATATGAACTCCGCCTAATATTAGTTCTCTACCCTTTTGAAGCTTATGAACATCATATCCATGCCCGATTCTATAATTCATCTTTTTCTCCTTTGTTGATAATTGCTTCGGCAATGATTAAATCCTCAGGAGTCGTAATTTTGATGTTTGTATTATCTCCATCAACAATTTTGACAAGTTTACCGTATGCTTCGATTAAGCCGCAATCATCCGTAAAAAGTTCACTGTTCGGAACGCCCTGCATAGCGTTTAAGTACATTTTTTTATTAAATACCTGCGGCGTTTGAATTGCCCTTAGCGAATCCCTCGCCGGCGTTGAAGTTACTATTCCTTCATCACTAACGGTTTTTATTGTATCTTTAACCGGGATACCGGGCGCAGCGGCATTAAAATCAAAAGCCGCAAAAATCGTTTTTTCAATCGTTTCTCTGTCCACAAGAGGCCTTGCACCGTCGTGTATGGCAATATAATCGGACTCTGTCATACAACACCTAACAGCATTAAAAACGCTTTCCTGGCGCGTACAGCCGCCTTTAACGATATTACTTACCTTATTAACCGAATAATCTTTTACCATAGCAAAAATTTGAGGAATGTCCTCTTCGCGTGCCGATATAATTATTTCCTTAATAAGATCCGAATTTTCAAATGCCTTCAAAGTCCTGATAAGCACAGGGACGCCGTCAATTAGCAAAAACTGCTTATTGACGCCGCCCATTCTTGTTGAATTTCCGGCAGCTACAATAATCGCGGAAACATACGGATAAGAAGCTGCCTCATTATTATATTTTTTTGTTCTTAGCATACTCATAACCCCTTTGTAATACTTAGGGCAAACAAATAGATTTTATGAGTATATTTTACACCAAAGCCTCTATAGTTGCAAGCTTAACTGCAAGGCAAAGAATATCGGCTGCTTTTTGAAGCTCATCGGTTGAAGGATAAGAAGGTGCAATTCTGATATTTCTGTCATCGGGATCTATTCCGTACGGGAAGGTTGCACCTACGGTAGTAAGAACGACACCGAGTTCTTTACAAATTTCACCCACGCGTTTTGCGCTGCAATGGTTAACGTCAAGACTTATAAAATATCCGCCTTTAGGAGATGACCAGGATGCAAGATCATTGTCTTTAAGCTCTTTTTCAAGCGTTTCAAGCACTATATTGAATTTAGGTGCAAGAAGTTTAGCGTGTTTCTTCATATGTGCCTTAATACCATCGGCATTTTTGAAGTATTTAACGTGTCTTAACTGATTCATCTTATCATAGCTTATTGTCTGCGACTTTAATCTGTCTTTAATCATCGCAATGTTCTTCGGTGAAGCAGCTATTGCCGAAATACCTGCTCCGGGGAAGGTTATTTTTGATGTTGAAGTAAATTCAATGAAATTATCCTCTGTTCCGAATTCCTTGCAGGCATCAAAAATATTGAGCAAAGTATCAGCATCATCGCAAAGGTCGTGCACAATATAAGCGTTGTCCCATATTACACGGAAATCTGGCGCAGACGGTTTTAAAGCGGCCAACGCACGAACTGTTTCATCCGAATACGTTATTCCGTCGGGATTGGAATACTTCGGTACGCAGAACATACCTTTTACCGAAGGATCTTTAACAAGCTCGGCAATTTTTGCAACATCAGGTCCTGTTTCTGTCATTCTGACATTTATCATTTTAATGCCGAAATGCTCGCATATACCGAAATGTCTGTCATATCCGGGAACATTACATATGAATTTAACATCGCCCTGACGGCACCATGGCTCGGCACCTGCACCATGCGTATAACACTGTGAAATATAGTCATACATAAGATTCAAACTTGATGTGCCGCCGACAATAATGTTTTCCGGAGCGACACCGAGCTCATCCGCAAAAAGCTTTTTGCATTCCGGAATACCGTCAAGGCCACCGTAATTGCGCACGTCCGTACCGTCTTCTGATATCCAATCAGAAGCTGAAAGCGATGAATTAAGCATATCCATGGAAAGCGCCAACTGCTCGGGCGACGGCTTACCTCTCGCCATATTGAGTTTAAGATTTTGTGACTTAACGTCATCGTATTGCTTCTTAAGCTCACATTTTAAATCCTCAAGTTCTTCCTTTTTCATTTTGCAGTATTGCATTATTCTTGCCTCCAAGATTTAAAAATACTTTTTTAACCTTATAGATTTTATAATATTTTACTCGATTTTGCAATATTTGTTTTAAATTCTTGCAATAATTATAAAAAAAGACAAGCTGCTAAAAATACAGCCTGTCTTTTTGTCTATTTTAAATAAATAATAGTTCAGTCTTTTACAGCGGAACTCAACTCATGCTCTTTTTTACGTATCTCTTCAAGTTCATTTTGTATTTTTTCTTTCTTCTTTCCGGTATAATCATTGAAAAACATCGGTATCATAGTTAAAAGGAAGCCAAGAGCAGGAAGAAGAGTTACCATAATCAGAAGCCATTTTTGAGTGAAAGGTGTTTGCTGAGCCAAAATCTGTTTGCCGTTTATGTCAAGATTACCGTCAATCGGCTTTTGATACTTGCCTATTTCGAGAACCCAACCTGTTACAACTCCGGCTATACCTGCTGTAACCTTTGAAAGGAAGGTCTGGAAAGCAAAACACACACCTTCAGATCGTTTGCCTGTTTTCCATTGCATATAATCAACCGAGTCAGCTATGAAAGCATATGTAATTACATTATAAATTCCGAGAGGGAAGCCCATTAAGAACAGACATACCCAAAGAATATAAATATTAATATGTCCCGGATCATTCATAAAGAGCAAATAGCAAACACAGTGTGCAATGACTCCGAAAATAGACGAGCCGATGTAAATCTGCTTCAAATCAAATTTCTTGCGAAGCATCGGGAATACGACCATGGCCGGCACCATACCGGCACCAATGGCAACAGTTAAAGTCGTGAGGATAGTTCCGCGCGGTATCCAAAATCCGCCCGCTTTATAAGCGGCTACAACATCGTTTGTAGAAGCAAGAACATCAAAGTCCGTGTAACCTTGAATTATTAAATAGTTAGCTATATAGTCGGCAGATATATTGGCAATAACCATTGTAGAACCGAGTATAGCCGCTGCGATTACAAGTAAAAGCAGTTTGTTTTGACCGACAACATGAACAGTCTCTTTAAAAGTAGGTGTCGTTGTTGACGGCTCTATTCGCTCTTTAGTAGTAAAGAACGCAAGACTTGAAAGAAGCGCGCCCATGACACCAAAAAGAATTGCGCCGAAAAGATAACCGCCGCGCAATCCGAGAGAAGACTGACGTAAAATAGGAATAAGAAGTGCCGGAAGAATACCGCCAAATGTAGAACCCAAACGTCCGTTTGAAATAAACTGTGTACGTTCTTTTTCGTTTGGTGTTATAACCGAAGTCAGTCCCCAAAAAGGAACGTCTTGTATCGTAAAGCAAACACCCCAAAGCACATATGTACACGCAGCATATACAGTAGCCGCCGCGCTGCTTTGAAAAGGAGCAATAAACAAAAGGATGGTCGACACACAAACCGGTATCGGAGAGAAAAGCAAATACGGACGCATTTTTCCCCATTTACTTCTCGTCTTATCCACTATCATTCCCATTATCGGATCGTTAAGCGCATCAAAAATACGACCGCCGAGTATAATAGCACTTGCTGTAACAGCGTTTAGTTTAGCAACGTCAACCAAAAAGACAAGATAGAACATTGTCATTATAGTATATATTCCGCTTCTGCCGAAAGCAGAAAGCGGAAAACATATTTTTTCTTTTAAAGTTAAATATTTCTTTTCCATTCCCTTAACTCCTTGTTATTTTTTTCTTACAAATAAAGCCGGTAAAATTTTTGGCTTGCGCTCCCCCGCTTTGACCATTTCGTTTATCAGCATATCTTTGAGTTCAGCCCTTACGGAAGCATATTCTGGAGATTTTATTAGGTTGTTTTTCTCAATCGGATCAACTGATAGATCATATAAATAATCTTCAAAATATACATCTGAGTTGTGGGCAACATATCCGGTAGGAGCAAGAGTCCTTACGGAATACTTGTACTTTTTGGTGCGTATAGCTCTTCCGCACTGACTTTCGCTTATTTGAATAAATACGCAGTCGCGTTCCTTATTTTCACGCATTTCCTTGAGCAGTGATATGCCCGAATAGCTTTTCGGTATCGGTATTCCTGCCATATCAAGCAATGTCGGAGGAAGATCTATAAGACTAACAAGCCTGTCATCAACTACACCGCCTTTGAACATCCCTCCGCTGATAATCAACGGCGTATGCGTTGCGCTGTCGTGGCAACTTCTCTTATACTCAAGATTGCGGGTCTTAAAATGAGAGCCGTGATCGCTTGTATAAATAATAATTGTGTTATCGTAGAGTCCCTTTTCCTTCAGCTTTTTAACGAGCTTACCGACATTATCATCAAGTCTGTTTATTGCAGCTATGTAATCCGGATACATTTTATTATAATCGCCGGGTAAAAACGACAAGTCGGGTGGTATAGGATAGTCTTTAAATTTATCTACAGTATCCTTAGGGCCTTCATAACAATGATGATCATTTTGATGATGTGGTTCAATATGAGATACAAACATAAAAAACGGCTTATCCGATGTCTTTTGCTCAAGATATTGAAGGGCGAAATCGTTTATGCAATCAGCGCGGTAGCCCTTGAAATCAACTTTTCTGTTTTCATTGTCAAAGACATATCCATCATATCCGTGTGATGTAAACTCAAGTACATCGGATGCACGCCACCAGTCTTTATAACCGCCGCGCAGGTTCTCAGGAATTGCGCTTTTTTCGCAGTGGAAGCCTACGTTAGGCAGTCTGTCGGAGGCTAAGTGCCACTTCCCGACATAAGCTGTTTCGTATCCTGCTTCGTTGAAGTATTCCGCTAACGGCTTAATGTTTTGCGGAAGCGGAATTCCATTCCAATAGCATTGGTTTTGCGTCGCATAAAGACCGGTTTGAAGGCAAGCGCGAGCCGGTCCACAAACCGGTTGACACGTATATGAATTTGTAAAATTCACACCGTTTTCGGCAAGCTTCATAAGATTTGGAGTAACGGTTTCATTAACAGTGTCCCATCTCTGTTGATCGCTGAAATAAAAAATAATATTTGGCCTCATTATGTTCCTCCGTTATATTATATAAATGACATTACAGCATTGTATAAAGATAGTGCCGCAACCGAAGATACGGCAATTGTAAACGTGACTTTAATTGCTTTTTCATTGCATTTCCTATTTAAAATCGAACCTATGAACCCTCCGATAACCGCAACAGGGATAATCACAAGCAATACCTTCATATCGAATCCGGAAAATCCCGTTTTTATATATGTGGATATAATGTTTGCGCATTGGGAAAAGAAAATAACAGCCACCGAATACACCGCTGCATCTCTCATCGTAAACGAAAACATAAGAGTTAAAAAAGCAACATTTATCGGTCCGCCGCCAATACCCAGAAATGCCGCCGCGGTACCGAGCAGTAATCCGGACAGCAAAATTGCTATGGGATTTTTAACATTAAATGTTTTGAAATTACCGGACACAAAAATAATAACGCACACTAAAAGAACAGCCAATATTGCAGACTGTATGCCTCTTACGGTATTCGGAGTTGAAGAAACACTTAACGCATAATTAAAAAGATAATTTCCAAGCAGACCGCCGCCGACCGAGCCCAAAGCAACCAACAACACAATAGACGGCTTTATCGGCGTTTTTTTAATGATGTGACGTGTAGTTGATGTTATCGACATCGCAAAAACAGCACAAGACGAAAAGAAAGAAATTTCGGTTAGGGAGTGTGCATTGATAACATCGAGGACCGGCTTGATTATAACTCCGCCGCCGAGTCCTACAAACGACCCTAAAAGTGTCGCCAAAAAAACAACAAAACCATATAAAATTAAAACCATTTTCAAAACCTCTTTTGTATTATAACACAAAAAAACGCAACACACAATTGCTGATTATAAAAAACAAGCGATTGTATAACAAAACAACCGCTTATTTTAATCATTTAGCAAAAAATTGTTTGTGTTTTTTCTTCAGCAATCATTTTTATGTTCTTTTCCATAAGATCAAAGAACTTTTATGCTACAGTTTTGTCTTTTTCATTTCCTCTGACACACATTGATAAGGTAAGCTCACCGTTAAGAGAGGTTGCCGAAAGCAAAACATACGGCTTATATTTTACTGCACCAGTCATAAATCCGTCGATATAATCCGCAAAGTTTTCATTTTATCCTGCTTGGATTTTCTAATAAATAAGATAACATAAAATTACATTATGTTCAATATTTTAGTTAATTGTGCTCTCTTTAACAGTTGATTTTTTTCTTGCACTTTTTTATTTTCGTGCTATAATTATATATTATTCGGAGGCATAGCTCAGTTGGTTAGAGCGCACGGTTCACATCCGTGAGGTCGAGGGTTCAAATCCCCCTGTCTCTACCAAAAAAGGAACGACAATCTTCAACGTAAGATTGTCGTTCCTTTATATTATGAACATTACTCCTTTTTGATATTCTCTATTTTCTATTTACGGAATCTCATTGTGACAGGATTTACACGTTATTCAACTACTGTATAGAAAAATATTATGATTTTGACAATTTATACTTGCTTATCAATAAGCATAAAAGCATAATCGCCGGGAAGATAATTGCCGACAAAATACCAATATGGAGATTATTGTTAAAGTTTCCCGAAACCAAACCGGCAAGAGTAGGACCGCCGGAGCATCCGAGATCTCCCGCAAGAGCCAACATTGCAAACATAACAGTTCCGCCTCTTTTGATTGCTGCAGAAGATTTGCTGAACGTGCCCGGCCATAATACGCCGACAGAAAATCCGCATAAAGCGCAGCCTATAAGACCTATTGCAGGAACGGGAATCAACGCAATACATAGATATGAAATAACGCAAAGACACGCTGAAAAAAACATACACTTATTGAGATTTAATTTATCACCGAATTTGCCGTATAACAAACGTGAAGTTCCCATAAGAGCGGCGAAAGCAAGCGGTCCTGCGAGATCACCGACGGTTTTGCTGACTCCGAGACCTTGCTCCGCAAATGTTGACGCCCATTGACTTACTGCCTGTTCGCTGGCTCCGGAGCACACCATCATTATCATCATTAGCCAAAAAACCTTGTTACGGAAAAGTTCCTTTAGCGTTAATCCTCTTTCCCCTTCCTCCTGCAAAGAATATATAGGTACCTGTGTAAAAAATATGGCGTTTACTATTGGGATTAAAGCCCAAAATATCGCTAATATTCTCCAATTTGATATACCGAAAGCCGTAAAAAACAGCGTTGAGAGCAAAACTACCGCCATATGTCCCCAACAGTAAAATGAATGAAGTAAGCTCATAGCTTTTTCTTTGTTTTCGGTAGGGCACGCCTCCATAATCGGGCTTACCAAAACCTCAAGTAAACCGCCGCCGACGGCATATATGATAACAGCTATTAAAAGCCCGACAAAAGGCGATGCAAATACCTCAGGAAGTACCGTTAACAAAATCAGACCGACCGCGGCAAATACGTGCGATAATACAGCCGATGCCCGATAACCTATTTTATCGATAAATCCTGCCGATAAGAGGTCAATCAGCAGCTGTATGACAAAGTTAACCGTAATCAGAGCGGTTATCTGCGATAACGGTATATCAAATGTTTTTTGAAATGTTACAAATAAAAGCGGCGCAAAATTATTAATAATTGCTTGCACAATATACCCTGTAAAGCAAGCACACATTGTTGATTTATAGCTTTTTTTCATCGTTCGGAACCTCATAAAAAATCTTTCCACATTTTATAATAAAAGTGCAAATAAATCAATAACGTACCGATAAAAATCCCGACAGATAACAGCTCTGTCGGGATTTAATGTTTTTATAGTATTATAAAATCAAAGTTTCATAGCTACGTCCCAAGCACGCCATATAACGGTACGCAAGTTACCGACGTGATCCGCGTCGCCAACCAAATGGACATTTTTGCTCTCAGGGAACAAAGGCATTGAATGATAACCTACAGACAAAATAACTGAATCGGCAGATATTTTTTGTGTTTTACCGTCGCTTGTTTCAACAATTACTCCGTCCTTTAATATCTCTTTAACCTTTGTATTAAGATAAACAGGAGCTTTTTTGTATTTTAACATTTCTCTGAGAAACGATGAATTGGCAAGGCAAACGCCCTTAACTGCTATAAGGTCATTTTTCATTTCGATAACAGTCGGCTTTTTGCCTTTGAGGATTAAGTCGTAAGCAATTTCGCAGCCGGTTAAACCGCCGCCGATAATTGCAACATCCTCCCCTACATCTATGCCGTCAAGATATGTTGTTGCGTCCATTGCATACTCAATTCCCGGAATCGGAGGTTTATTAGCTGCCGAGCCGGTAGCAACAATAATCTCGTCTGCAGAAATATCCGAAAATCTTTTAATCTCACTGTTAAGCTTAACTGTTACGGACGAATTATTTATTGCTCGCCTGTACCATTCAATTAAATCACGGTCTTTCTCCTTAAATGAAGGAGCGGCAGCTTCAATAAATATACCTCCGAGTCTATCGGTCTTTTCATAAAGAGTAACGGCATGACCGCGTGCAGCGGCAACTAAAGCAGTCTCCATACCTCCGATACCGCCACCGATAACAGCAACGGATTTTGAAACTCTTGCCGTGACAATCTTATACTTCTTTGACTGCATTGTCATCGGATTAAGCGCGCAGCGAGACATATTCGAAGTGTCATCCATATCTTGAATATTCGGCACACCCTCATAATGTGCCATATTAAAGCAGGCGTTATGACAGCAAATACACGGCTTGATATCTTCTTCTCTGTCTTCCATCAGTTTTGTAACCCATGCGGGATCGGTAAGAAACTGTCTTGCAAATCCGACAGCGTCAATTTTATTTTCTTTAACGGCGCTCGCTCCCTCTTGAGGAGTCATTCTGCCGGCACAAACAACAGGTATGTCGACAAACTTTTTTATGTGTTCCACATCTTTAAGGTTACAGTTCTCCGGCATATATCCGGGAGGATGAGCCCAATACCAAGCATCATATGTACCGTTGTCGCAGTTGAGCATATCATAACCTGCGTCCTGCAAGTATTTTGCGGCGCGCTCAGATTCTTCCATATCTCTGCCGACTTCCGTATACTCTTCGCCGGGCAATGCCCCTTGGCGGAAGCCCTTCGTCTTTGAAACAACCGAATATCTGAGGGAAACCGGGAATTCTTTTCCGCACGCCTTTTTTACGGCTTTTACTATTTCAACAGGGAAACGGTAACGGTTTTCAAAAGAACCGCCGTATTCGTCTGTACGCTGATTGGTATATTTCATCGTAAACTGGTCAAGCAAATAGCCCTCATGCACAGCGTGAATTTCAATGCCATCCACTCCTGCTTCCTTACATAATTTAGCGGTTTTCGCAAAAGCGTCAATCATTTCGTCGATTTCCTTGATTGTTAAGGCTCTCGACGGGACTTTATCGCTCCATCTGTTCGGATTGGGAGATGCGCTTGCGCAAAGGTACTCAACATCAAGAATAGGCTTTGCAAGCACACGTAAAGCTTTGTTGCAATATACCTTTTCCATAAGGTCATTTACTGCCATAGAACGACCAAAGCCTGCCGTTAACTGTATAAAAAGCTTTGCACCGGTTTTATGGTACTCTTCCATAAAAGCTTTAAGCTGCTTGAATTTCCCCGTATTCTGATATAACCATTTACCACCGAAGGTGTCACGTATAGGTGCTATACCCGGCAAAATCAAACCGACATTGTTTTTAGCTCTTTCAAGTAAAAAATTTGCGGCTTCTTTGTCAAAATGGTTAGGCTCCATCCAGCCGAATATAGAAGTACCGCCCATTGAGCATTGAACAATACGGTTTTTAATTTCTACATTACCTATGCGCCACGGCGTAAACAACGCCTCATATTCTTGTTTCATATTATCACCGTCCTATAAAATTTTGCAATCGTTATTCTACCGTGACGAGTCCGTCATCCCCGATTGAGACCGTCATACCGTCCTTGACATAGTCAAGAAATTCATCACCGAGCATATCGACTACCGGCATAGACGCATTTGTCCAATTTGCCGCAAGTATCGCACCCGAGGCAGCAAGCGAATCAATCGGCTTAGAGAACAACATGCAAGCAGGTTGCTTTGAAAGAGCACAGGCTGCGTAAAGTACCATTCCGCCGGTTGTTGAGCCGATGGTCTCCGGTAAGCAAAGCGCTTTGCCTATCATGGGCTTTTTATAAATATCACTGTTATTTTGGTCACCGCACTTAACCTGTTTATCGCCGAACATCAAAGCCATTTGAAAGCTTGCAAGCGTATTAAAACCACCGTGTGAAACGAGGGCTTCAGCTTTAACTCTGCCTGGAGTAACAACGCGACCTTTAAATGATTTACTCATCTTATTTGCCCTCCTTTGTTATAATACGTACAATTTCGTCATCAGAATAAAACTTTGCACTTGTATATGTACGAAGCTTATTTGATGAAGTAATAACAGGCATCTTCTTTGATAACGGATTATTCATATACATAAGCGGGCAAATATAGCTCAATATAACGCCGGTATTTTTAAGTCGCTCGGCATACTCGGTTTTGTTAAACTCTTCTATTATATCCGGAGCGGATGTAAATACCGTCGGAACAAGAACCTTTTTATTACCTGACTCCTTTAAGCCGTTTTCAACGCGTTCCGTCCAAATTTCAAGTTGTTTCAATGTCATATGCGGACAGCCCATAAAGCAAAGCTTAGGCGTTGCATTCGGGTCTTTCCAAATACAAGGATAACTGTTTTTAACACGTTCGAGCTCGGCGTCATCAATAATGTATGTAGGCGCGTTATCCCTTAAAAGCTTTTTACCGTAGTCAACGGCTTCCGGCGTCAGGTTTTCTATATGATACAGACCCACAGAGCCGTTGGATGCTGTCGCGGCACCGAAATCCTTGAGATAGGCACAAGCCTCGTCATTCAATTCGGTTCCTATCCATTTATCAAGGCCCCTTATATAAGGTACTTTTTCCATTACCTTCATTCCTATGGCAGAACCGAGTATCTGGGCCTCAGGCTTTTTGGTTGTTTTGATTTCTATTATCCAATCTGCTTTTCTGCCTTCATCGGTAAGCAATCCAAATTCAGGAACAAATCCTGCTATTGAACCCATCAACTCAATAATACCTGAATTTCTGTTGCACCTCGCTCCGAGAACGCTGTTGGCATATACAACAGCCGAGGACTCAGCCCAGGACAGAATTTCGCCGCGTTTAGGAGTATTACCAACCTCTGGAAGATAACAGGCGCACGTATACGCCTTATCACCCATCAGTCCGAAGTGTTTGAGCTGTGACTCATACCTCTCTTGCTGACTGTACATAAACTTAAATACAATGTCCTGCAAAAATGATGACGGCACGTTTTTATCAAGCGGTCTCGGGTCGGCCGAAAATGGCTGCTTACTGACAGCACCGGCTTCAAGAAGAGTATCATACAGCTCATATATCGGCTTCATAACCCCTATTCCGAAGCTGATAACTGTATGCCCATACTTGCTTGTAACGGGAACCATACGCTCTGCGCCGAAGGCTTCACCGTACATAACAAGAGTTTTCATAACCTTTGCCATGGTTTCGCCTTTTTCGCCGTCCAAAAGTGCTTGTTGCTCTTTTGTTAAGACCATAAATAACAACCCCTTTTTATATTCTTGCGTTAATTGCAGCAAATTATATAAATTACACTTGCTCAGCATCAACATTTTGTTAATTATATCACAAGCGATGCCGGATTTCAATATAAAAGAATAGCGGCGATAAAAAATCCGCGGATTTTACATCATTTATTCATAATATTCAATAGTATAAATTGTTTTTTTCTCTTGCATATGAATAATATGCTGAAACTTTTCCTAAACAAGTGAATTTTGTTTATTTTTTACAGGCTTAATGATATACTAAAAATGCAACGCGTACAAAATACGTACAGCAACAAGCAAAGAAAGGATGAAACAAATGAACACATACGGATTTACAAAGAAAATAGCTTTGGTCGGCACAGGTTTTGTAGGAATGAGTTTTGCATACGCTATGCTTTGCGAAAGTGTTTGCGATGAGCTTGTGTTGATTGATGTAAACAAACAAAAAGCTGAAGGAGAGGCCATGGACCTTAATCACGGTTTATCCTTTGCTAAAACAAATATGAAGATATATGCAGGTTCTTATACCGATTGCAGAGATGCGGACATAGTAGTTATATGCGCCGGCGTAGGTCAAAAGCCCGGAGAAGACAGGCTGTCGTTACTTCAACGAAACACAGAGGTTTTCAAAACAATAATTTCTCCTATAATATATTCGGGTTTCAACGGAATTTTCCTTGTTGCAACCAATCCCGTTGACATTATGACAAAGATTACATGGCAGCTTTCGGGATTCGACTGCAAAAAAGTTATAGGCACCGGTACTACGCTAGATACGGCAAGACTTCGTTATCTTCTCGGCGATTATTTTAACGTCGACCCGAAAAATGTTCACGCATACGTTATCGGCGAGCACGGAGACAGCGAGATGGTACCTTGGTCGCAAGCTTTCGTCGGCACAAAAAGCATAATGAGCATTGTTGAAAACAATCCGGATAGATTCAAGCTTACCGACCTTGATGAAATAGCAAAAGATGTTACAGGAGCTGCACAAAAAATAATAGAAGCAAAAAAAGCCACCTATTACGGAATAGGAATGGCTTTGGTAAGAATCGTAAAAGCTATATTCGGCGATGAAAAAAGCGTATTAACCGTTTCTTCAATGTTCCGCGGAGAATATGACATCAACGGAGTATATGCCGGTATCCCGAGCATTATAGGAAGAGACGGAGTCAGAGAAATAGTTACTCTTGACATAACAGCTGAAGAAGAAAAGAAGCTTAAAGAATCCTGTGAGCTTCTCAAAAATGCAAGCGAAGGCATCAAAATCTGATTATACTTCGCGTACCGTTTGAAATGTATAACCGTTATTGGTTAAATATTCAATATCATTGATTGCCGCAGCGGCGCCGTTAACTGTTGAGTACATGGCGTCCTCGGCAATTTTTGTTTCTATACCGGTTTCGTTTTCAACAAGCTTATCCATTCCCCACAAAAGAGAAGTGCCGCCTGTCAAAGTAACTCCGTTATCCGAAATGTCTCCAACAAGCTCAGGAGGTGTTTTTTCTAACACATCTTTTATACCTTGTATCATCATATTTATTTGCTCGCTTATTGAGTCAAAAATCTCAGTGGAAGTAACTTCAAAGGATATAGGCATATTGTCAAGGCAGCTTTTGCCGGAGGCTATAACCGCAAGCTCCTCTTCACGCGGAACAGCACTACCCAAGCATATTTTCAGTCTTTCAGCAGTTTGAGGACCGATTAAAATATCACGATTTTTCTTTAAATAACGCATTATTGCCTCATCAATTGAAATTCCGCCTATTTTCAGCGACTTAGCCACAGCAATACTGCCCATGGTTACAACCGAAACATCGATTGAGCCGCCGCCCATATTTACAAGCAATCTGCCGGAAAGAGAGTCATTTTTTATTCCGATGCCGACGGCAGAAGCAAGTGACTCTTCAATCAGGCAAGCTCGCCCGGCACCGGCTGCCGTAACAACATCCAGGAAAGTACGTCTTTCAAGCCCCGTAGCTCCGCTCGGTATCGATATTACGACATTCGGCTTTATAACGCTGTTTTTTAAAATCTTTTGCAAATAATACTTCAGTATATGCTCTGCCATAGTATAATTAGAGATAATACCTCCTACAATCGGACTTATAACCTCAATACTATCATCTGTTCTACCATTTATAGTGTATGCCGCATTGCCTATTGCTATCGGCATACCGGTTTCAACATCAACAGCAATCATAGTAGGCTCATCAAGAATGACACCTTTCCCCTGAACATATAATTCCGTTGAGGAAGAACCAAAGTCAATTGCTATATTTGTTCCTATCATTCTTAATCACCTACCTACAATTTTATTAATAAATATTTTATCACAGCGAATAAAAAAAGTAAATTAAAAACGTCCGCAAATTCGCAGAAAAAGCCCGATGCAACAGCACCGGGCTTCAAACTGATTAAATTACAGCAGAGAGTTTTCTTCGATAACATCGACGCCGTTTTCCTTAAGGTGCTCGCAAGCTTTTTCGTTATTATCAACTCTGAAAATAACATAGGCATGCCCTTCTTCCGGAGTTAAGAAAGCATAAGCATATTCAACATTTTCTCCTGCATCGGAAAGAAGCTTGACAACTTTGGCAAAAGCACCGGTAACATCCGGAATAGAAATCCCGACAACCTCTGTTATGGAAACGGCAACACCGTGTTCCTTCAATACTTTTGCAGCCTTATCGGTATCCGACACAATAAGTCTCAAAATGCCGAAATCCGTTGTATCGGCAATTGAAAAAGCACGTATGCTTATTCCGCCGTCAGCCAAAAAGCCCGTAATATCGGCAAGCCTGCCGGGTTTGTTTTCAACAAAAACTGAGATCTGCTTAATTGCCATAACATTTGCCTCCTTAAATGTGTCTATTATCTATTACTCTTGCTGCCTTGCCCTCCGAACGAGGAAGAGAGCGAGGTTCAACAAGCTTAATAATTGCAGAGAGACCGAGAGTTGCATGCATTGCGTCTTTAATCCTTTTCTCCTGTTCTTCAATCACACGAACCGAGTCAGAGAAAAGAGCATCCGACATTTCAATTTTGACCGTCATTATATCAAGATTATTCTTTCGATCAACAACTATTTGATAATTCGGCTCCATGCCGAGAGACAGAATTACATGCTCAATTTGTGACGGGAAAACATTAACGCCTCTGATTATGAGCATATCATCGCATCTGCCCTTGGGTTTAAGCATTTTTACAAGCGTTCTTCCGCAATCACATTTTTCGTGAGTAAGGGCGGAAATATCATGTGTTCTGTACCTCACTAAAGGAAGGGCTTCTTTCCCAATGCACGTAAACACAAGCTCGCCGAATACTCCGTCCGGCAAAACTTCAAGCGTATCAGGATTAACAATCTCTGGATAAAAATAATCTTCGTTAATATGCATACCGTTTTGCTCAGAGCATTCAAAAGCGACGCCGGGTCCTGCAATTTCTGAAAGACCGTAAATATCATAAGCTTTGATATTAAGTGACCTTTCGATTTCCTTGCGCATATTTTCACTCCATGCTTCCGCACCGAAAATTCCCACTCTTAAAGGCAGCTTCGTGGAATCGACACCGGCAGCTTTCAGTGATTCGCCGATATACATGGCATACGACGGAGTACAGCAAATAATGTCTGAACCGAAATCCTGCAAAATTTGCATTTGTCTGTTAGTATTGCCGGATGACACGGGAATGGCGGTTGCTCCGAGTTTTTCAGCGGCATAATGCAGTCCGAGGCCGCCCGTAAAAAGGCCGTAACCATAAGATATATGTATATAGTCTCCTTTTGTAGCACCTGCTGCAGATAAAGCTCGTGCAGCACTTTCGCTCCAAATGGAAATGTCATGCTTGGTATAACCTACAACAGTCTGTTTACCTGTTGTTCCCGAAGAAGCATGAACTCGTACAAGCTTTTCTTTTGGAACGGCAAAAAGGCCGAACGGATAATTATCGCGAAGATCCTGTTTAATCGTAAAAGGCAGCTTAGTTATATCCGCTATTGATTTAATATCACCGGGCAGAAGACCGATCTCATCAAACTTCTGCTTATAAAAGGGCACGTGCTTGTAGCAGTTTTCAACCATTTTAATCAGTCTTGCAGACTGTATAGCAGTAAGATAATCTCTTGAAGCGGTTTCAATGTCCGGGGTAAAATAGTTTTGCATTTGAATATCTCCGTTCTTTTTTACTTATTATAATTGTAACCGAGGTCAAATGCTTTGAGATTCATCTCAAGGAATTTCTCAGGTACAGTATTCTTAATAGCGTTAATCCAAACATCACGATTCAAATCCATATGTGAGGCCATAACACCGATAAGAACGACATTTACGGCTTTGGCAGAGCCTGCCGAGACAGCCAGAGAAAGTGCATCAAGATTTGTAGTTTTTGCTCCTGCTTTATTAATAGCATCAAGTACACCGTCAGGATAAATCGAATTGCCGATTATTACCGACATCGGGTCGATTTTTTGCGTGTTTATTATAAGTGTTCCGTCTTTTTTAAGATACTGAAGCCATCTTGCAGCTTCAAGCTGCTCAAATGCAAGAATCAAATCGGCTTCGCCCTCATTAACTATGGGCGAATTAACTTTTGAACCGTATTTTACATAAGTAACAACCGATCCGCCGCGCTGACTCATACCGTGTACTTCCGAGACCTTAACGTCGAAGCCGTTACTTATAAGCGCCGCGCCAAGTATTCTGCTGGCAAGAAGAGTGCCCTGTCCGCCGACCCCGACAATCATGATACTTTTTGTTTCCATGTTATTTGCCCTCCTCTATTGCGTCAAATTTGCAGAGCTGACTGCATACATTACAGCCGACACATTGTGTAAAATCAATCTCCGACTTTCCGTCTCTCATGCTGATAGCCGGGCAGCCTATCTTCATGCACATTTTACAACCGACGCATTTATCTTTGTTTATCTTAAGCGGAGGATTATGTTTAACATATTTTAAAAGAGCACAAGGTCTTCTCGAAATTACAACCGACGGCTCGTCTGCAGCAACTTCTTCACGGATTACATCTTCACACTCTTTAAGGTTATACGGGTCTACTACTCTGACTCTGTCGATACCGACAGCCTTTGCAAGAAGCTCTAAGCTGACTGCGGTAGTTGGATCGCCCTTAATTGTCTTTCCTGTAGTCGGATTGTCCTGGTGACCGGTCATACCCGTAATGCTGTTATCAAGTATGATAACGGTTGAGTTACTTTGATTATAAGCAATATCAATAAGTCCTGTAATACCGGAATGAATAAACGTTGAATCGCCGATAACCGCTACAGAGTTCTTGCAGTTGTTTTCATCAGCCTTATTCCTGCCGTGAAGCGCAGATACCGAAGCGCCCATACAAACACAGGTATCCATCATACCGATAGGTGGAAGTGCACCGAGAGTATAGCAGCCTATATCGCCGCTTACCGTCAATTTTAATTTTTTCAGCGCATAATAAAGACCTCTATGAGGACAACCGGCACAAAGCACGGGCGGACGTGCGGGAATATCAATATCCGCTTTCATAGTCGGCTTTGTTTCACCGAAAATGACTTTTGCTATAAGGTTCTGTGAGTATTCACCTTGTAATGTGAAAGCGTCTTTACCTATAACATCTATTCCTATCTGCTTACAATGCTCCTCAATAAACGGGTCAAGCTCTTCAAGAACATAGACCTTGTCACAGTTAGCGGCAAAGTTCTTAATAAGTTCAATCGGAAGCGGATTTACACAGCCGAGTTTAAGATACGAAACGCGGTCGCCCAATGCCTCTTTTGCATATTGATAGCAAATACCGGAAGAGATAACACCGATTTTCTTATCGTTATATTCAACGGTATTTATAGAGGCGGTTTCAGCCCATTCGCGCTCTGCAACCATTCTGTCCTCTACAACAATATGTCTTTTCTTTGCCATGGCAGGCATCATAACATATTTACCCGGATTTTTAACATATTCCTTAACGCCTATATCGTTTCTTTCACCGATATTAACTATGCTTCTTGAATGGGCGACTCTTGTTGTCAATCTTAATATGACGGGAGTATCAAACTTTTCCGAAAGCTCATAAGCCGCTTTGGCATACTCAAGACATTCCTCGGAGTCCGACGGCTCAAGCATCAACATCTTAGCAGCTTTTGCGTAATGACGGCTGTCCTGTTCATTCTGTGAGGAATGCATCCCCGGATCATCGGCAACAGCTATAACCATACCTGCATTAACACCTGTATAAGAAGCGGTAAACAACGGATCAGCAGCCACATTAAGCCCAACGTGTTTCATACCGCAGAAAGAACGCGCACCGGCGATAGATGAACCGATAGCAACCTCCATGGCTACTTTTTCATTAGGAGCCCATTCACTGTAAACATCATCATATTTTGCGATGCATTCCGTTATTTCTGTGCTTGGCGTACCGGGATAACTTGAAGCTACCCTAAGGCCGCCCTCATAAAGTCCGCGGGCGACTGCCTCATTACCGATTAAAAGTTTTTTACTCATTATTTCACCCCAAATTAGTCTTTTTCGTGTCTTAAATCTATCACTCTTTTTGCTTTGCCGACAAATCTCTCAATTGTCATCGGCTCTACAATGCTGACCTTACACTGAATGCCGAGAACCGTATGAAGATTATGTTTTATGGAATTCTGGAGATCCTGAATCATACCGAAACTTTCAAGAAGAGAATTATCGGAAAGCTCAACCTGAACTTCAAGAGTATCCGCAAAGCCTTCTCTTCTGACGATAAGCTGATAATGCGGACTGACATTTTTCATTCCGACAAGTACGCTCTCAATTTGTGACGGGAATACGTTAACTCCGCGTATTTTAAGCATATCGTCGCTTCTGCCCTTAATTTTTTCCATCCTCGCAAATGTTCTTCCGCATTTGCAAGGTTCATATATAACATTGGAAATGTCTCTTGTTCTGTACCTCAATAACGGGAAAGCCTCCTTGGAAAGCGGCGTTACAATAAGTTCACCGTCCTCACCCTCGTCAACGGGTTCAAGAGTTTCCGGGTCAACAACCTCAACAAGGAAATGGTCCTCGTTAATGTGAAGGCCGCATCTCTCGGTACATTCACCCGAAACACCCGGACCTATAAGCTCACTCATTCCGTAGTTATCGGTTGCAAAAAGTCCCCAGCCTTTTTCGATTTGTGTTCTCATTTCAGGTGTGCATCCTTCGGAACCGAAAAGACCGAGACGCAGATGATAATCACTCATTGGATATTCGAGTTTTTTTGCGGTTTCTGCCATATAAAGGGCATACGAAGGTGTAGCTACAAGCGCGGTGGTCTTAAAATCGCGCATAAACATTAGAGCTTTTTCCGTATTGCCGCTCGAATTCGGAACAACGGCACATCCTATTTTTTCAAGACCGCAATGAAGCCCAAGAGCACCGGTAAACATACCATAACCGAAAGAAATCTGAACTATATCTTCTTTTGTTGCCCCTGCCGCTACGGCGATACGAGCAACACAATCCGACCACATATCAAGGTCTTTTTTTGTATACCCTACAACGGTCGGTTTACCGGTAGTGCCGGATGAAGCATGGATTCTGACAATATCGCTCATGGGCACTGCAAACATCCCAAACGGATAATTGTCTCGCAAATCTGCCTTGGTTGTAGGAGGTATGTACTTAATGTCAGAAAGGGACTTGATTTTATCAGCCGTAACATGAGCTTCATCAAGCTTTTTTGTGTAGAAAGGAACATTACGATAACAATAATCTACCATATGACGAAGCTTTTCGAGCTGAAGAGCCTCAATATCCTTTCTTTTCATTGTTTCGACATCTTTTTGAAAAAACATTTTACCATTTCCAATCTTCTGAATTTATACAGACAACAAGCCGCAGTTATCAGCTGCGGCAGAATATATAAATTTAAATAATTATAGCATAATTATTCATTGTCTACAACACCATTATAAAAGAATTCGACATTTTCTTTATCTGTTTTGTTTTTTGTGACAAAGCTTACAACAAGGCACATAATTATTGAAGCTATCATAGCTATGCACGCATAAAGCGGCCCTTGTGCAAGTAATTTTAAAACAAGACTGCTATTTACACCGCAGAGGTTAAGTATTTTGCATCCGGCAGGAATTATCGCAATTACAAATCCGGCTATAATGCCTGCCCACGCGCCCTGCTTATTAAGCTTTTTACTGTACAGAGCGAGTACATACGGAGCAAGGAACGAGCCGGAGATTATGCCCCAAGAATAGCTCATCATATCAAGTATCGGGGTCTTCGTATTTGCGACCACGTAAGAAAGTATAATAAACAGCACACAGAAAATTTTTGTAAGCCTGCTTTTCCCTTTATCGTCAATATCAGGCTTTATTTTCGTCGCAACAAGATCAATGGTAAGCGTAGAGCTTGCCGAAAGAGTTATGGAACAAAGCGTCGAAACCGAAGCCGACAGCAAAAGCACAACTATTATTCCGAGAAGTATTGAAGAAAGATTAGCGGCTTTAAGCATATTAGGTACAATGTAATCGGCTGACGGCATATCTACCCCTACCGTGAAGAAGCGATGGCAAAGGGAACCGATAAAGTATCCACCGCCCGCAACAAGCAATGCAAAAAAGGTTGATATAACAACTCCCCTTTTCGCCTGTTTGTCGTCCTTTATACCAAAGTATTTCTGTATCATTTGCGGAAGACCCCATGTACCGAAGCTTGTCATAAGAACCGTTGCCATAAGCGAAACCCATTGCGAACCGTTTAATTTCGGCAGACCTGCGTCTGTATGCGCATATTCAATTAGGCCGTCAATTCCGCCGACCTTATCACATCTTACAATTGCAACTATCAGGAAAACAACACCGAACATCATAACAATACCCTGCACAAAATCGGCACGTGCCTGTACAAGATAGCCGCCGAGAGTTACCAAAAGTATTGCAAGAACGGCAATTATTATAAGGAAAATCGTATCGTCTATTCCGAGTAAAACATCAGCAACGCTGGCAAGACCGCTGTAAACTGATGCCGAATACGGAATAAGAAATACAAAGATAACCACAGCCGAAAAAATTCTCATGGCTCTGCTGTTATATCTTTTTTCAAAGAAATCGGGCATTGTATGTATTTTAAGTCTTCCGGAAATCTCGCGCGTTCTTCTCGCTAATACGAGCCATGCGAGTAATGAGCCGAAAACAGCATTTCCGAGACCTGCAAGAACGCCCCAAAGTCCAAAGCTAAGGCCTGTTTTGCCCGCATATCCTACAAACATTACAGCCGAAAAATAAGCTGTTCCGTAAGACAATGCCGAAAGCCATGCGCCTGCATTTCTGCCGCCTACCGTCAAATCGGCAATGCTTTTTGCCTTTTTGCCTTCCACAATACCTATTACAACAAGACAAATTATGTATGCTGCAATGGTAATCCATAAAACGGTGTTATTTTCCATCTCTTCATTCCTCTTTAATGATTTTGTGCTTTAAAGCTTTTATCTGTTAAAGCGTAATGGCATAATTGTAACCTCTTAACCGAAATTAGTCAAGAGGTTATTTTATTTATTATAAATTTAACAGCCTTTCAGCGTTACCCGACAATATTTTCTCTTCATCCCGAGCATTTAATCCAAGACTTTTAATAAAGTTAACTTCATTAACAGAAGAACTCCAAGGCATATCACTGCCGAACAAAATCCTATCGGGAGAATGTTTGTCGATAATTTCTTTTGCGTATCGCGGAGGCATTTTGCCCGATGAAAACGCGGTATCAAGATAAATATCGGTGCCGCAGAGAACATCATAAACTTCTTTCCACAGAAGATATCCGCCGAAATGCGCGGCAACAACCGGTGCGTCACCGAAAGCGTCTAAGACTCTCAAAAGCATCGTAGGTGTGCAATGCACCGGCTCCGGAAATCCTATGTCAACACCGGCGTGAAATACGGTAATAAAGCCAAGCTCCGAAATCTTTTTATAAATCGGCAGCATACGTTTTTCGTCCACGAAAAAGCCTTGATAGTCGGGATGAAGTTTAATTCCTTTTATACCGGCCGCTTTTAACCTTTCCAATTCGTCGAAAACATCGGGGCTGTCGGGATGGACGCTTCCGAAGGGAATTATTCTGTCACTTTTAAGAAGCGAAACAGCAAAGTCGTTGACACTTTTTTGCTGATGCGTATTAGTAGAAATGTTGAGGGCAACCGCTTTGTCTATACAGTTTTTACTAAGAAACGATTCAAGACCGTCAACGGTTGCATCATAAACAGGCTCCATACCACCTGAACCCGCAGCAAGCTTAGGAAGTGCCTTAGCCGCAACTTTGTCGGGAAAAACATGAGTATGGAAATCTATAATCAAACAATCACTTCTTTCTGAATTGCTGTTTAAGTCGCTGATCCTTTGCGAGTATACGTTTACGGAGCCTTAAAGATTCGGGAGTGACCTCCAAAAGTTCATCATCTTTGATAAACTCCATACACTGTTCAAGGCTGAGCACGGTATGAGGAACAAGACGAAGTGCATCGTCAGAGCCTGCCGCACGGGTATTGGTCATTTGCTTCTTTTTGCAAACATTACAAACAATATCCTCGTTTCGTGAGCTTTCGCCGACAATCATACCCTCGTAAACTTCAACACCGGGACCTATGAAAAGTCGACCTCTGTCCTGCGTATTAAACAGACCGTAGCCTGTGCTCTCGCCTGTTTCATGAGCGATTATCGAACCACGCTCACGGGTTTCAATATCGCCCTTGTAAGGCTCATATCCCGAAAACACGTTATTCATAATGCCGTTACCGTTGGTATCTGTCATAAACTCGGAACGATAACCGATAAGACCTCTTGCAGGTATTTTAAATTCCAGATGTGTTGAACCGCCGTCGCGCGTTCCCATATTCTCGAGTTCGCCTCTTCTGGAGCCTATTTTCTGCATTACAGTCCCTACATATTCCTCGGGTACCTCAATTATCAAAAGTTCAATAGGCTCTAAAAGCTGCCCGTTTTCAACCTTTGTGATAACCTGCGGACGAGAAACCTGAAACTCATATCCCTGACGTCTCATTGTCTCAATAAGAATAGAAAGATGTAGTTCGCCTCTGCCGGAAACCTTAAAGCAGTCTGTGGAATCAGTCTCCTCAACCTTCATGCTGACATTAGTTTCAACTTCTTTAAACAATCTGTCACGAAGATTGCGAGAAGTAACAAATTTTCCTTCTCTGCCTGCAAACGGACTGTCATTTACCATAAAGTTCATTGAAAGAGTAGGCTCGTCTATTTTAACAAAAGGCAATGGTTCTACACATTCGGGGTCACATATAGTCTCCCCGATATTGAGGTCCGCTATACCGGAAACACAAATAATATCTCCTGCAGCAGCCTCATTAACTTCAACTCTTTTAAGGCCTTCAAACTGATAAAGGCGAGAGATTTTGACGTTTTCCTGCGTACCGTCGGTTCTGCAGAGCACGACTTTATCATTAACCGTTATTCTGCCGCGCTGGACTCTGCCGACACCTATACGTCCGATATAATCATCATAATCCAAGCTTGAGAAAAGACACTGAAGCGGATCGTCAACATCGCCCTCAGGCGGCTGAATTTCACTGATAATTTCTTCAAAAAGCGGTCGCATATCACCGCTTCTGTCATCGGGATTATGCGATGCATATCCGTCTTTAGCGGAAGCATATATAACCGGGAACTCAAGCTGATCGTCATTCGCGCCGAGTTCAATAAACAAATCAAGGACCTCGTCTATAACTTCGGCAGGACGAGCCCCCGGCCTGTCAATCTTATTAACAACAACTACTACTTTTTTATTAAGTGCAAGTGCCTTTTTTAAAACAAACCTTGTCTGCGGCATACAGCCCTCAAAGGCATCAACAAGCAAAAGAACACCGTCAACCATTGTGAGTATACGTTCAACCTCACCGCCGAAATCGGCATGACCGGGAGTATCGACAATATTGATTTTTATTCCTTTATAATGAACAGATGTATTTTTGGAAAGAATGGTAATTCCGCGCTCGCGTTCAATATCATTTGAATCCATAACGCGCTCCTGAACCACCTCATTATCCCTAAATGTACCGCTCTGTCTTAAGAGCTGATCCACAAGTGTAGTTTTACCGTGGTCAACGTGAGCTATAATGGCTACGTTTCTGAGATTTTCTCTGTATTTCAAACTATTCACCCTCACAAATTTTTTCACAGACATATATTTTACCATTACTGTTTAATATGTGCAAGCAAATTATAACACAATTGCGGCTTTACAAACGACTCAATTTTTTGTAAAATAGACAAAAAAGTATCCGGATGTGTTAATTTTGTTAAAATCAATTAAAGCAGTCTCATCACTTGAAAAAATTTTTATCGATTCAGATGTATCGGACCTCACGGAGTTAAAGCATTTTTCAATGCTGAAAAATGAAAAAAAGTCTTTTCAAATAGCTTTAGATATAACTGATAGTGAATTTACAAATATTGATATAGCCTCCTCGCTAAATGATTTTCTTAACATCTCAGTTGTCAAAAACGTGCCTAGCGACTTGGCGGCACCGAAAAGAACCGATAACTTTTACATAAAAAAAGTACCGGGACTATATCCAGATCTTTTACTTCCTGTTTCCGAAGGCTGTTCTTTTGACTCTTCCGGAACCTTCGCCTTTTGGATTGAAATTTCTCCTAGCGGGGAAAAACTTTTACCGAGCGGCAACCACAATATAGTAGTAACAGCAAGAACAAAGAGCATCTCATATAAAACAGAGTTATCTGTTGAAGTAATTGACGCACTTTTGCCAAAGCAAACTCTTATTTACACAAATTGGATTCACACCGACTGCCTTATGACGTATTACGGCTTCAAAGCATTTACCGATGAATATTGGGAAACATTGCGTAATTATTTAAATAAAGCCGTAAAATACGGTATGAACTGCGTTTTAACACCGATTTTCACACCGCCGCTTGATACCGAAATCGGCAAGGAACGTCCTACCGTTCAACTCGTTAAGATAAATACTGCCGGAAACGGTGCTTACTCTTTTGATTTTTCGCTATTGAAAAAGTGGATAAGCATCTCTAAAGAGTGTGGAATCGAATACTTTGAGTTGTCACACTTTTTCACACAATGGGGAGCGAAACACGCGCCTAAAATAGAAGCTTGCGTAAATGGGAAAGAGGAGAAAATCTTCGGGTGGAACACAAAAGCAACCGGAATTGAATACAAACACTTTTTACGTCAATTTGCCTTTGCGTTAAAAAGTTTTTTGCGAAAAGAAAATCTTGAAAACAATATATTGGTTCATGTATCTGATGAGCCCCCGTTCAGTTGTCTTATGTCATATAAAAAAGCAAGCAGAATAATCCATCATCTTTTCCCGGAATACAAAATAATAGATGCTATGTCTTCTTATCCGCTTGCTAAAATTTGCAATGTTCGCTACCCGATACCTGCTAATGACTATATTGATAGCTTTATAGGAAAAACCGAAGAGCTTTGGACATATTATTGCAGCGCACAATCGTCAAAAAATGTTTCTAACAGATTTTTTTCAATGCCGTCTGTCAGGAACAGAATTCTCGGTTACCAAATGTACAAATACTCAGTCAAAGGATTTCTTCACTGGGGCTACAATTTTTACTTCAGTCAGTATTCCAGAAAGCCTATTGACCCATACAAGGTGACCGATGCCGGAAAAGCTTTTGCTTCGGGAGATTCTTTCGTAGTTTATCCGGGAGATAACTTTACGCCATTAAATTCCCTGAGGCTAAATGTGTTTTATGACGGACTGCAGGATATGATGGCGTTGCAGCTTTTAGAAACAAAAATCGGAAAAGAAGCCGTTGTTAAGCTTATGGAGGATTCTACAGACAAGCCTATAACCTTTTCCGAATATCCGCACAGTAATTCTTGGCTGCTTGAAAATCGCGAAAAAATAAATCAGAAAATAAAAAAATATATTTAATATCGATTCAAAATCAACAATTAAAAAACGCTCTCATTTGAGAGCGTTTTTTATTACATAAACAAATACTCGAATTTTCGGCTGGTTGCCATTGAAAAGTAATTTTTTCCTGCAACTATTATATGGTCATTTACCCTAATTCCAAGCTTTTTAAGCATCAAAATAAGGGCTCGCGTCGCATCAACGTCGGCAGCAGAAGGAGCCGCAACTCCTGACGGATGATTATGCGATATAATTACCGAAGAGGAATTTGTGTTGATAGCCTCACTTACAAGCTTTCGCATATTAAGATCGGTGTAATCAGGATTACCTTCCGAAACTTCAATAAACTTTTTCACTTTGCAATTATTATCAAGACAAACAGCATAAAGCTTTTCGGTATTAGCCCCGATGAACCGCGACATAAAATATTTACCGGCAGCCTCAGCAGAATCAAGAACAATACTTTCGTTTTTGATTTTATCCTGCTCATAACGAGAAAACAGTTCCGGCATAAGCTTAATTAAGGTAGCTGTATTCTCTCCTACACCGACAACATTCATAAGCACATCTTTAGGTGCATCAAACACAGCCGAAAGAGAGCCGAATTCGTCAAGCAATCTGTGAGCAATATCATTTGTATCCTTTTGCGGAATGGAATAAAAAAGTAAAAGTTCAAGCACATTATGGTCGGCAAAAGTTTTCAAACCTTCGTGTTCAAATCTTTTCCTTACTCTTGCTCGATGGTTTTCGTGCAAATTACGGCTTGAGTCGGACATTTTATTTTATCTTTCTGCTGCCGGGCTTGACAAGCGGTAATCCGCTTTCACGGCAAAGCGGACAATTATCAGCTTCCCACGAAACAACGTCAGCCGAATATACAGCCTTATACGGAACGCCGAAATCAATTTTTCCGTCGGTTCTGTCTACAATAGAACCAACACCGACAACAACACCGCCTGCTTCTTTGACAAGATTTATTACTTCTCGAACAGAGCCGCCTGTGGTCACAACATCCTCTACAACAAGAACACGCTGACCCTTCTCAATAACAAAGCCTCGTCTGAGAGTCATCTTGCCGTTTTCGTCACGTTCGGTAAAAAAGTTTTTACATTTGAGAGCGCGGCTGACTTCATACGCCATTTGGACTGCTCCCATGGCGGGGCCGATTACTACTTCCACATCGTCATTTTTGAACTTATTAGCAAGATCTGCGCAGAGCTCTTCGCTGTACTTTGTATTACAGAAAATCTTTGCACACTGAAGATATTTATTTGAGTGTCTGCCTGATGTTAAAAGGAAATGTCCTTCCTGTAAAACACCTGCTTCTTTTAATACCTCAAGTACTCTTTCTTTAGAAAGCATAATTAACCTCCGAAATGTTTTTTTATATTATAACTCATATTTTCTCTTTTGAAAAGAGAAACAAGCGTAAAAAAAGTTCCGTTTATGATTTAAATATCCTTTTAAAGCTTTTACGCCACTTCAGCATATATAAAGTAATGAGTCGCGTAAGAGCTATATCATAGATTAAAAACACAACATTGCCGAGAGCCAACAAAATCCAAGCGGCCGCGGCACCATACTTTTTCATCTCTTCAAACGGCACCTTGAATACATAGGTGACAATCAAAAACGCCAATATCATTGAGATATTAAATATTATAAATTTAACGGTCCAAGACAGTGCTTTGTTGAGTTTTTTCTCAACCATAGCCTTAATAATCGGATAGTAGCCGAAAAACATCACATACATAACGGCCGCCTCTTTATCGGCAACAAGCAACATCGAGAGCAAGCCGACTACGAAATAAACACCGAAAGCCCATTTTTTGTTAACTTCAATAACTATTATAACAAGCAAAAGGCCGGCAATAGCAGGTATGGCATACGTAAGTGTCGGTATCGCCGAAGTCAAAAGCATAAGAACAATTGACAAAGCAGCAATAATACCGCCGATTGCGGTTTTCGTCGAATTTTTATAAAAGCTCTTATTCATAGCTCAGCACCATGGGATTAAATCGCCGCCCATACATTCGCAACAGCAATCGGCACACATAAGTCCCGAACAAATGTCACAAGCACTACACCCTGTTCCTTTTTCATGAGAAGTACGGTATCCGCCTGATGCGTTATTATTCAAATTGTTAAAAGCATCTGTGTATTCTCGATTCTGAGGTTCCATACTGCAAGCGGTGGAGTAATTTTTATATGCTTCATCAAACCAACCGCGCCTCTGCTGAACCTGACCTTTTAAAAAATACCACTCGGCATTTCTGATATCCTTCGGAATACCGTCAAGAATCGTTTCAGCATCATCAATTCTTCCGGACCGAATTTGCGCTCTTACATCCGGATACTGTGAATTTCCATAGCCGTTATCAGCACCGTAATAACCGTTGTGTTGAGCGGAAGTGTTGTAAGAAGGACCATAAGATGCAGCGTTGTCTCCATAGCGTTCGGCCATGATGGCATCGTATGCTCTGTCAAGTTCATCCATTTTTTTCTCGGCAATATCGGAGAGCGGACTGCTTGAATAATTGTCCGACTGATACTTTCTGGATAACGTTCGGTATGCTTCTTTTATTTCATCGTTTGAGGCATTTCTGCCGACACCAAGAACTCTGTACGGATCTGTATTCATTTATCTGCTCACCTCTTTATCTTTTTCAGTAATCATTTTTTGTTGATTCTCAAGACCATCAAAAATAATGTTTTCAAGAATTTCTTTATAGCATTTTATATCGAGCAAATTAAAAGCAAGCGCAGCTTCATTTGCGGTAAGCCGCAATGATTTGATTATAGGTTCACGATCAAACGCTTTGCTTTCAATCTTATATTTCTCAATGAACGGATTGTAATTATGACTCTTTAAATCTTTTGTAATATCATCGTATGCATCGGTCAGATATACCCATCTGCCGAGGCAATAACCGACTCTTTTCGATATGAGTCTCTTTTCTTCGTTTTGTATGCCGTAAGTCATTATAGCAGCCAAAGCCTTTGCACTTGGATCGGCCGCAAGATCTGTTGATAAGGTCTTTTCATTTTCAATTTGAGCTTGTTCGTTCATAGTTTTTTCTATAACGGCACACAAATTCGGATAAAGAGCTTTTGCTTTTTTATATTTTCTTTTCATATACAGTAATGCGAGTCGACAAAAAGATCTTTTGAAAAAGCCGCTGTCGTTAATACTGTCAATCAATTTAAAATACGATAAAATTACTGTAACCGACGCAACAAACTCAAACGCTTTGTCTTGCCCGCATATATAGCCGCATTTCTTGAGAGGATTAAACGGACACACACCTTTTTCGTATTTGCAATCCGCAACTTCGGAAATTGCAGCTCTGTACAAATAAAGAAAAGTTGCATCATAGCTCAAAAGACCTCTTGCAATAACGCCGTAATGTCTTCCGAGCGCACGACATACCGAGCAATAAGCGGCTTTATAGATTTCGTAATCTTTAATCTTAAGCTCAGGCTTATAAATCCTTACGTAGCCGAACATGTAAATCACCTCGCAGAAAGTACCGAGGACAAGTTCTCCATTATCTTTCCGGCAACCTCCGGTTTATTCATTGTATATATGTGTATGCCACTTACGCCGTTAGATATCAAATCTATTATTTGCTCCGTGGCGTATGCTATACCGGCTTGCTTTAAAGCTTCCGGATTATCAATAAATCTGTCCATCATACGTCTGAATCGCGGCGGTAATGAGGTCTGAGAAAGAGCGCAGGAACGCTTAATTTGTTTAGCGTTAATTACAGGCATAACGCCTGCTATAACCGGAACATCTATGCCCGCTTTCAATGCTCTGTAAAGAAAGCTGTACATTACATTGTTATCAAAAAACATTTGTGTAACTAAAAAATCGACGCCGCTGTCAACTTTTATTTTTAAATTTTCAATATCCTTTTGCAGACTTTCGGCTTCCGGGTGACATTCCGGATAGCATGCAGCACCTATGCAAAAGTCACCTTTTGATTTAATAGCTTCAATCAATTCATATGCGTAATGATAATAATCGGGATTATCAGGGTCATATCCGTCCGGAAGATCTCCGCGAAGAGCAAGTATATTATTAACGCCGGCAGCACCGAGATCGTTTATAATTTTGTCAAGCTCTTTTTTGGTAGAAGAAGCACACGTAAGGTGAGCAAGTGCAGGAATAGAGAGGTCATTTTGTATATGAGCGGCTATTTTCGGAGTATTAACAGATGTACCCCCGCCTGCCCCGTATGTAACGCTGATGAAGTCGGGACGATAAACGGCAAGCTTATCAACGGCGTCCTCTACCGGCTTATAAGGTGCATTATTTTTAGGCGGAAAAACTTCAAATGACGTTGACAATCCGTTGTCCTTAAATGTCTCGGTTATTAACAAAAACGGTCACTCCAAATTTACTTTTATATTTTAATATAATAGCATAGCAAAAAATAATAGACAAGTAAAAACACTGATTTATCAACGAAATTTACACTTTGTTAACAAAACAATGGATAAAAAAAGAAAAACCTCGGGTGAAAAGAATATCACCCGAAGCTTTTTATAGTAAAAATCAAACATCATTACCGAGGTTACATGTAAAAACGAACTCTATTTTGTCACCGTTCGTCAGCTTGTAGCTTTTGCATGAAACATTTGGCAGCACACCGTTAACCTTATACATCCATCCGCTTCCCTGACCGCAATCAAATTCTGCAAGACCGCTTATACTTCTTACATATCCTCCTGATGTAATCTGATAAGAAATGCCGTTAGCCTTTAATGTGCTTTTTAACACTCTCATAACAGAATCTCCGGTGTTAAATTCGTCTGTAACAGATTTTAGTATTACACCGTCAGACGGAATTGCGGCAGGCAAAGACATATTATGGCTGTTCGCATAGTTAACCGCATTAATGCAGGTTATTGATAATGTATAAGTGTTAGCTGTATTGTTTTCAATTTGTTCCGCATCGGTGCCGACGTTATTGTTGTCGTCAGTCTCCTTAACAGTGCCGTTATCATTTTTTATGTGCTTCTGTTTGGCTGAATTTTTTTCGATAGAGCGTAATTCACTCGCCGGTTCCGAATCAGCACTAAAGCTTTCATCGACATTTTCGGTTGCGGATTCTGTTTCACACAGCGACGTACTTTCTGTGCTGTCAACAACTGTATCAGAAACAATGTCTTCACGTTTACATGAAGACATTGAAAATGCTAATATAAAGACTAAAACAACATAACAGAGCCTTTTGAGATTACTGCTCTTCATTATTCTTTTTTGAAGCAATAATGACACCCGAAAGTACCATTAAAGCGGCAGAAGACATTAAAATTATGTTTGAACTGCCTGTTCTCGGAATGTCGACAGTCTTAACGGTTGTTGCTTCAGCCGTTTCGGTTTTGGTAACCGATGTAGTACCTGACGTCTTATCAGAGCCGGGTTCCGGAGTCGGAGCATGCTCAAATGTGTAAATGTTGGCCTCGCCGTTTTTTAATCTCTCGTATGAATTAAGAGCCATAAGCATTTGATAAGAAGAAAGTGTATTCGGCTGATTGCTGTAGTCAAGCGCCGCACCCGTAGAAGAATCGACGAACTGAGCCAATGCAGACACGGGGTTGCCGTCGGCTTTAGAATATTCGCTTCCCGTGGGATCAATTCCAAGCATGCAAAGTGCGATTATCACCTGAGATGTGCTCTCACCGCTTTTAGAGTTCCAAGCCACATATCCAAAAGAACCGTCATCAAACTGTTGGGTTTTGATATAAGCGAGGGCTTTGTCAACAGAGTCTTTAACTCTTTCATCGGTATTATAGTATTTAGCCAAGGCCTGAACGGTCATAGCGGTTGTATCAACGTCCGATGATATTCCGTATCCCATATCTACGGTGCAATAAGGGAATCCACCGTCGCTTTGCTGACCGGCTATTATTGTTTTAAGCATTGTATCAAGCATCTCGGCACTTATATTTTCTTCTGCAAAGTTAAGAGCCGTAAGAGGATAAGTAATGCTGCTCATATAGGTTTGAGAGGAATAATCAACTGACTTCAGTGCGGAAATGAGGTCTTTTCCTCCGATATTTTCAGGATCCAATCCATACGCTTTAACCGAGAGCGCAATTCTTGCTAAATCACTCGGCTTTAATGACGCATAATTTTCTTTGACTGCGTTATTTATGTATTCCGAATATTCCGGATATACATCTTTTTCACCGCATCTTGAAAGTACAAAAACAGTCCAATCGGCGTCATTGTCAACAACCGAGGTATCCGAAAAATCAAATTGTGTGTTTTCGGGATTTGAAAGATATTTTTTAAGACCCGACGAAAGGCCCTTTGTGTCCGCAGCAAAACCAGTAACAGTCAATACCGAAACGGCAACAATTACCGATATTAACGCTGCAAAAAATTTACTTGTTTTTCTTTTCATAGTGAAAACTCCTTTATAAATCTCACAGATAAATATTTTAGTAAATATCTGTAAAAGTCTTTACAAACGAATCGCTTAGGTTCTGCCTGTACGCTCCGCCCTTTCTGATTATTTCTTTGTGAATCGCTGAGCTTTCATGAACATCTTCGGATTTTTCATCAAAGTTTTTGATTACAAGTGCCTTCATAACCGACAAAGCCGTCGGCAGAGCACTGTTTACCGCACAATTCAAATGCTTAATACCATCAGTATCAATATATGTTCCGCTGTCTGAGACAAAAGGCGTGCACACTATTGAAATATCGGCTTCCGCATTTTGTTTAAAGTCAATTGCAATTAAAGTGCTTTTTTTAACATTATCGAATGTGCTCTTTACAAGAATACATACATCATTATAAGGCATATCATCAACTGATTTTACCCCGTATTTTTCAAAAGCTCTGAATGCAGCGGCAGACGGATTAAGCTCTGCAAAAACATTATCTGTAATATTAAATGCAGACTTGATTTCTTCCACGGTGACAGATGGACCGAGAACAACCGAAATATTACTTCTGTCAGCCTCCGAAACAATCTTTTTGACCGCTTGCAGCATTTTTCTTTGGTTAGTTAACGCCTGGGCTTTTAAGTCGTTAAGGGCAAACACAGAGAACTTACCCGCTTTGCACAGCAGACCGTTTTCCCCTGACGGTTTAATTCGAATTACAGTATTTCCGATTTTGTGGATTTCGGTTTTGCAAAGTGCGGAGCAAAGATTACACACAGAATTTACGATTTCTTCCTTAACGGTAAGGTTTTTGACACACGGCTGCTTTTCGATAATTGCACCCGTCGGACAAACAACCGCGCACTGACCGCAAAAAGAGCAATCCGTTTTTTCGAGTGGCAGTCCAAACTCAGGCGAAACAACAGTATCAAATCCGCGACCGATAAGACCTAATGCCGTATTGCCCATTGCTTCGTCACAGACTCTGACGCAAAGTCCGCAAAGAATGCACTTGTCAACATTTCTTATTATAAGCGAAGATTTGTTTTCATTGTTTCTGCTGTGCTTCGCTCCATTAAATTTTTCCGGCTTAACATTGTATTTATTTGCATACTTTATAAGCTTACAATCAAAGAAATCATGGCAACCGCATTCAAGGCAGCGCATTGCCTCGGCTTTGGCCTGCTCCTCGGTAAATCCCTTAGAGACTTCCTTAAAGCTGTTTTTCCTCTCGAGTGCAGGTAAAACATCTGCAGTCTGGCGTTTTGCTTTTTCAAATCGGGCAAAATAATCCGATGGCAATTCTCTTTCAACTCGGAAAGGCTTTTTGTATTTTACGCTTTCGCCATTTAAAAATCTGTCAATGACCACGGCTGCTTTTTGTGCTTCTCCGATAGCCGAAATTGCAATATCGGCGCCTTTATTTGTAATGTCACCTACTGCAAAAACTCCGTCAAGCGACGTTCTGAATGTTCCCTCATCGGCAAATATAGTATTACGTTTTGTCGTATCCAAACCGTCAAGACCTGATAAATCCGGATGTTGACCGATAGCCATAACGGCAGAGTCTAGATATAACATTTCCGTGTCACCGACAATCGGTTCAGGCCTGCGCCTTCCGCCCGAATCCGGCTCACCGAGCTTCATTTTTTGCAGATTTACGGCTTTAAGCTTTCCGTTTTCTCCTACAAATTCAATGGGATTATTGAGAAATTTAAACTCAACACCCTCTTCGGTTGCTTCAGTTATCTCAAGCTCTTCGGCAGGCATTTCATTTCTTGTACGGCGATAAATAACATAAACCTTTTCAGCCCCGAGACGAACTGCGGTGCGACACGCATCCATTGCGGTGTTTCCGCCGCCTATAACGGCAACAGTTTTGCCTATTACCGGAGCATTCCCAAGCGACACTTCTCGCAAGAAATCAATACCACCAAAAACACCGTTCAATTCTTCACCGGGAATTCTCATTGAGCTGCTTTTCCAAGCTCCGGCAGCTACAACTACGGCATCAAAATCGTGTCGTAATTCTTCAAGTTGAATGTCGCGGCCGAGCCTAACATTATTTTTTAAATTAACTCCGAGAGCTTCTATCTGTGAAATTTCTCTGTCAAGAAGCTTTTTAGGCAGTCTATACTCAGGTATACCGTATCGGAGCATTCCGCCCATTTTCGGCATCATATCAAACACATTGACGCTGTGCCCCAGCCTCCTGAGAAAATAGGCGGCTGTCAGTCCTCCCGGCCCGCCGCCGACAATTGCAACACGTTTGCCCGTGTCAGGCTCGACGTAAGGCACATACTTGTCGTTGCTTGCCATATCCATATCCGAAGCAAAAGCTTTGAGACCGGCTATTGAAATAGGTTCGTCAACAAATTGTCTTCTGCACTTTTTTTCACAAGGATGCGGACAGATTCTACCTATGGATGACGGCAGAGGAATTTTATCTTTTATCAGCTTAACCGCTTCTTTATATTCCCCGTTTGCAATAAGCCCCACATACCCTTGACAGTCCGTATTAGCCGGGCAAGCAAGTGTACACGGTGCTTTACAGTCTCCATCATGATCAGATAAGAGAAGCTCTAAAGCCGTTTTACGGGCACGCAGGATTCGCTCACTTTCAGTATGTATAATCATACCGTCATTAAGCTTTGTTGAGCAAGCACGTAAAAGCTTCGGTATTCCCTCAGCCTCGACAACACAAAGTCCGCAGGCACCGTACAGCTCAACTCTTCCGTCAAAACAGAGATTCGGTATTTCTATGCCGTTGTCGGCAGCAGCCCGTAACACGGTAGTGCCTTCGGGTACATTTATTTTTTTACCGTCAATAATAACACTGATTTCTTTCATCATAACACCTCTATCGCACCGAAACGACAGTTTTCTTTACATTTACCACACTTAATGCATTTAAGCGAATCTATTTCGTGCGGTTTTTTCACAGTACCGCTTATTGCAGATACAGGACAGTTTCTTGCACATAATGTACATCCGACACATTTATTTTTATCTATTTTATAAGTAACCAACGCTGTGCATTCGCCGGCAGGGCATTTTTTATCTTTAATATGCGCTTCATATTCATTCCTGAAATATTTAAGCGTCGTAAGCACCGGGTTAGGTGCAGTTTGACCTAGGCCGCAAAGCGCACCGTCTTTAACGGCATAGCAAAGCTCCTCAAGTAGCTCTATATCGCCTTCCTCACCTTTACCGTCAACTATTCGCGTAAGGATTTCAAGCATACGCTTTGTTCCGAGACGGCAGTGCACACATTTACCGCATGACTCTTTAGCGGTAAAATCAAGGAAGAATTTCGCCATACCGACCATACACGTGCTCTCATCCATAACAACCATACCGCCCGAGCCCATAATTGCCCCAGTAGCACCGAGTGCTTTATAATCAATAACGGTATCAAGTAAGTCATTCGGAATACATCCGCCGGAAGGACCGCCCATCTGAACGGCTTTAAATTTTTTATCTGATTTAATTCCTCCGCCGATGTCAAAGATAACATCACGTAAGGTCTTTCCCATCGGAATCTCAACAAGACCGCCTTTTTTAATTTTACCTGTAAGCGCAAATACCTTTGTACCCTTGCTGTCGGCGGTTCCCATAGAGGCAAAAGCGGCTCCGCCGTTTAATATTATCCACGAAACATTGGCAAAGGTTTCAACATTATTTATATTAGACGGCTTATGCCAGTAACCGGCCTGTGCCGGAAAAGGAGGCTTGAGGCGCGGCATACCGCGTGAACCTTCAAGAGACTCAATAAGCGCGGTTTCTTCTCCGCACACAAAAGCACCGGCTCCTGCCTTAATTCGCATTTTACAAGAAAATCCACTACCGAAAATATTGTTGCCGAGATAACCTTTTTCGGTTGCTTGTTTTATGGCTTTTTCGAGTCGTTTTATAGCAAGCGGATATTCCGCCCTTACATAAACAATTGCTTCTTTCGCACCTATGGCATACGCACCTATAAGCATACCCTCTATCAGGTTATGCGGATCGCCCTCGATAACAGCCCTGTCCATAAATGCGCCCGGGTCACCCTCATCAGCATTACAAATCAAATATTTTTCCGTGCCGTCTGAAGAACGCGCGGCATTCCATTTAAACCACGTCGGGAACCCGGCACCGCCGCGACCGGCAAGGCCGGAAATTTTGATTTCCTCAATTACCTGCTCAGGCGTCATTTCGGAAAGAACTTTTCTTACAGCCTTATATCCGTCTGTATTTTCGTAGTCGCTGATCTTTTCAGGATTTATAATGCCGCAATGCCTCAAAGCAATTCGAGTCTGCTTTTTTAAAAAGAGCTCGTCGTCCTCGGATATTTTAAGGTCCTCTACCGTTGACAAATCATCGGAGTTAACTGCCTTTGCTATTCTCTCGCAGTCGTTTTCCGAAACCTTTACAAGCCGCGTAAGAGTGCCGTTATCGTAAATGTCAACAATCGGCTCCAAGAAGCACATACCTATACATCCTGTTATGGTAAGTTCGTTACTCTTGTCCAAAGCAGACGCAAGCTTGTCATAGACCTTAGCTGCTCCTGCAGCTATACCGCAGCTGCCTTCTCCAACTACAATTTTCATAAGGCGCACTCCTTATCTCTTATATCGTTGATTATTTTTTTTGTCTTATCCGGGGTAAGCGAACCATATGTTTCACCGTTAATCATCATAACCGGAGAAAGACTGCAGCAGCCGAGGCACGCAACATTTTTAAGCGAAAACAGACCGTCGTCGGTTGTTTCACCGTCGTGTATGCCGAGGGTTTCTATAATAGTTTTTTCAATCAGATCGGAATTGTTTACGTGACACGCAGTACCCTTACACAACATAATAAGGTATTTGCCGACTGGTTTTAACCTGAATTGAGTATAAAAAGTCGCAACGCCCATTATCTTAGCGGGTTTTATACCCGTTTTATCTGAAATATATTTTATTACGTCGGTCGGCAGATAGCCGTAAATATCCTGTGCTTTTTGCAGTATTGTAATAAGGCTGCCGGGAACAGCTGCATATTCATCCAACACATCGTCAATCAGCGAAAGATTGATTTTATTCTTATCGCAATTACATGGACTCATGATTTCTTCCTCCAAGGTCAGTTAAACTTAAAAATATAATAATATACAATCACAAAAAAAGCAATTTAAAAATATTGTAACTTTAGCAGAAAAAACTGTTAACTATCGACACACAGACGAAAAAGTTGTAAAATAAAATTAGTTTTTTCAGAGGTGTATATATGATAAATAAATATTTAACTGAAATGCATTTGCACACAAAAGAAACCAGTAATTGCGGTAAAATGCCGGCGGCGGAAACAGTTGAAAGCTATATATCTCTCGGATATAATACAATAGTCGTAACCGATCATTTCAGCACACACACTTATTACAAATATAATTATGACAGTCTTAATTGGCAGGATAAAGTTGACATTTTTTTGAAGGGCTTTAATTCAGCCAAAGAAGCGGCAAATGGTCGAATAAACATATTACTGGGCATGGAGCTTCGTTTTGATTCCGATAGCGACCCGAACGATTATCTAGTTTACGGCGTAGAAGAGAGTTTTTTGAGAGATAATAAAGATCTTTTAAATATGAATATATCAAGCTTTTCCGCGCTTGCGCAAAAAAACGGCTTAATGATATATCAGGCTCATCCGTTCAGATTCGGAATGAAAATAACAAATGTCAAATATCTTGACGGGATTGAAGTGTGCAACAGAAATATTGAACATGACTCACACAACGACATTGCTGCTCTTTGGGCGGAAAAATTCGGGCTAAAAGAGACAGCCGGATCAGACCACCATCAAAAAGGAAATGAGGGACTTGCCGGAATTATCAGCAGACATGAAATTACTTCGAATAAAATACTTTTAGATACTCTGGCAAATCAAGATTATACGCTTTACGAAAAAAAGCTCTGAGATATCTCAGAGCTTTTTAATATTATCTTGTCGGCTTAACTCCGGCAGGAAGATTCGGCATATTATCGTAAACTGGAATAAGAAAAGTAAATGAGTTTGAAAGCTGCCCCATATTACTGTACTTATTATATGTTCTTATTCCTTCTGAGCTTGCGGCCATTATGTTTGACATGTACTGATGTGAATACAGACCGCCGTTTGCAACCACATCAAACTTTTGAAGATACAGAGTATTTTGACCGACACTGATATAGCCCGTAGCTATGTATTTAGCCCCGCCGAGTATCGCTTTATATCTGCTGTTCCAAGGACGCAAGTATTTTTCATTGGATGAGGGCGTTGAAGCCCATTTAAGCGCATTTATTACCGGATCGCTGCTTTGATAAGCACCGATATTATAATAATTATATATTCCCTCATACCCGGGCTCTGTACCGCTTACGGAGCGACTGCCGTTAGAGCCAACCTCCTGAATAACTCGCGATACCAAATGATATGGACTGACGTCATACAATTCGGCGGCGTTCATAAACGCCTGTGCATATGTTACCGTAACATCAGTCTCTGTATTATTACCGATCGTTTTTCTTGAACCGCCTACATATTGAAATAATATCATAGCATCGGCAACATCAATCTCACCGTCTCCGTTAAGGTCGGCAATATCTTTGCCGCTGCCTAAGTCAGCAAGGTTGCCTGCAGAATACTGAAACAGCATCATGGCGTCCGCTATGTCGGTTTTATTGTCCGAATTTAAATCACAAGAGCCTCCGACATTCTCTTTTTCTCCGGTACTGATTTTGGAATCTTCCATAAAAGTCCCTTTTAACATTGATTCGACGCCGGAAAGCGTTTGTGCATTTTTATCATAGGACAATGTTTCGAATTGGAAAATGTCGCTTTCTTTTGTCAAAAAGTTTCTCGGATCAAGATAATATGAGACAACATCGCTTGACGCTTGAAACCAAGTCTTGCCGTCAATCGGTGTCCAAGTGCCTGTTGACGGATTATATGTTTTATCTGTCGTGGATAAGTATTTTTTATCGTACGGAGGGACTTGAAGAGCACTTCTGCCGCTAACGTTTTCATTTTCAAGCACCTCATCCCACGAAAGACCAGTATATAAAAACTTAAAATTCCAATTCGAATGTGCTTTTTTTAGATTATCTATATAGCTTTTATAGAGTTCGGGGGCTTCGTCCGAGATACCGCTGTCGCTTGTAACGGTAACAAGTCCCGTTGAAATATAACAGTTTTCGTAAAACTTACCGCCGTAATTAAATTCAACTCTGTACCAATCTTTAGAAGTTGTTCCGTCGTTACACTTGACCCTGTCGATAATGATTATCTGAGTGTTCGCCGGAAGATTTTCATAAACCAATGAGTACGATCTTCCGGGCCCGCTTCTGACGTTTGCTTGACTTTTAACTACACCGTTTTTTGCAGTCGCAAAAGCCGGAATAGACAGAACAATCACCAATACGGCTGTAATTAATATTATTTTAAAAATTCTGCGGCTTTTCATAATACTGTCCTTTTATTATTTATAACAATAAAATAACAAAATATCGACAAATAATCAAGTCTTATTTTCAGATATCACATCATTCAAATAGCAAATTATGCCTTTTGCTATACCGTCAGCTATAACTTCTTGTGAATCACGGTTGCTGAGTACGGTACACTCTATGGGATTTGAAAAATAACCACACTCCACAAGAACCGACGGACATTCCTCAATTCTTGTAACCTTATACGGAAAGAAGCGTTTGCTGCCGTCCGGCTGTATAATTTTAGCTCTCATACCGGGGTTATCTGCATAAATATTTTTCCAACTCTCTTCAAGTCCGCTTAAAATAAGACGTGCAGGCAATTCAGAATTTGCTCTGTAATAATACACTTCGGGACCCGAAAGAGACGATGCACTCTCGGAAAAATTGTTATGTACCGAAACAAACAAATCAGCGCCGCTGTAACGAGCCATAGACTGTCTTTTATCAACAGACAAAAAAGTATTATCGGAACGTGTCAATATAACATTTACTCCTGCTTTTTCCAAATTTTCCTTAACCAAAATAGTTATATTAAGGTTAACCTCCGACTCATATATACCGTTCACACCGATAGTTCCGCAATCCTTACCTCCATGGCCGGCATCAAGTGCTACGATTGCATCTGACAGTTTGTCCGGCGCATCCTTGAAAACAATTGACAGCTTGCCGTCTGCCGTATAGGAAACGGTGTAACCGTAAAACACACCCGGTGTTTTAAGATACAGACGCAATACACAAGTTCCGTTATCACATTTTAGCCATTCGCCGCGATCTATTATTTTGCTGCCGTTAAAATTGAGTTTTCCGACAGCACTGTCAGTATAGTAAAAAGTAAAATCCAAATACGATGCATTAAAAGATTTAACATTATATGCACGTTCAAGATAACCGGTATAGTATTGTTGATCGGGAAAATCTGTATTAAACGGTACTTTCCAATCAGTTTTAAGCAATAAAACTGTCTGATTTTCTGTGTTTACGGAGGCAACGCTTATTGAATTTTCAGGCAAAACAAAGCCGTCAACAACATTGCACTCGTCTTTTTTTATTATTTTGCCTGAACCGAGGAACACATATTCTTTATTATCAATGATTTTTTCATCAACGTAGTAATCAATCGTACCGTCCGGAAGCGGTGAACAATGCGGATCAGATTTATCACTCACGCTGTCGGCAGGTATAGTTTCGGAATAAGGAACGTTTATTATACACAGCTTTGCCTGTCCCAATCCATAATTATCGGTATAAGAAATATTTTTCACAGCGGAATTATTATCGGTATAACGAAAAACAGATAATGACTCAGCACTATTTGAACTGACAGCAAACAATGCAATTGCCGCCGTTAAAATAACGAGACACAATATGAGTATTACACGTTGTTTATTAAACAATTCTTTTAATCCTTGCATCTTAACATCCCACATCAATTTTAATTATTATAACACATTTTTCATGTTTAGGTATTCCTTTTCGGCATTTTCCGACTTGTTTTCCGCAAATAAATAAGAATAGGAGTACACGGAAAAACCGCAGTAATTATCCTTCCTTCTTGAATATCTTATTTCTTCTGAACATATATTGCCGTTTTCACACCATTCATTTATTCCGTCCCCCGCATTGTCGTCCGTTTTTCCGCTTTTATAATATGCCAGACCTACACACAGCTTAACATTACCGCTTTTAACCGCCTCCGACCATAGATTTAACATTTTTAAAAACGGCTTACTGCTGTTTTTAAAACCATAATAAAGCTGTGGCATAATAATGTCCGCGTATCCCCTTTGTGAGCACCACTTTAAAACGTCCGCGTACAACATTGAGTAATTTTTTTCTATATCCCCTGCAGGACTTATCACAACTTTCACGTCTTGTTTTATTGACTTAACGGAGGAATACAGCCCGCTTATAAAAGTATTAACATTTTCCCTGCGCCAATCATCAAGAGACAGCTCACCCCCTTCATTGCGATAATTTGTATATAAATCAACATCAATTCCTTCATCGACGGTCGGATAAAAATAATCATCCATATGTATAGCCGATATATTGTAATTTTTCACTATTTCGCGAACGCCGTCGATGATTATTTTCTGTGCTCTTTTTGATGATGGATTATAATAAATTCCGCTGCCCGTTATTATCAGATCATCTGTCAAAGGATTATCTGTGTACCATTGTTTAGCCGGGTTTAATTCGCTTAAGTCGTCAAAATTATCTTTATAGCTTACGCGGTACGGATTTATCCACGCCTCAATTTTCAATCCGTATTTTTCTGCTTCATTTGTTGCTATAAGAAACGGATCATATCCGGGATTCTTTCCCTGCTCGCCTGTTATATAAGATGACCATGGAAAAATTTCGGAGGAGCAGAAGCTGTCAGAAAAGGGTCTGACCTGAAAAATAACAGTATTAAGCCCGAATGCTTTGATATTTTCAAACATTGTATCGATCTTATTTTTAAACTCTTCGGCAGTTCCGCCACCGACTGATTTCATTGACAATTCATTGTAGTTTATCCACACGCCGCGATATTCATCAGCGATAATATCATCGGTGTTAGGGCAGTTGTCGTTACCGCTGTCAAATGATGCGCTTTCGGGTTCAGAAAGATTTAAGTTCTTCAGGCTGCATGACGATAGAAGCAGCAACACAAATAAAATAACAGTAACTTTTTTAAACATTTAAAGCCTTCCTTTTCGCATTGACAAGCAAATGATTAAATTATATTATAGTAGCGGTGATATTATGGATGCTTGGCAATACATACTTGTCTACTACATTTCTATTTCAATCCCGTCGGTAATTATAACCGTTTACGACAAAATAGCTGCAATAAAAAAAGCCGTGAGAATTCCCGAAAGGACTCTAATGACTTTTGCCGCCCTCGGAGGAGCTGCCGCAATGTATGTAACTATGAAGGCAATAAGGCATAAAACTCTTCACAAAAAATTTATGATAGGTTTACCGGTATTTATTATTTTACATACATTGATTATAGGTCTTTCGTATTACTTTTTAATAACAAAATAGTAAAGATTTGGTAAAAACCATGTTGATGCAACTTAATTTTTTTGTTTTTCCCCGACCGTAAACAACCTTAAATTAAAAGATGCAAATAAAATATTTTTTCAGATAGCAAAAGACAGCATAGAGAGTAAAAATTACTCTTTATGCTGTCTTTTTTGATTAATATTTTGCTGTAATCCGTCTTTTTAAAACAACAGACGGTTTAGAAAGTATAATTACTTGAATTATCGGTCCTCTCTGAAATATGAAAGTCCGAGTGATGCCGGTCCCTGGTTTTCTTTCTTATCTCTTACACTTACAAGAATAAGAACAACTATGGTGACTACATAGGGTATCATCTTGTAAAGCTCCTGTGTGCGGAGTGCACCCGGAACATAAAGATAAACAATATAGAGTCCGCCGAATACTATAGAACCGAGTATGCTGAGATTCGGACGCCAAATAGCGAATATAACAAGCGCAATTGCAAGCCAGCCTCTGTCGCCGAAGCCGTCATTTGACCAAACGCCGTTGGCGTAATCCATTACATAATAAAGACCTCCGAAGCCCGCAATAACACTTCCTATACAGGTAGAGAGATACTTGGCTCTGTTTACGTTTATTCCTGCAGCATCTGCTGTTGCAGGATTTTCGCCTACCGCACGAAGATTTAATCCGTGACGGGTATGATTCAGGAAATATGAACAGATAATTGCTATTATTACAGCTGCATATGCCAAAAATCCGTACGATAAAAACAGCTTACCGAACCATCCGGTGGTTTCTGCTCCCGGTAATGTTGTTCTGAAGTAATTGCTTGTTGTTGTAAGTGCTACCGACGGAACGTCTGAACCTACAAGTTTAATAAGAGATCCTCCGAAAAAGTTACCAAAGCCCGTACCAAAAGTAGTAAGTGCAAGACCCGTTACATTCTGATTGGCTCGTAAAGTAACTGTGAGGAAACAATAAATCAAACCTGCGAGTAAAGAACCCAAAGCGCAGCACAAAAGCGGAATCATAACCGCAAGAAATCCGACTGCATCGGATGGAGACGAGAGCGAATTTTCATAAAGAAACGCACCTATAACACCGCTCATACCGCCGATGTACATAACACCCGGGATACCGAGATTAAGGTTTCCGGACTTTTCAGTCATAATTTCGCCCGTCGAACCAAAAAGGAGCGGTATACCCTGCATTATAGCTCTATGGAGAAAAGTAATCAATGAAAACATTTTACTTTACCTCCTTTTTCGTTTTTCTGAACTTCAATTCGTAGTTAATAAAGAATTCACTACCTATGATAAAGAACAGAATTATACCGGTCAATATATCAGAAAATGATTCGTTGAGATTAAACACCATTGAAATCTGACTGGCACCCGCATCGAGGAAAACAAGTAGGAAGGATGTCAAAATCATATAAATCGGATTAAACTTTGCAAGCCAGGATACCATTATTGCAGTAAATCCCCTACCGTCTGCCGTTGTCGACGAAATGGTATGATCGGTTCCGCCAACAAGTAAAAATCCGGCTATACCGCAAATAGCACCCGAAAGAAATAAAGTTCTCATAATAACCTTTTTTACATTGATACCTATGTATCTTGCCGTATTTTCAGATTCACCTACAACCGAAATCTCATAGCCGTGCTTACTGTACTTGAGATATACATACATAGCAATCATTATTACCAAAACAATTATTATATTCAGAAGATAATCATACTTACCGATTGTGGGAAGCCAACCGTCCATGGTATTGCTGTTAATAACACCAATCTTGCCAGAGCCCTTGGGATTTTCCCAATACATACAGAAATACGAAACAATCTGAATTGCAACATAGTTCATCATTAATGTAAATAAAGTTTCATTTGTATTAAACTTAGCTTTAAATACCGCGGGAATCAAAGCCCAAACGGCACCTGCAATAATGCTTGCAACAAGCATTATAATAATCAAAAATGCATTGGGGACTTTGCCGCCGAGCAAAATCATACATGCCGCGGTAGCAAGACCTCCGATAAGCACTTGCCCTTCACCGCCGATATTCCAAAATCGCATTTTAAACGCCGGCGTAATTGCAAGCGAAACGCACAGAAGCATTGCAAGACTTTGTAAAAGCTTCCAAATTTTTCTTTCGGTTCCGAATGCGCCCTCAAACATAGTTTTGTAAACACTTATCGGATTTTCACCGGTTAAAAGCATAGTAACAACAGCACATACCAAAAGAGCAGCAACAATTGAACCTAGGCGTATAGCCCAAGATTTATATTTAGGAACATAGCCTCTTTTTGCAACGTGAAAAAGAGGTTCACGAACACTTTTATTACTCATGCTTTTCCCTCCACGTCAGTATTTTTCGTCATAAGAATGCCAATCTCATCTTTTTTCGCAGTTCTGCCGTCAACTATACCTGTTACTTTTCCGCTGTTCATAACCATTATTCTGTCGCAGAGTTCAATAAGAACATCAAGATCCTCTCCTACAAATATAACGGATGTCCCGTGCTCTTTTTGTTTGTTGAGAAGGTCATATATCAGATATGAAGAATTTACGTCAAGTCCGCGGACGGGATATGCAACCATTAAAACTGTCGGATTTGACGCAATTTCTCTACCAACAAGAACCTTTTGAACATTACCGCCGGAAAGCCGACGAACCGGAGTTTCTGCACTCGGCGTAACAACTTCAAGATCTTTGATAATCGCATTCGCGAGATCCTTAGGGGCTTTGCGTTCAAGAAAAGCCGTATGACCGCCCTTATAAGATCTCAACATCATATTATCAATAATATCCATATTGCCGACAAGACCCATTCCGAGCCTATCCTCCGGAACAAAAGAAAGAGCAACTCCAAGCTTTCTGATTTCTTTGGGAGATTTCCCGACTAACTGACTTTCTTCTCCGTCTTTAGACTTGTACAATATGCTTGAGCCCTTTACAGTCTGCTGTAATCCCGCTATTGACTCAAGTAATTCTTTTTGCCCGCATCCGGAAATACCGGCAATACCGAGTATTTCGCCGCTGTTAGCAGTAAAGTTGATGTTATCAAGCACAAGCTTGCCCTCGTGATTTTTAACGGAAAGATTCTTAACATCAATACGTAGTTCGGTATTCTTAGGCTCAGTTCTCTTTATATTGAGAGTGACTTTTTCACCCATCATCATTTCCGTAAGGGATTGTTCCGTTGCATCTTTCGTCTCAACCGTTCCGACATACATACCTTTTCTGAGAATTGTTACCCTATCGGATATTTCAAGCACCTCATGCAGCTTGTGTGTAATTATTATAATCGACTTATTATCCTCACGCATTCTTCTGAGAACGTCGAATAATTTTTCAGTTTCCTGCGGTGTTAAAACAGCGGTCGGTTCATCAAGAATTAGTATATCAGCACCTCTGTAAAGCACCTTAATTATTTCCACTGTCTGCTTTTCCGAAACAGACATTTCATAAATTTTCTTATCGAAGTCAATGACGAAACCGTATTTATCACATATAGCCTTAACTCTCTTTTCGGCCTCTTTCAGATTATATTTGTTTCCGTCTTTTACACCCAAAACAATATTTTGGACAGCGTTAAAAACATCAACAAGCTTAAAATGTTGATGTATCATTCCAATCTTTAAATCAAAAGCATCTTTCGGAGATTTAATAACAACTTCCTTACCGCCTACATAAATCTCGCCGGAATCCGGGTAATATATTCCCGAAACCATATTCATAAGTGTTGTCTTACCGGAGCCGTTTTCTCCGAGTATAGATAGTATTTCACCGTTTTTTACTTGTAAGTCAACGTCTTTGTTAGCTATTGTACTGCCGAATGTCTTAGTTATCCCTTTCAACTCCAAGGCAAAAGGAGAACCCATAAATATCCACACAGCCTTTCTCACGCAAATTTAAAATTCAAAACCATGCTCATTCGAGAATAAGGTCCTGTAAAATAATTGAAAACAGTTGAAAAACTATTTCCCAATAAATAACTATACCGTGGCCGATTTTCATCGGCCACGGATACAGTATAAATCTGTGTATTTAATCTTAGAACTTTGTATCAAGAAGAGTGATACCGTCTATCTGTACATCGAAGCAAGGAGCAGAACGCTTTTCTGACTCATGGAAGTAACCGTCAGAAACAACCTCGGTATCACCGGTGTTATCTGCATCGGAGTCAATATCAGCCTTGTATCCGGTAAGATGACCGTCAGCATCAACAGTAGCATTCTTGTTTTTGCTGTCAGATACGGTTACAGTGAATGCAGAGGTATCAAATACGTGAAGCTTACCGCTTTCAAGCTCTGCCTTAACTTCATCAATCTTAGCCTGTGTACCTTCGGCAGCTGCCTTAGTGTTAACATCGGTAAGAACAACAGATCCTGTGCTGAGAGTACCCGTCCAATCGGTGTCAATTGCTTTGCCGTTTTTAACGCAATCAATAGCATACTCAAGATAAGGAGCCCAATCTATTCTTGAAGATACAATAAATGTGTTGGGGCAAGCACTTACTGTTGAACCATTGTATGAAACATTGGGAACACCTGCAGCTTCGCAAGCAGTCGGAGCACCCATTGAGTCAGCATGCTGGCTGATAAGTACGCAACCATTGTTTATAAGCTTCTGAGCGGCTTCTTTCTCGGCAGTCTCATCATACCAAGAACCGGTAAAGGTAACCTCCATGGTAACTGACGGGCAAACGCTCTTAGCACCGAGATAGAAAGAAGTGTAGCCAGAAATAACTTCTGCGTAAGTATAAGCACCGACATAACCCATCTTGGCTTTGTCAGCTGTAATCTTACCGGAAGAAATCATTTCGTTAAGCTTCATTCCGGCAGCAACACCCGCAAGGTATCTGCCTTCATATATTGAAGCAAAAGCATTATGATAATTAGAAAGGCCTTCGGTATGAGCTTTAGTTCCTGTTGCATGTAAGAACTGAACCTCCGGGAACTTTTTAGCTGCTTGAATTACATAAGGCTCATGGCCGAAGCTGTCCGCGAAGATGACATTGCATCCTTCGTCAACAAGCTCTGCTGCTGCATCATAGCAAGCCTGTGTTTCGCTGATGTTGGTCTTTTTAAGAATTTCAACACCGGCTTTTTTGCAAGCCTCTTCAGCTGCAGTAATAAAGTTCTTGTCATATGTTGAGTTTTCGTCATGCAGGAATATGAATCCTACTTTGACATTTGCTGCTTTGCCAGTCGAGCTTTTATCGCCGTCTGTCTTGCCGCACGCTGCAAAACAAAGAACGATCATAGCAACTGACAAAAGAATGCTGAGAACCTTTTTCATTTGTGTTTCCTCCAGTTTTTTGACATAATATTATGAACAGAAGCTCTCCCCCTGTATCATACAAAATAAAAGGTCACTGTTCCTTAAATACGATGTTTCCACTATCCGCATCCATGCTCTCAATAATGGCAAGAGACTCGACACGTATACCTTTTTGCCTAATAAGTTCGCCACCGCGTTGAAAACCCTTTTCAACCGCAATACCGACGCCTTCAACAGTAGCACCGGCTTTTTGTGCAATATCCAAAAGCCCATTCAAAGCGCACCCGTTAGCTAAAAAGTCATCAATAATAAGGACGTGATCTTTTGAAGAAAGATATTTCTTTGAAATTATAACATCATACACCCTTTTATGAGTAAATGATTCAATTTTAGTGGAATAAACCTCTCCGTCAATATTAACAGTCTGAGATTTTTTTGCAAAAACCACAGGAACATTATCAAAATACTGCGCCGCAACACAAGCTATACCGATACCAGAGGCTTCAATGGTCAGTATTTTATTTATAGGGGTATCATTGAAAAGACGTTTAAATTCCTTGCCCATATCATTAAACAGAGAAATGTCCATCTGATGATTCAAAAAAGAATCAACTTTGAGTACATTGCCGGGCTTAACAATACCGTCTTTTACAATTCTGTCTTCAAGCAGTTTCAATAAAATCGCCCCACGTAAAAATATATCATTATTATACATTAACTTTACAAACATTTCAACTAAAACTCGAGAAAACTGTAAATCTGTCTGAATTTATCATTTTATGTTCACAAATCGCTTTCTTTTAGGTATAATTACTAATACAAAAGCAACGGGGGAAAAAAATGGTCACAGATCTGACTAAGGGAAATCCTGATAAAACACTTTGGAAATTTACATTACCAATGATAATCAGCGTTATGTTTCAGCAGCTTTACAGCACTGTTGACAGTATAGTGGCAGGTCAGTTTGCCGGCGTTAACGCACTTGCCGCTGTCGGCGCGTCATATCCCATCACAATGCTTTTTATCGCTGTCGCAAACGGTTCAAATATCGGATGCTCTGTTGTAATCTCGCAGTTGTTCGGCGGGAAACGCATTACGCATATGAAAACGGCTGTCAATACCTCTATTATCTCATCTCTTATTTTATCTCTTATACTGACTGCAGTCGGTCTTTCATCATCAAAAGTGCTTTTAAAGGCAATGGGAACACCGGATAATATAATGGCTGATTCGGTTACTTATCTTAATATTTACGCCGCCGGAATGGCGTTTCTGTTTATATACAATATAAGTACAGCTGTTTTTACGGCTCTCGGTGATTCAAAAACACCATTGTACTTTTTAATTTTTTCTTCTCTTACTAATATTGCGCTCGATTTAATATTTGCCGGTCCTATGAAAATGGGAGTTGCCGGAGTTGCTTGGGCAACGTTCATTGCGCAAGGAGTGTCCGGCATTTTAGCTTTTATTGCATTACTGAAAAAGATACGTAATATCGAAAGTGAAAAACCTAAATTTTTTTCGGGAAGAATGTTGCTGAGAATTACAAAGGTTGCCGTACCCAGCATATTGCAGCAAAGCTTCGTCTCGGTAGGCAATGTATTCATACAAGGCCTTATTAATAGTTTCGGTGCTGCCGTTGTTGCAGGTTTCGCTGCAGCAATGAAGCTGAATACATTTACAATAACAACACTTGTCACATTAAGCAACGGCATTTCAAGCTACACAGCGCAAAATATCGGAGCACATAACACCGAAAGAGTAAAGAAAGGGTTCGGATCGGGCCTGAAAATCGCATTATTGGTTGCTATTCCGTTTTTTATAGCATTTTTCATTTTTCCGAAATATATGATGATGATATTTGTCACACACAATAATACCGATGTTATAACAGCCGGCGTCCAATTTTTAAAAATCGTATCACCGTTCTATTTCTTAGCAACAGTTAAAATAATTGTTGACGGCATATTACGTGGATCCGGAGCTATGCTAAGCTTTATGGTTTCAACCTTCACCGACCTCATACTTCGCGTGATATTCGCATTTATTCTCACCCCGCATATCGGGCAACTCGGAATTTGGTGGTCGTGGCCGATAGGTTGGATAGTCGCAAGCTTAGCTTCTCTTGCGCTGTATCTCTCAGGCGTGTGGAAAAAAGCAAAGGTTTAATCAAATATTTATAAAAAAATGACCGCTCGGCAAATTAATCCGGGCGGTCATTTTAATTAACTGTTTATGATATTTTCATACTAAGTCTTAATTTATCGCTTATCATGGCAATAAACTCAGAGTTAGTGGGCTTTCCGCGAGAGTTTTGTATTGTATAGCCGAAGTAAGAACTAAGAACATCAACGTCGCCTCTATCCCATGCAACTTCTATTGCGTGGCGTATGGCACGTTCAACTCTTGAAGAAGTTGTTGAAAAAGTTTTAGCAACAGTTGGATACAAAACTTTTGTTACAGAGTTCATCATTTCGCTGTCGTTTATTGATAAAATAATTGCCTCTCGCAAATACTGATAACCTTTTATATGAGCCGGAACACCAATTTGATGCATAATATCGCTGACAACGACTTCCAAATCAGCAGAGCTGTCAGCAGGGTGAAGTTTCCCGAACTTCGAATTGTCTCTCCAGCCTGTCAACTGAGTTATTCTTTCAGCCATCATATTCATATCAAAAGGTTTCAAGAAATAATAATCTGCCCCGGCAGATAATAATTCCTGCTCAAATCTTTGATTGTCGACACTTGACATAACCATCATTAAAGGCTTCTTTTCGAGTTTCATCTTCGGCATTTCTTTCAGCACACCTAAAGCATCGATTGCTGTCATAAATGCGTCCATAACAACGACATCAGGCTTTTCGGTCTCGGTTTTATGTAATATTTCAGCACCGTTTTTCGGCACCATTTTCACATCGCAACCGTAAGAGCGCAGAACTCCCGCACAAGTCTGCCCGAAATCATTGCCCTCTGACACCATCATTACTTTTAAACCGCTTTTCATTTTGTATACCTCCAAATTTTTTATTTCTGACATATTTTACCATATTAGTTATATCTTGACAAGAGCTTTTTTATAAAAAGCAAATATTTTTTTCAAATTAATTCTATTATCGCCATAACAACAGAAAAAGTGCAATAAAGGTAGCTGTTATTTTTTACGCAATATCATACCGTTATTAAAGTACCGGAACGGCAAATACCGTTCCGGCACCTTTCACGATGCTTTTTCAAGCAGCCTCTCAGCATTTAAGGCTTCGGATACTTTTAGCATATTATCGGCAAAAACAGCATATCCGCGAATCGGATCATTAACAAACACATGCGTTACAGCACCGACAAGCATACCGTCTTGAATAATGGGACTGCCGCTCATACCTTGAATTATACCGCCTGTTTTTTCTATTAAAGAGCTGTCTGTAATTTCAATTATCATATTTTTAGATGAGCTGCTGTCGTTATTACAAATTCTCACGATTCTTACATCATAGTACTGCGGACCTTTTTCATCAACAGTGGATATTATTTTTGCCGAACCGGTTTTAACCTCTTGCTTTGTTGCAATGGGTACGGCCTCATTTGTTGAAACTATATTATTCAAAAACCCGTATACTCCGCAAGCTGTATTCAACGAAAGTGTTCCTATATTAGTATCCTGAAATACGCCGCAAAGCTCACCTGTTGAACCGCAAGAACCTTTATAGCAACCGGTTATCTTTGTTTTGACGGCATCGCCGTCGGCAAGCGGCATAACTATACCTGTATCAACATCACATACCGCATGTCCGAGTCCGCCGAACACTTTGCTGGCGGAGTCAACAAAAGTTATTGTGCCTACCCCCGCCATACTGTCCCTGACCCATATACCGGCTTTATAACAATTATCATTTTTTGACAGAGCAGGCGTCAATTTCAGATTCAGAACTTTTTTTCCGCGCTTTACCGACAACTTCAATTCATTACCGCCGTTTTCCTGTACCGCTTTTTCAATTTCCAATGTTGAGTTCACATTGTTTCCGTTTACAGTCAATATTATATCCCCGGCATTAAGGCCCGCTGTTTTAGAGGGATTTGAAATTCCTTCTTCAGTATAGACATCATCAGAACCGACAACCACAACGCCTTTTGTAAACATGCGTATGCCAAATACATCGCCTGAGGGAATTACATATTTTCTCTCAGAAACAATAACATCGGCGGATTTTACCGGAATAACCTTCAGAGCGGAAATATCCACAGTGTATTCACTAAGCAGAGTGCCCTTTGCCGCATTCTCGGAATTAACGGAAACCGAAACGTCACCGCTTGATATCCGGTATGAATATATCTCGTTAAATTTCAGCTTTTCGTCACTCACCAGGTGAATACTGTCCGGAATGCTTTTTATACCGTAAATTACAAATGCAAATATAACAGAGGCAGCTAACAATCCGAAAATGCTGAGAACTTTAAAAAATTTTTTCATTTTTCACCTCCGTATATACAGTGATCACTGCATTTATAATTTTTACTTTTTTACGGATTTTATGTTATGAAAAAATAAGGCTTTACGGTTAATTTACACGGAAATATTATTTCCGAATAAACCGTAAAGCCTGCATATAATATATTTAATTTTTTAATGAAAAAATAATCCTTGAAACCGTTTCTTCCGGAGATAAATCCGCTGTATCAACGGTAATATCGGCATACTTTTTATAAAGAGGAAGTCTCTCAAAAAAAATATCGTCTATTGTCTGATTTTTAGGCGCAGCAACGCCTCGCGTTTTGATATTTTTAAGCCTTGCCTTTACATTTTCAAGCGGAACATCTATAAAGACAATCACGGAATTACGCTTAAGCTTTTGCATAGCTTCATCGCGAAAAACAACGCTTCCGCCGGTCGCAACAACACAATTTTCACACTCAAGCGACAATATTGCGTCTCTTTCTTTATCAAGAAAGCATTGAAGCCCTTTTTCGTTTATAATGTCCTGCAAAAGTGCATTTTCACGTTGCTGTATTACAAGATCAGTATCTACAAAGCCAATACCAAGAGTCTTTGCAAGGATAACGCCGACTGTGCTTTTGCCCGAAGCCGGCATTCCGATTAAAACAATATTTTTCATCAAATAGATATCTCATGAGCCATCTTATAAAGGTCAAGATCAATCGACTTTTTCATATTGAGAGCTTCGAATATGTCAAAGTCAACAATTTCATCCTTTTGCATAGCTACCACACGATTACCTATCCCCTGCTTTAAAAGCTCAACCGCTTTATAACCCATTTGGCTTGCAACAACTCTGTCGCGAACTGTCGGCGAGCCGCCGCGCTGCACATGGCCTAAAACAGTTGCACGGGATTCTACGCCCATTTCCGCTTCGATTTTTTTCGCCATTTCTTCTACGCCGCCGACACCTTCGGCAACAATGATTATAAAGTGTCTTTTTCCTGTTTTTTGAGTTTTCTTCATTCTGTCGATAACGTCACGCTCAAAATCGAAATCAACTTCCGGAATAAGAATTGTTGTTGCACCGCAAGCTATACCGGCGTTGAGTGCTATATAGCCCGCACGTCTTCCCATAACTTCAACAACCGAGCAACGATCATGAGACTCTGTCGTGTCACGAAGTCTGTCAACCATTTCCATAGCCGTGTTCATTGCGGTATCATAACCTATTGTGTAATCACAGCAAGCAATATCATTGTCAATCGTTCCGGGAATACCCACACAAGGGATGCCTCTGAGCGAAAGGTCACGAGCGCCGCGGAAAGAACCGTCTCCGCCTATAACAACTACGCCCTCCATATTATGCTCTTTGCATATTTCAATTGCCTTTTTCATACCTTCTTCGGTCTTGAATTCTGGACTTCTTGCAGAATAAAGAATTGTACCGCCTCGGTTAATAATATTAGAAACACTGCGAAGATTCATTTCATACATATCACCATGCATAAGACCGTTCCAGCCTCTTCTGATTCCCATTACACGGAAGCCGTTTTCACAACCCGATCTTACAACGGCTCTGATTGCGGCATTCATGCCCGGAGCATCTCCGCCGCTTGTCAATACGCCAATCGTTTTCATTAAAAATCACCTCAAATAAATACATTCAAAATATAATGATACACAAATGAAAAATATTGTCAAGCAATTTTGACATTTTTCTTAGAGTTGTACAACAACATTTTTTTCACCGTTAATTCTTTTCAACTCTGAAATCATAGGGTCATTGGCAGTCGTCGAAAATTGCTGTCTCTCGTAGCTTTTAGCATCATCAAAATAGTAATATACGGGTAACATCCCCTCAAAAATAGTAATCAGATTTGTACTCTTTTTAACCTCCTCACAGTTCTTTGTGCAAAATCTCACAAAAAGGCCCTTTCTCACCGATTTTTTCGGCTTGTCGGAATTTTTGGAAGCTGTGTCGGCGGTAACAATACTGTTTGCATCCGGAGGTAAAGAAACGCTGTCCATAACTATTTTCGGTTCTTCGTCCTCTCTGAGAGACAATCTGCCGCACAGCAATACAACGCTTCCGACATTTAAAAGCTCTGAATACTTGAGCAAAAGTTTGGGAAACACTATTACTTCAATAGCTGCATGAACATCTTCAAAACCTAAAAAAGCCATGGTACTGTCTGATTTTGTAACTTTTTTCTTTATAGAAGTTATTATTCCGAGGACACGTACAGGGCTATTATCCGTATATTTTCCCGAAACATTTTCTTCCGTATTCACCATTTCAAGAACGCTGTCGGAATGAAGCTTTTTAGAAAGCGTCTCGTACTGAACCATAGGATGCCCCGTAAGATACAAACCGGTCATTTCCTTTTCCATCGATAAAAGTTCAAGTGCCGGAAATTCATCACAATGCTTACATTGCGGTTCATTGCCGCCAGAAGCCACTCCACTCAAATCAAACAAGCCGAGTTGTCCGTCAACATTATTTCTCTTGTCACGCTCGATATTCTCAACAATCAGAGGTAAATTTGTAAGCATTTCACGACGATTAAGTCCGAGTCCGTCAAGTGCTCCGCTTTTAATTAAGCCCTCAACAGCTCGTTTATTAAAATCCTTGCCATATGTTCTCTTACAAAAATCATAAAGTGATTTGTATTTTCCGTTAGAGCTTCTTTCTTTGACAATAGTATCAATAAAATTGTAGCCGAGATTTTTAATAGCAAGTAGCCCAAAACGAACGCTCTTGCCGTCAGAGGTAAATGCTCTGAAACTCTCGTTGACGCTCGGCGACAGAACGTTTATTTTCAGCCTTGCCAAATCGTCTATATAAAGTGCTATTTTTGTTGAATCATCAATAACACTCGTGAGAAGTGCGGCAGTGAATTGCGCCGGGAAATGGCATTTCAGATATGCCGTACGATATGCAATGACAGCATATGCGGCAGAATGAGACTTATTGAACGCATATGAAGCGAAAGATGACATATCGTCGAAAATGCTGTTGGCAACTTCGGCAGGTATTCCGCGCCTTACGCATCCGTCGCACGCATAAGTACCGTCGGAATTTTTCAATCCGTTTACAAAATACTCCCTCTCCTGCTCCATTACCTTGTGCTTTTTCTTTGACATAGCTCGTCTTACAACGTCTGCTCGTCCGAAAGAATATCCCGCAAGTTCCCGGAATATTTGCATAACCTGCTCTTGATATACCATACAGCCGTAAGTAACATCAAGAATATTTTTAAGTTGCGGCGTCTTATATCTGATGCTTTTCGGATTATGTCTGTTATTTATATACATATCAATCGAATCCATAGGGCCGGGTCTGTACAAAGAAATAACAGCAATTATATCCTCTATATTCTGCGGTTTCAGACGGGTTATAACATTTCTTATTCCCGCCGACTCACATTGAAATACACCATAAGTATACCCTGCCGACAGCATATCATATGTCGCCTTATCGTCAAGCGGAATTTTTTCGATATCAAAATCGGGAATATTGTTTTCTCTTACCGATTTTACGGTATCACTTATTACCGTAAGTGTTCTGAGACCGAGAAAGTCCATTTTAAGCAGTCCGAGTTCTTCAATGGTAGTCATGGTATACTGCGTAACCACGGACTCATCATTTCTTGCTAACGGAACATATCGATCAACAGGTTTATCGGTTATAACAACGCCCGCCGCATGGGTTGAGGTGTGCCTTGGCATACCCTCAACTGATTTTGCCGTATCGACAAGCTCCCTGATTTTGGCGTCCTTATCATAAAGCGCTTTAAGCTCCTGATTTTTCGTAAGAGCCTTTTCTATTGTCATGCCGAGCTCGCGCGGAATCATTTTGGAAACCGTATCAACTGTATTGTACGGTATCCCGAGTGCTCTGCCGACATCGCGAATAGACGCTCTTGCGGCCAAAGTACCGAAAGTCACTATTTGCGCAACGTGATCCGAGCCATATTTTCTTATAACGTAATCAATTACTTCTTCGCGGCGTTCATAACAAAAATCAACATCAATATCCGGCATACTTACACGCTCCGGATTTAAAAAACGCTCAAACAGCAGATTATATTTAATTGGGTCTATACCCGTAATTCCCATACAATAAGCGGCTATACTGCCGGCTCCTGATCCCCTGCCGGGACCTACGGGAATACCATGGCGTTTTGCATAGCTGATAAAATCGGCAACAATAAGGAAATAGTCAACATAGCCCATTTTATTGATAACCGAAAGTTCGTATTCGAGTCTGTCGATATATTTCTGCTCCGGAGCAATTCCGTAATTTCTGCGCAAGCCCTTATAGCACTCATTACGAAAATATTCAAAATGGTCCATATTATCGGGAACATCAAAATGCGGTAGTTTAGTTTTGTGAAACTCAAACTCAACGTTGCACATATCAGCTATAACAGAAGTATTATCAACCGCATCTGGATAATCTTCGAATAATTCACGCATTTCATCTTCGGATTTGAGATAAAAATCATCGGTTCCAAATTCCAAACCAGTATCTTCATCTATTGTATGGTTAGTTTGAATACAGATAAGAACTTTTTGTACTTTTGCGTTTTCTTTTTTTATATAATGGACATCGTTTGTAGCGACAAGCGGTATACCGGTTTCACGCGAAATTTTAACTATCTGAGGCAAAACCCTGAGTTGCTCGGCAATTCCGTGATTCTGTATTTCGAGATAATAATTGCCGCGACCAAAAGTCTTGTCATACCAAAGTGCAGCTTCCTTAGCTCCGTCATAATCGTCTTGCAACAGTTTTCTCGGAATTTCTCCCGCAAGACAGGCAGACAGAGCAATAAGCCCCTCGTGATATTTCTCGAGGAGCTGTTTATCAATACGCGGCTTTGTATAAAATCCTGTCACCCACGATTCAGACACAATTTTGATAAGATTTTCATATCCCGTATTATTTTTACAGAGCAAAACAAGATGAAAACGCTCGTTATCAATACCGTGAACTTTATCAAGGCGCGAACGTGGAGCAACATAAACTTCACAACCGATAATGGGCTTTATCCCATTCTCTTTAGCTGCTTTATAAAACTCAACGGCACCGAACATATTTCCGTGGTCTGTTATGGCTAAAGAATCCATGTTGAGCTCTTTTGCAGCATCAACAAGCTGTCCTATACGGCAGGTGCCGTCGAGCAGACTGTATTCTGTATGAAGATGCAAATGAGTAAAAGACATTTAAATTCCTTTCATTTTAAACATCATTACGTGTAATATCTTCGTATGTTTCACGTCTTATAATTATACGCGATTCTCCATCCTTTGCCATTATTACTATAGGACGCGGAATTCTGTTATAATTTGAAGCCATTGAGTAGTTGTAAGCACCTGTTGAAAGCACAGCTAAAAGGTCTCCTGCCTCAACTTTTTGTATTGGAGCATTTTCCTGTATAAGGTCACCGCTTTCGCAGCATTTACCGGCAACGGTTACTTTTTCAGTCTTAGGCTCGTTTGCTTTATTGGCGCACATTACATCATAATCCGATTGATAGAGAATATAGCGCGGATTGTCTGTCATTCCTCCGTCTACCGAAATATAGGTTCTGATATTCGGAATATGCTTAACGGCTCCGACTGTATAAACGGTAACGCCTTCTGCTCCGACCACAGAACGACCGGGCTCAATAAGTATAAACGGAAGCTTAACATTTTTCTTCTCTGCTTCATTCTTGACAACAACAGAAACTCTCTTCATATATTCCGAAAACGGCTTCGGGGTATCCGATTCAAGATACTTAATGCCGAATCCTCCGCCGAGGTTGAGTTCTCTGATTTCATATCCTACGGTTTCTTTGATTTCAGAAATAAAATCAATCATAACCTTTGCAGCAAGTTCAAACGGCGCAATATCAAATATCTGCGAACCGATATGGCAGTGAAGTCCGCAGAGGTCAATGCTGTCGGTTTCAACCGCAAGCTTAACTGCGGTCATAGCTTCGCCCGTCTCAAGAGCAAAGCCGAATTTAGAATCAATCTGACCGGTTCTTATAAAAGAATGTGTATGCGCATCTATACCGGGTTTGATTCTCAGCATTATCTTTGCAACCTTACCGATTTTCGAAGCCAACGTGCTCAGCCTTTTAAGCTCCTCCACATTATCGACAACTATTCTGCCGACATTATTGTCAAGAGCCATTGTAAGCTCATCATTAGTCTTATTGTTGCCGTGGAAACAAATACGTTCTGACGGGAAGCCGGCCTTAACGGCGGTAAAAATTTCTCCGCCCGAAACAACGTCTAATCCCATTTTTTCTTCTTTGCATATTCTGCACATTTCAAGGCAGGAAAAAGCCTTGCTCGCATAGCATACAAGCCCGTTACCGTCGTAGTTTTCTTCCATTGATTTTACAAATTCACGGCAGTTTTTTCTTATCATATTCTCATCATAGCACATATACGGTGTCCCGTATTTTTTTGCAAGAGATACGGTATCGCAACCGCCGACGGTCAAATGGCCGCTCTCATTAACTCCTAATCCGTCTGATACAAACATTTGGTTCTCTCCTTTTAAAGTGCATTATTTATATACTCGGTTATCTCTTCCCTGCCCAATCCGTTAGTTGCAGAAAAAGGAATAATAGTAACATTTTCAGAATCCGGTATTTCATCGTAAATTGCCGCTGATCTTTCGGCAAACTGCGTTTTGTTAAGTTTATCACTCTTAGTCATAACAATAACAAACGGATAACCGGTTGAGCGCAAAAAGTCAATCATCATAAGATCGTCTGCGCTCGGTTTGTGCCTCATATCGATAAGCTGAACGACAAGTCTTATGTTACGACCCGTCTTAAAATAGCCTTCAAGCATTTCAGCCCATCTTATTTTCTCGGATTTCGATACTTTTGCATATCCGTATCCAGGTAAATCCACAAATCTGGCATCGTCAACCTTGTAAAAGTTTATCGTAGCGGTTTTTCCCGGAACTGAGCTCACTCTTGCAAGTGCCTTTCTGTTAAAAAGGCGATTAAGCAAAGATGATTTTCCAACATTTGATCTACCCGCAAAGGCTATTTCCGGCAAATCGGAAGACGGCAGCTGCGACGATGTTCCAAATGCCGCTTCAAATTCAGCTTTATTCAAATTCATTTTTTACCTCTTAGTTCTGTTGGCATACAGAGGCCGTTTGGCTTCTGTCCTGTTTGAGCTTTATGCTCCTTTGTTTATTATCTTTGACGACTACATTTTTGGATAGCGCTAGAGACAATACCTCGTCGGCTTTTGACACCGATATGAAATCGACATTTTCTTTAACAGCATCATCGATTTCTTTCAAATCCGAAACATTTTCCTCCGGAATAAGAACGGTTTTAATTCCGTTTCTGTATGCTGCCATTGTTTTTTCTTTCAATCCGCCGATCGGCAATACATTACCGGTCAAAGTAACTTCACCCGTCATAGCAATATCGGCTCTTACCGGTATACCCGTGAGTGCGGAAACAACCGCAGTTGTTATTGCTATTCCGGCAGAAGGGCCGTCTTTAGGAACAGCTCCCTCGGGGAAATGAATATGAATGTCAGTGTTTTTATAAAAATCCATATCAAGAGGCAATGCTTCCGAAATACTCCGGATATAACTGTATGCCGTCCTTGCGGATTCTTTCATAACATCGCCCAAAGAACCGGTAAGCTCAAGCTTTCCCGTTCCCGGCATCTTAACTGCCTCAACCTTCAGCATTTCTCCGCCTACAGAAGTCCATGCAAGACCGTTTACAACACCGACTTCATCCTTATGACCCTGAGATTCCGGCTTATATTTTTTTGGACCGAGATAGGCCTCAAGGCCGGTCGGCTTCACAGAGATTTTTCCGGTATAGCCTTCGGTTATTTTAACAGCAGCTTTACGCATTACCTTTGCAAAAGTGCGTTCAAGCGTTCTGACTCCGGCTTCTCTTGTATAACCGTCTATTATACTGTGTATGGCATTATCGGTAAAGTGAAGCTGTGACGCTTTGATGCCGTTTTCCTTGAGTTGTTTCGGTATAAGATGTTTTTTGGCTATATTGAACTTTTCCTCGTGTGTGTAACTGAAAAGTTCGATAACTTCCATTCTATCCAATAAGGGAGCTGGTATTTCGTTCTTATCGTTAGCAGTTGTAACAAAAAGCACCTTGCTCAAATCAAACGGGATTTCAATATAGTGATCACGGAATGTATTGTTCTGCTCGGGATCAAGAGCTTCTAATAAAGCACTTGACGGATCACCTTTATAGTCGCTGGCGAGCTTATCAATTTCATCAAGTAAAATCAAAGGATTAGAGGTTTTAGTCCTGATAACAGCTTCAATTATACTGCCCGGCATTGCACCGATATAAGTCTTTCTGTGACCTCTTATCTCTGCCTCGTCGTGAACACCGCCGAGAGATATTCTCTCATACTTTCTGTTCAGCGCCTTGGCAAGAGACTTTGCAACAGAGGTTTTGCCAACACCGGGAGGGCCGACAAGACATATTATCTGCCCCTTAATATTTGGCGACAGTTTTCTCACAGCAATAAATTCAAGAATTCGCTCTTTAACGTCTTTAAGTCCGTAATGATCTCTGTCAAGTATTCTTCGAGCATTATCGATATTAAGATTTTCTTTTGAGTAAATATGCCACGGAAGCTCCAAAATCTTATCAAGATAATTTCTTGATACTGCACTTTCGGGGCTGCTCGGCTGCACATATTTAAGCCTGTCGCACTCATTTAGCAGCTTCTTTTCGCTGTCGGCATCAAGATGCAGCTTGAGTATTTTTTCGCGATAGCCGTCAGCCTCGGAAGCGGGATTGTCTCCTTCGCCGAGTTCGGCGTTAATAGCCTTTAACTGCTCATGAAGGTAATATTCCTTTTGATTTTCATCTATTTGGCTCTGTACTCGGTCATTTATATCCTCTTCAAGCTGAAGAAGCTTAACCTCTTTGCCGAGTATATCTACAAGTTTTTGTATTCTCTTAAGCGAATCAATTTCGGATAAAACCTCCTGCTTCTGCGGATAATCAAGAGGAATATTGCCGACAATATAATCGGCAAGCGCACCGGGCTCAGACAGCTTGGCAACACCCATATTTATATCATTTGGGAGTTTCTGAGCTATAATAGAATACTCGTTAAACAACCCTTTGGCATATCTGACAAGTGCTTCTGCTCTCAAATTGTACTTTTCCGAATAAGGAATACTGTCTATTCGTTTGACAACAGCCGTAAGATATGGATTCACATCCGAAAAAGCTAATAATTCTGCTCTGTACTTTCCTTCAACTATTACTCTTAAGCAATCGCTTGAGGGTATTCTTACAATTTGCTTTATTTCGCAAACAACACCTATATCGTACACCGCATCAATATTTTCGGCCTCATCCGACATATCCTTTTGTGTAGAAAGAAATATGTCCTGCTTTGTTATCATTGCTGTTTTGACGGCAGAAATACTTTTTTTCCTGCCAACATCAAAGTGCAATGTAATATTAGGGAAAACAACCAATCCTCTCAATGCAACCATAGGCATATTAAGAGCATTATTGTCAAAAAGGTCCATTTATGTAATCTCCTACTTAATTAATTAGAGTTTATTATACAATGAATAAGATTTATCTGCAATAAAAAAGTGTCAACAAATAAAGAATAAGCTAAAATTTTAGTAAGATTGTTAATTTTTGCAACAACTTTTATGTACAAAATGCAGAATATGCATTTTTCTTTGTTATTTTTTTGTCAATTCGTTGACTTTTATTAACACAGATTGATATAATGTAGCGGAAATAATTTTTGGAGGCAATATCAACATGTCCAGAGTTTACAATTTTTCAGCAGGTCCGTCTATGTTACCGGAAGAGGTCTTAAAAAAGGCTGCATCCGAAATGCTTGACTATGAGGGTTCGGGTCAATCGGTAATGGAGATGAGCCACAGATCCAAAGTTTATGACAATATCATAAAAACAGCTGAAAGGCTTCTCAGGGAGCTTATGAATATACCCGACAACTACAAAGTTCTGTTTTTGCAAGGCGGAGCTTCAACGCAATTTGCGGCAATACCGCTGAACTTTATGAACGGTTCAAACAAAGCCGATTATGTTATCACCGGTCAGTGGGCTAAAAAGGCATTTGCCGAGGCTCAAAAATACGGTGATGCAAAAGCCGTTGCTTCTTCTGCTGACAAAACGTTCTCATATATACCAAAGCTCGATAAATCGATGTTCAGAAGCGATGCGGATTATGTATATATTTGTATGAATAATACTATTTACGGAACCGTTTATCACGAAATTCCGGATACGGGTAACATTCCTCTCATCGCGGATATTTCATCTTGTTTCCTTTCGGAGCCTATAGATGTAACAAAATTCGCCATGCTTTACGGCGGAGCACAAAAAAATGTTGCCCCCGCAGGTCTTACGATTTGCATAATACGAGAAGATATGCTTGGCAATGCACGAGACATAACACCAACAATGCTCAACTATAAAATTCACGCAGACGCAAATTCGCTTTACAATACACCGCCCTGCTACACAATATATATATGTAAGCTTGTTCTTGAATGGATAGAAAAGCTCGGTGGTCTTGAAAAAATGAAAGAACGCAATGATAAAAAGGCAAAGCTTCTCTATGATTTCCTCGATAACAGTAAAATGTTCAGAGGTACGGTTGTTCCGGAGGATCGTTCTTTAATGAATGTACCTTTTGTTACCGACAGTGACGAACTCAACGCAAAATTTATTGAAGAAGCAACCAAAAACGGTCTTGTTAATCTTAAAGGACATCGAACAGTGGGCGGTATGAGAGCGTCAATTTATAATGCCATGCCTTACGATGGCGTAGAAAAGCTGGTTAATTTTATGTCCGATTTCGAAAAAGCTAATTCATAACTCAGGAGAAATTCACAATGAACAATATTTTAACACTAAATAAAATTTCAAAAAACGGACTTGACAGATTCGGTGAACGCTATGTATGCTCGAATGACGTCAAAGACCCGGATGCGATACTTGTCCGTTCGGCATCAATGCACGAATATGATTTTTCAGAAAATACTCTTGCAATAGCAAGAGCCGGAGCCGGAGTCAACAACATTCCCCTTGAAAAATGCAGCGAACAGGGAATAGTAGTTTTTAATACTCCCGGTGCTAACGCGAATGCTGTTAAAGAACTTGTTTTGTGTGCGCTGTTTTTATCATCAAGAAAAATCGTGCCCGCAATCGAATGGTCAAAAACGCTCAAGGGTGAGGGAGATGCAGTTTCCAAGCTTGTCGAAAAAGGAAAATCCGCTTTTTCAGGACCGGAAATCAAGGGTAAAAAGCTCGGCGTTATCGGTCTTGGCGCAATCGGGGTGCTTGTAGCAAACGCAGCTCATTCTCTCGGAATGGAAGTTTACGGTTACGATCCTTTTCTTTCTGTTGATGCGGCATGGAAGCTTTCCCGTGCCGTAAAGCACGCCGCTACCCTTGATGATATTTATGCAAATTGCGACTATATAACGCTTCATGTTCCGCTGACTGACGAAACTCGCGGCTTTATAAATGCCGAAACAATCGCCAAAATGAAGAACTCGGTACGCATACTTAATTTTGCCAGAGGAGAACTCGTCAATACCGGGGATATTATTAACGCTCTCGCTGACGGTAAAGTTGCCGCATACGCCACAGATTTTCTTAAAGATGAGTTAATTGACGCAACCGGTGTGATAACAATCCCGCATCTCGGAGCTTCTACACCGGAATCCGAAGACAATTGCGCCGTTATGGCCGTTGATGAATTAAAGGACTATATAGAAAACGGCAATATAACAAATTCCGTAAATATGCCCGCTGTATCTGTACCGAGAAGCGGCAAAACAAGAATTACCATCATTCATAAAAATGTCCCTAACGTTATCAGCCGCATTACAGCAATCGTCGCCGAAGAAAATATAAACATTGATAACATGGTGAATAAATCACGCGGAGAATATGCATATACCATGCTTGATACCGATACGGAGGTTTCAAACGATGCAATAACCGCAATTTCGTCTCAGGACTTCGCCATAAGAGTAAGAGTCATCAAATAAAAGCTACTTTAAATAAAAAAATACAAAAAAGAAACCGACTTCATTTTGAAGCCGGTTTCTTTTTTTATTTAACACTTATTAAGCTTTAACATTTTCTTGAGATTTATCTACTTTGACAATTTCGGAAAAAGTTCTTTTAATATCAATGCGGTCATAATACTGCTTAAATCTTACGCACAGCTTAAAGTTGCGATCGCAATTAGGACAATAAAAATCCGCTCTGAAAGATTGATTGACAAAACGCCAGTCCTTCTTTTTTTTAACCTTTCCGCCGCAAACATCACAAACGCAGTTAAACACCGAGCGGTCAACTATCGGATTATCTATATCACGTATAATGTGCGGTTTATATGCAAGCTTTTCATAAAACACGCGATTGCACGGGGTAATGAACCGCTTTAGTCTCTCCGAGTCGTTTACTCTTTTCAAACAAGCTGCAGTAAGCAAGCTGTCATCAAGTGCCCTGTGATGCGGAAATTCATCCGGATTAACTCCAAGCTCGAAAGCAGCGGCAGAAAGCCCGATTTGTTGCGAAGACGAAGCCGAGGTTATAAAAGACTGACAATATTTTTGTGCGTCACAATAGTTATTGACAAACGGAATACGATTTTTCTTTAAAAAGAACTCATAGTTTTTTATTAGAGTTCTGATGTCTCCGTCTCCCCAAGAAAAGAACACATTTTCATCGTCGCCGACCCAATTTCTGAACATTGAAAGGGCTTTAAAAAACGGAACTCCGTTAGATATATCCTCATTAGTAATATGCGTAAGCGCCTTTACCCTACCCTGTAGCTTCTTTCCGACCTGTGCTTTTACAATTACCGAAAACTCATCAATCACATTAAAATCTTTATCTACCTTACAGGCACCGAATTCTATAATTTCATTGATATACCCCTTTAGCTTTTTGCAATATGCATTATTCCATTCGAGGTCCATTATAATAAACTGCATAAATAGCTTTAATGCTCCTTAATCATCTTATAATTCCGAATAAAAAGTAACCGTATTGCCATCACAGTTTTTGAAATTTTCCGAATAATCATATCCAAATATTTTCATATCCGGAAAAATATCATGCAGCGGATAAAGAACAAACGCTCTTTCTTTTACTCCTGGATGCGGCAACATCAACTCCGGTGTATCCGCCGTCTCATTTTCATAAAACAGCAAATCAAGATCAATAACACGCGGCCCGTTTTTAATTGTGCGCACTCTTCCTATCCCCGCTTCAATTCCGAGGCAGACCCCAAGCAAAGCACGTGAAGACAGATTTGTTTCAACAGTCATAACACAATTTAAAAAATTATCCTGTTGGTCATATCCCCAAGGTTCTGTTTCGTAAACAAAAGAAACCTCCGTAACTTTTGTTTCGGGAACAAGCCCAAACGCTTTTTTTGCGTCTCTGATATTTTGAAGTCGGTCTCCTACATTTGTTCCGACACCGATTACTGCTTTCATACTGCCACTCCGTTTCTGTTGCGCTCAATTTCAACCGCAACATAATCAAAATCAGCCTTAATAGGCGCTTGAGGTTTCTTAACAGTTATTTTCAAAGCTTTAATTTCGGAAAACTCATTTAATACAGCGTCGGCAACTGTTTGTGCCGCCTTTTCGAGCAAATCAAATTTTCCGCTTAAAAAAGCTCTACGCGCCGTTTTTATTATTTTAGCATAGCTCACGGTATTCTCTACCATATCCGTTTGGCACGGAACATAAAGAGAAAGAAATGCGGTTATATCTAAAATAAAAAGCTGTCCGTCTTCCTTCTCTTCGGGATTTACACCGTGATATGCATAAAGCTTTAATCCGTTTACGATTATTTTATCCATTGCATCACCCTCTGAAAACGGCATCAGCCATATCCGCCGCAATTTTCGACTCCTTCACTTCATGCACACGTATCATATCCGTTCCGCCGAAAACAGCAGCTGTATCTGCGGCTATCGTTCCAAACAAACAGTTTTCCGCGTCGGAGTGTGATGCTGCTTTAATTACACGTTTATTTGAAAGAGCGGTAAGCAACATAACATCCTGCCTTTTCAACCGCTTTATATTTTTTATAAGGGTAAGATTATCCTCATAATCTTTACCGAATCCGATGCCCATATCAAGACATATCTGTTCTCTTTTTATGCCGAAGTTTTCACTCTTTTCCAACATATAGTCAAAAAAAGCATTGACATTTCCGACAACATTTTCTTCGTAATCGGTCATTCTGTCGGCATCACCGCCGCCTGTATGCATGACTATCCAACCGGCATTGTAATTTTTCACTAAGGAAGCAATATCCGGATTGAATCTTCCGCTTACGTCATTTACAACAGCCACTCCGTGCATTAAGCAGTATTCAGCTACCGCCGGATAAAAAGTGTCAACAGAAGTCGGTACCGAGAGCTTCGGAATTATCGCATCAATATACTCCTTAATAATTGAAAGTTCCTCTTTCTCCGAAAGCTCTTTGTGCCCCGGTCTTGTGGATTGCGCACCTATATCTATTATATCGGCTCCGTCGTTTTGCATTTGTAAAGCGTGGCTAAGTGCTGCACCGGGCGAATTCCATTTACCGCCGTCATAAAACGAATCCGGAGTTACATTTAAAATGCCCATTACATATGTACGTGTATTTAACTCAAAGCTGAAGTTTTTTCCTCGAAAAAAGAACACTTTATTTTGCTCCTCTCAAAAGCGACATTACTTCTGCGCGTGTTCTGGCATCTTTTCGCATTGAACCACGCAGTGCCGACGTAAAGGTAGTGGCTCCTGCCGCTCTCGCTCCGCGCATTGTCATACAAAGGTGCTCTGCCTCAACAACCACCGCAACGCCCTTCGGAGAAAGATTTTCCTCGAGGAAGTCGGCAATCTGCGAAGTAAGACGTTCTTGCAGCTGTGGCCTTTTAGCAAAATCCGAAACAATCCTTGCAAGCTTTGAAAGCCCTATCACCTTTCCGTCTGCCGGAATATATGCGATATGAGCTTTGCCGATAAAAGGAAGTAAGTGGTGCTCACACATGGAATACATGGGTATATCCCTAACTACAACCATTTCATCATTATCGCCCTCATCAAACACCTTTAGCAGCCTATGAGGATCGCTGTCAAGTCCTGCAAATATCTCTTCATACATATTAGCTACACGTTTAGGTGTTTCAACAAGGCCTTCCCTGTCGGGGTCCTCACCTATTGCTATCAGAATTTCTCTGACAGCTTTTTCGATTCTTGCTTTATCCATTTAATTAACCTCTATTCAAAAACAAACTGTACCGTATATATATCATCGTCTTCGGCATATGTAACAGAAGAGAACTTTTTACCGCATTGCTTATTGACATCATCTAAGACATCATAAATACCGCTTTTATCAGCTAAATCGGTAATAGCCTTATTGAATGCGTAAGCGTTAACGAAACACACTTCTACTTGGTTACAGCTGTTTCTCACATTTTTTACCGCAGTAGAAGTCATAGCTTTCTTTTCGTTTTTGGTAAAACTCTCGAACATCAAATTATTTACTTTAAAATAGTTTGCATCAGTTGAAACACAATTGTTATCACTCGGAGCAAGATTGAAATGATTTGCTTTAATCATATCATCGGATAAATTAAAATATGAATGACTTACTGCCGCACTATCGTTATCATAATCGTCCCAGGTTAAATCAAGATGATAGTTTTTACCGTCAATATTTACAATATTCCACATATGACTTTCGGTTTTGCCATCCGAATTAGTAGCATCACCGCAAATCAAATAATTGATTACAGACAGTTTATCAAGAAACAGCTTTGCAGCCCGCGCATAGCCTTCACACACAGCCTCGCCGTTTATAATCGCATCATAAGACGAACCCTTTAAGCTTTCACCCTCATTATATACATAAATGCACTTGTCGCAGATATAATCATGTGTAAGCAATTCTTTTTCATAATCACTGCTGTTCTCCGGAACAGTCTTTAAGAACTCCGAAACAGCTGTATTAAGTTCATTTGTTTTTTTGTCACATTCTTCCTTATTTGCCGAATATTCCGGCACATAAAAGAATTTATTTCCGTCGGCTTTAACAGAACTTGACATACCGAAACATAAAATTCCCGGATTATCATATGTAACCGCATAAAACACTTTGCCGAATTCATCCTCATCAATTTGAGGAATTTCAATTTTTTCCGGATGTTCGCTGATATTATTTACAATAAGAGTGTACGCTGTCTTACCGTCATCAGTAAGCTGATTATAGTAATATCTTGACGGGTCATTTTCGTATATTAACTCGACTGATGAAAAATCGGTCGGAAGGTTATAAATCGAAAATCCGCACGACGATAATAACAACGCCAAGCACAAGGGTAACAGTAACAAAAAGCTGATTCTACTTTTCATTTTTCTTTGTTACCTCCGGAAATTCATTTGCGGCAGAAGCAACATTTCCGCTCTTTTCCTGCACAAACAGCGTCAAAGCGGAGGAAACCTTCGAATAATCCACAACGGAAATATCAGTATCTGTATTATTCATTATAAAGTTAAATAAGGTATCCTGCGCGGTAACATTCTTTGCTGTCATTAAAGCATTCAGTAAGGAGACAGCTGCATCTCGCTTACCTGAATTATCGGCATATAAAAAGTACTTACAAAACAAGTCGGAAGTAAGATTTTGATTACCTGCATCAAGCAACAGAGAAAAATCCGCACCTTTATAATTAATGTCAGACGGGATTCGAACAGTAACATCACCTATTTTCGATACAACCTTTTTAAGCTGTGTCTGACTCATTTTAATATACTTAGTAAAGCTGAGCCCCGATATATCCGTAAGCGGCTTTTCAAGTGCGGCAGCACCGCCCTTTTGATAAATGGCTTTAAGACTGTCGGAACCCACTGAGGTTTCAGCCGGCAATTGCACCACGGAAATACACTTGATGTCCATATTACAGTCGAGAGCTGAAACGCTGATCAATTCCCCGGAATCATCGGTAAACACAAGTAAAATACCTACCCTACCCGATAAAGCATATGATGCGGTTGTCAAATCTGAAGTTGATTCGTCCGAGACGGTCGTACTTTGAACTAAATTGTTCAAATTAAAATCAACCGACTTCATAAATATAAATACCGAAATTGTTCCCAATATGATAACAAAAGAAGAAAAGGCGATGATAAAAGAACGCATTTTTTTCTGTTTGGCTTGTTTTTCACTCGAAAAATCCAAATTACGTATTTTTTTCTTAGGTTTCATCTTCTCACCGCCCTATAATAATTTATTATATTATAACACAAATACAGCAATAATTAAAGATGTTATGGAGGCAATTTAGTCTTTGCCGTAAAGAGTAAAGAAACTGCTAACACAAAAAAGGCCGGCTGCAAAAGCAACCGGTCATACATTCAACCAACATTTTTAGGTCCGGCAGAAGTTTTAGCTTTGAATTTTTCCTTAACAGATGTTTTAGCTGTTTCGGTGAGCGGCTTTTCACCGTTCAGTACGCACTCCTTTGTTATAACGACCTTTTTTACATCGCTGTCGGACGGAATATCATACATAATAGGTAATAGAGTTTTCTCAATTATCGAACGAAGGCCTCTTGCTCCGGTCTTTTTTTCAAGGGTTAAATCCGCAACCGCAGACAGCGCGTCATCGCAAAACTCCAACTCAACTCCATCCATTTTAAAGAGTTCCTTAAACTGTTTAAGAAGCGCGTTCTTAGGTTCGGTTAAAATTCTTATAAGTGCTTCTCTGTCAAGATTGTTGAGCGTTGTTATAACGGGAAGTCTGCCGACAAGCTCCGGTATAAGACCGAATTTTACCAAATCCTGAGGAATAACCTTCGAATATATCTTTTCAGTTTCCAAATTGGATTTATCCAAAACTTTACCGCCAAAGCCGAGAGTAGACTTGCCGGTACGGTTTTCGACGATTTTTTCTATTCCGTCAAAAGCGCCGCCGCAGATAAACAGGATGTTAGTTGTGTCTATTTGAATGAACTCCTGCTGAGGATGCTTTCTGCCGCCTTGAGGCGGAACATTGGAAACAGTTCCCTCAAGAATCTTCAGCAAGGCTTGTTGAACGCCCTCACCGCTGACATCACGTGTAATAGACGGATTTTCAGACTTTCTTGCAATTTTGTCGATTTCATCGACATATATAATGCCCTTTTCGGCTTTTTCAACATCGTAGTCGGCCGCCTGAATAAGACGCAGCAAAATATTTTCAACATCTTCGCCGACATAGCCCGCTTCGGTAAGAGTCGTGGCATCAGCAATTGCAAACGGAACATCCAGGATTTTAGCAAGTGTTTGGGCAAGCATTGTTTTGCCTACACCTGTGGGACCCAAAAGAATAACATTGCTCTTTTGTATGTCCACGTCACTTTTAGCACCATAATATATTCTTTTATAATGGTTATATACCGCAACGCTCAATGCAACTTTTGCGTCGTCCTGCCCTACAACGTATTCGTCGAGAAGTTTTTTTATGTCGTGAGGCTTCGGAAGCGGTTTATCGGTTTGCGCTCTGTTTTTTCTGACTTGTTTAAATCCGCCGCCGTCTTCAATTATCTCGAGACAAAGTTCAATACAGTTATCACAAATGCATACACCGCCGGGACCGGCAACAAGCTTACCGACTTCATCCTGCGTTTTACCGCAAAAAGAGCAACGCATGGTCTTACCTTTGCTGTCATTATCTCTTGACATCAAAAAATCCTCCGAAATTATCTTTTGTAAAGTATTTTATCAACAAGACCGTAATCAAGTGCTTCATCAGCAGACATAAAGTTATCGCGCTCTGTGTCTTTAGCAATTATATCTATGGGCTTACCTGTATTATCGGCAAGTATCTTATTAAGTCTTTCTCTTATCTTAAGAATCTGCTTTGCGGTAATTTCAATCTCGGTAGCCTGCCCTTGAGCTCCGCCTGAGGGCTGATGAATCATTATTTCACTGTTGGGCAATGCAAATCTCTTTCCCTTTGCACCGGAAGAAAGGAGAAATGCTCCCATGCTGGCAGCCATACCCATGCAGATTGTCGATACGTCACACTTAATATACTGCATAGTATCATATATGGCAAATCCGGCAGTAACAGAACCACCCGGGCTGTTAATGTAAAGACTGATATCCTTTTCGGGATCCTGCCCCTCAAGGTATAAAAGCTGTGCAACAACAAGACTTGCAGTAGCATCATTTACTTCATCGGATAAAACTATTATCCTGTCATTTAAAAGACGGGAAAAAATATCATACGAACGCTCTCCGCGAGATGACTGTTCAATTACATAGGGGACTAAAGCCATGGTTTTTCCTCCTAAAATCCTGCGGCGAAACGCAAAAGCGCCCGCCGCATAAAATAGCATTTAGATTATTGGAATAAAATTCGAATCTTATTCCGCTTTATCAGCTGACTTTTTATCATCAGCCTTTTCAGAAGTCTTTTTGGCTGCCGGTTTCTTTGCGGTTGTCTTTTTTGTTGCCGGCTTCTTTTCAGCTGTCTTCTTTGCAGCTTTTTCCTCTGTGACAACAGCGCTGTCAACAATTAAATCAATTGCTTTTCTGGAAGCGAGCTCCGGCTTAAGAGACTCAGCGGAAACAGCCTTTTTGATAGTGTCTATATCCATATTATATGCATCTGCATATTTCTTGTATTCCGCTTCGATATCCTCTTCGGTAACCTCTATTTTTTCTTTTTCAATTATTTTTTCAAGAGCCAAATTAAGTCTTACCTGTGTTTCTGCTCTCTCTTTGAAGCCTTCGCGGAAGCCCTTCATATCCATACCGGTATATTTGAGGTATGTTTCGAGCTTTAAGCCCTGTGACTGAAGACGATATGAATACTCATTAACGTCATCATCAATCGTTTTTTCAATCATTGCCTCGGGAATTTCAGCTTTTATACCCTTTGCAACTTCCTCAAGGAGTGTATTATGAAGCTCGTTTTCGGCATCATCATTTTTTCTCTTTTCAAGCTGTTTCTTAATATCCTTTTTAAGCTCATCAAGAGTATCGAATTCACTGACATCCTTAGCAAATTCATCATCAAGTGCCGGTACTTCCTTAACCTTTATACCATGAAGCTTAATTTTGAACACAGCATCCTTAGAAGCGAGATCAGCCTGATAATCCTCAGGGAATTTAACATTAACATCAAACTTGTCCCCGATTTTGTGGCCGATAATCTGATCTTCAAAGCCGGGAATAAACTGATTTGAGCCTATGGTAAGCTCATATTTTTCAGCCTTTCCGCCATCAAACGCCTTGCCGTCAACAAAGCCCTCAAAGTCGATAACAACTATATCGTTCTTTTTAACCGCTCTGTCATCAACATCCGAAACAGTTGAATTCTGCTCCTGCATCCTTGCAAGCTCAGCTTTAACTTCATCTGCCGTAACCTTGGTAGATTTCTTTGTAGCCTTAAGGCCCTTATACTCGCCGAGCTCAACCTCAGGCTTAACAGTTACTTTGAACTTCATGGTTACACCGTCATTGCCCATCTCGGGAATTTCAAGGTCATAAGGTGTATCAACCGGTTCAAGCTTCGCTTCCTCAATAGCGGAAGCTACCGCATCGGGATATATAGCCTCAAGAGCGTCCTCATAGAACACACCCTCGCCGTAATATTTTTCAATAAAAGCACGCGGAGCCTTTCCTTTTCTAAATCCCGGAATGGTAATGTTCTTTCTCTGCTTAAGATAAGCCTTTGTAACGGCATCCTTAAAAGTGTCGCCATCTACGCTTACTTCAAGCTCCCAAACATTGGTATCCACCTTGTTTGAAGATTTTAAACTCATACAAATTCCTCCTGAATATTTACAGTAACTATGGTATTATAACAGATAAGACCTTAAATTACCATACTTTTTTATTAATTTATTTTTTCTATCAGTTTAGGGCAGAATTTAAGATAATCTGCCGATAAAAGTTGAAAATGAATACCGTCTTTTTCACCGTTAAAAGAATTATGAACAGAGGCACTGTGAAGATGTGCATAATAACATCTCTTTATATTCTTTTCAACCAGCACATCATAAATCGTGTCGCAGATTTGCAAGTTGTTTATCGGCGGATAGTGTAAAAATACAACAGGCTCACCGCCCAATTTTTCTCCGCACTCTATTGAGCGGCGAAGTCTTTCGGCTTCACGTTTTACAACTTTTTTGTCGAGATCGCTCTCCGCGTCAAAAAACCAACCTCTCGTTCCGCAAATACTGATGTCACCGACCCTGTATGCATTGTTATGCAAAACAGACAGAGTTTCAAATTTGTTTTTGAAAAAAAACTCGTCCATTTTTTTCTTGGTGTTCCACCAATAATCGTGATTGCCCTTCATTATTATCTTTTTGCCGGGCAAAGAATTCAGCAGTTCAAAGTCCTTGTATGCTTCGGAAAGAGACATTCCCCAAGACACATCACCCATTATAACAACAGTATCACCCGGGTCAACTACCCTATTCCAATTTGAAACGAGTCTTTCAACATAGTTGTCCCATCCGCGAAAAATATTCATCGGCTTATCTGTGCCGAGCGACAAATGGGTATCGCCGATAGCAAATAATGACATACCAAAGCTCCGTTCAGACAACAAAAATCCGGAAATGAACAGATTAAATGTTGAGCATTTTGAATACTACATTTGCCATATCGTCTTTAGTCGTTACATCACCGAATCTTACTTTCTTATCTTTAAGCGTAGCAAGCTGCGGCGGTACGGGTTCGCCTGTAAGCGTGTGCAATTCATCAACCATTGAGAATTCGTCGGTAGATTGAATATCACTTGTAAGAGCTGACAAAACACTTGCGGAGAATTTATACGGATTTGCAGTAGAGGCTATTACTGTAGGCGTTTTATCGCCGCTTTCGCTGACATAATCCTCATAAACTTTGACAGCGACAGCCGTGTGCGTATCGCAAAGATAATGATATTTATCAAAGTTTTCCTTGATAGTCGCCTTTGTCAAGGTATCATCACAATAGCCGGCTCTGAATAATTCTTTGATTTTTTCAAAGAGCTGTTCCCCTACAGTATATTTACCGCTGTTTGCAAGCAATTTCATATATTCTCTTACTTCAGCATCATTTTCACCCGAAAGGTGGAACAAAAGCCTTTCAAGATTACTTGAAATAAGTATATCCATCGACGGAGATGCCGTGCAATAGAAATTACGATTTTTGTCGTATGTACCTGTTTTAAGGAAATCTGTCAGTACATTATTAGAGTTGGATGCACAAATAAGCTTACCTATCGGCACGCCCATTCTCTTGGCATAATAAGCGGCAAGGATGTTGCCGAAATTGCCGGTAGGAACTACAACATTCATTTCCTCACCGAGCTTTAGCGAACCGTTCTCGACCATATCACAATATGCCGATACATAATATACTATCTGAGGAACAAGCCTGCCCCAGTTAATTGAGTTAGCCGATGAAAACGCGAGATGGTTTTCTGCAAATTTCTTCTTAATTTCCGAATTTGTAAATATAGACTTAACTCCGCTTTGTGCATCATCGAAATTGCCTTTGATAGCACACACGCTTACATTATTACCCTCTTGTGTAGTCATCTGAAGCTTTTGCATAGGACTCACACCGTCAACAGGGTAAAAGACAAGTATTTGAGTATTATCCACATCTTTAAAGCCCTCAAGTGCTGCTTTTCCTGTGTCACCCGAGGTTGCGACAAGAATAACAATCTTAGTATCCTTGAGAGTCTTGGAAGCAGATACGGAAAGAAGATACGGTAAAAGTTGCAAAGCCATATCCTTAAAAGCGCATGTGGGACCGCGCCAAAGCTCAAGTATGCTTTCCTTATCAGATATCTTATAAAGCGGCGCAATTTTTTCGGAGCTGAAGCTCGACTTTTTATATGCACCCTCTACGCAATAATTGAGCTCATCCTCGGTAAAATCGGTAAGATAGAGCTTCAAAATCTCTTTTGCCCTGCCGGTATACGGAAGTGTACCTATTCTCTTTATATCATCAAGCGTAATATGCGGAATTTCCGTGGGAACAAAAAGTCCGCCCTCGGCCGAAATACCTTTTGTAATAGCCTCAGCCGAAGAAATCCTGATTGATTTGTCTCTCGTACTTGTGTAATACATAAATTTGCACTTCCTAACTGAAAAATCAGATGTATTTTAACATATAAATTACATATTTGCAACGATAAAAGCGTTTGCATTATCAAAGAAAATGCCGTTTATCAATTCATCGCTGTAATTTTCTCTCGCAAGCCCGTTAGCTATTTTGTACAGTTTATCTATCCCGCAAAGGTCATCGCTTACTGTGCATCCGTCAAAATCGCACCCAAGGCAAATAGTGTGTTCAGCTCCAAGCGAGCAAAAATGCTCTATCTGTCTGATAACCGAACAAAGGCCTGCTCCGTTTTCCACACCGAGAAATTTCTCATAAAGATTAAGTCCGATTATACCCTTTTGCTCTGTAATAATTCTAATCTGAGCGTCTGTAAGATTGCGTTTTTCGGCAAACGGATTATCAACAATATCACAATCCGAATGGGTTGCAATAAAAGGTTTTTCTGAATACTCCGCCACATCGTAGAAGCCGCGTTCACTTAAATGCGAAACGTCAACAATGATTCCTTTTTTCTGCAATTTCTTGACGCAGTTAACACCAAACGGCGAGAGTCCTTTTGCATTTTCGGTAAAGCAGCCGTCGCCGAGCTCGTTTTGACCGTTCCATGTAAGGGTAAGAATTCTAACGCCCTTTTCATACAATGCATCGATCACATCTATGTCGCCGCCGAGAACCGCACCGCCCTCAACAGACAAAAACGCAGCAATTTTATTTTCGCCAAAGGCATTGTCCATTTCACCGGAAGAACAGCAGAATGCCACAGTATTATAATTCTTTAAAAGCTGTTTTTCAAAGAAAGCGTAAACATTATTAAAATAGTCGTATGCCTCGTCGCCTCTTTTTTCATCCGGTATCCAAACGGCAAACACCTGACAATATTTATTGAATACTCTTTTTCCGCGCTCTAAATCTATATGAAGGTCATTTTTATAAAGCTCGGACTTTCTGTTATAACATTCACTTAAGGTGTCGCAATGGAAATCAATAAGATTCATTTTCCCTCTCCGTCAAAAGCATTTGTAATAAGGTTAATCTTTGCAACCTGATTTTTCTCAACGAACACCTCAGCGACATCAAATCTCGGTTGCAAATCAACATTGTGTGACGCAATATATAGCTTTGCCGCCGCTATTATCTTTTTCCTTTTAGAAAAAGTAACGGCGTCGGCAGGTGCGTACTTATAATTTTCAGATCTCGTCTTAACCTCAACAAAGCATATATATTTGTTTTGCTTTGCAATTATGTCAATTTCTCCAAGACGGCATCGGTAATTGGCGGTAATTATTTCATATCCGTTTTCACGCAGATATCTGCCGGCCGCAAGTTCACCGAGCTTTCCCGTAACAGCCTTATTCACCTTTTGTCCTCCAAATTTTTAAGGAAAGTCTTGCGGTGTACATCCGAAATGCCGTATTCTAAAAGCTTCTCATAATGGAGCTTGGTCCCGTAACCCTTGTGCTTTTTAAACTCGTATTGCGGATACTTTTTATCAAGTTCAAGCATATATCTGTCACGCGTTACCTTGGCAAGGACCGACGCTGCCGCTATTGACATCGACTTGCCGTCGCCTTTAATAACGGTAACTTCGTTAATGCCCGTATGCGGCTTTTGATTTCCGTCTATCAGCGCCAAATCAGGTTTCACGCCAAGTTTTTCCACGGCGCGTTTCATAGCAAGGAAAGTTGCGTTAAGTATATTCATTTCGTCAATTTCCTTTTCGCTTGCAAAAGCGATACCGTAAGACACAGCCGTTTCTTTAATAACGTCATAGAGTGCCTCGCGCTTTTTTTCGGTCAGCTTTTTCGAGTCGTCAAGCCCGGGTATCACGGCTCCCACAGGCAGTATAACCGCAGCAGCACATACAGGTCCCGCAAGCGGTCCGCGTCCTGCTTCGTCCACTCCGCAAATACAGTTAAATCCATCGGAAATGTATTCTTTTTCAATCTCAAAATTCACCATCAATAAATTCCGTCCAAAGTAATTTTTCCGAGCTTACCCCCACGGTACTCGTCGAGCAGCATTACGGAAGCTCTCTCGGTATCGACGACGCCGCCGCGCATAATCATACCGCGCTTTTTGCCTATAAGCTCAAGTATTTCATACGGTTCAAGCTCTTCAAAGTTTTCAATTTTATATCTTTCGGTGAGCCTTTCGGGATAAAAATCGCGCATAACGCGAAGAAAACGAACAGCAAGCGTTTCAATATCAACAACTTGATCTTTAACCGACCCGACAAAAGCTAATTTATCGCCGACTTCCGGATCTTCAAATTTAGGCCACAAAACGCCCGGAGTATCCAGAAGCTCAAGCCCTCCGCCTATTGCAAACCATTGGTTATGCCTTGTAACTCCCGCTTTATCCGCAACCTCGGCTCGTTTTTTGCCGGCCATTTTGTTTATAAATGACGATTTGCCTGTATTGGGAATACCGACTACCATAAGACGTATTTGTCTACCGGCCATGCCTTTATCAATATTACTCTGTATTTTATCTTTGAGGACTTCATTTACAAGCGGAACAAATCGATTTAAGCCCTTACCGGTTTTACAATCAAGTGCCAAAGCATATATACCGTTTTGCCGAAAATATTCAAGCCATTTTTTTGTAGCCGCATCATCTGCGATATCACACTTATTAAGTATTGCTATATGCGGCTTTTCTCCGATTATTTCAGCAATTTCCGGATTTTGGCTGCTTCGCGGAATGCGAGCATCAAGTATTTCAACGACTGCATCAACAAGCGGCAGGCTTTCCTTTATCTTTCGGCGCGTTTTCGCCATATGCCCGGGAAACCATTGTACATTTTGTTTTATAGTATCATTCATAACTAACACCATAGCTCGGCAAAAGCGTTTTATCCCCTACCCTGTAAAAAGCCTTGCCCATTATATATCTTTCATCAATAAGTCCGATTGATTTATAGCGACTGTCCGTAGAATGATTACGGTTATCACCCATTACAAAAACATATCCCTCAGGAACCGTCAGCGGAAAATTCATATTGCCCTGCGTTAAAGTTTGCTCTCTTATATACGGTTCATATAAAACTTTGCCGTCAACCGTAACAGTACCCGCAGTCGCGTCCACATCAACAGTTTGACCGCCAACCGCTATGATTCTTTTAATAAGCACCTCATTATATTGATTGGGCTGAGATATTATAACAACATCACCGTACTTCGGCTGATATCCGGCAGCAGTAATAAAGACTCTGTCTCCGTTGTGAAACGAATCCAACATCGACGGGCCGTTAACCGAAGATATTTTAAACAGAAAAGTAAATATAAACGTTACCGCGATAATTGCGCTTACAAGCACCGAAGCAAAATCATAAATACCGCTTGCTCTTTTTTTGTTATTTTCCATTGCTATCTATCTTCCAATCTCCCACAGGGATTAATCTAAACTCAGCAACACCGAGAATATACCTCGTGTCTATAAATCCTATCACGGATGATCGACTGTCAAGCGAGTGATTTCTGTTGTCACCCATCACAAAAACACAGTTTTGCGGAACAGTCAACGGAAAAGATGTATCAAATGATCTCTCGGTTTTTTCCGCTATGTACGGCTCATCCGAGACAACTCCGTTAACAGTAACCTTACCTGTACGAAAATCAATATCAACTGTATCACCGGCAACAGCTATCACACGTTTTATAATAGGCTCATTCAGCTTGTTTGGCTGCGTCACAACCACTATTTCCCCACGGTTTATTTTTGTATTAACAGCGCGCACCGCAAGCCAATCGCCGTTATGTAAGGTCGGTTCCATAGATTGCCCACTCACACCGACGAGTCTGAAAAGAAAAGCAAATATCACAAAAATAGCAAGCAGAGCATATATAACCGAATCGAACCAATCAAATACAGCCTTTATGTGCTTTGTGTGTGCCGCCGGAGCTCTGCAAAGCTCACGATAATCGACTTCGAACTGCTCTACTTTTCTCAAAAAACTCACCAACTTACATTTTAGCATTATCAAATATTTTACAACAAAAACGCTGAAAAAGCAAAGCATTTTAAAAAAAATAAAGGGCGGCAAAAAGCCACCCTCTTTTTCAATCAGCTTATATACGCTCTTTAACCTTAGCAGCCTTACCGACTCTGTCACGAAGATAATAAAGCTTGCTTCTGCGTACCTTACCGGTTCTGACAAGTTCTACCTTAGCAACGTTGGGAGAATTTACAGGGAATACTCTCTCAATACCAACACCGTAAGAAATACGACGAACGGTAAACGTCTCAGAAACACCGCTGCCCTTGCGAGCTATTATAGTACCTTCAAAAACCTGAATTCTTTCTCTTTCGCCCTCGCGAATCTTAACGTGTACCTTTACAACGTCGCCTACTTTGATATGAGGGCGTTCTTCCTTAATCATACCATCGGTAATAACTTTTAATGCGTCCATAATGTCCTCCTAATTTTTATCAGACGTTCGTGCACTAAATACAAATGCAGAGGACCGTCAGCTTTAATGTTGCCATTAACTGCCGTTAGTGTTTATAAAAACCCAACGCACAAAATGCTTATATATATTATCACATTGTTTTTCTAAAAGCAAGCATTTTTTAAATGATTATAAAATTTATTGTTTAAAAAATATTATTCAAAGCTTTTGAGATCTTCGGTCATCATTTTTTGCTTTAATATTTCGCAAAAATCGACATCATCTCCGAGCTTAAGCGCGTCAACAAAAAGATTTGGATTGATGTTATTTTTACTGCCTGCCGTAAGTACTACAGTAAGCACCGTCTTATCATTTAAAGAAATAACGCTGTAAGAATTGACGAACTCTTTCAGATTGATTGTTTTCAGCACTTTTCTCTTCCCTTGTTTTCCCATCTTTTCGGCAAGCAGTTCATCGCATAACAGTTTCTCTTCTATTTCATTTTTTATCTTTTCGTTTTTTCTTGTGTGGAACGTAATTTTATATTCGGCAAAAGCTATGTCGTTTGCTTTGTAAACCGGCACGGCAACATTAGTTATTCTGATACCGTCAGGCAAATTAACATTCAGTCTGTTTTTAACCTCCTCAAAGCCCATTTCCTCCGTTAGCCTGATATCCATGGATTCACACAAGCTTTCAACTCCGAGAGTCAACGGTAAAGCGAACGTAATAAAAAGGTGCGGATTAAAGCCCTCCGTATACCATGCGGGTATCGCCGCACGTTTTATGGCACGCGTCATACAACGCATAAGATCAAGATGCGATATGTATTTCGTCATACCTGTTTTTTCAAAAAAGACTCTAACATTTTGCATCGCATTTTCCTCCGTTAAGCTTTGCTGCACCGCAGGCGGCGCACTTTTGTCTGCAATTTGGAGTTGTAACGCTCATATGCGCTTTCTTATTTTCATCAATAAGAAATTCTTTTCTTATACCGTAATCAAGATGGTCCCATGGAAGGATCTCATCATACTCACGTTTACGATTAGCATAAAACGAAGGATTGACGCCGCACTCTTCGAACGCTTTCATCCATTTATCGAAATCGAAAAATTCATCCCAGCTGTCGAATTTACAACCTTTTTTCCATGCGGAATAAATAACGTCACAGATTTTTCGGTCACCGCGAGCCAAAACGCCCTCAAGAAAACTTGTGGGAGACTGATGCCATGACACCTGAATTTTTTTTGAATGTACGGAAGACAACAAATGCTTTTGTTTTTCGACGAGCATATCCATGGTATCTTGCGGTTCCCACTGAAAAGGAGTGTGCGGCTTCGGAACAAATGAGGCTACACTTATGCTGACGGTAACACCTTTGCCTTTAGGCTTATTTGGATTACTGTAATAAAGCTCAACCACCTTTTGAGCAAGCTCGGCTATTCCTGCGATATCGTCAAGAGTTTCCGTTGGCAAGCCCATCATAAAATACAGCTTTACGGCAGTCCATCCGCCTGCAAAAGCCTTTTCACAAGTGTTTATAACCTCTTTTTCCGTTACGTTTTTGTTAATGGCATCACGCAATCTTTGCGTACCGGCTTCCGGCGCAAACGTAAGACCGCTGCGACGGATTTTTTTAAGCTCGTCCATAAGTTCATCAGAAAAATTATCGACTCTGAGCGAAGGGAGCGAAACATTTATATTTTCTTTTAGCGCCCAAGAAAACATTTCCGGTATCAACTTGTCTATTCCCGTATAGTCGCTTGTACTGAGCGAACAAAGTGATATTTCATCATATCCGGTGGAGTCACAAAGTCTTTTGGCCTGACGGTTTGCGGTTTCGTAGTTTTTTTCACGAATCGGACGATAGATAAACCCTGCCTGACAAAATCTGCAGCCTCGAATACATCCGCGAAAAATCTCGCAAACAGCTCGGTCATGCACAACATCAATAAACGGCACAACAAACCTGTCAGGATAATAAACCTTGTCAAGATCACTGATAATACGTTTTTTTACTCGTTTCGGTGCAGTGGCTTTATTCTCAATATTTTTAACCGTACCATCGGCGTTATAACTTACATCATACAGTGACGGTACATATACGCCCTGTATTTTGGCCGCTTCACATAAAAATTCATATTTATCCGAGCCCATTTCCTTGTGTTTTTCCAAAAGGTCAATAAGCTCGTTTGTAACCTCTTCGCCCTCTCCGAGCATAAACAAATCAATAAAATCCGCTATAGGCTCCGGATTGCAGGCGCAGGGACCCCCGGCCACCACAAGCGGAGTGAGACTTTTTCTGTCCTTACTTTTAACCGAAATGCCGCCCAAATCCAACATATTAAGAATATTAGTATAACTCAACTCATACTGCAGCGTAAATCCTATCATATCAAATTCGGACAAGCTGTCGCCGCTTTCAAGAGCGAACAGAGGAACATTGTTTCTTCTCATCTCCTCTTCCATATCCACCCAAGGAGCAAAGACTCGCTCACACCATGCATCTTCGCGTTCATTAACAAGGCTGTAAAGTATTTTCATACCGAGATGTGACATACCTATTTCATAGTTGTCCGGAAAGCAAAAGGCATACCTGAATTTAATTTTACTTTTATCTTTTACAACGCTGTTTACTTCGCCGCCGATATATCGTGCCGGCTTTTGCACTTTTTGCAAAAGAAACTCTTGTTTTTTTGACAGCATACCATACCTCATAAAAATTAGTAGAGATATCATACAACAAATGCAGATTTTATGCAACCGCTAAGCTTATTTTAACCCTTTAAAAACAAGAAGAATCAAAAGATAAACAGACAACAATAACAACGAAAAATTATATCTGCTTTTTACAAGCGTCAAAAATCCCGCCACCGTAAGCGGAATTAAAACAACAAGCGACGTAACACATAATATTATTTCGGATTTTTCGACAGAAAATCTTTTCAAAAGCACACACTCGAGTATTCTGCCGCCATCAAGCCCCGACACAGGCAAAAGGTTAAACAAAGCAAGTGCAGCATTTATAGCAACAACCGAAAACAAAGCTTGATTATCTCTGTAATTAAGATAGAACAACAGTGCACATACACAAATCGCTATATTCACAAAAGGACCGCAAAAAGCGGTAATTATTTCGTTTTTATAATTTAGCTTAATATCGTTACGACGCAAAACGGTGAGACCGAAAAGGCCAAAACAGATTTTCTGCGGACGTTCTCCTAAAAGCAAAAGTGAAAAAACATGTCCGCCCTCGTGGAGAATTCCCGAGAGGACGGACAATTGCACCTGCGGTCCGACATCAAAACACAAAAGTGCTGCAACAGATGCCGCGAACAAAAAGCCGATTTTAATTTCGGTATCTTTAATAAAAAAAGACATCAGATATCAAGTATCCAAACAGGGTTGCACCACAACCCGTTTATTTTGAGTTCAAAATGGAGATGCGGTCCTGTAGCCTGCCCGGTCATGCCTGCAAGCGCAATGATGTCGCCTGCCGAAACGATGTCACCTTCCGAAACAAAAAGCTCTTTGCAGTGGCAATAAACAGTTTCGACATTATCTGAATGAGAAATAACAACATAGTTGCCGCGAAGCTTGGATTCCTGTGCTTTTATGACGGTTCCGCCGAAGGTCGCTCTTATAGGCGTACCCTCACGCACCGCCAAATCGAGTCCGGTGTGAAAGCCATATTCCTCCGTAACAGGATTTACACGATAGCCGAATTTTGATGTGATTTTTGCATTTTCTACCGGCATTACAGCTTTTTGAGACATGCTTACCGGCGCAAATGATGTTTTTTCTTTTGCGGTCAATATATCCTCTCCGCCGATTCCGGTAAGCTCGTTATCATCATACGAAGCAAGTGAGAAAGCTTCTTGGCTATACGATTCGGTTTCGTCATTTTTTTTGACTTTGTCGGTATCGTTTACAGGCTCAAAAACAAAATCGGCAGATTTTTTTATGCTTTTTACAACCTCCGCAAACGGAATATCGGTAGATGAAATATTATAATAGGACTCACGAAGAAATAAAAAGACAGACGATTGAGTTTTAAACATTATAAGCATAAAAATTCCTATTGCAATACAGAGTATAATTTGCACCTTCAAAACAGGCAACAAAAAGTCTGTTTTCACTTTGGGTTCCCCGGACTCGTGTCCTCTTCGGTATTCACAATAATCGTATTTTTTGCCGGAGGCGATACCGTTAGGCTCATGCTCGTAAGCGTTATACATTTAAATCACCCGATAATGTATATTAAAGCAAAAAAAGAAAAATGCCTTTTCATTTTGAAAAGACATTTAAAGTAAATTTCATTTATTAAAATTATATTCTTCTGTCAAACATCCGGCTATAACACCCGATTCAAAGGTGCGGTGATTTGCTATATAATCAATCGTCCCGAAAACAAGCATTAAAGACACCGCAAAAGCAAGTACTATCAAAAATATTGCTTTGAACTTGTTTTTTGGCCCCATAGGCTACTCCTCATATACAAAATATTAAGAAAATAATACCATTTCAAATAATCACAGTCAACACAAATCAGGCAAAAAAATAACACCCGGCTAAAGCGGATGCTATAAAAACGGTACTTTTTGCTTACGAATAAATTAAAGTCCTGTTTAAAATGGTGGACGTTAACGGACTCGAACCGCTGACCCTTCGCACGTCAAGCGAATGCTCTACCAACTGAGCTAAACGTCCATATCGGCGACGGGTGTTATTATACAATATGCATCAATAAAAATCAAGAGGTTTTTCTATATTTTAAAAAGTGTATCGGTTATAAGCAGCATTACGGTTCCAGGCAGTCCGCCGAGGCCGCACACACCGAGTGAAAAAGCATTAACACTTAAATGCACACCGAAAAATCCCCCGATAAAATTTGCAGCTATAAGCGAGGCTATACCCTGTAAAGCCGTCATGAAAAGCGATAATAAAAATTTCTTTGTGCGGAACATCGAAATAATTATGATAAAACCGAATATACCGAGAACAATATATATTGCAGTTGTCATTACATTCTCCCCTTCATACGCTATACTATGAGGACAACATATGCTTTTATGACAAAAGTGCCGTTTTTCCCAACCGGTGAAATACCGCTATATTTTAAGTAGGTGATTTTATGAGAGAAATAATAAACACATTCGAGCAATTTTGCAAAAAGCTTGACAAAAATATAATTGTTGAAGAAAGAATACTGAATGACGGTAAAAGGATTTTAAAATGTCGCGGTTGTACCGATTGTAAAAGCAACTGCAAGAGTATAGAGAGATTAAAATATTACAAATTTTCAAAAACTACGCAAAAATAGTCAAATGCGGTTGACCGAAGGAAAAAAAACGAGTATTATATTATGTAATTAAATATAATATTAGTTTTTTACATATAACGGTGATATAAAAATGAAAAAAATAGTGGATTTTGAAATCTGCGATATAGTTCCGTATTCAAACGGAATTATTTTTGCTAAAAAAGAAATGCTTGACGATAACAGATGCAAGGTTACGTTTTATGGTTATGATATAAAAAGAGCGAAGCCGATTCCGGTCACAAAAAGCGTTTATCAGCTTAATAAATTCGGCAATGCTTTTAAGGCAATTTGCGATAATATAGGTGATTATATCTCCTGCGACACGGCCGTAATGAGGAATAAGGATATTGCAGTTGTCTATCCGAGTGGCGAAACCGGAATTTTTGATAAGGACGGCAACAGTAAATGGAGCGGGGATTTATTTTATCATGACTCCCCTGTTCAAGGCGTCGCTGCCGACGGTCCTTTAATTTGGTGTACCGTACCGGAGCAAAATGCAATTATAAATTACTCTGTTACACACAAAAAATTCAGTTTACGTATCGGCGGAGATTCTTCAACGGCTTTTGATAATCCCTATTCGCTCAGTATATACGGTAACGAGTTGTTTATCTGCAATGCCGGCTCTTGCAAAATAAGAACTATCAACCTTAAAGATTTTTCGGTAAATGATTTTCGCCTTTTTGACGAACCGATTTATCGTTATCTCAGAGTTTGCGGCAGAGAAATAGCCGTGCTTGAATCCGGCGTTTACATATTGTAAATCTTAATAGTTAAAGCCTGTTCTTAAGAACAGGCTTTTTGTTATATTAAATCATTGTTCGTCCGACTTCTTGGCTCCGAGCTTGTTTTCTTCACCGCGAACCATTCGCTTGATATTCGTCCGATGCATAAAAATTATGAGCAAGGCTATAACGGCAGTTGCAACGGTCGGAACAACCGGAGAACATTCGGGATACCAAAAGTAATATACAAAGTAAGTCGCTATCGGTAATATTGCCGCCGAAATAATTGAACCGAGAGAAATCATTTTAGAGGCGGCAACAATAATAACAAACGGAATCATCACTATCGGAAATGTTTGCCATGCGAGAGCTGTTGTAACTCCGAGAGCAGTAGCGACACCCTTTCCTCCTCTAAATTTAAAGTAGATAGGAAACATATGACCGAGTATTGAAAAGACGGCAGCAATATATCCGCAGACCAGTGGGTCAGCATCTCCGCAAAGCAGTTTTTTTGCCAAAACAACAGCAACTATCCCTTTTCCGACATCACATATAAAAGTAGCTATTGCCGGGGCTTTTCCGAAGGTTCTGAGCATATTGGTCATACCCGCGCTTTTAGAGCCAAAATTGCGAATATCCTTATGATAAAACAGTTTTGATATAATTATACCGAAGCTCAGTGAGCCTATAAGATAGGCCGAAACGGCACATATAGCATAATTGATTATGGGCTGCATAAAAACCCTCCCGTTCAAATGATTATTTAAAGTCCTTTAATTATAATTACACACATCGGTTTTGTCAATCGCGCATAAAGACCAAAAGCAAAATAGGTTTGCATAAAGTTTCAAAAAACGACTTTTTCCTATTTACTTTTACACTTTGATATGGTATTATACCAAAAAGTAAAGCAGTCCTTTAATTCGGTACGAGATGCCGACAAGGTAACGCGAAGAAATATTTGTGTAGGTGTACCTTGTCGCATTGCGTCAAGGTATTTTTTGTTGCGCGGATGGTATTAAAGATGAGCTCAAAGATAATTATAGACACCCAAACTTTGACAAGAACATTAGCCCGCCTTGCTCATGAAATAATTGAACACAGTGAAGGCTATGAAGAGGTCTATCTTGTGGGAATTAAACGACGCGGCGTACCGCTTGCTAAAATGCTCAAAACTAATATTGAGAGTTTTTCAAATTTGAAAGTGCACCTCGGCGAGCTTGACATAACTTTATACAGAGATGATTTGTCAGAAAAATATTCCTCTCCACAGCTAAACGGTACTCAAATTGATTTTGATGTAACAAATAAAAATATCATTTTGGTGGACGATGTGCTTTTCACCGGTCGCACAGCAAGAGCCGCAATGGATGCAATAATCAAGCTCGGCAGACCCGCTAAAATTCAACTTGCAGTAATAATAGACCGAGGCCACAGAGAACTTCCGATATGTGCAAACTACGTCGGTAAAAACATACCTACATCAAGTGATGAGTTCGTAAGTGTTAAGGTAAATGAAATTGACGGAGCATTCAGAGCTGAGCTTTACAAAAACAGTTAATAAGGTCTCGTGATTTTATCCGAGCCTAAATATATTCAGGAGGCGTAGTAAATGAAACTTATTTACGACATCAAAGACAAACCCAAATTCGGGCAAGTAATCGTTTTTGCATTTCAACAGTTGCTTGCGATTCTTGCAGCTACAATTGCAGTACCGGCGATAATCGGTCACGATATGAGCCAATCGGCAGCACTTTTCGGTGCCGGCATAGGCACAATCGTATACCTTCTCTTCACAAAGTTCAGAAGCCCGGTTTTCCTTGGTTCTTCATTTGCATTCATAGGATCAATGCTCGCGGCGTTTGCAGGCAGCATCTCAATGCAGCTTGGATATTTAGGCCTTATATTAGGTGCATTCTTCGCAGGCCTTGTTTATGTTGTAATTGCCATTGCCGTAAAGATTTCCGGCGTAAAATGGATTAACAAGCTTATGCCGGCAGTTGTCATCGGTCCCACAGTTTCAATCATAGGTCTTTCGCTTGCCGGCAATGCTATTTCCGACCTTACACAGGGCAAGGTTATGGCAGACTCGGTAGAGCAGGTTGTTGAAAACGGTACTATTGTTGATAAGGTGACTCAAGTATCGACCGCAAGCCCGTATGTTGCACTCATTTGCGGACTTGTCACCCTTTTCACCGTTATTCTTTGCTCCGTATACGGCAAAAAAATGATGAAGCTTATCCCCTTCATCATAGGCATTCTCGCAGGCTATGTTGCCGCTGCCATATTTACCGCTATCGGCATAAAAACAAACAATACCGCTCTTCAAATAATTGATTTCAGTGTATTTTCAAATATGAAGCTCTTTGCTGTTCCGGCCTTCACATTTATTGAGGCTCTTAAAGGAACAAAAGAAATAACCGGACAGTATGTAGCCACCATCGCCGTAGCTTATGTTCCGGTTGCATTTGTTGTTTTTGCCGAGCATATCGCCGACCACAAAAACCTTTCATCCATTATTAACAAAGACCTTCTTGAGGAGCCCGGCCTTCACAGAACTCTTCTCGGTGACGGCGTAGGTTCAATGGTAGGTGCTGTTTTCGGCGGCTGCCCGAACACAACATATGGTGAATCGGTTGGCTGCGTCGCAATTACCGGCAACGCTTCTGTTGTTACAATTCTTGCTACTGCTATAATGGCAATTATCATTTCATTCTTCGGCCCGTTTGTTACATTTCTTGCCTCCATACCCAACTGTGTAATGGGCGGTGTTTGCATTACTCTTTACGGCTTCATTGCCGTAAGCGGTCTTAAGATGATACAGAAGGTAAACCTTGACGAAAACCGCAACCTTTTTGTTGTAGCGGTCATTCTCATAGCCGGCATAGGCGGACTCACAATAAACTTCGGCAGCGTAACGCTCACTTCCATCGCTTGTGCGCTTATCCTCGGTATAATTACCAACTCAATCCTTCCAAAGGATAAGGAAATATCCGCTGCGAAATAAGTTAATTTAAAACGCTCCTAAAAAGACGCTGTAAAAATACAGCGTCTTTTTATATATTATGGACTTTTTCAATCAGTAATGATAATATTAATTAACACTCAAAAAGGAGTTGATTATATGACAAATTATATTGACAACGGTATTATCAAAGTCGGCGTTAAAAGCTTCGGTGCCACCCTTACAAGTATCGTTTCGAAAAAAAGCGGATATGAGTTTTTATGGCAAGGCAATCCGACGGTGTGGAACGGTCAGTCCCCTATTCTGTTTCCAATAATCGGTAAGCTGTTAAATGATAAATGTATTATCAACGGGAAAACATACAGCATAATCCGTCACGGTCTTGCAAGGCACAGAGAGTTTGAACCGGTAGTATTGACAGAAAACGAGATTGTGTTCTTACAAAAGGAAAATGCGGATACGCTGAAATGCTATCCTTACAAATATGAGCTTTATATCACTTTTAAAATTATCGATAATAAACTGACTGTTACTCACAAGGTCATAAATACAAACGACGAAGAAATGTATTTTTCAATCGGAGCTCACCCTGCATTTAACTGCAATCTCGGTGACACATTAACTTTCGAGTATGATGAGACTCTTTATTCCGAGAGAATCGACCGCGATTCGGTAATTACGGGAGATAAGGATCTTATATTGCAAAATAGCAATAAAATAGAATTAACGGAGCATCTGTTTGATAAGGACGCACTGATTTTCTCAAATGTAAAATCCAATTACGTTATACTTAACGAAAAAAAGGCGGGCAAGCACATAAGGTTCACATTCGGCGATTCTCCGTTCCTTGCAATATGGGCAAAGCCGGCTGCACCCTTTGTCTGCATAGAACCGTGGTACGGTGTAAACGACTCTTATGAAAAAACTACGGATTTTTCAAAAAAACGAGGTATTCAAAAGCTGAGTTCGGATGAAAAATTTGAATTTTCGTGGAGTGCTGAGTTTAAAGAAGACTAAAAAACGAGGAACCGGTTTTTAATCGGTTCCTCTAACTTTATAAACTGTGTTTACTTTTCGTCTTACATATATATTGAATTTTACTTTGCCACTCATCCGATCACATTACAGTAACGCAAATTCGTTATTATTATGTACCGGTCAACCGAAGTAGAACATTCAATAATTTTGCCTATACGATATTTAAGTACTCACTTTATTAACTCTGTCTCTACGAGATCGGATGAGCGGCGAAACATGATGTCTGCGGCTCTATGCCCTCTGAACAGTACATCGGAAACGCCTCCTTTAAAATATTCAAGGGATTTATTTTGCTTTTCTTTTCTTTCCCTTGTCTGATTATATTATAACCCATATCTATATAATGTCAATAGTTTTTTTGTAATTTTTTTATATTTTTTATTAATTTTATCTCTTTATACTTAAACTTTCATACCGCATACAATATAATCTCGCAATAATAAAAAACATCAATTAGAGCGATACTGTGATGGCCTTGCTGTTGGGAGAAATATAAAAAATGATTCAACATTAAATCTATGTTTTTTGAAACAAAAAGCCTTTTCAGGTTGACGAAAGTATAGTTTCGCGGTAAAATATAAAGCAATCGGAGGTGAAATATATGGCTGATAACGAATTTACTGCCGATCTTGTAACAATTGAAGATGAAGACGGCGTTACGCATACTTTTGAAGAGCTTGACAGAATAGAAACCGATGACGGGAAATACCTTGCGCTGACACCTGTATATGACGACGCAGAAGAAATTCTTGACGGTGACGGTGAACTTATTATTGTCAAAGTAAATGATGAAAGCGATGACATTTATTTGGAGCCTATCGAAAATCAAAAAGAATACGACGAAATAGCCGAAATTTTTGAGGATAGACTTCAAGATCTTTATTTTATTAAAGATGATGACAAGAATAAAAGCTGATTAAAATCGTAAAATATAAATACCTGCCCGATGCGATAAATATACGGACAATATTGACCCAACACCTATATTTTAGGGGTTCGGATTCCGATGCTGTGGAGCAGACCTCCCGCCCATTCGGCGGATGTTGGGAGCACGAATGCTGACGATAGATCCCCACCTGCTTTTGAATGCAGGTTAATTATTGCCGTGTACGGTCGGGCGGGCCTATAAAAAACAGAAGGAGCTGTAAAAACAACTTTACAGCTCCTTTTAATATTGTTGTTATTTTACCGATATAACTCAGCTATACTGTTTACAATTTTATCCTCATCAGCCGTCGAGGTATTGATACACAAATCGTAATTCTCTTTTGCTCCCCACTTTTGTCCGCTGAGAAACGCATAGTATTCGGCGCGCTTTTTATCTATCTGAGCCATATGTCTTTGAAGCTCTCGATCGCTCATTTTTTTAGCATCGTCTCCTCTTTCGCGGCATCGTTTCATTTTGAACTCAAGTTCCGCATAAAGGAATATGCGAAACGGCTCTTCGTCTCGCAAAACATAGTCTGCACATCTTCCTACGATAACGCAGTCAGACTTTTCGGCAACTTCTTTTATTATAACGCTCTCTGTTTTAAGTACTTCAAGCTGCTGATCCATTACCGGATTCGGCGAAGCCCAAAAAGTATGCCCGGTTGTAATACTCATAAGCGGAAACGGACGTTTTTCCTCAACACTTTGTATGTATTCAGTTGCAAGATCAGTACGTTTGGCAATCTCAACAACGATTTCGTGGTCATAATAAGCAAACCTGAGTTTTTCAGCCAGCTTACGACCTATTTCACGCCCTCCGCTGCCGAATTCACGACCTACTGTTATGATTTTTCCCATATAAATTCTCCTCTCTCAAAACAGAGCCAATAGAGTTAACTTTAATAAATACTATATCACAAACAATAATAAAAAGTAAGTAAAAATCAAAAATATAGGATAAAAATCTTTATGTAAAAATTTGTAAAAAATACAATAAAAAAACGGCACTCTTTTTACAAAGAATGCCGTTTTTTTGGTGCCGGTGACCGGGGTCGAACCGGTACGGTATCGCTACCACTGGATTTTGAGTCCAGCACGTCTGCCAATTCCATCACACCGGCGAACTGACGGAGACTATTATAACCGAACCGGCAAAAAAAATCAATAGCAAACAACGCAAAATATAAGATATTATTACACAGCAAATTCACACGGCAAATTTTATGGTTTTGATGATAATCAATTTCCTTTTTCAAACACATTATATATATGCTGCAAAAGAGTGTTTTCGTCAGCTAAGGACAATTCCGAAGATTTATCAAACAATTGAAGCGTCAGGAAAATATGTTTATCACCTTCATCGGCGTAGATAACAATTGCCTTTTGACCGTTATAGTCCTTCGTATACATACTGTATTTCATATTTTCATAAGTTCCGTTTGTGTATATTCCGATATTTGTTGCGTTATCACCTTTGATATGCGAGTTGTCTATATCCTTAACTCTGAGGCTGTCTTGCATTTTTGCAACGCAATCAACTTCACCTGAAATAAACTTCGGTATACCGCTGTAATATATCAATTCGTAGTCTGAGCATAAATCTTGGTATCCGCTATCCGCCATGGACCAATCATATTTTCTAACCTCGGTATATCGCATACCGTAGACGGACCACGACTCACCGGAAAGGTTTTCTCCGATTTTTTCTATATAATCGGTATTTTCACCCTCGAAACATTCAGACGGCTTTAATTCATGCATAATATCAGTGTATTCGGCGGCATTCATAACAACGCCTTCATATCTGAATGTACGAGGCACAAACACACCTAAAAAATATACAAATATCAACAAAACAGCAAACAAAACGATTTCGGTTGCATAGCGTTTTTTTGTGTGTTCTTTTTTATACGAAATTACCGCCAGCACAACAAATAAAGCAATAAAAACTATGATTGCCGGATATGTAAAGCAGAGTTTAAAAACCTGCATGTCAAATTCGCCGTACGTCATATCATTTAATGACAGCGGTCCGAAAAAAGCCAAGCAAAAAGCGATTAGCACCGCTATTGCCGCCTCAATTACAAGTGTTATTTTATATGTTTTGCTTTTCATCACTTATATACTCCCATCTGATATTTTTTGCCATAAGAGATATAAAAAACTTTGCCTATAAAAAGTAAGCCTATTAACCGCCGCCGTATAATTATTTCACAAAAGCTCCTCCTAAAAAAATAAAGCCGCACTTATAAGAAAAGCGAGCCCTGATAATTATCATATATTTTTAATTCCCCGCCCCTTGTTCAAATTATAATATATATATATATATTGTCAATATATTTTGTGAATTTTGTCCGAATTGTGATGTTTTGGTTATATTTTAAAACGTCTTGTACAGCAAAAACGAATTGTGCATTTTCTTATACCTACATAAAAACAGCCGTAAACAACTCAAGTTTACGGCTGAATTCGCAGCAATATTCTACTTACATTTTTCCGCTAACGCACAAAGCTTTTTAAGCCTATGGTTAACTCCGGATCGAGTCATTGGAACGCTCATACTGTCGCCTATCTGTTTCAGCGAAAAGTCGGGATTTTCTGTTCTCAACTCGGCAATTTCACGAAGCTCCGACGGCAAATCGTTTAGCATTCCGCACTTCTTCAGTCTGTTAATCGCATCTATCTGAACAAGCGCCGCATTTACGGTTCTGTCAAGATTTGCGCTTTCAAAATTAAGCCGACGATTAACATTATTTCGCATATCTTTATACATTTTTACGCCCATAAGCTCAAGAACGCAGTTTGAAGCGCCCATAACCGTCAGCATATCCTCGATTTCGCCGCTATCCTTAAAATACAAAACATAGGCGCCGTTCCGCGTAACCTCTTTTGCCGCCATATCGTTATCAGACAAAAACTTCTGAAGGTCTCGACTCAAATACATATGCGGAACAACAAATTCGAGATGATAATTCTTTTCAGGAGAATTGACCGTTCCGCACGCCAAAAAGACTCCGCGCAGAAAAGAACCTATACAGCAGTCTTCTGATATATTTGCCCAATTCAACCTACGTGTTCGCTCCTTGCCGTTATATCCGAAAGCGTTTAAAACAGCTAAGCGATCCTGTTTATTTCCGACGCTGACTTTAATTTTACCGGATGCCGACTCTGAAACATTACACGGATTTTCCGTAAAACGCTCAACAAGTTCTTTATATCTGAGCGCAACATTTTTATTTTCTGTGGATATATAAACCTCACCTGCCGAAAAACCCCTGCCGAAAAGCAGAAGCCCGTAACACTCAGCCAATATACAGCAAGGCTTTATTGCCTCAACATTTAATAATTCATCTTTAACCTTTGATGAAAAAGTCATAGCACTACCTTTTAATATCTCTGTGGAATACGCTTGAATTAGCTCCGTTTTCAAGAATATGTTTATTTATTGCTTCGGCAAATACAACAGACCTGTGTTTTCCCCCTGTACAACCGACCGCAATAGTTAACTGACTTTTCCCTTCCGTTCTGTAAAGAGGCAACAAAAAGTCAAGAAGATCAAACAGCTTTTTCTCGAGAGCCTTTGACTGGTCAAATTTCATAACAAAATCACGCACGGGAGTCTCAAGCCCGGTATGCTCTTTAAGTTCGGGAATATAAAACGGGTTGGGTAAGCACCTGACATCGAACACCAAATCAGCTTCCTTCGGTATGCCGTATTTAAAGCCGAATGATATGCTGTAAATTTTAAGAGAACTCGAAGCATTATCAAGAAAAAGCTTTGCAATACGCTCCTTAAACTGAGAGCTTGTAACATTCGACGTATCTACTATATAATCCGCTTGTAAACGTGCAGGCAACAGTATCTCACGTTCTTTTTGGATGGCTTCAAGTATTGAAGGTGTGTTAAATTCATCGGCAAGAGGATGCTTACGCCTTGTCTCTTGGTAACGGCGCATAATTACATCGTTGTCCGCATCTATAAACAGAATTTTGTAATTAATCTCATCTTCTTTTAACTCATCCAACACTCCGAAAATATCAGAGAACGAGTCGCCGAGTCTGATGTCGGCAACAATGGCTACCCTGTCACGTTTTTCGTTAGAATTAAAAATCAACTTGACAAAAGTAGGTATGAGCTTCGGAGGCATATTATCAACACAAAAAAAGCCTATATCCTCAAGAGCGTCAACTGCTCTTGACTTCCCTGCTCCTGAAAGTCCCGTAACAATAACAAGCTCTGTCTTTTCTGCAGATTTCTTACCCAATATATTTCACTTCCGTTTCGAGATGCACACCGGTTTCGGTAAACACCTTATTCTGTACATATTTTATCAAACTTAAAACATCATTAGTTGTTGCGCCGCCTTTATTTATTATGAAACCGGCATGCTTTTCGCTAACCTCGGCGCCGCCTATACTGTATCCTTTTAAACCGCACTGCTCTATAAGTCCACCGGCAAAATATCCCACGGGGCGCTTGAAAGTACTGCCTGCGCTCGGATATTCTAGCGGCTGTTTAGACTTCCTCTTATTGAGATTTAAATTCATTGCAGCCTTAATTTCATCATAATCGCCGTTTTTCAGTTTAAGTGTAAGCCCGGTTATAATAAGATTACTGTCGGTATACGCGCTGCAACGATAGCCGAGCTTTAAGCTCTCTTTTTCAAAGTGCCCTACCTCACCGTCAAAATTTATGTGCGACACAGAACACAGAACATCTTTCATTTCCCCACCGTAAGCTCCGGCATTCATATATGCGGCTCCGCCGGCTGTGCCGGGAATTCCATAGGCAAATTCAAGTCCCGAGAGATTGTTGGAAAGAGCAAAAGCACAAAGCTTTGACAAAGAAACACCGGCATCGGCATATATCACACCGTCACCGAGGTACTTGAGCTCAGATAAACCCTTTGCGAGCCTTAAAACAACTCCGCGCAAACCGCTGTCAGATACAAGTATATTACTGCCATTTCCTATAATATACGGCTTTATTTCGCTCTCACGGCAAGCAGATATAAGTGCCGAAAGAGCTTCTATGCTGTTAGGCATTATAACAAGCTCGGCAGGCCCACCGGTTTTAAACGACGTATAATCGCTCATAGGAGCATCTTCGCGAAATTCGCAGCCAAACTTATCTGCAACAGCTTTAATATTACTTAGCAAAATAATTTCCCCTCAAAATTATTCGTCAAGAAGTGCTGCTCCGATTATACCGGCATCATTTCCGAGCTTAGCAGAGCATATTCTTGTTTGAACAACGCTGTGCACACTGTAATGCTCTTGATTTACTATTTTACGTACAGGTTCAAGAAGTGACTCACCCTCATTACCGATACCGCCGCCCACACAGAGTATTTCCGGTTGGAAAAGGTTAATCATATTTGTAATACCCATCGCAAGATAATGTATGTATGTATCAACAACCTTTATACCTGCCGGATCATTTTTGCGCATAGCATTAAAGGCTGTTCTGCCGTCGACCTTATTTATATCTCCGTCAACAAGAGTCCACATAGCAGAATCGAGATTTTTGCCCATAGCTTCTTTCGTCTGGCGAATAAGTGCCGTTGCTGAGGAATATGCCTCCCAACAGCCTTTTCTGCCACAGGTGCATTGCTCTCCGTCAGCAAAAATAACCATATGGCCGGCCTCGCCTGCTGCATCATTACAGCCATTGAGCAGCTTGCCGTTTACAACAATTCCGCTGCCAACACCGGTACCGAGAGTAACTGCAACAAAATTCGCAACTCCCTCGCCGGCACCTGCTTTTGCTTCGCCGAGCGCCGCACAGTTAGCATCGTTTTCAAGATAAATCGGTTTGCTGAACTTAGATTGAAGAATATCTTTTGCCGGAACATTATCGAATCCTAAATTATTGGCATACTCAATAATTCCGTATTTTTTATTTACCGAGCCGGGAGTTCCTATGCCAATAGAAACCACCTCATCAAGCGAAATTTTTGCTTCTTCGAGAGCCATATTTATTGACAAAGCAACATCGTTGATTATCTCCCATGACGGACGCGGACAAGCAGTAGGCATCTTTCCTTTGCCCACTATGCGATAATACTCGTCAACAACTCCGGCTACAATGTTTGTTCCTCCGAGATCAACACCAATTCTATACATCATAATCCTCCGTTTTTATATTCTCTTTAATAATTTTGCCAAATCTCAAGCTCTTCGTCCTTTGACTCGCCCTCTTCCATGCCGAGTTGATGAAGGAGCTCGCGTGCGGCATTATATCCCATTTTTTTCTGCCTGTTATTCATGGCGGCAACTTCAATGATTATTGCAAGATTCCTGCCGGGTTTTACAGGCACAACAGTAACAGGCACCTTAATGTCCATAATTGAAATATAGTCATTATCAAGGCCCATCCTATCATAAACCTTAGCGGAATCCCAAGGCTCAAGTTGAACCACCATATTTATTTTTTCGGTAAGCTTTACGGCTCCCATACCGAAAATGCGGCGAGCATTAATAATTCCTACACCGCGAAGTTCGATGAAATGTCTGATATTGTCCGGTGCAGAACCGACAAGTGTTTTTGAAGAAACCTTACGAATTTCAACGGCATCATCCGCAATCAGACGGTGCCCCCTCTTGATAAGTTCAATCGCAGTCTCACTTTTACCTACGCCGCTGTCGCCGACAATCAGCACGCCCTCGCCGTACACTTCTACAAGCACTCCATGTCGTGTTATCCTTTCGGCAAGTTCTGTTCCCAAAAAAGAAATAAGCGCAGACATACAGCTCGATGTGGATTCACCGGTACGTAAGAGCGGCACTTTGTATTCTTCTACAAGTGAAGAAAGATGCGACGGGATCTCTAAATTCCGTGTAATTAAAATAAACGGCGGTTGAGTTTGGACAAGCCGTTTAAGGCTTTCATAACGCATTTCATCGCTTAGAGTTTTAAGAAATTCTATTTCCGAAAGCCCCAAGAACTGCACACGTTCCGGGTCAAAATAATCATCACGTCCGGCAAGAATAAGACCCGGCCTATTAACGTCCTGCGATGTAACGGATAGGTCGTGTGCGTCTTCCGGCAAATACAATGTTTCAAAGCCGAATTCTTTTATCAGTTTATCTAATGAAACGGAATACTTTGAAGCCAACCCATAGCCTCCCTTATTTAACTGTTATAATGTAATATTATAATCTATTATTACAGACTTTCCAATAGCTTTTTAGCATTTTTTTAATATTTTGAGCTAGTATTTTAAACGTTTCTAACCATTGAATAACCTTATGTTATTTGAAAATAATATTTCGGGGTGATAAAGTGAAGCTTATTGTAGTCTCCGAGGATTTTAGCAGCCGTTTAGCAGCTGAACTTTCTCAGCTGCTAAGCAAGCACGGAGGCGTATTACTGCTCGGAAATAATATAATAGAGGCAAGCTATATTGATACACCCGAATATGTAATTACAGACATCGGTGCAAAACTTGACGACAGTTTCAAAAATACAATTTCCGTGGAAATATCAAAAAACGGCGATATCATTAACGAAGCGTTAATATATAATGATTCTGCCGGGATAAAACAAAGGCTGAACATTGGGACAGATTTCAAAGACGATATAACACTGTCAAGCTTAAATGATGGAGAAATTTACTTCGGAATACAAACGATTATCAAGGATTTATCCGGGAAAAATATATATCCGTGTGAAATAAAATCCAAAACATCAGATATTACCGACATTCACACTCTTCTAACTGCAGCCGGAATTCTTCTGATTTCCGGAAAATATCATGAAAACAATGGGATTTTAAATATATAGAAGCAAAAAGGCTGTACCGCTTTTTCAACGGTACAGCCCTAAACTTAATATATCTCAATTATCGATTTCCGCAGTTGCTTTTGTTCTTCTTTTTTGCAGCTCATCGGCTATATCTTGTTTTTTCTTCCCGACTATATCATATTTAAAAATCGGGAATATAGAAATGAGAGCAAGAAAGCCGGGCACCACGGTATAAGCAAAAAACACAATGTCTTTTGTTTTCTCACTAAATCCGCTTGCAGTACCGGCAGCAATTTGAGCAACAGTATCCGAATAGCCCGATACCTGTATAAACACAAGGCCTAGAGCAGTTCCGAGTGCAAGGCAAACCTTTATGGTAAGGGTTAAAATAGAGTATGCTGCGCCCTCCATGCGTTTGCCGGTCTCAAACTCATAATAATCAACACAATCGGCTGTCATTATCATGGGCATAAGCGTAACAGCGGCAAACTGAAGGCCGATTAAAAACAGCGATGCATAGAATAATACAGTAAGCACTGTATTATCGGGATTTTTGAACCAGAAGTGCCCTACAACAAACGATAGTGCCGATGCAACAAAGCCATATACCGAGAGAAGGATATATACCTTTTTCTCACCCATCTTTTTGATAAGTAATGGACAAATCGCCATACTTATCATAGAGCCGACAGCAGTAACTATACCGAGTACCGCAACAAGATTTTGTGAACCGAGTATTGTATTAGCGGCCTGCACCTGTATACCCATTGACATCTGTCTGCCGAACCCGAGAAAGTATGATACAATAACAAGCATAAGAGGTTTGTTGTCTTTGAGAGCTTTAAACATATCCTTGGCAGTAGTTTTTTCACCGGATACATACGGAACGCGCTCTTTGTTTAAAAGCGGTATAAGTGCAAATAACGCACAGCCGAAAACAGCCGTAAGAATAGCCGTCCAAAGATATTCCGGAGCTATCATAGGCATATCGGTTTCGCCGGATTTAACAAATACTTTTGACCCTCCGGGAATTATGAGACAAGCTATCGGCACAATAACAACACAAGCCGAAAAACCTATCTGCTTAAATGTGTTTGATATCGATACTACATTTGTGCGCTCTGTAGGGTTAGGCGTTAAAACCGAAGCAATACCCTGAGACGGTACATCGCCGAGCGTCATAGCAAGACTCCATACAAGATATGTAACAAATATCCAAATGTACGTTGCCGTGCGATTCTCTTTAAACGGAACATTAATAAAAACAGCTGCCGTCATAACAAGAAGAGGGATAATTGACTTCAATATCATAGACTTAAACTTTCCGCGTTTACTTTTTGAACGATCTATCATACTACCTACAACCGGATCAAAAACCGCAGACAATATTTTGGCTACAAGAATAAGTATGCCGACAACCGCAATGTCAGCTCCTAAAATAGATGCATCAAATTCCGCTTGATATGAATTCAAAAGACCGACTATCGCCTGAAACCCGAAAAGGCCGAGCGAATATGCCGCAATTTCTTTAAAATTCATATGCTTCTCTGTTGTCGCTCCCAAAAAAATCATCCTCTCAATAAAAAATAATAAATAAATAATAATTGTTTTGCGTGCATTCGTCAATAAAAAGCACAGATTTTTTCGAGATTTTTATTCATTTTTATACTTCTTTTTTCAGTAAAGCAACAGCAAATTATTAATATGTTTATAAAACGCTAATTACCGAAGCGGTGGCTATAATCAAGCAGCATATTTTTCAACTCACTCGCAGCAACGCCGAGACTGACATTTTTATTTTCGGCAATACAAATCTGTCTTGACGAAATTTTCTCTTTTAAATTAAGTTTAAATATTTCGCCGCTTTCAAGATCGCTCTCTACAAGATTTTTCGGCAAAAAGCCTATACCGAGATTGTTTTTGACAAGAGGTAATATAAGATCGGCTGTCGCAACTTCAGTATCGGGAGCGTACTTCAGCCCGTTTTCGGCAAATATTTTGCTATAAAAATCATATGCCGAGCTACCTTTGCTAAGACTTATGAGAGGATGCTCTTTAAGCTCTCCAATGCCGATTATCTTTTCTTTCAAAAAAGCCATTTCTTTTCCGCAAACGGGTACATCGTTGAAATCTTTAATATTAACTATTTCAAACTCATCGTCATATTCAACCGGAGATGTTACGACCGCAAAATCAACAGAGCCGCTTTTAAGCGCGTTCATAGCCGCCGGCGTTGTGGAATTGTTTATCCTTATGCGAATATCCGGAAACTTCTTATGAAACGTATCAAGAACCGGAAGCAACACCTCGGACAGAGCAGTTTCGGTAGTGCCGATTGAAACAATGCCGCTTTTAAGTTCTTTTTGCATCAGGAGTTCTTTTTCTCCTGCTTCAATTTGTAAAATGGCAGGAACTATATGGGAATATAGGGTTTCACCCTCGGGTGTCAACTTAACTCCGCGACTTGTCCTACTGAATAGTACACATCCGAGTGTGTTTTCAAGATTTTTAACAGACCTTGATATATTGGGCTGATTATTATCAAGCTCAACCGCAGCTCTTGTGAAATTCTGATATTTCGCAACGTAATAAAAAATTTTGTAATATTCGTAATTTACCAACATTTAATTCCTCTCAATATAAAAATTACATATTAGCCATATCAACAATATATTTTAAATATAAATATGTATGTATTATAATAATAAAGATTGGGATTGTCAAACTTTGTTAGAGGACAGGTAAAATATGATTAAAACCAAAATGGCAAAAAGATTAAAATCTAATCAAATGTCAGACACCTTTACAAATGCAATTTTTCTGACTCTTTCCGGAGGATTTCAGGACGCTTATACATATCTTTGCCGCGGAAAGGTTTTTGCAAACGCTCAAACCGGAAATATCGTGCTTATGAGCACACATTTTTTTGAGGGAGAATTCGGGTTAATATTACATTATCTTATACCGGTAATTTCTTTTATATTCGGGATATGCGTTGCCGAAATACAGCATATTTTCTTTAAAAATTACAAAAAGATACATTGGCGTCAAATAGTTTTAGCATTTGAAATAGTTATACTTTTGGCCGTCGGTTTTATCCCGATTAACTTAAACATACTCGCTAATGCTCTTGTTTCTTTTGTGGCGGCAATGCAGGTTCAAACATTCCGCAAGTTGCGCGGGAACGCCTATGCAAGCACAATGTGCATCGGCAATATGAGAAGCGGCGCGGAAGCTTTGTGCGGCTATTTTAAAACACGTAAAAAAATACTGCTTATAAAGGCAATTGAATATTTCAGCATTATATTCATGTTTGCTGTAGGTGCCGGATTCGGTAGTCTTGCGGCAGACAGATGGGGCATACGCTCGATTTGGTTTTCATGTGCATTTTTGTTTATAAGCTTTATCATTATGTTTATCCGCCTTGAAATTGAAGAAGAAAAAGAAGAAGAACTTGAAAAGGCTGTTGAAAACGAATTCAAATAAAATTTAAGCAGGCAAAGCATTTAGGCCTTGCCTGCTTTTTTTACTGTTTCTTTGCAGCGTTTTTCATATGCAGTTCTTTCATACCCTCAACCTCGTCGCAAATTGATTTTAAATTGCATGTGTTGCAATCAAGAAGCACATTGTCAAGTATGTGATTCAGAGCATCGGTTGTTTGCCTTACTTTATCACAAATCATACCGAGTTCATTAAAACGGTCGAAATCGGTAATAAATATTATCTGCACACTCTTCACCATAGGGAATTTAAGATAAGCCTTAATAAGCGATGAGCCGTAGTCCGAGAATGTCACACCGTTTTTTACCGCTTTTTTGCTGACTCTTATCTGCTCCCGCATATTAAAAGCAGATGCTCTTGTCATAAATTCCTCAGGGCAAAAGCTATATTTAAGACGTTCGAGTTCTTTTATCTTATCAAAAGCCGATTGCTCTTCCCCAATATCTTTGATTTCAAGAAAAACTATTTTTCCGAAACAACAATCAGACCTTATTTCCGGAATATCTTTTCCGTAAAGATATGTGCAATTGTCAAACTTTATACTGTCGCTCACCGCAACCGTGCTTACACACGGCTTTTGACATCCGCCGAGTTCATACGCCGTTTCTTTCAATAAAAGTATTGAATTGTCTTTTTTTATTTTAAGCGTCGGTTCACTATAAGAAAACCTTTTGGCGTTTTCCGGCAAAAGGTTTTTTATTTGCCCGATAAGCTTGTCATAAAGTTTCATTAAAGTTTTTTGTCCTTTTCAAGCGAATCATAATGTTTGCCGAGCGCATCATATATCTTACGAACAAGTTTCATATCGAGATTGAAAAAATAGATGCAAAATGTGAGCACAAAAAGCGCTGCAAGAACGATTAAAATTATAATTAAAGCTTTCATTTATGCCATCCCCTTTTGCCTTGCATACTCGGCAGCACCAAGCGCGCCCATAAGCTGAGGGTCTATTGGAAGGTCAACAACCTTAATTTTCAGAACGTGCTCAATAGCACGCTTGAGACCTTCGTTTTTAGCACAACCGCCGGTAAGCGTTATACTGTCGGTAGCACCTGCTTTTTTTGCCATAACAAAACAACGTTTGGCAACTGCGAGCTGAATACCTGCCGCTATCTCATCCATGGGTTTGCCCTCGCCTACAAGAGAAATTACCTCCGACTCAGCAAATACAGTGCATTGTGCCGTTATAGGAATAGTATTTTTGGCTTGGAGAGACAATTTACAGAAATCCGGAAGTGACATTTCAAATGCGTTTGCCATCGCCTCAAAAAAGCGCCCTGTGCCTGCGGCACATTTATCATTCATTGCAAAATTCTTAACCGTACCGTCGGTGTCTATTGCAATGCCCTTTACATCCTGACCGCCGATATCTATAATCGCCTTTACACTCGGGTCTGTAACATGTACACCCATTGCGTGGCAACTGATTTCAGATATATTTTCGTCGGCAAACGGAACTTTATTTCTGCCGTAGCCGGTACCTATAAGATACGTAAGATCCTCTGGAGAAGACAGTTCCGGGACTTTCGATATAGCCTCACCGAGAGCAAGCTCGGCACTCTTCACCGGATTTATTTTACTTCTTACGGTAGCATCGGCAATAATTTTACCGTTTTCATCTAAAATTACACATTTTGCATACGTTGAACCAACGTCGCATCCGCCAAAATATTTCATAAACACTCTCCTATCTTTTTACCAAGCCATTGTATCGTCGAAATCAACCAGCGTCGGGTCAACGGGTTCTTCCTGAAGAACAGTTGTCATATATTTATTGATCTGCTCACGCATATCGCGACGCGAAACGGTTCTTGGATCCATAAGGTCCTGATCAACCCAAATGAAATTGATATTTCTTTCTCTTGCCTGGTCATCAAATATGCCGTTAAGACCATCCATTCCCTTGCATGAAATCTGATTATACATTATTACGGTATCGGCATTATATTCATCGCAAATGCGCCAAAGTTCATCAAGTACGTTTTGATAACCGCCCTTGGTATGCTTACGCATTGTGGTGCGCTGAAGAGTTTTTGCATATGTGGCAAGCGATCTTTCTTTATCCTCGGTATCGTACATTATATAAGATATCATCGTCTCCATATCCATAACAACATTTATGCCCCAGCAATTTTCGAGCCAATTTGCAAGACTCGTATAATAGTTTGCAGGACACGACCAAACTATAGCTCTGTGCCGCATTTCCTTGGAAACATGTTCTTTTCTCTCATAGCCTTTCATCATAAGCTTATTAACCTTTTTATCGGTTTTAATAAATATCTTATCGATTCCGCCGGAGAGATGGAAGTAAAAAAGTCTGTACAGCCAAAATGTGGCACCGGTCATCTGAGGATAATCGGTTTTGTTGACATCCCATTTTTGCAGCTCATATTCAAGCTGTTTGTTGTATATCTTCATAGCGGAAAAATATGCGTCCCAGTCAAACTTTTCGCCTGTCTGTTCCTCGATAAATCTGATGCAAGATTTAACCTCGTCAACGGCATATTTCTGTACTTCTTCTTCGGTGTATCTAAGCGGAACATTAACAACATGAGACGGAAGATTAAAACGCCTGTCGATATATGACGAGTTCATTGTTGAGCCGTCGCACGGCATATTGCATGATAAAAAGCATTTACCGAACATCGGGTAATCGTCGTTTATTGCCACGCCTGCCTCCGCGGAGGGAAGAGGACAAACATCGGCGGGAACGCCGTAACTCTCGGTTATATCAAGATACGGCGGCGTTATGTTTTGATCAACCATCGATGATAAAAAAATCGGTATAGTCTGTACGGGAACACCATATAAGTTCGGGAAACCCGCCATTATTTCAAAAGAGAAAAGTTCATCCATACAAACTGTTTTATCTGAAAATTTGTCATTCGGATGAAAATGCTTATCATGTTTAAAAAGCATATGTATCATATTACATGTATGCTTAATCATCGCGTTAAAATGAAGATGTGCTATACGAAGGTGTGTTCCGCGCGTACCCTCCGTATGACGGTCTATCCACGCAGGAGCCGCGAGATAACTTGCCATCCAGCGATAATTCCACAGACCCTTTATCGTCGACACGGGTGCTTTTAAAACCATAACTATCATATCTTTCCAAGTTATGAGCCAACGATAGTAATCATACATAGTGTCTTTAAGCCCACGCCACTCGCGGTGCTTTAAAAGTCCGGTCTTATCTTCATGCAACAGACCGAGATTTTTAGGCTGATTTGCCACGTTACTTCGCCTCCTTTGCTTTTTGAATATTCTTAATTTCAAGGCTTTCTACAAATGCCTGAACACGAGTTCGTAGCTGACCAGATGCACTTGCCGTATACTGTCTGTCAACCGAAACCGACGGAATTCCGAATTCATTTGTTATTATATGTGATGCAAGTGCCCTTTCGTATCCCCAGTATTCACAAAACTTTATCTGCTCATATATTACACCGTCTGCGTGATACGTGTTTACAAGGTCACGAACATAGGTTTTTCTGCCTTGCACCTTTTCCTTGCTCATATAACGTGGACATTGGCATGTTTCCATATAATGCAATACAATCTGAGATAAGACATCATCGGTATCGTTAAGTTTTATTTCTTCTCTGCCGGGAAGCGAACCGAAGCAAAAGCGATCGGCAACTACAAGAGCACCGGATTCTTCAATAAGCTTTGTGAAATCCGGATCGTCCATTTCAGAACCCACAACAACAACTTTAGCACGATAATTTTTCTTTTCGTCAGGAACCCTTGTTTTAAGCTCCTCTGCGGTTTCTCTGAGCTTGTCGATTATCAAATACTTGGGGCAACAATATGTAACAAGATTTATAACGTGAAATTCATATCCCGTTATTCGCGGATTTTCCTCTTTGCGATATTCACCTATTTCTGTTATGAGACGACAAACTTCGTTATGCTCTTCAACAGCTTTACGAAGCATATCATCGCTTGTATCAACACCGTAAACATCATGTAGCTTATCGAGCACCTTGACTCTCATCTGCTCTGTATAATGCCTGACTGTATGCGGCTCAATTTTAAAAGGAATATCGGCAATGGAAACGAAGAATTTATCGTTTTGTACAAGATTCAAAAGCATAAAATGCTCATATGTACGATTCATTTCCGAGCATGATTCCGAGCCTATAAGAGCGGAAAGAAAATTATAACCGCCTTCAATACCGCGCTCCAAAAGAGCCTTGGAATATCCGCACAGGTACGAACTGAGATAATAAGTTGCAATATCCATAGAACCTGTTCTCGGAGCTCTGAGTCTTACCGAAAAACAATTATCGACATTGAGCAGAACTTCCGGGATATGATAGCAGGTATACGCAATCGCTTTTTTGCCATCGCTTATTGCCCGCTGCACAAGTTCATTGTTTGCCTCCTGAAGCAGATTCTCAAAATAAATCAGATGTTTCAGATCTTTCATTACAGCACCCCTATTTTAGTTAAAGTCTCCCGTACTCCCTTTACCACCGGTGAAGATTCCGGCAAATTAAATACATTTTCGCCCTGTATATCAAACATAGCGAGATTTGTATCATTCGGAATATAACTGAGAACTTCAACACCGTCGATATTAATATAATCCTTTAAAGACTCGTCCGTCATACGATTAACTATTGCACCGATTTTATCATACATAACAAGATCATCGGCAACACCTTTTATTGTTTTTATTACTTGGCAGCCTTTTTTGCTGGGATCCGTTATTAAGATAAGATGCGTTACTCTCTCCATAACACGTCTGTTAATTTGCTCTATTCCCGCCTCACCGTCAATAACAACATAGTCAAATTCGTCGGAAAGTATGGAGATAACCTCTTTAAGATATGAGTTTATTTTACAATAGCACCCCGCGCTCTCGGGTCTTCCAACAGCAATAAACGAATATCCGTCTGTCTCGACAAGAGCATCGAAAATACGGTACTTGGCTTCGCCTAAAAGCTCAACGGCTCCTCTGGTATCGCCCTCGTCCACGGAAGCTATAATCTCTTTACGAATATCATCAATGGTCATTTTGACGTCTATTCCGAGAGCGGTCGAAAGACCTACTGCCGGATCGGCATCTATGGCAAGTATCTTTTTATCGGGATACTTTTCTGTAAGGCACCTGACGATAGTAGCCGATAATGAAGTTTTGCCTACACCGCCTTTGCCCGCAACTGCAATAATTGTTGATTTACTCATTTCACATCACCGAAAAATATTATACATCTTTGTTTTAAAGTGTGCAATAAAAATTGTTAACATTTTGACAACTTTTTCTTAAAAAGAGCGGTGTTGTTAAACACCGCTCTGAAATACGGAACTGAAATCATTCCGAAATCTCAACCGATTCCGAACTAAAGATATCAGACCAATGCGAATAGTATTCAAGCTGCTTTAAAAGCTTTCGCGCCTGAATATACGCATATGCTTTTTTATGGAAATGATCAAGCTCTTTTGACGCTTCTTTAAGTGCCGCTGATTTTGAACGTATTTCTTCTTTTGTAGACTCGCTCATTGCATTTGCGGCGTTGTATTTATCCATCGAGGGCTCTGATATTCCGTAAAGCTCTTCTACCGAATGAGACAAAAGCTCTTTTGCTTTTTCGGTTTTCTTTATCATTTTAGGGTCATTAAAACGATCTTTTTCGTTTATAACAATTTGAAGAGCTTTCATTTTATTTTTAAGCTTTCTCTTCTCCTTGCCCTTTACGATGTCTATTCTGTCACGACAAATCTCGAGTTCGTTTACTGCATCGGCATAAATATTTTTGGCTTCTTCAAGCTCACCCTCCGACAAGCATTCTGTCGCATAATCTTCAAGTGCCGCCCTAATTTTAAGAACGGAAATATGTGCCTCGTGTTCCTCTTCTGTCAGAGTGTACATTGTAATAAACGGAATTAGTGAAATTATATATCCCACCGCCGCAAGAGCAATCATACCTTTTGAAAGCGGCTCTCTGAAAGACACATTGTAAAGGTCATCGTAATTATTTACAAGGCCGTAATGATTTTGCATTATTATCGTCTGTATAAGATAAGTTACACCCATAGAAACAAATGTTCCGATTATACCTACAAATTGACTCATAAGCCCTTCAAGGCGCTCCCCCGTCTTGTATTGCTGATAATCAAGCACATCGGCATTCATAGCACCATCGGTTATAAGCGTAAATGTCGAGAAAAACCCCCTAAGCCATATAAAAACAAACAGCACCCATATTTGCTCTATAAAAACATACATACCGGCAAAGCAGAAAACAGAACAAACAACATACATAATGAACAAATTGCGTTTACCGATTTTTCTTATCAAAAAAGGAGACAAAAGCATAGCCGGTGTTGCAGCTGCTCCGATAATTGTTGTAAGAGTGCCGTTTAAAACGCCCTGTTGTTCCGTTGTAAGACCTAAAGTATCTTTAATACCGTAATAAAAATACCATGTTGTAACATTGCCGACGCCAGCCTGTAAAAGAATAAACCATGAAGTTATTGAGCGCGCCCACTGGTACTTATTCTGGATACCTGCTCCGATTCCTTGGAAAAACGGTACTTTAGGGGAATAATCCTTGGATACAATTATACGTTCTTTAGTTCCGGCATAACTGAAAATTCCCAAAAGAGCACCACCTATGCCAAAAACAGGCATAATTACGCGATAGGCATTTATATGCTCGAGTCCGCCGGCAAATCCGGCAACTATCGGTACAACAAAGCCCATTACCGAAGGTGCCAAAGAGTATATAAATGTCGATATTGTTATAACATCCGCACGCTCCGTCGAATTCGGGCTCATAACCTGCACAAGAGTTGTATACGCTTGGTCGTAAAACGGATAACAAAGCTGGAGCATCATATAGGTAATAAACAGCGACCATAGTTTTCCGTCATAACTCATACTTTCAAACGGTAAAAAAGCAAACACCGTGGTTACAACTGCCGACGGTATACCGGCATAGATAAGATACGGTCTGAATTTACCGTTTTTACTACGCGTATTATCAATTATCATACCGCGAAGCGGACCTAAAAACATACCAATTACCGTTGCAATCAGATTGAGCTTTACAAGATCTCCGTTTTTAAGTCCTAACGCAGCTCCGGCAAGAAGGCTTGTCGCCGAAAGTCCGATATACGAGACCGTGTACAATACAAATTTGACTCCGATACCGCCTATCGAATAAGACAATATCTCCTTATACGGTATATACCGGCCCTCAGGCGGATTTTTCCAATGCTCTTTTACCGATTTTAAAACATTACCGACTTTATTCTTTGACTTCTCCATAAAAAGCTCCCTAACACTCTTCTTGTTTTTGGCATAATGCACAAAATACCATTACAGTTTAAATGAAATATATTAAATTGTCAATAGAGATATCCGCCGCAGAGTTGCATTTAGACTTACAGGTAAAAAATCATAAAATAAAAGCGCATAAAAGCATTTACAATATACAGAGGGATAAAGTATAATACCAATGATGTTTCAAAGAGAGGGATTTGGAAAAATGAAAAAGACACTAAACGGGAAATGGCAATTCAGAAAAGTCGGTGATAAGCTATACAAGGAAGCCACCGTACCCGGCTGCAACTATCTTGACCTGATGGCAAACGGAGATATTCCGGACCCATTTATCGGCCTTAATGAAAAGGATGTATACTGGGTCGGCGAAACAAATTGGGAATACAAAAAGACTTTTGAAATAACCGAAGAAGAATTAAACTGTGATGATATACTTCTGACCTGTGAAATGCTTGATACAATATGTGATGTTTTTGTAAATAATATGCTTGCTTTTTCCGCTAGGAATTGTTTTAAAGCTTACAGCGTATCAATAAAAGAACGTCTTGATAAGGGTGAAAACGAAATAAGAATATTGTTTCGTTCCCCGGTAAATTATGTTAAAGAAAAATACAAGTCCTGTCCTACTCCCGTAAATTCAAACGGTCAGAACGGTATTGTTCATATACGTAAACCGCAATGCCATTTCGGTTGGGACTGGGGTCCCGTATTGCCGTGCAGCGGTATAACAAAGGAAATAAGTCTTGAGTTTGTGAACGGTGCAAAAATTGAATATCTTTTTGCGTCACAAGCGCTCAATGCCGACGGTACTGCCGTTATCTCCGTAAGAGCCGATATAAAGGCATATAAAGATTACGAATGTTCGTTAAAGGTTGTATTGCCGGACGGCAGCACACTTGAAAAAAGCGGCACAGAAGCTGACTTTACAATAACCGATCCCGAGCTTTGGTGGACATACGAATTATCCGGCAAAGCCGAGCAGCCGTTGTACGAAATAAGTGCAGCAGTAGTATCCGGCGGCAAAGAAGTCGATTTCACTTCTAAAAAAATAGGAATCAGAAAAATTGAATTAAACAGAGAAAAAGATGAATACGGAAGAAATTTCCAATTCAGATTAAACGGTGTCCCTCTTTTCATCAAGGGCACAAATTACATACCGCCCGACAGCTTCATTACACGGTTTACTTCCGACAAGCTCGAATATTTAATTGACACAGCCCTGTTTTCAAATATAAATATGATACGCATTTGGGGCGGCGGATACTACGAAAGCGACGAATTTTATAATCTCTGTGACAAAAAAGGAATACTTGTTTGGCAAGATTTTCAATTCGCCTGTCAAGCCTATCCGTTCTTTGATAATGACTTTCTTGACAATGTAAAAGAAGAGGTTAAATACAATGTAAAACGCCTCTGTCATCATCCCTCTCTCGCTGTATGGAACGGCAACAATGAAATTGAAGATATGCATATGGCTTGGGTACATATGCAAAAGTATGTCAAATGGACCGAGAAATTCTTCTATCATATACTTGAACCCGAAATAAGAAAATATGACAAAAACACTCCATACACACCCGGTTCGCCTGTAGGTGAATCTCATAACGTCGGAGTAGAAAGCGACAATGTAGGCGACACCCATCTGTGGGGCGTATGGCACGGTTTGAAGCCGATGAATTATTACCGCAAACGTATGACACGTTTTTGCAGCGAATTCGGCTTTGAAAGCCTGCCTGATATGAAGGCTATCGAAAAGTTTGCAAAGCCTTCCGACTACTCCCTTTCGAGCGATGTGTTTAAGTCTCACCAAAAATGTGCCAACGGCAATGACAAAATGATATATTATATAGCATCTAGGTTTAATTTACCAAAGGAGTTCAAGGATTATGTCTATTTGTCACAGGTAACGCAAAACGAATGTATCGCAGATGCCACCGAACATTGGCGCAGAAACAAGGGCAGATGCAACGGTTCAATGTATTGGCAGTTTAATGACTGCTGGGGTGTATGCTCTTGGTCAAGTCTTGATTACTATGGCAATTACAAAGCCTTACAATACGGTGCAAAGCACTTTAACGCGCCGCTCAGCATATCGATTGAGAATACAAGCGACTATATACGTGTTTTTGTGCTGAATGATTTAAACGAAAGCAAAACAGTTGATGCGGAATATGAAATATTTGATTTTGAAAACGGAACTCTTGAAACAAACAAAAAAACATTAACCGTCGGTGCCGTAAAAAATTCAGTTGTTTTTGATTTAAATGTTCCGTTCATTTGCTCGGAATACGATAAAAAAAGAACAGGCATTGCAGTAAGACTTTATGAGAACAGTGCCCTTATTCAGCAAAAAGCTGTTCTTTTCTGCCGCGAAAACGAGCTTCACTTGCCAAAAGCCAAGCTTAAAACCGCTTTTGAGGAAACGGCAGACGGATTGAATGTTACTGTGTCATCCGACAAATATGCTCGCCTAGTCAAAGTTGAAAGCAGCAAAAGCACTTTGCCGTTCAGCGATAACTTTTTTGATCTGCTTCCGGGTCAGAAAAAAACTGTAACGATTAAAAAAGACACGTCTATTTCAACTACCGAGCTCAGAAACAGTATTACGACATACTCCCTCTCGGACATACCGTTCAGTAATAATAAGCTTGATACAAAGTTTAAACAGCTCAAGGTCTTTTTATCACCGACAAATATATCAAACGCTATATACCACGGCAGACTTACAAAGGATGCCGAAATTACCGAATAAGCTAAAAAAAGAGTCTCAACGGTTGCTATAAGCAATCATTGAGACTCTTTTTATTCAAGAACAATTTTAAAGCATAACGGCAAGGTCGTTTGCGGAATTTCCATAAGTTTAAGTTCCATATATTTTTCGGTTCGGCTGATTATTATCGGTGAGTGATTACCGAGGAGCTTTACCGAATATACAATTGCGTCCTGCGCTATCTTTTTAAAGTTCTTAATTCTTATTACACCGTCATGTGTCGGTTTCATTTGGAAAACGTAAACCGCTCCGTCCTTATATGTAAAACGAAAATCATTTTCGGTATACTTTTTTGTCTTATTATCCTTAAAGGACCCGTCCTTTGTATTGACTTTTCCTTCGCCGAAGGTTTTCCACGGAACCGTATCGTATATCCCCTCACCGTTAGTCTTCAGCCAATCGCCGATTTCATTCAAAACCGCAGTTTCTTCATCTGTAATCGTGCCGTCGGGTTTCGGGCCGACATTTAAAAGCATAACGCCGTTTTTACTTACAATATCGATTAAATCGCATATAACATGGTATGCCGACTTAAACTTGTTATTTTCGGTATATCCCCATGAATTTTTTGCTATTGAAGTGCAGGTCTGCCACGGTACGGGCGAAATATCTGTCAAAGCTCCCCGTTCAACGTCAAACGTAGCACTTCCCGGAGCAAAAGCCTGAAGCTTATAATTTATCGTAACTTCAGTTCCCCATTCTGCGGCACGGTTATAATAATATGCCGCAAATTTCTTTAAATACGGTTTAAACGCCCTGTTATGTATCCACCAATCGAAGTAAACAACTTTCGGCTTGTATTTATCTATCAGCTCACATATGCGGACAAGCCAATCTTTTAAGAAATCCTCCGTCGGAGGTACAGAACGGCAGTTTGATGCCGTTACACCCATTTTATCGGATGACAGCTCCCTACAATAATAAGCAGGTCCGTAAAAGTCGGCATATCTTTCATTGCACACATCGCTGTCAAATGTTCTGCCCATATTCATAAAGAAATAATGTTCGGCACGATGGTTTGACGCACAAAAGGCAAGTCCGACATTTTCCACAGCCGTTTTCAGTTCTCCGAGAACATCTCGTTCCGGTCCCATATTTACACTGTTCCAACGGTTAAACTCGGTATTATACATGGCAAAGCCATCGTGATGTTCAGCAACCGGCATTACGTATTTTGCGCCGCTGTTTTTAAAAAGCTCCGCCCACTTTTCGGGATTGAAGTTTTCGGCTTTGAACATCGGTATAAAGTCCTTATATCCAAAGTCCTTTTGATTACCGTACTTTTCACGGTGGTGCCGATATGCCGGCTTTGATTTATCATACATCTCACGCGAATACCACTCATTGCCGAATGCAGGTACGCTGTAAATTCCCCAGTGAATAAAGATTCCAAATTTAGCATTCTTATACCATTCCGGTGTTTTATGTTTACATAAAGATTGCCAACTGTCGGTATAAGGTCCCGATTCGATAACGTAATCAATTTGTTTTAAATAATCCTTTTCTGTCATAATTTTTCACCCCCAAAAAATCTCATTGCTCAATATAATACTTTTATGTGAGAGAATCACTATCCTGCGGAAGTGTTTTTTTCGACGAAGAAACGATGTTATTTTTTTGCTCGGGACTTATATTTTCCGCCTGTTCCAAAAGATCGAGGCGGCGATTTATCTTCTTTTGGTTTTCAAGAACAAGATCCATCTTTCTGTGCAAATCATCGATTATAAGTTCACTTTTTAAATTGACTTTAAAATCATTTTCCGCACGCTCTCTGTCCTTGGACTCCTGCCTGTTTTGGCTCATCATAATAAGCGGAGCCTGTACTGCCGCAATACAAGAAAGCACTAAATTCAAAAGGATAAACGGATATGCGTCAAAAGCCTTATCTTTAAGTACTATATTCAGAACCATCCAAATAACCATTATAGCTATAAAGCTGAATATAAACGCCCAACTTCCGGCAAAACGCGCAACAGCATCCGCCGCACGCTGACCGAAAGATAGTTTGTCGGTTTTATCCGAATCCTTAGAAAGCTCGGTGTTGATAAGCTGATGTATCAGTTCCTCATCCGTAAATTCCTTATCCGTAACGTCAAGCAATTCCTTTACTATTCTGCGACGCTCTTTTTTGTTGCTCATAATTTTTAACCCCTTTCACGTTTTCATATATTAATTATACTAAACACCTGTTACGATGCAAGAATTTCTCAACAATCAAAAACCAAACAAGCTTTTTTGGGAAATACAACAATATATTCCAAAAAGCTAATTACTTTCGCGCAACAATAATTATTATTTTATCACATCTTACTTTCAGATTCTACAAAAACAAAAGCTAATAAAACTAAAAAAGGATTTAGCTTATGCTAAATCCTTTTATGGTCGGAGTGACAAGACTTGAACTTGCGGCCCCTAGACCCCCAGTCTAGTGCGCTACCAACTGCGCCACACCCCGATAAATCGTATGCTTTTTTACTGCCCGAATATATTAACATAATACGGGGGATTTTGCAAGCCCTAAATTATATTTTTTATTTTAAATCCGATTACCTTTTTTTCTTCCGCATAATTAAAATTATAACTGCGGCAATAATAACAAGAGCCAATGAAACTATCAGCGATATGATAAGCGCTTTACGGCTTTTGGAAGAATGTTTTACCGGAGTACCGGCAGAAGTTTCGTCCGGCAATACATTGTTAATGTCTTCGGCAATCGACTCAGGTGAAAAATATGAATCATTACTTGAAAAATCGGTACTTTCCCTAACAGAATCTGTATTCTTACCGTCCGCAACAACAGATGTGTCAACACTGTTTTTATCAGACAAAGCATTAAACGAAATAGCAGGAGAAACCGACTTTTCGTTGGCTATGAGGGACGAATTTACATCATACAGTCTATACTCGGATACCGAAAAATCCGACAATGTAACTTTGTCACCGCTCGACGAAAACTTTATTGTTGCCAAATTTTCCCCATTACTTAAAGCGTTGGCCGAGGCAAAAACGAAACGAACAGTATTGCCTTTATTTTGATAGTCCGGATTTATAAGCATCATACACCTTTCGGAGTCCGTCGAATAATCAACAAGTTTAAGCTTGTCGCTGTTATATACTAAATTCATACTGCCGCCGCATACCTCGTTACCGTTATCGATAAATCCAAGATAAACCGTATATTCGTTACTTACGGTTTCAACTATATTTACGGATGCGGTATTATCCACCGCAAAGGCACAAAAAGAAAATGTACAAAGCATAATTGCAACAAGCAAAACAGAAACAGTCTTTTTCATTATATCACCACATTTATAATAGCATAAATTTTTCAAAAAAATACAAAAAGAAGAAGTCTGCCCGAATTAACGAACAGACTCAGCGAAACATATATATTTAATTTATGTTAAAATTATGCCTGCTCTTCTTTCATCTTTGCAAAGCACTCGCTACAATAAACAGGACGATCATCTTTGGGCTGGAAAGGAACCTTTGCCTCGCCGCCACAGCGTGCACAAGTTGCTGTGTACATCTGTCTATCGCCTTTAGCAGCGTTCTTTCTTGCATCGCGGCAAGCCTTGCATCTCTGGGGCTCGTTTACAAAGCCTTTTTCAGCATAGAACTCCTGCTCACCTGCTGTAAAAACGAACTCTTTACCGCATTCCTTACAAATAAGGGTTTTGTCTTCGTACATTTTGCTACCTCGCTTGAAAAAAATTATTTTTACCCTAAGCGGAATTGCACCGCCGCAAAAATGCTCTCCTAATGAGAAAAGGGCTTTTGATGAAGTATTAATTACCGCCTTAGTTATACTTCTTCAGCTTTCGCCTAACCCTTTGAAGCGCATTGTCAACGGATTTGGATGAAGAACCGAGTTTTTGGGCTATTTCGCCGTAGCTTAACCCGCTAAGGAATAATTTTAAAATGCTGCGTTCTCTTTCGGAAAGCTGTGTTTCGATAAAGCCAAAAAGCCTGTCACATTCCTCTTTAACAACAAGACCGTCATCATAAGAAAGCTCCGGCACAGATAAAAGCTCTGTTTCCAAAGGAACCAAAAGGTCACGACGCACACTCTTGCCGCCTGACGCTTTTTTTACAGCCGAAATGATTCTGTTACGTATGCAAACCGAGGCATAAGTTCTGAATGACGCGCCACAATCAGTTTTATAGGAACGCGCGGCAGACAAGAGCCCTATCATACCCTCCTGAAAAAGATCGTCGGAATCGACGCCGACAGCTCCGGAAAACTTAGAAGCCTCACGACGCACATCGGGAATCATTTTTGATACAAGCAGAGATAAAGCTTCATTATCGCCTGAAGATGCCAGCTTGACCAACCTCAGAAGATCATCATTATCAGTCAAAACAGGCACACCCCTTGGCTAATCATTGCTAATAAAACTGCAAGCTTAATTATTATAGCATATTTTAAGCATTTGTCAACCACACTTTTTGTGTACATTACACAACGCGAGCAATAATGACAAATTTTACATATAAAATAACACGCCGCGACAAATGCGACGTGTTATTTCAATTATTTAAAGTAAAAAACATTAAGCAAAACCGTAAGTGTTGTTGCCACCATAAGCACAGCCAATACTATGGCTATAACACGAACGGCCCATTTCTTTTGCATCATTTTCAGAATCTTCCTTTAATTCTTAATACCGAGTATTTTTTCCATATCGTCGCTTATCTTATCGGTAACAGTCTTAGCCTCATCGCGCGTGTTGCCTACTGCCGTAATATAAATCTTTATCTTCGGTTCTGTTCCCGACGGGCGAACTATTACGCTGTTGCCGCCCTCAAGGGTGTATGCAAGCACATTTGATTTCGGCAGAGTAATCTTAGCCTTCTCGCCTGTCTTAAGATTTGTCTCGATGCTTGCCTCATAATCCGAAGATGTTACGACATCCATACCCGCAATATTTTTAAGGCCGTCAGCGCGAAGTGAATCCATCATTTCAGCCATCTTTTTCATTCCCGCGGCACCTTCAAAGCCGAAATTGAGAAGAGTATTAAGATAAAGGCCGTACTTCTTGTATATGCTCTGCATAAAGTCATAAAGACTCATACCTTTAAGCTTATAGTATGACGCCATTTCGCATACAAGCATTGAAGCGACGACGGCATCCTTATCTCTTGCATGTGAGCCGCGGAGATAGCCGTAGGATTCTTCCATACCGACTACAAAACGGTCAGCCTCATTTTTACTTTCAAGCTTTGTAACAAGCTCTCCTATATATTTAAATCCGGTAAGCAAGTTTGCCGTAGTTGCGCCGTGGGCAGCAGCAATGGCCGAGATAAGCGGTGAAGTAACTATTGTTTTAACAACAACAGGAGCTTTCGGAAGTTTATTTTGCTCAGTAAGAGTTTCAAGCAAATATTCTGTAAACATTGCTCCCACTTCGTTACCGGTCATAAGCTTATATTCGCCGTCGTCAAGCACAGCAATGCCGAGTCTGTCGCAATCGGGATCGGTTGCAACAAGAAGGTCTGCCTTTTTTGTTTTTGAAAGGTTTATTGCGCACTCAAAGGCCTGTTTGATTTCGGGATTGGGATACGGGCAGGTCGGGAAGTTTCCGTCGGGCAATTCCTGTTCAGGAACAACGGTTACATCCTCAACACCTATCATTTTAAGGATTTTGCGGACAGGCTTGTTTCCGGTGCCGTTAAGCGGAGTATAAATTACCGAGAGTCCCGCTTTTTCACATATGCCGGGATTGACTCTTGCTTTCAGCACTTCGGTAAAGAACGACTCATAAACCTCATCGCTGATATATTCAATTTTTCCGCTCTTGACGCATTCTTCGAAGTCGGCGGTTTTAACGCCCGAGAACATATCAACACGGCTTATAAACTCATAGGTTTTGGCGGCGGCTGCATCGGTCATCTGATAGCCGTTTGGGTCGTAGCACTTATAGCCGTTGTACTTTGAGGGATTATGACTTGCGGTTATGATTATGCCCGAGCTGCAATGAAGCTTGCGAACCGCATATGACAGCATCGGAGTCGGTACAAGTTCACGATAGATATATACCTTAATACCGTTAGCGGCAAGCACCGAAGCCGCGGAACGTGCAAATACATCCGATTTTATACGCGAATCATAGGCAATGGCAACGCTCGGCTCTTTAAACTCGCTGTTAAGATAATCCGAGAGGCCCTGTGTTGCCTGATTAACGGTATAAACATTCATTCTGTTTGTACCGGCTCCTATAACTCCGCGCAGACCTGCCGTACCGAATTCAAGATTTTTATAAAATCTGTCGAGAATCTCATCCTGATTTCCCTCAACTGATTTAAGCTCCGGAATAAGGTCTTTATCATTCACGGCTTTTTCGCACCATAATTTATAAAGAGAGTTAATATCGTTCATAATAATACCTCCTTAGAATTCATCACTTATATTATAATATCTTTTTTTATCAAAGTAAATAACAACATTTGTGAAAACTCACGTTATATGTTACAATTAATACCGAACTTTTGCAGAAATAAAAAGAGTGGTTATAATGCTTGATAAAATGCTGAAATCTCCTTCTGTATGGGAAAAATTAAAAGGTGCCGACCTTCCGATAGTTTGCTACGGAACCGGAAACGGCGCCGATAAAATATTTGACGAATTTGAAAGACTGGGTATAAAAATATCTGCCGTTATGGCAAGTGACGGATTTGTCAGGGACAGAAGCTTCCGTGGATTTAAAGTTAAAAGTCTCTCTGACTGCGAAAATGAATTCAGCGATTTTTACTGTGTAATATGCTTCGGTTCTCAGCTTAAATCGGTCATCGATAACATTAAAAGCGTTGCAGCAAAGCACAAAACTTTTGTACCGAGCGTGTCGGTTTACGGAAACGGCATAGCAAACAGAGAATTTTTTGAACGCAACAAAAGCCGCATCTGTAACATTTATTCGCTGCTTGCAGACGAAAAATCCAAAGATGTGTTTTTTAAGTTTGTCAATTTTGAATACAGCGGAGGCTTAGACATACTTCTATCCTGCGAGAGCGATAAAGAAGAAGTGTTTAGCGATATATTAAGGCTCGGCAAAAATGAAGATTACCTTGATCTCGGTGCTTATAACGGCGACACAATAAAGGAATTTTTGTATTTCTCCGGCAACGAATACGGCAGTATAACAGCTGTCGAACCTGCTCCGCGAAATTTTAAAAAGCTTATGGAATACACAAAAAGTATGAGCAATATAACTCTTGTGAACAAGGGCATTTGGAGCGGAGAATTGACTATGGGTTTTGCGAGAAAAGGCGGCAGAAATTCATATCTTTTAAATGCCGCACAAGCAAAGACAGATACTGTTTCGGTGGATGAAATTTCAAAGAGTGAAAGCATTTCATATATAAAAGCGGATATCGAAGGAGCGGAAAGCGAAATGCTTGACGGAGCCGAAATTACGCTAAAAAGATTGAAGCCCAAACTCAACATTGCGGCATACCACAGAATCGAAGATATATTTATTTTGCCCGAAAAAATACTCGAGGTAAATCCCGAATATAAAATATACTTCAGACATCATCCGTACATTCCCGGATGGGATACAAATTTCTATTGTGTTTAAACAATTTAATTTTGTTCTTTTGCCAAAAGCAGCCTGTATATCATATGACATACGGGCTGCTTTTGATTTTATTTTTGATTTTTCGTTTTTCTCAAGTAATCTTCAAGAATTATAACTGCAGAAACAGCGTCAACAACCGCCTTACGCTTTTTACCACGGGTGTTTGTGGCGTTCAGCGCATTATGCGCCGAAACGGTAGTCAATCTCTCGTCTTCAAAATCTATCGGAAGATTAATCCTTTCTGAAATAAGCTCTGCCAGTTGCCGACAAGCCTCGGCACGAAAGCCCTCTGAACCGTCCATATTTTTCGGAAGCCCCAATACTATTTTTTCAGCCTTCTTTTCTGTGGCTATTTCAGTTATCTCATCTGCCAACGCGCCGCTGTCGCGCTCGACAATAACCTTAACAGGTGACGCCAACATACCGAATTTATCGCAAACGGCAATTCCGGTTCTGACATCGCCGTAATCAACCGAAAGTATTACCATGGTTCAACCTTTCCGACTATCTCGGACACACTCTTATACCCGTTTTGGTCGAGATAATTGTTTATACCGTCTATAATTTTAAGCGGTGCGAATGCGTCTGTAAAGCTTGCGGTACCGACCTGAACCGCACTTGCTCCGGCTAAAAGCATCTGTACAGCGTCCTCCCACTTTGTTATACCTCCGAGACCGACAACGGGAATTTTAACCTTGGATGCGGTTTGCCAAACCATACGAAGTGCCACGGGAAAAACCGCCGCACCTGACATACCGCCCGTATTATTGCGAAGAAGCGGTCTTTTTGTGTTTATATCAATAATCATTCCGGTAAGCGTATTTATAAGAGAAACGGCATCTGCACCGGCACTCTCTGCGGCAAGAGCCATTTCAGTTATGTCGGTTACGTTAGGCGTAAGTTTTACCATAAGCGGCTTTTCGGTTACTTTTTTGACAGCCGACGTTATCTTTTCGACGCTCGCGGCGTTTGTTCCGAAAGAAGCTCCGCCCTCTTTAACATTAGGACACGAAATATTAAGCTCAATCATATCCACACTCGTACCGTTAAGCCTTGATACGGTTTCAACGTAATCTTCTTCTGCGCTTCCTGCAATGTTAGCGATTATAACGGTACCTGACTTTTCCAAAAAAGGCAAGTCATCTTTTATAAACGCGTCGACGCCCGGATTTTGAAGTCCGACGCAGTTGAGTATACCTGACGGCGTTTCACAAACTCGCGGGACAGGATTTCCCGGGCGTTCTTTCAACGTAGTCCCCTTGCAAGATATACCTCCGAGACGCGAAATATCATAAAGACGGGCATATTCCTGCCCAAATCCGAAAGTTCCGCTCGCTGTAATTACGGGGTTTTTAAAATGAACTCCGGCTATATTAACACCTAAATCAGCCATCAGAATACGACCTCCTCGGAATCAAAAACAGGTCCGTTTTTGCAAACGTGTTTCATATGCTCGCCGTCTTTATCGCGAGTCTTTTGTGCACAGCAAAGGCAAGCACCTATTCCGCACGCCATACGCTGCTCCAGCGAAACGTAGCACTTAATGTTTTTTTCCTTACAGAGCGCGGCAACGCTTTTTAACATTGGTGTTGGTCCGCAGGCATAAACTACGGCATTTTCGCCGTTTTGAACCATATTTTTAAGCACATCGGTAACAAAGCCTTTTGCGCCGAGGGTACCGTCGTTTGTTGTAATTTCCACCCGCTTAGCGACAGACTTAAACTTATCTGTAAGTATTGCATTTTCTTGGCTTCTGAAGCCGAGAATCACCTCTGCATCGCTGCCGTATTCTTTTGCAGCACCGAGCATAGGTGGGCAGCCTATACCTCCTCCGATAAAAATTCCGCGTTTTGTTTTATCGGGGAAAAATCCGTTGCCGAGAGGTCCTAAAATATCAAGCTCGTCCCCTGCTTTTCTCTCCGACATCCATTTTGTTCCGTCTCCGCGGACTTCAAATACGATTGTTATTGTACCGTTTTGCTTGTCAATTTCAGAAATTGAAATCGGGCGGCGCAGAGTCTTTTCTCCGCATAAGACATTTACAAATCTTCCGCACCAGCTTTCTTCGGCAAGCTCCGGGCAGGAAATAACAAAGCTGAAAGTTGTATTATTCAGTTTTTCGGTCGACAGGATTTTATACGATTTTTGAAACATAAATCATTCACCTATAATTATAGCTTGCAAACCTTTATTTCTTCAAGAATATTGTTATTTTCGAGGCACTTTGCAAATGCAAAGGCAGTATCAACCGACGGAAGCACCGGAATACGGCGCAGAAGAGCGGTACGACGTATGCGAATGTCGTCCTCATTCACCTTAGGCCCCTGCTCCGCAGTTGAAACAACATATGATAATTTATTATTCTTAATAAGCGACATTGTATTCGGCTCGCCCTCATGTATTTTACGCACGGAATTTGCCGCAACATGGTTCGAATTTAAAAGCTTAGCAGTATTTGAAGTAGCATAAATTTTAAAGCCCTGCTTTAAAAATTCACCGGCAAGCATAACGCTGTCCCTCTTATCGGTATCGGCAACGGAAACAAGCACTCCGCCTGTGCGCTTTATACGCATTCCCGAAGCTATCAAGCCCTTCAAAAGAGCTTCGTCAAATGTATCTGCTATGCCCATGACTTCACCCGTTGACTTTTCGGTATCGCCTATCTGAACATCGGTACCCTGAAGTTTTTCAAAGCTGAATACCGGTACTCTGACAAAATACCTTGTAGGCTCCGGTAAAATACCGCATCCCATACCGATATCACCGAGCGTCTCGCCGAGCATAAGCCGCGTAGCCATGGCAACTATCGGCAACCCCGATGCCTTAGTCATAAACGGCACGTTTCGCGTTGCCACGACGCTTGCCGACGAAACATAAACTTCGTTATCATATATAACAAACTGGATATTTATAAGCCCTTTAATTTTAAGTTCTTTGCAAAGCTTTTCGGTATATTCGTATATCTTTTCTTTATCCGATGAGGTAAGCGTTATCGACGGAAAAACCGTAGTAGTGTCGCCGGGATTTACACAGGCCTTTTCAATATGCTCGCAAATTCCCGGAACCAGTATATCGCTGCCATCGGACAGGACATCCACCTCGGCACCCTTACCAATCATAACGTGTCGGTTATTTGTGTGACGTATACCGAGATCATCAAGGATATCAAATAACTCAATTTTGTTTTTTAGTCTGCGGTGAGCCTCGTCATCCGAACCGAAAACCTTAACGCCTAATGAACGAAGCATTTCGGCTTTTCTGACGGCGTTACCACCGCCGAACGGCAAAACAGCTCCGTACGGTTTTTCGGTGAGCACAACATTTCTGACATCTTCGTCTGTAATGGGGTCAAGATAAAGTGTATCGGCAACTCCGGGATCTGTGGAAACAGCCGCAGGATTATTATTAAGCAAAATAGTGGAGTAACCGAAGTCCTTAAGTGTATTTATACAGTTTACCACCGCATAATCGCGGTCTGTTCCAAGACCTATGGATGTAGGGCCGGAACCCACTACGAGGATTTTCTTTTTCGATGTCGGGTGCGCTTTTCCGAACATTGCGGCTTCGTTATCCTCGTCAAACGAAGAATAGAAATAGGGCTTTTTAACGTCAAATTCGGCTGCGCAAGTGTCTACGGTGTTATATCCTGCAGCTATGGGTGCCGAAATCTCCTCACCGGTTATTTTTTCAATTGTACTGTCGAGAAAACCGAGAGTTTTTGCACGGAAATACAAATCACCCGAAAAGCCGTTACCGAGAGATGTTTCCGTATCGGCTATATTCTTGAGCTTAGTTAGATAATAATTATCTATTCTTGTAAGAGACTGTATTTCAGCAAGGTCAAATCCGCGTCTTATAGCTTCGTAAACAGCAAAAATTCGCTCATCATCGGAGCCTAACAGCAGCTCCTTTATCTCATTGTCGGTTTTTTGCTTCATTTTGGGCATTGATACGGATTCGGTACGCGGATTCATCGAGCGTATCGCTTTCATAAGAGCCAACTCAAACGAAGTGCCGATTGCGAGTGCCTCACCCGTAGCCTGCATAGTTCCGCCGAGCTTTCTGGTGGCGGCATCGAAGTTTTCAAAAGACCATCTCGGAACCTTTACGGCACAATAATCAATGGCAGGTTCATTTGCCGCTGTGGTAACGCCTGTTATATCGTTTTTGATTTCGTAAAGCTTATATCCGAGAGCAATTTTGGCAGAGACCTGCGCTATGGGATAACCCGTAGCCTTTGAAACAAGAGCGGTAGTACGGTTAAGCTGTGGTTCAACTGCCAAAACCATATACTCACTGCCATCCGAATTTATTGCAAAACGGACATTGCAGCTTCCTTCAATATTTAAATAATCGGCTATTTTTCTTGCGGCTCTGCGAAGCCTTACGGTTTCGCTGTCTGTAAGAGTCTGCGCAGGAATAACAACAATACTGTCGCCGGAATGAATGCCGACGCTGTCAATATTTTCGGTACTGCTTACGCTTATGCAGTTGCCGAAAGAATCGCGCATTGCGACAAATTCCACTTCTTTATAATCATCGACGCATTTTCTTACGTATACCTCGTTTACGAGAGATCGCTCGGCACAACTGCCGAAGCCTGACAAAATATCATTTGCATTTTCGCAACGTATCGGCTCCGAAAAATCAGGCGTGAATGCCGGACTTATAAGTACGGGAAAACCGATTTCACCGGCGAATGTCACACATTCCGCGTCTGTCGGCAACACCTTTGCGGATACATACGGTTCGCCCACATTTTCAAGAGTATCTCGAAGAGCCTGCTCGTTTCTTATTGCCTTTATGGTTTCCGGCTTAATTCCGAGAAGCTTGGTACCGTGCTCATCAAGATAACCGTTTTGTAAAAGCTCAAGGCAAATTTCGAGCCCCGCTTCTCCTCCCGTGGTGCCGATAATGGCATCGGGAATTTCTTTTTCAATTATTTTCTTTACTGTTTCGCCGTTTAATGGCTCAATATAAACTGTATCCGCAACATTTTTATCTGTCATTATTGTATCCGGATTTGAGTTTACCGAAACTACTGAAATGCCCTCTTCCTTCAACGCTCTGCAAACAGATGCAGCCGAATAATCATATTCAGAGGAAGAGCCTATAACCACAGGGCCGGCTCCGAGAACAAGTATTTTTGAATATTTATTTTCTGTCATAACTCATTCCCCCATCATATCAACAAAGCGGTCAAATATCCAGGATGTACTGCTGTCGCGGTCGCTGTCCGGTGTAAACTGAACCCCGAAACCGTTGAAATCTTTGTACTCAAGTCCCTCACATGAGCCGTCGTTGACATTTATCATTGTAATATCGGCTTTATCGGCACTGATGCTCGAAACTTCAACCGAATAGCCATGATTCTGCTCTGTAACCATAAGCTTTCCGGTAGATTTTATAACTACAGGCTGATTTGAGCCGCGATGCCCCTGCGGCATTTTTTCAATTTTAAAGTCTTCCGAAAGAGCCAGCATCTGATGGCCGAGACCTATTCCGAACATCGGAACACCGAGTTTTTTAAACTCCTTGATATTTTCTATAAGCTTTGGGTTATCGTCAGGATCGGCAGGACCGTCGGAAAGGAAAATGCCGTCCGGTGAAATGTTTTTTAACTGCTCAGCCGTAAAGTCAGCCGGGACGACAGTCAAACTACAGCCTCGTGACAAAAAGCCGTCAAGAGTTCTGCGCGGCGAACCGTAATCAATCACCGCAACATTGCATTTCGGATTTTCCGCCGTGAATTTCTGCGGCTCTTTTACGGTAACAGCCTCAACCGCCCCGGAAATTGTATAATTCTTGATATTTTTAATAAGCACGTCAAAATCATTGAGATTATCGGTTATAGCGCCCTTCATATAGCCTTTGTCGCGGACGGCGCGCGTAAGACGGCGTGTATCAATACCGCTGATTCCTACTATACCGCACTCTTTTAAATAGCTGTCAAGCGTTTCTTCGCCGAGATCGCCGGTGTCGCACCATTCACGCACAACATAGCCGCTTGCCATTATTTTTGAACCGTTGTCTCTTTTTTCTACGCCTCTGTTGCCTACAAGAGGATAGGTTTGCGCCACTATCTGACCGTAATATGTCGGGTCTGAAAGCAGTTCTCCGTAAGAAGCCGTACACGTATTGAAAACAACTTCTCCTAAAGCTGTTCCCTCTTTACCCATAGAAATTCCGTTAAATACGGTTCCGTCAGCCAAAACAAGGTAAGCCTTTTTATTTTTCATATAAATCACCCTTTATAAAACGGAATTGATTTCGTCCCTCATTCTGATAGCTTCTTTACGTGCGGCAACGGCATAATCTTTTTCATCGAAACCGCCTTTTTTGTATGCGCACATTATACCTCTTGAGGAATTTATTACGGCTCCGCGTCCGTTCTCATCAAACGCACCTGCAATATCTTTGGCGGCTCCGCCCTGTGCACCGTAACCCGGTACAAGGAAAAATGTGTGCGGTAATTCTTTGCGAAGACTTGAAAGCTGTTTCGGATAAGTTGCTCCGACAACCGCACCGACACACGAGTATCCGTAATCCGTTATAGAATCCTTGCCCCAGTTCTCGCACATTTCACCCATAGTTTCGTAGACGGTTTTGCCGCCGAGCAATCTGTCCTGAAGTTCACCGGAGGATGGATTAGAAGTTTTCACAAGCACAAAAATGCCTTTGTCCTCTTCCTTGCAAATATTCAAAAGAGGATTTATACCGTCGCTTCCGAGATAACCGTTAACCGTGAGGGCATCGGCGGAAAAGCTTTCAAAGGTTTTACCGAAAACCTCTGTTTTACCGATATGTGCGGCGGCATACGCCTCCATGGTAGTGCCGATATCATTTCTTTTACCATCGGTTATTACAAACAGGCCTTTTTCTTTTGCGTAAGCTATTGTGTCATAAAGTGCTTTTACTCCTTGCCACCCGTACATTTCATAATAGGCGCATTGCGGCTTTACGGCCGCCACAACATCGCAAAGAGAATCTATAAGCCCTTTGTTAAATGTCAAAAGCGCATCTGCCGCAGCCTCAAGCGTATCTCCGTATTTCTCACGCGAGTCTTTTTTTATAAACTCGGGAACGTAGTCAAGCTTCGGGTCAAGCCCTGCCACAGTAGGATTTTTCTTTTCGTCAATTGCACGGATAAGTCTGTCAAAAGCCATTTGTCAATCTCCTAAATCATTATATACTATTCTGCCGCTGAGAACGGTCATTTTTACCTTGCCTTGAAGTTCACGGTTTTTAAAGATGCAGTTTTTGGATTTACCGTGAAGCTTATTTATGTCTACTGTAAATTTTTCACTTTCATCTATCAAAATAATGTCCGCAGCACTCCCCTTTTTTAACGTGCCTATCGGTCTGTTTAAAATCTCGGCCGGTTTACACGCCATTTTATCAATAAGCTCATAAAGACTGATAAGTCCCGACGCAACAAGCGCGGTATATGAAGCGGAAAAAGATGTCTCCATACCTATAACACCGTTGGGAGCTTTGTAAAAATCTGCCTTTTCTTCCGGTGAATGAGGTGCGTGGTCGGTTGCAATTACATCTATTACGCCGTCAATAAGCGAGTAGAGAACGGAAAACTGGTCCACGGCACTGCGAAGCGGCGGATTCATTCGATAATCCGCATCCTTTAACAAAAGCTTTTCATCGTTAAATATAAAATAATGCGGACAAGTTTCAGCAGTTACATTAAATCCGTTTCTCTTTGCGGAGGCTATAAGAAGTGCTGAATTGCCCGTACTGACGTGACAAATATGCAACCGTGCATTTTTGGGGGCTGACATTAAAAGGGCTGTCTCGCGCGCAGTTCCCACGTCTTCTGCCGAAACCGGTATCTGAGGCATATTAAGGTCTTTTGCAACATCGCATTCATTCACAATGCCGTCGCGTGAAATTGTTTTTTCTTCGCAATGGGCAAAAACAGGCATATCGAGTCTTGCTGCTTCTTTGAGTGCTTCACGCATAAGCTCTGCGGTTTTAACCGGAACGCCGTCATCCGAAAAAGCACAGCAACCGGCTTCTTTTAAAGCCTGCATATCGGTGAGCTTTTCACCGTTTTCGCCGACGGAAACGGCACCTATCGGAAGAACGTGAGCATCGGCATTAGCCGCTTTTTCAAGTATATATTTTACCGTTTCTGCGTTATCGCATACCGGTTTTGTATTAGGCATGGCGCAAACCGTTGTCACGCCGCCAGCCGCCGCCGCACGGCATCCGGAAATTATATCCTCTTTATATTCAAGACCCGGGTCACGCAAATGCACATGTAAATCAATAAGCCCCGGCGCCAAAACAAGCCCCGAAGCATCAATGATATTATCGGCAGAGCAGCTTAAAACCTTGCCAAAATCGGCAATCTTACCGTCGACGACAAGAACGTCGCCGACAGTATCAATCTTTTGTGAAGGGTCTATAACGTGTGCATTTTTAAACAGCAAATTGCCCATAAAAACTCCTTTGATTATTGAGCTTTGGTAGCCTCTGCGGCTTTTGTGGCCTCGGGAGCTTTTGTCGTCTCAGCAGCCGCCTTTGTTGTTTCTGCCGGCTTAGTGCTACCGTCGGTTGTCTTTTTGGTCTCTCCCTCGATCTTGCCATCCTTACTTCCGCCGCCGGAGCAAGATGTACAATAGCCCGGCATATTGCTCTTTGAGAACCAACCGGTTGCGCGACTCGAACATCCGCTGCCCGCAAGCAAGCCAGTCTTTGTACAATATTCTTTTTGCTCAACAATAGATGAGAATTTTGTAAAATCTTTAGAAGCGAGTCCTTTATTAACTCTGTTCATAACCTCATCAAATATTTTACCCGCCGGATTGCCCGAAACATAATTCGAAAGCTGCTTAGGAGTATCGCAGCCATACCAAACTGCAGCTACATAATACGGGGAACCTCCGCAGAACCAACGATCCTTATCCTCGGTTGTGGTACCGGTTTTCGCAAACAGTTTCATATTGTTAAGGCCGTAATTGCGCGCGGTAGCTTCACCTGCCGTATCGGTAACAACGGTTTGCAGAAGCTCATTCATAATATCCGCAGTATCCTGAGACATAATCTGATCGCCATCGGTCTCGTCATGTTGAAGGTATACCATAGTACCGCTTGAATTTGTAACCTTATAGTAACAGTATGGGTCGTAATATTTACCGCCGTTTCCGAAGGTGGCATATGCGGCTGCCATCTGAAGAGTTGATACTCCCTTACTTGTACCGCCTACGGCAAGCGACGAGGCGTTCTTATCAACATCATAGAGATGATCGAGTCTGAATTTGCCGTTGGCATACTTAAAGCTCAATTCATAACCCATCTTTTTAAGGAGCTGCGCCGGTACGGTATTGTAAGACTTACAAATAGCTTTTTGTACGTTTACATACGAATCGGGAGAACCGGGGTCATTACCGTAGTTGACGGGACCCACTCCGCCGTCGCTGTAATAGTGAGGAATACCATAGTTCTTAACTCTTGTGCTCCAATAAGCATATTTTTCCTCTATTGCCGGTGTGTAAACAGAGAGGGGCTTTATTGATGAACCGGGCTGCCTATACGAATTTGCCGCACGGTTAAGTCCGCGGTTTTCGGTCTTTTCTCCAGCTCCGCCTATCATACCGAGCACTCTACCGCTGTAATCCATAATTGTCATAGCCGACTGAGCATCGGGAACATTTTTATTATAGGACGGGAATGATATTCTGTTTACATATACGTTTTCGAGAATATTCTGAACATTCATATCCACAGCGGAGTAGATGCGAAGTCCGCCCGAATAAATGAGCGTAGACGCCTGCGGCTTTGTATAGCCGTATTTATCCATAAGGTCGGCAATAACTTTTTGAATAACGTAATCGACATAGTAGCTCTGAATGGTGGTAGTGGTCTGCTGCTGAGCGCTTGTAAGGTTTTCGCTCGGCACATAGCCCTCACTGTTCGTGAACACCATTGTGTAATTTATTGCTTCATTATACTGGTCTTCTGTTATTTTGCCCTGCTTAAGCATATTGTCAAGACAGACCTTTTGACGTTTTTTGTTTTCATCTGGGTGAATAAGCGGATCATATTTTGACGGAGATTGAGTTATTGCCGCCAAAGACGCACACTCCGCAAGATTAAGGTCCTGCACATTTTTTCCGAAATACTTTTCGGAGGCGGTCTGTACGCCATAACAGCCGTGGCTCATATAGACCGTATTCATATACGCCTCAAGTATTGTCTGCTTAGAGGCATTTTTCTCAAGGTTCAGCGCAGACAGTATTTCATAAAATTTACGATTTACGGTTTTGCCGTTTTCTCCCGTAAGATTTTTAATAAGCTGTTGAGTAAGGGTCGAACCGCCCTGCTTGAAGTGGTATCTAACCGCCGACGATAATGTTCTGAACCAGTCGACACCGCCGTGATCGTAAAAACGCTTATCCTCAAGTGCAATATACGCATTCGCAAGATTTTGCGGTATAACGCTTTCATCCGGATTTTCGCTGTATGTTACCCAAACTCGGTTTTGTTCACCGTGAAGGCGCGAAAGCTCCGTGACTTCATTGTTGGTGTCATACGCATATATAATTGTGGTTTGATCTTGATTTTCTTTATATTCCTCAAGATTTATCTTACTGTCGCCGTTTACGTAAGACACCATAAACACAAGAAGATATAAGCATACAAAAACCGCGGTAAGCAAAAAGGTAAAAAGAACCGACAACAAAACCGTTGCGCCCTTACTGCGTTTTTTTCTGTTTTTAGGTACTCTCTTTGTGACTGCGCGTCGCTTTTGAGTCATATTTTAAAGTCCTCCGTTTAAAAGATCGGATACGATATAACTATACTGATTTATTGTAACACAAACCGTTGATTATTTCATCATAATTTTGAAAAAATATTATATTTTGAAAAGTCAAGCAATAAATGCAAAACTTTACTTGCGAAACATCATTTCATCATTTTGCACAACTATGTTTGCGTTTTGTTGGCAAATTTGCACAGACTGCCCCTCTTTTCGTTTTGCTCTCTGCTTATTCTACTCTTTTTATGCCAGTCTCGCCAGTTCTTTCTGGAACAGTTCGCCGGAGGTTTTCCATCCGAACATCTCCCTTGGGTAGTCGTTGATCCAGTCCTCTACCCTCTGGATATCGTCCTCTGTCCGGTCATCGAAGTTCTCTCCCTTTGGTATCTTCCTGCGCACCAGTCGGTTCTGGTTTTCGTTGCTGCCACGCTCAAAGGAGCAGTATGGGTGGCAGTAGAACACGGTCACTCTCTTTTCGGACTCATCTGCTGCCGACTGCTGCATTCCCTCCCAGTCAGCGAACTCCGAGCCATTGTCCACGGTTATGGTCTTGAACACCTGCCCGAATCGCTCTCCCCATTCCGCTTCTAACTGATCCAGTCGCTTGCAGACCTGCTCAGTCGTGTGCTCATATAAAAGGTATATGAGTTCGTTCCTGGTCTTTCTCTCTGTCAGTACCAGAAGGCTGTGTTTACTTTCCCCTCTCTTGCCTACCACTGTGTCCATCTCCCAGTGTCCGAATTCCTCTCTGGTGTCGATGTCCTCTGGCCGCTTCTCTATGCTTGTACCTGCGTTGGCTCTCGCCTGCCTGCGGACTTTCTTATTCTTCTTTTTCCGTCTGCCTTTTACTGGGAGTTCCTTATTTGTGATTGTGAGGAATATCCCCTTGTCGATGTAACTGTAAAGGGTCGGCTTGCTAATCTCTGTTTCAAACTCCAACCCCTTGGCTTTAATTTCTCCGAGGACTGCTCCGGGCGAGTATCCGTCCTCTGCTATCTTTGTTTCTATGTACTCTGCCAGTCTGTGGTCTTTGCCTATCTTAAGGTCTGGACCCTTATCTCGCAGGTTCTGTTGATACTTATCCTCTGCGATGTCTGGGGAGTACCGTTCTTCCTCTGTCAGATCTGAATTGGTATGTGTGTATGTTCCTCTCTTTATCTCACGGTATATGGTGCTGACATGGACTCCTATCTGGTCAGCGATTTCCTGTTTGCCGTGTCCTGCTTTCAGCAGTGCTTCTAATTTCAGCCTGTCGGCTCTGGATAACTGTTTAAATCTGCGCATGGCAGCACCTCCTTGTCTCTTTCTACTATTATCGGTGTTAAAGTTATAAATTTCAATAACAAAACACTTATAAATAAGGATAAGATACCAACAAAGAAGTGGTGCTTTTATGGTTATATTTTTGTTGAATTTATGGGTTATAAAAGACTTGAATACCTCCGCAACCCAAGGTAATATACAGACAACCTAAAGGAAAGGAGGTGCATCCGATGAATTTGGATGATTTGGTTTCTAAAATAAATAAGCTGAGTAAAGTTGTTCGAGCCCTTACTCAGCTTGCATTGGAAATCGGAACGCTCGTAGCGGTTATCCGATTCATCATCTTATGATGATGGCTTGGGGGAGGGGTCCACCTCTCTCCCTTGCTTCTCAAAATATACCACACGATTGGAGGTCTTGTCAATGAAACGGTTATGTGTTTCAGTTTCGGTTCTGGCTTTTCGGATAGCGGAGTTGCTTATCGTGGTTTCTGGTCTGCTTCTCCTGCTTTCCAGAATGTAGCCGATCCGTCCGGGGCAGTACATCTGCTCCGGCTCTAACCCACCGATGTCTGGTCCCAAGTCCAGAAGGCGGAAGCGTGAGGGGAGCAAAGGACAATGCCATGTCTGAGTGATGTCTGACAAGTTTGCCTGGTTTTTAATGTGAAAGCCTTAAAGGTAGGAGGAGTTATTGGTTTTTACCGATTGCCTATCGCAACTCGTTGATTTTGTTTCCTGCGTTGCAGAGAAAGGGTTAGGTGATGTGTAGCCGAGCACGAGGTCTTATCTGGTGTACCGTAACACTGGACGCTCTCTCCAGTCGGGCGAGACCGATGGGCGACATGGCTTATTGTTCCTTTTTGAAAAACGGCGATAAATTTCCGGCGGTAAAACTCCGGCGATAAAATCTGAAAGGATCTGATAAAATGATTTATATTGATAAGTGCCGCACCGACCTCGGTGTTACCGTGGACGAGTGGGCGGTTGATGATAGATGTCGGTTCTCTGATTCCGGCAAGGTCGGCATAGGGACTGGTGTTCGTGTGCTCGATATTACTGACAAGTTTGGCGATGTTCTGGTTCGCCTTGTGATTTCGGATTCCTGCTCTGACAATGTCAGCAGGTTCTCCTGCAGGGAGGTGTTGTCTCATGAATAAAGAACTGCTTGAGCCGATCATGCGTGCTCACGGAGATAAAAACAAGGACTTGGCTGCGGCCATTGGTATGTCCGTTCCGAACTTCTCCACCATCTGGAATGGTCGTGGCGAGTTTGCTCTGAAGTATATCCGTCTCATTGCCCGGAGATATTCTCTTACCCCGGAGCAGGTCTATAAAATCTTTATCTTCCCGCAGGGGTAATCATTGCCCCTGCTTTTTCTTTGGCTTTCAAATCTGCCCCATTTAGGCAATAAAAAAGACCCAGTGGGTGTTTGTTCCACTGGGTTGCTTTTCGTCTTATTCTGGCTGTCACGGTGCGCCACGCTCTGGGTTCTGCGTTGCGGTGTTCCCGACATTTATGTCGGTCACATCGTCCGGGTGCTTACCCCCTTTAGAACCCCCTCTGCGGCACATCATACCTCCACTCTTTTTATAAGTCAATCGCCAATTACAGAAGTTCATTGACCTTCTTCTGCACGGCTGCGTAGTCGTATCCGGCTGCCTTCAGCTTCTGCTTTCTGGTTTCGCCGTTGCCCCACTTACCTGCGATCACTTCCTTGGCTACCTCAGTAACGCTTTTCTGCGGTTTTACTCCAAGCTGTGCATTGACCTCTTTCTGGACTGTATCGTAGTCATATCCTGCTGCCTTGATGCGGTTCTTTCTGTCATCGCCATTTCCCCACTGTCCTGCAATGACTTCCTTGGCGATTTCTGCCACGCTCTTTTTCGGTGCGGAGGTTGCTCCTGCAAGGCGGTTCACTTCTGCCTGCACCGTTGCGTAGTCATATCCGGCAGCAGCCAGTCTATTCTTGCGGTCATCTCCGTTTCCCCAGTCTCCTGCGAGCACTTCCTTTGCCACCTCAGTGACGGATTTCTTCTCGCCCTGGTTCTCTTTGATTTCCTCTCCGTAGTAGTAATCCATATCTACCTTGCCATCGATGCCGCTTACTGTTCCGGAACTGGTGTACTGGTGGAATGCGCAGTCATAGTCCGGAGATCCTGTGTAATCTGCGAGCCAGTACACATACTTGGAGAGCACTTCGTCCGAATACATATTTCTGTGGTAGTCGATGTTGGAATAAACACCTGCCTTGTATCCATGGCTTTCCACATACTCGCAGAATGCCTTTGTAAATGCGATGCACTCATTCTTTCCGAGGGTTACTCCCTTTGCCTTGGCTTTCTTTACAGTGTCGTACTCAAAATCGTAGAATACAATCACATCTTTTCCGAGACCTGCCTGCTCCATCTGCTTGATGCAGAATGCCGCCTCCTGCGCTGCCTGCTCTGCGTTGATCGCATAACTGAAATGATATACTCCCTTGATTTCGATGCCGTTCTTTCTGCAGCCTTCCACATACTGGCGGAACTTTGCGTCTACCGTCTGTGCGTATCCTTCACGAAGGATTGCGAACTTGATGCCGTCTGCTGCTACTCTGGCAAAGTCTACATTGCCCTGCCAATATGAAATGTCCATACCTTTGATTGTCATATCTGTTTCCTCACTTTCTGTAATAAAATAGGGCAGCCTACTGGCCGCCCTGCTGCGTATGTTTCCTGTTACTGTTCCTCGGCATCATCCGAAGCACCGATGTTGGCGGAGTCGGTCAAGCCTTCCCCGATGATGTAAGCCACCACGGACGCTCCTGCCATGATGAGTGCAGTTACCTGCGTTGCCGTGTTGTCTGTTCCGCCTGTGGCGAGGATCATCATTGAGACGAATGATGCCACTGCCGTCCACAGTTTTCTGCTTGTGAGTTTTCTTACCCAGTCGATTTTCTTCATTGCTTTGTCCTCCTGTTATACAATTTGTTTTAGTGCCTGTTCGTTCAGAAAGTCCTTCTGTTCATGTTTGACCTTCTGAGCGTAGTCGAGTGCTGCGTGCATATCCCCATTGCAGTGTGCGTCTGGGATTCTCTGCACCGCTCTGGCTGTCGCTTCTCCGAGTGCCAGGGAAGCATTGACGCAGTTGATGATGCAGAGTTCATTCTTCTCTCGGATCTGCTCTCTGGCATCTACTTCCTTCTGCCGTTCTTCCCGCTCTGCTTTTTCCTTGTCGGCACGCTTCTGTATGCTCTGCTCGATGAGCCAGAAAAAGAAGCCAGTCAGTGCCGATGGGATACTCGCTGCCACGATGATTGCTGTCACATCCATGCGCTGCACCTCCTCTCTAAAAAGACCGCCTTGTCCAGACGGTCCTTAATTCTGATTTAATTTCTCACACCACTTGCATGGGTACTGCGTCATCGGTATGTGGTAATTTGTGCAGTGGGCACAGGTGCCGCTTTCCTTGCAGTCGAGGTCACATTCTTTCATGTGCTTATGGCAGTACCTGCTCCCATGTGCGTGGGTACATTGGAAGTTATTTTGCCTTGGTTTCTGCCTTGTACTTCTCGCCTGTGATTTCCTCGTACTCTGCTTCATCAATAGTTCCCTTCTCCACTCTGACCGCGATCTGTTCCTTTGTCAGCCTACCTGCGGCATAAAGTCTTTTCAGACTGTCGATTAATACTCTCATTATAACAATCCCTCCTCGATAAGCTGTGCGGTGTAATCATCAATCGCCTTGTCGGTATTGATCTGCTTAATGGATTCCAACATCTGGTATTCCGATACAGTGATTTCCCTGCTATCGCACTCCCAGTCGGTGTAGGCTTCCATGCCCTCGGTTGCTTCGTGCTGCACTTTCTTGATGTTCTTTCTCTGGATGTAGATGCCGTCAGCCACAAGCTGCAGCTCCTGCGGCTCCTCGGAGCATCTTTCCTTGGTCCATTCCTTCATGGTTCTGCCTCCTTTTGATTTTTGATATTATTTTCTTAAGCCGGCCCACATGGATATAAGGTTTTATCCTGCTCTGGTAACAGTCATATGTGTCCGTGCAGGTAAACCATCCCATGTACGACAGCATGGCTTCGATGTGTCTGTGAAAGTATCCACGGTTCGCTTCCTTTGACCTCTCCATCTTCTTTGCCAACCGTGTTGCGGATAGCATGATGTTCTTTCTGATCAGCGTCTTGTTTCTGTAAAATATAAAACCCATGAAGTCCAGTGCCCTGCCTATCTTCCGCTTGCCCTTCTCGTAGTAGAATTTGCATACCTGGTAGTTGTGCTTCAGCTTTAATCTGAAACGCTGACCGAGCATCTTCCTTATCTCCACGATGGCTCTCTGGAGGACTTTCTTGCTGCTTGCGAATATGACGATATCGTCCATGTACCTTTGCAGCTTTAACAAACCGAGCACCTCTGTGATCAGTCGGTCGAGTGGTTCTAAGAGGTAATTTGCCAACCACTGGCTGATGTAAAATCCGAGAGGGATTCCTTTATTAAATCCCTGCAGGCATAATTCTATGATGTATAAAAACCAGTCGTCCTTAATTCGGATTGCCAGTTCCCTCATCAGAATTTTCAGCCGGATACTATCATAAAAGTGCCGGATATCCATCTTTGCGAAGCACCGTGTTCCCTTCTGATCATGCAAAAGCCACCGCTCTATCTGTCTCTTTCCGTAGTGTGCTCCACGCTTTGGGAACGAACCGCAGGAGTATGGATAGGCTGTGGCTGTGATGATTGGCTCTAATACCAGAACGATGATGTGGTGCAGCCATTGTTCATGGATTTCCGGCATATAAATTTTTCGTCTTTTCCCATGTTCGAAGATGATCTTCGGGGTTCTTTTCTTTGGTTTGTATGCCAGTTCCGGGTGCGGGACGTCCACTCCCTCCGGCTTTGTGTTTAGGATCATGTCATACATTTTCTGCACCTCATCATCGAGGTGTGCGTCTATGTACTGGATCTCTTTTCTCTTGGTTTTTCCTTTGCGTAATTTCTTATATGCTTTCCGAATGACATCATCCTTCAGCATTTGTTGATACAGATATTTGTACTCTTTGTGACCGTGTTCCGGTTCATTACGCAGATGGATTTCTGTGTGTGTTTTTCGCATTCTGCTGAGTACTCCTATAAGATATTTTTTCTTCTATCTCCTACGCACGGCAGGTGCGACCGCTTTACCGTGCGTCCTGTGTCGGACTCATTTCCACTCATCTTCCCAGTAATGGTGAGTAAACCTTGTTTCAAAGGTCAGCGGTGTAGGAAGCAGGACTGCTTTGGGTTGTTATTCCGTTTAAGATAGAATAAGGCGGCCCCGATGTTCCAGTTGGCATTCCCGGCAGTGTTGTTCACATTCAAGTAGCGCAAACCATCATTCGTACCGTTGTTGCAATTACCGAACCGAAGGGCGACCGCCCGAGGTGACGCAGTCCTGCGCCCCTGTTATTCTTCCTTACGCTATTAAAATCCGATTTTGTTCCACTGGGGGAATTCTGCTGACGCAGACCCCCAGACCCCCTATCACGGTGTCTTGCTTACGCTGCGACCCCGACAGGTGGTAAAAGAAGGACGGCGGCCCCGATGTACCAGCTGGCATACCCGGCAGTGCCGCTCACAGACAAGCAGCGCAAACCAACATCCGTACCGACGTTGCAACCACCGAACCGACGGGCGACCGCCACAATCTCGACATTCTGCCATAATCCGTCACAGCCGCCAGTGGATGTGCTTCCCTTGTACGGATGAACCGGAACTGCTCCGAAGCCGGGAACGGTCTGGTACTTATGCGGATAGAAAATACCTGTTTTCTGTGTGCTTCCGTCATCGTTAAGCATCTTCGGAAGGCTGATGCCTGTATCCTGGTATTTTGCTCCGGTCACATCGTAGGTGTAGTTCTTGCTGACCTTGTATCTGCCATTCACGAGCAATGTGTACGGGTCACGCATCCACTGCTGATATGTTCCAAGGACGATGGAGTGGAAGATCTTGTTGAGTGACTTCGCATCCTTTGTTCCGTAGAACTGTCCGCCACCTACGACTGCGTTCTGCTTCACTCCGTTGGTCGGCGCAAGGCTCGCATCGTATCCGCTTGAATTTCCATAGCCGTATGCTTCCTGTGAGTTCGTGCTCTTTGCGAACATGATCAGAAGGTCAGTGATTGTCTGAACAATTCCGCCGCCGAGGAATGCTGCACGGCTTGAGAAGTTTGCGATTGCGGTATGCTCTTTGTCCGTGGTGTTATTGTAGCAAGGCTGCAATCCTGCCAGAGACACCATCTTTGGTGTGGAGGTATCTGCTCCGAGGATTGAACCGTAAAACATCGGAATCCATACACCCTCCAGTACATTGTTGCTCGGGTCTTTAAATCCGATAGGCTCGAATCCGTCTCTTTCCCTCATGGAGAATTTAACGACACGATCATTGCCGAGCATATACTCCTGCTTGTAAATCTTGGCAAGCCACGAGAACGCTCCGCCGTTGTAGCTTGTGTTGGAAACATCCGAAGCAGTACCGTCCTCTTTCTTGGTGTAGTCGTTCTCATCCAGTCTGTAGTCCGGTGTTCCGTCTGCCCTTACCATCCACGGCTTATTTGCCACGATGATCGGGAAGTCCGCCCAACTGTTGAGTGTCATTGTTCCGGTGTCCTTGTTGAGTGAAATCGGAGTGAAGTCTTTGTTCTGTCCGATGTATTCGATTCGTGCTGTCGGACTTAAAACATCCATGTGCTCAATAAAGCCATAGATTCCGTCTGCGGATAAAATCGCATAGCACTTGTCGAGGGTTTCCTTGTCTGCGATGTATGTCTTTCCCATTATTCCTCTACCTCCTCGTAGTATAAAAGTCCTTTATCCACACCAAGCACATACTTATCCCCAGTGGTCTGGTCGTAAAGGTACATACTGTTTGGTGTTACGATAGTTACATCTGTTGCGTTGGCGACCTCGGTTAAGAAGTCAATGGTAATCGTGGACGGGAGGAGGTCGTTGTAAGCGGGCATATAATCCCACTGGTTTGCGACTCCGACTGCCAGTGCGTAGAGGATTTCCCCCTCGTCCGGGTCCTGTGCATAAATGCCGACCTCTTTCACGTAGTAGCCATTCTTAAGGTTTCCGGTGTCCTGCTTGTTTGTGATGATAAATTTCACATATACATTGGACTGGTTCTGGGTCGTCACTGTAATCAGTGCGAACTCCTGCTTCTTGGATTTGAGAGCAGTTCTGTTTGTGAGTGCTTCGCCATCTGAATATGATCCGTCTCCGGTTGCGGCCTTGGTCAGTTTGATTGTGCATCTTCCTGCCTGTGCCTTGGCGAGCAGGGCGATTCCTTTGGCTGTCAGCACTGCTTCTTTGAATACTCCTGCCATCGTTGTTCCTCCTTTATGTTGTTATTTTGGAATGTGATGCCATTCCCACTGCCACCCTCGGCACAGTGCCGTGTACGCTTGCCTGTGTTCGCTGTGCTCCGTTTAGAATTGTGGTCTTGGTGTTTCTTACCACTATCGCTGCAAAACCGCTCACACCGCCCGACAGCGTGCCTGTGCGTGGGTTGACATTATTCCCGATAGTCTCATGCGGGGAACTTACTGCACCTGCTGCAGCGTTCCCTTCCATGCCGATATCTCCGGTGCGTCCTTCCGGGTGGTTTGTTACCGTTCTGGACGGTGCGGAGGTTACGGCTGATGCAGCCGTCTCCTGCATGGTGTAATCGTTTGTGGTCTGGTGGTGGTTCAGCACCTGTTCTTTCGGACTGCTGACCACCCCGGATGCCACTGTCTCATGCATCTCCATTTCTCGCTCCACCAGTATCCTGCGGATATGGGAGCGGGTGTTCTTTACTCTCTGAATGATGGAGAGGAAGTAATTTGCCATTTCCTCTGTCATTCTGGCATTGGTCATGATGTCGAATGTTCCGGGGGTGTATGGACCCTCGGTGTAATCGAACCATTCCTCTGTCCTGCCTTCCCCGAATACGATCTCTATCAGTTCTGATACCGCACTCGGAGTTCCTGCCTTGGTGTGCCACAGGAGCGTCCTCTTTATGATGTTGCGTTTGGTTTCCAGATTCATGCTCTCCTGGTAGTATGGTGTCCTTAGTTCCACCGCCAGTACATCCAGTATCCGCTCCGGCAGTTCATCAATGACTGCCATGGTTCTGGTATGCGCTGCCAGTCGGAGCATCCTCTGGTGTTCCTGCTGCACTGCGTAGGATATGCAGCGCACCTCAGTGCTCTGTGCTATCTTCCATGGCAGGAGGTCTGTGATCTGTCCGTCATATAAACTAATCATTCTCAACACCTCCGTATGTCACGGTCTGCGTTTCTATCCTTGCGACACTGGTATCCGGCACGGTCGTAAATACCGGGGAGGTTATCTCCGCCCTCTTTGCTCCGGCTGCCACGATCCGTTTCATGAGTTCTGAAGGGTTGATATCTCTGCCGATGGTTCTGGTCTGCCATTCGATGTAGTCAGCCACCGCCTGTGCCACCTCCGCCTGTATAGTTCCTGCCTTGGACTGGTCACTCAAATTTACATAGTATGTGAATGCAATGTTGAATTTGACCGTCTCCGGTGCGAGCACGGTTACCTTGTCGGTAAGCGGGCGGATGTTTTCATCCTGCAGGTATGCTGCCACTCCGTCTATGACAGTCTTTGTCGGGAGTTCTCCGTTCGTCATAATGAAACGAATTTCTACCTCTACCGGGTTCGGACTGGTTACCTTTACATCTCCGATGGTCTGGCTGTAGGTCTTTGTCCAGTATTTGTATGCATCGTCCGGTCCTGCGACACTGTATCCGCTTGGTGCGAGGAATATCCTCTCTGCAAGGCTCTCGTCTGATTCGAGGTCTGCTCCACCGCTTGTCTTGGTCGTGTTGCTTACGCTCTCCACATACGGTATCAAATCAACCAGTACATTGACCTGCCCCGGCAGCAGTTCGTTTCCGTCCACTCCGTTCTCGGTGCAGAGTGCCCTCACATCTACATAGGTTTCCCCTGCGGGGATTTCCTCGTATCCTACTGTGGCGAAGTAGTTGAGGTTGCCGTCCGTGACCTTTGTTCCTTCCGGTATGCCTACGGCTGCAGGCCGCTTCTCTGAAAGAGTGAACCTCAGTGTTGTTTCCGCAGGGGACGGCTGCTTTCTGGTTACTCCCCTGCCTGCTCCGAGGTTGTCGAGGAATTCGCCGTAGGAGTATTTGATTAAGTCCTGCTTTCCGGCTCTGTCTATATACTGTTCGTCCTGGTATAATTCCAGTGCGATGGCATATAGCATGATGCGGTTCGGATCTGAAGGAGAGAGCGTTATCTCCTGTCCTGTGATGCGCTTCCATTCGCTCTCAAAGTTTGCCACCATTCTTGTTTTCATTGCTTCCAGTGTGTCATTGTCAATGAACGACACCTCTGGGAGGTCTTTTACGCTTTGGATTGTGTCAGACATTTGTTATTACCACCTCCGCCTGCAACTGCCCATCCTCATTGAATGAGAAGTTGATATCTTTTACTGTTGCCCTTGGCTCGTACCGGTCCGTCTTGTCGATGATCTCCACTGCGAACTGGCTCTTTGCCACATCCATCGGCATCCCTACGAAGTCCGTGTTCAGACCGAATTCCCGGTCAAGTGGGCACGTTCCCTCTGCCGTCTGGTATAAGCATTCCAGACATCTTTTAATATCTGCGATGTCCCCGCTTGCGTAGTCAAAGGCTACGGTTATGTGTTTTAAGTCTATTGTCATTCCGCTGCCCTCCCTACAGATATTCTTCCAATGAAAGATTGACATCCATCTTCTGGATTTCCCCAGTACCCATAACAATAAGGTTTGACTGGGTAGCCTGTGTGATCTTCCACCTGTTCGACCCTACGGCATGGTTTCCGATGACCAGTTTCTCCACTCTTCCCTGTTGCACTGCTTTTGTGATTTCGTGGAATGTTTTCCATGGCTTCACTCCATGCTGTGCGTTCAGTACGACCTTGAATTGTACGGTCATCAGTTCTGGGTTGAGGAATTCTGACTGCGGCTTTTTCCCGATGCGCTCATGCTTCGCCCAGTTTGCTGATATGGTTCTCTGGTAGTCTGTGAAGTTGAGGATTCTGTTGTCGCTCGTTTCAAAGACGATCAGTTTTCCAAAGTTTCCTATTCTTCCCATCCCATCAACCTCCCAGTGCCTTTACTCTTTTTTCCAATGCGTCCAACTGTGCCTGCAGGGACGGCTTTCCTTTTGTCTTGGCTGTGTCATCCTGCAGGTTGGATATCCCGGTCTTGTTATCATCAATGTCCGAGAACGCATCGTTTATCTGTTCCAGTGTCACATACGGCTTGTCCTCGTATCCGTACCCTTCGAATTCTATCTTCGGGGCACGCAGGATTATTGTCTGCTTCTTTTCTGAATAGGACATGACTGCTTCATTCACATTGTTGCTCATCTCCTGCCGGAAGATGCCTGCGCCACCCTCATGTGGTGTGTTCGCTGAATTATACACCGGTCCGAGTATGACCCCGGACACCGTGCCGTTGGAAAAGCAAGCCACGACCACGAGGTCGTCTACCTTTGGTATGTTGTACTGCAGGGCGAGGAATGGAAGCTCGCTTGTCACGGAGTCGTCTCTGTCCTCATACACCACTCTGGCTTTCCCTGCTGTGTAATTGATTGAGGATATCTTCCCCAGTCTGATTGTCGCTGCTGCCATGCTCTCCACCTCCTTAGTTTGGGTTTATCCATGACCCCGGCACTCCTGCCTTGGTCGTTAGATTCAGCATACCCTGTGAAATGTTGAATATCGTATATGTTCCAGGTCGTCTTGTACCTGTCGGGTGTCCTCCAGTTACCTTGCCTGCCAGTGCTTCGGCTGCGGTGTAGTAACCCTTTTTCGTAGTGGTCAGTGTGTACTTTCCGCCCTTTACCGGTGTCTGCGTTCCTGTGGACTTCGTTGCCGTGGTAGTCGCTGTGGAGGACTTTGTCTCCGTCTTTGACTTCTTTGCCACAGCCTTGGTAGATGATTTGGCATCCGTGAAGCGATCCGCCACTCTCCGAAGGTCGAGTTTCTGCTTACATCCGCTTCCGATATCCCATGTGACCTTTTCCACATAGTACTTGCCGTCCAATTTTCCGAAGCCTTTTATGGTCACGCAGGAGGTCGCTATGATCTTCCTGTTGGCTCTGGTCATTGTTACCGACATGGTTGTGTCGCCCTTGTTGGCTTCATTGATTTTTGCCAGTGTAATGCGCTCTGCTTCCGATGCGTTGCTCGCTGCATCCGTGACCTTCAGTATCCTGTTTCCGCCACCGACCTCGACCTTTATCGTCTGGTTCTTATCATTGTTGGTGTACTCATATTTCGCCCCGGTGTAGGTTCTGCACAATTTTGTGTTCCATGACCAGTTCGGTTCTATGTTCTGTTCCGTCAGCGTTGCCACTGATTTCTTTTTCTCATAGGTGGCTTCGTTAAACACCACGATTTTGTTTTTATATATCTTCATGGCGAAGCCGTAGAGTTTTACCAACTCGTTATAGAATGAGCAGTCATCCTTCTCGCTCTGCTCCACCTTTTCTATTGGTATCCTTGGTGCTTCATAGTACAGTTTGATGCCCGCCCGCTTTGCGACTTCCTGTCCGATATTCTCCAAGGTTGTTTTCTCATATGTTTTTGTTCTCTGTGTTTCCTTGAAGCTGCTGTCTGCCGGAAGTGCCAACGCTTCCAGTTTCAGCTTGACTGGTGTTCCAGAAAAACTGAAATCATCAATCACAAAAGACCCGCAGCTTAATTTCTGTGTATCTCCCTCTTTGCTCCAGTTTTTCATAATAATCGTGGCCGCCATAGTGTCTCCCTTGCTTGGAAACCATGACTTGATCCACTTCCTGTCTCTGTCATTGATGTTGAGGGAGAGGCTGTCGCTCTCTCCCGATGCAACATCTGTGTAACTGAATGACTGGAGGTACTCTGCGAGTTTGGTATCGATCCGCTTTCCGTTATATGAAACGGAGGCGGTTGCTTTCCTTGGGTCCATGCTTAATCCCTCCATATTGGCAGATCTTCGTCTACCTCATCTGCCAGTTCCGGTGTGGCGAGAGTGACCCCGCCCGGGAATACCAGGTATTCCAGTAACAGGCGGTTGTTCTCCATGAGGTATCCTGCGTACTTCTCATCTCCGTAGACCTGGTACGCTATCTTATCCCATGTGTCGCCCTGCACCGTTTCGTATGTGCCTGCCATTCTCTCGCCTCCTTAGAACCTCTTTCTGTCGTTGTCACGCTGCCACTGCTCCATCATTTCATTGAATTCTGCCTGTGACATACGCTCTGCTTCCACCAGATCATCCTTCGTAGGTGCTGCGCCGTTGAAGTTATATACTGGTGCGTAGTTTATTGGTGCTCCGTTTGCTGTCGCAGGTTGCGGTTCGTTTCCACCGCCACTCAGTCTGTCGAGCAGACCGGATATTGGTGTCTGCGTGCTTCCCTGCATTGCTGCCCCGACCTTATCCACCAGTGCCGACAGTGCGTTGCCTGCGCCACCGTTCTGGCTCTCTGCGAGAATGCCTTTTAGGATGGTCGTCATTTTCTCCCATAACTGGGAAAGAGGCACGATTGCTTCTGGTCCTGCTTCTCCGCCTGCCATTAAGTTTCCGCTTTCCGGATTGATTCCGAATGCGGTAGGCTGCGTCATAATACCACCATTTTTGTACCATTCGATTGAGAACTTAGGCAGTGAGCCTTTTCCTGCGATACCGTATGGTGCTTGTCCTCCACTTACACTGATGTGTGGGAGGTTGAGGTGCGGCAGTGACCACTTGAAGTTAAATGCTCCCTTGATTTTGTCCAGTGCTCCGGTTACCACGCTTTTCGCTGCTTCCAGTTTGTCACTGAATGCCTGCTTGATATTCCCAAGGACATTCGTGACGGCTGTTTTGGCTGCGTTCAGTTTGTTTGTGAATGCACTTGTAATGGAGGATAATTTTCCTCCCGTCAATGTATCCACGGTGCTCATCACACTGGAGAAGGTGCTTTGTACTCCTGCCATTGCTCCTGCGACCACTCCCTTAATGCCTCCACCTGCGCTGTCATACGCAGATTTCATGGCATCGAGTTTTGCCCCTACATTTGCTCTGGCTGTTTCCATGAGGCTTCCGGCTGTGTCTTTGACATTGTTGAATGCTTCCGAAACGCTCGCCTTTACCTCGCCCATCTTGGATGTGAACTTATCCTTGATGGCTGATAACTTTCCGCCTGTCAGATTGTCTATGAATGTGTATCCGGCTGTGTAATATCCTTTGACACCCTCGACCGCTGCGGCTGCTACACCCTTGATTCCGCCACCGTGTTGCTCGTATGCGGTTTTCATGTTGTTCAGCTTTTCGCTTACAGTGTCCTTGGCTGCCTGTAATACTGTACCTGCCGTCTGCTTCACATTGTTCCAACATTCGGACGCTTTTTCTTTAATTGCCGTCAGCTTTCCGCCTGTGGCTGTGTCTATGGCATTAAATGCTCCGGTTACTACACCCTTCAGTGCGTTCAAAGGAGCGAGTGCCAACGATTTCAGCGCATTAAATGCTCCGAGGAAGATGTTTTTCAGTCCATCCAGTGCCCTGCTCCAGTCTCCGGTAAATACCCCGGCTACGAAGTCAATGATTCCCTGGAATACCTGTTTCACTCCGTCAATTACTCCCTTGACGGTTGTCCACCATCCATCAAATACACCCTTGATAAATTCGAAGGCTACCGGGAATTTATCTTTGAAACCGTCCACCGCATTGCAGACCGCATCTTTCAATGCGGAGAACTTTGCGGAGATCCACTCTCCGAGTTGCCCTGCCTTTTCCTTTACCGTATCCCAGTTTTTATACAGTAATACACCGATAGCGATTACTGCTCCGATTGCCAGAATTACTAAGCCAATCGGACTGGTTAAGAATGTAAACGCTGCACCCAGTGCGGTCGTTACCGCTGTCGCCGCCGTGCAGACCACGTTCCATGCGGTTGTGGCTGCTGTTTGTGCCCATGTTGCTGCTGTGGATGCTGCTTTCACGATTGCGTCCTTGGCATATAGTGCGTTCAGATACAATGTTTCCGCTTTATCCTTTATCTTGGCTACCCGAAGCAGTGTCATTGCCTTGGTAACCTTTGCGATCTCTATCGCTGTTTTCGCAAGTTTAAATCCTGCGATGGCTGTCGCCAGTGTGGTCACGGTAGGTATAAAACCTTTCCATTCCACGAATTTGTCGAGTACATTTGCCGCTGCGCCCAGTACATCCAAGAGTGCCCCGACCAGTGCCGGAAGTCCTCCGCTTACCAGACTGCTTGCATCATCACTTGCGCCCCCGAAGGCTTCCGAGAATTTCTGCTGCACATCTGATAACAAATCCATGATTGCCTGTAGCTGTGGCTCATGCTCTGCGATTGTATCTTTTAATCCGCCCAGTGTTGCTTCGGCGGTGCTTCCTATCCATCCAATGAATGACTGGAAATCATCCCACAGGTTTTGGATCACTCCAAGGAATGTCTGTACGCTTCCGGGCAGTTCTACACCGAAATCTTCCGACAGTGTTGACGAAAATGCTTCGGAGAAACTCTGACCGTCCACTATCTTTCCGACAAAATCCAGAACACCGCCTGCCATCTGACCGACTCCGTTCATGAATTCTTGGATTGGTAGTTTCTGAATGAGTTCGCTGAACCCTGCCGTAATATCCGGGATTTTCAATGCCACCGCATCTATGATCTGCATCGCATACGGTCCGAAGTCCTCTACCATGCTTATCTTTAGGTCGCTGATTGCCGACTGGAATCGTGCCAGTGCGCCTTGTAATGTTCCGGTCGCTGTTGCATCCATTGCATCCAGTGCGCCAGTCGAATTGTCGATTGCTCCGGCGAGTTCATCCCATGCTGATGCAGAGCCGTTTACTCCCTCTTTTACTCCGTCCAGTAAGTAACCAAACTGTGAGTAGTAGTTCGTTCCGGCAATTGCTGACATATAGGAGTTTTTCTGCTCCTGCGTCATTCCTGCCATTGCACCGTTTAAGTCCACGAGGATATCCCTCATGTTCCTCATTTCCCCGGAACTGTCGTAAACTGCGACACCTAAATCCTTGAATGCCTTTTGCGCTACATCCTTGGTGCTGATTCGTACAAGCATTGAGTTCAATGCTGTACCTGCTTCACTGCCCTTGATACCGTTGTTCGCCAAGATTCCGAGTGCTGTGGAGGTTTCCTTGTAGTTCATACCTGCGGCTCTGGCTGCACCACCGCATCCGATGAATGCATCCATAAGGTCTGCCGCCGTTGTATTCGCCTTGTTGTTGGTCGTTACGATAACATCGAGGTATCCCTGTAAGTCATCTATTCCAACTCCCATGGCACTCATGGAGTCTGTTACCTGGTCACTGGTGGTAGCAAGGTCTGCCTGCGTTGCTTCTGCGAGTTTAAGCACTGGTGTTAAGGCTGCGGTACTTTCTTCCACATTCCATCCCGCCAGTGCCATATATCCCAAGGCATCGGCCGCCTCCGAAGCCGTGAAGGTTGTCGCTTTACCTGCTTCTCTGGCCGCAGCAGACAGTTTCGCATAATCGTCCGCAGATGCCCCTGCGATAGCAGAGGTGTTTGCCATTGCCTGTTCAAATTCCGCATACTCATCAACCGCACCGGATATGAAGTCTCCGACCTTAACGGCTGCGAATGCTGCGGCTGCCACTGCTGCGGCTTTCTTAGCAACGCTCGCTATTTTGTTTAATCCGTCCTCGGTTACTCCGAGACTTTGCTTGAAAGAGTTTTCGACCTTGCCTGCGATTTTAATGGCGAGTTCCTGCTCTTTGCTGCTGCTTGCCAATGTCTGCCACCTCCTCGGCTATTTCCCGCAATTCAAAAACGGACAGAGATAGAAAGAAATCTATCCCGGTCCGTAATGTCATTGATAACTGTATTGCGAGTTTCCGGAGGTTTGCACCGTCAGTTGGACTTATTCCGCTCCGTAGAAAAAAGCTGTCACACGGTTCTTGACCTTGACTGCTTCCTTCGGGTGTAATCCCTTGAAAAATTCCACCGGAAGTTTGGTTGCCTTGGCAGCGATGATGCACGCATACTCCAAGGACATTTCCGGAAGGAATGTGAATGATCCGGTTCTGTCCAGAATCTTATTTGCTGCGATCATGTCCGCTGCTGTCAGATTGTCCAGTCCGCTCAGATCGATTTTGTCATAGGTTTCGCCCTCGAATGTGTACGGCTTATTAAAAACTACCGTATACTCGTTCTCGATCACTTCTCCGTCTTTGTCCAATACCTCTACTGCTACCTCTGTTTTCTTTGTCTCTTTTTCCATCTTGCTCGTCCTCCTTGATTAACACTGCTTTCTGATTTTTGCCAGTAAATCCACACCATTGACCTTGTAAACGTTGTTGATCTTGTCAAGTTCGATTCTCTGCTTTCCGTCCAACTCAATCATGATATATGTGATCTCCACTGTCACTGCTGCGTCCATCGCTCCGCCCTGCTTCACGGTGCCGCCTGTGAGTTTCTTCTGTCGTCCACGTACAACTACTCTCATTCCCTTATAGTCAATACCGCCTGTGCTCTTGACTGTGAACTGCTCACTGGCTCTGAGTGTCAGATTCAGCGAAGTTGCCGGGGACATGAGTTTGAATGCGTCCTCATCGAGGATGCGGAACGGAATCTCCAGTTCCATGCTTCCGAACTGTCCGATGATTACTTCCTCGATTTCTCCAAGGATACCGGGACCGCTCAGTGTCTCGGTCATTCCCTCGAAGTCCGGCAGGGAGATTTCCCCTGTCAGACCCACGAGTGCTGTTCCGTTGTTGTAAAGGTTGAAGTTATTAATAACTCCGGGAATACCTAATGCGCCCATTCTTATTCACCTCCGTTTAATGCTGCGGATAACATATCCGGGTCAAATTCCAAAATGTTGAGGATATCCTCTGCAGGTACATACGGTGCGAGGTACTGGTGGAACTGGATCTTGCCGTTGAGGATGTCCGTTACCGGGTTTTCGTCCTCGCTGAATTCAATTCTCGCCCCTGCACACTTGCCCTGTGATACATAGGAGTTTCCTCTGATGTTCTCGCTGTCTACGATGGACTCGATGAGACGGTAGTTGCCCGGTTCATCGACCTTCTGCTTGTAGGTCAGAATGAAGCTGTTGCCCCACCATGAGAAAAATCTACGGCAGCAGAACCATCTGTCTTTCGGGTCTGTATTCGCCGGATAGCACGCTGTGTTGTTGCCCCATGACTTCCATCCGGAATCATTGATTGCGGTAATGATTCCCTGTCCGTTTAAGAGGTTCGCCTGCGGCTGATCCAGTGTTACCTCTGTTCCATCTTCCAGACAGAGACCAGTAATTCCGATCAGCTTATTGGAAGGGGAGAGGTTCGGCACATCATCGTTGCTTGCGTCTGTGTACGCTGTCAATGCTCCGAAGATAGCGGAATATGCATACTGCTTCGTTCCGACCTTTACCTGCGGCCAGAGAAGTGCTGCGTGCTTGTTGGTGTATCCGTTCTTATTCTTCCAGTCATTGCAGTCTGTGTACTTGGTTGCTTCTGCGGTGTCGATATCGAGGATGCATTCGCAAGTGAATACTCCGTTGATTTCCTCGCACTTTGCTGCAAGGGCGATACCTACATTCGGCTTCTGCGTCCATCCTGGTGCTAAGAGCAGACCAGGTGTCATGCTGAATTTCGGATAGATGTGGCGGATTAACTCCATACCAGTCTCTGCTCCGGTGCTTGCATTGTATCCACCGATGATGTCGCTCTCTGTTACGGCAGTCGGGTCGATGCTTGTGCTATTGACTGTGAGGGTCTTGGCTGATGCACCCTTGCCTCCTGCGGTTAATGTGATCACAAGGTATCCGTCATCATCGAATGTCGTGATGTAGTCCGTTCCGGCTGTGAGTGTGGCTTCGTTTGCCTTTACCTCTACGGTATCTGCGAGGATGCCTGCCACCTTTACTGTTGCCTGCATTTTCTCCACATTCACGGTCTGTTCCTCGTTTGCTTTCTTGTGTTTCTTCGGGTCGAGCACATTGATTAAGATAATCGGTGCGACATTGAGAACACGGAAGCAAGCGTCCATGCTCTGGCAGAGCGTGTAATTCTTGAAATCGTCACTGTATCCAACCTGCTCCACGGCTTCACTGAAACTGTAGGCGATCATCGGTACATTGGTTGCCTTGTACGGGTCGGCTGCGAGGTTCACAGGTGCTGTTCCGATGATTACCTGCAGTCCGGCTGTTCCTGTAACGGGTGCGACCAGGCTCGTTGCCTGCTCTTTTACCCTTACTCCATGATTGTAAGCCATTGCTTTTCTCTCCTTCCTTAAGCCTTATACTCGGCTGCTTTTTTATAAAATACATAAGCGGCACCGCTCTGTGATGCGATGTCTGCGTTCACGGCCGCCAGATTGCTGATCGGCACGACCAGATTGTAAATCGCAGGTTCTTTCTCCATTGCGGTTTTCAATCCGTCCGGCAGTCCGTTGTTGAAGAACTGATTGTGTGTTGCCACTCCCAGAATTGTCGGGCCGGCATACACCATCGTTTCCTGTGTCTTGGCTACCGTCTTTGCTTCCTGCTTGGCTTCCGCCTGCACTGCTTTTGTCTTTGCTTCGCTCATGCGAATCTATCCTCCTTCCTTATTGCTGCTGTTGCAAATGTCATGCTCGCTGCTCCGAAGAAGTAAGGGAATGATTCTTCGTCCTGCAGTGCCCAGTCGAATGGGTGCTGCTCATCATTCATAAAATAGAATTGCTTTGCGAGCATTGGTTCTTTCATGAACCGTTCCTGTATCTTCTGGATGATTCCAAGGACACCCTTGTGTCCGTTGTTTCCTGCGTCATCGTCAAAATATCCGATCAGCAGTGTGACGAACACTTCCTGCGGTTCTACACCGCCCTTGGCTTGCCCTGTTTCCACTCGGACGATCACATACGGAATCGGGTCCGGTGCATCTTCGTCCTGTCTGATGGGGAGGTTCTGCTCATAGACATTCATCTTGATGTACTCCCCTGCGGAATCCTTGAAGAGGTCATCCCTAAAAATAACCCCTATTTCCTTTACAAGTTCTTCCTGTAAAATCTGCGCCGTCATTTACTTGCCTCCCAGTATTTTGTCGATCTGCTTCTGGATGTTCTTCTGCAGGTTCTTTTCTATGTTAGGCTTTACGATGCCATATACCTTGGCTTCGTTTCCTACCATGGTAGGAATGGACGGACTGAGTAATTTCTTAAGTGGCAGCCTTGATGTTCCTTTTCTCTGAACTACAGAAACATGACCACTTCCGAATTTGGTAATAAAAGCCTTGAGGTTACCCTTTTGCAGACTTTTCAGTCCACTTGCTTTCAGTACCTTACCTCTGGCCGCATCTGTTGAAGTATTGTCTTTGTACTTGAAGTCCGCCAACTCATTCACTGCCCCTGTAATTTTCAGAGTGGCTGTCGGATTGGATGCCGTTGCGTTCTTCTGGGCGATAGCTTTCTTAAACCTTGGACTCTTTACCGCATAGGTTTCCTTGGCTTTGTCAGCCAGATCCTTTTTGGCATCTCTGGCGGTAGCATTCACGGCATTCTTCAATGCCTGCGGTGCTTTCGCTTTCATGTCCTTCAGTTTCAGTTCTATCCTCTGGAGTTGAGTCTGGTCGACTTCAAACTCTATCATTCCGCTCTGCAATCCCATTACTTCGTCCTGTTAGCCTCCATGGTTATTGTGTATACTCCGCCCTCGTCTGTGGAATCGGTTACCATGTACCTCTTTCCATCAAAGACAATCTGCCGACCGATGGCAGGCAGTGATCCGAAGTCATCCGCCTTGACATAGATTAGTTTCTGCTTCACATACACACCGTCCATGTTGGATTTCATCTTCTTTTCTCTTTCGATGATTTCATTGTCATCTACGAGAACCGGGATTTCTTTTCCGTCCACGGTGTGCATATCTGCGAATTCATCCACATTCATGAAGGTGTTATTCACATCGTCCTTCATGACTTCTTTGAATGATTTTCTAACCATTCTTTTTCGCCCCTTTACTTCGGGTCGGTGTCTTTGGCACTCTGCCGACTACATTCTCCGGGGTTTCTCCGTTCTTGGATTCCCCTGCCAGTCCTGCTGTGGCGGTGGCAGGAGTCGCTTTCGCTTTCTCCTGCTTGCCTTCGCTCCACACGGCTGTTCCTGCGTCAAGCCATGCCTGCACCATTGATTCATCGTCTGCCGGGAGGCTGTCTCCGACTTCATACTGGTGTGATCTGTAAAGGATAGGGTATGTTGCTACCAGTTCCATGGCTGCACCTCCTTATCCAATTTTTACAAGTACCTTTGCGTCTCCTGCGGCCGCTGCCTTGGCTGCGAAACCTGCAGGTGTGTATGCGACCTTGCTTCCGCTAGTCTCTCCGTTGTTCGCTGCGTCTGTGATGCCTGTCTTGTCGAAATAAACAGGCTGTCCGAATGCGATCTCGTTCGTTCCAGTCTTATCGAACTCAAAAACACCGCACACATGAAGGTCGCCTTCTGCTCCGGGTGCGATGTCAGTTCCTGCGATACCCACTCTGCCAGTAAGTTCTACGACTGTATTGGCTTCGATGGTGGATGATCCAGTATTTTTATAATCGAGGGTTTCCCCTCTCTGCCAGTAACTTGCTTTGCTCATGGCTGCATCCTCCTTCTGTTATGCTAACTCAATCGGGTTCTTTACTTCGATACCAGGGTTCTTGATTGCTCCACGGTAATCCATGACGCTGATACCCCAGTCGAGGTAGATATCCCATACGAATCCCAATGTGCCCGGAGTCTCCATTCTTCTGATTGTCGGGATCTCCTGTCCGTTCAGATAGTCAACCTCGATGAAGTCTGTGTCGTCCTTTGCTCCAAGTAACCACCAAGGCATTACATTTCCAAAACCACCGCAGAGTGCGTTGATTGTAGGATCTTCCACTACCGTGATGCTGTCCTTGTATCTGTAGAGCGGGTTCACTGCCTGTGTGTTGCCGGATGTGCTGATTGTCGGGCTGTAGAACAGCGTGTACATATCGAACATATATCCGCTCGGCACGATAATGATTGCAGGTCTGATGATAGTTGCTTCTCCGAACTGGTCTGTCTGGTTCTGGAGTGCGAGGATCATTCCCTGCACGGCTTCCTTCGTGATTCCTGTACCCTTTGCCAGTAAGTTGGAGTGTGCGCTGCTGAATAATGCAGTACCGTCATAAATCGCCGGGTTGTTTACGAGGATCTGGTAACACTGCTTATTCTGGGTCTTTCTTGCGCTCGCTGCGTACTTGGCAGGAATTCTGGTTACAAGATCGATATCATCGTTGATGAATGCCTGTCTTGTAAGCGTGAACTGGCGGCCGTATGTTTTCAGCTTTCTGGTCGGGAGTTTCTCATCTCCGAACACATCATGCTTTAACTCTCCACCCTCCGGCACTTCGAGGAACTCGCCTACCGGTCCTGCTAAGTAGTTGTTGTCGTGGGTCTTGAAGTCCTTAAGAGTTCCCTTCTTTGTCCACTGGTCGAATGTTACGGCTACAGTCTTGTGTCCTTCCACATATGCCTTGTTGATGGCATTGTCGAGGATAGCAGGGAACGCTGCTGTCGGATTGTAGAACTGTCTCTGTAACATACCGTAGAGTTCATCAGAGGATCTTCTGTTGAGTCCGGACTGTCCTTCATTGGTCAGACACTCAATGGCTAAGTCACGGAGCGTCATTCCCATCATCTGTCTTGCACCGTCTGCCGGGTTCTGGAGTTCCATCCCGCTTCTCATCACGATAGCGTCTGCTGCTGCCGCTCTGAACTTGTCCTCGGCACTTTCTGTGATACTCACTCTACCGTTTGCCGGAATCGGTGCACCGTGCTGTCTTACGTGCTCCAGTGCTGCTTCTCTTACGGAGTCCAGTGTCGCACCGCTCTCGATATAGCTTCTGGCTTCCATTCCGAACTCTCCGCAGAGTTCTGTGATGGAGCGGATTCTGGCTCTTTCTTCCTGGATTGCTCTCTGGGTGTCTGCTTCCGGGTTTGCCGGATTCTGCGGAGGTGCGTTTGCAGGCGGATTCATACCTCTCTGCTGCTGTTCCTCTGCTTCAATCTCTCCGTTCAGTCTCTCGATTTCTCTCTGAAGGGAGTCGAACTCTGTCTGCTCCTCCGCAGTAAGATCTCTGCCTGCTTCTTTGGCGGCATTTACGATTTCCTGCTGACGGAGCATTTTCTGCTGTCTCTGCTGCTTTTTGTTCATCGTCTGTTACCTCCTTGGTTGATGATATTTTTATTTATTTGAAGTTGCCTTTCGAACCAGTCTGTAGAGCGGCTCTGCGTTCCCTGCTCGGTTTCTTCCTCCAGTTCCCTGCCTACACCGACCGTTGGGTCCGCAGGCACGCTCACGATACTAATTTCGTAAGGTGTCCACTTTCTTGCGATGTCTGCCGGTCCTGTGAACCTGCCATCTGCTGACTGTTTGTTTGGCATTACTTCCTCCCATGAGTCTATCTGATAGCCTACGGACGTTGTTTTCAGCGTTCCGCTTTTGACTTTCTGATAGATGAGGTCTGCATCTTCATCGCTGTCGAATTCAACCTCTGCCATTCCACGCAAGTCCTCAATCCATGCCCGGTTTACTTTTCCAATGACACGGTTGCGGTCGTGGTTAAAGAGCAGCACACCAATTTCATTTAATCGTGTAAGGTCTACTGCTCCATCTGAGTGGTCGAGGATTTCTGTTCCCCACCATCTCTCGTATGGTTCTTCAGAGGAAAAGGAAAGAATGAACTTTCGCTCATTCCCCTCTCCTTCCATGGCTCTGATAGAATTAACTGTCAGTTCCCTAGTCGTCTGTTTTTCCTTCTTCCTCTGCTCCATCGCCTTCTTCTGATTCCTGCCCTGTTTCTTCTCCGGTTTGGTTTCCGTCTGTCTGCTGAGGATTGTCGGCAGGTGTTTCCTCATCCTCGTAGAGTTCTGCTGCTGTCTGGTCAAAAATCACACCTCCTAAATCGATACCCTTATCCTTTGCGTATTCGAGTACCTCTGCCATTTCATCTATCTGCTCTTTCCAGTCACGACCCTGTTCTGCGGCAATCTGCTTGAAGGTCTTTTGTCCTGTGTTCAGAGCAATCTTGTTTGCGTTTGCTTCCTTCTGAGGGTCAATCCATTTCTTCGGTGCTGTGATCCATGCGTGCTCGAAGTATTTATCCTTGTTATCCCAGAAGTCCTTTGCGTCCAGTTCCCCTGCGAGCCACAGCGAAATAATAAAAGTTTCATATATTTCGTCCATGACTTCCATCAGCATCTCTTTTTCCTCTGCGTAGGTCATGTCATCTTCGATGATGCCCTGTCTGGTTGAGGAGTAATTGCTCTCTGACATATCACGGCTTGTGGCTTCGTAACTGATGCCCTGTCCTGCTCCGACAAGTCTCTGCTGCAGCTTGATGTAACTCGCCGCATCCGTTGCCTGTCCGGTCGGGTTTACGACCTGTATCTCATCTCCGGCATTCAGTTCCTTTATCATGCCGGGTGCGATGGATTTGCCCTGGTAGTCCTGGTGCGGTCCCGGTACGCTGCCGTTCTGACGACCGATTCCGGTTGTCGGTAACTGCTTTTTGATGAATACTGAAAGACAGGCCGCTATTCGCTCTTTGACCGATACGGCTATCATGAATTCGTTAGCGTCTCGGATTCTTGTGATTGTCGGACTCATATCGGACATCTCACGCACCTGCGATGGGCGGTGTTTTGTGTATAAAAAAATGACATCTTTCGCATCCACATATACGGGATTTGAGAGTGCCATTCCGTCCACGGAATACTGTCTGATCCAGTACCCCATCGGCTTGTTATACTCATTCATTTCAATACCACCGACTACCTTGTTCCCCTTTTTCTTCGGGAGCATCTGCGAGTTGTCCAGTTCGTCCACCTCGAATGTCTGAAGCTTGAATGGGAGGTATCCGTCCTTGGTGTATCTCTTTATGATAAGGATTCCGCCATCAACCTTCTTTCGCTTCACGCACATTCTCATCATCTGCGTGAAGGACTGCGTTCCGGTCACATCGCAGTTCTGTTTCTTGCACCATTTCTTCCAGGCGGTCTGGATAATCTCGTTGGTCTTGTCGCTGCCTGTCTTTGCCTGCAGTGCGTAACCGCCGCCAATGACATTTCGCTTGTATGCCCCGATGACTGAATTCATCATGTCGGAGTTTCGCTCCAAGTCTCTGGCTCTGGCTCTGACATTGTCACGGCTGTACCGGTCCGTAAATTCTGCCGACTGGTTGAGTACCCTCCAGTTTGCATTGCCCCTGTCATAGTTGCCTGCATCGTAGTTCCTCATCTCAGTCAGACTCTGCCGCCATGCTTCCCTGCGTGCTCCCCACTCCGGGGATATAAAACCTATAATTCCATCTAACCAGTTCATGTTCTACCTCCCATCAAATACTGCGACATAGGTATCATCCAGTAAACTGGTTGAACCCTCTGCTGCAATCTGCGCTGTGAGGTCGTTCCTTAACTTGTAGAGCAGACTAAGGTCGGCACGGGTGAGCTGTCTCGTACCAATCTTGTAAGACTGGCCGCCTACGAGCACTGCGTAAATGGCATTATTTACTTCGGTCAGCATTTCCGAAGCATTGTAATTGGATTCTACTGCTGCCATGCTCTGCCTCCTTTATACCCATGACCCTTCGTTCTGACTGATCCAGTGTTCTTCCGGGGTGTACTGGGTTGTTTCCTGTTTCTTTGGTTGCTCATTTTCCTGTATCTCATTCAGATGCAGGGTTCGTACTCCGAGGATGTCTGCCGCTGCTGTTGCGTATACCTCGCAGTCCAAGTAGTGGTTGTCTGCGTGGGAGGTTTTCTGCTGCCATTCCTGTTTGACCTTGCCGTTTCCCATTTTGACATTCACTTTATGTTCCGCAGTTACCTGCTCTGCGTACTCTCTGTCACATCCCTGGTAAACCATCCATGATCCGCTGCCGTTCTTTTTCTGCATTCGTCCGGCGATCATGTCCTTATATTTTCCGGTGTCTACCAATACCAGATTCATGCCGTATGCCTTGCTGTCGCTCTTATTTACCTTGGACAGTTTGTAGTGCGACAGCATCGGGTTTGATGAACCCTTGCTTGGCAGTGCCCATTCTGAATTGTTGGCGCAGAAATCGTACACCGTATCTGCGTCATTACCGGAGTCGATCAGTGCCAGTGCTACGACCAGTGGTGTGCTGTCCGGCATCTGGTATTCGAGGTTCATGATTCTCTCTACTTCCTGGAATGAGAAAGCCTGTCCATGTGCTATGTTCTGGCTTGTGAGGTAGTTGCCCCACGCTCTGATGCTCCAGTACAGGCAGTTCTCCTGTACATCGACTCCTGCCGTGAGCAGTTTCGCCCACTCCGGCACTACCAGCTCCTCGTACTCGGTCTGTCTTTCCATGACGAGGTCTGCGTTGGTCTTTAGCTTGGTATCCTCCCACGGCTCTGCAAGCCATGAGTTGACGAAGTTCTGCAGCTTCTCCGGGTCGTCCTTACTGTCCAGAAATTCTTTTACAATCTCCGAAAAGCGAACAAATGGAGAGTACAAAGTGTTCATCCAGAATGCTACCTTGCGGACGAACTTGGTGTTTTCCTTGACCGTCCGCCACTCTCCCTTGCGGAGCATCTCCGGCTTGTCCTGGTCTGTGATTACGCATCCGCACTCCTGGCATACATAAGTTGCGAATTCTGCACGGTCTGCGTAACTCATCCCTTCCTCTTTGGGGAAGTGTATCTGCTTCCACTTGAGTTCGATGTATTCCCCGCAGTGCGGACATGGAACGAAGTAGTGCTTCTCTATGTCTGCATCTTCCTTGGCTTTCCAGATATGCCCTGTTTTCAGTGTCGGTGTGCTTGTGATGAATATCTTCCTGTTGTGGAATGTCTTGGTTCGTTCCCTTGCCAGACTGACAGGGTCGGCTTCCTTTTTGGATGCCCCCGGATATTTATCCACCTCATCGAGAAACAGGAATCGGATTGCCTTACTCGCAAGGCTTGATGGGGAGTTCGAGCCTGCCAGTGTCAGATACATTCCATCAAACTGTAATTCCTGCAACTGCGAGTTCTCATCAAACCTCTTTCGGAGTTCCGGTGCCGCTTTGAACATCGGCTGCAGTCTGTTCTCCGATATGGATTTTGCGAGCGTATCTGTCGGATATACGATCATGGTCGGCGCAGGGTCCTGTTGGACGATGTAACCTACCATGTTCTGGAGGCACTCTGTTCCACCTACCTGCGTAGGCTTCACGTAGACGATTTCCTCTGTCTCATAATTGTTGAACTCATCCATGATGCCTTTAAGGTATGGGGTGTGTTCTGTCCGCCATGGTCCCGGCATTGCAGAGGTCTTGGCATCCAGTACCCTGTACTTGTCTGCCCACTCCGATACCGTGATGTCCTCTGGTGGCTGTAGGAACTTTAAGGCTTCCTTCTGGTATTCTGTGACCTCGTATCTACGATACGGATTTCTTGCCACGCTTTTTCTTTTCCATTTCTTCCGGTGTGCAGCCTGCCACCACAAAGCTGTTTAATAACCGGATGATTTCTGCGTTCAGATCCTTTTCTATCGAGCGAATCTCCATCGGGTCGCAGTGACCGCTGATTCTGCCGGATAGTCGGCTCGGCAGGGATAATGCAAACTTTTTGAATGAAACAAAAAATCGGCTATAGTCCATCTTCACTTCTTCGATGTCGATGTACTTACCCGATGCGATTTCTGTCTTTAATCTATGCATTTCTCCCTGGGATTCCTTGAGGGCGATCTCTGCCTGCAGTTTCTGTTCCCTCAGTTCGGCTTCCTTTTCGGACTTGCTTTTTCCGTATGCCTTGTCTGAAAGGTATTTGACATACCTCTGAATGGTAGGTGCTAATTCATACCGATTCCCCTCTTTGGTCTTGGTTGTTGATATGATGCCCTCTTGAGTAAGCTGCTGCACCCTTCGCACCGTTACTCCGAACAGAGAAGCGATGACCTCTACACGGTAGAAGCCGCCCTGCTGTTCCTCTGCCATTCTACTTTACATCCTCTGCCGGGATTCGGACTGCCTGCTGCCCGGTGTAATCTTCCCACCGTTTCACGATTACATCACAGAATCTCTCATCCAGTTCCATGATGAATGCCGTCCTTCCCAGTTGCTCTGCGGCCATGAGGGTGCTGCCGCTTCCACCGAACAGATCCAGTACATTCCATCCGGACTTACTGGAATTGGTTATGAATTTTCCGACCAGTGCGATTGGCTTCATGGTCGGGTGTATGTCATTCCTTGTCGGTTTGTTCTCGTAAATAACAGAGGTCTGATCTCTGTTTTTCCTGCGGAGTTCTTCCAGATATGCCACAAGTTCGTTTTTCTTCATGGCACTGAAATCTATATCATCTTCCAGAATGACGGTATCCTGTGTCCTGTCATTGATGAAGTAATGCGCCGCACCCTCTTTCCATCCATACAGACACGGTTCGTGTCTCCACTGGTAGTCCTGTCTGCCGAGGACGAATGCGTTCTTTTCCCAGATTAAGCACTGGGCGAGTTTCAGTCCTGCGTCAAGGAATGCCTGTCTGAATATGTGCCCGGTACTCTCTGCGTGGAATACATAGATTGCTGCCCCGGCTCTCATAAATTCATAGGCACTCTGATAGGTTGCCAGTAAGAACGAATAGAAACTCTGGTTGTCCATATTATCGTTCTTGATGTGATTGATGTTGCGGTGTCCTTTGGCAGGGAGGTACTCATCGAGCATCTCTGCCTTGTCTCCGTAGTTGACATTGTATGGCGGATCAGTGACGACAAGGTCTGCGATTTCTCCATTCATCAGAACCGCCATGTCATCCTGCGATGTACTGTCTCCGCACATGAGCCTGTGTCTGCCCAGTAGCCACACATCTCCGAGTTTGGTTACTGGTTCGGCTTCCGCCTGCTCCAGTGCTTCGTCCTCATTGAAGTCATCGTCCACTGCTTCCGGCTCGATAGCGAGTTTGTCCACCAGTTCCGTGAGGTCGTTCTGCTCGAAGCCTGTCAGTGATATGTCGTAATCTCCGAGGTCGAGGTCAAGCAGGAGGTCTTTCAACTTCACTTCATCCCATTCGCCTGTAATCTTATTCAGTGCGATGTTCAGAGCCTTCTCTCTCTGCTTGTCCAGAGCCACCACGACCACGTCCACTTCCTGGTATCCGAGGTCTTTGAGGACGGTTGCCCTCTGATGGCCGCCTATGATAGTTCCATCCTCGTTTATGATGATGGGGTCAACGTATCCGAATTCTTCAATGCTCCGCCTTATTTTCTGGTATTCCGCATCGTCCGGGGTCAGTGCTTTTCTTGGATTGTATTCTGCTGCCTTTAAGTCAGCCAGTTTCCTGCGTTCAGTTCTCAGTTTCTGGTCCATTTCCAAGCCTCCTTCCCGCTTTGCGTAACGAAATGGTTAAAAATTTTTTTATTTTATCGGCAAAAAAGCCGCGCCTTCCTCGCCCCGCATTGCATTTTGGGTCTGGGTAGTACCTACGGCGATGCCGTGCCCCGCCTGCACGCAAAAGAGGACACAGCGCAGGCTCTGATGCCTTGTGCCATGTCCTCTCTGAGGGGAGCAAGTGGAGTGGTTGGGTGTGACCGTGTGGTCTGTCCCCTTGTGCTCCACGCTACTACTATAGCACACCTCGATGTACTCTTGTGTACTCTCTTGTTCTTTCTTCTGTGTGCTGTGCTTCTGTGTGGTGCTGTGCCCTTGTCCTGTGGTGTGCCCTGTGCCTTGCCTACCCTGCCTGTGGTGTGGCTGCGTGGTGCTGTGGCTGTGGTGTGTGGATGCGTCCTGCCCCTGCTCTCCCTGCCCCTGTGGGTGTGTGCTACGGTGTGCCCTGCACTCCCTGTGTTCTTGCCTGCCCTATTTTCTTGGGATAATACCTGCCCTATATATGGGGGTGCTATATGCGGGCCTTGTACACTCCCTATATACGTGCCCTATTTTTTTAGGCTTGCTATTTATGATCCGTTCTGTACATACAGTAAAAGCCGGCCCTTGGATTCCGAATGCGGATTTCCAAAAGTCGGCTTGAATTTTCGATGTTCTGTTTTTCTTTTTGCGGAATTTTCCCCGGTAAAATTTCCGGCTTGGTATTCTGCAATATATTAGCCTTGAATTATTCCACCTTTTCCACATCTCCTGTGTTTTTATCCACATTGTATTCTGCGTACTTAGTGCCTGTGAATAAATTCTCCGCATACTGTTCTTCGTCTTTGATGTGCTCGTATATTCTAACATTGAGCGTATCTCCTACGCAGGTTATGCAGGCTGTGGTATTAAGCGTGAAATTGACGACTGCATGGACTTCATTATCCGCCTTGAAATATTGCTTATAATAATCCGCTGCGTATTCCTCTGCTGATTTATCTCCTGTAACTTTTGCCAGTCTCCAATTTCCTGTCTTGTCATTTCTTACTGTGTCAGAGAATATGATGTCTACTCCATCAATTTCTGCGGGTTCGTCTTTTTCCTCTGTTTTTGGTTCGGTAGTTTCCGAAGCCTGTTCCGTGACCTCAGTATTCTGCTGCTCTGTCTGCTTTGGATTGCTATCATCCTTTTTATCATCGCTTGGCGATGCAATTATTCCGATGATGCATAAAACAATGATTGCGATCAGTACAATGCCGACCTTTTTTCGCTTCTTCTCTTTCATAAGAGACCTCCTTTTGGGGTAGAATTTTGTTTGTGCTAAATTGGCTATAAATAAGCCTTTTTGCAACTACAATTCTACCCCCCCCTACTCCGAAGTCAAGCAATTTCAAGGCTTTGAGGGTTCTTGGGAGGAGGCGAATTCCTGTAAAATTGACTGTACTTTTTTGTATGTAAGCAGCTTGTCAATTCCTGCGTTGTAGTATTTGTTGCACGGGGTCCTTGTCATGTTTGCTTCCTTGCATACCTGCTTCCAACTTAGGCAGTCGATGTGTCTGTATTCCAGTATGCTTCGTTCCGTGGAGTCTGTTGGTAAAAAATCCATGATCTTCATCACATTCAGAATGGTCTTTGCCATCTCTGCTTTCTGTGATTCGATTCTGTCCTCGATCTCCATCGCACGGATGACCTGCGTTGCCGGTCCGTCTCCTACGCTGTTGGTCTGGCTGCGTGGCACTGGGGAGTATTGCATCCCCTTTGTGCCGAGCATATTTTCTCTGAAAGTACGAAGTCTGGCTTCCAACTGCTTCTTTTTCATCTTGGCATAATAATATTGTCCGAGGTACTGTTTGAGAAGCAGTTTTTGTTCTTCTACCCCATTTGCCATGCTGTCTGGTGTCATAGTTTTCCTTCTTTCTAATCCCTGGGTTTGTCCTCCGCAAGGAAGTATGCTTTTCCGCCGAGTATCCTTACCTGCTTGAGTACCCGGTCTTTGTTCTCCCAGTCTCGTATCTCTACTCCACGCTCCTGCAAGATGTTGATCTGCATTTCTATGGATGAGAGCATTGCCGACACCGGAAGTTGTCTCATTACCTGCGTTGCGTCCGCCAGACTGGAATTCATCCCGAATGGCTTACGCTTTGGTTTACCTTTTGCCATTGTCTCCACCTCTTTTCCGCCAGACTCCCCTTTTCATGTATTCACATCTCACGATGTAATACCAGAGGAAAAATCCGATGATTGTGTCCTCGTTGCTCGGTCTGGTTGTTCCGTAGAACCACAGTTCCAATCCCTGCCATAGCATACCGATCAGCAACCACTTGAATGTCGCTTTCATGAGTGCGTACTCACGGATTTCGTTCTCACTCATTTCTTACCACCTGCCATTTCACGGATTATTGTGCGGACGATATGACCGATTACCTTTGGCTCATCCCAGTCGTCCGGTCCGCTTAATATGCACCCGCATATCTTGTGCTCCCCGAACTTCTCCACATTGAATGGGCAGCCATCGCATGAGGGGTGTGTATATTCATGATCCGTTCCCTTGCCTTCGATTACCTCATGCGTGTACTTCCTGCAGATGGTCGCTGCTTCTGTCATAAACTTTGCCCAGTAGAATGCCCACTTTGCATTGATTGCCTTTTTAAATATCTTACTTTGCCTGCTGATTTTCTTTTTCAGTCTCATCCTGCACCTCCTGTAATTTCTGACCGCACCACGGACAGTATGGATATATCTCTCTGCATTTTCTGTACAGATTTGCAATTGCGGCCTGTCCGCAGTTCGGGCAGACCATTCTGCTATCTCCGAATTCATCTACCTTTTCTTCCGGCAGCTTTGCAGTTTCCTTTTCGCTGATCACTCTGTAACATTTCAACTTTCGCCCGATGATGTTGTGGTTAAATTCCACACCCACTCCGTCATCGTTGCTGTACCATACTCCGTGCAAGAACGGAATTCCTACCCATTGCCCGATTTTGTCGCACATCACAATTCCGTATGCTTCCTCATCCGGACACCACACTGGCTGTCCTGCCATTTCCTTCAATTCCTCGATTGTCAATGGTTTTTGCTCCATCATCGCTCCTCCCATTCTTCACAATCCTTGCCGTCATCGTATGCCGTTTCTATTGCAAAGCCTTCTGCACTCTCATTGAAACATTGAAACTCTCCACAGCATTTTTTGTGCCAGTAGCAGGTGCCGCAGCACTTATTCTCATTGTCCATCCTGTATCCCTCCTTCCCAGTTCCACAGTCCTTGCTTTCCCTTTGTCGGAATTGGCTTATTGAATAATATTGCATCTGCCATTACCCATGCGTATCTGCCGATGGTATAATCTCCGAATGCTAACTCTGCCGGATTCTCTCTTTGCAGTTTTCTTCGATAGGCTTCATCGATCTGGAAACAATCCACGAGATTTGCTTTTCCGATGATTGCTCCTGTCGGTAGTTTATTTACTACACCTGCGTTCTGGAAGTGCTTCAATTCTTCCATCGGGATATGTAGCAGGATTCCGCTGTGGTCTGTTTTTGCTGCATGGATGAGGATTTCTCCACGGTAGTTTGTTCTCCATGATCTCGTTTCATTATGTTTCTGTCCGGTCCCCAGTAGTGTTGCCCATGGCTGCCATACCGTTATTGCTTTCATAATCTGCTCACTCCCTTCTTCTGCGCTCTCCTGTAATATGCCTTGATAATCTGTCTGTATCTGCGCTTCGGTTTTTTGAGGATTATGATGTTGAGGTGTTCATCAGACACCGCCATATCATTGACTGGCTTTATTTTTGCTTTCATCTTCCGCTCACTCCCTTCTTTAACGCACACATGGTGCAGAGTTCTTTTGCTCCCTGCGCCTTTGCTACCTCCGCCAGTGGCAGTTCCCAACACTGTGCACCGCACTCCGGACACTTGGTCAGCTTCCAGTCCTTGCGTCCTGTTGGCACATTTACCTTCAGCGGCATACAGTAATATCCGCCACGGTCAGTTGCTTTTCTCGGTTCAATTGCTACTCTCATTTTTGTTTGCTCCCTTGCTGTTTGTACATCACTACCCTATTATCTTCAAGATTCCATTTGCACATAAAGCAAGGTGACTGCATATATGTACACTCATTTTTGCGTCTATTATTTATATAACTTTTGTATTTACAATCTTTACAGCTTGGCATTACTCCGTCCTTTCTGGTACGATTTCCGCTCCAATGGTCTTTTTCTATAAGCGACTATGCAATACTCTGCGTGGATACAGGCATCACACATTTCCTTTGGCATTATTGTTTCAGTTCCGGCAGCAGGATTTCTGCTACTTCCTTTTCCGAAGTGACTACCCATGCCCTACCGCCTGCCTTGTGGATCTGCTTTATTGTCTGCTCCTGCATCTTACTCAGTACCCCGATGAATGGCCGCTTGACCTCGAATCCGTAATACCTGCCATTGATGATGCAGGTAATGTCTGGGATTCCCTGTCTGGAGTACGGGCCGGCTGCTTCTTTCCATGCGATGGCATTTGGTGCGTTATCCTTTATCCAGTCGAGGATTTTCTTCTGGAAGTAGCTTTCCTTTGGCATCTTCTCCCGGATGAATTTGTCGGCCGCTTCCCTGGTGCTTATGCCCTTATTATGCTCTATGGTATAGTCTTGCAATTCTTCGTAGGTTCTGAAGGAGGTATAATCCAGTTTTCCGCCACGCATTACATGGCGGATTGCTTCCTCTGCTGTTGGGTCTGGATACCCTTCTGCGTTCTTTGCTGTCATCGTCTGCCTCCTTAAAATCTGGCGGACACTCTCCCCGTGATGTGGAGTTTTCCGTTTTTCTCTACTGCATTGAAGTACATATTTCCCTTTGCGACTTCCTCTGCGAGGTCGCCTGCCATCGTGACGGCTCGTACATATTTGCCAGTCTTATCAGTGATCAATGCTGCTTCTTTTCCGTGTTCCGGTTTCGGTATTACTTTAATGATCATGTCTCTCCATCTCCTCTTCGATTTCTTCTTTATGTTCCTCGTAAACCCTGCACTCGGTACAGGGTTTTTCCGGTTCTACGCATTTGTCCGAAAGAATGATACAAAACCACGGCAGGCTTCCTTTGCGCTGCTTCTTGGCTCTGGCTCGCTCTCTCATCTGGGACAGCAGTTCCATCATGCTCATACTGGTGTCGCCTCCTCAAATACCGGGGCGGTTGCCTCCTGCATGGTCGGCTGATCTGCGTATTCCGCTGATCCGTTGTCTGCGTATGCCAGTTTGTTTCCTTCATTGGCTTCCATGAAGTGGCTCGCCTGCGTGTCTGCGGAATGCAGCGCCCAGATCATCGGGTACTTGTCGATGGCATTGTTAAATGATAAGGTGTCGGCTTCGGTGTATCCCATGTGCCATCTGATGGCATATCGTTCCACTGGCTGAAGCTTCATGTATTCCTCAATCATCATTACTGACTTTTCTCCGTGTCCGTATGGGATCTTGTCATCCACTGCGAATGCTTCATACTGCTCCCACTTCCCACCTACCTTGCGGTTTCTGATTTCCGTTGTGTAGAAGTAGGTCTTGCAGATGTCATGGAGCAGTGCCATGATGATCACATTTTCCTCTGTTACTCTGGCCGCCGGGACTCCTGCGACCTCGTATGTGTACGAACCGTCATCGTTCTTTGTGAGATTCGCCCTCAGTGCATCCAGTACATTGAGTGAGTGCTGCAACAGTCCGCCTGTCACTGAAAGGTGGAATCTGGTACTTGCAGGTGCTGCGTACATATCACTCTTTCTGATAAATGCCATCAGCTTGTCCACTCCGTCTCTTGTTACCTTTGCCATCTCTGCTTCAAATCTGTTGATGTTTGCCTGTCTGTTATCCATTGTTTTGCTCCTCCTTATTCTTTAATCCCTCAGCCAGAATGTGGCACGCTCCGGCTGTGATGATCATTCTGTTTTCTGTTTCCCACTCTGGTTTCTTCTCCCAGATGTTCTGTTCCTGGTCTACAAGGAACTCTTTTGTCAGATCGTTATAAATCTTCGGTAGCGGTCCGTCCTCATCGAAGCACTCCGGTGCTGCGTATAAGCAGCAGTGTTGTTGCCAGTAAGGTATCCACAGATTCCAGACTGCTATTCTGATTTCTTCCACCACCTGTAGGAATTTCTCGACACTGTATTCCTTGTAGAGTGTCCTGCCGAGTTCCTTGCCTGTTCCGGCTCTCCGTTTTTCCTCAAGCATTTCCTGTATCTGCTTTATGAGAACCTGTCCGGCATCATCGTTTTTTATAACTATGTCCTGTCTGATTCTCCTGCCGGAGATCTGATCCGCTACTTCCTTGATGCTATCCTTTAGTTCCCGGTACGGTTTCTTGTACTTGGTCTTTAGGAGTTCCTCTGGCACATTCTCGTCATTCTTTTTCAGTGTCTCCAGTAGCGATTTCAGCTTTTCTTCATCCTTTTGGATGCTTTCATCTTCCATTCGCACCACCCTTTCTGTCTCCGAACACCTAATGCTCCATTTTTCTACCGCACACCTACGTGTTCATTTAGGTGTGCGGTGTGAAACCCTTGATTTTACTGGCTTTATCGGGGTTACTAAACACCTAACACCTAATTTTTGAAATACACCATGTTTTTTTAGTGATTTCTGTGACTAACCCTTCATGCAGTCACACAATTTTCCGTAAATACAATAAAAATAGTGATTTAGGTGTTTTAGGTGTTTAGATGTTATTAAAAGCCTTGATTTTACTGGGTTTTTTACTAAACACCTAACCGAACACCTAACTAAACACCTAATTTTAGGTGTGCGGTTTTTTAAGGTTTTTTATAACTTTTTAGCGATTTTGGTCACATAATTTCCAGTCACACAATTTTTTCTGCTCCATGGTTTTTGTGACTAAATCGCAAATTCTGTGACTAATTGAACGGCAGCTTATCTGCTTCCTCATCGGGTATGGTCTGCCATCCGTCATTTGTTCCCGGCAGACTCATCTGCTGCGGTTTCATCTGCTCTGCGATTTCTTCCTCCTCCAGTAACGGGTCCTTTTCCTCTGCGAGGTCGCCCAGGTGGAATTCCACGAAGCGACAGTTTCGGTTGTTGAACCATTTTGTCACTGAGTTCTTGGTGCTACCGTCTTTAAGGACTGATACTCCGATCAGACCCTTGTCTGCGAGGTATTTCAGTGTCTTTCTGGATGAGTACCCTGCTTTCGTGAGTGCCTGCGTCAGCATGGATGGGAAGATGTATGCGTTCTTGTTCTGGATCATGCCAAGGCACGTTCCGAAGGCTTTCTCCCCGAAGCTGTCCTTGTTTGACAGTATCCAGTCCACGATGTACTGCGTGGCATTCTCGTTTACATCTCCGGTGTCTGCGTTCATCTGCTCCTGCAGGATGTTCCTTGCCATCTCTTTGGCTCTTTCCCATGATTCCGGGTCGATTTGCAGGTTTTCCGTGTTTGTTTTGGCTGATTCCGTATCAAATTCTCCATTTTCGTACCGTTTCAGCCATTCTCCGTTATTAAATACCCATGTGTCGATGATTGCGTCTGCCAGTGCCACCGCTGCGATGCCTGCTATGTGTGATCCGCTCTTTCCTTTGCTGATCTGGTATACATACTGCATCATTTCATCGTATTTCTCCGTGATGCTTCTCTCGTCTGTGTGCAGAAGCATTCCGATGTAAGCCGGTCCCGCCCATCCGCAGTTCATTCCAGACTGCTGATGCATGACGGAGGCTTCCCTCTCATCGTCAAATGGTCCGCCGTATATTTCAAGCACACGGGTGCTTACACCTGTCTGCGATGTTTCTGTTGATAGTGGTTCTTCTCCGGTTGCCAGTGCCACGGTTCTCCATGTCTGTGTTGCCTGGATGCCACCGCTCTTTGCACCTCGTATCTTTCCTGTACCACTGGCGATCATGTACACGATTTTCTCCAGTGAGTTCTGGTTATTTCCTGCCAACTGTCGCTCATCAATTCCGAGCGGAAGGTCGCAGTAAAAGGATGCGGTTCTCTCCAAGCCTACCTGCGTTGCATTAAAATTTACCATCAGTCTTTCCGGGTCGCCCCATACGGAGAGTGCTGCCTTAAGTGCTGCGGTCTTTCCGCCTTTTGAACCGCCCCAGTTGTACACGAAGAATATTCGTTGCTTTATGATCCGCAGGAGCGGTGCTGTGAAACTGGCCGCCAATATGAACCGGAACTTGTCTCTGCTTCGGTGTGGCTTTATCATTTTGAGCCAGTCCGCCATTGTTCCGTTCTGGCAGTATGCCGCTGCCATGCCCCTCTGCGATGGGTCAATGTCCAGAACAATGTCCTTGTCATGCCCTGGCACGAATCGCTTTCCGGATTGCCATCCGAATGTGCTTGTGGAATCTGCTTTCTTTATGATGTCTATGTTCTCGGCTTCCAGTGCCGCCAAGAATTTTACGATGTGCTTTGCATTCTCCGATGTGACGGTGCATCCTAAGTCTGCCAGTGCTGTGATGGCTCTGGATGTGAAGATGGTGCTTCGTGGGTAGATTGCCTTGTGCCACTGCCCATCCCTCTTGAATGCTACCTCTATCTTTTCCTCTCCTGTTTCCATGCTCCGCAGTCGCTGCGTGATAATGATCGGGGTTCTGCATACCATGACTGGTGCATACTTCTTTTCATCGATCACGCTGATTCCCTTTTCTGAATAAATCCAACCTTCCGGCTGCCTTAAGTTCACAGGTGCTCCCTCGACCGCTTCCGGGATGTTATCTTCCTCGATGTCTATCTGCTCTGCGTTGCTGATTGCTTTTCGGATCTTCTCGGCCGCTTCCTCTTTGCCATACTTCATATAAACTTCCGATGGGTCCTTGCATCCGAGTGTTCGACAGCTCCATTTGTATACTTCTCCTACGAACTTTCCTTCCCGGAGTGCCCTTGTGACTTTTGCGAGGAATGCTTCCCCACCCTTGTCCGGCTCTACATGGATGTAAAGTTTCAAATCCTGCAGGACTCCTGCCCAGTCTGCCCGCATCATGGACGCTCCCGGTATTCCGAGTGTGCTGATTCCCATGTACCACATGGACTGGGAATCGCTCTCGCCCTCGACCAGTGCTGCGTATCCGATATTCCTTATGGCTTCTATCTGCCATAATCCATACATACACAGCCTGTCTGTCTTTCCATATTCCCACCGGAACTGCTTTCCGCCGTATCTCTTACGGTGCAGTGCCAGATTTTTTTCTGCGTCAAAGTATGGTATGTATAAATACTGGACTCCGTTTCGGTCTTTCTTCGTCTGCAGGCAGCATTGCTCTTTCAGCCAGTCCTCTGGGAGACGCTTCTCGAATGAATACTGGGACACGGTGTAGTGATCCAGTCCTGGTTTCTTCTCTTTTGGTTTCTCCTGCGGCTCATTCAATGCTCCATACTTTTCCAGTATCTGCTTATAGGCTTCCTTGGTATCCAGTCCGTTCAGCTTTGCATAAAATGTGACGAAATTTCCGCCCTCATCCTCTGCGAAGCAGTGCCACATTCCGGTCTTTAAGTCTACCGAGAATGAATTGGCACGGTCGTCATGAAACGGACACAGACCTGTGAGGTTGTCGCCTGTGATCTTGTGCTTTTTGATAACGGAGCAGTATTCAGTTTTATAATCTACCAGACGGTCTAAATCGACCTCCGCTGCCTGCTGCATATTATCGCTCCAATCTACTAAGTATTACCTGTTCCAGTCCAAGTCTTGTGAAATTGATTGACTTGCCCTGCATCATGAGTTTGTTCGTCATGTAGTCGATTTCCTCATTCATTCCCTCGCTGATCACATTATCCACGGTCACTACGAGGAATTCCTTGCACTGCATCATCAGACGCTTGCCTGCTTCCATTCCGAAGTATCTTTCCTCGGCGATGGAGTCATCCATAAAACGTGGGAAGTAAAGGTGTGGTGCAATCGGTATCTTTCCTTCACTGACTACCTTATTTGCTGCCCACTTCGCCACTCTGATGTTTTCTTCCAGTTCCTCTCTGGTATCTGCCCTGTATCTGCTGCAGATATAGCACATCGGCATGAGTGCCGGATTTCTATTCTGTAACTCTCCCGGATAGCACTGTCCTGCGTACTTCCATGGTGAGTATCTGTTCTCTTTGTATATGGTGTCATAGATTGGCAGATTGCCTACGATGTCTGCGACCTCGCTCATCTGGATCATAGTATCCGTCTGATTGCCTGCGTTCTCTCTAAAGTTGTAAACCATAGCCGCTTCCACGATGTCTCCCGGCATTAAGCATTCGTCATCGTATCTGCCGGTCCAGTTATCAAATAATATCTGCATACTGTGCCTCCTTTGGATAATGCCAGGAGCGTTTCCGCTCCCGGCTTAGTCTGCCTTAGTTGAACGGCAGGTTTGCGTCTCCGTCCACACTCTGGAAGTCTGCTGCATCCACGGCGGCTCCGGTGTTGTAGTCTGCTTCATCAATATCCGGGATATTGTCCGCCTGTGCCTTGATCATCTCTACCATTGCCTTTGTCTCGGCTCTCTGTTCGTCCGTCAGCTTACTCACAAATGCGAAGGCCGCTCTGGAATATGTAATGCCATCTGCTGACTTTTCCTTTTTCAGTGTGATCTTAGTTACGGCATCGTAGCAGCGGAGTCCTTTGAGTAGGATTCGCTTGCCGATGTAATCTCTGATGTATTTCAGAGAGGTTGGCGGCAATGCGAGGATAATCGGTACAGGGTTGCCTTCCTGCAGGATGTAACATCTGTGAATGTTCTTGCAGGCTTTTCCAGATCCGTTCTTTCCGCTTCCGAACTGGTTATGCGGACACTTGCTGCAATCATGGATTTCCCCAGTCTCACGCTCCACTCCCTGCTTTCCGTCATGGCTTGAGCAGTCCGGCTGAACATTTCCGCCTGCGTACTCCTCCTTCCAGTATGCATTTACCGGGTGATGATGGATAAGAACTCCGGTAAGGTCTGTACTCATCACAGGCTCATCCTCGGTCTCTCCCGGCAGTTCAAATGCCAGACCGCCACCGCTTGGAATCTTTGCTCTCTCAAATGGAAGAGTGCCGAGACCATCCAGTTCTTCTGCTACTGCTTCCTTCAGTTCTCCGGTCAGCGTGACCAGATTGAAATTCTTTTCTGTTGTTGCTACCTCATTCTTTGCCATGTCTTATTCCTCCATTTCCTCTGCATCTTCTTTGTTATTGTCTGCTTCCTCGAAGCCATCATCCTCTGACGCTCCTGCTTCCTGCTCGTCCATGTATTCTTCCATCGGTGTCGGATTTCCGCTCTCTCCGTAGTAGAGGTCGTCCATGATCCTCTGTGCCTGCGCTGCCAGTTTGATGGACTCCACAGCTACCTCAACCGCTGAATTGTAAAGGCTGCCGATTACATTGAGGACATCGCCGTCTCCATTCGGCAGGAGTTTTAAGAGGTCGTCCATGTCCGTCTTAGTGGATTTCATCTTGCCCTGCAGGGACGCATATCCCTCCGCTGCGATGCCATATCCCTCATGGCGGTTCTTTACCTTGGTCGGGTGCTGATACTCCATAATCTGCCCCAGTGCGAACTTGGCAGTCGCCTGCATATTCTCTTTAAGGTCACGGTCACTTTCCAGTGTGATGTCAATTTCCATCTGTTCGTAGTCCATCTTTATACCTCCTGTGCTTTCTTTGCTCTGTTCAGAGCCTTGGTGTTGGCTTTTCTCTTGGATACCTTAAGTTCCGAATAAACGGAGAGTACCTCTGCCATTTCTTCCGGCAGTTCTCCATCGTTCTCGGCCGCCAGATTGTTCATCGCAGAGTCGAGGGTTCGTGGATCTACTCTTTCCGTGATGAGGTGTCCGAATCCCTGCTCTCTCAAGACATCGAAGAATACCAGACCTTTTTCCATCAGCTTTTCTTCTGAAATCTTGGAGTATCTCGTTTTCTCCTGCAGGCTGTACTTGAAGCCATCCACCGTAGTATCCGGCTTTTCCTCATCCACCATCTGCTGTGCGATTTCCTGTTCGAGGTTTTTGAGTTCCTCATTGTTTGCCTTGGTCTGCTCTGCTAATTCATCTTTCTTGTCGAGCAGTACCTTGAAGGCTCTGACCTTGTCGTCTAATGTTGTGACTGTTTCCATGTTGTTGCTCCTCCTTTGGTTTTATAATTCATTTCCCCACTGGTCCCAACCGTCACGCTCCGCCCTTGCGAAGAGTTCCAGTTTCTTTGCTTGTGGGAAAAATGTTTCTAACATCTGATAGGCACATTCCGGCTTCTGGCTGTGATGCCGTTTGCTGTTCTCTCTGAGTACCGTGGAGAATGCTCCACGCTTGTCCTTGTCCGGGAGGATGATATTTCCCTTCTTGTAGAACCAGAGCAGGTACTCATGTGCGAAGCGCACCGTGTAGGCGGGTGCCGGTCCGTTGCCCTTATCCCATATCAGCCTTGCGTGGAGTTTATATCCAAGCAGGCTCATGATTTCCTCTGTTTGCGGCAGGTACTTGTCTATCGTCCACATGAATACATTGTGCTTTTCATTCATGAGTTCGTTTGTGACATAGCGGTGCAGTTCCATAATTCCGGGGACGTCCATTGTCTCGTATGGTACTGTTGTTCCGGTGCTGTTCGGTCTGGCCGCTTTCTTTCCGCCCCTGCCTTGCTGCCACGGTGGGTCCGTGTAGAGGATGTCGTATTTTTCCTCTGCGTTGAAAATATCAATCTTCATTGTTCAGTCTCCTGTTAGTGTATAATCCGCTCCGATTTCGTGAAGCCAGTCATCTATTGTCATCTGATTCGGATCTGTCTTATCTTCCATCCACCATCTGAACACAGACTCTGCGTCAGTCCATCCGCACTTGTTTTCGAGCCCTGCCTGTTCCCTGGCTATCAACATCTTTTCAAATGCTTTCATGTACGCTCGCTTATATGCAGGATATCTTTCAAACTCCCACGCTCGATGCTTTCCTGCTATCGGGCATCCTATACACCCGACTCTTTCCCATCCACAGCCATACAAGGGATTGATTTCTATTCCTTCGTGCTTGATGTACCACCACAGGAATTCGTCATCCCAATCTATCAGAGGATTGATTAACACTTTTTGTGTTCGATAGCAATGTTCGACCAGTCGTCTTTTTTCATCATTATCTAAGTTGAGAATGACCACCCCCCCCTTGCCTGTTAAATGAAAATTTTCATCGTCTACCATTTCTCTCACATTTTTGTGCGGCTTTGGGAATGTAACTACTCCCTGGTTCTTTGCTCGGTTTACACTCTCCGCCTTCCGCACTCCTGTAACCATTTTCTTTCCTGCGCCATAGCTTTCCTTTAACTCTGAACAGCAATACCGTATCAGCCTTGTCGGTGGTGTCTTTTTCCTTACGATAAGCTGCCACATTGTTTCTTTTGGCATAACGATTTCTGCTTTGATTCCGGCTGCTCTCAGTCTCTTGAATTTTTCACGAATGAAATATACTGTTTCTGGTGCATCAACTGTTGTGTGGTTATGGACCACCTCAAACGGGCATCCTGCTTTCATGGCAATATGTGTCAGAACGCTACTATCTTTTCCACCACTATCCGCCACTGTAAAACCGTTATTGCTTCCGATCATTCTCAGGATTTCTATGGCATTCTTTTCGTAATCCATTAGAAATAATCCCTCCATGTATCCACGACTGTTTTTGCCAGATCCTCTTTCTTCGCCAGTGCTTTCAGCACCACTTCGTCTATCGTTCCCTCTGTGATGAGGTGGATATAAGTGCAGGCATTCTTCTGCCCGATACGGTGGATTCTGGCAAGGCTCTGACTATATGCTGCATAGTTGAAGTTGACCGAATAATACACACAGGTGTCTGCGGCCGTGAGTGTGATTCCCAGTCCTGCAGTATCGATCTGTGCAAGGAATACCATCGTTTCCGGGTTCGTCTGGAAGTCCTTGACGATGTCGCCCCTGTCCTCCAGTTTCACATCTCCATAGATTTCTCCGTAGCGGAGTTTCTTCTTTTTCAGCATCTGCCCGATGATGTCTATCTCCGGTCTGAAACGTGCGAAGATTACCAGTTTCTTTCCTGCGTCCACCACATAATCGTCCACGATTTCTTCCAGTGCGTTCAGTTTGCCCTTGCTGACCAGTTCCGGCTTTTCCTCGCCGTCTGCCACTAAAAATCCGCCAGTGAATTGCTGAAGGCGAAGCAGCTTTGTCAGCACGGTCGTTGCGCTGATCTGCCCACCGCTTTCCAGTTCTGCGAAACTCTCACGCTTGATGCGGTCGTAGATGTTCTTTTCCTTTGCCGACATCGTTATGTATCTCTGCAGGAATGTCTGCTCCGGCAGGTCGAGTGCTTCGTCCTTGGTCACTCGGTATGCGATGGAGTGCTCTTTCTGGATTAACTGGTCGAGGTCTTTGTATCCCACGATCTGGTGTCTGTTAAATCCACCCATGATGGCATATCTGTTTCGGAACTGATAGAAGTTCGTTCCGAAGATTGTCGGGTCAAGGAAGCGGTACTGGCTATACAGGTCGATTGCATTATTCTGTACCGGAGTTCCGGACAGGATAAGTTTGTACTTTGCCTGGTCGCCCAGTTTGTGCATTGCCTTGGACTGCTCTGCATCGTGGCTCTTGATTCTCTGGCTCTCATCGCAGATGATCATGTCTGCGTTCCATTCATACAGTGCGTCAAAGATGCCTTCTCTCCATGTGGATTCGTAATTGATAACGGCTACCTTTAATGCCTTGAATGGGAAGTTGTCGAGATCGTTTAACAGCTTCAGCCTGCGGTTCTTGTCTCCGAGCAGCACCTTGATGTTCGCCTTAAAGTCCGCAAATTCTGCGAAATCCTTGGGCCATACGGAGCAGACGGAGGTTGGTGCTACCACCAGTACCTTTTCAACCTTACCCATCTGGTAAGCCGTGCCTGCTATCATGATTGCTGTTAGCGTCTTTCCACATCCCATTTCAAAAAGCAGACCGAAGCCTTTATGCGTTTCTGCCATTGGTTTTTACCTCCTTCCTGTGATTTTCTTTTGCTTTGCGGTGCTCCAAATCTCGCACCATCCTGTTCCAACCTGCCTCCTGCTGCTTGGTTGCTGCGGGGTTGCGACAGGATATGTAATCTCTGTTATTTCTGCTCATCTGTATCCTCCCTGCTTAGTATCATGGCGATACCTTCCATTACAAACATTGCACACGGAAGTGCTATGCCGTTGCCCCACATCTTATATTTGGCTGAGTCGCTCTCCGGGTCCTTCAGCCATTTGCAGATCTGGTTGTCTGTCTTTTCCTTTTTGCTCTCGCCCATGGCTTCCATCTGCGTTCGGAACACCTCTCGCCAGTGATCGATATCTTCCTGCGTTGGCTCTGTTATCCCCAGTTCCTCTGCCCAGTTATCTGGGAAACCTTGCAGTCTGCAGCATTCCAATGGTGTGAGCCTGCGGATGATGTACTCCCAGAGAATGAGGTCGGTGCTGTCCTTATAATCCCTGCGTTTCAGACAGGAGGCTTTCTCCGATTCCTCATATTCCCCGATTGCTTGTTGTGCGAAGCAGGCTACTCCGTGCCTGTCTGCGGCCGTGAGTGTGTTGGCAGGTGCTCCCGGTTCTCCGATGCCAAGTCCATTGGCAGAGCCATCATTGCTTCTGGTATCTCCACCGCCCTTGTATCGGGTTGCCTTGTCTGCTATCGGAATCGGGTCGAATAAGGTCTGCGTGTTGTGTGTACTGAGCGTTGCGCTCTTATCTGTCTGCATCAATGCTCCCTTACCTCCTCCCTCGCATCCGCTTCTGATCTGCAATGTGATTGGCTGAGGATGAGTGGCACATTGCCCCCCCCAGTGCCCATGCGACTGGTCAGCGTTGGTACATTGCCGTCCTCTGCTATCGTCACTCTGCTGTCCTGTGGGTGGTTTTCTAATACGATAGGTACATTGTTACCGCCGGTCCCCATCTTGGTTGTAAGCGTTGGCGATACATCACTTTTATCTGCTACCCTGCGTCTGTCGCTGATGTCGTAGCATTCGACATCCTCTGCACCTGTCTTATGAGAGCCGTTTTTAATATCTCCGGCAGTTCTTTGCCACGCTTCTCGGCTCTCCGCAAAATCCCCAGACAAGCCTTCTCGCTCAAATAATATTTTTGGTGCGGTGTTTCCTCCAAAATCTGCGACAAGGTAGATACGCTTTCTTCTTTGGGGCACTCCCCAGTATTGGGCATCAAGCACTCGCCAAGCGATGGAGAAATGGTCGCCCATGATGCATCCGGCTGTCTGCCATTTTCCCTTCGGAGGGAGAGGTACATTGGATTCTTCGTCTGTGATGCTGACGATTTCTTGGAGGACTGCCTGGAAGTCTTTGCCCTTGTTGCTACTGAATGCTCCGGGCACGTTCTCCCAGACCATGTATCTCGGTCTGATCTGCTTTCCTGTTCTGCCTGCTGCTCTGTCACTTTCTCTCATCTCCTTTACAATCCGTATCTGTTCACGGAACAGATTGCTTCGTGAACCGTCCAGACCCTCACGCTTTCCTGCTATGCTCATGTCCTGGCATGGAGATCCGCCTGCGATGATGGTCACTGGCTCTAAGTCTGCGCCGTTTAATATATTGATATCTCCGAGGTGTTTCATCTCCGGGAAGTTCTTTGTGGTTACCAGTATCGGGAATGGCTCTATCTCACTTGCCCATATCGGTCTGATTCCGAATATCGATCCTGCCAGTTCAAAGCCTCCGCTCCCGGAGAACAATGACCCCATTGTTATTTCCTGCTTCATCTGCTCCACCCCAGTTTCTTTCCGCACCAGTGGCAGTGCGTATGATTTCGGGAGGTTCTCTTTCCGCAGGCAGGGCAGCAGTAAAAGTCCATACCTCTTTTGATTACTGGCGCTTCTGTCTCGTATTTTTCAACCATCCGCTTATGCTCATCTGTCATGCTCTGGTAGCCGTACACGATGTCCATTGCCTGTGTGAGTGCTTCCTCTATTCTTTCTGCCATCTCCATATCTTTTGGGTCGCCCTCGGTTATCTTCTGCGAGTATTCTGTCTGCGCTTCCTTCAGAAGTGGAATGATTTCTGTTTCCTTGATATGTATCACTTCTCCGCCTCCTTTGGTTTCGGTGGGTCTACCAGTCCGAATGTCATGAGTGCCATGTTGTATCCTCGCACCTGGTGCGTGAATGGCGACACTTTGACTGGCGGTTGGATGAGCGGCTCTGGCTTCGGGTTCATGCGTTCCCGGTCGACTGCTGCCATTACTTCGTTCAGCTTCTTTCGCTCTGCTTCGATGGACGGTGGCAAGTTTACCAGTCCTGCCAGTCTGTTCAGCAGTTCGATGTCAGCTGGTCCGCTTAGTGTCTGCGTCTGCCTGCTCCACTTCATCTTTCCCCAACTCTTTATGATTGTGAACTGGACATTGTCTGCTTCTCTTATGAGTATCTGTCCGTCCTTCATTGCCATTTTCATTGTTGGTTACTTCCTTCCTGTTAGTCCGTGTTTTCTTCGTATTCGTCTCTGGATATTACTCTTACCTTTTCAACCGGGACGTGGCAGAACTGCGCCATGCCTTCCTTCTGGCTCTCTGCGTATTTCGTGAAATCAGCATTCTGTAATCCGCTGAGTGAAATATCTACAATCGTTGCTGCGTATCCGACTGTGCCTTCTCCACCATATATCTCTGCGTCCTTTACCTCGAAGTAAATTCCGAGCGACATTGTTATATTGTCCATGTTTGCTTCCCCTTCCTGCGACCGTTCATCTACTCTTCCGTGTAGAATGTGTGGTTACCGTGTGTGAATAATTTTTTCAGTGTGGTGTTGTGCCATGTGGTTTCGTCTGTGGTTCTCTCGAAGTATGTCGCTCCCCGGCTCTCATCCCAGTGCTCTACCTGCACCATTTCCAGTGCCCGGTAGCAGTCTGCGTCTGGTTCTACCCTGTCGTATCTTCCATTTTCATATGCTGCGAACTGGGTATCCTCCGTGATCACTCCCTCGATGGTATCTGGGAACTTATCGCTCCATACTCGGTTCAGCACTACCAGTATGACCAGTGCCTTGCCCTCGGTGTCCTCGCCCTCTGCTTCCGCCATGGCGATTTTCGCTAATCTGTAGGAGTCATCTGCATCCCAGTCCAGACTGCCGATTGCTGCAGTCGTTGTCGGTACTGGTGTCTCAGTGCTCTGGAGGATTGCGTTGTAGTAGGATTGTTCCTCTGCCTGCTCTGCTGCCTTGTATGCGTCACGCTCTTTGCACATCTGTTCATATTCTTCCTGCGTCAGCCATGTGTCCGAGCCTTCCACCTGCACCATGCCTATGTGGTTTTCCTCTGTGTACTCGCTCCAGTCCGGCATCGGTTCGTTTGCCCATGCGATAAGCAATCCGACAAACATTCCCGCTCCCACTATTACCGCTACTGCATCCCCTGCTATGCGCTTCAGCTTTCTTTTCAGAATTCGCTTCTGTCTCCTACTGAGTTTCAAATCGTCATGCACCTCCTGCTTACTTCTCGACTGCTTCCAGTCTCTTTTCCTTCCTGTTGTAGAGGATCATCTCTTTCTCATCCTCTGAATGGAGCATATAGTCATCTGGGTTCATTCCCTTCTTGACCAGTATCTCTTTCTGATTCCTTGTCAGTTTCTTTGGCTGTTTCATATGCTCTCTCCTTTTATACTTACTTGACTTTTACCAGTACCTCATTATGCTCTCTAGGCTTCTTGGGTCTGGCATGGAACAGGTTCTCCAAGGCTTTGAAGAGTAACTGTTCCGTTCATGCTCCCTGAGTATTCTTTGGGGTAGCTGTACTAGTCGCCTGCAGTGCGGTCTTTTTCATTCCCCGCTACCGAGTGTTAAATCGCACCCACGCATCCATGCTCTCGGTATTCTCTCTCTGCGTGTTTCTCATCTGCCTCCGAACCGTTGTTGTTTTACTTGGGTCTGCGTTCCCTACCCCAATTACGACAGCTATTCATGCAGGCTCATGTCCTGCTGCCGGAGCGATTTACTGCGGCGGCTCGCTCCTACCTATCGGTTTTTATCCTGGTCGATGCTTGCCAGTGTGTTTCTTCGGTATTCAGTTTTTAGGTGTGATGCATACGCATCGTTCTGTTTTTTTTGTATCTGTTGCCTGCACCGGGCAGGTGTAGTTGATTTTGCCATTGTCAGTGCTGCTTCGAAGCATTCCGCTTTCGTACAGGTGCTTCCTTGCGTATCTGGCACTCACTCCCTTTGTGCTACAGAAGTGATTAAACTCCGGAACTCTGATGCGGTATTCTCCGTCCTCTAGTTCCTTACCCTTGGTCAGTTCTGTTACAAAGGTATCTGTGTCAATCAGTGCGGCCTGCTTGTCCAGTGCTCTCCATTCTGCCAGTTCATCAAGTCCGTTGATGTCAACCTGTGCCTTGCTGAACACATCCAGTATCATGGGGATTCTTTCATCCGGGGCCGCTGCCAGTATCTTTGCTATCTGTATGGCAGTCTTGATATCCAGTTCTTCCATTCCACTTGCTCCTCTCTGTTAGATGGAATGCTGTGCGACCTCTGCCTTGTACGGTTCTCCACCTCTGGCGAGTTCACGGTACATGGTAGCCGAGTGGACACCGATTGCCATCGCCATCTCATCTACCGTTTTGCCCTGTGCGTTCAGTGCTTCGATTTTCTTTCTGTCCTCGAATCCGATGCGCTTGTACGCTTTTCTCGGTCGCTTATTGGTTGCCATTGCTCTCCACCTCCTCTGTTTTTAGGCAAAAAAATAAATGCGCCAGAGTGATTATTCACTCTAACGCATTTATCAATTTCTTATAAAAATTAAAAATGCGAAGTGAGTTATATCACTCATTTCGCATTTATCTTATTACTTCACGAAAAATATTATATTTTTCCTATTCTTGTCAAAAATAATATACGGAAGTGAATAAAATGAAAAAAGCCTTACTTAAATGTATCGCCGCATCGGTGGCTGCTCTGACTTTATTAGGTGCCGTAACAGTGATAATTTTAAAATCTCCTAAAAAGAAAAGCAGCTTTACGGAAAGTGAAGAAACTACCGTTGCAGCACTTTACACCATAACCGACTATAACGGTAAAATAGCTTTATTTAAACGCGGATACTCTATGCCGGTGGAAATCTTTGACGTAAATACAAATTCCCTGCCGCAAAGCGACAGGGAGCTTATAATTGTAGGTGTTACGGCTTATTCCGATGAAGAAGCACAAAAGCTTGTAGAGGATTACACAAGCTGAATTTCAATTTTTACACGTTTTTTATCAGAGGGTAATTTTATTTCAAATGTTCCTTTGTCCCGCTCGTTAAAAACGGCTTTTTCTCCGTCAACTGTTACCACATAATTATTTTTGTCATTCATAACAACAAGCATTATGCTGTCTTTACCGTTATAATGCGAAACGTCTGCGGAAAAATGAGTGAAATCGTTTTCGAAGCTGTAATTTTCACAAAAGCTGTCAAAGCCGAGATTAAACGTGCCCGCCTTAAAGTATGCAGAAGCCCAAATGTTCACGGGAGCGGAAAGGCCTCCGAAATTATGGAACCATCCTCCTCTGCCCGTAGTTATCGAAAGCATTTCAAAAGTATAGTACGAATACTCCACCTCACGCTTCCACGAATCGAGCGCGACCTTGGCTATTTTATATGCAAAATCAGCCTCACCTATATCTAACATGGTTTTCCAAACAAACCATTGATGCGAAAACCATACGTTGCCGTTCCAATAGCCGTTAGTGGCATAATAGCCGGCCTTCATATTAACGGCACTTATACCAACCTTGCTCATCATCTCATCTTCGCTTTCCAAATGAGACAGAATTCTGCCAGTCTGCTCGTCCGTAGTTATTCCGGCTATAAGAGGATATATACCGTCCATGGTCTTATTCATATTTTCGCCCGACTCGGAGCGCAGTTGTTCTTTTGCTTCGCCGTTTTCATCGTGAATTACATATGAGTAATACCCCGCCTCATCATCCCACGCGTATTTCTGAAGCCCATTTGATATTCTCTTTATATCTTCCGAATAGGCTTTTACATCTTCGGATTTACCGAGATGTTCAGCTATCACAGAGAGAAGCTTTGCCGTCCTTATAACCTGAGAAGAAGAAATACACGGTGCGGTTTTAAGCTGCAAATTATTTTTGTACATCAGAACTTGAGGCGGAAGATCGTCCATACCGGAACAATTGTAAAAATACTCAAATGTAGTTGTTAGACCGCTCTTAAATTTAGCGGTGGTTGAACCGTTTATTTTTCCCGCAAGGAAATCATAAAACATCTTTGCTCGGTCGTAATAATCATACAGCTCGGATTTATCAGATGTTTTTTGGAGCATTTCATAATATTGATAAAGATGGACGGGCACAGGAGAACCATGCAGCAAAAACGCATAGTCCTTATTATCCTTATCACTCAAATACAAATCAAGGATATAATCCGCTATTTTCGGTGAAAATTCAAGCATATCAAGCCCTATAAAGCCCGAATCCCATGTGTAAAAGGAATCCCACCTCTTGCCGGGAGTGTGATGTATAACATATTCTCCGTGATGATAAAGCGGATACACGGTGTTTTGGAACATTGCAGCTCGCAAAAGGCGGTTTGAAAACTCATATTTTTTTCCGCTGTCATTATAGCTTAGCTTTTCAACCGAACCTGACGCCGATAAATAGATCTTTTCATAATCTTCCGGCGTTTCATATTCTGCACCGCCATACGAAATTACCGCATATTCGGTATGACTTTTCCCCGGCTCTATGTACAAGGTGTGGACAAGAGTATTCTGATAGTATCCCTCGTCGCTGTGTTTCCAACTGAATTCTCCGGAAAAAGTTTCCATCATATTGTCAAAGCTTTTATCCGGTTGAGATATACGGGGAGTCGGTACATCCTCAAGGCAGCCGGAGGGTATGCTGCGAAGTCTTGTTTCATCATTAAATGTTCTTAAAACAAAGGGCTTTTCAACGCCCTCGTATTTTATCTCAACGGTTTTACCGTTTATTTCGTCGTGAACCTTAACATCCGGGATAAAATTATTCTTTTTTGCTTCAACTAATATTTTATTGGTTTCGTCTTTTTCGCATATTGCAAAGAAATCAAATTCTATGCCGCCTTCGCCCTCGGAAACGAGAACGAGAGTATAATCCCCTTTATCCACATTACCTATCGGTATCGTGATTTCACCCATATCCTGTGCAGGCGGAAACACAACGTTGTCACCGTTCACGGTAAAAGCCGAAGGCTTATTATCAACGGTACGGTATCTGACATATAAAGCAGCATCTGAAAAGTTTAAATCATTTTTTATTTTATATACGATTTTGTCGCCTTTTTCTTCTCCGAGACGCGGATATTTCGGCAATATATATCGGTTGTCGTCACGGTCTCCGAGCCCTCTGTGCGAAGTAAAGCGATCGTCAAAGAACTCGCCTTTATGCATGGCGTCCATAGTTTCATTATCCCACGGACGGCTTGTTTTATATGTAAACTCGCTGTAATCAAGCGCGTCAAACATAAGCGATTTATTTGGAAGAGAAACTCTGTATGATGTTAAAAACGGAAATTGCAGCGAAGAGAAATAATTGACAAGGCAATTTTGCATAAGCTCTGAATTATTGAAAATCTCTGTCCTGACAAGCACACTCTCATCGCTGAGTTTGGTAAAAGAAACGTCGGAATAAATAACATCCTTCCACTCCAGGTCCTGTCTGTAAGAATAAAAAGAATAATCACTTTTTACATCCCAAGGATGCACACCCACCGGTATAGTCACATTCGGAGCCTTGGCATCGGTATTTGAAACTGCGGGAAGCGAAATGAAATCAAACCTGACGCCTTTTTCCGTTTCGTGCTCTGTGACTCTTGACACACCGCTGTACTTTTTTGAATAAGGCCCCCATTTAGGCATTACTTCTGACATTTTACTCATAATTCTTACATAGCCTTTCCATTTACAGAATAAAAACCAATCGCTGCAAACATTACAGTTCCGTAGAAAACACGCTGATATTGTATCAGAAAAAAAGCTCTAATTCAAGAAAAAAAGAAGTCGCAAAACACAGTTTCTGCGGCTTCCTTTTGTTTAATTAAATAAAAGCTTATTTATTTTTCTGTCTTTCTTCAATGTCGGATATCATTTGCACGCGACGTGCGTGTCTTCCGCCCTCATAAACACCGGAGAGCCAAGTGTCAACAATCATAAGTGCAAGGTCAAGGCCGACAACTCTTGCACCGAAAGCCAAAATATTGGTATCGTTATGCTGCCTTGAAAGAAGTGCCGAATACGGCTCACTGCAAACTACCGCTCTGATACCGTTAACCTTATTTGCCGCAAGAGAAATACCAACACCTGTACCGCATATAAGTATACCCTTGTCAAATTCCTTTGATGCTACCGCGTTTGCCACAGCCTCACCGTAAATCGGGTAATCGGTACGCTCGGTGCTGTTCGTTCCGAAATCCTTTACCTCTATACCCTTTTCTTTCAGGTGAGCAATAACCTTGCCTTTAAGTTCGTATCCTACATGGTCGCTACCTATTGCTATTTTCATATTAAAACCTCTTTCAATATTCCGTTATACAGCTCGACAGCACCGAAAAATCGGTGCTGTCTGAGCTTGTGAGTTAGGGAGTTCGTTTATCTAATAAACGGATGGAAAACACCTTTTTAGCTATCCTTTGTAACTATATAAGAATCAACCGGGATAGTTTCGGGAGTAGCATTAACATCAATTGCTTTGCCTGCTTTTACTGTCTCAACCATCGTTTTAAGTGAAACAGCACCGATTCCCGCTGAGTCCTGAGCAACTGTTGCTGAAAGCTCGCCTGCTTTTACGCTGTCTATGGCTTCGGCTGCACCGTCTGTACCTACTACCATTATCTTACCGAGCTTGTTAGCGTTTTTAACTGCCTGTAAAGCACCGAGAGCCATGGTATCGTTGCAGCAATATATAGCCTTAAGATTCGGATATTTCTGAATCATTGAAGCGGCAGTATCAAGAGCCTTCTGTCTGTCCCAGTCAGCCGGCTGAGAAGCAACAAGCTTGAATGCGCTATTTGCGGTAAATGCAGTTGTTGCACCGTTCTTTCTGTACTCACCGGATGCGTTGCCTGCCTTACCTTCGATTATTGCAACCTCGCCGCCGTCCTTTAACTGTTCCATTATATAGTTTGCGCCTTTTTCACCGACTTTTTCGTTATCGGTTGTAGCAAAAGCTATAACACTTCCGCCGGCATTCTTAAGGGTATCCATATCAATCTTTTCATCAATATTCATTACATAAATACCCTTTTTGTTTGCCTCAACTATACCGTTAATAAGGTTAGTCGGGGAAATCGGTGCAACACCTATGGCCTTGTAGCCCTTGGATATGCAGTTTTCAAGAATTTTAAGCTGACCCTCGGTATCATCCTCGGATTGCGCGGCGAAAACATCAACGGTTACGCCGAGTTCTTTAGCTTCCTTCTCTATTCCGGCTTTCATATTTGCCCAGAAATCGTTAGAAAGCGGTTTAAGAATAATTGCGTATTCTGCGGTTCCGGAAGAAGAGCCCGAACCGTCGGTCGTTTTCTTGTCGTCGGTCTTACTTCCGCAGCCTGCGAAAACAATGCCGATAACTACCGTCAATGCCATAACGATACTTAAAATTTTCCTTTTCATAATAAATTCCTCTCTCTTTTTACTTATTTTTTCAGCAGTCGAAACTACTGTTTAAGCTGATGCCATGCAAAGTCTCCACTCCCGTAAACTCCGCTCTGTTGTGTATGCTCCGAAAAAAGGATTCTGAGATTTTTTTCGGGGTAAGGCTTTCGTGTATGAAAGTGTACCGAATCTATCAAAATGTCCTTCGGAAAATTCTTCATATATACCACTCCGCCGGCGATTATAATATAATCGGGATCAAGTATGTTGACTTCGGTAGCTATAGGAATGGCAAGATCTTTAACATACTTGATTATTCTCGGATCGTCGCCGTGTTCGCAAAAAACATTTTTTATATCGGTTTCGGGAAAAAGCTCCGCGGTAATCTTTTCAAGATACTTGCCTGAGCAAATTACTTCGCTGCACCCGACATTTCCGCACGTACACTTTTCCTCAATATTCGGAAACGGTATGTGCCCGAGCTCTCCTGCCGCTCCGTTGCGTCCGCAGTAGAAGCTGCCGTTTAAATAAATGGCATTCCCAAAGCCGGTTCCGATATAAAAACCGAGAACAGTAGAATCTTTCGGAAGACCCAATGTAACAATATCATTTTGAAGAAGAAAATTTACATCGCGGTCAACATATACGGGTATGCCAAGCTTTTTGCTGAGCGTATCTCCGAACGGTATATTATCAAATCCCTTAAGATTAGGAGTGGATATAACAGTCTTTTTATCCTTGCTGACCATGGACGGCAATCCAATTGCTACCGCTTTTATCGAATCTGACGCGTTATATCTTTTCATATAATCCGAAATGTTAAGATACAGGGTCTCGATTACATCGCCTTTATCAAAAATTCTGCTTGAATTTTTTTCGAAGTTGATAATTTCACCGTCACGGCCGACCATTCCGATGCGAAAGTTTGTACCGCCGATATCTATACCGATTGTAAAATCCAATGGTCGGTCACCTCCTTTAAAAATTGCTTTTAATACTATGCTCCTGTTGCTGTACGAAATTCTTCTCTCATTATGTCCCAAGCCTTTTTAAGGTCTTTGTCCTTTGAGAAAAGTCCGGACGAGCCTACAATAAAGACCTCAGCTCCGGCTTCGTAAAGCTCCTTAAACGTCCTCTGATTGCAGGAACCGTCAATCTCGATTAAAAACTTATAACCGTATTTTTCTTTAAGCTCCTTAGCTTCTCTGATTTTGCCGAGCATTTCTTTTATAAAAGGCTGTCCGGCAAATCCGGGATCCACCGTCATAATGGTAAGCTTATCTATGCGATCAATATATTCTCTGATATAAGAAAGCGGAGTTGCAGGATTCAAAACCACACCTTTTTTGCATCCTAATGCTTCGATTTTATTCATAATACGGAAAGCATCGGTGTTTATAGTTTCAGCGTGCGGACAAATATAACCTGCTCCGTTTTCAGCTAGAACTTCAATATAATCATCGGGATCGGTGACCATAAGATGGCAGTCAATAGGCTTTTTGGCGATTGTTGAAAACGCCTTTACAAAGTCCGGAGACAAAGTGATGTTTTTCACAAAATGTCCGTCCATTATATCGACATGATAGAGGTCACATCGCTCATTTAATATTTCCGTCTGATTTTTAATATCAAGAAGATCCATACACATGAGCGACGGGTTAAACATAGGTTCCATAAAAATACCTCCTTTAAGCTACACGGTTATTTTTTGTTAGCTACGAATCGGTCAAGAGCAACGGAGCCGATGATAAGAGCGCCCATTACAACCTGCTGAAGCGTACTCGAAAGTGAAAGTATATTCATACCGAAGTTGATAACGCCGATGATAAGACCGCCCATTACAACTCCGAAGATCTTACCCTTGCCTCCGAAGAAGCTTGTTCCGCCGATAATCGAAGCGGCTATTGCATAGGTCTCAAAGCCTGTTGCCGCTGCCGGCTCTGCCGAGCCTACACGACCGAGAAGAACCACACCGGCTATACCGGCGCAAATACCGGAAATAATGAAAACTATAAGGGTATGAAGATTTACGTTTATACCCGAATACCAAGCGGATTCTTTGTTTCCGCCGAGCGCATAGATATTACGACCAAGCTTCGTTTTTTTAGTGAGAAACGCAAGGATCAAAGCTACAATAACCGCTATTATCGCAACAAGAGGAATACCTATAACAGATTTTGAAATAACTCTTGTAAAACTTGCCGGGAAGCCGTAAACCGCGCTTGAATTTGAGATTATAAGTGTAACGCCGCGATAAATTGCCTGTGTGCCAAGCGTAATGATGAACGGATGAAGTCCTGTAACATTTACAAGGAGCCCGTTAAGGAAACCGAGGAATGCACCGAGCAAAATTCCGAGAAGAACAGCAACTATCGGGTTTACCCCTGCCACCATTAACTTTGCCATACACATTCCGGTAAGGGCTACCACAGATCCTACCGAAAGATCGATGCCGGCAATAAGAATTGCAAAGAACTCACCCATTGCAATAAGTATATTTACCGAGCTCTGTGCCAAAATCTGAGGTGCCGTAGAGCTTGAGAAAAAGTATGTTGGTTTCAGTATGGCCAAGATGGCAAGAAGGATTATAAGAATACCAAACGTACCGTACCTCTGCCAGATCGTGTTAAAGGTTAATTTTTCTTTTTTTAATGTTTTAGACTGTGACATTTTAATTAGTCCTTTCTTTAAGGTCGGCAGTTGAAGCCATAATTATTTTTTCTTCTGTTGCGTCTTTATGTGGGAAGGTTTGTACGATCTTACCCTCACGGAAAACCGCTATGGTATCACACACCGCCAAAAGTTCCGGAAGCTCTGATGATACAACAAGTACGCCCTTACCCTCATCGGCGAGCTTACGCATCAAAGTGTAAATCTCGCTTTTAGAACCAATGTCGATTCCCTTTGTAGGTTCATCAAAAATAATTATTTGAGAATCTGCGGCAAGCCATTTTCCGAGTATGACTTTTTGCTGGTTGCCGCCGGAAAGCTCTGTTATATTTTGATCAACTGAAGCGCATTTTATATTCAGGTTTTTCTTTTGCTCCTCTGCGCATTCCTTTTCAAATTTATTGTTTGTAAGACCTATGGTGCCTTTTCCCTTTGAAGTCTTGATAAACGGAAGAATCGAAATATTCTGCTTAATATCAAAGTTATAAAAGAAGCCTGTCTCACGACGATTTTCGGTTACCATTGCAAGACCGTTCTTTATGGCGCTGTAAGGACTATTGATTTTAACCTGTTTGCCGTGAATGAATATATCTCCTGCCGAGCGAGGCTCAGACCCGAATATTGCATTCATCATTTCACTTCTGCCGGAACCGACAAGTCCCGAGAATCCGAGGATTTCACCCTTATGAAGTTTAAACGAGACATTCTTAACCTTTTGATCCTTACGAGACAAATTACGAACCTCAAAAATGACTTCTGTATTCTCGTAGGTATCGGGAGCATCCTCATGCTGATAAGTATTCTGAATTTTTCTTCCTACCATCATGGTAACGAGATCGTCTGCCGTAACACCTTTTACGTCTCTCGTGCCGACGTAAGCTCCGTCTTTCAGCACCGACACCCTATCGCCTATTTCAATAATTTCACCGAGCTTGTGAGAAATAAAGACTATTCCCTTGCCCTCTTCCTTAAGCTGACGAACTATCTTAAACAGATGATTTACTTCCTCACTTGTCAAAGACGCAGTAGGCTCATCCATTATGATTACTTTACTGTCGGCGGCAAGTGCCTTGGCTATTTCAACCTGCTGTTTTTCGGAAATACTTATATCCTCAACAAGAGTTTTGGGGTCTCGTTTTAATCCTACCTTCGAGAGCAGCTCTTTTGCACGCTCATTCATATACTTATAATCTACGACCTTAACAGGGCCGTATTTTTTCATCGGCAACTTACCGACAAAAAGGTTTTCCTGAATGGAAAGTTCATTTATGACGCTCAGTTCTTGGTAAATTACGCTGATGCCGTTTTCGGCGGAATCCTTGGGAGTTAGCCTTTTATAGCTTTTTCCTCCGACAATTATTTCTCCCTCAGTGGGCTGATAAACGCCGCTGAGAATTTTCATAAGTGTCGACTTTCCGGCGCCGTTTTCACCGAGCAACACATGTACTTCGCCGGGCTGTATGTCAAATGTTATATCTTTAAGTGCCGTTACGCCCGGAAACTTTTTAACGACGCCCTTCATCTCAACTAATGCGCTCATTTTTTCCTCCTTGAAGTCTATTATTTCCACATATTAGTTGTGTCCGTATGTGAATAGTATATACATTTTATTGGGTAAAGGTTTACTCAATTTCCCAAAATATGCGGGAAATAATATTTCCCGTTTGCATATGTTAGCTGATTTTTTATGCGGTTGTTCTTTTAACAAGCTTTACGGGAATAACATAAATATCATTTTTGTTTTTTATCTCATTATTCTCGATTAGATTTAAAAGAGTTTCAACTGATTTTTTACCGAACATATCGGTATCCTGCTGTATTGTGGTTATCGGCGGATCGCATATCTCTGACAGAGTAATGTCATCAAATCCGACGATCTTGCATTTTTCAGGCACAGATATTCCGGAATCCTTAAGCGCCTGCAAAGCACCGATTGCCATCATATCGTTATTACAAAAAATTCCGTCAAACTTTTTGCCGTCGGCTATGACTTTTTTTATCGCGTCATAAGATGAAGCGTAACTGACATCCGTTTTTATAACATTTCCCTCGTTAAGCGGCAAAGAATACTTTTTGTGAGCGTCAACATAACCTTTATATCTGTTTCGCGTGGTAGAATAATAGTTTTTGTCGCTCAGCATCAATATATCCTTACAGCCATCCTTTATAAGAGCCTCCGTAGCTAAAAATCCGCCCATCTCATTATCAGAAATTATAAGGGTACCCGCATGCTCAGGACGACGGTCTATGTGAACTACCGGTATTTTGTAATCTTTATATATCTGCTTAACATCGCTCTTTGTACTGATATAGATTATACCGTCAACGTCTTTGGCGGCAAGCGAAGAAATATGCTTGTCCTCTGTGCTGCTGTCCTCGTTAGAGTCGCACACAAAAACGGTATAGCCTTTTTGCAACAGAGACGTCTCGATGGAACGGATAATCTTAGCAAAGAATTCGTTTGTTATGTCAGGAACAATAACACCGATGCTCTGCGTTTTATTGGTTCTTAGCCCTTTGGCATTAAGATTCACCTTGTAGCCGTACTTATTAACAATATTCATAACTTTTCTTTCGGTCTCTGAGGAAAATCTGCCGTTATGATTTAAAACGCGCGAAACGGTGGCGATGGACACACCAGACATTTCGGCAATCTCAACCATTGAAATTTTCCCTTTCAATTCAAATACCTCCGAAAAATTATGCAATCGTTTGCTAAGTTTGTAACAAATAACGGGTAATCGTTTACCCTACGCCCATAGTTTACTTCCGGTTACAGCAAAAGTCAACTCTTTTTTTGCAGAAAAAATATCTTTGTCAGAAGTGCTTAATTCTTCATATTGCACATTGGTTAAAAAGTAAACTTCAAATTGCAAACGTCAAATTTGCGGCTCTCCGTTTGTGCATTTTCACACAAAAAAACGCGTTGCTCTAAAATAAGCAACGCGTTTTTAAAAGCAATTATTTACTTGTTTTTACCAAACACCTTTTGGAACCAATTTTGTTTACTGCTTTCTGCCTGAGTATTAACCTCCGCAGCCTTTTCAATACTCGGTGTTTTCATAACGAACATTACGCTTGACTCTATACCGTCGGCAACCGAAGAGTAAATCTTATATTCTTTACCGTATTCAATCATTTTGGTGGCTTTCTGTAAAAGCTCATCGGAATTATCGGTAAGCACACCGTATTTTTCAAGCTTTGATGCAAAATCAGCCGCGCTGACGGAATTCATCAGATTTGTTATCTTTGTCATATTGTCTTCATTTAACAGAGTGCTGAGACTGTTAAGAAGCTCCTGATTGCTATCAAGTTCGCTCTGGATATCCGAAATCTTACTCATGGTATCAGGCAAATTATCTATTGCGGCCTGTACCTCCGGATCCTGCATATCGTTTGATAGACTCTGAAGAAGCGGAAGTGCGTCTTTAAACTCACCTGAAGCCGACGGAAGAAGGCTTAAGAACTGCTGTACATTGGGATCAGAAAGCAGTTTTATCATCTTCTGGAGGTCGGAATTACTTGATGAATCGAGAAGAGTTTTAAGCGTTTCTATATTTTGCGGAGTAAGGTTCTTGGAAAGAACATCAATAAGAGGCTTATTACTCTCATAAAGCGATGTTGCATCATTTATCATCTGTGCAAGCTCGCCGAGCTTGTCGGGATTTGACATAAGAGTCGATAAGACGTTATTGGGATCTATTGACTTAATCGAGGATTCAATTTCCTTGAGCTGATTAAGGCTTGATTTTAAATCATCAACGCTTGAAGGAACAGCCATATTATTACTTACTGCCGAAAGAGGAAGGACCGCAAAATACATATTTGTAAGTTCAAAATCCGTTACATCGGCGGTAATTGTAAAGTTATCGTTAAAGGTGATATCGGCAGCGTCCTTGAGAGTTTTGGAATCTAAGCCAAGCGTCTCGTTAATTCCGGGGAAGCCGGCCACCACAGCTACTTCCTTTGAACCATCTCCCTGAGAAATGCCGTTTTCCACTTTTACGTTTTGAAAGTTGGTTTCGGGAAGAATCATGCCGCCGACGGCAAGCACGGGATTGCAAACCTTAACATCCTTACCGTTGATTTTTTCGGTTTTAAAGATGTTGTTTGTCATCTGTATTTCTATCTTTACCTTACCGCTCTTGCCGGCAAGATCGGAGGCGGCTATTTCTTCATCATTAAGATAGTATTTAATTGAGATGCTTACAGGAAGCGTCTTATTACTTGTGCCGCGATAATAAAGGTCGGTAGTCGGCATATTCCAGAACAAGCCGCCGTCCTTAAAATAGGGTTCGGTATCACTCTTAACATTTGTTATATTTTCAAGGTCCGTAACATCTCTGAGGTAAACCTCGGGGGTGTCGGTGTGAATCCAATCGGTAACGGATATGTTTTGAACCGCACCGGAGTTATCAAGTGTAGCGTAAACCGTTTCGGTTTTTTTATAATTATTGATTCTGTTTGTGTAAATTGTTTCCTCAGCCTTTTTATCAACCTCGGCTACCGTGTCGTCGTCCTTTTTGGACGAGCAACCGGTAAAGGTGACACAAAGCATTGAGAAAACAAGCAAAACACAGATTATGCTTTTGATTTTATTTGTGTTTTTCATTTTGCTGCCTCCGATTTCTTAGCCTTGACGGCTTTTATTTTTGCCTTTGATTTCTTAAATTTTTCTTTCGGCATTGTCCGCCAATTAAACGAAGTTTTGTTTATGAGTTTTTCACAGATATAAAGTATTGGCGGCAAAGTACAGATTATTATAAACGCACTTATGATTGCACCGCGTGCAAGCATACCGCAAATGCTCTTGACTATCTCTATATCGCAAATCAGATAAACACCGAAGGTCGCAACAAAGAATACCATTGCGCTTTGGAAAATCGAACGGTCGGATTCGTTGGCAGCCTTTCTGATGGCTTCATCCTTAGACAGACCCTTTCTCAGTTCTTCACGGAACCTCGAGGTTATGAGTATAGCATAGTCAACCGTTGCGCCGAGCTGTACGCAACCGATTATTGTAGGCGCGATAAACGGTATCGTCTCGCCGAATATAAACGAAAAACTCTCGTTTATAAATATTGCTATCTCTATCGACGCAACAAGTATTACAGGTATTGATATTGACTTGAAGATAATCGCTATAAGTATAAATATTGCCGCGACGGAAATTATATTGGTTATTATAAAGTCTCGGTTCGTTACATCAACAAGATCCTTAGTCATAGCACCCTCGCCTGTCAGATAACCGTTCGGGTCATACTTCAATACAATACTCTTCAGCGTATCTATCTGTGCATTTTCTTCATCGGTTGCCGTAGCGTAGCTTGTATTTACCATCATAAGCTGATAACCGTCTTTAATGCAGATATTACGAATATCATCGGGAATCATATCGGCGGGTATTGCAGAACCTAAAAACTCGTTCATTGCAACTACGTTTGTTATACCGTCAACATCTTCAATTTCCTGCTCCATAGCTTCAAGCTTCTGGCTCGGTATATCATCGCTTACTATAATGAAATGTGTAGTTGCCATATTGAATTTATCTTTCATTTCGTGAAGTGAAACGATAGACGCGAGGTCGGAGGGAAGAGCCTTATCCATATTGTAGTATACATTAACGCTCTTCGAAGCTCCGTATGCGGGAATTATAAGAAGAAGGAAGATTATTGCAATTACACGGCGATGCTTAAGGGTGAATTCATTAAGCTTGCCGAAATGAGGAACCAAGCTCTTATGCCTTGTCTTTTCGATTTTATCGTCAAGCAAAAGTATAAGTGCCGGAAGGAATGTAACAACCGTGATAACACCGAGCAATACGCCCTTTGCCATTACAAGACCTATGTCAAGACCGAGCTTGAAGCTCATAAAACAAAGTGCGAGGAAGCCGAATACCGTAGTCAATGAGCTGCCTGCCAGCGATACAAACGTACTGCTTATTGCCGAAGCCATTGCCATGGTTCTGTCGTCATTATACTTGCATTCCTCTTCGTAACGGTCCATAAGGAATACCGAGTAGTCCATGGTAACGCCGAGCTGCAGTATAGCCGCTATACACTGTGTAATATATGATATTTGCCCGAAGAAAATGTTTGTACCCATATTATATACAACCGCGGTACACAGTGCCATAAGAAGCACAAACGGCAAGACATACGATTTCAGGGTAAACATCAAAACGATAAGAGCAAGCACTATTGCAATAACTACATACAGCGGAGCCTGCGCGTCGGCAAGTGCCTTAGTATCATACATTATTGTGGAAACACCGCTCATAAACATATTTTTGTTCATACATTTACGTATGGACTTTATAGCATCCATTGTTGACTCGGAAGCGCCGCCCTGCGTAAATTGAACCATCATAAGTGTGGCATTACCGTCTTTACTGTAAAAGACGTTCTTTAAGTCATCGGGAAGCATATCCTCGGGAATCGATATATCAGCGATATCATCGACCCACATAACATTGCTTACTCCGTCGATTTCGGAAATTTCTTCCTTCAGCTTGACAGCGGTTTTTTGATCCTCGTTTTCAATAACAACAATGGCACTTGCAGCGTTATTGAATGTTTTATCAAGGATATGCTCGCCCTGTACCGAATTAAGGTCTTCCGGCAGATAAGACAAAATATCATAGTTTACGAATGTGTTAAGATAACATATTATCGACGGTATCAATAATATAAGGCAAACTATAAGGACTGTTTTGGGGTGTTTTGCAATTCCCCTTGCCATTTTGTCTATCATCGTATCTCCCCTTTGCTATAATAATTTACTAAGCTAACATTTTTTTGACGGCCAGATGAATTTCCGGTCGTATTTCTTCTATGGTGAACGGAGATCTCGAAAGAATGGCATTCGAAGCAGTTGTAAATATCATTGTAGAAACGAGTAACAACAGCTTCTTGGCATTCTCGGGAGGATTTCCGAGTTTAACTATTATATCTGTAAGATAATCAAAATCGAGTTTGATGTTATCGTCGCCGTTATCGATTATCAGCGAATACAATATTGAGCTTTTTTCGCTTATCACGGAAAGCATTTCTTTATTTTCGATCATATAATCTATAATTGCGTCAACAAAAAATGTGAGCTGATCGATAGCCTCCATTTTGTTATCGGTGTTTATATTTTTCATCTGCGCTATAACAGACTTTATAATCGCTGCGCTCTTATAAAGAATTATCTGATCCATAAGGTCGTATTTATCATGAAAATAGAGATAAAACGTACCCTTTGCCACGCCTGCACATTTGACAACTTCATCTATCGGTGTGGTGTTTATACCGTTTTTTGCAAATAGGTTATATGCGGCATCTAAAATTTTATTACGTTTTTTAAGCTTGTTTTCTTCCACACTCGGCATTTTACACTATCTCTTTCGGTTGAATTTCTGAGGCTTAACAGAATTTTATCATCCACCGCAAATTAAAGTTCTGCGCTCTTTAAAATGACCGTTAGTCACTTTTTACATTTCTAAACGCTACTCCAAAAATGACCAACAGTCAATAATTTGTTTTAATTGTTAACAAACTGTTCACAAACGTTGAATTTGTGTACATAAACGCTAATTATTAAATTTATTGTTTATGCATTTTGCCAAACAGCTTGATTTGTAATAATTTACAACATAAAAAAACAGAGCACGGAAAAACCGTACTCTGTTCGATGCAAAATGCAGATTATTCGCCCTTCATATCAAGGAGCTTAACCTTGCCCTCATAGGATTCCTGAGAAACCTTGATAGAATCGGTTATAGCAGCCTCAATGTCGTCATCCTCAACGCCGAGGTCACGGGTGTACTTATCCGTTATGAAGAGATCATAGTCCATAATGTAGGGAAGCTGAAGCGGATCCATACCGGAATCAATGCCTCTCTTCTTATAATCTTTAACAATACCGTACATACCGAGCTTCATCATAAACGGAGGTATGCCGACAATCTTTCTGTTATGCATTCCGCGAGCCTCATATACAATACCGAGGAATTTATCCCACTTCATATTGTACATGCTGATCGGAATAGCCTCAAAGCCTTTGGCACCCTCTTTAGTTGCGGCACCGGCAATAGCCTGACCAACCTGACGGCAAGTAAGCATTGCTGTGCCACCCTTCGGATAAAGGGTGAAAGGAAGCTTGTCCATACCGGAAATCTGCTCAATAAGAACAGTCCAAACAGGTCTTCTGCCCGGCTGAGTACCGAATATGTAAGGAAGCTCAAGAACTGCTACGCTGAAGTTGTCATCGCAAGCCTTTTTACAAACATCTTCCTGAATAAGACGAGATTTGAAGTAGGGGTTTCTCTCTTCAAGATTCATATCAGGCTTGATTTTAGAAAGATATGAGAAGTAAGAACCAAGAACAACAGCTCTCTTAACGCCTGCTTTTTTGCAGAGCGGGAAGATTCTCTCAAGCGGAGCAATGTTGTATTTGTAGTAATAATCCATTACGGGCGCCGGGAATTCTTTTCTCTCGTCAACGCCTGCTGCGAAGATAAAGCAATCACAGCCTTCGAGCATCTGCTCAATTTCCTCATCCGTCTTCTTGTTGATATCGCCGAAAACGAGTTCCATTTCCTTCGGAATGGGAGCTCCCTCCGGAAGAGGCGGAAGAGCAACGCTCTTTACCTGGTGACCTCTCTTAATGAGAGTCGTGGCAGCTTCACAGCCGAGAAGGCCTGTACCGCCGATCATAAAGATTTTCATAGCAATTCTCCTGTCTAACTATATATTTTTGCTAAATTAAAAACTAAATCAGTCCTTGAATACGGGGTCAAAGAGCGGAAGCTTTGAAATCTTCATAACGCTGCTGAAAATATGGCCGCCGAGTACCGGCATAAGTCTGCCGAAATAATTCATAAATGCAGCGTCAAAGCCATGAACGCCGAGCGGACGTCTTGTTCTGATGTCATGCATTATCATCTTTACCATTCTGTCGCAGGAGGTGCTGACAGCATTGAGCATCTTCTGACCCTTTGCGTCGGAAGCATCCTGACTTCTGAATATATCTGTCTTTGTAAAGCCGGGGCAAACAATGCCGACATAGCATTTACCGCGAAGCTCTTCTCTGAGTGATTCTGAAAGAGACTTAAGAGCAGCCTTACTTGCGGAATATACCGAAGTACCTGCAAGAGACATAAGAGAAGCCGAGCTATCGATGTTGATGATTCCGGGAGTCTTTGACTTGAGAATCATCGGAAGAAGCGTATGTATCGAATAAACCGCCGAATAGAAATTGATATTCATAGCCTTTTCAATATCAGCCATTGAATAATGTTCAAATCTGTCGAACTTCGGCAAAATTCCCGCATTATTGACAAGTATGTCGGGATGAATGTCATTATCCTCAAGGTACTTTGCAAAATCTATCCAATTTTGCTCAACCGATACGTCGAAAAGCTTATAGCTGAATTTTTCGGCATTGGGACCGAGCTCCTCAACTACCTTTTTCATTTTTTCTTCACTGCGAGCGATACCGATAACGGTGCAACCATGATCAACGATAAGGGATTCGGCAATTCCCTTGCCCATACCGCCTGACGCGCCGGTTACGATAACGGTCGTATTATTCATCCAATTTTGATCCATAACTCTCTCCTTTGGAATATTGAATTTTTATTCACTCGTATTATTGTAACTCAAAGGTAAATATATTTCAATAGTTAGTTGTCTCAAAATTAACAAAAATATGCACAAATTTTAAAGTGTCGACGTATTTTTGTTAAACTCAGTCCAAATCTACATCCTTTTTATTATCGGAAAGTCCGTGATTATATATTTTTCGATTGTCAAGTGCCCAAAGCCGGCCGGAGAAATCATCCTCTTTAAGCGGTGTAATTGCCTCATGTATCTGATATACTCTCGCATCCATAAGGTCAAGCTCAGAGAGAAGCTCTGCCTCAAGAAAGAGAGGTCTTACCGCTGCCCCGAATTCCGGCTCGCCGTGATGAGACAAAATCATATGCTCAAGCAGCATTTCACGTTTTTTATCAGTTCCGAGCTTGTCGGCTGCCTCTCGTACCATCATAGCACCCATAACAAGGTGTCCTATAAGATTGCCCTCTACGGAATATCCGTTCGCAAGTCCTGTTTCCCCCACGTTAAACTCAAGGGTCTTGGCTATATCGTGGAGAATGGCACCCGACAACAAAAGATCTTTATCCACAAACGGATAAACCTCGCATACGCCCTCGCAAAGCTTCACAATAGACAGAGTATGCATTAAAAGTCCACCGCGTATGGCATGGTGTAACTTATATGCCGCCGGCCATTTCAAAAGCTTTTCTTTGTTTTCTGTAAAGATTGTACCGACAAGCTTTTTCAAATCCTCATCTGAAAAAGCGTTTATTGTCTCCGTGATCTTATTATACATATATTCGCCGGTGTACCCCGCGTGCCTGACATAATCGGTAATATCCACATTATCCTCGGGTGTTACTTTACGCATTTTTTCAACGCGAAGCTGATCGGCACCGTTATACTGTGATATTGTACCGCGAACCTTGACAAACATATCGGTTTCAAATTTTCCGTGTGTATTTTCATTGTAGTCCCAAAGCTTTGCGGAAATTTCGCCGTCGTTGTCGGAAAGAATCATATCAAGATATGCTCCGCCTCGTGAGCTTGTCTTTTTTTCACATTTTGTCAGTATTCCGAACCCGTCAACAAGGCCGTTATTGTTAAGCTTAGTAAAATTCATTTGTTTTCTCCGTTCTTCTCTTCCGTCTTTGCTTCGATAACATAATCGTCCTTTGTATCTTTAACAAACTTATTAAAGCTGTATGTGCCCCACATATCCATAACACCGTTGAAAACAAAGCAGATACCGATAAAGCGGAACGCAAACATAGCAGTTTCAAAAGGTCTTATCGCCATAATGAGTCCGAGCACAATCGCTACAACGGCGAAAAGCAGCGACAGCCACCACATCGGAAAATGATTGCGAGCAAGCATTACGGCACGTTGGATATTGATAAGTCCGTCAATTATGGCGACTATACCGAAAATGAACGGAATTACAGAGTAAACAACGTCTTGCTTAAACATAAGGAAAATGCCTATTGCGGCAATTATAATTCCGCTGACAAGAGTTATAGAAAACAGCGACGAAACAGAACGGCATGAAAAGAATTTAATTACGAGATAAATACCCGCAAGAACAAAAAGGCCGCCGAAAAGATAACATGCCACTTTAGCTATCTGCTCGGGAAAAATCATAAGAAGCATTCCCGTGACAAGATAAATTGCCGCCGAAGCAAAAAAGCTTGCCTTAAGGTTTTTAAAGAATTTTTCAAGTTGGGTCATATAAGCATCTCCTTTTAATATTTTAATGCCTTAGCATATTCGCGCGGAGTCACACCATACTCTCGTTTAAAGCAATATATGAAATAACTCTCGGAGCAAAATGACAAATAACAGCTTATCTCGCTGTAATCATATTTGCCATTGAGCAATGATTTTGAAAGCTCCAATTTTTGTCTCAAAATAAAACGGCTGATATTCTGACCCGTCGTTTTTTTAAACAACGCGGAAAGATAATCCGGTGACAAAGAGCACACCTTTGAAAGCCCGCCGAGCGTAAGCTTTTTTTCAAGATTTTCCTTGATATAGCTTATACACTTTCTCACAGGCGGCGGATAATCCTTGCCTATTGATGAATAGCGTACAAGATTTGTAAGCTCTATTGCCTTTTCCTGCAAAAACGGCGGTATACTCTCTGACGAAGTCATGGAATCGACGCGGCGTATCATTTTGTCACTCATCTCATATGCCTCGGATTCACAGAGCCCTCCTTCAATGGCATACCGTATAGCGAGGGTTATACAGCTTACCGCCCAATACTGCATTTGGCGCAAGTTGTTTTCGGAAAGCTTGCCTATTACGAGCCCATTGCTAAAAAATTCGTCCATGGTATAGCTGAGACGCTCTGTGTCTCCCTGTTCGATACAGGTATAGAACAGTTTTTCCGCCTCATATGCAGTATGAGCTTTGCTTTCAAGTTCATTGTATATAGGATTTGCGTTTTTTTCAGGCAAAATCTCAATTTTTTCAAGACGAAATTTTTTCATATTGCTCCCCTTCCGTGATAAATAATTGTAACACTAAGACCTGCAATTTTCAACGGCATCTTTATATAAAAATAAGAATTTTATAAAGCAGGAAAAAACGAAAGCGTGTCCAAAAGGACACGCTTTCATTTTTTATAAAATCAGTTTTCTTTACCGGTTTCATCGGACGAATTTTTCTTTTCATCCGAATCAACTTCCTTTTCCGCCTCTGAGGCTACATCCTTCGTAAGATATTTCTTTTCGTCGTTGAAATTATCTTCAAGGTCCTTTACCGCCTCGTCCGCATTTTTATCATCAACGGCTGACGGCTTGTCTTTTTCGACAGTCTCGGTTTTATTTTCAGCTTTTTCACTCTTTGGCTCATAAGGGGGAAGAGTTCCGCCCTCCATAAGAATTTTAAACTGCTCGGCGTCTATCTTCTCTCTCTCGACAAGAGCCTTTGCAACGGCGTGAAGCTTATCAATGTGCTCATTTAAGATTGACTCTGTACGGTCATAAGCCTTGAGAATTATCTTCTCAACTTCCTCGTCTATCTCGCAGGCAACCGCCTCGGAATAATTGCGCATATGATTGTAATCTTTTCCGAGGAAAACCTCATCGTTTCCTGTACCGAAGGTTATCGGTCCGAGTTTTTCGCTCATACCGTACTTTGTTATCATCTTACGAGCCGTATCGGAGGCTCTTTCGATGTCGTTGGACGCACCTGTTGAAATATCGTTGAAAATTATCTTTTCGGCAACACGTCCGCCGAGGAGCCCGACTATATCGTCAAGCATACGGGACTTCATAAGATGCATCTCGTCTTTTTCAGGCTGATACATGGTAAAGCCGCCTGCCATACCGCGCGGAACAATCGAAATATGCGTTACAGGATCCTTATGCTCAAGATAATACGAGGTAACGGCATGACCTGCCTCGTGATATGCGGTAATTTTCTTATCGCGCTCTGTCATACGGTGCGACTTCTTTTCTGTTCCGACAAGGACTTTCATTGCAGCCTCTTCAATGTCGGGCATTGTAATAGCTTTCTTTTTGCGCCTTGCCGCCAAAAGAGCGGCCTCATTAAGCAAATTTTCAAGATCGGCACCCGTAAAACCGACAGTCTGCGATGCTATTGACCTCAAATCAACATCGGGTCCTAAGGGCTTACGCTTCGCGTGAACCTTCAAAATAGCCTCTCTGCCGTCAATATCCGGATACGAAACAGTTACCTGACGGTCAAAACGACCTGGTCTTAACAGCGCAGGGTCAAGTATATCGGGACGGTTTGTTGCCGCTATAACTATTACTCCCTGATTTTCTCCGAAGCCGTCCATTTCAACAAGCAGCTGGTTAAGGGTTTGCTCACGTTCATCGTGACCGCCGCCCATACCGGCACCTCTGTGACGTCCTACGGCATCAATTTCATCTATAAATATTATAGATGGAGAGTTCTTTTTAGCCTGATCAAAGAGGTCACGGACTCTTGACGCACCTACGCCGACATACATTTCAACGAAGTCCGAACCCGATATTGAGAAAAACGGAACACCCGCTTCACCGGCGACCGCTTTTGCAAGAAGAGTTTTACCTGTGCCGGGAGGTCCTACAAGGAGCACACCCTTCGGTATTCTTGCGCCGAGCGCGTTAAATGCCGACGGATTTTTAAGAAATTCAACTATCTCTTCGAGTTCCTCTTTTTCTTCATCGGCTCCTGCTACATCATCAAAGGTTTTTTTCTGTTTGCCGTCATTGGCATCTTTAACCCTTGCTTTTCCGAAAGAGAGTGTACGGTTATTCTCGTTTTGGAATGACTGATTCATTTTGCGGAACATCAGCAGCATAATGACGGTCAACACTATCATTATGACAACCGTAGGCAACAGGCTTACAAGCCACGAGCCCGAATTACCCGATTTGTAATCCATTTTAATCTGATTATCGGGATTTTGCTTATTATATTCAACAACGCTGTCGTGAATATCGTCAACAAACATCGAAACATTCGGCACGGTATATTTATAAGTAGTGTCGTCGTCCCCGAATAACTTGTACTCCAAGCTTCCACTTGCAAGATTCAAGGTGTACTCTGACACCTCGTTATCTTCAAACAAATCAACTATTTCGTAATATTGTTTTTTATCTCTCTGCGTATCGCCCATTGTTGCGTAAATCGAAATACACAAAACAAATATAAGCGGAATTACGATATACGGAGCTATTGCTTTCCAGTCAATTTTTTTCAATTCACTAATCACTCCTCAGAGTTGTAATTTTGCACTATCGGTTGTTACTTTTCGTAAACCTTAGGCTTTAATATGCCTACATACGGAAGATTTCTGTACTTTTCGTCATAGTCAAGGCCGTAGCCTACAACAAAAGCATCCGGTATCACAGCGCCGCTGTAATCAGCCTTGAGGTCTACAAGACGTCGCTCCGGTTTATCAAGCAAGGTACAAATCTTAAAGCTTGCCGGATTGCGGCGAAGAAGAATATCTTTAAGGTAACTCAACGTTTTGCCGCTGTCGAGAATATCCTCAACTATAAGCAAATCTGCGCCCTCAACAACATTTGTGTCGAGGTCCTTGATTATTTTAACTACGCCGCTTGTTGAAGTACCCGAGCCATAGCTCGATACCGACATAAAGTCTATACAGCACGGAATATCTATGGCGCGCATAAGGTCGCCCATAAATACCACCGAGCCCTTCAACACGCTGACCAAGAGTAATTTTCTGCCGCTGTCGCGGTAGTCGTCGCTTATCTGCTTACCGAGCGACGTAACTATTTCCTTTAATTTCTCTTCGGACAAGAGAACACTCTCAATGTCATTCTTATAGTCTACCTTCATTAATTCTCCCCCGTTAAACCTGTTATAATTATAAATCTTCTTGTACATTTATCGACGCGAAATTCAGATGATGTACCGAAGCCCTCAACCCAAACGGTTTTTTCTCCGCTGCTGACAACCGGTATACAAACTCTCTTCGGCTGCGGAATTTTCGCTTCGTTAAACAGCTTTTTAAGCGTCTTTGTATTCTTTCTGCGCGCAGAAGAGAATTTATCCCCTTCTTTTCTGCTCCGCACCGAAAGAACATTGCCTATTTTATCACAATCCACGGCATTATCCAATAGTACTTTGTTAAGATTTTGTAAATCTTTTTGAGTGAAAATCTGAATTTTAAGCTTACCGTACGGATATTCCACGATGCCGTCTTTTACATTGAACGTTACGGAAAATGGTAAATACTCCTCTGTTTTTTCGGAAAGGACGAGTGAACCGTCCTTGTGAGCGAGTATTATTTTACCCGGCAAGGTTATGCTTTTAGCCGTACCCACCGTATTTTCGGCATCATATATGTGGACTGCGGAAATATCCTTTTTAATATTATCGCTTAAAAACTTCATTAAGATCCTGCGGCGCAATGCCTTGGGATAACCCGAAAGCTTCTCTTCGTCCAAGCCGAGCGAAGTTTTACATTCGGAGTATTTAAGCTCTGTGATTTCTTCTATCAGTTTTTCGTCATCCGTCGCATTTTCAGTAAGTCGGGAAAATGCCGAAAGAACGGACGGATTCATTTTTTGCAGAGTCGGAAAAACTACGTTTCTGATAACATTTCTCTTATATTCGTTTTGAAGATTTGTGCTGTCGGTAACAAAATCAAGAGAATTTTCTTTACAGTACAATTCAATATCGTCGCGCGAAGTCATAATGAGCGGTCTTATTATATTGCCGCGTATCGGCGGTATACCGCAAAGTCCCTTGCAGCCCGTGCCGCGTACAATGTTCAAAAGTACGGTTTCGGCACTGTCATTAAGATTGTGTGCCGTTGCGATTTTTGCGTTTTCGCCTGCCGTGTTTTTAAAGCACTCATACCTTTTTCGCCTGCCGCACTCCTCTTCGCTCTCGCCCGTCTTTTTACACTCAAGCGGTATGTCAAAGCGGAACACGGTCAATTTTATTCCAAGGCTTTTGCAAAAATCGGAACAAAATTTTTCATCTCGCAAAGCCTCTTCGCCGCGTATACCGTGGTTTACGTGAACAGCTTCGACTTCAAGCGAAAGCGAATCCCTGAGTGAAACAAGAGCATGTGTAAGACACACCGAATCCGCTCCGCCGGAAAGCCCCACAACGATTTTATCGCCGTAAGACAGCATATCATATTTTTTTGTTGCCGATAATACGTCACGGTTCATTTCTGTTGTACTCCGCGGTCGTAAACAAGGTATACTGACCGTTCCAGTTAAGGTCTACGTCGGTAGTGCCGCCGTGACGGTTTTTGGCTATTATGACCTGCGCCTTATTCTCGTCTGCAACAACGCTTTCGCCCTTGTCCTCATCAAAATACGATTCACGGTACAAGAGTAAAATTATATCGGCGTCCTGCTCTATTGAACCCGATTCACGAAGCTCCGACATAGTGGGCTTGTGATCCTTGCCCTTACCCGACGCCGACTGACGGTTAAGCTGTGAGCAGGTAACCACCGGTATTTTAAGGTCTTTTGCCATAAGCTTTAAGCTTCTTGTGATTTCAGCTACCTCCTGCGCACGGTTATCGGTACGCTTCGTTCCGGTCATAAGCTGAAGGTAGTCAATAACTACAAGGTCAACATCTTTAAGGCGGCGCACTCTTGCTTTCATTTCGGGAACGGTTATATTTGACGTATCGTCAAAATATAGCTCCGCCTTTGAAAGCGCGTCGGAACACGTGGCAATTCTGACCCACTCTTCGGGAGAAATGTCGCCCGTTCTCATTTTTGAGCTTTCAATTCTCGCTTCGGTGGCAAGAATACGCTGAGCTAGCTGCTCTTTTGACATCTCAAGTGAAAAGAAAAGAACTTTTTTACGCGAAGTAACCGCGGCATTGCGTGCAATATTCAGCGCGAAGCTTGTTTTACCCATCGCAGGACGAGCTCCGATAAGAATAAGGTCGGACTTGTTAAGTCCGGTCATATATTTATCAAGCACGGAAAATCCCGTAGGAATACCCTTTCGGTCCTTGCCCTCGGGAGTTGAAAGCAATGTCACGTTGGGGATAACGTCATTTATCACTATATCGCCGAGCTTAGTCGGTCCGTCGGTTGTTTTGCCCTGACGAATGTTATATATGCGCTGCTCCGCCGAATCGAGTATAGTTTCGGCATTTTCCGATTGTTCCGAACACTGGTGAAGTACATCGTGCGAAACATTCATAAGCTCACGAAGAGTGAACTTTTCCTTAACGATTTTGGCATAATTCATAACGTTTGCCGTTGACGGTACTGCCTGAGCAAGCTGTGCCAGGTAATTTTTGCCGTCGGCATCGTTATAAACTTCGTTCTTTTTGAGCTCCTCAAGAACTATCAACGGGTCTATCTTTGAACCGAGAGCGTCAAGCGTTACAATAACCGAATAGATATCGCGGTGCTGCGGAATATAAAAATGCTCAGCCTTTAGTACCGTCATTACATCCGAAAGACATTGCGGGTCTATAAGCACGGAGCCCAAAACAGCCTGTTCCGATTCAAGCGAATACGGCTCTGTTAAATTGTCAAAAGTCAGGTTGTCCATTTATTTCACATCCGGTTATGTTTTATTCTCCGACTTCAACGTAAAGCTTTGCGGTAATTCCGTTGTAAAGCTTCACCTCTGCCGTATATGTGCCGAAATTTTTGATGTCGTCCATAGACATCTTGCGCTTGTCAACGGTAACGCCGAGCTGTTTGCCGACTGCATCTGCAGCTTCTTTAACCGTGACCGAGCCAAAAAGCTTGCCGTTTTCACCGGCCTTAGCCTTAAGTTTTACAGTCTTGCCATCGAGCTTTGCCTTTGCTTTATTTGCATTATCTATTTCGACCTCTATCTTATGCTGCTTGGAGGATTCGCTGTTGCGAAACTCCGTGAGAGTCTGAGCATTTGCCTCAACTGCAAGTCCCTTAGGAAAAAGAAAGTTACGGGCATAACCATCGGACGCCTTGACTTTTTCGCCGGCTTTGCCGAGTCCCTTTACATCTTTTTTAAGAATGACCTCCATATTTATCAATCCTTTCTTTTATACGGCACCCGTTTTTCGGAACCGAAATCATAAATTACTGTAATAATTATCAATGGCGGTTTTAAGCATATCTTTAATTTGACTCTCGGTAATATCCTTGAGTTGAACCGCCGCCATGGTCTGATGTCCTCCGCCACCGAGCGCCTCCATTATAAGCTGGACGTTTACCTTGCCCATGGAACGCGCCGATATATTTATGATATCATCAGTCTTAAATATAACAAATGACGCATCGACACCGCTTACAGAAAGAAGCTCATCCGCAGCTTGTGCGCAAACCACACGTATATCGTCAGATTCAATATCGGTAACCGAAATCGCACAAGCACGATACATTTCTGCATTCATAACAACCATACCGCGAAGCTTTCTTGACTCCATGGAATTTGCAAAAAATGATTTTACCGTTACGGTGTCCGCTCCACGGGAGCGAAGATATGCTGCCGCCTCGAAAGTACGTACTCCGGCTCTTAAAACAAATTCCTTTGTATCAAGCATAATACCCGACATTAAGGCCGTAGCGCAAACTGAGTCTGCAACAGGATGCTTGCTAATATACTGCAAAAGCTCCGTCACCATTTCACACGTTGAAGAAGCATGCGGCTCGTGATAAAAAATAACAGCATTATTTATGTAATCGACTGTTTTCCTGTGGTGATCTATAACTATTACATTTTGAGCTTTTTCATATACATTTTTCGAGTCAACGAAATCCGCCTTGTGAGTGTCGACTACAATAAGTAAAGTCTTTTTGACCGTGAGACGCTCACCCGTTAAAGGAGAAACGAAGCAATCATCGTCACTTTTTCCTATATAGTCAATAAGAGGTTGGGCAAGCGTTGTTTTTCTGTTTACCACTATTTTTGCGTCTTTACCGAGCGCCAAAGCTGCCTTGTACATACCGTATGCGGCACCGACGCTGTCAAGATCGGAGAATTTGTGACCCATTATAACTACATTAGACGCATTTCTTATAAGCTCCGACATAGCGGAAGCCACGACTCTTGTGCGAACCTTTGTGCGCTTTTCAACGCCCTTTGAAACGCCTCCGAAGAACGTGTACTTATCGTTATCCTTTACCGCTACCTGATCGCCGCCGCGACCGAGAGCCATATCGAGAGCCTGACGTGCGGCACCTTCGGCGTCGCTTAAATTATCTCCCCTGCCGACGCCCGCGGAAAGCGTTATTCCGACAGTAGCACCGTTATAAGTATAGCTTCTGACGTTTTCAAGCACATTGAATTTTTTTGAAATCATCTTTTCAAGCTCGGATTCGGGTACTATTGCTATAAATCGCCCTGTTCCGAGTTTGCGGAAAACGCCGCTGAATTCAGAAAACCAGTTTTCGGTAAGTCTTTCAACAGCACTTGTTATTTCGGCATATTCACTCTCTTTATACACTCTGTAAAACTCGTCTATGCTGTCAACCGCAACAAGAGCTACGGCCGGCTTTGACATACGATATTCTCTGACTATACTCTTAAGGTCGGTATCATCTACAAAATAAAAAACCGTACAGGACTCTCCGGAAGAGTCAAGCGTTTCACTTATAACGGTGTAATCTCGACCGTCATAAGTCGCTGAAAATGTTTTTTTTGCGGCAAGCTCCGACAAAGCCTTACCGCCTATAAAAACGGATATATTATCTTCTCTCGGCTGACGGTTTCTTATAACGGCAGCTTTAAAAAGGTCGTTAAACCAAAGAATTTTCCCGTTTGTCTTGCATATTACGGCAGGAAGTGGAAAATATTTTAACATATCCTTATCCGACAGCGACGCATTGAGTGAAATCACCGCATTTTTTATTATACGAAATTCGTTGTGCATTTTAAGGATTGCGGAAACCGCAAGCACAACGGAAAGAGCCGCCTCGCCTATGGCGAGAGGCAAAAGCACTCCTTTTGCCGCCGTCACAGCTGAAGCCGTAAACAGCGCAATAACCGCAAAAAATGTAATCGGATAGGTTTTTACAAGATGACTTATTTTGAATTTCATTTTTACTCCCTTTGGCACTGCGGCGTAAAATCAAAGCTTTAACTATTAAATCCAGACGAACCGCGGCACTCTGTAAAAAGCAAATAAAAAACAGTTATATTTCCATTATAACGGGAAGTATCATGGGACTGCGCTTGGTCTCGTGGTACATAAGGTGAGAGACTTCGTCGCGAAGGCGATTTTTAACGGTAGTCCAATCGTGAACTCTCTCAAACATACAATCGGCTATAACGCTGTCGCAAAGCCGTCTCGCCTTATCAATAAGCTGCTCTGACTCGCGTACATAAACAAAGCCGCGAGAAATAACTTCTGGTCCCGAAAGAACGTCTCCCGTTTCTTTATCTATTGTGGCGACAATAATTATAAGACCGTCCTCGGCGAGTCGCTTTCTGTCTCGCAGCACAACCGAGCCTACATCTCCGACGCCTGAGCCGTCAACAAAGACCATACCCGCCGGTACATCGCCTGAAATTCTTATTTTATCCTCCGTCAACTCAACCTCCTTACCGTTGTCGGCAATAAGGATGTTCTGAGGAGGTATTCCGACACTTTTCGCGAGTCCGGAATTTTTACGCAGATGCTTTTGCTCGCCGTGCACGGGGATAAAATACTTGGGTTTCGTAATGCTCATCATTATTTTGAGTTCTTCCTGGCAGGCGTGACCCGAAACGTGAACATCATACATTTTTTCGTACACTACCTCTGCGCCCTGCTTTAAGAGCTCATCAACTACCTTGCCGACCATTTTTTCATTACCGGGAATAGGTGTTGCAGAGATTATTACATAATCATTGGGGCAGATAGCAACACGTCTGTGCTCGGAAAACGCCATTCTGTAAAGTGCTGACATCGGCTCGCCCTGGCTGCCCGTGGTTATAATAACAAGCTTATCCGCAGGATAGCGGTTAATACTGTCGATTCCTATAAGTATGCCATCGGGAATACGGATGTAACCCATCTCGGCTGCTATCGAAACAACGTTTTCAAGGCTTCTGCCGGAGAGAGCGACCTTTCTTCCGAGACTTTCGGCAACATCGATTATCTGTTGCACACGGTGAATGTTCGACGCAAAGGTTGCTACGATAAGACGCCTGCCGTTAGCTTTTCTGAACTGCGTTTCAAACGTCTCGCCGACCTTCCTCTCGCTCTCGGTAAAGCCGGGCTTTGCCGCGTTTGTGGAATCGGAAAGAAGTGCGAGCACGCCTTCCGTTCCGAGCTGAGATAAACGAGCTATATCAATAACTCCGCCGTCTATAGGAGTTGTATCAATTTTGAAATCGCCCGTCTGTATAACGGTTCCGGCGGGTGATTTTATAGCAAGGGCTACGGCATCGGGAATCGAGTGGTTTACGTGTATCAGCTCAACGTCGAAGCAGCCAAGCTTTATATGATCGCCCGGATTTGCAACATTAAGGCTGCACTGCTTTAAAATACCGTGCTCTTTAAGCTTGCCCTCGATAAGGCCTATTGTAAGGCGCGTTCCGTACACGGGAATGTTAACCTGCTTTAAAAGATACGCAAGCCCGCCTATATGGTCCTCGTGACCGTGGGTTATGACTATACCGCGTATTTTGCTTGCATTCTCGGTTACATAGGTAAAGTCCGGTATTACAAGGTCTACACCGAGCATTTCCGTATCCGGAAATTCAAGTCCGCAGTCAACAAGCATCATATCGTTGCCGCACTCATAGAGCGTCATATTCTTGCCGACTTCATTGAGTCCGCCGAGAAACGCAATTTTAAGCGGCACATTATTCTTTTTGCCGCGGCGCTTACTCTGACCCTTTGAGTTGCCGGCTGCTTTGGTTGTCTTGCGTTCGTTTTTCACAGGCCTTGAAGCACCGTTTTTCTGAACGGATTTTTGCTGTGTTTTTGAATTTTGGTTTTTTGTTTTTTGCGGATTTTGTTTTTTCTGCCCGGCGGAATTTTTCTTGCCGGAAGTTGGTTTTTTTGCTGTTTTGCGGTTCTCAAGACTGTTTTTTTCGGTAGAGAGAGCGTTTTGTTTCGAGTTTTTGGGTACAGTTACCTTTCCGCGGCTGACCTGCTTTTTAGGCTGATCCGACTGCGGAATAAGTCTCTCTGTTTTTTTCTTTAACATTAAATATCTCCTTAATAAAAAATGAATATATGTATCCTGCTTTTCAAAACGTACAAAAAGCAGGTAAAATCCTAATCAAGATACGGCACCACTCCACCGCATAATCATGGATTATAATATAATACTATTTTTTGCCTCGGATGTCAATTGAGAACAGAGCCTAAATCTCTCAGTTCATTTTCAATATCATCACACAGCTCACACGACACCTCATAGTTCAGTGCCTCTGTGACTATCTCGATTGTTTTTCCGTTTTCAGACGGCTTCAGCATCACTCTGCCGCCGCTGCGATACATTACCGCCCCGTTATGAGACGGATAAACGGTGTCATTTGGGAAAGCTCTGCAAATATCCTCGGGAACGGATGAAAAGCTGACGGTTTTGTGTTTTACAAAGAATTCAGGTATCTGTGAAAGCAGTTTTGGGAAAGAATATCCGGTCTCGCGCATTATACCGAGTATTTTTACCGCCATAAACAGCCCGTCACGCAAAAAAATCTGTTTTGATGACAGATATTTGAGTTCATCGCGAACAGGCGTCTTCGCCTGCACGGGGTACCGCAAAACACGCTTTTCATATCCGTCTGCCATATCATTTATAGCTGCCGGAGCATCATACGGCACGGCAACATCATGTCCGCACTGAAACTCATACAGACAGCACAACGAAAGCAGTTTATCCATATTGATCCACCCGCATTCACGGCAAAATGCAGAAACCTCCGTGCCGCCTCTTGTTATCTTAAACGTGATGTCATCGCCTTTACCGCAGCAGAGTGATAAAAGACAATCCTCCATAAGTAAAAGTATGTCCTTATTATCGCTCATTACATTGGCCGAAACACCCGAAAGCATATCTCCCGATTGTCTCAAAAGTTCTCGGCGATACATACTGCTCATGCTTGACATATCGGAGACGGCTCGCATATTCTGTGCCGAGCAGCGGCGAAATTCGCCGTTTTCCGCACGGTGCTCAAGTTCCTGCTCAAAATCAGGCGATAACGGCAATCCGCCATTTCCGTAAAACGCCGAATGAATACCGTTCTTTTCCGAATAAATGTAAATTCCGCAGCCGAGAGAACAAAAAGAAGAGAAAAAAGCGACTTCTGACAAAAAGCATCTGCCGAAATCAAACACGTGCGAGCCCGAGGATATAAGTCCCGCCGTAACGGCCTTTACCGCCGCTGCGGAAGAAACGCTGTCATCGTACCCTATTCCTGTTCGCGTACCGAATTCACAGCTGCCCAAGGCTCTGCCGACTTTGCAAAACAGGCCTATATCAAAATCGCCGAAAAGCGAATCGGTACCGCGGCTGCCTAAAGCGGTAATATTTTCGGCGTAATAATAAGCCTGCGGCTGACTTTCGGGCGCGGAAACACCGCCGTGCGGTTTCGGTGTGACTTTTACATTTTCGCCCACCGCCATATTTCTGCCGACAATCGCTTTCTCACACAGCACGCTGCCTAAAGACATTTTACTGTTTTCCTCCGCAACCGAATTTACACCCATAACGGCTCCCGATATATCGGCTCCGCGTAAGGCTGCGGATTTATTGAGCATAATACTGCCGCGAACAAATGCTTTTTCGCCTATAAAACAGCCGTCGCCCACTACGGTATACGGTCCTAAATCCGCTCCGTCCGAAATTTCGGTATTTTCACCTATAAACACAGGCGGCGTAATATTGTATTTGCCGCAAGGCAGTTCGCTGTTTGAATATATGCCGTCGCATATTTCCGACAGAGGAAATACTGTTTTTCCGTCAAGCATATCGCGAGTACATTTTAAATATGATAATACCGTATTTATACCGCGCCTGTAACCGGCGCACCGAAATGCAAAAAGACTTTTGTTTTGTGAGAGCAATTCAGGCAGTATCTCATTTGAAAAAGCCGTGATTGTGCGGTCGCGAAGCATTTTTAATATTTTGCCGGAAATTATATAAATGCCCGTGTCCGCCTTATCCGTAAGAAAGCCGCACCTGCCGACGCTCCCCGAAAAGCCCGTAATTCTGCCGGACGGTGACGTGAAAACAAGCTTCTCTCCGGTAACTCCGTCACAATGCGTGATTATTACGGTTACATCCGCCCCCATACTTCGGTGATATTTTTCGGCTTCGCTCAAATCAAAATCAAAAAGCACGTTGTCGGTTATCAGTAAAACGTTGTCATCCTCTTTTTCATCAGAACAGAAAAGTGAGTTTAAAGCGTCGTTTATACTTTTTCCGATAACCGGCTTAACCTTTGCTCCGCAAGTCGGATTATTTTTTAAATACTCGCTTATTTTTTCCGATTGTGCATCAAGCAAAAGTACAATTTCGTTCATTCCGTAAAAAGAAAGCATATCGGTCATATAGCCGAGCAGCGGTTTACCGAGTAAAGGCAAAAGAATTTTAGGCATACCGAAAAAATCATCATTAAAAAATCCGTTTCTGACTTCAGATGCTATTACCGCTTTCACAAAACCACCGTAACCTTTCATACGTATTCCGCACTTCGGGGAAAAAGAGGGATATATGCATAAAAGTATTATTGCCCCGTCGCTATAAAATAATCTGTTGTTTTAATGCGAATTTAATGTTAAAATATCCGTGTGATTTTATAGCAAATCGGATGTGAACACATGAAAAAAGAGCTTGACAAAATTGAAATGTACACCGACGGTGCGTGCTCCGGAAATCCCGGTCCCGGAGGGTGGGGTACAATTTTGCGTTTCGGTTCGGCTGAAAAAGAGCTGTCGGGCGGAGAACGCAGCACCACAAACAACAGAATGGAGCTGACCGCGGTAATAGAGGGCTTTAAGGCACTTAAAAGGCCGTGCGACGTAACTCTTTATACGGATTCAAAATATGTTGCGGACGCCATAACAAAAGGCTGGGCAGAGGGCTGGAAAAGGAAGGGCTGGAAAAAGAGCGACGGCAAGCCGGCGTTGAATTCCGATTTATGGGATGAGCTGTTGACGCTCATATCAAAGCACAGTCTTAATATTGTTTGGCTCAAGGGGCATGCGGGTCATCCGGAAAATGAGCGATGCGACAGTATGGCAGTAAGGGAAAGTCATAAATTCATTAAATAGACTAAAATAAGCAAAACAGGACGCTTTCTTCGGAGAGCGTCCTGTTCTTTTACGTCAAAAAAGCTCCCGTAAAGGGAGCTTTGCGAATACCGCATCAACTTATTCTTTTTCGGAAATCATTTTTAATTCATCGGCTGTTATTTCGCGGCACTCGCCGTCTCTCAGCCTTTCATCGAGGAAGAGTCGTCCCATTTTTATACGGCGAAGATTTGTAACCTCGTTTCCGACGGCGCAAAACATACGCTTTATCTGATGATATTTACCCTCGCAAATAGTAATTTCGCACTCTTTATCGGAGAGTATTTTTATTTTTGACGGCAAAAAAGCCGTCCCGTCACGAAGAGTAATTCCGTTTTCGAGCAACGAAACGGCCTCTTCTTCGATATTGTCACGAAGAGACACAATGTACGTTTTATCAATGTGGTTTTTCGGTGAGAGAATACGGTGTGCGAACTCGCCGTCATCGGTTATCAGCACAAAGCCCGTAGTATCTTTATCGAGTCTGCCGGCGGGGAACAGCCCACGGCGCATAAGCTTTTCGGGGACAAGGTCACAAACTGTTCTTTCGCCCTTTCCGTCGCTTGCCGAAACAACGCCTTTCGGCTTATTGAGCATTATGTATATATGTTTTTTTATTGTGAAAATTTCACCGCATACTTTAATCTCGTCCGCATCGGCATCAGCCTTTTCGGAGCCGCTTTTGACAGTCCTGCCGTTAAGCGTAACATTGCCGTGAGAAATCAGACCTGCCACGTCTTTTCTGCTGAGTTTACCGCTGCCTGCTATAAGCTTATCTATCCGCTCTTTTTTCATCCGTTTCTCCTTATTTATTCGCCGGTGTTATCAGGCTTTGCAAAGCCGTGCATAAAGCCGTTAAGCTCTGTGGAGCACACATCTCCGCCTATCACCTTGCCGTCATACACCAAGATATTTGCGTGGATAAAGCCGGTATTTTCGTAGCCCGTATAATTTGTAATCTCATATGTCCAACGCTTTACCCGTTTCGACGCATACAAGGATAAATCAAAGCCTTGTTCCTTTTGAAGCTCATTGTATTTTTCGTATACATCATCAAATTCCGCGGGAATAATCACTTCGCAAACCTCAACCGGATCTTCTTTTACGCTCCAGCCGAACTGCGAAAGATACGCGATTCTGTCCTCGGAGGAAGCTGCTCTGATATTCAGCGCCGCCGTTTTCCCCGCCTCTGCCGTATGATGAGAAACAATAATCAGCGCGACTGCAAGCAATGCCACAAAAAACACAAGCAGAGCCATTTTTACCTGCCTTTTCTTTACGGAGTATACGAACATATAAATTCACCTCGAAGCAAATATATGCAACGAGGCGAAATAAAATACTATATAAGGCAGCAAAAATTACTTGCTCTCTTCGGGAGCCTTTTTGTGCTGAGCGGCAGCCTTGAGAGACTGACGCACGCGTCTTATTTCATTTACGGAGTTGGTAAGACCCTCGTCTGCCATAGATACAACCCTCTCAACGTATTCGCCTGCGCTTTTACGCATATCGTTTGACCACTTTTGAGCCTGCTCTGTAAGCTCCGCTGCAGTCCCTCTCGCCTGCTCGACGATACCGTTTGCCTTTTTACGTGCTTCCGCCATAATATTTTCAGCCTCGGCCTCGGCGCCCTTCGTTATCTCGTGCTCGGAAATAAGCTCATCGGCCTTTTTCTTTGCCGCGGTAATAATCCCCTCGGCGGTGCTTTGCGCCGCAGTAAGTATTTCCTTTCTCTCGGAGGCTATTTTTCTCGCCTGCATAAGCTCATCGGGCATATTAAGCCTCATATCCTCGATAGTGGTTCTGAGCCTTTCGACGTCAACTATCTGATTTGAAGTAAAGGGAACGGATTTTCCCTCATCAATAATCTGCTCAAGCTCCTCTATTAAGCTTTCAATAGTCATTTGTTTTACACCTCTTATTTGCTGTCTCTCAGTTTATTTTTTTATTCTTTTGATGATGTCCTCACGTATTTCAGCAGGAACGAATGTGCTAATGTCACCGCCGAGCTCACAAACCTGCTTTACCACGCTGGAGCTTAAGTACATATTCTCGGCTCGCGTTGTAATAAATACCGTTTCAAGCTCGTTATTGAGTTTTTTATTTGTGAGCGCCTGTTGAAATTCGTACTCAAAATCCGAAACCGCTCGAAGGCCCTTTACTATGGCAACCGCCTCTTTGCGGCGCGCATAATCGGCAAGCAAACCGTCGTATCGGTCCACATCGACGTTTGGCATATCTGCGGTACAGCGCTTCAAAAGCTCAACTCTCTCCTCCGACGTGAAGGCATAATTATTTTTTTTATGATAATTTGTCATTACGACAACGATGACCTTATCAAACATTTTCGCACTTCTGCGGATAATGTCAAGGTGCCCCATTGTAACAGGGTCAAAACTGCCGGGACATATAACCGTTTTCAAGAAAACCCCTCCGAATTACTTTTTATAGGTAGTGAGTTTAGTCTTGGAATATTTATATTCCTTAATTTTTTTAATATCACCGACTTCTTCCGGCAAGTCCTCGCGGTAATCGGTTTCACACATTACAATGCCGCCGTCTTTTAAAACACCGTCGACAAGAGACAGAGCTGTTTCTGCCATTTGCCTGCTATACGGCGGATCAATGAGAATTATATCAAACTTTTCTGCGGTGCTGCGAAGGAAACTAAAGCTGTCGGAATTTATAACCGTTGCTTTATCCGATAAACCGCAGGTTTTAAGGTTTTGCTTAACAACGGAAAAAGCCTCTGCGCTTTTATCAACAAACACAGCCTTTTCGGCACCGCGTGAAAGAGCCTCAATTCCGAGCTGACCCGACCCCGCAAAAAGGTCAAGCACAGATTTCCCCGGAATATCAAACTGTATTATACTGAACATAGCCTCTTTTACCCTGTCGGTAGTGGGACGCACCACTTCTTCGCCCTCAAGAGTCACAAGCTTACGTCCTCTGGCTATACCGGTAATAACTCTCATAAGATCTCTCCATAAAATGCTTCTAATATTATTTCATTATTTTATCACAATTGTCAACAGTTTTCACTATTTTTTTAAATTTAAGAGTATATTCTTTAATTCTTCGGCATTTTTCGCGGTTTTTTCCGCTCCGGCTTTTTTGAGAACGTCTATATCGCGATAGCCCCAAAGCACGGCAATAACACTCAGCCCCGAATTTTTTGCCGTTTCGACATCAACCTCGCTGTCGCCTACATATACGGTCTCGCTCTTTTCGGCACCCATCTTATCCATAGCGAACAAAACATTGTCGGGATAGGGCTTGTTTCTGCGCTCTTTTACGCTTCCGACAACGGTTTTAACGTAATCGCCGAACATTTCGCCGCAAAGCTCCTGTGCGGCAAAATCAGCCTTATTTGTAACTATGGCAAGCTTAAAGCCGTTTTCATAAAGGGTCTTTAGCATATCCGTAATTCCGGGATACGGTTTTGTTTTATTTGCCATATTTTTTTTGTAATTGCGGCAAAATATATCAAAACACTTATCTATTTCTGCCTTATCGGTGCCTGTGGGAACGGCTCTCTCGATAAGCTTATATATACCGTTTCCGACAAACCTGCGCACCTCGTCGCGCGTCCTTTCCGGGTAGCCCGCGGTTCTGAGCGTGTAATTAGTGCTGTCTGCAAGGTCGTCGAGAGAGTTAAGAAGAGTTCCGTCGAGATCGAATATAACCGAGTTAATCATTTTAAACAATCCTTTGTTCTGTAATAATCATATATATTTTGTGCAACGGCAGAGGTTATCCCCGGAGCCTTTGAAAGCTCATCGACCTCAGCGTTTTTAATTGCAGTCATGGTTTTAAAATATTTTAAAAGCGCGGATGCTCTTTTTTCTCCGACGCCCTCTATCTCGGTAAGAGATAGCGAAAGCCCGCGTTTTGCATGCTTTTGGTGATGATATGCCACAGAAAATCTATGCACCTCATTCTGTATTTCGGAAACGAGCGTAAACACCTGTCGTTTTGAATTTATGGCTATTTCACCGCCGTCACCCGAAATGGCACGCGTACGATGTCGATTATCCTTTACCATACCGAAAAGCGGAATTTTAAGTCCGAATTCACGAAGCACGGGTTCTACGGCATGGACCTGCCCAACGCCGCCGTCAAGCAGTATAAGGTCCGGCAATTTACCGAAGCCCTCGGTTGAATCCTTGCTTTTTTCGTATTCGGAAAAGCGTCTTGTAAGAACCTCATTCATAGCGCGGTAATCGTCGTTACCGTCAAAGCTCTTTATGGAAAAACGTTTATACGCCTTACGATAAGGCTTACCGCCCTTAAAAACTATCATACCCGCAACAGAATCCTGCCCTGCGGTATGCGATATATCGTAGGACTCAATGTACTCCGGCGTCTTTTTTAGGCCGAGTAAATCCTTAAGTTCGTCGAGAACGGCTATCTCTCTTCCGGTTCTGCCCTTTTTAATCGCCAGCTTTTCCTCGGCGTTTTTACGGCACATATTAACTATTTCGAGCTGTTCGCCCCTTGCCGGAACAAAGACCGTAACTTTTTTGCCCTTTTTCTCGGAAAGCCATTGCTCCAAAAGCTCTCTGTCGGCAACCTCGCCGTCTACAGTAACGCGCTTCGGAATATTGTCCCGCATAGAATAATAGGACGTGATGAAATCGGAACGCATACCCTCCTTATCACCGGGGTCATCGAAGAAGAAATGCTCACTGTCAAAAAGTCTGCCGTTTGAAAACCTTAAAACAGCAAGGCACACACTGCCGTCAATATCAGCGGTTGCAAACACATCCTGCTCTTCGACGGATTTATAAACAACCTTTTGCTTTTCTTTAATTCGCTCTATGGAGTTAATGCGGTCGCGCAGCTTTGCAGCCTGTTCAAAATCAAGCTCCTCTGCCGCCTTTTCCATTTTGACACGCAAATCGGCGATTATATCGCGGCTGTCACCCTTTAAAAACGCAATCGCGCCGTCCACCGCCTCGTCATAATCGGATTTTTTTATTTTACCCGTACAAAGTCCGCAGCACTGCGAAATATAATAATTAAGGCATGGTCTGCTCTTGCCGAAATCACGCGGAAAGACCTTGTTGCACTGCGGTAATTTGAATATTTTATTGGCCGCATCCACACTTTGCCTTACCGAATACGAACTGAGATACGGACCTATATACTCCGAACCGTCATCTTTTTTATTGAACACAGCGGAAATCTTGCGATATTCACCTTCGGATATGCGAATGTAGCTGTAACCCTTATCGTCTTTTAAAAGAATATTGTATTTCGGCGAATGCTGTTTTATCAGACTGCACTCAAGAACGAGAGCTTCGAATTCGCTTCCCGTTACTATATAATCAAAACGGTCGACATTTTCCACCATTTTACGTACTTTTATCGGATGGCGATTTTGCGAGCCGAAATACTGGCTGACGCGGTTTTTAAGTGCTTTTGCTTTACCGATATATATTATTTCCCCATCGGCATTTTTCATAATATAAACGCCCGGCAAAAGAGGCAGGCTCATCGCCTTTTTTCTGAGTATTTTCATTTTCGGATTCAAAGCACTCACCGCCCTTCGTTAAAAAATAAGGCACACCGAAGAAAATACGGTGTGCCGTTTTAATTGAATATTTAAATTACTCGGCAAAGCCTGATTCAACAAGCTTAACAAGCTCCTCAACGGCCTGTTCTTCATCGGGGCCGCCGGCAATGATCCTGATCTTTGTGCCACCCATTATGCCGAGTGAAAGAACGCCGAGAAGGCTCTTTGCGTTAACTCTTCTCTCTTCCTTTTCAACCCAGATAGAAGATTTAAACTCATTGGCTTTCTGAATGAAGAAGGTTGCAGGACGAGCATGAAGTCCTACCTGATTTTGAACAAGAACATCTTTAACGTACATAGTTATTCTCCCCAAATATTGATATATAATAATGTTTTTTCTTCGTACCGTTAACATATTATACCACAAAACTTGTCCTCGTCAACGGCTTTGACACGATATATGGGGGATTTTGCAATAATTCGGCTGTACCTCCAAAGACAAATCAAAACAATTTTAAATGTTTGTGCAAAATAACAACCGCAAGCTTTAGTTCATATTGAATATACACAAAAAAATCGGGCACACATCAATTATTGACTTTTTGATGCACCGGATATGTTTTTTCGCTTAAAACGCCGAAGCTGTAACCCATACTTTTATAATATGCGATTATCTCGGGAAGTGCATCCACAGTTGTGTTTTTCACCGCAGAATCGTGCAAAAGCACAACTATTGTGTTGGATTTCGGTACTTTTTTACAATTCTCTATTATAGTGTTTTTAGGCTGTTCCCTTGATACGGCATCACCCGAAGAAACGTTCCAATCAAAATAGCAGTATCCTTTTTCTTGCACCTCTTTTGTCAGCGTCGTCATAATCCCCGGCGAATACTTGCGGCTTATGGTATTGCTGCTGCCTCCGGGAAAACGAAATATGTTTGTACGGACTCCCGTTTCATTGTATACGAGATCGGATATTTTCTGCAAATCGTCAAAAAACGCCTGCTTTGAAGCATACACCTGCGGATAATTGTGAGAATATGAATGAAGCGCGATTTGGTTTCCCGATTCGGTTATGTTTTTCATATACCCGTTATACTTACCGCCGTTTTTCACAAAAAAAGTCGCCTTAACTCCGTTCTCATTCAGGATATCGATTATCCTCGGAGTGTTAGGCGACGGGCCGTCATCAAAGGTCAGGTAAACAACTTTGCCGGCATTGGCTTCGGCGAGTGCCCTGCTCTCTTGTTCCCTTTTAAGCGACACCTGCTCATTAAGCTTTGATATTTCGCCGTTCAGACTGCCCTTTTCATCCGCAAATAACGATTCCCGTTCACTCAGCGATTGCTCCACAGCCGCCTTTTGTGCCGCAACCGTTTTTAGATTTTGCTTGGTTTTGTTATATTTGACTCCGAACACCGCAAGCAGTATTGAGATTAAAATAATCAACAAAGACAGAACAAATATCATTTTTTTAAACAAATTATTTTGTTTTACAACAATGCTTAACCTTTGCTTTTCCACCGCAGTTACATCCTTTGATTTAATTTACAACTCCATTATATAATACTGTTCGACAAAATCAAGCAACAAATAATTACAAGAAAATTAATAATTTATTAAGCGCAAAAATGCCGTGTGAAAGAATGCTTCACACGGCATAATATCAACAAAAACTCTTATAAATACAGTTTATTTATTCCGCCGCAAGCGGAACCTCACTCTGAGTATCAACATTAACAAGGCCCTTGGTGGTAAGCTTTAAATGCGGTATTACCGGCAAGCTCAAAAACGACATAATCATAAACGGCTCAAAGCCCTTCGGCACACCGAGAGAATACACGCTTTCGCGTACCTTTTCGTTTTCTTCCGCCGCTCTTTCCGCTGTTTCACACGACATAAGTCCGCCTATCGGCAGAGGCATTTCGGCCACGACTTTTCCGTTTTTAACCGAAACTATACCGCCGCCGAGCTCACGTATACGGTTTGCGGCAAACGCCATATCATCGGTATTTGTGCCTATCACAATAAGATTGTGCGAATCATGCGCCACGGAAGATGCTATGGCACCCTCCTTAAGTCCGATACCCTTTATAAAAGCATTTCCTATATGGCCCGTGTTGTGATGTCTTTCAATAACGGCTATTTTCAATATATCATGCTCGATATCTATGCCGTTATTGCAGTCGAAATCAATATCCGATACCAAATCATCGGTCAAAAGCTGCCCGTCCACAAGGGAAATAACATGGCATTTTCTTTTACCGTTATAATCGACGACAAAATCAGACGAAGACAGCATGGGCAAATTAAACGAGTTACGCACTTTCTTTTCGAGAGCATCATTTATTTTCGGCATATCAAAACAAAGCGTTTTGCCGTCCGAAACAACCTTTTCTCCGTTTTTGTATACATCGCGCACGATTACCTTATCAAGGTTATCAAGGACAAGCAAATCCGCTTTGTAACCGGGTGCTACTGCGCCTGTATTTTTAAGTCCGAAGCACTCCGCAGCATGGAGGGTCGCCATTCTTATACCCGTGACGGCGCTTTTGCCCATTTGCACGGCAGAGCGGATTATACTGTCTATATGGCCGTTTGAGATAAGGTCAGCCGGGTGTTTATCATCGGTCACCAAAAGGCATCTCTGCTCCCATGGGTCGTCAAACAGCGAAATCAGCCCCGAAAGATTTCTCGCCGCAGTACCCTGCCTTATCATTATTCTCTGCCCCTTGCGTATGCGCTCCTTGGCTTCATCGGCCGAAGAGCATTCATGGTCATCTCCTATTCCCGCGGAAATGTATTTATCAAGCGGCTTGCCCGACAAAAGCGGAGCATGACCGTTTACAACAAGTCCGCGAGACAATGCGGATTTGATTTTTTTCTCAAGCTCGCCGTCCCCGGCAACCACGCCGACATAATTCATAACCTCGCCGAGCCCGAGAACACGACTTTCAGAATAGAATTCCTCTATATCATCCGCCGAGAGAACCGCGCCCGATTCGTCAAAGCTCGTTGCCGGAACACATGACGGTATTACAAAATACACGGTAAGCGGAAGGCCCTCACTTGATTCAATCATATAGCGAAGGCCGTCTTTACCGCTGACATTGGCAATTTCATGCGGATCGGCTATTACCGCGGTCGTACCGTGAGAAACCGCCGTTTTGGCAAATTCCGGGCAAGTGAGCATTGTGCTTTCGATATGTATATGCCCGTCTATAAAGCCCGGGCAAATATATTTTCCGGCAGCGTCGATTACTTCATCTGCTTCATCGTCACCGTAGTCGTCTACGCCCAAAATAATTCCGTTTTCAAAAAGAACGTTCGTCTTTATGAGCTCACCCGTAAAGACATTGACTACCGTTCCGTTTTTTAATAATCTTTTCATAGCGCGCTCCTTAACAAGTCAAAGTATATTCTGTAAATGATTGTATCACAAAAACAATTTCATAGCTACAAAAAGTTGCGGATAAATAAAAAAAGGTAAGCATCTTACGATACTTACCGTTTTTTGGTCGGAGTGACGGGACTTGAACCCATGGCCTCTTGGTCCCGAACCAAGCGCGATACCAAACTTCGCCACACCCCGAAGTGCTTTAGTATTATATTATATCGGCGCGATAAAATCAAGTGGTATTTTGATTTTTTATTAAATGTTTTCAATTTTTAGGCAAATCGGAGGAAAAACAAGTTTTAAGGATGATGCCGAGATATACTAAAGCAAGCCCAAATTTTTGTAGGCAGGGCTCAAATCGCAATCAAATTACACAAGCCCGTAAGGCTTTAAGTTCGCCTCACACGGGAATAGGAAGTTTAAAACTATATTATATCCGTCTATTCCTCACTCAGCTCACCGGTGGTTTCATCATTTTCGCTGTTTGTGGTTGGCTCCGCCAAAAATCCCAGTTTGTTTTTCAAATTCTCAAGCGCATCAAAAAGCTTTGCTTTTACTTCCGGCTGATTAACAAAATCGATGTCCGATTGCGCGGAATTATAAAGTGTTTGTGTTCTGAACAGCTGATATTTCTTTATGCTGTTCTCCGCATTCAGAGCGTTTTGAATATCCGTGTCGGAATCAAAGAACGCCACGCTGCCGCCCCTGTCGCTCATATCGTCATTATTGCCGTAATCAAACAAAGCTATGTTTATGTCGGTGTCATTCGGAATTCCGTTTACCCTACCCTTGGGTGTATACTGCCATACCTTATAGTCATATTTAAAATCCGTGGTTTCACTCGTATAATGTGCAACCCAAATTTCATAATTTGAAAGGCGCGAAAAATTCAGCTCATCGGTATAAAACGTTTTGCTCGCATAAATTCCCGGTTTGTATCCTGCATTTTTTACGGCCTCGCAAAATGCAACGGCAATGTTGGTTCGCTGACTTGCCGTGAGGCGGTCTGCTCTGCCCGAATGCTCACTGTTTGAAAACTCCGTATCAAAATATATGGGTAACGTTATATTATATTTTCTCGAATAGTTTACAGCCACGCTCGCTTCCTCAACGGCCTCGTAAACCGTAACCGCCTGGCTGTAAAAATACACGCCTACCTGTATGCCGTTATTTAAAGCGCCCTCAACATTTTCGTTAAAGCGTGAATCAAGCTTGAGTGTTCCCTTGTCGCCGTATCCGCGAAATCCGACACGTATTATAGCAAAATCAACGCCTGCAGCTCGCACCGCCGCCCAATCTATCTTACCATTATGATGAGACACATCAATACCTACCATAGAGGAAAGAGCACCGTTATCGTTGAAATAATACTGCATATCGCTTATGGCTTTATGCCCTCTTATCGGGTTGTGTGACGAATCAAAATTAAAAAGTGTACCATCTATATCGATAAGTCCCGACATAAAATCACGGTTCACGTATTTTAAAGGCAGCAGAGAGGACGTGTACATACTGTCTGATGAAAGCGGAACGCCCGTTAATCTGCCGTTCAGCCGCGGAGATTTTGCCGGCGCAAGGCGCGACGAATTGGTACCGTAATCACGGTTGATTTCGGCGTCCTCATCTTTTTTGCTGTCACCAGTGGCAACCTGCACGTTTTTCATTTTTTCGTCAATTTCAAATAAAATTGCCGAGGTGGTTTCTTCCTCTGACGAAACAGACTCATCCTCGCCGAAAACTTCTAACTCCGCATCGGTAACAGCGGCCTCGGTCTGAGTCTCGCCGATTACTGCAGCATGCTTCTTTTTATTGCTGCGGACAATTAACACCGACGTCAATACTATTGCCGCCGCTAAAACAAAAACAGCCGCAATCAGCATTATTTTTTGCGAAGGCTTTAAAGCTTTAAGTTTTTGCAAAGGCTTTAAAGCTTTAAGTCTTTTCTTTTCCTTTTTCGGGTCGCTGTTTTCAGTTGTAATCTGTGTTTTTTCAGATGTGTTTTCCAATTATGTATCCCCTTAAAGCCCTTATCAACGCTTGAATAATTAAAGAGCAAACTTCTTTATTGCTGCCGCTACGCCATTATCATCGTTGGAAAGAGTAACAAAGTCGGCTGCGTTTTTCGCAGGCTCCTGAGCATTCTCCATAGCTACACCGATACCGGCTTCGCTTATCATTGTAATATCGTTGTATCCGTCTCCGCATGCCATAACCTGCTCGCGCCTTATACCGAGACTGTCGGCAAGCCACATAAGTGCGGTACCTTTATCTACCATAAGAGGCGTTATCTCAAGGAAAAACGGTTCGGAGCGAAATACCGAAACTCCGCTAAGCTCGTTTTTAAACAGCTTTTCTGTCTCGGTTATATAATCGGGCTCACCCGTTATAAGATATTTAGGCACGGGATAAGTAACCTCTTTCCGCAGACTTTGAACTCTTTGCAGTCCCAAGTTATTGAGATTTACCTCAAGATAAAAATATTTGTCGTCGGCATTGTCGGTAACCGCTGTATCGCCCTTGTATGTGGTTATCGGGACATTATACTTTTCGGCGACATCGATAATACGGGCACTCTGCTCCGCCGAGAGATTTTTTTCGTACAAAAGTTCACCCGTGCGCGCGTCAAAAATGCGCGACCCGTTGTATGTTATAACATAACCTCCGCCGACGTTAAGCCCCAGCTCCTCGGCATAACGCGTAACGCCGCTTATCGGTCTACCCGATGCTATTGTGACTATTCCTCCGTTTTTCATAAATCTCCGTATAGCTGTCTTATTGCCTGCCGGTATATTTTTTTCGGTGGTAACAAGAGTTCCGTCTATATCAAGAGCAAGTAGTTTTATATGCATATATTTCACCTTGGAAGAAAGAATATCGGTATTGCATAACCGCGATACCGATTATAATTATATCAATGGGCAAGCAAAACATCAATTTGTAGAAATGCAAATAATTCGGTTAAAAAAACGAGAATTTTATATATTATGCGTCATACGGCTTTTCTGCCTTATTTCGTTTTTTCGTCAAGACATTCGATTATCCTGTCGAGCTTATAATGCATATTTTTAAGCAGAATCTCACATTTTAAATTTATTTTATAATCATTTTCGCTGCGCCGACGATCTTTTTCATCCTGTCGCTTTTGACTCATCATAATAAGAGGCGCCTGAATAGCCGAAACGCACGACAAGACAAGGTTCAACAGAATAAACGGGTACGGGTCGAACGACTTTGCCGCCAAAACCGTATTTACTGTTATCCAAACGAGCAAAAGCAGAGTAAAACCTATAACGAACGTCCAGCTTCCGGCAAGAGAGGAGAGCCTGTCTGAGGCCCTTTGCCCAAAGCTTTCTTTACACTCGTTGTTTTCTGAAACCGTTTTATTCAAAAGCAGATGCACTTTTTCTTCATCGTCGAGATCCTCGTTTATATCGTTTAGGATATACTTTATAATCTCATAATCGCTCATTTATATATCACCGCCACACATAAAATATTAAGGCTTCGCAAACAACGAAGCCTTAATATTTTCGGTATAATTTGTTTTTATATACACATGAGAAAAACGCAAAAACCGATTACTTTATGCGCTCAACCTTTAACATATTCGTTGTGCCGGAAATCCCGAGCGGAATTCCCGCGGTTATTACAACAATATCGCCTTTTGAAATAAGACCGTGCTTACGTGCAACCTCAACAGCGTGAGAAAAAAGTGCATCAGAGTTGTTTTTTTCTTCGCACATAAGAGGTATCATACCCCAAGACATATTCATCTGACGGCAAACGGTTTCATCGGTCGTGCAGCTGATTATCATGGAGGACGGGCGATGCTTTGAAATCATACGGGCAGTCGAACCGCTCTTCGTTACCGTAATAATCGCCTTTGCGCCGAGGTCGTGAGCGGTTGTAACGGTGGCGTGTGAAATAGCGTTTGTTATGCTGTTATCGTACTCAGACGAATCATTTTTAAATTTAGTGAGATAGTCTATATCTGCCTCGGTGGTCTCGGCTATAAGTGCCATTGTTTCAACAGCCTCGACAGGGTGCTTACCGGCAGCAGTTTCACCGGAAAGCATAATTGCCGAAGTGCCGTCATAAATTGCATTTGCAACGTCGGTAATCTCTGCTCTTGTGGGACGGGCATTCGTTATCATCGACTCAAGCATCTGAGTTGCGGTTATAACCTGCTTACCTGCCGTATATGCCTTTTTGATGAGCTTTTTCTGTATTGACGGAATAAGCTCAAACGGTATTTCGACGCCCATATCGCCACGCGCTATCATAATACCGTCCGCAGCGGCAATAATTTCATCAATATTGTTGACGCCGCTCATATTCTCTATTTTTGCAATTATTTTTACCTTGTGAAATCCCACGGAATTTGTAAAATTACGAAGATAATCAACATCCGCGGCCGAGCGAATAAATGAAGCCGCTATGAAATCGAATCCGAGCTTTGCCCCGAACGCCAAATCGGACATATCGTGCTCGGAAAGATAAGGCATTGATAAATTTGTATCCGGAACATTTACGCCCTTTTGGTCTGAAATAACGCCGCCGTCAACAACCTTACAATAAATATCGGGGCCTTCGACCTTTTCGACCCTGAGAGATACAAGACCGTCGTTTATTCTGATAATCGTGCCCATTCTGACATCCTGCGGCAGTTCCTTAAAGGAAACGCTCGCCTGCTTTTCGTCGCACTCTATATCTCGCGAGGTGAGAATATAATCATCGCCATCTTTCAGCGTTACGGCTTTGTGGTCTTTAAAATAGCCTATACGTATCTCCGGACCCTTAGTGTCAAGCATTGTAGCTATGGGGAGATCAAGTTTGTCTCTAAGAGCCACCAGCTCATCAAACCTTTTTTTATGCATTTCATGAGTGCCGTGAGAAAAGTTGAATCTCGCAACATTCATTCCGGCTTTTATCATCTTTTCAAGGACTCCGTCCTCATCGGTAGCCGGACCGACGGTGCATATTATTTTTGTTTTTCTCATTTAAAAGCACCTCCAAAAAATATATATAAATATGTTTTTCAAATCTTCCTCAGATACATTGTATAATTAGTTTTGTCAAATGTCAATCATATCAGGCATATTTTTTAGGTTTGTACGTTAATATATTTTTATGCTACGAAAGAACATTATTTTGTATTATTTTAATTTACAATACCTTGTTCGACAAATGCCGAAAGAAAAATAAAAAAGACAGCTTGAAAAACAAATCAAGCCGTCTTTAACTTAAATTACGCATTGAATTTAAAACAGAATATTCCCTAAATTCAAAATCCGTCAACCTTCGTAATCGTCCTCATTTTCCCAGTTATGGAAAACATTTTGAACATCGTCGTTATCATCAAACATTTCGAGCATTTTGCCCATATTGTTTATATCCTCTTCACTTTCGAGCTTTGTATAGGTAGATGGAATATAATCGACCTCGGCTGTCAGGTATTTATAACCCTTGGCCTCAAGATCGTCGCGTACTGCACCCATATCGTTAGGCTCTGTGCGAACTTCGAAAACATCGCCGTCTGTGAGAAAATCGGTGGCACCCGCTTCGAGAGCGTCTTCCATAAGTTTTTCCTCGTCAACATCCTCTTTGTCGATAATAATTACGCCCTCACGGGTAAACATAAACGAAACACAGCCCGAGGTTCCCATATTGCCGCCGAACTTATCAAAATAATGACGCATATCGCCTGCGGTTCTGTTGCGGTTATCTGTAAGAGTCTCGACTATTACGGCAACACCCGACGGACCGTAGCCCTCATAGATTATGCTTTCGTAATTATCGGTATTGCCGTCTCCGGCAGCCTTTTTAATGATTCTTTCGATATTATCGTTCGGAACATTGCAAGCCTTCGCCTTAGCTATGCAATCCTTAAGCTTTGAATTACCGGCAGGGTCGGGTCCGCCCTCTCTGACGGCAACAGCTATTTCACGGCCGATTTTAGTAAATACCTTTGCACGGGCATTATCGGTCTTTTCCTTTTTACGTTTGATAGTACTCCATTTTGAGTGCCCTGACATATTTTTCACCCTCTGTCAAAATTTACGGAAAATATTTTAACATACAATCGCTTTATTATCAAGATTTTTTTGTTTAACGAAACGCAATACGGTTTTAAGCCGCCGATTTTATGAGAATCACACCGAAACGAGTAAAAATACGAAAAATCAATTCACATATAATAAGCTCGTCTTTAAAAGAGTTTTATATAGAATCAAACAACGCATTTGAAATATCCGTTTATTAAGTTACAAAAAATAACATTTTTAGCATTTATTTTATTTAATATAAAAACGCTCAATGTAAAAAATAGTAATGCAAACGCAAATTGTAATGAAAAGGAGTGTTTTCAAATGTCAAGTTCCAAGAACGTTGTTCCGGAAGCTAAGGAAGCTCTTAACAGATTCAAAATGGAAGCTGCTAATGAGGTTGGTGTAAATCTCAAGCAGGGTTATAACGGCGACCTTACTTCTAAGCAGGCCGGCTCTATCGGCGGACAGATGGTCAAGAAGATGATCAAGGCTTATGAAGACGGCATGAAATAAGAAGTATAAAATCCCTGATTCTTCAATAAATTTCGGACAAAATGAAGGTCTGCCGGTTAAACCGACAGACCTTCTTCTGTGTTTGTTATTAATTATTTCAGCGGACGGATACGGCTTTATATCCGATATCATAAAACATTATTATACACTAATTGGATTTAACAGGGCAAAAGAATCCATTCCGTCAAGATAAGCTAATATCGCGTCATTTGACAGTACCACCGAGTTATCCTCGTTATGGTTGCCGGCTACAATAATCACATACAGATAACCGTCTCCCTCGTTTTCCATAATTCCTGTAAGGTTTGTGTACTGTTGGAAGTTCTTAAAGGTAATAGCGGTATAGTATTCCTCCGAGCCGTCGTTACTTCTTATTTTTACTGTAACAGCCACACCGTTGTATACATCATCCGGCATTCCCTCGGCTTCTACCAATGTAACTGTGTTGCCCTCCTTAGCCTCATAATATTTTATGAGGGCAAGAGCCTGTGCGGCGTCGGCAACATAGCCATCATAATCTATGGCGGCACCGTTTCTGAAGGTGTATGTTTTGCCCGTACAATACATCGCCTTGCCTTTATAGTTCCAATCAAGAACGCCGTTTCTTACATAATAAAGGGTAGTGCCGTATCTTAAAACACCAGAGAAATTCCAGTCAAGAACCCCGTTTACCACACCGTAATATGTTCCGTAGTAATTTGTAAGGCTACAATAGTCCCAATTGAGGAAGCCCTCCTCGACGTAATACCATGTGCCATAATAATTTACAAGTCCTGTATAGTAAGTGTCGATCTGACCGTTTGTAAGATAGCACCATTCATTGCCGTAGTAATTATAAAGACCGTTTTTATTCCAGTTAAGAACACCGTCCTCAACATAATACCAAGTATCGAAATACTGAGTAAGTCCGGTATAGTTCCAATTGAGCTCGCCGTTTTCAACATAGTACCAAGTATCGTAATACTTAGTAAGTCCGGTATAATCCCAATTAAGGACGCCGTCCTCAACATAATACCAAGTGCCGTAATATTTTGTAAGACCGGTGTAATCATTCGAATAAACACCATTTTCTACATAATGCCAAACATCATCAACATAAACAAGGCTTGAATAATCCCATTCAAGTATACTTTTTATGACATAATATGTTGTGCCGTAATACTCGGTAGGGCCGGTATAATTCCAATTAAGAACGCCGTTTTCCACATAATACCAAGTGTCATAATACTTAACAAGGCCTGTGTAGTCGGCATTATGTTCACCGTTTTCCATATAGAGCCAAGTACCGTCATCCGTTCGCTTAAGTGAATCGGTAGTAGACGCAAAAGCGACGACCGACATTACAGACAGCGATAGAATAACAGTCAGTACAACCGCAATCAACTTTTTGAATTTTTTCATAAATTTAATATTCTCCCTGATTTTTACGGCATAAAGCCCTGCCGTTTATTCGAATTATACAACAACCAGTATATAATTGCAATAGTTTTTATGCAAAAGTGTTGTATTGACACATTTCTCAAAAAAACACAAAACCGTTCAAATTAATGAACGGTTTTGCAATATTTTGTATGCAGCAGTCTTTAAGCAAGCGAGAAACAATCAAATACAATGCGTATTACGCAAGAACTCCGTTTCTGACATAGTAACGCGTGCCGTAATAATAGGTGTATCCCGTATAATTCCAGTCAAGCGCGCCCTTTTTGACGTAATACCAAGTGCCGTAATATTTTGTAAGACCGGTGTAATCCCAATTAAGCACACTGCCCTCGCAATAATACCAGGTGCCGTAATAGTTTGTGAGCCCCGTATAGTTCCAATTTAAGACGCTGTTTTCGACGTAATACCATGTGCCGTAGTAGTTCGTGAGCCCAGTGTAGTTCCAATTAAGAACACTGTTTTCGACGTAATACCATGTACCGTAGTACTTTGTAAGACCCGTATAATTCCAATTAAGAACACTGTTTTCGACATAATACCAAGTATCATAATACTTAGTAAGACCTGAGTAATCCCAGTTCAGCACACCGTTTTCGACATAATAATAAGTGCCGTAATAATTTACAAGCCCGCTGTATGAAGTATCGTTTTTGCCGCTGACCATATAGTAATATTTATCTCCTATATATTTCAGCGATATTGTGTTCGCGGGAGCTTCCTTTACGTCAAAGTCACATTTTGCGGTTTTATCGGAGCCGAGAAGCTTTGGTGTTTCGTCTCCGCTGTAAATATCAAATGCAGTTACAGATATGCTGCCTTCTTTATAGTTGCCGTCAAATTTAAAAGTATAACTTCCGTACAGCTGCTCCGTCGAAGAGGATTTCGGTGCGGCTGCCGAGCATCTTAAAGAATCCTGTGAAAAATTATAATTTGTTATTGCCGTACCGCCGTTTTCATACGAAGTAACCGACGTCTGCTCGCCTTTTTCATTTTCTTTAGGCTTATCAAGGCTCATATACTTGGAATCGTATTTAAGTGTATAGCTGCCGCCAGCGGCCCCTGCCGGAGCATATATTTTTACCTCTACCCTGTTATAGCCCATAATCTGAGCGTCAACTCTGAAGGATGCGCTTTCGGAAGAAGTGTCAACGGCAAACGACGTCGCAAGTACAGCGAACACGCATACAAGTATTGCGAGAGCCATAACAGCCGAAATTATTTTAGTTCGTCTTTTCATATTAACCTCCGTTAAGCCCCGAAACAGACATTTACTTATATCGGAATTATACAACATCCGAAATGCATAGTCAACACTCATGCATTATCGGTTGACGCCCGAAAAACAAAAAAATATACCTAATTCCGAAAAACGAATTTCGAAACACGGTATATTTTCTAAGTTAAAGTGTAAGCTGCTCGCCGACATCGTCAGCCGACAAAGTCGCACCGGCGGCAGGCAAAGTTCTCGTCCTGTATCTCGCAGGCTTTACAAACTCACCATCGGTATACTCTTTTACGGAAGATACCCTATGCCCTTTTTTGAGAGTCATAACCGATACGCCCATAGAATCCTTGGTCGTTTTGACGGCTATTGCGCCGGTATTGAGAAGAAGAATTCTGCCGGAGGTGGACTTCATAACATACTCCTTATCCTCAGTCACACAGAACATATTGACTACCGGGAATTTCTCACAATACGCCTTAATCAGCTTTTTGCGGTTCGTTTTAGTCTCATAGGCGGAGAGGTCTATTTTGGCAAGCTTGCCGTTTTCAAAGAAGAACAGCATAAAGCCCTTATAGTCTGTTGTAACCGCCATATACACGGCGTTTTCATCGGGCTCCATCTCAAGCTTTGAAGCCACATAATCACCAAGGACGCTCGCCTTGCTGTCATCAAAATCGGCAGCTTTGGCTTTATAAACACGGCACTTATCGGTAAAGAACAAAAGCTCGGTATTGTTTGCAGCCTCAACGGTCTCGATTATTTCATCGTTTTCCTTTAGCTTTTGCTCACCGCTCATACGCAGTGACTGCGGAGTTATCTTTTTGAAATAGCCCTCCTTGGTAAAGAATAGCGTGACGGGATAATTCGGTATCTCCTCATCGGGCTCCGATTCATCATCTATATCACTCGTGTAGATTATTTCCGAACGACGCGGCTTATCGTAATTTTTAACGACATCCGAAAGCTCGTTTACGATAATTTTTTTAACTCTTGAGCGACTTGCGAGAATATCCTCCATATCCTCGATTTCGGCTCTCAGCTTTTCTATATCTTCCGTTTTCTTTAAAATATACTCACGGTTTAAGTGGCGCAATTTGATTTCAGCCACATAATCCGCCTGTATCTTATCTATTCCGAAGCCTATCATCAAGTTCGGAACAACCTCGGACTCCTCGTCCGTTGAGCGTATTATTCTTATTGCCTTATCAATATCGAGAAGAATTTTTTGAAGTCCCTCTAAAAGATGCAGCCTGTCTTTTGCTTTGGAAAGGTCAAAAAAGACGCGGCGGTTTACACATTCGGTACGGAAAGCTATCCATTCCAAAAGCAGCTCGCGCACTCCGAGGACTCTCGGCGTACCCGCGATAAGGACATTAAAGTTACAGCCGAATGAATCTTCGAGCGGAGTCATTTTATAGAGTTTTTTCATAAGCTTGTCTGCATCTGTGCCGCGCTTTAAGTCGATTGTTATTTTAAGGCCCTTTTTATCGGTCTCGTCGCGGATATCGGAAATTTCCTTAACCTTGCCGCCCTTTGCGAGTTCGACTATCTTATCGATTATCGCCTCCGTAGTGGTGGTTGCCGGAATTTCGTATATATCAATGCAGTTATTCTTTTTATCATAGCTGTACTTTGCGCGAATTTTGAAGCTTCCGCGACCCGTGCGGAATATCTCGTTCATTTTATCTTCATCGTAGAGTATCTGACCGCCGCCTATAAAATCGGGAGCCTTGAGCGTTTCGGTTATATCGGCGTCGGGGTCCTTTATAAGCGCCACGGTAGTATCGCAGATTTCTTTCAAGTTAAACGAACAAATATTTGAAGCCATACCGACAGCTATGCCCATATTGGCATTTACGAGCACCGACGGAAATGTAACGGGCAAAAGCGTGGGCTCGGTCATGGTATTGTCGTAGTTCGGTACAAAATCGACCGTGTCCTTATCTATATCGCGGAAAAGCTCGGCTGAAATCGGGGCTAATTTTGCCTCGGTATAACGCGAAGCCGCATACTGCATATTTTTTGAATATGATTTACCGAAGTTACCCTTTGACTCAACATAAGGATGAAGAAGCGACTCATTGCCGCGCGCCAAACGAATCATCGTCTCGTAAATTGCCGCGTCGCCGTGGGGGTTCAGCTGCATGGTGCGGCCGACTATATTGGCGGATTTTATAGTGCCTCCCTGAAGCAGCCCCATTTTATACATAGTATAAAGCAGCTTTCTGTGCGACGGTTTAAAACCGTCTATTTCGGGAATGGCACGCGACATAATAACACTCATGGCGTACGGCATATAGTTAACTTCAAGCGTATCGGTTATATGCTGCTCTACCACCTCGCCTGCACCGAGAATATGAGCGTTTATGTTAAGTTCCTCCGAATTTCGGTCTGTTTCGTTTTTCTTGGTTCTTTTAGCCATTTTCCGACTCTCCTGATTTGCCGTGATAACGTTAAGAAAGGTCAGTCATATCAATGTACTGAGCACCGTTTTCGGCAATATAATCTTTTCTGCCCTGTAAATTGTCGCCGAGTAAAAGGTCAAATTTATCGGCGACAGCCTCTGGTGAATAATCCGGCTCGACCTTTATAAGACGACGGGTTTTGGGATTCATTGTGGTAAGCCACATCATCTCGGGTTCGTTTTCACCGAGACCCTTTGAACGCTGTATGGTATATTTTCTGTCTCCGATTTCAAGAAGGGCATCCTGCTTTTCCTTTTCGGTGTAGCAAAACCAGGTCTCGTCCTTGCAAGTTATTTCGTAAAGCGGAGATTCGGCTATAAACACCTTACCCTCTTTTATAAGCGTGGGCATAAGACGATAAATCATCGTTAATATCAGCGTTCGTATCTGATAACCGTCAACGTCGGCATCGGTACAAATTATGACCTTGCTCCAACGAAGATTATCCATATTGAAAAGCGACAGATTTTTATTTGCCTTGGAGCTTACCTCAACGCCGCAGCCGAGCACTTTGATAAGGTCTGTTATAATGTCGTTTTTAAATATTTTGGGGTATTCGGCCTTAAGACAGTTGAGTATTTTCCCTCGTACCGGCATAACTGCCTGAAAGGCACTGTCTCTCGCCTGCTTGCAGGCACCGAGAGCCGAGTCGCCCTCCACTATGAATATTTCACGCTCCGAAACGTCCTTTGAACGGCAGTCAACGAATTTTTCGATTCTGTCAGTCATACTGTTGCCGCTTTGAAGCGTCTTTTTAATGTTGAGCCTTGTGGATTCGGCCTTGACGCGCGAACGCATATTTATGAGCACCTGCTCGGCAATTTTTTCGGCGTCTATTCTGTTTTCTATAAAATACACTTCAAGCTGATGGCGGAGAAAATCCGTCATAGCCTCCTGAATGAATTTATTGGTTATAGCTTTTTTGGTCTGATTTTCGTATGACGTCTGAGTTGAAAAGGATGACGAAACAAGCACAAGACAATCCTCAACATCCTGAAAATTTATCTTGCTGTCGCTCTTTAAATACTTGCTGTTTGCTTTTAAATAGCTGTCAATCTGCGAAACAAACGCACTTTTTACAGCTTTTTCGGGAGCACCGCCGTGTTCAAGAAAGCTGGAATTATGGTAATACTCCTTAAGCTGTTTTTTATTGGAAAAACACAGCGCAACATTGAGCTTAACCTTGTATTCGGGTAAATCGGCTCTGTCTCTGCCCTTTCTCTCACCCTGCCAAAACTGCACGGAAGAAAACGCATCGTCGCCGACAAATTCCTTTATATAATCGACTATACCGTTTTCGTAGCAGTATTCGTATTTATCAAAGCTCTTTTCGCCGGTTTGATTGCGAAGAACGAATTTTATTCCCGCATTTACAACCGACTGCCTTAATATAGTCTCCTGATAGTATTCAAGAGGAATATCAATATCGGTGAACACCTTGATGTCCGGTTTCCAGCGTATTCTTGTCCCGGTATCTTTTTTATTGTACGGTTCCTTTTGAAGCTCGCTGACGGGCTCGCCCGCCTTAAAATGTATCTCATAGCGAAATCCGTTTTTGTGCACCTCGGCATCCATATACTCCGAAGCATACTGTGTGGCACAAAGTCCGAGTCCGTTAAGTCCGAGTGAATACTCGTATGTTCCGCCGTTGTTTGTATTATATTTACTGCCGGCATACATCTCACAGAAGAGCAGCTCCCAGTTCCAGCGCTTTTCCTTTTCGTTGTAGTCCATAGGCATACCTCTGCCGTGATCGACAACCTCAACGGAGCCGTCGAGAAAACGGGTCACGGTTATCTCTTTACCGTAGCCCTCCCTTGCCTCATCTATGGAATTTGAAAGTATCTCAAATACAGCGTGCTCACAGCCCTCAATACCGTCCGAGCCGAAAATAACGGCAGGGCGAAGCCTAACCCTGTCAGCACCCTTTAGCTGCGAAATACTTTCTTCATTGTATACCGCTTTTTTTGCCATTTAAATAAACCACCTTTTAAATTCCGAGCGGCGGAAAAAATGCACGCAGGAAAATCCTGCCGAAAAATACCGCCATATATTTTACACTATATATAGCGGTCAAGTCAAGTTATTTGCCTTTTCAAACGGATATTTAGGGCTCATACGCCCAAAGCCGACAGCTCAAGTCAGCTTTTATCGTCATCGGTATGCTTTTTAACCTTATGTTTATTTCCGTTTTCATCAACGATATACGTATTTTCAAGATTTGCGACAAGATTTCTTTTAAAAGAGTCGATATACTCGCGGCGCAAAATTGCCTGCTCCTCCTTTTCTTCGGGAGTAAGTCCATCCCCTTTTTGCTTTTTGGCAAGGAAGTTTATACGCTCAATTTTACTTTGCTCCATAATCATCACCACGTAAAGGTTATTTTTTATTATTTTATAATATTTTTTAAATAAAGTAAAGGAGCGGCTCAACACTTGAAAATATTAAGTGAATATCATATAATTTCATTATGATAAAGGAAGGATTACGATATGTTTAAATATGTTCTGATAGACATTGACAATACGCTTTTGGATTTCAACAAATGTGCCGAAAAAGCTATGACAAACGCTTGTAAAGCTTGCGGAGTAGGTTTCAAAAAAGAAATGCCGTCGGTTTTTCATAAAATCAACGACTCTCTCTGGCAAAGACTCGAAACGGGAGAAATCACAAGGGATCAAATACACGAAAAACGGTGGAATATGGTTTTTTCGGTTATGGGTATCACTTTTGACGGACGCGAATTTGAAAAAGAATTCGTAAAAGGGATATATGACAGCCACGAGCCTGTAAACGGAGCTGTGGATACGGTTAAATATCTGTCAAAAAAATATATACTCTGCGCCGCAAGCAACGGTCCCTTTGAGCAGCAAAAGCATCGACTTACACTTGCCGGAATGATAGACTGCTTCTCTCACCTTTTTGTTTCGGAGAGAATAGGCATACAAAAGCCCCAACGGGAATTTTTTGAGCGGTGCCTCAATGAGCTGCACGAAACCGACAAATCAAAATTTATACTTATAGGCGATTCGCTTACCGCCGATATATCCGGAGGGAAGAGCTTCGGAATCACCACCTGTTGGTATGACCACAACGGCACGGGGTATGATAATGTGGGCGCGGATATAAGAATCGACAGTCTCTCAGAAATCAAAAGCATACTTTGAGGAATTATTATGATAAAGCTCCCCGAACAAGTGAATAAGGCAATATGCCTGCTGAAAAACAGCGGTTTTGAAGCCTATGCTGTCGGCGGTGCGGTTCGTGATTGTCTGCTCGGCAAAGTCCCGTTTGACTGGGACATCACAACAAGCGCACGCCCCGAGGAAACCGAAAAGGTGTTTTGCGGCGAACGAATAATAGAGACAGGTATAAAGCACGGAACGGTAACTGTTATAATTGACGATATGCCGCTCGAAATAACCACTTATCGCATAGACGGCGACTATACAGACCACCGTCATCCGCAAACGGTATCATTTTCGGATAACCTCAGAGACGATCTCTCAAGGCGTGATTTCACAATAAACACACTTTGCTGTAATTGCGACGACAAAATAATTGATGCTTTCGGCGGCAAAGACGATTTGAAGAACAAAATAATACGGTGCGTCGGCGACCCGGACACACGTTTTTCGGAGGACGCGCTCAGAATAATGCGTGCCGTCCGTTTTTCGGCGGAGCTCGGATTCAAAATAGAAAAAAACACATCGGACAGCATACTGAAAAACAGGCAGCTGTTGTCGGATGTGTCAAAAGAAAGATTACAGGTTGAATTCACAAAGCTTATCACGGGAAAATACGCAACCGACGTTATACGGAAATATCACGCGGTTATAGAGGTATTTATCCCGGAGCTTGCCCCACTTGCAGAATGCGAGCAGCACACAAAATATCACAAATACGATGTGTTCGAGCATACGCTTCACGCCGTAGACGCAATAGATTTTAATGACAGAATTTTGCGTCTTACAATGTTTTTCCATGATTTCGGAAAGCCCGACGCCAAAACCACTGACGAAAACGGCACTTCGCACTTCAAAGGTCATGCCGTGATAAGTGAAAAAAAGACGCGAGACATTCTTAAAAGGCTGAAATTTGACAATAATACAATAAACGAGGTATCAAAGCTCGTTTTGATACACGATATGAAATCCCCACGCGACAAAATTCAGGCAAAAAAAATGATGTGCAGTCTCGGAGACGAAACATACCTTAACCTTATAAAAATCAAACGCGCCGATAACATGGCAAAGGCCGATCCGCACGCAATAGACGAAAAGCTTAAAAATATGCGTTCGTTCTATGAGGAGATAAAGATAAACAACGAGTGTTATAATTTAAAATCTCTCGCAGTAAACGGCGATGATATTAAGGCCTTCGGCATAGCCGAGGGAAAAGAGATTAAAAGCTCGCTTGATTTTTTACTTAACGGCGTTATAGAGGGTAAGTGCCAAAACAGAAAAGACGTATTGTTGGAATATCTGAAAGAAAATACAAAATAATTAAAAGCACCGCGATTTTGGTAAAAAGAATCAGCGATGCTTTTTTATTATGCCATAAGACCGCATGACCTGCGAAGCAGTAAAACCGCGTCGCTCTCATCTACGGCTCCGTCTCGGTTTAAATCGGCCTCTTTGAGTTTTATCGGAGACAAGCCTGTTAAGCCCACCGAATATTTAAGCATTATAACAGCGTCCGCACTGTTCGTTTTACCGTCTGAATTCACATCGCCGAAATTCACTCGCGCAACGTAATAATAATCCGTTTTGCCTTTGCGTATGCGAATACCTGCACCGTCCTCGACAACGGCGAAATCAGGCAAAATATTGCCGTTTTCATCAAACACGGTCAATTCATCCGCAGCATCGATAACTCCTTTGAATACCAATATCTCCTTTAGCGTTTGTACCGTAACACCGACTGCCGTATTTACAACACCGGTTTCTTTCTCCTCGGACACACAATCGAAAGACACCGTTGCATTTCTTATGCCGATTGCCGCTTCGGATGAAAACGCGGAGCTTCCGTATATTGCATAAAGTGAGGTACATCCGTCTAATGCCGTAGCCGACATCTTCAGAGCTTCGCTGAAAACGGTAACGGTTTTTAAAGACGTACAGCGCGAAAAAGCTTCGTCTGAAACAAGCTCAGTATTTGGGGGCAAAGTAACTTTTTCCAAAGAAGTATTTACCGAAAAGGCAAAAGCCCCTATCTCTTTAAGAGACGGTGAAAAGCTTATCTCCGAAAGTGCGGCACAATTATAGAACGCTCGATCCCCTATTGTTTTTACGCCGCGAAGCTCAGCTTTTAAAAGAGACGAACAATTTTCAAACGTGCTTGTATGAAGTTCCGTAACGCTCTCGGGCAACATAACTTTTTGTAACGCAGAGCAACCGAAAAAGGCTTTCTCACCGATAAATGCCACTCCGTCGGGAATTACGGCGAAAGAAAGCGACGAACACCCTTTAAAGGCTCCCTTGCCTATATATGTAACTCCTTTTTTAAGCTCTGCTTTTTTTAAGGAATAACAGCCCGAAAAGGCATTGTCGCCTATCTCGTTTAAATTCGCGCCGAAGCTGACATATGACAGAGCCGTGCAGTCGGAAAAAGCGTTTTTGCCGACTGCGGTGACGGAATCGGGTAAGCCGATAAATTCCACGGTTCCGTTTGACGAAAATGCGTAATCGTCAATCGCCGCCACCGTTTTGCCCTTAATTTTTTCTGGTACCAAAATCGTATCGCTCACTCCGCGGTAGCCGCTTACGCAAACCTTTCCGTTCTTAATATAATACACAAAGTCGCTGTCACCCGAGGCAAAAGCATCGAGAGGCAGCGACAATATAACGCAAATAACCGCAAATGCAACTATTGACTTTATTTTATTACAAACAGCTGTCATTTCATTTCTCCGCCCCTTTTATGAGCTTGATTGTATCACCTTTTTCGGCTTTTTTCGGAATTTGTGCTGATTTATCACATAACCTCATTTCCGCCGCTTTATATTCTTTTTACAAAACATCGCATTCAAGGTAACAAACGGCGTCACAAAACAATATGCGGCTAAATGCCGACAAAAACAACACACCGGATATTGGTTGTGTGCTGCTTTTTGTTCTGATTTATATTTAAAACAACACTTTTTACTGCTTATTAAATATCAACGGTCAGGCTATTCAGGACTATAACTCATTGACATTTATTTATGCCGATGATATACTTCTAATGTTCGCTCAGGGAGCGATTGTTCAGTAAAGACGTAAGCCGAACAGGGTGCAGACTGAGAAAGCTGTATCTTGTTTGGCTTTTTAAATATAACATTGCTTTTGTGCTACAATTCTAAGAAAACGGATGCATAAATTAAAAGGATAACGCAAGTGATTTTCAGGAGAATATTAAAATGACAAAGGACGAATATTTAATAACCGATCCGCCGCTCAAGGCTTTGACTGTTTTTGCGATGCCTATGATTTTAGGCAGCTTCTTTCAACAAGTATACAATATGGCTGATTCAATTATCGTCGGTCAATTTGTCGGCTCCTCTGCCCTTGCGGCCGTCGGAGCTTGTGCCGCACTTACAAATGTTTTTATTTGTATCGCACTCGGTGCAGGCGTGGGCGCAGGTGTGCTTGTAAGCCGTTATTTCGGTGCTCAAAATTACGGCAAGATGAAAACAATCGTATCAACCTCGTTAATCAGCTTTTTGCTTTTAAGCATATTTCTCGGTATCTTTGGATTTTTCGGTTCTAATTGGATGATGAGCATACTGCAAACGCCTGCGGATATAATGGAGGATGCGGTACTGTACTTGCGCATCTATTTTGCGGGCTTTCCGTTTTTATTTATGTACAACATTCTTTCAACCATGTTTACTTCAATCGGTGAATCGAAAATTCCGTTATGGCTTTTAATATTTTCATCTGTATTGAATATCATCATGGACCTTTGGATGGTGGGCGGTCTTAAACTCGGAGTATTCGGTGCGGCTCTTGCCACTCTTATTGCACAGGGCATTTCTGCCGTACTTTCCCTTTTGATTTTTCTTTATCGAATGCGAAAATACGCAAGTCCGTTTCATCGATTTGACAAAAGCGGACTGCGTTTAATGCTTAAAATCGCCGTTCCGTCTATTCTTCAACAATCCACGGTATCAATCGGTATGATGATTGTGCAGGCGGTTGTAAATCCGTTTGGCACGCAAGCACTCGCAGGCTACGCGGCAACGATGAGAATAGAGAATGTTTTTTCACTGATATTTGTATCAATCGGGAATGCCGTGTCACCATTTGTTTCGCAAAATCTCGGTGCCGGAAAAATTGACCGTATTAAAAAAGGCTACCGCGCCGCTTTGCTGTTAGATGTATGCTTTGCCGTACTTGCATTTGTAATTATTGAAACGATGCACACTCAAATATCTTCACTTTTCTTAGGAAAAGACGGAACGGAATTAGCGTATCAAGTTTCCGGTGATTATATGAAATGGATTGGATACTTTTTCATATTTATGGGTATCAAAATGGCAACAGACGGTGTTCTTCGCGGACTTGGAAATATGCGCCCGTTTTTGACTGCAAATATGGTCAACCTTGCGATTCGGTTATCCGTAGCATTGATTTTTGCACCGCATTTCGGCATTGCATTTGTATGGCTTGCAGTTCCGGCAGGTTGGCTAGCCAACTTTGTAATTTCCTATGCGGCACTGAGAAAATCTTGGCCGAAAAATGCTTTGGAGCAGGAAATCCACCATATCTAAAGAAACAGTCACCGCAACGGTGACTGTTTCTTTTTGACGAAAAAGCAGAAAAAGCGAACGGGAAATTGTTGTAGGCAAGCTGAAAACCGCTTCAAGCAAGCGTATTGTACCCTTAAGCGAAACTGCAATACAAGCGATTATCGAATTACGCAACGAGCGATATTTCGGTGAGGACGCACCGTTGATACCCGATGCAGACGGAAACTTTACAAGACCGTTGAATTTAAGAAAACAGTTTTATTCCATACTCGATGCGGCAGGAATTGAGAAAAAAGGCTTACACAGTTTGCGCCACACCTTCGCAACAAAGCTTGTAACAGGAGTGCGAGCAGATGACGGAACGGTAAAAGCATTAACACCGAGGCAGGTGGCAGACTTACTCGGACACACAACTTCAGAAATAACCGAAATGTATTATGTCAAGCGAAACACGGATATGCTGATGGGCGTTACAAACGGATTTGAATTGTGATATAAGACGGATAATCGTTATTTGAGCAGATGAAAAAACAGCGTGAGAATTCCTCACGCTGTAAGTAATTAAATATTCAATAAAATGTTATATGGTCAGATTTTCCAAATCAAATGGTGATTGATCAATAAATATTATAAGCTATCAGATAACACCTTGATTTTTTCATCACGGCTAAGAGTCTTATAACCGCCATCCATTGTTAGTGTTAAATCGGCAATGTTTTCTATATCATCTTTGGTAACTCCCAAATCGGATATATTAGTAATAACACCGATTTCGTTCATCCAATTTTCCATTGCAAGTAATCCTTCTTTTGCAATTTGCTCATCTGTTTTGCCTTGAGGGGAAACGTTCCAAACATTGATTGCAAAACGCTTAAATTTATCAAGTCCGTAAGGCATAATATATCTGTAATAAGCGAGAGAAACAGCAGAAAGCGTCATACCGTGGGTTGCATTTGTATAACCTCCGACTGCCTGACCGAGCATATGAACCTCCCAATCGGTTGTTTTGCCTTTGGCAATAAGGGTGTTAAGCGCCCAAGTAGCAGTCCACATAATATTGCTTCTTGCTTCGTAATCATTAGGATTTTTTATCGCAACAAGGCTTGAGTGAATAACACTTTTCATAAGTGCTTCGCTGATATAATCGCTTGTATTATCATCAGTTCCTGAAAAATATTGTTCGCAAATATGATTGAAAATATCATAAATTCCCGACACCATTTGGTATTTCGGCAATGTCATTGTAAAGCGAGGATTAAGGATTGTAAATCTCGGCATAATCTTTTCATCTGCAAAAACATGACCGATTTTTTCTTTAGTATTCTGATTTGTAATTACAGAACCTGCGTTCATTTCCGAGCCTGTTCCAACCATAGTCAAAACACATCCAATCGGTATTATTTCACAATCTGGTTCTTCAAAACGGACAAAATATTTTTCCCAAGGATCTTCATTACAATTAACAGAAACAGAAAGCGCCTTTGAAAAATCGCAAACAGAACCACCGCCAACTGCGAGAATAAAATCCGCATTATGATTTCTTGCTATTTCTATACCTTCATAAAGTTTTTCAACAGTCGGATTTGGCATCACGCCCTCAATTTCTGTGATGTTTTTATTACTTCCTTTTAGGATTTTGATTATATCGTCATAAATACCATTCTTTTTTATAGAACCTGTACCATATACAAGTACAACATTATCACCGTATTTTTTCAATTCATCACTTAAATTGGATAATGAATTTTCTCCAAAATAAAGTTTTGTCGGATTACAATAACTAAAATTTCCTAACATAATTTTGCTCCATTCTTTAATAATGTAGAAATTTCATTACACATTTTTACCCATTTGATATGCAAGTTTCATTGCAGGGTGATTTTTAATTTCACCTTTTTCATACACACCGCCGGCAACAACAGTTCCTTTTTCAACTGCACCTTCGACACAATCGGCATAACCTCTGAAACAAGCTAATGTTGTGTCTGCTGACGATTTTTCATTGTCTGCCATAGTAGTAATATAATAAAATTCCTTGTTTTTAACCTCTAACCAACGAGCAACAGTACGGTCGATAACTGCTTTTAGCTGAGCATCTATTGAATAAAAGTAAACCGGACTCGCCAACACAAGAACATCAGCATAAATCATTTTTTGTAAAATCTCAGCCATATCGTCCTTAAATACACACGCACCGCTATTTTTACTGCAATGGTAACAAGCAATACAAGGGTGTATATTCTTTTCGGACACATGAATTTTTTCAACATTATGACCGGCTTCTGTTGCACCTTTGGCAAATTCATCACACAAAATGTCAGAGTTACCATTCTTTCGAGGACTGCCTGACAGAATTAAAACTTTTTTACTCATAATTAAGTTCTCCCTTTAAGAATTTATTGCGTTAAAATATTCCTCATCTGACACAGCTTCCAGCCATTCATTTGATGTATTTTCTCCCGGAACTTCAATAGCTAAATGAGAAAAACAACTATCAGCCGAAGCTCCGTGCCAATGCTTGACATTCGCAGGAATATTCACAACATCGCCGGGTAGCATTTCTATAGCTTTCTTGCCCCATTCCTGATAATATCCTCGTCCGGAAACACAAATCAAAATTTGTCCGCCACCATTTTCAGAATGATGAATATGCCAATTGTTTCTGCATTTTGGCTCAAAGGTTACATTGAAAATTCCGACCTGTTGCGTGGAAATAGGTGCAAGGTAGCTTTTGCCTATAAAATACTGTGCAAAGTTGTCGTTCGGCTCACCAATCGGAAATATCATTGATGAAATATGTTTTTCAATCGTATTATCTTCAGTTTCCTCGTTCTTATCATTCCACACTTCTTTTGCCATACGAAATGCAGCCCAAGCTTTTGGCCATCCTGCATAAAAAGCATTATGCGTTAAAATCTCCGTGATTTCTTCTTTTGTGATTCCGTTTTTCTTAGCACTTTCCAAATGGTAACGAAAAGCGGAATCGATTAAACCTTGCGACATTAAAGAAGTAACTGTAACAAGTGAACGGTCTCTGAGCGATAACTTGTCTTCTCTGTTCCAAACCTCACCAAATAATACATCATCATTTAATTCGGCAAATTTCGGAGCAAATTCTCCTAATTCTTTTCTACCGGCTGTTTGCTTTACTGCCATATATTTCAACCTCCTAAAAATTAAAATTCGCTATTGAATATTTTTTTAATCTCTGTTATATTGATAATAGCACCTAAACCTAACTTTAAGTCAAGAGTTTTTTATTTTTTGGGAGGGAAAAATATGTATACAATCGGTCAAGTATCTGAAATGTTTGATTTACCGGTATCAACTTTGCGTTACTATGATAAAGAAGGGCTGTTTCCTGAATTAAATCGCACATCGGGAATTAGACAATTTAGCGAAAATGAAATTGAGGCATTGCGTGTAATTGAATGCTTGAAAAAAACAGGTTTACAAATAAAAGACATTAAGCAATTTATGTCTTGGTGTTTGGAAGGAAGTTCAACATATACCAAAAGGAAAGAGTTGTTTGAAAGCCAAAAAAAGCAAGTAGAAGCTGAGATTACCAAGTTGAATAAAACGCTTGATATGTTAAATTTCAAATGTTGGTATTACAGTGAGGCTATCAAAGACGGAAGCGAAGATAGGATAAAAAGTATGATTCCTGATGAATTACCAAACAGCGTTAAATCTGCATATATGAATTCACACAAAGAATGAAAAATTAGATAAAAAAGAAAAAATAATCACTAACGAATTTGACTTGTGATTGATGCTTTTTTGATGATGTACCAAACGGATTGCGTGGATTGTGTGGCACATAGTGAACAAAAAACGGTGTGAAAATGAAAAGACGGCGTACGGAAAAGACCGTGCGCCGTAATTTTATCTATATGGAAAAAGCAAGTAAAATCGCAGTAAAACAGCGTAAATAAAGGAAAAAAGCACCGAAAATTCGGTGCTTTTTTTGGCAGGGGTTTTATAATCAACTCAATGCGTAAACAGTCCACCGGACTGTTTACTGTCAAAAGTGCAAGCACTTTTGAATTTCGTGGTTCAAGTCTTTCTGCTTTAACAGCAAAACAAAAAAGACACCCGCAGGTGTCTTTTTGTTTTGGCAGGGGCAGAAGGACTTGGTCTCGCCTGCCGGCTCGGTCGGTGCTTCTGCACTTCGTGCAGAGGTCTCCACCGGAGACCCGCACCCCTCAACACGCTCCGCGTGCCTCGGAGTCTAAATCATTTTACTCAATGCCAAAACAAAAACGGTCACCTTTCGGTAACCGTTTTCGATTTGGCAGGGGCAGAAGGACTTGAACCCTCGGCACGCGGTTTTGGAGACCGCTGCTCTACCAACTGAGCTATACCCCTATATTTAATTCTTCCTTGCGGAAATCACTTTGATATTATACATATATTGCATCATTTTGTCAACAATAATTATTTCAAAATGTTTTTATGAAGCTTCTTTTTAAATCTAATACACAATAGAAAAAACGATAACAATCGGCGTCGGTGCTATTGCTCGGAAAAGCTGCAATCGGATGATGCATTACCGATGACAAAAACCGGTTTCCGCATAATTTTCTCTTGTCCGTTATCTTTCAAATCAAAAAAAGAAAAACGAAAAGATAAACATACAAAACAAAAAGAAACGACAATCTTCTCACGAAAATTGTCGTTTCTTTGGTGGACCATCAGGGACTCGAACCCCGGACCGCCCGGTTATGAGCCGGATGCTCTAACCAACTGAGCTAATGGTCCGCATCTAAACTGCTTGACTATTATATATATAAACGGCACAATTGTCAAGAGTTAATTTTTCTTTTTTTAAAATAGTTGTCGTTTCGAAGTTCACCGCCGAAACTTGTGTAAAAACGCATAATTTTATATGCTTTTGACGCTTTTACATATTGCAAATCCGTAGATTTATTATATAATTATAAAAACAGACTTTTATCCGGTTTTGTTTTTGTACAAAACATACATCAAGTGAGGTGAGAACTTGTACGGACTTATAGATCATCAGGAAGAAATTAACCGTCTTATGTCACGTTACGGCGTAAAATTCGGACTTTATAAAAACAACAAATTCAATGAACGGCTTTTCCCCTTTGACACCATACCGCGCATAATACCGAAAAACGAATTTGAATTTCTTGAAAAAGGCTTGAAGCAGCGCGTTTACGCTCTTAATTTGTTTTTAAACGATATTTATTCCGACAAAAAAATCATACGCGATAAAATAATTCCCGAAGAATTCATATATACTTCGTCGGGCTTTTCCGCACCGTGCGACAAGCTGACTCCGCCTAAAAAGATATATAATCACATTTCGGGTATAGATTTGGTACAAGGCAAGGATATGTGCTGGTATGTACTTGAGGACAATTTACGCATACCCTCCGGCGCGTCATATCCGATGATAGCGCGCGAGCTTTGCCGCAGAGCAAGTCCCGACACGTTTCAAAACAATTCGGTAGACGACAACCGCGACTACGGCGAGCTTTTGCGTCGTGTTCTCGATGATGTAAACACCGGCGGAATCAACGTTATTTTGACCCCCGGCCGATACAACTCGGCTTTCTTTGAGCATTCGTACCTTGCGGAGCGCACAAAGGCTGTATTTGCTATGCCGCAGGACCTTTTCGTTGAAGGCAACGTGCTTTATTACAGTGAATATTCCGGTAGGCGGCAGCGCGTAGGCACGGTTTACCGCCGAATTTCAGATGAATACATTGACCCTATGACATTTTACGCAGGCTCTCTTCTCGGAGTACCGCATATCATAGATTCTTACAGAGCCGGAAATGTTGCGATTGTAAATGCGCCCGGAAACGGCATAGCGGATGACAAGGGCGTATATTATTTCGTCCCGCAAATGATAAAATATTATCTCGGCGAAGAACCGATACTAAACAATGCCGTTACCTATCTGCCGATAATAAAAAAAGATCTCGATTATATAATCGAAAATCTGCCATCGCTGGTTATAAAAGATGTATCGGAGTCCGGAGGCTACGGGGTCATATTCGGAAATACTCTGTCCAAAAACGAACTCTCTGCCATAAAAGAAGCCGTTAAAACGTCGCCGCGCCGATTTATAGCGCAGGAGGTAATAGACTTTAAAGGGCTCAATGTTTTTGAAAACGGCAGGCAAGTTGAAAGGAAAGCCGATCTTCGGGCATTTATACTCTACGGCGACGAAATAAAAGTTTGGCACAGCGGTCTTACACGCTATTCTCAAGATCCGGATTCTTTTGTTGTAAACTCATCTCAGGGAGGAGGATTTAAAGACACATGGGTATTATCTCGATAAAATCCACGGACAATCTCTTTTGGCTCGGCAGATATGTGGAGCGCGTCTTTACCACTCTTCGCGTTTTTTCGGAATATTACGATAAAATGATAGACAAAGACGAAAACGCCTATGTTGATTTTTGCCGCAAGCTCGGTATAGAAAACACATATTCATACAAGCAGGAATTTATAACGAAATATCTTTTTGATGAAAACGACCCGAATTCTGTTATGAGTAATTTACTCTGCGCCTATGATAACGCCGTTGTTATGCGTAACGAGATAAGCTCCGAAACGCTGTCATATATTCAAATGGCGGTAAATTATATGGAGCAAGGCAGAGAGAGCAGCGCACCGATGCTCAAATTGCAGGAGGTATTTGACTGCATATTTGCCTTTTGGGGCAGCGCCGACGACTTTGTTGAATCGGAGACAACAAGAAATATACTGAAGTTTGGCAGAAGTGTTGAAAGACTTGACCTCTATACCCGTTTTTCCTTTTCTCCGACTCTCATCAAAAAGGAATTCAGTATACTTTTAAACCGTCTTTACAAAGTCGGCGTAGACTGTAACATAGACGCTATCAACACCCTTATGAACATCATTCTCGAAAAAGATGAGTACAGCGACTACGACCTATATACCGTGCGCGACGAGTTGTCTAAGGTATTTATTACGGCACCGCAGTATTGATCAAAAAAGGAAGATAAACGTGAAGCACATCAAATTTTTTTACAGTATGAAAATTGATTTTTCGTCCCCTGTGATAAGGCACTGCTTTTCTTTGAGGTGCTTGCCGTTTGATACGCCGTCGCAGAGGATAGAGCTCATAAACGTGGACATAGAGCCGCATAACATACTTACCGAAACGGCCGACGGCTTTGGCAACAGAGTCCTCACCGACAGAATTATTGAGCCTCACTCAAAATTCGTTGCAATAGTTGAGGGAAAAGCGAGTTTAGACTTTTCAAAGCGCGAAAAGGAAGAGCTTAACTGCATTTATAAATATCCGTCGCAGCACACGGTACCCGGAGAAAAAATCATTGAACTCGTGTCTGGGCTCGGTGATATGGCAAACCTTACCGCGCTTGAGACCGCACAGGCGGTTTCAAAAAGAATCGGCGAAGTATTCAGCTATAAAAGCAGCGTAACAAATATAAATACCACAGCGGAAGAGGCACTGCACCTCGGGTGCGGCGTTTGTCAGGACTACGCGCATATATTTTTATCGGCGGCAAGACTTTCGGGTGTTCCGGCAAGATATGTTGCAGGCATACAAAAAGGAACCGGTGAAACGCACGCCTGGGCAGAGTTTTACGACGACGGCATATGGGTCGGAATTGACCCGACGAATCACAGGATGTGCGATGAAACGTACCTTGCGCTAAGCCACGGCAGAGACTTTGCGGACTGCGGCATCAACCGCGGACTGTTTATCGGCGGAGGCACTCAAACACAAAGCATCGTGGCTACGGTGGAAGAAATATAAAAATTAGTGGTTATCCATGGCTCATTAAACAAAGTGTTCTCATCTTTTCAGAGCGAGCGAATACGAATGCTCGAATGCGGCAACAAAAGCGACAAGCCCTATGCAGAGTGTCCGCACTGCGGCTCGGAAATGGACATCGTATCAAAGCTACCACGGTTGTGACCCAAGCTAGATTGACGAGACGGCGGATTACGACGAGATGTTCGGCGACAATGACGACTGAAAGCAGAATTTGTTTCAAAAAAAGAATCGAGCAGATATACGCTGCTCGATTCTTTTCTCTTTTATCGAATGTTGTTTTTTATCACCGACCAGCTGTCTGTTAACCGTTCGAGATTATATGACGCATTGGCGGGACTTGTTGACGGCAAAGCCACGGTATCTCTGCCTACGGTATCTTTAATATACTTATTAAACAATTTTTCGCTTGTTTTGCCGTTTGAGTAGATTTGTCTTATACTGCAGGAGGATAAAATTGCCCCTATATCATTCGGTACAACATTTTTAATAGAGCTGTCGGAAGAACCCACTATATCGCAACTTTTTATAACGTCCCAAAGCGCAATATTATGGCTCTGCAAAAGAGCTGTTTTTTCTTCATTAGACGATGGCACCGCACAGCCGAGTACGGCGGCGAGCACACGCCAAAAACGATTTTGGGGATGCCCGTAGTAAAAGGATACTTCCCTTGATTTAACCGACGGAAATGAACCGAGAATCAATATTTTGGAATTGCCGTCATAAATCGGCGGTATAGTATGCAAAAGGTGCTCCGAAGTCATTGGTTTTTATCCTCAACTATTCTGTAATATGTTCTTGCCGTTACAGCATACACCAAAACGTAAATAATTGCAAATACGGATATTGTTGCGACGGTGCACCAGAAGAACAGCGTAACATTGCTGAGGTTCAGCAGCTTTAATAGCTTTGTAATTACTTTAAATCCGAAGCAGATATGAATTACGGCTGTAACGAGCGGCAGGAAAAATACGGTGAGCACCTGGGAATGGATACTCTTTTTGACCTCTTTTTTGCTCATTCCGACATTTTGCATTATTACATAACGCTGCTTATCGTCATAGCCCTCGGAAATCTGTTTATAATAAATTATCAAGACCGTTGCAACAAGGAAGAGAAGTCCCAAGGTTATGCCTATAAAGAACAGACCGCCGTACAGAGACATCATACTGTCGCGAGAGATTTCGGCACAATTTAAATCGACTGCGGAGGTCTCGCTTATATCGCAAAAAAGAAGCGATATATCCTTCATATACCCCTTTTGCACGTCTTTCGGCGCATCGGTATCAAAGCCGTAGGCGAAGCTCATGTCGGTGTGAGAGGCGTCTGCACCCTCGCTTTTGTAACCCATGGAATTATATATCGACATGGCGGTTTTCTCATCGGAAACAATATAGTAGCTGTAATTTGAGGTAAACGCCGAATAAGAGTCAATAGTAGGGAAAACGTCCACGGTATGCTTTATTTTATATGCGTCGTCGCCGAATTTAACCGTACCCGAAAAAGCCTTGCCGCGCGGCGTACAAGACAGCACCTCATCGCTTTGGAGTGTTTCGTTTTTTCCTGTTATCCTGTTGTATTCCGATACCGGTATCAGCGTCACAATGTCTACTCCGAGTCCGTCGTTGTAGTCGGGGGTTACGGTAGCCGTATAGCCGCTGTCGTTAGCGTAAGACGAAAATGAGAGATAGCGGTAATAAAGCTCGTTCTTACTTTCTATACCGTATTTTTGAGCCTGCGTCGTCATAACATCGGCATAATCTTTGCAATTTTCCGTTGTTGCGTTTTGCACGTCGATATAAATATTGCGAGGATACCGCGTGCGCATAATGTCCTCCGTACCGGCATATAGCGATACCGTAGTGGACACGGTGACAAGCACCGCGGTGGAAAGAATGCAGATGCTCGCAAGTCCTGCCGCATTTTGCTTCATACGGTATATCATACTTGAAACAGAAGTAAAATGCTTTGCTTTATAGTAATATTTTTTATTTTTTCTGAGAGCTTTTAATATCCATATACTGCCCGAGGAGAAAAGCATAAAGGTTCCGACTATTACGAGCAAAACCGCCGCAAAGAACGCGCCCATCGCCGTTATCGGTGATTTTACAACGAGAGCTATGGTATAGCCTGAAGCAAGACAGACTGCACCTAAAACAGCCGTAAGCACCTTTGCCTTCGGCTCTTTTTCGCCCTTGTTTCCACCTTTTAAAAGTTCAACGGGATTTGATAGGCTGATGCATAAAAGATTATGTGCAAGATTTAAAAGAGCTATTACGCCGAATACCAAAGCAGTAATGTCAACTGTTGACTGATAAAATCTAAAATCAATGTTTCCGCCGAATTTCAGTATTTTAAGCAGCAACAAAAAGGTCAGCTTTGAAAAAAGCGCACCTATGGCGATGCCTGCCGCAGTTCCGAAAATATAGGTATAGGCAGTTTCAATAAAGAGTATTTTCGCTATATGGCGTTTTTCCATACCGAGAATGTTGTATAATCCGAATTCCTTTTTACGTTGTTTAATAAGGAAGCTGTTTGTGTAAAATAAAAATATGGCAGAGAAAATACCGACTGTTGCAAGGGCAAACGTCAAGAGGGAATGCAGAGCGTCGCTATCTGCCCATTTTATGTTTGCTATTGTACCGACCACAAAAAACATAGCTGTTGTAAATATACACGTCAAAATATACGGCACATATGTTTTACGATTATTTTTAAGATTTTGAACGGCAAGCTTTGAATAGAAAAAATTATTCATTGCTCTCACCTCTCGTTGCCATTGCGGTCAGAGTGTCCGAAATCTTCTGGAACATCTCGTCGTTATCCATACCTCCGCGATAAATCTGATTGAACACCTCGCCGTCCTTTATGAACATAATCCTGTTGGCGCAGGACGCCGCCTTTGTGGAGTGAGTAACCATCAAAATGGTCTGACCCTCCTCGTTAAAATCGCCGAACAGCTTTAAAAGAGCATCGGAAGCCTTTGAGTCAAGCGCACCGGTGGGCTCATCAGCCAATACAATCTGCGGATTTGTTATGAGAGCTCTTGCGACGGCGGCACGCTGTTTTTGTCCGCCCGAAACCTCATATGGAAACTTTGAGAGTATATCGGTAATTCCCAACTTTTCGGCAAGAGGCTTCAGTCTCTTTGCCATTTCATCGTACGGCTTGCCTGAAAGCACAAGAGGAAGGAAGATATTATCCTTTAAAGAGAATGTGTCCAAAAGATTAAAATCCTGAAATACAAATCCGAGATTATCGCGTCTAAACGCCGAAATTTCTCTCTCTCCTATTGCTGATAGACTTCTGCCGTTCAACAGCACCTCTCCGCTCGTAGGCTTATCAAGCGACGCCAAAATATTAAGCAAGGTTGTCTTACCGGAACCCGACTCTCCCATTATTGCAACATACTCGCCCTTTTCCACGGAGAAACTGACATTGGAAAGAGCTTGAACGTGCGCTCCGCCGAAACGGGTCGTATAAACCTTTTTCAAATTGTTTACTTCTAAAAGCGGCATAATAATTACCGTAGCCTTTCTGCTACAAATATTACATAAACAAACACGGTTAACCCTTGCTGTAGCCGTACAAGGCGTGACGGGAATTTTGTCTGTCTCAAAATCATAACCGAATAGCTTTTCTTTTTCGGTGTGATTTTACGTACCGAATGTATCCCTTTGTTTATTGCACGTTCAGTATATCAAAACGGAGAATCGCAAGCCATCGAAAAGGCTTACAATTCCCCTTTTAAACTTACATTTATGTAAGGTAGCGTTATTCCACTCCGAGGCTGACGGTGTCAAGACAAAGTTTGACCGTAGTCCCCTTTCCCACCTCGGAGGTCACCGTAATTGTATGGGAGAGCTTTGTAAGTATCTTTTTGCAGAGAAAAAGTCCTATTCCCGTAGATTTTTTATCCTCTCTGCCGTTGAAGCCCGTAAAGCCCTTTTCAAAAATACGCGGTAAGTCCTCAGGCCTTATTCCGATACCGTTATCGGAAATGACAAGCGTTTTCGCAGTATTTTCATCCAAATAAATATTGATTTCACCCTCGGACGTATATTTCAACGCATTCGAAATAAGTTGTTCGATTACAAACGACAACCATTTTTCATCGGTAAGCACACGGCAATTGATGTCGCCCACAATAACCTTTGTCTTTTTACGCAGAAATTGCTTTCTGTATTTTTTAACCGCCGCTCTGACTATTCCGCCTAAATCATAGCTTTTGATTTCGAGGTCGGAAGAGATGCTGTCGGAACGGATGTACTGAAGCACCATTTCAACATATTGCTCTATTTTAAAAAGCTGCTCTTCAAGCTCGTCGTTTTCCGGAGAACAGTCTGTTTGCAGCAGCAACCTCATGGCGGCTATGGGAGTTTTTATCTGATGCGCCCAGAGAGTAAAATAGTCCGCCGAATCGCTGTATTTGCGATTCATACGTGTTTCGGCATCTGTTTTTAGTGCGGACATCTTTTCGGCAATATCGGCAAGGTCCTTTTTTATTGGGTCATTATAATCCGGCAATTTAAGAACGGCATACTCTGCGTCGTTTTTAATTTTTTCAAGTCTCTTATGCTTTTTGTATACCGAGGAAAAACGCAGAACAAATACAATCAATAGAATTACGGCGGAGATGAGCGTCGCATACAGCACCGGCTCCGTTTCCACTCCGTAAAGCCAGAACACCGTATAAAATACCGCCGCTGCAAATACAAACGATAATACGGACAAGATATTGCCCGCCGTATATCCGAAAAGTGCTTTAAACCAATCTTTCATAAAACCTACCTGACTATATAACCGAGACCCTTTTTGGTAACTATAAAGTCGCAAAGCCCGGCATCTTCAAGCTTTTTGCGAAGCCTCGTCATATTTACCGTGAGTGTGTTGTCGTCAATAAAGCTGTCGCTTTCCCAAAGCTTATCCATAATCATATCGCGCGGGACAACCTTGCCCGAATTCTCCATAAGCAGCTGCAAAATTTTAAACTCATTTTTCGTAAGCTCGGTTTTTTTGCCGTTAAAATCTATCGTCGCGTCATTGAGGTTGAGTATTGCACCGCCGTGTTCGATAACCGACGTTGTCCCCGAAAAAGAATACGTGCGGCGCATTACCGCCTGCACCTTTGCAGTGAGAACGCTCAAATCGAACGGTTTGGATATAAAATCGTCACCGCCCATATTAACAGCCATAACTATATTCATTTTGTCGCTTGCCGAGGAAATAAATATTATAGGCACATTTGAAAACTTGCGTATTTCGCCGCACCAATAAAATCCGTTAAAATACGGCAGAGATATATCAAGGAGTATAAGCTGCGGCGCAAACGACACTACCTGTTCGGTTATATTTTTAAAGTCAACAACAAAATCCGCATCATAATCCCATTTGCAAAGATGCTCTTTAAGGGTTCTCGCTATGACCTTATCGTCTTCAATTATAAGTATCTTTTGCATAGTTTCACCTTCATATGTATTTTAACACGAATATGGCAACTTGTCGATATAAAACAAAAATCGGCGCGGTATAAGACAATACTACCCTATACTGCGCCGAAATGAGCGGTTAAATTATATCAGTCTACTCTCTTGTCGCCGAAGAAGAAGAGCGCAACGGTACCGGGGCCCGTATGTGAGCCGATAACGGTGCCAACGCTGTTGATTTCGACCTTGCCGTTGAGCTTTTTGAATTTTGACTCAACAAGGTCGGCAACGGCTCTTGCGTCATCATAGCAGGCGGATTCGGAAATGTAGCACTTGCCGCTGTAATCAAGACCGCCGTCTGCGTGCTCGACCATACGGTTAACTATCTCTTCAATAACCTTTTTCTTACCGCGATACTTTGTTCTCGGTATAAGCTTGCCGTTATTATCCATATTGAGGAGAGGACATATGTTGAGCATTGTGCCGAAAATCTGCGCGGTCTTTGTTATTCTGCCGCCGCGATAATAACTTGTAAGGTCGGTAGAAAAGAACCAATGATGAACATTGAGCTTACGCTCCTCGGCAAAATCACGAACCTCTTCTATGCTCTTGCCGCTGTTTTTAAGCTCTGCCAAAGTGTCCATTAAAAGACCGTAGCCGGAGGAAGCACCGAGAGAGTCTACTATATATATTTTTCTGTCGGGGTACTCTTCGAGAAGCTCGTCACGCGCAATGCAGGCGGAATTATATACGCCCGAAAGTCCGGTTGAAAGAGAGACGTGAAGAATATCCTTGCCGTCCTTTAAGAACTCTGAAAAATACTCCTTAAACTGACCGACGTTGACCTGGGAAGTGGTAGGCTCGGCTCCGTCGGCTATTCTCTTGTAGAACTCGGCAAACGGCATTGATTTACCGAGGTCATCGGGATACTCCTTACCGTCCATATTGAAGTGAAAGCAAACATAATGCACTCCGATTTTATCAAAATGCTCCTGTGAAAGATCTGCCGTGGAGCAGCAGCTTAAAATATAATCTGACATTAGATATACTCCTTAATTTTCTGTATCTGTCACCGGTAAAACTTCCGGTATTTTTGTTTTAGGTTTGCTCTGAACGCTCCAGGCTATGTTAATTGCATGGTCTGCCACACGTTCAAAGTCTGTTATTGTGTTTATAAACAGCATTCCCGCACGGGTTGTACATTCGTGACTGTTGAGCCTGTCAATATGAGCTTGCTCAAAAGTCTCCTGCATTTTATCAACCTGCGCCTCAAGGGAATTGAGTCTTTCCGCCGTTTGTACACTCAGATTTTGCTCCGAAAAAGCATCTACCGAGCCGTCAATCAGCGAAATGACGGTACTATGCATAGTTTTTAACTCTTTTTCACCCTCCTCTGAAAGCTCTATATTTTCATTTACACGCGACAAGGCGGCTTCCTCAAGGTTTGTCGCGTGGTCGCCTATGCGCTCTATGTCGTTTATAACATGGAACAGTCGACCGATATATTTAGCGTCCTTATAGCTTAAATCAAGAGAGTTTATCTTGACCAGCACGGGCGTTATATTGTGATTGAGATAATTGATAATCTTTTCGGTGTGATTTACTTCGTCAAAATGCTTAATTTCCTTGTTTATAAGGTCGCTTGACGCAATATCGAAATTGCGTCTTGCCAAAGCAGCCATACGAAGGACCTCTTTTCCCACCTGCACTACGGCAAGCGGAGGGGTGTTGAGCATTCTCTCGTCAATAAACTGAAGGTGCATTCCGTCATCCTCTTTACCCTTTTTGTCGGGGACAAGAATGCAGGAAAGCTTTACAAGGGCGCCGGCAAACGGGAACATTATTATGGTGCTCACTACGTTAAATATGATATGAACGAGCGATATCTGCATCATCACGTTGTCACTCATAGCCTGTATCCACTTTGTAAACGGAAGGAACGTAGATATGACAACAAAAACAACCGTGCCGATTACATTAAAGAGAATGTGCATAACCGCGGTACGTTTTGAATTTGTCTTTGTACCGATTGTCGAAAGAAGCGCGGTAACACAGGTACCTATATTCTGGCCGAAAATAATATATACCGCAAACGAAAGCGGCACAAGCCCCTGCGATGCGAGAGCCTGAAGTATGCCTACGCTTGCCGCGGAGCTCTGTATAACGCCCGTAACTCCGGCGCCTATGAGTATGCCTACAAGAGGATTGTCCGCATTTATAATCCAATTGCGGAAAACCTCGGAATCCTTAAGCGGATCCATGGCGTTTTGCATAAGCTCCATACCCATAAACAGCATGCCGAAACCGGCGAGTGCCTGCCCGACATATTTCAGCGAATTCTTTTTGGCAAAAAGAATCATAAATGCGCCTATAAATATAGCTATCGGAGCTATCCCGGTAAGATTCAGCGAAACAAGAACGCTTGTGGTTGTGGTACCGATATTTGCACCCATAATAACGCCTATCGCCTGCGTTAAATTCATAAGACCCGTATTAACAAAGCCCACAACCATAACCGTGGTTGCCGAGGAGCTTTGTATAAGCGTTGTTATGAGAAAGCCGACAAGTACCGCAAGAAAGCGGTTTTTTGTCATTTTTTCAAGTAAATGCTTAAGACGCGACCCGGCTGCAAGCTCAAGTCCCTCGCCCATCAGCTTAATACCGTACAAAAGCAAGCCGAGACCGCCTGCAAAGGTCAGATAATTAGTAATACTCAAATTTTTTCCCCTTTAAAATACTCAGTTTTCCGCTTCTCTGCGTTTTTCGCTGAGCTTGAATTCCTTGCCGTCTTCACCCATGTGATATATTGTTTTGCTCACGGAAATGCCGCTTTTACCGGTTACCCTTGAATAGTTTACGCCTTTTTTGCGAAGATAAGTTTTATACCACTCAAGTCTTCTTAAAAAGTCCTTGTATCTTCTGTTTTCAAGATTTGTCCACGCAACCTCGGATAGTGCCAAAATACGCGGATAGACGGAAAACTCCAATGCACGCTCCGAATCTACCCATTCAGTCCACATTTCGGCTTCTATGCCTATTACGCGCTGCCCGGATTTTCCGAACCCGGATTTAACGGTATTATATTTATACACTTTTTTAAGCGATATAACAGAATATTTGCAGTCAAAGTAAAAGTACGCCGTGGGAGAAAGAATAATATCACGCTTATATGACTGCCTTTTGACCTCGCCCGAATTTGACGGCAGCCAATACTGACACGTAATATCAGGAGAAAAGCTGTCATTGATGCAATCGTTCCAGGCAATGGGTGTTTTGCCGTATTTTTTAAGAATCTCGCCTATGCGAGTCATATAGTAGCCCTGAAGCTCCTTTGAGTTTTTAAGACCGTTTTTCTCTTTTGCCGCACGGCACTTAGGACAATCATCCCATATCTTGTGCCCCTTTGAGGCCTCGTCTCCGCCTATATGGAAATGTGTGCTTGTAAAGAGCGGACAAATCTCGGAAAACAGCTTGTCAATGAAATCATACGCATCTTCGTTTCCCGGGCAAATCGCAGCGTCAAATATACCGTTTTCGCAAGTAGGCTTGAATTCACGCGGCTTACAGGCAAATTCCGGATATGCGGCAAGCAGAGCCGAAGCATGACCCGGCAAATCGATTTCGGGAATAACCTCTATATTAAGCTTTGCGGCGTACGCCACAATATTCTTTATTTCATCCTGCTTATAGTAATAAAAATATTCTCCGCCGCGGTGCTTTAAGCCGAGTCCCTCAAGCCCGGCATATTCACGCTTTGAGCCTATTTCGTTGAGCTTCGGGAATAATTTACTCTCTATTCTGAAACCCTGATCATCGGAAAGATGCCAATGGAACTTATTTAATTTCAGCATTGCCATATTGTCAAGCAATTTTTTCACGGCTTCCGTGCCGAAGAAGTGGCGGCACTCGTCAAGCATAAATCCGCGATATTTAAATGCAGGCTTGTCGCTTATGTAAAGTCCGTTTATAACTGCCCTGCCGTCTGTTTTTTCGGCCTGCATTATTATGGTTTTCAGCGTGACAGCCCCGTAAAACGCACCGGAAGAAGATGAAGCCTTTATCATTATACCGTCTGTGGAAACCGAAATAGAGTAAGCCTCGTTTTCCATTCCGGCTACCTTTTGAAATTTAATTGCACCCTCGCCTTTTACGGGCTTTGTTCTGAGATAATCGGTCAAATATCTACCCGCAGAAACAAACTCGGGTGAGCAAAGGACCTCGGTATTTGAAGAAATTACATATGTACCGTCCTTTGAAGTATAGTTATTCGGCTTGGGAATAATATTGTATTTAAGCATTTCCAATAACCCTTTCGCAATAAATAATATCCTTTTATCTCAGGAATTACCATTGTGGTAATTATAACAAAAATAAAAGGATATTAAAAGCCTTATTTCAATTTCTGCGTTAATTTCTCATAAATCTCTATAATTTTAAACCGAGGTTCAAATTTTGGGTTACTTTCTACAACTTTAAGCTCATCCTCTGACAAAATGTCTTGAAGCTCCGCATCATCTGATGACTCGGCTGCGGGCAGACACATAGGCGGAAACATAACGCACCACCAATTTTTGCCTTTCCCCTCTCCTATTATGACGCGCACGGCCTCATATTCACCGGCAGGCAAAGTTATACGATCATCATAAGTTCGCGTCGAAAAAAAGTCCTTGCCTATTTCGAGCCTTACATCATAATCGAAGCCGTTTTTACGTATTACCTCGCGCGCCGTCTCTTCAAGCCGCTCCTTTTGCGGAATAAGCAGCTTTTCGGCATTCGCACTTGTCAAAGAACCGTCAAATATCTCCTCCCCTTCATTGAGCACGGCATCGCGCACCTTAAGCTTCAGTATTTGGTCCTCGTCGCTGTCGGAATTAGCTATTACATGCATACGCAAAACGTCGCGTCTTACGTCGCTGCACGACGCGGCAAATGACACAAAGCTGAAAATCGATGTTATGACAAATGCTGCGGCTAACGATATTTCAAATCTTCGAATAAGCTTTTCTGTTTTTGATTTCATATGTTCTTCATCCTTTCGTAAGGTAATTATTGGAAGAAAAATCATATTTATACAAAAAAAGGAACGCAGGGAATTTTCCCTGCGTTCCCGAAGCTCGATGTTTAAAGCTGACTCAATGCGTCGCCTATGCTCTTCTCAAGAGCTTCTTTACCGTATTTGTCTATCTCGTTTTTATCTTTTGCCTCATGGGTGAGACAGCCTGCGCCGCCGATACATCCTCCGACACACGCCATACCCTCGATAAAGTTATTTTTAAGGATTCCTCTTGAAGCCTTCAAAAGAGCCGTTTTGCATTCTTCTATGCCGTCGCACGGAAGCGGATCAACGGTGAAATCTATATTCTGCTCCTTAATTGCCTGACCGACAGCCTCCGAAACGCCGCCGCTTCGTGCAAATATTCTGCCGTAATAGGAAGCATTGTCAAGAACATCCTCAGGAAGCTCGGTAAGCTCGATATTACGCGAATCTATGAGAGCCTGAAGCTCCTCAAAGGTGAGAACGCAGTCGACATACTGTGCGACTCTTTCCTGCTTCGCCTCGGCTTTTTTTGCCGTACAAGGGCCTATAAATATAACCTTTGCGGTCTCGTCGGTCTCTTTTATATATTTTGCAATCGCCGCCATGGGAGACAGATTGTGCGAAATGTTCTCGGTAAGCTTCGGATAGAACTTCTTTACATAGTCAACAAACGCCGGACAGCAAGAGCTTGTGAGGAAACCTTTTTCGGCAAGCTCTTTTGATTCGCTGTATGCTACAATATCGGCACCGAGAGCAGCTTCAACCACGCTGTAAAAGCCGAGCTTTTTAATCGCGGTCACAACCTGACCGAGCTTCGCATACACAAACTGACTCGCTATCGACGGAGCCACTACTGCATACACATTAAAACCGTCGCCTTTATTACTGTCTTTTAAAATCCTGATCGCATCAAGTATAAACGACTTGTCCATAATTGCGCCGAACGGGCATGCATAAGAGCAGGCGCCGCAGTTTATACATTTATTGTTATCAATCTGAGCGGGATTTTCTTCGCTGTCTGCCATAGAAATAGCCTTTATTTTGCACGCCTTTTCACACGGTCTTGTATAGTTTGAAATTGCGCTGTACGGACAAACCTTGGCACACTGACCACAGTTTACGCACTTTGTTTTGTCAATATGCGCTTTCTGATTTTCGTCAAAGGAAATGGCTCCCTTGCGGCAGGCACTCTCACAGCGGTGTGCGATACAGCCACGGCAGTCGTGTGATACCTGATAACCGCTGGCAGGACATTCGTCGCAGGCTATATCTATAACCTCTATTATGTTCGGATTTGCTCTGTTGCCTCCGCAGGCGAGCTTTATGCGCTCGGCAACTATTGCACGCTCCTTGTATATACAGCAGCGCATAGTTGCCTTGTCACTCGTTACGGTCTTTGCAATATCATTGAAATTGTTGGCAAGGGAAAACTCTCCCTCGTCAAAGGCTATTCTTGCGACCTCACGAAGGACCTTGTATTTTAAAAGCTGTACCTTCGTATCAAATTTTCTCATTCAATTCACCCTTTGTTAAAAATAGCTTACTTTGATTCGTTTACCCATTTTTTTCAGATACTCCGAAAGCTCTGTAACAAGCTGCATCTTGATGTTAAAGTTTATGGGAAGATTTGGATTTTGATGTGCCGGATTTATTGCAGTTCCGACAAAGAAATTTATATCAGTCGCCTCCTGGAAAAGTATGCGCGCTATCTGCGACGCACCGTCCGCACGGACGCTCCAGTCGGCGTAAATATCATCGTCATTTAGATAACTCTTGGCGTATTCAAGCACTCGGCTCATTGTAATTACACCCTCGGTTGTCAAATCGACGCCGTCAATTTCGGCGATGGGCGGTATTTCGGGGTCGAGATATTTTAAATCCGTCTTAACCTCTTTGCCCAAAAAATCCGCCGCAAGAGTTGAAGTTGTTCCGCCGCATACAATATGCTTGCCAGTCTTGCCGAAAAACAACGACATCATTTTATTGACATCTGCGGGGTTCCTCGGCGGTCCCATGAGAAGATTCACGGATTTTCTCTCGCGGATTTTGACAACGCAAACGGTTGTATCGTCACCGGGCCTTCCGCCATATAGTTTATCACACTGGTCAAGCAGTAATGATGAAAGCGTTTTTGCCGTAAAATCGGGGCGATAATATTCCTCCATAAACTCGATTATCTGGTCGCGCTGCCAACCGAAATTCATATTTTCACCAATACCGGCATAAACCGCTCCGTCACTCGTAAAAATGAGCGTATCGTTAAGCTTTAACGATATTTTCGATTTATATATCATCTTACCGTCGATTTCCACTGCGCTCTCGGGATACACAAGATTTTTTCCGTCGCGCAGCAGAATGACATGCGGATTGTCGTATTGGGCTATTTCTGCCTCTTTGTTGTCTATTACACGCACTATTGTAAAAGTGCTGTATGCCACCTGACGTACCGAACATATAGGCAGTGTTTTCGCTATTGTATCAACACACATTTCAAGCGGCATATTATTTGCAATCATGGTGGATATTATTTTCGAAGTCAAAGTAGAGAGAATATTTGCTTTTACACCGGAGCCGAGCCCGTCCGCAAGCACAACAACATAATCGTCATCGCCATGCTCTATAACCTCCACCATATCGCCGCACAGCTCTTCGCCGTACTTGGTAAGACTCATATGGCCTATGTCCGTGCAAAGATTATTCATCCTTCAACGACTCCTTAAGCTTAGTGAGGGCTATCTTTGTCTCGGCGGTAGTCTCGCCAAGCAGAGAAGCTATCTCCTGAACTATGCGCATTTGCTTTTCGACGACCTTATCCGTTATTTCTATCGTTTGACGGCTAAGCTCCGCCTTTTTCTCTTTTTCTGTCTCCTCGGCGGTAACGTCGCGCATAATGCACATAAGTATATGGTAGACATGGTCGTATACTATTGTTTCTTCAATGTATTTTTTATATTCGGCGAGGTATACGCGTTTTTCGTGAATATCCCTGCCGTTTGAAAGAACATCTATAAAATCAAAAGGCTCCAAAATACGCACAACCGGCTCACCCACAACATCCGAAGCATAACGAATGTTCATAATCTCCCTTGCCGCGGCATTTATCTGCTGAACCACCATATCCTCATTTAAAATGAGTATGCCGTTGGGAGTATTGTTGAGTATATTGTCGGAAAATTTTTCTGCTTTATCCTTAAGGAAAGGAAGGCACATCTCGAGATTTGCCTTGCCCTCAAAAACCGCCTGAGCCTTTTCACGACAGGTATTATAGCCGCACGAACCGCAGTTAAGCTCATCCTCCGGCTTTTGCTTACCCATTTTGCGAAGTATCTCCTCTATCGCTCTGCTGCCTGCCATATTGCGCGGTGAAGCAAGATAAATAAGATTTTTTGAAAGCTCGTTTTCGCTCAAGGCGTCATATTTAAAATCATTGTCGCCCGCGTCTTCGGCAAAACGACGCACGGTTATATAATCACGCACCGGAGCGCGGTGATTTTTCTCCATAGCCGGACCGCCTATACAGCTCCCCGGACACGCAGACATCTCTATAAAGCAATGGTGTATATTACCTTTTTCAATATCCTTTACGGCATGGATGCAAGACGACATACCGTCAATCGACATATACGTGTAATCGTCGTTATCACAAAGCATTGTTTTGAGAATTCCGCCGGAGGTCGGGAAAAACCTCGTTTTCCCCTTTTCAACTCCGTCATCATCAGGCTCCTGCGCCAAAACAGTATCGGTTTCGGCAAGCCAATCGGAAAGCTCTTCAAATGTCAGCACACAGTCAACCGTGCCGGGATACTCCTCGGCCTCTGCCTTTTTTGATATGCACGGACCTATAAATACTGTTTTAGCCCCCGGATGCTCTTTTTTAAGTTTCGTACAATGCGCCTGCATTGGGGATACCACTTTGGCAAGATAGGGTATTACATCGGGGAAATGCTTTTGTACCAAGAGATTTACGGTATGGCAGCAGGTCGAAATAACAACATCCTGCTTTTCACCGTCAACTATTCTGTCGTACTCGTCCTTTACTATTGCGGCTCCGACCGCCGTTTCTTCAACACCGGCAAAGCCTAGCGACATAAGTGCTTTTTTCATCGCGGTAAACGACACATCGTAATTGGCAATAAACGACGGCGCAAGGCTAACATAGACCTCGCTGTCACCGGACAACAATTCCTTTGCCTTATAGACGTCGTCGCGTATGATTTTGGCATTTTGCGGACACGCAACAAAGCACATACCGCAGAGAATACACTCGTCCTCAACGATCTGCGCCTGATTGGCCGAAAAACTGATAGATTTGACAGGACAATTCCTGATACATTTATAGCAGTTTTTACAGTTTGATTTTTTAAGCTTTATGTACCCCGCCATATTATACACCTTTTTCCTTGCGACGCAAGATTTTTATGACAGTTTGTCAAGCACGTTGGTTTTAAAGAATTCCTCAACGGTATCGGGAGAAACGGAGAACAGCTCCCCGTCTACGGTAACGCTGACGCCGTTTTGGCAGTTACCCATACAAAACTTTCCGCTGAGAGTGACTTTGTCTTTCAGGTCATTGTCGTTTATGAGGTTCTGAAGCTTTTCAACGACTTCACGCGAACCCTTAAGGTGGCAGGAGCTGCCGATGCAAACTACTACTTTCATATTATTACAATCCCTTTCCCGTAAAACTTTGCATATGAATTTTACTTTAATTCATTTTACCAAAACTTAAATAAAAAGTATATAGGTTTTTTCGGAAAATTCTTATTTCGCAAACAGGTACGGAAAGAAGTATTCAAACCGTACCTGTTTGTAGTTATTGTTTTGTTTTAAGCACAACTTTAGCGAGATTCGATGAGAAATTTGCTTTGCGTGCCCCGACGCGTACTAAGGTACGCAAGAGGGCGAGCAAAGTGAATTTATCGCGAAAAATCGCCGAAAATAATCATTCGTAATCTACTACATCTGCCCATCTCAAGAGGAAATCCCTCTCTTCGGGGTTCCCCTTAACACTCTGCGAAGCCGCTACGATAGGAAGCCATTTCTGAACATACTGCTTTGCGGTATCGGTCTTTTTGCAGAACAAATCGAGATACTTATCGGCAAGCTTCTGATCGCCTCTGAGGCAGAAAAGAAGATACGTTCTTGCGGCATCGGCCGCTCCGTTACCCTGTGTTACGTGCGCCCAGTCGATTACGTAATTCACGCCGTCATTGCCGATAATAATGTTACTCGGTCTGAAATCACCGTGGCAAACCTTGTTATGGGTATGCATACCGGCAAGACGTGTGTGAAGGTCATAACGTGTTGTTGCGTCAAGGTCGGTCTGAGATATTTTACCCTGCATTTTATCCTTGAGCTTGTTGAGCATAGGGCAGGTCTTAGCCAAAATGCTCATTTGAATATCAACAAAGAGGTCAAGATATTCCTCTGTCTTAGCAGGATTTTCGTCCATAAGCTGCTGAAGAGTTTTGCCTTCGATATAATCTGAAACAATTGCCCATTTGCCGTCAAGCTTGCAAACCTCTATGAGCTTCGGCATAGGAATGCCGGTTTCTTCAACACGCGCCTGATTCAAGGCCTCGTTTAAAATATCGGATTTTTTGTATTCGTCACCGAAAACCTTAATGGCTTTGTCACCGTCTCTGTAAACTGTTTTTGCCGTTCTGACTGCAATAACTTTTTTGAGTTCCATAAAATAATCCTCCCTTATTTACCGTAATATGCTTTAAGGTACATCTCTTTGATTTCGCTCATAAGCGGATATCTGGGGTTAGCACCTGTGCACTGATCGTTAAATGCCTGTTCAACCATTTGGTCAAGTGTGTCAAGGAAGTATTTTTCATCAACGCCGTATTCCTTGATGCTCTTCTTAATTCCTATGCGGTCCTTGAGTTCGTCTATTTTCTTAATAAGATTGTCAAGTTTCTCTTCGTTATTCTTGCCCTTTACACCGAGAGCGTCGGCAACCTCACAATATCTTTCAAGTGTGTGCGGATGATCATACTGCGGGAAGGTACCCATCTTCGTAGGAACCTCGGCGGCATTGAAGCGAAGAACATAATCTATTAAAAGAGCGTTGGCTATACCGTGAGGAAGATGGTGGAATGCACCGAGCTTATGTGCCATGGAGTGGCATACGCCGAGGAAGGCATTGGCAAAAGCCATACCTGCCATAGTAGCGGCATTGCCCATCTTTTCACGTGCTACAGGGTCATTGGGGCCGTTATCATATGCTCTCGGAAGATATTCAAATATCATCTGAAGAGCGCGAATTGCAATACCGTCGGTGTAATCGGTAGCCATTACCGAAGCATAAGCTTCAAGGCAGTGTGTAACGGCGTCGATACCTGAAGCCGAAGTCAGACCTTTCGGAGCATTCATCATCATATCGGCATCGACTATTGCCATATTGGGCATAAGCTCATAGTCTGCAAGCGGCCATTTAACGCCGGTGTCGGCATCTGTGATTATCGCAAAAGGAGTAACCTCCGAGCCTGTACCTGCCGAGGTGGGTACAGCTATGAAATATGCTTTCTCACCCATCTTCGGGAATGTATAAACTCTCTTGCGGATATCCATAAAGTCCATAGCCATATCAGAGAAGTCAACATCCGGATGCTCATACATTACCCACATAATTTTTGCTGCATCCATTGCGGAACCGCCGCCGATTGCGATAATTGTATCGGGCTCAAAATGACGCATCATATCTGTACCCTTGCGAGCGCACTGGAGAGTCGGGTCGGGAGCAACCTCCGAGAAGCAAGTGTGCTGAATACCAAGCTCGTCAAGCTTATCCTCAACAGGCTTTGTATAACCGTTATTATAAAGGAACGAGTCAGTTACTATAAACGCCTTTTTCTTACCCATAACGTCACGAAGCTCATTGAGAGCAACGGGAAGGCAGCCTTTTTTGAAATATACTTTCTGCGGAGCGCGGAACCAAAGCATATTTTCCCTTCTTTCTGCAACAGTTTTGATATTGATGAGATGCTTTACGCCGACATTCTCGGAAACCGAGTTGCCGCCCCAAGAACCGCAGCCGAGTGTAAGCGACGGAGCAAGCTTGAAGTTGTAAAGGTCACCGATACCGCCCTGTGAAGAAGGTGTATTAACAAGTATACGACAGGTTTTCATCCTCTCGGAGAATTCGGCAAGCTTATCCTTTTCGGTAACAGCATTAAGATATACGGATGAGGTGTGACCGTAGCCGCCGTCGGCTATAAGATGCTCAGCCTTTGAAAGTGCGTCCTCAAAGTCCTTAGCCTTATACATGGCAAGCACGGGAGAGAGCTTTTCGTGAGCAAATTCCTCGGAAATGTCAACACTCTCGACCTCACCTATCAAAACCTTTGTTGTTTCGGGAATTGTAACGCCTGCGAGTGCAGCTATCTTATATGCCGGCTGACCGACTATCTTTGCGTTAAGCGCGCCGTTTATGATAATTGTCTTTCTTACCTTATCAAGCTCATCCTTTTTAAGGAAATAGCAACCGCGATATAAAAATTCGTCCTTAACCTTTTTATATATTTTTTCGTGTACGATGCACGACTGCTCGGAAGCACAAATCATACCGTTGTCAAAGGTTTTCGAATGGATTATGGAGTTTACAGCCAAAACTATGTCGGCGGTATCATCAATAATTGCGGGGGTATTGCCCGGACCGACGCCGAGAGCCGGTTTGCCCGACGAATATGCGGCTTTAACCATTCCGGGGCCGCCCGTAGCAAGTATTATATCGGCCTCCTGCATAAGAAGATTTGTCATATCAAGCGACGGAACATCTATCCAGCCTATTATGCCCTCCGGAGCACCGGCTTTAACTGCCGCTTCAAGAACGATTTTTGCAGCCTCTATTGTGGACTTTTTCGCTCTCGGGTGTGGGCTTATAATAATGCCGTTTCTGGTTTTAAGACAAATCAAGGTCTTGAAAATTGCGGTAGATGTAGGGTTGGTGGTGGGGATAACCGCCGCAACAACGCCTATCGGCTCTGCAACCTTTTTCATACCAAACGCGCTGTCTTCCTCTATTACACCGCATGTCTTTGTATTTTTATATGCATTGTAGATATATTCTGCGGCATAGTGGTTTTTGATTATCTTATCTTCGACTACGCCCATTCCCGTCTCTTCAACAGCCATTTTGGCAAGCGGGATTCTCGCTTTGTTTGCTGCGATAGCCGCCGCTTTAAAAATCTTATCGACCTGCTCCTGAGAATAAGTCGCAAAAATCTTTTCTGCCTCTCTGACTCTTGCGAGAAGGGCTTCGAGTTTTTCTACCGAATCGACAATCTCATGCTTGTTTTGAGTTTCCATAGGTATATAATCTCCTTTTCAGATATTACAAAATTTACAAAAGTTCTTTTCTGATATGAGAGGAAAGAACCGCCAAAGCCGAAGCAATATTCATATTCTGTATAAGTATGCCCGGACCTGCCGTAAGATGAACCGGAGTGAAATTAAGAATTGCAAGTATTCCGCTTTTGACAAGCTCGTCGCAAACATCCTGAGCACTGTCCGCCGGCACAGCTATAACCGCCATATGCACCTTGAGTCTTTCGCAAAGCTCGCCGAGCTTTCGCATGGGAAAGACGGGCTTTTCCTTTTTGAACGGCTCTTCGTCATAGTTTACCGCGTCAAATCCCGCAACTATACGAAACCCGCATTCGGAAAATCCGTCGTAATGTAAAAGCGAGCTGCCGAGACTTCCGACTCCTACTACAACGGCATCGGTTGTGTTGTCGTAGCCGAGGAATTTTTCCAAATCCTTTATAAGCTTCGCGGTCTCATAACCGATTTTAGGCTTCCCCGCACAGGAGCTTACCTTTGCAATGTCCTTTCTTACTTGAACCTCATTAAGGTCAAGGTCTGCCGCCACCTTCGGCGCGGATATATACAATACCCCGTCAGCCTCCGCCTTTTTGAGATATGACAAATAAAAAGGTAATCTATAAAGTGCCTGCCTTGATATTTCACGGACAGGCAAAGCCTGCTCTCGCATATCTTTGACCTCACTATCAGTAATTACTTACTGATAAAATCATAGCTTATTGTTAAATGTTTGTCAATGGTAAATTGTTATTATTTTAACATTTATAGCCATAAACAAATTAAGCGGTTCGGCGCGGCGGTTTTTGTACGATTTTACAATCGTTTTTTCGGCCGATGCTTTGTGCCGGGCTTTCACTTGCTTAAAATATCAGAATCCGAGATAAAATGCCACTACTGTGCTGCAAGATGAATATACTCAACCCAAATTCCATGGTTTTTATTTAGATTGCACATTTACAACAAAAAGCAAAAATGTTAAAATATATTTTTAATGCGTATACAAAAGTAGAGGTTGATGGGTAATGAAGGTAATTTCAATAGCAATAGGTTTGCTCTTTTTGGGACTTGGAATTCCGATGGTGAGCGGCAAAGCGGAGAATTTTGTCGTCGGAAGCGCCTCGCCCGACAATGAGCTGAGGAATAATTTCGATACAAAAAAGCTGTGCAGAATATTCGGCATATATTTGATTTTTGTTGCAATATTTACGGCACTTTTAGGATTCTTCTTTAACAGGGAATTCTTTACCGCCTATTTCATCTGCGTTCTTGCCGGTGCTTTTATATGCATCGCCGCCGTTGTATTAACTTGCCGTAAAAAGTCCGAATAATTCTGCCGCGAATGTCTTATCAGGCTACATAAAGACATCCGCCTTAATTAAAGCTGTAGCCGGAAAGGCCTGAAAAAAATGGATTACGCTAAGGAATCTCTCAAAAAACATTATGAATGGCACGGAAAAATAGAAATCAAAACACGCGCCAAAGCAGACAGTAAGGACGCGCTATCGCTCGCCTACACACCCGGTGTAGCACAGCCGTGCCTTGAAATACAAAAGGACATAAGCAAGTCTTATGAGCTCACAAGACGTTGGAATACCGTGGCCGTTGTAACGGACGGAACGGCGGTTCTCGGACTCGGAGACATAGGACCCGAAGCCGGTATGCCCGTAATGGAGGGCAAATGCGTTCTCTTTAAAGAATTCGGAGATGTTGACGCCATACCGCTCTGTGTGCGTTCAAAGGATGTTGACGAGATTGTAAACTGCATTTCTCTCCTCGCAGGCAGCTTCGGCGGAATAAATCTTGAGGACATTGCTGCTCCGAGATGCTTTGAAATAGAACGCAAACTCAAGGAAAAAACAGATATTCCGATTTTCCATGACGATCAGCACGGCACAGCGGTAGTTGTTGCCGCAGCAATAATAAATGCGCTCAGAGTCGTTAAAAAAGAGCTCAAGGACTGTACGGCTGTCTTTTCCGGTGCAGGCGCGGCAGGCATAGCCATTGCAAAGCTGCTCATAAGTCAGGGAATTAAAAATGTAATTATGTGCAACAGTCGCGGCATTATTTGTGACGGCGATGAAAAGCTGAATCCCGCACAGAGGGAAATCGCGAAAATCACAAACAAGGAGCACAAGAGCGGTTCTCTTGCCGACGCATTCAAGGGCGCAGACATATTCATAGGCGTTTCGGCTCCCGGAATCGTAACAGAAGAAATGGTCGCCTCCATGGCTGAAAATCCCATCGTACTCCCCATGGCAAATCCCGTTCCGGAAATACTGCCCGATAAGGCAAAAGCCGCAGGTGCCGCCGTTGTCGGCACGGGCAGAAGCGATTATCCCAACCAAATCAACAATGTACTTGCGTTCCCCGGAATCTTCCGCGGAGCACTTGACTGCCGAGCTTCCGAAATAAACGAGGAAATGAAGGTAGCCGCAGCAAGAGCGATAGCTTCGCTTGTCTCTGATGATGAGCTTTCCGCCGAGTACATTTTACCGAAAGCATTTGATGACAGAATAGGGAAAACCGTTGCGAAAGCGGTTTATGGCGCAGCCGTAAAATCCGGCGTAGCAAGAATATAATCTATAAGAGAGAAAAAGCGCCTTTAAGGGTTATCCTTAAAAGCGCTTTATTTTTGCTTAGATTTTTTTGAGTCCGACAGACAGGCCTTTACCTATCGCAGAACCGAGAACGGCGCACACAACAAGCTCAATGGGAGCGTTGATTCCCGCCGCTATACCTATAACGGTGGTAAGAATATTTTCAGCTCCGCCGAGAGCGGCTGACTGCTCGGGCGTAAAGGTTGTATTTATAAACAACAAAGCTAAAAATCCAAGGAAAAAGATAGTATTAAAAGCCGAGCCGCAGATACTCGCGACAAGGTAATTGGCACCGTCTTTTTTTGTCTTTTTTGTCACGGCGTTAAAAATGAGACCTGTAAGCCAACCTGCAAGCACGCGAGGAACTACGCAAACAACAAGCGTTTTAAATACGCTTATAGAAATAAGTATCGCGCCGAATGCGCTCAGAGAAAAGCATTGAATAAAGCTCGATGCACCGAAAACGAGCCCCAAAAAGGCTCCTGCGGCAGGCCCTAAAGTAACTGCGCCTATGATAACAGGTACCATAATAAGTGTCAGTTCAAGCGGCCCGAGCTTCAGATAGCCTATCGGCGTGAAGGTCATAACGGCGATGATTGCGGTAAGGAGAGCCAGCTCGACTAAGCGAACGGTTTTTTGCATCCTTGCCTTGTTTGTGGTTTTTGACATATATAATCCTCCTTGCTGCTGCTCCGCAGAGCGGATGCAACGCAAAATAATAAACTATGTAAAAACTGGATAAGATATTTAATTTTTAATTACGGTTAATTACTGTTTTTATCGTAAATGGCTTTAAGCCCGTATAAAAGAAGATTGTCATCATGAATTATATTGTGACGGCAATATCCTATTACATAGGAGGAAAGCCCACCTGTTGCAACAATGGTTTTCGGCTCACCGAGCTGTTTTGCAAAACGGTCAAGCATACCGTCAATCATATCTGCGGTACCGAAAATGATGCCCGACTGCAAACACTCTATCGTATTAGTGGCACAGGCATGCGGCGGAGAAGCAAGTGAAAATGACGGTAAGAGAGAAGCCTGCCCCGAAAGTGCTTTCATAGAGATTTCAACACCCGGTGCTATTGTGCCGCCGTGATAGCCGCCATGCTCATCAACTGCATATATTTTTGTGGCTGTGCCGAGGTCAATGACAAATGCGGGCATTTCATATCTTGCCATAGCTCCTACTGCACCTGCTACAAGGTCGGCACCGAGCTCTGCCGGATTATCTATTAAAATATTAAGCCCTGTTTTTACACCGGGGGCTATTATAACAGACTCAATGCCGCACACCTTATTAACCGCTGTTTTAATTTTCCCGGTAAGCTCAGGAACAACAGAGCTTAAAACAGCTCCGGTAATTTCAGCCGACTCCAAATCATGCATTTTAAACACGGCAAGAAATTCAACGGCAAACTGATCGTCAGTTCTGTTACGCTCGGTAGCAAGTCGCGAAACAAAGCTCAGCTTATCGCCGTCAAACACTCCGAAGGTAATATTAGTATTACCGATATCGATCGTCAGTATCATAAATTAAGCAAAAGCACAAAATGTGCCGTTCCTTTCATATTGCTTTTAAATCTTGAGACATTTATATTTTAATACATCCGGCAAAAAAAATCAAGCGGCTTTGCTTTTACAAAGCCGCTTGTAATAATTACAGGGTTAATTATTTATCCTCTTTTTTCTTCTTTGTGAGAACAAGAGCAATACCTGCTGCCACAGCTACGCCTGCTACTGAGAAGAGAGCAACGTCGCCGGTCTGCGGAATCTTACCTTTTGTGGTTGAAGAGCCGCCCTTAGAAGTTGTTGACTTCTTGGTTGTTGTGTTTGGATCTCCGCCGTTGCTTCCGCCGCCGAAGAGACCCTTAATTGTCTCAAAAGCCTTACCGATGAAGCCCTTAACGCCGTCGATAGCACTTGTGGTAGCCTCTGTCGGGCCTGCAGTTGCTGCATTGTTCTTGGAAACCTCTTCCTGACGAACAACCTCGGCTGAAAGAGCAGCGTAAGCGCCGTCGGAAAGAGCGGGAACATACTCGTCTTCTCCCTCGGGAGCCGGCTGAGTAGCATGAAGTTCATCAAGAACCTTCTGGATGTCGGCATAATCCATTCTGCTCATAGCATTGATAAGAGCCGTAACCTTTGCCGGGTTGTAAGCAGTAGGATTGCCATCGGCATCGGGCATATAAGGATTGTTATCGAAGTCTGAGAGAAGGTAGCTTTCAATAACATCTGCTATATAGCTTCTCTGATCATTGGTGAGAGAATCAAGAGCACTTCTTACGGAGCCGCCCGCCGGAGCGTCGGGTTTCGGAGTGCTTCCGCCGGAATTGCCGCCCTTGGTAAGAGCGTTAAGAATTCTAAGTAAAGTCTCAGGTGTAACTTTACCGCTATTGGCAAGTTTACCAAGAATGGTGATTATTTTTGCGATAACAGCCTCATCCATCTTGCCGTTGCTGTTGATGATGATGCCGACAAGCTGCTTAATGGTATCGACAGCTCCGCCTATATCAACATCGGGAAGAGTGATACCGCCGAGTATGTCGCCGATTCCGCCGCCGCCTGCAGTAGTGTCTTCAGCAAAAGCCGGGAGGCAGAATGAAAATGCCATCACTAAGGAAAGCAATACTGCTAAGAACTTTTTCATAATTAAATCCCTCTTATTTCAATTATTTGAGTTGTCACTCATTGTTTAATGACATTTTACTATATGTTTTTGCGGTTGTCAACTATAAAAAGAGAATATTTTTCCGTAATTTTGGTGTTTTTTTAATAATTCCACACTTTGCGGCGTCAATGTTTTAAAAAACCGATTTGATGCGGTGTTTCCGCCGATTTTGTGTTGACGGCAAAGGCTGACAACTATATAATGTATATAAAAATCAAAGGAGGCACTTATGCGAACGGAGGAAAAAGTATTTTTCGGAATCGGAACGGCATCGTTTTTGCTTATGCTCTCGGACCTGCTTCTTGAGGTCTTTTCCGCATCGCTTTTTATAGGCTCTAAGCGGCTTATTTCTTATATCGGTATACTTATTATAGTATGTGCCGTCAGCTTCACGGTCTTATGCTTTCTTGTTGTTAAAAATCACCGAGGCCGTTTTAAAAGCAAAGGAACACGGATTTTTTTAAGAGTGCTTTCGATAATAATTTGCATAATGCTTTGCCTTGCCGGTATTACAGTTGACGGAATATTATACACCGATACCGTAAAAAAAGCCACATCGGATGACAAGCGCCATACTATTATAATAGACAGCGAACCGGACTCGGGCGAATGGAATATGACCGTTTACAGACGATACTCCCCTTTTCTTATGTCCGCTCGCGGAAACGGGAAAAAAGTCGTTGATATGGCAGACGAGAACGGAGATATAGACGTTGTATGGACTGACGGCGGCTGTCTTGTAAGTTACAAGGCTTATAAAACCGATGCAACAAGCGTTGATGACACCGAAACCGTAACGCTGCGATTTTTTTACAATGAAAAATCAGGCAAATAATTATACAGCTGCTTATAAGAGGTGTTTTTATGTGGCTCGTTTTAGCATTTTTATCTGCCGGATTTGCCGGAATAACGGCAATTCTTGCTAAAATCGGCTTACGGAACGTCAACTCAAATCTTGCCACGGCTCTGCGCACAATAGTTGTGTTGTCGTTTTCGTGGCTGATGGTTTTTATTGTCGGATCAGCATCCGAAATAAAGGATATAAACGTCAAAACGTTTATATTTTTGATTTTATCGGGACTGTCCACCGGGGCTTCTTGGCTTTGCTATTTTAAGGCTTTGCGTCTCGGCGACGTGAACAAGGTAACTCCAATCGACAAGTCAAGTACGGTACTTACAATGATACTTGCCCTGATTTTTCTCGGAGAAAAGCTGACCGCAGTTAAAATAATAGGTATGGTTCTTATCGGCACAGGAACATTTCTTATGATAGAAAAGAAAAAAACAGATAATTCCTCCGCCGACAAAAGGAGTGGAACTTCGCTTGTATATGCCATGTTCTCCGCTGTTTTTGCGGCCTTAACATCGATTTTCGGAAAAATCGGCATAGAGGACGTTGAATCAAATCTCGGCACGGCGATAAGAACCGTGGTTGTTCTTCTGATGGCGTGGATTTTGGTCTTTGTGGAAAAGAAGCAGAGCGAAATCAAGAACATTGATAAAAAGAGCTGGCTGTTTTTGGTCCTTTCGGGGTTCACCACAGGCGGCTCATGGCTTTGCTATTACGGAGCCCTGAAAAACGGCCCCGCAAGCATCATTGCACCGATAGACAAATTGAGCATCGTTGTAACCGTAGCCTTTTCATATATAATATTAAAAGAAAAGCTTTCAAAAAAAGCTTTTCTGGGGCTTGTGCTGATAGTGGCGGGTACTCTGTCGCTTCTTATTAAATACTGATTGAAACGGAGACTTATATGTACGGACTTTTGGGTGAAAAATTAGGTCACAGCTTTTCGCCGCAGATACATGCTCTGCTCGGCGATTATGAATACAGATTGTTTGAGAAGCAAAAGAATGAGCTTGACGACTTTTTTAAAAACAGAAATTGGGATGGCATAAATGTTACAATTCCGTATAAAAAAGCCGTCATCCCCTATCTCGACCGTCTTTCGCCCTCCGCCGAGAAAATAGGGAGCGTAAACACGATAGTTGCCGAAAAGGACGGCACGCTCACGGGATATAACACGGATTACGACGGGTTTTCATATTTAATTGATGTTTCCGGAATATCGGCAGAAAACAAAAAATGTCTCGTTTTGGGTTCCGGCGGCGCATCTTTAACGGTGATAGCGGTGCTGAAGGATAAAAAAGCGCGCGAAATTGTCAATATTTCACGCTCGGGAGAAAACAATTACGAAAATATCGACAGACATTTTGACGCTGACATAATCGTAAACACAACGCCCGTGGGAATGTATCCGAACAATCTGAAATCGCCTTTATCGCTTGACGGATTTAAAAATCTTTCCGGTGTTCTGGATATAGTGTATAATCCGCAAAAGACCAAGCTGATACTTGACGCCGAAAAGCGAAATATCAAAGCGCTGAGCGGTCTTTCAATGCTTGTTGCTCAGGCCAAAAGAGCTGCCGAGTTGTTTTTGAATACAAAAATACCCGACAGTAAAAATGACGATATATATCATAAGCTCTCACTTGAGATGAAGAATATTATTTTAATAGGTATGCCCGGTTCCGGCAAAACGACAGTTGGAAAAAGAATCGCCGAGGCCTTGAACCGCGACTTTATAGACACGGATGAAATGATAGTAAAGAACGTCGGCAAACCCATTCCCGACATATTTGCAAACGGCGGTGAAAAGCTCTTCAGAAAATATGAGCACGAGGCGGTGCTTGCGGCGGGCAAGCTCAGCGGCAAGGTAATTTCAACAGGCGGCGGAGTCGTTGTAAACGATGATAACTTCGACGCTCTGAAACAAAACGGGACGATAATCTTTTTAAACCGCAGCACCTCTTATCTGCCGACAGACGGCAGGCCGCTGTCGCAGAGCAACGACCTTAACGAGATGTTCAAAAAAAGGCTTCCGCTTTACAGAAAATTCTGTGATATTGAGGCGGACGGAAATGACACGATAGAAAATGTTGCGAACAATATTTTAAAGGAGCTGCAAAATGAAAATACTTGTAATTAACGGTCCGAACATCAATATGCTCGGCATAAGAGAGCCTGCGATTTACGGCGACAGAAATTACGAGGCCCTCATAAATCAGATAAACGTCTGGGGCGCAGAGCTTCACGCCGAGGTTGAATGCTATCAATCGAACCACGAGGGCGATATAGTAGACAAGATACAGGACGCATTAGGTAAATTCGACGGTATAGTCATAAATCCGGCGGCATACACACACACAAGCGTTGCAATACTCGACGCGCTGAAAGCCGTTTCCATACCGGCTTGCGAGGTACACATTTCGGACGTTAACGAACGCGAGAAATTCAGACATATTTCATACGCCGGTATGGCGTGCGAGGCGCACTTTATAGGGCTCGGATTTGACGGATACAAAAAAGCTATAGAATATCTGTGCGAAAAGTACAAGTAAAAAAGCATAAAATAAACGGGGCTGTAAAACGCAAAGTCTTACAGCTCCGTTTTAATTTTTACACATAAAAAATTCTTTGCTTTTATTCCACGCCGCGGTACAAAAGTCCGCGTGTAAATTCAATTTCGGGCGAAGAACCGTTTTGATACGCTTTGAGCACCGAGCTTATCTGTTCTTTATCCTCGGTTGTAAACTCCAAAAGCACAAAATCCGCGTTTTTGACTTCGCTCATTCTGTCAGCCATATATATGGGTCTTGAATTGAACAGTTCGGAAAATCCATTTGTACAGCGAACCGGAAATTCAATGCCCTTTCTGTCGCGTAAAAAGGATTTTCCGCCGCACTCGCGACAGCTTTTCCCGTTTTTTACCGGACAATTTCTTGTGAGCATAAGCGGTACTCTGCCGTAGACGCAAACACCGCGCCGACATTCTCCCTCAAGCGCAGTCAGCTGTTTCAAAGTCATTTCATATGAGAGCACGCACTCCGCCGCTCCGAGCTTTTGAATTTCGGACAGAGAAACCGAGTTAAAAATATTTAAAAACGGCCCGCCTATTATCTGAACACCCGCCTTTTTTGCCGCTGCAACCGAATCGAGCGTATTACAAAGGGCATACCTTGCGCCGCTTTTTATAAGCCTCTCGACAATCTCGTCAAAATTACCGAATATACCCCTCGGCAAAACTGCACCTGCGGAATACTTTTCAAAAAGCTCCGGCTTTGAAGACAGCGGAATAAAAAGCTTATCACATTCCACATTTTGAGGAATGGCGGATGTATCGCGGAACGAAATATACGTCTGCGGCTTTTTATTCGGCTTGCGATTTTGAAAAATAATATTAGCTTTGTTTATGCGGTACGGTGCTCGTTCTTTAAGCCTGTCGGCAAGGCGAAGCAGAGCCTCCCTGCGGAGCGCATTCATTTCGGCTGCCGACACACTCAAGCCGTCGTCTATACAGATGTCGGCATCGCCGAATGAAAATACGGTTCCGCCGCATTTTTTAAGTCTCAAAAGAGCCTCTTCTTTGGTAAAAGGTCTGTTTACGGCTATTTGCGGCAAGCTTTCGGATAAAACAGTAACGCTTAAATCATTTGCGGAAGCCGTAAGGCTGATTTTCTTATCGGATTTCACAGAGAGAACAAAATGCGCCCTGTAAACCGCACGCTCTTTTTCGTAAATACGCTCATATTTTTTGAGAAGCGAGGCAGTAGCAGATGTTACATTTTCCTTTTCGCGGAAACCGAACATATTTCTGCCCAGAGCATTTTCGTAATATCCCTTTGTAAATCCGGAGCGTGAAAACAGGGAGCAAAGATCTTCGGCATTCTCGCTTGAATACTCCCCCGACAGCGAATTTTTCAGAGCTGTAACTGCGGCTGCGACATACTCGGGACGTTTCATTCTGCCCTCTATTTTGAAAGATGATATTCCCATTTTAGACAATATCGGTGCGTACTCGATAAGCGACAAATCCTTTAAGCTCAAATCATGCCCCGTTCCGTTTTCCGCCGCAAAAGGAAGCCGGCAGGGCTGAGCGCACAGACCGCGGTTGCCGCTTCGCGACCCTAAAAACGCACTCAAGAGACATTGCCCGGAAACGCACATACAAAGCGCCCCGTGGACGAACATTTCAAGCTCAATCGGCGAGTTTTCGCACAGATATTTAATCTCGTCTTTTGATAATTCGCGAGGCAAAACAGCTCTTGAGAATCCTAAATCGGCAAGAGTACGTATGCCGTCCAACGTTCCCACCGACATTTGGGTGGAGGCGTGCAGCTCTATATCGGGACAAATATCCTTTACGACGCGCAAAACGCCGAGGTCCTGCAAAATAAGCGCATCTGCACCGCTTTTGCAGATACGCCTGACGCTTTCCTTAAGCTCCGACATTTCGCTGTCTTTAACAAGAGTATTTAAGGTTATATGAACTTTAACATTTCTTTCGTGGCAAAAATCCACCGCGCGCTGCAAATCGTCCCCCGAAAAATTCGAGGCATTTCTGCGCGCGTTAAAGTTTCCGGTGCCGAAATACACGGCGTCCGCTCCGCTTCTTACCGCGGCAGTTAATGCTTCAAAGCTGCCTGCGGGAGCCAATATCTCGGGCTTTATCATTTAGCGGAATCCGGCTCTTTTTCGGAAGAGAACAGATTTATCTGCGCCGCTCCGGCTTTTTGCTCTGTTTTAAGGCGGTCTATCTCGCGCTTATAGAAGTCTCTTTCGGACTTCGACTGAGACGCATCCTCAAGATAATCCTTTATCTGGGCACGGAGATTATCGGCGCTCTGCTCTGCCTTTTTAGCACTGTTGGCATAATCAAGTGCTATCAAAACAGCCGCCTGATTCGTTGAAATAAACGGATTTACAGCGCGAAGCTCTTTCATCTTTTCGTCGATTTCGGCAGCGAGCATAGTAGTATATTCGGGAGTCTCCTCAGTCGTGAGCGCATAGTCAACTCCGGCAATAGTTACTTTAACCTTGTTTTTTTCCAAGACATTCACACCCCTGTTTTTATTACAAGCATTATTATACTTTATATTTCAAAAAACTGCAACATCATATTTTGCGGTAGACAAGTATACCGAATTCGGCACTAACCGAAAGCTTTTCCAGCTCCTCTACCCTCTTTTGTTCTTTAACTCCGGTTTTGTAATAGTAAGGAGTCATTTTAAAAAGAGAAGATATATCCTCGCCTGAATTTAAATCGAATTTGTATTTTACGTCGATTCTGTCTGTAAAATCAAAGCCGTCAAGGTATGTGTCCGAAACCTCATTTTTATAAGGTGTGTCATATGCGGCGCACTTTAACTCCCACAGATGATTTTCAAGTGGTATCACCATTATAAAAGCAGCATCTTTTTTCAATACTCTTTTAAATTCGGCACCGCAGTACGGCGAAAAAATTTCGAGTAAAATATCAATGCTCGAATCCGCAAAGGGAAGAGAAAAAGAACTCGCCACCGCAAAATCGACATTTTTGGCGCGTTTTGCGGCAACGGTCAGCTCGTCCTTGGAAATATCCGTACCGAAAACCGAAGAAAGCGGCAACACATCGGCAACAGCCTTTGTGTAATACCCCTCGCCGCAGCCGCAGTCAAGCACATTTCCCTTTTGGGCGGCGTACTTCTGTACTGTATCGCACAGAGCACGTCTCAGCGGCTCATAATATCCTTTGGACAAAAATTCTCTGCGCGAATCCGTCATAAGGCGATTATCACCGTGATTTTTTCGACTGCTGCCCGTCAGCAAATTGACATAACCACTCTTTGCAATATCAAAATTATGTCCGTTTTCGCAAATATAACTTTTTTCGTTTTTTACAAGTGGTTTTTTGCACACAGGGCAAATAAATCCGATACTATTCTTCACAATGCTTCTCCAAATACATTTCGTCCAACAGCTTTTTGCCTGTTTCCGTTCTGAAAATATTTTTTCTTGCCGCACTTACGGCTTTTTTGTCGAGCGAATCCTCAAATGCGTTTACGATAAAATCCGCTTCAATCAAAATTCTGTAATCCGGTGACATATCATCGGTATATGTGTGGTGATGCGCCACAAGATAACACACACGTTCAATATCGTCCTTAGAAAAGCCGAGAGAGGTCATAAGCTTACGAGCTTCACTCGGTCCCTCCTTTTCCTGATAAGTGCCTGCCGTACTGCCGTATTTTTTCTCACAAATATGTATTCCGATATCGTGCACCGCGGCAGCAGAAAGTAAAATATCCTTTATTTTTCCGTCTGTTTTTTCTCCGTCGGCAATCAGTTCGGAAAAAGCACGCACCTTAAGCATATGGTTAATGCGTTTTACGTCTCCGTTTAAATATTTGATCATTTCGCGCGTAAGTTCTTTGTTCATTTCATTCACCGAATTTATAATACAACCGTTAAAACAAAATAGCAATAGTCGTCATTGACAAACAGGGGTTAAAAATGTATAATATCTAAGCATTCAGCCGGAATTCAATACATTTTCGTGCAAACAGCGGACTGTTATGCTGTGTTTCGCAAGAATAACAAAGTAAAAAATCAAATATATCGGGGTGTAGCGCAGTTGGGCGAAGAGGTTCGCCGCGTCCTGCGGACGATTCAGGCGAAACTCTGAGGTGAAAAAACAACGAGCAATGCGATGCGCTCCAAGCGAGCAGTGCGACTATGTTTTTGAGGGAAGCGCAGCGGATTGTTATGCTGTGTTTCGCAAAAATAACAAAGTAAAAAAATCAAATATAACGGGGTGTAGCGCAGTTGGTAGCGCGCCTGCTTTGGGAGAATACGACCAGCCGAATAAAATAACGAAATAACCGGGTGTAGCGCAGTTGGTAGCGCGCCTGCTTTGGGAGCAGGATGCCGCAGGTTCGAATCCTGTCACTCGGACCACCTTTCCCAGAAAAACCGCCTCTTTAGGCGGTTTTTCTGCGTTATAAGTTCAATTTTTGATGTGCGCTTGACCTCATTCCAACTGTGGTCAGAGAGGTAAAATAGCGGTTGCAGCCTCGGTGCAGAGGAACGCCGAAGACCGCAAAATCCCTAACGCATCCCTAACGGGAGTATTCTTAACATTTTTGTGCGTAGGTGTGACATAATCTTGAATTTTTCGGCGTTATACACTATAATATTTCTACGGTGAGCCTTTGCGCCACCAAGGCAGCCGTGTGGGTGTACTCCCACGCGGCTTTTATTTTTCTCTTTCATACATCGGAGGCTGATTGTATGTTCTATTCAGATAAACCCATTAGCTCCAACAACGAAGATAAACTCAACCGGAAAGGCTTTGCTAAACTCCTGGCTCACACTCTCGTACACTTGGATAGCAAAGACACTTTCACAGTTGGGTTATTTGGAAAGTGGGGATGTGGCAAAACCTCTCTTGTCAACATGACCTTGGCAGAGATAGAAAATATCCAAGCTAAAAATGAAACTGATGAACAGATTATCGTTGTACATTTTGAACCCTGGAACTTCACGGATACTAATCAGCTGCTAACACAATTTTTTGTTCGACTGGCAAATGAGTTCCAAAAGAAGGGCAACAAGAATCTAACCAAGATTGGAAAGGCGTTAGAAAACTATTCTGATGCCTTTGGCCTTTTGGAATTGATTCCCGGAGTTGGAGCGCCTATTGCCTCGGCCAGCAAGTGGGGGCTTTCTCGATTAGGGCAGAAGATGCAAAAGGGACTCGATGAACGCGATGTATTGAAGCAAAAGGAGCAGGTCATTCAGTTGCTAAAGGCTCAATCCAATCGTATTTTAGTCATTCTCGATGACATTGATCGCTTAAGCAACGAACAGATACGTTATGTTTTTCAGTTGATTACTTCGGTTGCGAGGTTCCCAAACACGACTTACCTTTTGGTCTTCGACAAAGAAATAGTTGTTGAGGCATTAAAGGGTGTCCAAAGCGGAAATGGACAGGATTACCTTGAAAAAGTCATCCAAATGCCAATTCAGATTCCCAACATTCAGCGTTCTGATTTACGCAATGCCCTTTTTGAACGGCTTGATGAAATTATTGCAGATTTCAAAGAACTCGGATATAACCAGAAGCACTGGCAACAACTGTTTGGTTCATGCGTTGATCCCTTTGTCACGCATCTCCGGGATATCAACCGTTTGTGCAATGCGTTGCGCTTTAAACTAACGAGTATATCTTCCGAAATAGATTTCGCTGACATGATTGCACTGTCTGTTCTGGAAATCCATCATCCATCGATTTATGAATGGGTAAAAAATAACAAATCCATTCTGACTGGTGAAAACGATTATTCTAATCTGGGAGTCAATAGAGCTCAAAAAGAGTGGTTGGCGCATTATACCGAAACTTTAAGCAAATTAGTTCTGCTGGAGCGCCCAGATGTTTCTGTTGAGACTGAAACAAAATTGGTAGTCAAGTTTTTGGCAGATTTGTTCCCGCATTTTGGGCATAGAGTCGGTATGACGTACGAAGTCTATGATATGGCTCAGTTTAATCGTAATAACCAAATCGCCCATCCAGACAGATTTGATCGTTACTTCCAATTGGATATGGACAGTATAGCGTACAAGACGGTTGATGTTCGGAATGTTATCTATAACCTCGATGAGGGCGAGATCATAGACTTCTTACTTAAACAGGAAGAAAACGGCACAAGTTATGAGCTGTTAGAAGATATCCGGGCTCGAATCACTGAATTATCTGGCAACCGTGCTAAAATCATTATCAGCGCTCTATTCAAATCTATGAAAAGTCTCAATAAGACCGTGCGCAAAAGCTGGCTTTCTATGAGTACGGGTGTTTATGCGGAACATATGATGCTCGATTTGATAGAACGAATCCCTACTAAAGAGAGAGTGCCATTTATATCCACGCTAATTTCTTGCTCTGATATGGATGCCTTACAGTCCATCGCAACTGTCATTAATATGCTCGAATTGGGTTATGGACGGTTAGCAGCAGAAGGCCAAGAGCGGAATTATAAGAAAGTTATCACTCTGGACGAGCTGATCACCGTGGAAACCATGTTTGTAGACCGAGTCAAGGAAGTTTTAAAAACCAGTAGTCTGTTCGATTTCTCCGAATGGCGTATGGTCTATCATTTGTTGGATTCATTCGATCCAGAATACACCAAGAGCTATTTGGACAGCGCACTGATCCAAGACGAAAATGTCTTGTGGTTCCTTGGTCATTTTGTAAATGTTTGGACTGGAACTGGCAAAGAATACGAAATCCAGAAAGGATACACTGACTATTTCTCGACTGAGCGAGTCCTTAATGCGATTGAATCTTGTAGGAAGAATGGTACATTTTTCCGGTTTCCGGAAGAATTGCAGCACAAGTGTGCAGCATTCTCTTTAGCCCATTCTGGAAGTCCAGATTATGGCGGTGGAGCTTATCAAGACGATACGGAAAAATTAATAGCATCTTGGAAATCTTGAGAAACATCCCGCCCCTGATTTGATATATATCAGGGGCGGGGGCTACTATTACCCAACCTTCTCGAACGGAATCACCTTGCGCCGGCTTTCCTCCGGCGGGTCGGGAGGTTCCGGCGTGGTCGTTGCCGTGGCGGATTCCATGAAGCCGCCGATCTTCTCAGCCGCGCCTCTCTGCATATCGTTGGTGATATGCGTGTAGGTGTCCAGAGTGAAGCCCGCGCTGTAGTGCCCCAGCATGCTGGACAGGGTCTTCACATCCACGCCGCTGGAGATCGCCATGGTGGCGAATGTGTGTCTGAGGTCGTGAAAGCGCACGTGCTCCTCGATGCCTGCGTTTTTCAGCAGCTTCCGGTTGATCCGCGACACGGCGTCCGGACTCCAGTAGCCGCCTGTGCGGGGCGACGGGAACAGGATGGGGTTGTCCGGGTGCTGCTCGTGCTCCTGCACGAGCAGGTCTACCGCCTGCTGCGACAGCGCCACCTTGCGGACGGAGTTTTTCGTTTTCGGCTCCGTCACATCCAGCTCGCCCTCCATGCGGGTGACTTGCTTATTCACCGTCAGGATGCGCTCTTTTACATTCAAGTCCTCCCACTGTAGCGCCAGCAGTTCGCCCCGGCGCAGGCCGCTGGACAGCTCCAGATAGAACATGGGCAGGACGCCGTACTTCTCCGCTTCCTGAAGGTATCTGCCGATCTTCTCCGGTGGGAGAATGGTCATCTCTTTCTTGTCCTTGGGCGGGATGCGGCAGTTCTCGCAGGGGTTGTACGGGATGAGCCGCTCTTTCACCGCCTGCTTCAGCGCCGCCTGCAGCACCGCATGGACACGCCGCACGAAGGTGTTGGACAGGGGCTTATCGTTCTGTTTCGCCCCACGGGGCATCCTGCCGTTTTCTTTCAGGTCGTTATACATTCTCTGGATGTGGATGGACGAGAGCTGCTTGAGCTTGATCGCGCCGATGGCCGGGATGATGTGGTGCTCGATGATCCCCTCATAGCCCTTGGCGGTGTTGTAGCGGATGTTGGGCTTACTGTAGGTTTCAAACCACAGGCGGCACCACTCCGCTGCGGTGTAGTCGCCCGTGTGGTTGAGCGGCACGCCGCGATTCTCTCGAATGGCTTTCGCCAGCTTTTCTTTGCACTCCGCCTGGGTCTTGGCGGACACACTTTTCTGGATGGCCCGGCCGCTGACCGGGTCGATGCCCTGGGTATATCTGCCCTCCCAGCGGCCGCTGGGCTTTTTGCGGATGCTGCCCTCGCCGTTGGCTCGTTTCTTTGCCATTTATGATCCCTCCTTTTTAACACAAACACATACCACAGAGTTTTTGGAATAGCTACTAAAATATTTCAGATTTTTTCGCGGCCTGTTCGTCGATCCATTCCATGAATTTATCACGTGGGACGATGATGCGGCTGCCCAGAGTAATGGTGGGGAAATCCCTGCGGTGGGCTACCTCGTAGGCATGAGCCAAGCCGATGCCCAGCACATGGGACACATCCTCCACGGTCAGCATCAGCGGGAGTTCATCAAACGAATTGTATTTGGATTTTCTCATTCAGTTCCTTTCTGCCTTCCGGGCGGAAGGGTTTTATTCTTTGTTTTGCGGCGCAGTTTCTGCGCCGCTTACATGGTCATGTCAGGCCACTGCTCCTCATGGTCATCCAGCTTGTGGCCCAGGGCCATGCGCTTCTCCTGCAGCTTTTTCAGCCGCTTGCGGTCGATCTGGATTCCACCGGGCCGGGACTTGGGGACGGAGTTGTCCCGGAAGATCCGGCTCATGTGATGGAGCAGCCGGGTCACTGCCAGCATCGCAGAGGGCGGACGGTTTTCCTCCAAGTGGTTCAGAAGGTACTGTGCATACTGATTGCCTTGCTCGGCGGATTGGGTCAGCCAATATGCGGCTTTCTCCTCGTCGTGGGGAACCTCCTTACCAGCAAGGTATAGCTTGCCCAGCATATACTGGGCGTAGGGATTTCCTCTCTCTGCCGACTTGGCAAACCTCTCCACCGCTCTTGCGGTATCCTTTTGGATGTGCTCGCCTTTGAGACACTCCTTGGCCAGCCGGTACATGGCGTAGTGGCTGCCGTTGACCGCAGCGGTGTAGAGCCAGTTCATCCCCTTCCGGGTATCCCGCACTTCCAAATCATCCGAGAGGTATAACTTCGCAAGGGAATATTGTGCCACCAGATGTCCCTGATCCGCCGCCTGCTCGAACCAGTACCGTGCTTCCACCGAGTCCGGGATCAGCAAAGGTCCGTCCCGCCAGAGCTTTCCCATCAGGTACTGCGCATACATATCGCCGCTTTCCGCCAGCCTTTCCATTTCAGAGACGGCTTCGCCGCGCTCCTCCATGGTCAGGCTCTCGTCCCGGATCACATCCCGCAGTGTCCAGTAGTCGTAGGAGGCGTTGCGGTATTCCTCCGGCTCGTCCTGCTGATTGAGACCCTTCTCCTCGAAGCCGATCTCACCCAAGTGCAGGCGCTCCACTTCCTGAATGACCGCGTTCTTGATCTGCCGGAACTCCTTTTGCTTTGAGAGCGGGATGCGCTCCTGGGGCTTGTCGTGGTAGTAGGCAACCACCTTGCCTTGCAGGAGCAGCCACTGGTCATAGCATCTGCTCACGCCGGGGAGCCGCTCCATCTCATCAACAATTTCATCCACCAGTTTCTTCAGCCGTTTGGGGAGGTAGCCATAGGATTTCTTTCCCTTGACTGTTTCAAGCTGCGCCGCCAGCTCCAGCATGAGCCGCTCAGCGTCCGGGTGGTCGCACATGCTATCCTGCATGGTCTGCACCAGTTCCAGCATTGCCCGCCGCGCCTCCCGCACCAACTCATCTCTGGACTCTGACTTCTGTTCGTAGAGATGGAGCATTTCGTTGCGGAAGATATCGTTGGTCAGCTTGGACTTGATCTGACGGATGCCCTCTTTGGAAAGATAGGCCTGTCCCGGCTTTGTGGACCAGGCCATCATGTGGATGTGCGGGTGCTCGCCCTCGTCGTGGAAGGCAGCATACCATCGGAAGTCACCGGGCGGTATCTTCATTGCCGCCGCGATGTCGTTACGGTGCGCCCGAATGAGATTTCGCCACGCCGCGGCGTTATCGAAGCCGAGCCGGACCGCATCCTCACGCTTGAGGGAGATGATGTGCGTCCACACATTTCCGGTGTAGCGCTCCAGCTCCGCCATGGCCTTCTCCAGCGAAATGGTGTCGTCATCACTGAACAGGCCATGAGCGCCGATGCGCTCGGCACGAGGCCGGGTGGCGATGTACTTCATGTACTGCTCTGACTCGTGGATGGCATCCCAGTTGGATTCCAGCGCCAGCGTGATGAACGTAGAGGCGCTGACCTTAGTGGGCTTCGTCAGGTAGTCCTCGTACTCATAGAGCGTCTTGCTGTCCGGAAAGTCCTTGACCAGTTTGGCGACGAGCTGCTCCTGCTTTCGTGTGGGCGGACGGTCATCTGGGATAAGCTCCACCCGCTCCCGGGTCGCGATGTAGCGAAGGTATCCGGAGGCCCCGCCGGTGCTTTTGATATAGGGGCTCTTGAGGATCAGTCTTGCCATTCGTCATCATCCCAGTCCTGCTCCTGACGGGAGCGCGCATACTTCTCCAGAGAGATGGTACCGTTGGTCGCTCTAACATTCCGGACACTCTGCGCGCGCCTACGCTTCAAGTCATCCCGGTCCATCTCGAACGCTTCCGCGATGATGCCGTTGGTCATGTCCTGCTCCACGCATCTGGTAAAATCTCTGCGGGCAATATAGTCCTCCAGTCTGCTCAGCCTGCCGTCGATGGCAGACATGATTGCCATGGGCAGCAGCGTTGTGTTGTCCTGTATTCCCAGATAGTCCACATAGAAGTTCACGGCTTTTTCGATGAACTCATTTTTGCTCTGGCAGTTGTCGGCGGCGTACCATTGCTCGATCCTTCTTCTGGTTTCCGGCTGCATCCGGAATGCAATACGATCTCTGGTTTCTTTACTCATTCAATTCCTCCTTTTTGCTGTAAGACATCCTTGAAAAGCCCTGCAACACGGGGCTTTGGGGAAAGCTGACGCCATCGGTGCTTATTTCGCCTCTCAAAGACGCCAGCTTCAAGCGTCCGAAACTGCCCGCACTGCGGGCAGAAGTGACGGCTGCGGCGGCGCGTGCGACGCCATGCCTTTATCCTGCTTTTTCTTTCGTCCTGCAAACGTCTGCCGAAAACGGCTCACATCCGGCTTCAATCCTCTGGCTGGGACTGGGACTCGGCTCTTCTTGGAAAGGCGCACACAAGGCGTTCTGGCGGCCCTGGGCGTTGGACTTTTCGAGGAGCCGCGCCGCACGATAGCGAGCGGCAGCCTCCTCTGCCTGCCGGAACTGCCGCTCATAGAACGCTTCGAGTACACCCGGGATAGGACGAATGGTGTAGAGCAGATTCCCGTTCAGCGGTTTTCCGTCTTTGCTCTGCATGATGGTCGGCTCCGTGTAGATGAGGCCTTTCTCCTCCAGCTGCCGCACGTACTTTGCCACCGTATTTTCACTCATGCCGATCGCATGGCCGATGGTTTTGTAACTGGGGTAGCACTGGTAGGTCTTACGATTCTTGCACCGGAGCAGATAGGAATAGATGGAGATCTCACGAAAATCCAGACCGATGCTGAATATCTCGTTTGGTACCATAAAATAGTTTTTCTCTGCACTGCGCTTGGGCCATTTGTTGAAACTCAATTCATACCTCCTGTATTGTCGTAGAGTCCGATGACGCTCACACAGGGAACAGAAATTTTTCATTGCTTTTCTGCTGTTTACCTGATATACTTTTATCAGTAGATTTGTGCGTGCCTGTGTGTGCGCCGAGCCGCCGGACTGTTGCCGCAGTCGCGGCGGTTTTTATTTTGCGGGCGTGTTGTGTGATCCACACTCCTCCTTTGCCCTCATCTGTAAACTATCTTTTTCGCCTCCTCCGTGTTAGAATAAAAAGAGACCGTGCTCCCGGGAGCACGGCCAGAGATGAAATGACCTTCCGAGCGGATTGCCGTATGGCGGAGAGCGCTCATGCTCTCATAGATGCTCTGTCAAAGGCCATGTGGATTCGTCGGCGCGGATACCGTGCCGTACCGAACCAGGGGCAACCTCACCCGGGTGAAATTGTCCTTCTATTATTACTTAGAAAAAATTCGCAAAATCGGAAGGTCTGGAATTGTAAACTTTTTGTGAACGCAGAAAGGGTGGTGAGCTCATGTCTTTCAAGGATACTCAGTCGTACAAAGAACTTCAGTCTGACTGGCGTTGGATACACGAAATGGACCCAGAAGCTGCCGCCGCTGCAGACCAGTGGGTGAAGGAGCATCCGGAGGAGTGGAAGGAGCTGGAGCATATGCTCTACTACAGCGAGGCGAACTTTCACAAGCGTGTAGCACCGGATACTCTGGAGGATGTGGATACAAAGCAGCCCCGATCTTACAATCCGGAAGCGTTCCTGCCGGAGGAAGTACGCAATGCGATTTACAATGACAGACGTTGGTTTGACCGAAGCAAGTATCTGCCGGAGGGTTCTGATGAAGATCCCTTCATGTATTTGGACACCCAAATCTATGACGCCCTGCATGCGCTGACCGAACTGCAGAGGGAGATTTTGTTCCGCACGGTCATCAATGGCGAGTCCACTGAATCCGTCGCACAGGACAAACAGTGTTCGTCCAGGAACATCCGGGATATCCGAGCTCGTGCGCTTCGACAGATACGGGCCAAAATCAAAAGACGTGAAGGCTACGGCAGGCCCGACGTTGCCAGCATTATTTTGCTGTTTATGTTGCTTGTTGGTGTTCCGCTTGCTTGCTGGGGAGAACAGCTTTGGGCCGCATATCCCTGGCTGGAGTCTGTGGCTGCAGTGCTTAGCGCATTGGTTATGGCTGTCATGTTCCAAAATTCCCTTCGCAGAGAAGCAGAAAGGCTGCTGCGCCAGCATTGGGCCAGCCTGAATGGATCGCAGAAAAAAGAATAGTCGTTACGAAAGAAGGAGCTGAGACCGCCAAGTCTCAGCTCCTTCTAATCGAATGGTGTTATCGTCGGTTTTCAAGCAGTTTATCGTCACTTTTTATCGCCGCTTTTATCGTCACTTCCATCGCTTATCGCTTGTGTTTTTACTGCCGTTTATCGCTTGCGGATGTATCAATGGCATCGGCTATTGACCAGACCGTATATCAGATACAAGTTGAATTAATGTTTCTTCCCGGCATTTCTTTTTGAGTTCGCATTCCCAAACAATGATAACTTTCCAACCAGCCTCGCGCAGTAACTCACCGTTGCGTTTATCCCGTGCTACATTTCCAAGAATTTTAGGTTCCCAATATTCTTGATTAGAGGACGGCCAAACAAAACGAGGGCAATCATGTTTATGCCAAAAACATCCGTTTACAAAAATTACAGTACGGTACTTGGGAAGAACAATATCTGGGCAGCCGGGCAAGCTGCGAACATTTTTACGGTAGCGAAAACCCTGTGAGAACAAAAACTTCCGCACGATTTCTTCAGGTTTATTATCTTTGCTCCGGATATGTGACATATTCATGCTTCGTATTTCCTTAGAATGGTTGTCCGCCATAATTCATCCCTCTGCTTTCTGATAGCGGCATTGCAACATCTATAAGCAGGAAAAAACTGCAAGAACATAGAAAATAACTTCGAATTCTCACAGATCATGTTGCTTTTACGTAGTTTTTGATGTATTATAAAGCGGTTGAAGGGAGGTACGCATATGAGAATCAGTTATCATAGGCTGCTAAAACTTATGATTGATAAAAACATGAAAAAGAAAGATTTACAGGCCCTTACTGGGTTGAGTGCCTCCTCCATTGCAAAATTGTCGCGCGATGAGATGATCAGCATGGATGCACTTATGAAAATCTGTGCTGTTTTTGGCGTTCAGTTCTCTGATGTTGTAGAGATTATTTACGAAAACACAGATAACACAGGACAATAACATACAGATTGGATTCCGTTATCTTGGTAAATTTAGATACTTGACTAATTGGTTAAGCAGAGCGAATATACCTCAACGGATTTCCCACCTTTGTATGAACGCAATGCTGTCTTGGATCGAATGGTCACTACAACGAAGAGAAGGTAATTGAAATGGCTTATAAAGTGGTAGACCTGTTTGCAGGCGCAGGAGGATTAAGCCTCGGATTTATGCAGACAGGAAAATTTGAAATCGTTGCAGCCGCAGAAAACAATCCCGGTGCACGCAAGACCTACAAACGGAATCACAAGTTGACGCGTCTATATCCTGATGTCCGTACAATTGATTACAGGGAATTAGAGGAGTCCTGTGGTAAAATAGATGTAGTTATCGGAGGTCCGCCTTGTCAAGGTTTCTCCAATGCAAATCGGCAGCATACTACCATTATCAGCATGAACAATCGTCTGGTCAAGGAGTATGTTCGGGCGGTTCGAGAGCTGGAGCCCGAAGCGTTTGTTATGGAAAATGTGGCTATGCTCAAATCTAATATCCATCGATTTATGGTAGAAGAAACCGACATCGCTGACCCCATCATTATGGGATTAACTCTCTCCGAAGATAAAATTGAGTTGTTGCCAAAAGGCATCAATTTCCCCGATGCAGTTAACTTTGCTAAAAATCCCTCTAACATCAAAACTTATCTGTGGGACGAAAAAGAACTCAAAGCGATTACTGTGTTATACCGCTTTCGTATCAACAGGCCCAAGTTTGCCAGCTCTGTAGAGCGCTATCGAAAGTATCTCACCAAACTGTTGGCAGATATTATGGCGTCCAACGATGAAGATTGGGTACGAACACAAGAGCACGAAATGGCACAAATGCTGATCGCCTACATGAATGGAGAAGAAATAGAATTTGATGCGTTGATTCGTGCTATCGAAATCCCACTCTCTGTACAGCGTATGTTGGGCAGGATGCAGGAACTGTTGGATAACAACATCCATGTAAGCGAATATCGCTTCGAAAATGGTACAGTTATCGCAGCAGTGCAGTCTTATGCTGTTTTTGATTATATCGATGGTGTTTTGTCTGCAGCACCGTACAATTACGATATTACAGCAAAAGTCTACAATGCTCTCGATTACGGTGCCCCGCAGAAGAGAGAACGGTTTATTATTGTCGGCACAAAAGAGGGGATGGTTTATGTTCCTCCAAAGCCTGAGTTTACAAGTGATACATTTCGCACTGTGCGAGACGCTATTGCGGACTTGCAAGATGTCCCTGCTGTAACAGAGGTCAATGCACCCCCTGTTGAATTGCAGCGCATGGATAATTTGAGTGATTTGGCTCAAGTCCTTCGCGGCAAATTGCTGTATAATCACGTGTCCACTGCGACCCGCGAAACCGCGCAAGCTCGTTTCGCAGCATTAAAAGAAGGCCAGAATTTTCATGATCTGGGTTCTGAGTTAAAAACTACGTACAGCAATGCAGACAGAACGCAAAACACTATTTATATGCGATTGAAATACAACGAGCCTTCTGGTACTGTTGTGAATGTCAGAAAATCCATGTGGGTACATCCCGAGTTGGATCGAGCTATATCTATCCGAGAGGCCGCCCGCCTGCAGACTTTCCCAGACACCTTTGTTTTTGAAGGTTCTAAAGACTCACAGTATCAGCAGGTAGGAAACGCAGTTCCTCCATTTTTGTCAAACGCAATTGCGCGAAGTTTGGTCAAAGCATTAGACACTGAGAAGAAATAAGAGAAGGGTGACCCGAGTAACTTGCTTGGGTCACCCTTTTTGTCATTTAGCAAGTTCACGAGCCTTCGCCAGGATCTTGTTGTAAATAGTATCATAAGGCAGGCAATCCAGAATATATGTGCCACCCAGTAGGTTTAGATACTTTGATAGTTCTCCAACTATGTCAGTGTTGATATTCAATCCTTCTGCACGTGCGGTAAGGATAGCACTTACAAATGCGCGAATGATGGTAGGGCTGTTGGACGTATTGCGTTCAATAATGTGCAGCGCATGGTCAGCATTTTCACACACGAACTTCGTAAGTTCATAAGGATCGGGACGAGAGTCATCATAAGTAAGTCTGCCAATCCACCATAGACGGGCGAGCGCATTTCTGCTTAACGACCGCCGCGCACCAAAGCCGAAAAAGTAATGTGCTTTTACATCTTGTTTGGTACATTTTTGGGCTATTTTCCATCTGTATTGTGTGTACTCATAAAACGGTCCCAAACACAGACCCGCCCACAAGCGTTCATCCGATGCCTGAGAGTCAGAAATGAAGCTCAGTTTTCCGTAAAACTCCTGGACATTAGCCGCATCTGTTAAATAGGCCTTGTCCATCGGTTGAGACATATCCAGATGAATATCCGGCATTGGATACTTTGTGTTGAGAAATGGGGAATGTCCCAGTTCCTCTTCGATCCAGGCATTGGAAGGCAGAGCGAACTTGCTGACATACTGATCTAAGTTTTCTTTTATAGCATTTAGATCGTCCCAGCTTATAAATTGCAGATTCATTCCTCATCCCCTCCTGTGGTTCCAAAGCCATCACAGAGAACTTTAAAGGCTTCGGTAAGCGGATCATTAATCAAGCGCTGTGCCAGCACAACCATATTCTGCTGATTGAAATCGTTACTTTCAATATCGACATCAAATTTTGTTAGCAGAGTTTTTCGCACAGTTCTATACCAGACACACTCGGACAACTCCTCGCGTTCCTCAATACTTCTGCATTTCAACTCCTCCAGCGCATATGTGAGTGCTGGGATAATTGTAATAGCATTCAGAACAGGCTGTGTTATAGGAGCCTTAGCGAGCTGCTTATAACTGTAGTAGTCGTTGAGCGGCAGTTTCACAACGATTTTCTGACCGTCAATACCCACAATCATGTGTGTCACTAATGGATCTGCGTTGCGAATGATACTGAAAACAGAGGGGGTGTTTGCCAAATCCTCCATTTCTTTAGCAATGGTCGCATTGACCTGCTTCCCCACCGCTAAGACGCATCCTGCTTCAATCTCAAAGGTCGTTCCGCTGTAGTCATCATGAAATCCCGGATTACTATACCCGGTAATATCCTGAGTCGCAACAATAAACGGGCATATCTGTAACTTGCCGCATATCTTCTTGTCTGAAAGCATGCGGCTTTCCGCTACCTTTTCAGTAGTCACAACCTCACGGAAACCAGTCTGAGCACATTCCAGATGGTAAACATACCGGGCCTGTCCATCATGAATTAGCTTCTTCAGTCCCTCGTTGGTAAGAGAGGCCATAAAGTCAATACGGATGTTATAGCCATCTTTCTGCAAATCAATGGTAGTATCAAAACTACCGTCTTTGTAATCATCAGAATAATATGCTAAGACAGGGTAAGGATACAGTTTATACCTTATTTCCATATGCTTTCACCTCCATCGAACAGTAGTCGTGGAAATCAATCTTTACGGATAGTTTCACAGGAACATTTTCGGTAAAGGTTAATCCGCTGATTTTATTTCCGCTCACCGTCAGTTCAGCACCTTCTGCGGTTGCAGAAATAACTGCTGCATCGTAGTTCTGGGATTCCGCAGACATGAAAAGGCTGATAATTCCGTCTGTTGCAGATGCATTGGGAACAAAAGTGACAGTATACTCCCCCTGACTCTTGTTCGTACACATAACACGTGACTTTACTGCAGACACTGCAGCCAAACTCTTGCGGTGTTCAGTAGGCTTGTCACCCTTTCCAACGCCTTCTCCGCTTCCACCGCCGCCATTGCCGCTGCCTCCGGCGGCAGTGCCTTCGCGACTGCCTTCACCAGGAATATCATCTATGATAATATCTCCATCGGGATCATCGACTTCAGTAGTGCCTGTACCAGCTTGGCTCATACTGCCCGGCTTGGGACTGCGGGACACAGTCTTTGTTTCAATCACTTGTATGGCATCGTTGATGTTTTCGCCCTTATCTTCGGGTCTCGGTTGTGCTGAATCTTGCTCAGCGGCGAGATACTCTCCAACAGAAGGGTCAAGCGCTTCTTCGCTATCATCATTTTTCAGCTCATCCAAACAGGCTTTGATAAACTTAGTAAGGGCGGATAGAACACCCTTAGCCTCAGATTTATTTTCAGCACGCTCAATTTCCCATTTTGTGTGTTGAGGATTCTCCAGGGTTCTGAGATATTCGTTGAGCTTGTCACCTTCGATGTATAACACGCCTGCAAAGGGAATTAATCCGTTGATATTACCCTTATCCATAATTTTCATACCTGTTCGGCGAACCATTGCAACCCTTCTGTGAAAATCAGGCTGTATCATGAGGCGAAGTGTCACCTTACCCATTGTACCGATGTCTTTTGTGTATGTGGGCGATTTTTGCTCGTCCGCAGTAAGTACCTGATAGTATTCGTCAGCATATTCGGAAAAATATGCTTGATGGGATGCAACCAGTTCTGGCAAGGTCTCCTTGCTGATGATGATATCCTCGACCTCAACAATAAGTTCTCCGGTATATACCGCATACAAAAAGCCGTCAAGGACCGATGCTACCATATCATATTTCCAATCCTTGCTGCCATTGAAGCCCAAAACAAAGATGTCTGTGCCGCTCTTTCCTATCTCGCGGCTATAGGAAGGATCAATGGATATTTGCTGTTTTACAGGAGCATTTTTATCTGCTCCGTAAAATCCGATACCCTGCGTAGTCTCACCTTTTTTATCCTTAAAGCTGGTAAGACGGGCTACTCCCTGATACGCAGCTACACCATCACTATCCAAAGTGCTATAAAAAACAGTTCTAAAAGCAGAGCAGGCATAAGGTGCAAATTTACCAATGCCAAAAGAGCCGCCGTGAGACCCGCTCTTGTCAGATGCGCCCTGAGACTTGGTAAGATTACACCAAGGAGAATTGTATTCTTCATCAGAGCCAAGCAACCCTGTGGTGTTGGTATCACTGATTCTTAAACAGGTAATCTTAGGCTGCTTTGCCAACTTAAGAGCAGACTGAAAAAAGCTCTTTGCTTTAGTAGATTTCTGCTTAGACCAGTATTCCAACGACCTGAAAAATGCATCGTCTAAGTCATCAAAGTCAGGAATTGCAGACGGCGCAATCTCAAATGTACGAAAAATAATACGAGTAGGTTCACCGTTCTTCAGATTTGCATCGATGGAATTCTGGCAAATCTCGCGCGCCAAGGATTTGATGGGAGTGCCATTAAAGGTTTCAACGCCAGAATCTGCAATACCAAAAATCTGACCATGGTTATTAGACGGAAAATTCCAAGCATATCTGTGAAGAGAGAATAGAGCCATTCAATAACACCATCCTTACTTTAGGGTAAACCTGGAGGTTCTGTTGCTTTCAACTTTCTGGTATTTTTTCTTTGCTTCACGAAGTTCAGTTTCGATGGCAGAGAAAATCTGATCGACATCCTGTTGAGTATACTCATAGGTATTAGTGTTTGCACAGTTCCCCAGCAATTGAAGCATATCGATGATTTTGTTTGTCCTGGCTTCTGCCAACCTAACAAATCTATCGCGCTTGGATTCGGACTTTTTTTCCATAATGACTGCTCCTTCGACTTAATTTGATTTTATTATATAGACCGATCGAGTATATGTCAATATATTTTTCAAATAATTTTTGTATTTTTAGAATATTGTATCTTATTTTAATTTTGTGGCGTTCATTTCGTGTGTACGCTTATCGTCAATTTTCAAACCGCTTATTTCATTGTTTATGCGGCGCAATTTTTGAGGTCAGCCCATGGCGCCAATTTTGTTGCCGTTCTCGTACATATCCTCGGCATACTCGACATGATTGGGTCCTTCGCTTTGTATCCAGCCAAAGCCGGGGACATAGACCATATCCGCCAGTTCATTATCGTTAGCTATTGGCTCCGGTGCCGATTTAGGTTCAGGTTGCGTGGGCTGTACCGGGATGGAATCTGTCTGCGTAGGAGGTACATATTCTTGTTCTGCCTCGGCTTCATCTTCTATTTCCGGTACAGGGATGGGCAACTCCTCGGTGGCTACTTCCAGGGCTGATTCATCTTCCGGCATTTCCGTTTCTTTCTTTTCTGTTACCACTGGCAGCACCGGTTTCTCTGCTTCCGGAAGCGTCGGCTGTGGAGCGATCACGGCGGCCGTTTCGCTCAGCGTGGGTGTTTCCCCGACCTTTTCGGTCTGTGGCCACACAGCGGCACACAGGGCGAGACAGGCGGTGAATGCAGCGGCAATGATGATTCTATTTTTCATTCTGTTTCCTCCTCTTTGAATGTAAAACGATTGAGTTCTGCGGACAACTCACCTTTTGCGGAATATCTATCAGAATTTCAGAAGAGTATCCAGAACATTTGCCGCCTGCTGAAGCTCGCCCTGAGTGGCTTCGTTTGGTATATCTTCATCCTTTTGCACCTTGTGCGGCAGATAAGGTTCATAGTTCTGCCGGGTTATCGATGGCCGGTAATGTCCCAACATCCGCGCCAGTTCCTTGGTTTCCATGCCGTTCCGCAGAGATAGAACGGCGCAGGTGTGCCGGAGATCTGTGAATCGGATATGGTCAAGCCCCGCTTCTTTGATGATCTCATCGTGCATCCGGCGCACCATCTGCGGCGAGTAAGGTTTCAGCGTGGCCGGGTGCATAAACATGAGCGGACTGCTTGGGTGCTTGTCGTGTTCCCTGATTAGGAGGTCGATTACCTCTGGTGTCAGTGCTATCGTCCTTGTCTGACTGCCGTACTCCACCAGCTCTCGCCGTACCACGGCACGGTTTTCTGCGATGGTCAGCGTCCAATTTTCGATATCAAGGTCGCTCCATTTCAGGGCGATTAGCTCGCCTTGGCGTAGGCCTGTCGTCAGTGCCAGCATGAACATGGGGAGGTAGCCCAGCCGCTCGGCGGCGTCCAGATAGTCCTCCATCTCCAGCGGCGTCAGCACATCGGCATTGACCTTCTTTGGCTTGGAGTAGTGGAACGCTCTGGCGGGATTATCGCTAATCAGGCCATCCCGCATGGCTTGGTCCAGGCATTGCTGAAGCAGGCGGTGGATGTGCCGCATGGTTTCTTCCCCCAAGCCAGAGCTGCCGGGTCGATGATTGCCGAAGCGGCGCCGTTCTTCCAGAAAATCTCCAATCATCTCCGATGTCAATTCAGAGAGTGGTATATCTCCCAGGCCGGGGAGGATATGGTTCTTAAATACATAGTTGTGTGCCGCATAGGTAGTCGGCCTGCTCTGATGCTTGTCATAGGTTTCCTGCCAGAAGATGATGTATTCCCGAAGCGTCATATGCCCACCTCCATGCACTGGCGCTGCAGATCCCGAAAAGCCACCCATGGGAGCCGTGCCCGTTTTAATATCTTCTTGTGCAGATAGTAGAACTCGTGGAGTTTATACTCCGCTCCGGTTTTGGGATTGCGGAACACATAGGGCGAGTCAGTTTCCGGTATCTGCTTCAGAAGGCGTTCTGCTTTGGCGTTAAGCGTCAGCAACCGCTGACCCTTGAGGATGTACCTGTAGCGGATATGAAAATCGGCCCACGACAAGGTGATCAGTTCACATTGCCGCAGACCGCTTGAAAGTCCTGTGTAGATGAGGGGGAGTACGCCGAGCTGCTCTGCTGCGTTCAGGTAACGCTGGAGCTGGCCCAGGCGCAGAGGGGCTGTTTTGTATTCCTCTGCCTTGGGCTCCTGGCAGAGCCGCACCGGGTTGTATGGAATGAGCTGTTCCCGTGCCGCTTCGTCCATGCACCGCCGCAGAAGCAGGTGGACGCACCAGACACTTCTGGCACTGAGCCCCCAGCTCTGCAGGCTGTCGTAGAAATCCGTGACCGTCTGCTCTGTTAGGTCAGAGAGCTCCATATTTCCGATGCTGGGGAGGATGTGGCTGTAAATCAGATTGCGGTACCCGCCCTCGGTGTTGCCGTTCCATTTGTGCCGATTGGCGGTGAACCACCGGCCGCACCACTGCTCGACTGTCAGGGTATTTTCTTTCTGCATATCGTCGCCTCCTTTTGGCAAACGAACAATATCACAGAAAGCAGGAAATAGCTACTGAAAAGGACAGAATATTTGCAAAATGAAACTGTTCCGAATAATATATCTGTATTGTTCGGAATAATACAGCATCATTCGGAACAATACACTTCCTATTGTTCCAAACGACCTGGATTACGGTGCTCGATGGAGAAATCACAAAAAATGAGCAAGTTTTTTCTTTGTCTGCACATTTTCTGAGGGAGTTTTAGCGACCACAACACATTTTCCGTTTATCGAGAGGGTGGGTAATATCACGCCAGCGCTTATTTCTTTGTTTATGCGGCGCAGTTTCTGAGCTGCTCTCTGCGGCAAAAAGCACCCGCTGTTGGAGGTAAACCCGGTCGGAAGCACTTTTAATATACAGAATTCAATCCCACACAAATCCCAAAAGCCGAAAGCGGTGCCTGAAATAAACAGGCCAATAGAGTTCCAAAGAGGAACCGCAGAAGTGCCGGAAAGTGCCAAAGAGGGCGACTCAGTTCTGCCTGAAGGTTCAGACATAGGTTTGGGAGCAGGATGCCGGGGGTTCGAGTCCCTTCACTCCGACCAAAATTTTGACCGAAAGCGGAAAATAATCTCTGCTTTCGGTCATTTTTATATATTTTTAATTGAGAAGCCGATTTTAAAATTCAAAGCTGCTAATTCAAAGCTGCTTTGATATACGTATTTATATAAAAAATGTTAATTTCCGCATTCAATACTTATCTTATTAAATATTGCGAGAATATCATCTATCGACGTATTCTTTTTATCCTCGCCCACCTTATCAAGTATAATATTGCCCCTGTCCATCATAACAAGGCGCGTGCCGTACTCCACGGCATAGCGAAGATTATGCGTTACCATAACAGCCGTAAGTTTTTTCTGCTTAACCACTTTATCGGTAAGCTCCATAATTATTTCCGCGGTCTTGGGGTCAAGTGCGGCGGTGTGCTCATCAAGGATAAGGAAGTCTATCGGTGTCAGCGTTGCCATAATAAGTGAAACCGCCTGACGTTGGCCGCCCGACAGCGAACCCATTTTCACATGCAATTTATCCTCAAGTCCGAGACCGAGCGACGAAAGCTGTTCGCGGTAAAAATCATAACGTTTTTTATTGAGCGCAAATGACAAACCGAAGGGCTTTCCTTTATTGTCGGCAAGCGACATATTTTCGAGTATCGTCATATTCGGGCAATTGCCCATTGAGGGATTTTGGTACACTCTGCCGATATAGGCATAGCGTTCAAAATCTTTCTTCTTATTCACGCACTTGCCGTTTATAAGAACTTCGCCTGCGTTTACGGGTATACTTCCGCATATTATATTCAGCATGGAGGTTTTTCCGCTGCCGTTTGAGCCTATTACGGAGACGAATTCCCCGTCATTTACGGTAAAATTAAAATCGTCGAAAAGGCACATCTCCGTAACGAGCCCGGGATTATATATTTTTGAAATATGCTTAAGCTCCAACATTTTTCTTCACCGAACCTTTCTGAAGATTGCCGAGAACAAGTATTGCCAGGAACAAAACAGCCGTTATAAGCTTCAAAAGATTCGCCGGCAAGCCGAGGCTTATTGCAATTTGTATGCAAGCTTTGTAAATTACGCTGCCGAATATTACGGCGGTGGTGCCCTTTATAAAGCTTACGCGCCTGAAAAGCGTTGTTCCTATAATCACCGCTGCGAGGCCGAACACTATCTGACCGGTTCCCATCGTCGCGGAAAACGAGCGCTGCTCCTGACAGGCGACGGCACCCGAAAGAGCCACAAGAGCGTTCGATATTACAAGTCCGATTATTTTTATTGTGCCCTTGTCCTTTGAGAGAGAGGTTACAAGTACGCTGTTATCGCCTACCGCGCGAAGCAAAAAGCCGTTTTTTGTCTTAAAGTAAAGGTCAAGAAGCACCTTGCAGACTATCATCAGAATTGCGGAAACGATAAGTTTTCTTAAAATAAGCGACATCGACCCGAAAACCGACATTGTAGCGGGAGATGTAAATATAGTATCTTTTTCACGCGCGATTGAAAGATTCGAACCGGCTATCTGCAGATTTATTGAAAATAAAGCCGTCATCGTTATAATACCCGAAAGCAGGTCGCGTACCTTCAAACGGACGTGGATAAATCCCGTGACAAATCCGGCAAGAGCTCCGACAAGAAAAGATATTAAAAGAGCGAGAAACGGTTTTACGCCCTTTACAAGTAAAACAGCCGTTACGGCAGCTCCCAAAGGGAAACTGCCGTCTACGGTGAGATCGGGAAAATCCAATATTTTATATGTAATATATACGCCGAAGGAGAGAAGAGCGTATATAAAGCCTTGAGTTAACGTGCTTATAATAAGATCCAGCATTCTTTTACACTACCTTATTTACCTTATTTACATTCTATTGCCTTTGCGGCTACATCCGACGGAACGGTAATTCCCATAGCGCTTGCTGCGTCGGAATTTATATATGTGCTGTACTCGGTCACTGTTTCGTACGGAAGGTCGGAAGCCTTAGCTTCTCCCTTTAAAATTTGAGCGGCAAGCTTACCTGCCATTTTGCCGAGCTCCACATAATCGATACCGGCAGACGCCACACAGCCTTTTTTAACCTGCTCAATTTCGCTGCCGTATACGGGAATACCTGCGGCGTTTGTCTTTTCAAGTATTGACGGAAGGACGCCTACAACATTATTGTCGGTAAGGTTTGTGATGCAATCAACCTTCTTGTTTATAAGAGTATCGGCAGCCTGTGTAACGGACGCCTGATCGGCAACACCTATGGCTTCAATAGTAAATCCGTAGTTGCCTGCTTTTTCTTTATACTCGGCGATTGCCGATACCGAATTCGGTTCGCTTGTTGTGTAGATGATACCGATTGTTTTTGCATCAGGCTGGAGTTTTCTTATAAGCTCAAGCTGCGGGTCAACAGGAAGCTTATCCGAAACACCCGTGATGTTGCCTGTTGTAAGACCTGCTTCACCTGGGTCTGTTATAGCGTTGAATACAACCGGAATATTCTTATCCTCTGCCGCAGCGTAGCAAGCTGTTGCCGAGGGGGTTGCTATGGCGCACATAAGCGCGACGTTTTTGGAAGAGAAGTTATTGGCAATCTGTGTTGCGGTGGCATTGTCAAACGAAGCATTCTGATAATCTATTGTGTAATCCTCACCCTCTGTGAGTCCGGCCTCCTTAAGACCGAGAAGGAAGCCCTCGCGGCAATTATCAAGCGAGGCGTGCTCACCGTACTGACTGATGCCTATTACCGGAACCTTGTCTTTTTTCGCCGTACAGCCTACGAAGAATATTGTTATTGCCGCTAAAATTACCGCTACCGTTATTTTTACTTTTTTCATGATGATGACTCCTTAATTTTTAAAATAAATCAGTGTACAATGTTATAATTTAAAAATCGCCATCGTCTTAAATAATATTGCATTCTTTTCTCCTTAATAAGCAAATAAAAAAAGCCTTATCCCATATATGGGACAAGACTTTGAATCCTGCGGTACCACCCAAATTGCCGGATAAACCGACCGCTCGTTTCTTATACTTACATATAAGCCGCTCTGATAACGGGTACGGAACCCGTCGGCCGCTACTCGCAAACGCTTTCGTGCCGCCCTCATAAGTCCATTCGCTGTACTCTCCCCTGCGGTATTTCCACCGACAACCGCTCTCTGCAAGCTTTAAGTAAAGCTACTCTTCTTAATCACAGGTTTTTTAGATGTTGCCACAATGTTATCACGCCGTTCTTTCTTTGTCAAGAAAAAATTACAAATATTTTTAAATCGTTATTTATGGGGCAAAATGTCTTATATCGGTACATATCACGAAAAAATGCTTTGTTTTGCGGAATAATTAAATAAATACAAGGCAAAAATCTTGATTTTAGTGAGACATTGTGCTAAAATGTACAAATAATGTCGTCAAGAATACCTGTGATTTAGCAATAATTGGTTATTTGAGACAATAATATAAAAAGACTTCTATGTCTTTTGAAAAAAATACACAAATTAACAGGGGGTCTATCATTTGACCAAGTACATCATCAAGCGCATAGCAATGGGCTTGCTCAGCATTTTCATTGTTGCCACGCTGACGTTTTTCCTTATGAACCTTGTTCCCGGCGGTCCGTTCGTTGCGGAAAAATCCATAAGCAAGGCTGCACAGGAAGCTCTCGCGGCAAAATACGGATTGGACAAACCTTTATTCGAGCAATATATAACCTATATTACCGATTTTATCAAGGGCGATATGGGCGTAAGCTTACGTCAAAGAGGAAGAACCGTATCGGACATTATTTTTTCTAAATTCCCCGTATCGGCAAAGCTCGCCGGAATAGCTGTTCTCGTCTCTCTTCTTGTAGGCATACCGCTCGGATGTCTTTCGGCATACAACCGAGGTAAATTTGCCGATAACTTTATTATAGTGCTCGCGACGTGCGGTATCGCAATACCGAGCTTTATAATCAGCGTAATTTTACTGTATACATTCGGCAGCAAGCTGAATCTGCTGCCAACGGTAGGTCTTAACACGCTGTCATCATATATAATGCCGGTGACGGCGCTGTCGGTTTACCCGACGGCATATATAACGCGGCTTATGCGCTCAAGTCTTTTGGACGTTATGGGGCAGGATTATATAAGAACGGCAAAAGCCAAAGGCCTTTCGAACTTCAAAATACTCTTCAAGCATGCTCTCAGAAACGCAATACTCCCCGTAATAACATACGTCGGACCAATGCTCGCAAGCCTTATGACGGGTTCGTTTATAGTAGAACAGATATTTGCAATACCCGGTCTCGGCCGTGAATTTGTTTCGGCCATAGTCAACCGCGACTACACCATGATAATGGGAACAACAATTGTCCTTGCGACACTTATCATAGTTGCAAACGTCATAGTTGACATACTGTATAAAATAATCGACCCGAGAATCAAACTTAAGTAAGGAGCGGCATCGCCGATGAACAAAAAATTTCCGAGTCTGCATTTGAAGGCAGACGATTTTATACCGGCTACAACGACGGAAAAAGAAAACCTTGTTGTAATGCGAGACAGCGTCAACTTTTGGAAGGACGGCCTCAGACGTCTGCGTAAAAACAAGGTTGCCATGATAAGTCTTGTCTTTATTTTACTGATAGTGGTTTTTGCTTACATTCTTCCCAGCTTTTGGCCGTACAGCTATGAGCAGCAAATAAAATACAGCGAGAACCTCTCCCCGTTTCAGTACAGCGAAACAGAACAGGCGCAAATAGACGCGGGTCAAAAGGTATTTCCTCACATCTGCGGAACGGATAAGCTCGGCAGAGACTTTGCCGTTCGCCTTATGATGGGCACAAGAATAAGCCTTACGGTAGGTCTTGTGTGCGCAGCGCTGGTTCTTATAGTCGGCTCGCTGTTCGGTGCAATAGCCGGTTTTGCCGGCGGTTGGGTCGATAATATAATGATGCGTTTTACCGACATTTTATATACCATTCCCGATATACTTTTAATAATTCTGCTTGCAACCTCCCTAAAGCCGCGACTCGAAGCGCTCTCTGCTAATCCGGGTTTTACTTGGATGCAGAGAATGGGACCGAACCTTATAGCAATATTCCTTGTATTCGTTTTGATATACTGGGTAGGTATGGCAAGAATAACACGTTCTCAAATACTTGTACTCAAGGAGTCCGAATACGTTACCGCGGCAAGAGCACTCGGTGCAAGCAATTCGCGTATAATCAGAAAGCACCTTTTGACGAACTGCATAGGTACTCTTATAGTAACAACCACACTTCAGATACCCTCCGCAATATTTACCGAAAGCTATTTGAGTTTCCTCGGACTCGGCGTTACGGCTCCCATGCCGTCGCTCGGTTCTCTTGCCACGGAGGCCGTAAAGGGTATGAACACTTATCCATATCTGCTGTTTTTACCGGCGCTACTGATAAGCGTTATCATACTTGCCTTTAACCTTCTCGGAGACGGGCTGCGCGACGCGTTCGACCCGAAACTCAAGAACTAAAGGAGGGTAAATATTTTGAGTGAAAAACTTTTGGAAATAAAAGACGAGAAGCTGTCGTTCTTTACTCCCGCAGGCGAAGTCAAAGCACTTAACGGCGTTTCGTTTTCGATGGATGAAGGCGAGGTTCTCGGAATAGTCGGTGAATCTGGTTCGGGAAAATCCGTCACAGCATATTCAATAATGGGGCTTACCGCATACCCTGGCAAGCTTATAGGCGGAACAATCAGATTTAACGGTCACGAAATTGAAAAGATGACCGATAAGGATTTCAGAAAGATAAGAGGAAACGAGGTTTCCATAATATTTCAGGACCCTATGACGAGCCTTAATCCCGTTTACACAATAGGCAACCAGATAACAGAGGTTATAAGGCTGCATACGGATAAAGACAAAAAACAGGCATATGAGCGCGCTAAGGAGCTTTTGGAGCTTGTAGGCATTAACGAGCCTACCAAGCGACTTAAACAGTATCCGCACGAGCTTTCGGGCGGTATGCGCCAGAGAGTTATGATTGCCATAGCTCTTGCCTGCGAGCCGAAGCTTTTAATAGCCGACGAACCTACAACGGCTCTTGACGTCACAATTCAGGCGCAGATACTTGACCTTATGCAGGATTTGCGTAAAAAGCTCGGAATGAGCATAATTATGATAACTCACGACCTTGGCGTTGTCGCGAGTATGTGCGAAAAAATTGCAGTTATGTATGCGGGTCATATAGTTGAATACGGAACGGCAGACGAGATATTTTATGAGCCGAAGCACGAATACACAAAGGGTCTTATAAAATCCATTCCGAAGCTGAATGTCGAAAGTAAGGAAAGGCTTGTACCGATTGAAGGGCAGCCGGTCGATCTTCTCAACCCGCCGGCAGGGTGTCCGTTTGCACCGAGATGTTCAAAATGCATGAAGATATGCTTAAAGCAAATGCCGCCGAAAACGGTTTTAAGCGACACACATTACAGCCATTGCTGGCTGCTTCAAAAAGAAGAATTTGAGGAAGGAGAGAAAGACTGTGAGTGACGATAAAAAGCTCATAGAAGTACAGCACTTGCAGCAGTACTTTCCTGCCGGAGGCAGAGGCAAAAAGAAAAAATACGTTCAGGCGGTAGACGATGTTTCGTTTTATATAAAAAAAGGCGAAACTCTCGGGCTCGTCGGCGAATCCGGCTGCGGTAAAACCACAGTAGGGCGCACTCTTTTAAGGCTTTACGAGCCCACAGACGGAACAATAATATATGACGGAGACGTCATATTTGACAAAAAGAAAAAAATCGCGGTGAATATGCTCCCCTACCGAAGAAAGATGCAGATGGTATTTCAGGACCCGTATGCAAGTCTTGACCCGCGTATGACGATAGGAGATATTGTAGGCGAAGCCATTGATATTCATCATCTTGCCGCCAACAAAAAGGAAAGACGCGACAAAATCATATCGCTTCTTGAGACCGTCGGTCTTAACAGCGAACACGCCAACCGCTATCCGCACGAGTTTTCGGGCGGTCAGAGGCAGCGCGTAGGCATAGCGAGAGCTCTTGCGGTAAATCCGGAATTTATCGTATGCGACGAGCCTGTATCGGCTCTTGACGTTTCAATCCAGGCACAAGTCGTCAATATGTTTGAGGATTTGCAGAACGAGCTCGGTCTCACCTACCTTTTCATAGCGCACGATTTAAGCGTCGTAAGACATATTTCAAACCGTATAGGCGTAATGTATCTCGGCAAGCTCGTTGAGCTCGCCGACAGCTACGAGCTTATAACACACAGCGCGCATCCATACACTAAGAGCCTTATTTCGGCTATACCTGAGGCGGACCCGATAATTGCACGCTCCTCTCACAGAATTCCTCTTGAGGGCGATGTTCCGAGTCCGCTGAATCCCCCGAGCGGATGCCGTTTCAGGACCCGCTGCCCGTATGCCGACGGCCTTTGCGCCGAAAAATGCCCGGAGCTTCGCGAAATCTCGGCAGGCCATTTTGCAGCTTGCCATCACCTTGACAAGGTAAAATAGTTGTTTATTGTGCATCTGGAGCACAATGGATATATTTTTAAGCAGCGCGAGTTGCTATAAGAAGGAGATGTATTTAATGAAAACCAAAAGACTTATTGCTGTGATACTCGCAGTTGTCATGTGTCTGTCGGCAATGGCACTCCTGAGTTCATGCGGTAACAGCAAAAAGGACGACGCCGGTATAACGGTTCAGATAGGACCTAACCCCGAAACGCTCGATCCCGCTCTTAACAGTGCTGTTGACGGCGGCAATATGCTCATCACGCTCTATGAGACACTTCTCATAATTGATGAGGACAACAAGGTTCAGCCCGGTCAGGCTGAAAAGTACACTGTAAGCGATGACGGTCTTACTTGGACTTTCACAATGCGTGACGGTCTTAAATGGTCTGACGGCACCGAGCTTAATGCCAAGGACTTTGAGTATACCTTTAAGCGCCTTACAAACACAGAGCTTGCCGCTCCCTATGCCGAGACTGTTATCGGTATGGTTGAGGGCTATCAGGACGCTATCGGCAATCCGGATGAAGACGGTAAGCCCACTACTACTCCCGATCCCGACAAGCTTAACGTTGTAGCAAGCGAGGACGGCAAAACTCTTACAGTCAAGCTTGCTTACCCCTGCTCTTACTTTGACAAAATCGTTGCATTCGGCACTATGAGCCCCGTACAGAAGGCTACCGTTGAAGCTAACGGTGACTCTTGGGCTACAAAACCCGATACTTATGTCTGCAACGGTCCGTACATGATTACCGAATGGACTCCCGGTGAGCGCATTGTATGCAAAAAGAACCCGAACTACAAAGGTGGTTGGGATTCAAAGCGCATAGTTAACAACAAGCTCACATTCTTGCTTCTCGAAAACTCAAGTGCTTCCTTCACCGCATACAACAGCGGCGAGGCTCAGCTCATTAAGGATGTTCCCACCGAGGAAATCCCGACTCTCAAGAAGGCTGCTGACGGCGGAGAATTCTATGTTGACACCAATCTCGGCACCTACTATCTCAGCATGAACCTTAACAAGGCTCCCTTCAACAACAAGAATGTCCGCAAGGCTCTTAACCTTGCAATTGACCGCGACTACATTGCAAACACCATAATGCAGGGCACATACTCCCCCGCCTATAACTTTGCAGGTCCCGGTGTTGTTGATAACGAGGGTATGTTCTTCGATAACGCAGTTAAGGAAAACGGCGGAGAGACCTATATCAGCAAGGATTATCAGGCTAATCTCGAGGAGGCTAAAAAGGCTCTCGCAGAGGCAGGATATCCCGACGGTAAGGGCTTCCCGACCATCACCTACTCAACAAACGATGCAGGTTACCACAAGGCTGTTGCAGAGTATCTCCAGAGTGCTTATGCTCAGCTCGGTATCACTATGAAGATTGACATTGTTGAATGGTCTTCATTCACTCCTCAGCGTCGTGCAGGCAATTACGATATGGCTCGCAACGGCTGGGTAATGGACTATAATGACGCCTCAAATATACTTGAGCTCTTCGTTTCTACCAACGGCAACAACGACGGTAAATACAACAGCTCTGCTTTTGACGCTGACATTGCTAACTCTAAGGTTGCAGACTCCGCAGCTCACTTTGCGGCTCTCCACGCGGCTGAAAAGACCATGATGGAAGATTACGCCTGCATCCCCGTTGCTTATTACAATGACTTCTGGCTCCAGAAGCCCGAGCTTAAGGGCGTATGGCACAGCCCGTACGGCTATTGGTACTTCCAGTATGCTACCCTTGAGAAGTAATTTCTCTTAAGACACTAAGCGCAAAAAAAGATCGCCCGTATCGTTTAAGATACGGGCGGTTTTTATATGCTTGAAAAGATAATAGCCGTATGTTAAAATCATTTTGTACCGAAAAGGCATAATTTCTTCAGATAGGAATGAATAAGATGAGTGTTATTGACAGATTTTTAAGATACGTCGAATTCGAAACGACCTCAAACGAAAACAGCGAGAGCATACCGTCAACGGAAAAACAAACAGTTCTTGCGGATTACCTTGTAAAAGAGCTGAAAAGCATAGGTGTAAGTGACGCTTACCGTGATAAATACGGTTATGTTTACGGACATATACCTGCGACAAAAGGATTTGAGAAGCTTCCCAAAATCGGATTAATTTCTCATATGGACACATCCCCCGATGTCAGCGGAAAAGACGTCAAAGCCAAAATAATAAAATTTGACGGCACAAATGCGCCGATGATAGATGCCAAATATTCGGGCGAGGATATTATAGTTACCGACCGAACAACGCTTCTCGGCGCGGATGACAAGGCCGGTGTTGCCGAAATAATCGAGGCGTGCCGCGAAATTTGCGATGACGCAGAGCTTTGCCACGGCAAAATTTCAATTTGTTTTACACCCGATGAAGAAATAGGCAGAGGTGCCGACAAGTTTGATTTTGAAACCTTTGACGCGGATTTTGCATATACCGTTGACGGCGGAGAGCTTGGCGGAATAGAATATGAAAACTTCAACGCGGCAGGTGCAAAAATAACCTTCAACGGAGTCAACACGCATCCCGGCACGGCTAAAAACAAGATGAAAAACGCTGTTTTGTATCTTGCGGAATTTATAAATATGCTTCCTGCCGCCGAAGCTCCCGCGCACACCGAAAATCGCGAGGGATTTTATCACGTTTCATCGGTTAACGGCAACGAGAGCAAGGCAACTCTTCATATGATAATCAGAGATCACAACAAGCAAAGCTTTGCAAAGCGCAAGGAATTTATTACCGTACTTGTTGAATTTTTCAACCGCAAATACGGAGAAAACACGGTTTCGGCTGAAATTAAAGACAGCTATTACAATATGCTTGATGTCATTAAAGAGCATATAGACATAGTAGAACGAGCAAAAAAAGCAATGCGTAAATCCGGTGTGGAGCCGCAAATTACACCGATACGCGGCGGAACCGACGGTGCAAGGCTTTCGTTTGAGGGTCTGCCCTGCCCCAACCTTTCAACCGGTGGAATGAACTTCCACAGTATTTATGAAGCAATACCTGTAAATGCTATGCTCAAGATGGTTGAGGTCATTAAAAACTTAGTAAGCAAATAATTGAATAAAGAAAAAGTCCCGTGAAGTTTACTCTCCTTCACGGGACTGCTTTTATGTATTATTTTTATAACTGCGGTATTCTCTTTCTATCCAAGCCATTAACAGATTAACTATCCGCCTTTGCTCGTCATAAGACAATTCTCTGCCCTTTTCTACATGATACCACTTATTTAAACACCCTCGACAGCAGCAGGCGCAGGCATGCTGAGCCTTAAACACGGGGTGACCGCGCATCGGCGTTTGCTTACCGTCGTTTGGTATAACCGCCGGTGCAAGACGTTTCTTTATAAAATCCTCCGCATGGCTTTTTACGGTATCCAAGCCTTTTTTGTCGATATAATTTATATCCTCATCGGACAGATGGAATTTAGCTCTGAAAGCAGATTTTTGAAGCCTTGAGAGTGCTTCGTCAACAGTCAACCGAAAACTCCTCTTTTCAGTAAAAATCAAGATAAGCATACACCCTTTTGACTGCTTTTGCAATGACTCGTTTTTTGCTCGACAGCAGAATACTATCTTGACAGCTTCACTTTTTTCATCATAACAGCCGAATACACAAATACAACGGCTTCTGTTATAGGCATTGCCCACCAAACTGCATTTCCGCCGAAAGCAACAGGCAATAAAAGTATCAGAGCACCGCTTATTACAATACCTCTTGCAACGGATGCGATAAGTGATATCTTGGCTCTCATAATAGCCTGGAAATAGTACGTTGAATAGATATTGAACGGCAGCAGTATAAATGAAATCGCATAAATTCTGATTATTCCGGGAGCTATTGACAGCACCTCGGGAGTGGGCGTCATAAACAGCTTTATAAACACCTGCGGCATAGCCATAGAAAGAACCGTCCAAATTGCTCCGAAAACGGCAGCAGTTATGATATTGTACTTAAGCATTGTCTTAATTCTGTCTGTAAGTCCGGCACCGAAATTACGCGAAATTACAGGCTGTGCCGCCTGACCGATACCGTAAGAGCAGCACTGTACAAGAGTGCCTACAACAACTATTACTCCGTAAACCGCAAGTGCGTCCGTACCGAGATACTCCATTACACGGCGGTTAAACAGCATTGTGGCTATGCCCATTGCCACGTCAACTATAAACGAAGAAAATCCGTTGACGCTTATCATTTTAAAGCTGTTAAGTATTCTTAGAGGCTTTACGAATTTCAACGTATTCTTTTTGCCGATAAAATGCGTAAGCATCACAAGAACGGACATTGAAGCTCCCATTGCCGTTGCAATTCCCGCGCCTTTAATTCCCATATCCAATGTGAACACAAAGAAATAATCTCCGAACACATTGAATATACCACCGAAAATAACGGCTTTTGTGGCTCTGCCGGGGTCACCGTCATTACGGAGAAACGACGAGAGCAGATTTATAAATACATATACGGGAACAGTAAGCTTTGGGGCTACCATATATTCTTTGCAAAGCGGCATAAGTGCGTCATTTGCGCCGAAAAGCCTGAGAAGCGGTTCCTCGCAGACCCACACCAAGACCCAAAGTATCAACGCCCATAAAACTCCGAGTATAAATGCAGAGGTAAAATATCCGTTTGCCTCTTTTACGTCATCGCGTTCTCCCCTTGCGACGGCATAAATCACCGAGCCGCCTATACCGCACAAAAGCCCAAAGCTGTATATAATATTCCAAATCGGGGCAATTACCGCCATTGCGGCAGAGCCGTCCGGTCCGTGATACTGTCCTACCATAGCCATATCCACAAGTCCGTAAATGCACGCTATCAGTGCACTTCCGAATGAAGCTATAAAAAATTTACGGTAAAGCTTACCGACATTATCCTTTAAAAGATCCATACCTACTCCTTGAATATTAAAAAAGACCGGATATGGAACGGGCATTTCAGCCTGCACCTTATCCGGCTTGTTATTTCCATACGATAACCAGCCCTCCGAGTGAGCTATTGTATTGTATCAACTTTTGTAATCAAAGTCAAGAATTTTCAATGAGGAGGAAATTGAGAAGAGCATTGCAGCCCTTTTCTATGTCATTGTATGCTTTGTCAAAGTCGCCCGAATACCACGGGTCGGCAACGTCGGAATTGCTTCCCGTAAACTCAAGCAATTTGTGTATTTTGTAATCCGCATCGCCGCCGAATAGTATTTTCATATTACGTATATTGGCGCTGTCCATGCCGATAAACATATCCGCTTCATAATAATCATTTCTTTTTAGCTGAATCGCCTTTTTATCACCTATTGCTATTCCGTGATATAAAAGCTGTTCTTTAGCTTTCGGATATATTGGTTGTCCTACGCCATTCCATATTTCCTCATCACTCGTTGCTCTCGAACATACCGAAAATTTATCCGACACACCGAGATTATTTGCCATACTTTTAAATATAAATTCTGCCATAGGAGAACGACATATGTTACCGTGGCAGACAAATATAATTTTTTTCACTTCCACACTATAACCCCCATATTATACCTTTCCTATACCCCATGTATACTTATACGCTTTTCCTATTTGATATGCTGTTATCTCGTCGAGCCGCTCCTCCGGCTTAATAAATGTAACGGTCTTCATACATAAGCGAAAAAGCGAACAGTTTTTTAATCAGCATCACACTCGTCTGAATCCGCATAAAATTATAAATTACTGTTCTTTTTTGCAATATACTTAACTTTTAAATCGTCAAAAATATTTGATAATCCTTCCCATGTGAGCTGTCGTTTTTCAAACCAAATCCTCTGTAAAAAACCAAGAGCCCTGTTCGGATTTGCAAAATACAGCTTTGAATATCCGATTCTGTTTTTATCAAGATATGAGTAATAATAATCAAGCTTATTATGAAACTGCTCATATGAATTTTCTCCGCGCCAAACAGTTTCGCACATAGCTCCAAGCCTAGGATAAGTCATTTTGTCCGCTTTTTTCATATCGGGAACATATTCCGTCCATAACGTTGCTTCCGCACCGAGGCAATTTCCGTCGTATAATTTATGGTTGGCGGTATTTTTGAGACTTATGTAGCCGTAAGGCAAATCTATATAATATGCTTTTGAACTTGTATCGATAAACGGTCTGCCGCCCGTGTTTATGTCTCCGCATTTCGTAAAGCCCAAATTTTCGGAAAGCAGCTTATCATCCTTCAAATCCCAACTCCACATAAACGCCTGCTTATTCTTGCCTGCGCAATAATCATTGATTCTGTTCATAAAACAGCACTGAAGCTCATCCTCGTTATTTAAGCCAAGCTTCTTCATCATTGCCTGACAATGCGGGCAAAGATGCCATCTGTGTTTCGGCACCTCGTCGCCGCCTATATGAAAATACTTATCCGGAAAAAGCTCACAAAGTTCATCCACTATATCCTCGACAAATTCATATGTGCTTTCTTTCCCTGCACACAAAACATCATGCTTTACTCCCCAATGGTCTGCGACCGGCAAATTTCTTTCAAAACAGCCGAGGTAATTATAACAAGCCAGCGCACTTCTGCTGTGCCCCGGAATATCAAATTCAGGCATAACCGAAATACCGAAATCATGTGCATATTTGACTATACTTTTAATCTGAGCTTTTGTGTAATAGCCCTTATGTTGCCTATGATTAAAATTTGTCTTTTTCCTTACAGACCCGATTTGCGTCAGCAACGGATATTTGTAAATCTCAACTCGCCATCCCTGGTCCTCCGTCAAATGCAAATGCAGAAAATTAAGCTTGTGCAGAGACATTTTTCTAATAAACAGCTTGACATCGTCAACGGGATAGAAATATCTCCCGACATCAAGCATAAAGCCTCTGATTTTATACTTAGGCTTATCCTTTATCTCAATAAACGGAATCGTTCGGCCGTATTCAAACAGTAGTTGCTTGAGTGTTTGCAGAGCAAACACTTTTCCTGCCTCCCCACTCGAATACACGGTGATTTTCTCGTTTACTTCAAGTCTGTATTCTTCATTTTCAAGCGAAAAATCATGCGTAAAACTAACAACAACATCATTTCCGACCGGCAGTTCGAGTTTACGTATAAAATCATAAAAATCATCTTTAACAGAACCGTTGACATTTCTTTCGTCAAGCGACAAAGATTTTATGAACAATCTTTTTGTTTCATCTGTTTTTTCAAATAACGGAGTTGGGATAATATGAGACATAAAAAAACCTTTCGCATAATCTATATATTAATAATTATACACTTGACTTGTTTTATTGACAACTGTCCTTATTATGATATAGTTATACCATATCATCGGCAGAAGGTGTATTATGCATAATAATAAAAAAAGCTTTGATAAAAAATGGTACAGCGAGGAGTTCTTGAACAAATTAAAGAAAACAGCCTACGCGGAAGCCGACGGAAATTTAACTTACACAGCCAAGTATGCTCCTGACGCCGTATCAAAATACGGCATAGATCCGCGCATGCTCGGCGGACCCATAGGCAGAATGGCAAGGAAACTAAGGCTTGTCCCGGATTTTGTTCTAAAAGGTATTCATTTAAAAATAACCGAGAAAAGCCTCGGTTTTTTCAGAAAGGGCTGCGACAGAATTTCTTATGCAAACTGTCATATAAAAGGCGTTTCAATCAAAAACAAGCACATTAAAGCTTCCGACGGATTTGATATTCCGATCAGAATATATGAAAATGCGGAATGTGAAGGCACAAGGACGGCAATGATTTTCATTCACGGCGGCGCATTTGTCGGCGGAACGCTCGCGCCGTATGACGAAAGCTTAAAAATGCTCGTTGATAAATTCGCCGTTAAGGTAATAGGCATAGATTACAGACTTTTGCCCGAAAACGCCTATCCCGCACCGTACAGCGATTGCTTTGACGTATTGGAATATATAAGCCGCAACTGTGGCGAATTCAAAATAAACAAGGATAGAATTTTTGTCTGCGGCGACAGTGCCGGAGGAAATATTGCTCAAGCGTGCTCTACCAAATACAAGGGTACCGGAAAAATCAAAGCGCAGCTTCTGCTTTATCCTACCTTGAATATGTTCGGTTTTACCGACGAGTATTATAAAAAAGGATATTCCGACTACAAATTTGAGCCGTCACAAAAGGCCGTTTCAAAAGGCGTAATAAAACAAATGCAAATGCTTACACACTGCAATTTTAAGCAGATAGGCATACTCTCGCCCGACGAATACAATAATCCGTACATTTTCGACGCAAGCGGCAATGTTCCGACATTTATTACAGTAGGCGCGCTTGACTATCTGAAAAAAGACGCCGTCGCTTGGGCTCATAAGCTTGCAAACGCAAATGTAAAAACAAAGCTTGTCGTTTACAACGGACTCGGCCACGGATATTTAAACGCGACCGGAGTTTTTCCGCAAGCAGAGGACGTGATAGACGAAATGGGCAAATTCATATATACGATTTTAGAATTGTAAAAGCAATCGGGCAACGGGTTTCCCGCCAAAACCTGAACATATACTCGCAAAAAGCGTCGGAGATTTGCTTTCTCCGACGCTTTTTCTTTTATTCTGTGTTACGGCAAAATTTCGAGCCAATAGCCGTCCGGGTCCTCAATGAAATAGATACCCATTTCAGGGTTTTCGAAGCAGATACAGCCCATTTCTTCGTGCTTTTTATGCGCCGAATCAAAATCATCTGCCTTAAATGCCAAATGAAACTCACATTCACCCAAATCGTACGGCTGCGGATGTTCTTTAAGCCAAGTGAGCTCAAGCTCAAAATCGCTTGAATCATTGCTCAAATAAACGATAATAAAATCGTCGGTCGTTTTTCGTCTGACCTCGTGCAAATCAAGCGCGTCGCCATAAAACTTAATCGACCTATCCAAATCTGAAACATTATAGTTTTCATGAATCATTCTAAAGCTCATATTTCTTCTCCTTTCGCTGATTCTGTGTTTTTTATTCGTGATTTATACTGCGGATATTCGGTGATAAACCTATCAATCACGCTCGGCTCGTTCCAATAATGCATAGGAAAAACGGCGTCACAATCGACATGTTTCAAAAAATAAAGCATACCGTCGGCATAATGCTCCTCCTGCCTTGGGTCAAGGGGAACGAATGCGGCATCAAAATGCGTGCCCTTAATTTTGTCAATCTCGGCACGGTACATGGAGGTCATTTGGCGGTTATCGGCTTCCGTCTCACCCTCCCAATGCCAATCGTTCAAATCACCTGCGTGGTAAATCATGCCCTCGCTTGTCTTGACGATAAAAGCAACACCGCTGTCGGTTGAAAGAAGCGTACTAACCTTTGTGCCGTTATCAAGAGTGTAGGTTTGATCGTGATAAGCAGTCGTAACTTTCACACCGGCAGGATACTTCTTTTTGCTGATATCTTTCGCCAAAACAGCCTTATAATTCATACCCATATCATCAAGAATTTCAAAAATTTTCGGATTGAAATGGTCTTGGTGAAAGTGACTGCAAAAGACTATGGCTTCCTTGCTTTTGTCAAGCCTCGGTATCTCGCCTTTGTAGTAATCAAAAACATAATAGCAGTTCTCGGTTTCAACCAAAAATCCGCTGTGGTTAATGTATGTTATTTTCATAATTCACCTCTATTACTCTCATCTTATTATATCAAAGCGATAAATCGGAATCAATACCGCACAATATTTTTGATACGAAGCAAAACGCTTGAAACGGTCTGCTTGAGCCTCTTTGCTTTTTTAACAAAAAACAGTTCTAATTACCGTATAAAATATATAAATAGCAAAAGACTTGAAACGAAATTCGTTAGTATGGTATAATTTTAAAAAATGACGGAGGATTTTCTATGAACAGAAAAAATGCAGGTGCGGTTTTCGGCACTCTCTGCGGACTGACGGCATTGACCGCAATGTCGGCTGAAATATTCTATGATTTCTCGATAAACACGAAATCACCTATACATATGAGTAAGCTCAACAATCTCGTTCAAAAGGTCACGAACACATCCGGCAGCGAAGAAGACGCGAGCGAAAAATACAGCGGACTTACCGGTACGCCAGAAATGAAAAAATGGTACAATGAGCACGGTGAGGATGTTTACATTACGTCCGACTCTCTTCGTCTGCACGGTAAGATATTTAAAAACAACAGTTCAAAATATGTACTTGTCTGCCACGGATACACAAGCAAGGCCAAGCATATGGCCGGTTTTGTAAACAAATTTTACTCACTCGGGTATAATGTTCTGGCAGCAGACGCACGTGCACACGGCGACAGTGAGGGCACGAAAATAGGAATGGGCTGGCCGGAGCGATTTGACGTTATCGAATGGATAAAGCTTATTATTTCTTGGGATTCGAATGCGCAAATAATACTACACGGCGTATCCATGGGAGCGGCGACGGTGCTTATGGCCTCCGGAGAAGAGCTGCCCGAAAATGTCAAGGTTATAATTGCGGATTGCGGCTACACCTCGGAATGGGATGAATTCAAATGCGAAGCAAACGCTCTGCATATCCCGTGGTTCCCCGTACTCAACGCCGCATCTGTGTTGTCAAGACTTCGTGACGGGTATGATTTCAAGCAAGCGAGCGCTCTTGAGCAGGTCAAACAAAGCCGTATTCCGACTCTGTTTATTCACGGCTCCGATGACGAGCTTGTTCCATACAGTATGCTCGATAAGCTGTATTCGGCGGCAGTCTGCAAGAAAGAATGTTTGACCGTCAATGGCGCCGGACACGCGCTTTCATCCTCGGTTGATCCGGAGCTTTATTGGAACACGGTAGAGAGCTTCATTGAAAAATATTCAGAAAAATAAAATTTGAGCCGTGCCGTTCGGCGGAAATAAACATATGTATTTTAAAGACTATTGCGAATAATGTACAGAATGGATTGTAGCTTCGATGGTAAATGCGGAATACGGTAAGGTCAAATTGTCATTGACCTTGCACTTTAACGAGTATAATAATTTTCGGCTTCTGTTAGACGGGAAAGAACCTATGGACTTTGAAAATACAGGCAAAGCAATCAATTATGTATTTGAAACAGAAGTTGGAAATCATATTTTAACATTTGAAAGCATTCCTTTTGAGAAAAATCAATTAGGAAAATTGAAATTTTCGTTTTTATCCGAATCATTTCAAAAGAGAATATTGAATCATTTGTTTGCTTTCAGATATGATTTAGCCTGTTTCAAAGTAACATACATGCTGCATATTCATCGTAATGCAAAATTGGAAATTGCCATTAAAACAAGCTATTATAATAATTTCCTTTATATAGGGGCTAAATGTTTGCATCCTGTAATTGTTCAAAGCTCAAATATAAAAGTTCAGAAAGAGGAATTTTCTGTATTATATAATAAGCTTTTGAAGAAGAAATTTTATTTTTCTCAGATGGTTATTTGGACAATTTATTTTATTTTGTTAATAACGGTTTTTGGCGGACTCGCTATCTATGATATTATACATTGGGAAGCAGATGCCTACATGGCAGGGTTTAATAAAATTTCAGCATTGTTTTTGGGCGTTTTTCCGCCGCTTATTATGATTTTATTTTCTTATTTTTTCTGTATTGTAAATCTCGTTAAACAATACAACAATAATTATTTATGCGAATAAATGATTATTGTTTTTGTAAAATATGAAGCAAAAGAAAATGCCCGAATGCTGCCGTAAAAAGCAGTATTCGGGCATAAAAAAGCCTCGGAACAAATTGTTCCGAGGTATTGGCAGAGGTATAACAACCTGTCAAGTCACGGTAGTATTTGCTTTGCAAATCTCCACCTTAAAGACTTGACAGAACGTTTTTACGGGTTTAATTGCATTATAAACCCGTAATAAGAACATCACCCATTTACAAAATCACAGATTTTGAATGGGTCCCGATAACCTTGTTACTCGCTTCGCTCGTAATAAGGATTCGAACCTAAAATGACGGAGTCTGAGCCTCGTAATCTTTTTTCAAAACCGCCTATTTAAGCCGTTTTTCAGACTTTGCGTCTCTCAAAAATCTCTCAGAATTTTATTTTTGCTCTGTATAGCAACTTCGTATGAGGAATTGCGAACCTTACAATGAGGTGTCGATTGAAACGCAAAGTCTACTACTTTATCAATCTTCTGTATTTCATAACCCTTAAGGCTATCAAACATAGCAGCTAAGCGATAAGGATCGCAATTTTCACCATCGACAAAAATTCGGAAGGGTTGATTTCTCGAACCCTTTTCGACAAACTGAAGGATATAGCTTTGGCTATATCCTTTTAAACACTTAAAACCTAAATGTTTTACTTTCCCCTGCTTTAAATTCAACTGTTTGTGATTTACCGTCGGCTTTAATATTAAGCTTTTGGTCAATATCCGAAGTAACGGTTGCGCTTATTGTTTTACCGCCGTCTGTCCATTTTAATTCAGTTACGGTAGCACGGTTACGGGTTTTAATCCCTTTAAGCGTTCCGTTTTCAAAACCCGAATTCGGGAGGGCCGGAAGAAACTCAATATCATTATTATGTGAATAAACAAGAGCTTCATTTATAATTCCGAGATAGCCTATCGCAAAATCAGTACAATAGCAACTGCCTTGGTCATAATCGTGGTTAGTCATTAGTGAATCGTACCTGATTTTATGGTTCATAAGTTTAACGAGGGCATCTGTTAAAGAATCTGAATCCTTTAACCTTGAAGCAATAAGACTGCGGTGAACAAGTGCGTGTGACGCTTCATTTTCACTCTGTCTGTTTGCAATTGCCTGCTCGCAGGCTTTTGCCAGTTCATCATTTCCCTGCGTTTCAAAAAGCGGCCATACACCGTAAAGATGACTTAAATGACGATGTTTATTATTTTCATCAAATGAAGTTGTTGCCCATTCTTTAAGAGCGCCTGTTTCATCATAAAGATACGGCGGAAGATTTTTTTCAAGTTCCTGCCATTTAGAAGTATCAGCACTTTTATCAACATCGCCCATAACTTTAATAAGCATATTAAGATTATCACGGCAGGCAGAAATATCAATAGCACAGTTAGCATCAGATGGGCTGTTATAATTTGACGGATTATTTTCAGGCGAATAGCTTGGCAAAATGCAATATGTTTCACCGTCATTTAATGATGTTTTGCCCTCTTCATAATGAATAGAACCGTCTTTTGCGGTATAATATTCAGGGCTCATCAGCTGACTCCAATAATTTGCACTTTTCACCAAAAGCGGATATAAAATATCTTCTTCAAGCCTTAAATATCCACGCTTTTTAATTTCTTCAATTTGACTTTCTGTTAAGTCTTTTTCGGTAACGGAGAGAACCGATTTAAGATTTTCAAGGTCAAATTCATCACTTAAAGGAATATTGATATTACCATATGAAAGAAGAGTTTCATAAAGCGGGTTAATCATCCAAGATGTGCCGGCGTTCCAATATCTGAAAGGATAAGGATAGCAGGTTTCAGTAATTACTGCTTTATCACCGTCGGTATTGACCGGAGCCTGAATAGCGTCTTTAAACCCATGTGTTGCATATGCATTTTCTTCCCAATCAGGAAGTTGCCGCAAAATGAAATATGCATAGCCGATAGGGCTGCGTGACATATTGCTCGTATTCATTGAAGAAGTTTGCAAATTAACATTTGCGTCCATTGTATATTTACTGCCCCAGCCGGTGTTAAATTCACCTGTCCACATACCGTAAAGTCGGCTTGTGGAATAACCCGAACAGCAAAGATACGCATATCTGCCGGCATAATATGTACGCTGTGCAAGAGCGGAATTTATTTTCTTTTTACCCTTTTGTATTTTTAAAAGTGTTTCATTTGACTCAAAATTATCATCACCCAACGAAAGTGTAACGCTGTCGAATTGCGGCTGATAAATTTCCAAGTGATTATTTAATGCTTTATCATAATCAAAATCATTATTACCTGCATATTTTGCAGCTACACATTCAAGCTTTGCTATACAATCTTCGACAAGTTTGAAACCATTTTGCTTTTCAAAATCCTCAATTTTTCCCATATCGTAAGTTCTGTCACTTACGGTAAGAAGATAAACACTGTCGGCATCGGTTATTTTAATGCCTGTATTTTCACCCAAAAACTGTGTTTCGTCTGTTTTCTTATCTATCAACACTTTTTCTTTGTTTCCGCCTGAAGTAATTACATAAGTTACTGTTGCATAACCGCCGTTTTTAAGTTCACTTTTTTCATAATCAGGATAGTGTGAAACAAGCGCAAGGTAGTTTGCATTATCATCAGTTAATTTTTTATACTTCATATTAGCTTCGTCACTGTCGCCGAAATTTGCAAGAGTTGAAAGGTTATCAAATGATAAAGTTAAATTAAGCTTACTGCCGGAAGATGATTTATTAAGCTTGGTAATCACAACATCATCTGCCATTGAAGTGAATGATGTACGCTTCCAAGTGCCGTTTTTATCCGTAAAATCAACACCGACCTGCGATGTTTCATAATCTGTATAGCGAATATATTTTTTAGTGCTTTTCTTATCAAAATCAAGCCGTAATTGGCCGCCCGGGTGATAACGGTATACGTCATCATAGTTTGCATTATCCGTAATATCTTTACATTTAATAATACTTTGCTTTACTGTTTCAAGTTCATCATAAGTTTGAGGACAAGTACGCTGATTTTCATTAGGCATTATAAAATGCATATTTTGAAAAATAAATGTGTCGCTGTACGGACTGCCGCTTGTAATAAACCCTTGAAGTCCGTTTCCGGATACCATCCCCTGCCTCCAAGATTTAGTTTTATTTTTTCTCGAATCTTTAAGCTCGGTATAATTATATGAAAATGAAATTTTAGAAGTATCTTTAAAGAGAGATTTAATATCACCTTCGCTTACTTTGCCCCCTGAACAAGATGCCAACGAAAAAGCAAAAGTTACAGTTAATAACACACAAAGTGCTTTTTTTACATATCTGTTCATAAACTCACCTCGTAAAAATTATAACATACAGGCATAAAAAAACAACACGACATTATATTTATGTAAATGTCGTGTTACGTTATAATAAGCAAGGTGATTTAAATGGATTTCACTCGGAACAAAATACAATTTGCAATAACAGATTTGGGTGGCGGCAAACTCGGCGAAAAAATACCGATGCACGTTCACGCAAAAGACTGCTATGAACTGCATTTTGTAATCGAAGGTAAAGGCACGCTTATAGCCGATGGCAGAGAAATTGAATTAAAGAAAAACGATTTTTTCATTAATTTCTTGGCATTAAAAATCCCTCCTGATGTATATTCTACATCAAGAGGGCTCTTTTTCTATTGTCCATTTTTTACGGACTTGTTCAAAATCTAATTCCGTCCTTTTTGTATGTCTTATCACTTTTAGGCTTGTATAAGAAGTTTAAGAAATGTTTTTTAAAATCTTTGATTTCTTAACAGTGCTTACGGTTGCCTGAATTATCGGACCGGAGAGCAAAACGGTGGCAATTGTGCAAATTCCGAATTTACCGCCGAGCAAAACGCCGATAATTACCATTATAATATCAAGAACAATTCGTACAATTTTGATTTTCCACCCGTTTTTTTCGGCAAGCGAAAATGTGACTGCTTCATATGAGCCCCTGCCGAAATCAGCGGCGGAGTAAAGCCCCGTTCCGAACGAAAATATAGCAATGCCAAGCAGCATTATAACAAAATTAACCGCTTTAATATCTGTATAATGCTGAATTTTTGTGAATACATCCACGAAAAAACTGTAAATGATTTGGTAAAGAATTGTGCCGACATTGATTTGCTTTCTGTCATAGAAAAAGGCAAAAATTATCATTGCCACAGCCACAACAAGTGACGATGTGCCGATTGACATACCTGTCACATTCGTCAGCCCTTGCCACAATATCGCAAGTGTTGCGCCGCCGAAACCTGCGCCTATTGCAAGCGTAATTCCGTATGCGGATATTATTGATCCGATAACAATCATCAGCGTTTTTGTTGCATATTTTTTAAATTTCATATTATCGCCTACAAAAAAATAAGACTGTAAACTCTGCTGTTGTGTTCAGAAACAGCAAAATTTATAGTCTTCATCAGCCGAGACAGCTTTATTTTTTTGATTATACACCCGAGATTTTATAAAGTCAACGGTTATAAATATGATTTTCTGTATTCGCTCGGAGTTTTTGCTCATTTCAATTCGTGTTACGATTTTGATTTGAGCGATGTCTCTCAAAAGTCTCAGTCATAAATGCCCCAAATCGCACCAAAACGGATTTGGAATTTTGAAATCTGCTGTCTCTTAAAATCTCTTAAAAGCTCTCGGAATATTTTGAAGCAAAGAAAAAATGCCCGAACACCGCCGTAAAAAGCAGTATTCGGGCATAAAAAAACCCCGGAACAAATTGTTCCGAGGTATTGGCAGAGGTATAACAACCTGTCAAGTCACGGTAGTATTTGCTTTGCAAATCTCCACCTTAAAGACTTGACAGAACGTTTTTACGGGTTTAATTGCATTATAAACCCGTAATAGGGATTCGAACCTAAAATGGCGGAGTCAGAGCCTCGCAATCTTTTTTCAAAACCGCCTATTTAAGCCATTTTTCAGCCTTTGCGTCTCTCAAAAATCTCTATCAATTGTGTATCAGCAGTTTTTGCCAAATTCGTATGAAAAATTTTTAACCTTACATAGAGGAAACAACAGAAGATGTAAATTATTACACTAATTATAAAAGCATTAATCTTTTTGAACTTTCAATTCAAAATTACTAAGGTTTGTAATCAAATACAAGCTCACCTTAATGATACTTAATCAATGCTAAGAATAATATAATAATTTTTTTAATTACATAATTAATGGGCTAAACCGCTTCAACAACATATATGTTGTTTATGGGATGCTCAATAATTTTATAATGTTCTAATATTGATAGTTTAGTATAATGTGGTAATAATTCGGATTGCTTTATTGAGTGATAATCGTCAAGTTGCTCATAAGACCAAAAATTGGTCCCTTTTTTTATTAACACTATCAATAAGGTATCGGAACTACCCATAAAATATGGCCCATCTTTAAAATATGTATAGCTTTTTTTGAATACTTCTTCCATTACATTGAAATTAATAGAACAACTAATTATTGTTTTTGATGACATTCTAAGTTCGTTTTTGCCAAGCCGCATATATCTAACCGCCAAGATATTGTCATTTCAATTTATCCAATTTTTATAATCATATAAGTATTTTAAACATTTCTCAATTATTGGACGTCTCCATTGATCAAACTGTTTTGGAGTTTCATTCTCTTGGCGATGTTTCAAGTATTGATTAACAGCTTGGCAATAATCACCACTATAACAAATCAAAGTATCTTGAAGTTCCTTTGAAAATGTATCTTTGGTATATGAATATTTATCAAAATAAGCTTTTGCTTCTTTAGAATTATTAAAAACGAGAAAATCTTTACCATACATTTCTTTTATTTTATTTATTGCTGTTTGATATTCGTATAACTTTTCATTGTTGAATTTTCTAATCATATTATGTATTTATCTTGTATGATATAGTCAGTGACTATATCATACCCTTTCGCTTATTTTTCATTACTTCAATAATATAAAGAATTGTGGGTAACCGTTTTAAACACAAGGATTGTTTATATTTGCTTTTTGACAATTTTAGAAAAAGTATTGCCACTACCTTATTAAGTAATTATCTATTTTGAATCTTTTTTACATAAACTCTACAGAAATCAAAATTCAAAATCAACAAATTATATATAGTTCATTAATATCATTTATAACATATTTAACATCTACTGCTATAGTTATGTTATTTCGTTAGACTAAAGAATATCATAAATGTCAACAAACAGATTAACAATTTCTTTATAAATATTATTATCAATACAGTCAAGTATATCAAATGTATTTAATATTACTGCACCAGTATAATAATTATTACACTTATAATTTCTAATTGTTCTATGATTTCCATCAATAATCTGATAATCAAAAATTTTATCATGCAATAATAAAACAGGTTCATCATTTATATTAGAGTTAAATAATGGATCGTATTCATTTTTGGTGGAATCAAGTACTAAATTGTAGAGCTGTTCCGTAACTATATTTACAGTAGGTTTATTGATTACTTTTTTTCTTAATTTACTTATATTAATTTCAACCGGACAAGTGGCATTAAGATAATTTGTTCTTAAACATACGGTAGCGTCGAAGTACTCTGTAAAAATATCATTCGATTGTTCTAAAGAAAAATCAGAAGATTGCAATATTTTAGAAAATGATTTTAATCTTTTTCTAAGATTAAAATTAAATAAATTATGTGATATCAACGATTTTACAAGCTTAGGATAATCCTCAATAAATTTCATTAGATTTTCATCAATCATCTATATATCCCCATTGTTCTATAAATTCAAGCATGATTAATTATTCAATGTAGTATTTTTATTAATCTGACGGTAAAACCGACTTGATTATTTCAACAACTTGCTTTTCATCTTCAACAATACAATTTTGTTGAGAAATAAATTCATCTAATACATTTAATATATCTTTATACTCATATATAATTTCATCACTTGTGCCATCAGAAGCACCGCCATCCTCATCAAAATTTAGATAACCAACAATTAATTTTATGTATCCTCTAATCACTTCGTTTTTACTATTGCATAAACCTATATCTATAGTTTCTTCACTTCCTTCAGTTGGAAATATATCAATTTCATCGATGTTGAGAGTAAATTTGCTGTCATCAATTCCTATTATAGTAATACTTTCTCCATAATTAAGCATATCAGGAAGATTTTCTTCATTAAAAATGTTATACGCTGTTTCAGATTTATGATTTATCCAATCTTTTATTTTTTCGATCTCATTTTCTTTTATATTTTCAATATCGTTAATATGAGGAATTTCTGATTTCGTCAAGTCTATTTTCTATAAGATATTGGCTCATATCACGAATTTCCCTAAAACCTCTTGTTTGATAAATAGCCTTACTTGAATCAAATCCGAAACCGAACATTCTATCATCTTTTGTTGGGTCTTTTTTCTGCTTCACTTCCGACATAAACAATGACATTTCCTTATTTGTGAAAGCAAGCATGATAGTATCCCAAGTTGTGCTTTTTACTCCTGCGTTTGGTTCATCAGAATGCTTTGCATATATCCCGACCAGTATATACCAGTTTGCGTTTTGCTGAACAGGGAACCTATTGAACCACAAGTAGAATGGATAGCCAGAATCTTCCTTGTCATTATAATATGTCCTGGACATTTTAACTTGAATAGTGTTGGTCTTGTTGCACCCATTGTCATAGCGATATAGCAATAAGTCAATACCTTTTTCCTGTGCCGAAGCAGGAATAAAAACAGAAGTACCTTTTATTTTCTTTGATAGATAATCTGCGACTGCAAACTCTCCATACTGCATTGTAAAAATTGGTTGCAAATTTCATCACCTCATCTATATGGACTGTAAGAGTTCTATAAACTCTGCTCTTACATTTTAATAGATGTGATGTAATAATTCAATGCAAATGTGAATTATAAATATAAATTAATATTATGTCATAGTTTTGTGCCTGTTGTCAACTCTATAATGTAACTAAAATCAATGGAGGATTTGCATTATGGAGAATTTTATCGTAACACCTAAAGAAGATAAATCTGTCACCATGACGATACGCATAGATAGAGCCTTGCAAGAGGAATATAACGATTTAGCAGCTAAAACGAATCGTTCTCGTAATGAACTAATCAGCATGGCTTTGCAATATGCCCTTGACCACATGGAATTGAAAGATGAATGATGACTAAATGAGAGCCTTTGGATTTTGTCCTCTGGCTCTCAATTATTTATGCGTTCAATCGCAAGAACTCATTTACCTTTGTTGCTACTTCCTCTTGCTGTTCCTCAAAGCTATGAGCATAAATGTTCATGGTAGTGGAACAGGTTGAATGTCCTAATGTCTTTGATATTTCAATGATGTTGATTTCCAGATAATTAAGTAGGGTAGTACATGAATGTCTCAACCCATGAAGCGGAATAATCGGTAATTCCTCTAATCCCTCGGACTTTGCTTTGTCCGGATTATTCTGCTCCCATTCATTATAGCGGTGTAAATGCCTTGTGAAATACTGATAAGGTGTTGTAATGAGAGATAATTGTCTAAAAATCCTTTATCTGTAATACTTTGTTGACCTTTTCTACCTTGCAAAAAGTAAAACTTAATGCTGTGTTTTTGCTATGTTGCTTTTGATGTCAGTATTACACTTGCTGAACAAACAAACACAATCTAAGAAATATTATTCTTGTCAGTCAATTTAAAAGTTAATACCTGAATATACTCCGTAGTGGTCGGACACATACCCGTTGTTCAGGTCGTTCAGCACGGTATAATCTACTGCTTTTCCGTCGGTAAATATAAAATCGATAGGCTCGTTACCGGTAAAGCGATAGCCCCACTCTTGATATGTGGCTGTCTTTTTTGCTCGGTTCGTGCAGTCGTTCAGCTTGGACGCAACGAGCTTATAAGCCGTTCCGTCTTGGGTTTCGTTGAAATCACCGGTCAAAACGGTGCAGTCGGTATTGTTGTATTTTTCTTTTAGCTCATTGAGTTTGTTCATAACTACATTTGCACCGAAATCAGCTGCCTGCTCCGATGCGTTATCCAGATGAGTGTTCAAAAAAATGATGTTTTTGCCGTTCTGCTTATTCAACAGAACAACATAGCTGCAAATTCTGTAGCATCCGGCTTCACAGTGATTACCGTCTTTGTCGGTGTAGGTGTATTTGCTTTCCTTTTCGGGAGTTTCGCTGAGCCAGATTGTGTTCTTTTCCACAGCGGAAAACTTGGTTTTGTTCCAAAATACAGCATTCATTTCGCTGTTCTTTTCTTCGCTGTCGCCGCCTCGCTTTACTCCGTAGTTTTCATAATCCGGCATAGTAGATTTGAGCTTTTCCAGCCAAATAGAATTCATTTCCTGCGTGCCGATTATGTCCGGTTTTATACTGTTCATATAGCTTGCAAATCGGTCACAGCGTTCTGCACTTGAAGTGCCGTCTAATTTTTCACCAAAAGCAGCAGCAACATTGAATGTTACTGCGCTTATGTCGCAGTCAGCGTTTTTCGGAGGTGTATATGTCACTTTAGGTGAGCGATAAACGAAGCAAGAAGAAGCGATAACAACACCGGCGATTATAAGAGCCACTACGGTATTGTAGGTATTGACTCCCTTTTTGTGAACTGCGTTCTGCAAAATGAATCTAATGAAATATATCAAAAGAGTCAAAATCAATCCTGCCTTTACCCTTGCGCCAAATCCGACAGAGCAAAATGACATCAGTACCGTCACACCGAAATTTACGCTGAATGCAATAATATCACGCTTGTATCCGCTTTTGGCAGAAGTGAAGAAGGAGCAAATTATTTCTGCAATACCAAAAATCACAGCACAGAGTATTGCCGACACAGCAAACAGATATGCCCTGTCGCTCAATATGGCGGTTAGGTCTATTCCGTGGTTGTGTATGCTTGCCGCAAAAGTGATTAGCGAAACATTTTTGTGACCTGCATAAAACATCGGCAGGCACAACACAGCAAGGGATGCTAAAAAAGAGAGCAGCCGCATTATGTGCCACGGGGTTTTAGCCTCAGAATCTTTTAATATGCTTCCGAATTTTTTGTTTGTTTTTGAATGATTATCCATTTTTATTCTCCAAAATAAACAGTAGCGTTTCTGTCGCTGTCCGCACCTCTGTTTACCAGCGGCAAAACAGCCTCACTAATACTCGATAGGCCGATTGAATTGAGCTTTTTACCGAACGGTTTTGCAAGACGGTCGGCTTTCTTCAACACTGAACATGTCATTTTGTATTCTGTGGAGGAAGTAGGTATGTTTCCGTCGCCTCTGTAAAGATTTGCCGCAATGTTGATAACAAATGGGACTACTTTTTTTGAGCTGATTTTGCTTATTTCGCTCTTGCTTACACCACTCGAAAAACGAACGAAGTGCCATACCTTTCCGAATGTAAGATGATTTAGAAATTTAGCAAAACTATGAATAATGGGCTTGTATTTTTTACTCGTTTCCTTAGAGATACTCATGCCTACGGCAAAGTCGGCAAAATTGTCGTAGTCATATTCGGCATCGTACAGTGCTTTTGATACAACGCCCAAAAACAAGTCTTTTGTGTACTCCTCGAGGGCAAGCCCGTTTGTATCGATGCTGTCTGCGCAGTCTGCACAAATGGTTTTTATTTCTGCTTTTTTCTGTTCTTTGTTCAGCACTATTTGGCGATAATACGGCGGAAATCCCGTTAATGCCGCTGTAGAAATGTCATAAAACTTTTTGTTTCCTATTTTGCAATAAGAAATGTTGTGCATATGCGTATGACCGGTAAGCACAAAATCAAAGCCTAAGTCGGAAAGCTGATTCCTGCGCAGCTCATATTCATTCAGCATATCACCCTTTGCAACAGCCGCATATATAGGCGACGGCGGCACAAGAGGGTGATGTGTCATTGCTATAATGTATTGACCGTCTCTTTTTGCATTGTTCGCTTCTGTTTTTACCCAGTTCATCAGTTCGTCGCTGAATCCGCAATCGGGATCGCCGTAGTCATCGTTGAGTGCAAACAGGCGGTATCCGTCTGCAAGCTGTGCCACATACGACATTGTGCTTTTGTGCTTTGCGATGGCGTTGTTATAGCCAAAATCGCCGTAGTATTTCAAAAGTTGTGTTCGGTTTACTGACTCAACCTCTATATACTTGTCGTTTTTGTCTATGCCGTATGTGGGCATACGAGGAGTGGTATAGTCGTGGGTTGCGGTTATAACATACACTCTCTTGCCCTTTTGCTGTAGCTTTTTCAGAGCGGCTTTCATCTCGTCGTGAGAGGTCCTTTCGCCGTTATATGTAAGGTCACCGCTTATGAGAACAATGTCCGGCGTATCATTTTTGCACAAGCAGTCAAAGGTGTGCTCAACGATTTCTTCGCTCCTGCTGAAAAAGAGCTGGCCCGGCTTTGGCTTTTTGTTTTTGTCAAAGCCGTCCACAAAATTCTTTTTTGAATAGTAATGGGTGTCGCTGATAACCGTGAATTTCAATTCATCATTCATTCTTCTTTCCCTCTGTTATTGGCTTTTATGAACTCGTCTTTGTCGTTTAGATTCCATACACATTTACCTAAGATGTATTCAGCCTTTTCTTTCTTGCTCATTTTGAATGTAAAAGGTCTGTTGTTTTGGATTTCGTCATAGACAGGAGCGGCGAGAGTTGCTTTTCCGTCGTGCAGAGAGCAAGCCGCCAAAATTACAATGTCGCTGTCATTAGGCAAAATGACGGTGCTGTTTTTAGGCACATCAAATTCGACAATGTAAAAGTACATACTTTTTGCAATTTCATCCTTGCCGTTTTTGTGACAATGGGTTGCTTCATATGCGATTTTGCCTTTTTTGATATATGCGGTTTCACCGAAGTCGTACAAATCCCATCTTGCAAAACGCTCAAAGCAGGAATTTACCTTTGCCTTTACTCCTCTGCCGTTTATGACAAATTCGGCGTCTTTATCCCCGACCAATGAGGCACAAAGAAGTGCAATTTTGCTGTCTTTACTGCCCGTATTTATCTTTTGTGCAGAGGCAGTAAGAGCGTTGTTTTCATTCTTGTTAATGATGAATTTGTATCCGTTTGAATTGATTTCATCAGGCACAATTTCAAACGGAACAGTATAGTCATAGTCGCCGCATTCGCCTTGCTTTGTGATAATATTTTTGTCGAGAGGCAGTTCAATCGGTACAGCCTTTTCCGCTTTTACCTTTTCACCGCTCTTTAGCTTGAGTGCAAAACTTTTGATTTCGTATGGTTTAAAGCTTGTAATAAGTTTTCCGTCCTTTATTTCAGCCTTGCCCTTGTATTCTTCACTTGCAAAAACTTCTTTTGCATCCTCTATGCCGTTTCCGAGTGTGAGCGAAAATTTGTTTATGGTTTTGTTTGCACCCTCATTGAGCCTTATGATGATTTCATCGCTGTTTTCGGCTTTTTTGATAGCACGAACAATGACATCGTTGGAAGAAACACTGCCGAAAGAATAATTTGTACCCAAAGCTCCGTTGTGCTTTTTGCAAATATATGCAGTCATAGGAGTAATGAATTTTCGTGCCTCAAGCTGTGTGTCTGTGCCGACATCTCCCTTGTGGCTGAAAATGGCGAATGAATATCTGTTGAGCCCCAAGTCCATCATTGACTGCATAGAGTCGATTCGATAGTTGTGCTTAGGCGTGTGCAGAACGGTAAATCTCAGCGTGCTGTCGTTGAATTTGTCCCAGCCGTATTTACATTCGCTGATTACGGATACACCGCTTTTTCCGTTTTTGTCTGTAATGTCTGCCCAATTTTGAGCAGGTACCTCATAGAGTTTGTCGCACATATTCTGCCTTTTTATTGCACCGAGCCCCAGGTCAAATGTGGCTGTGCCGTTGCTTACATTAAAGCTGAATTGCTCTTTTGCCAATGTGCGCAGAGACTGCCATTCTATTTCGGAATATACCTCTACACATTTTCCGCCGTCCGAAAGTGCAATAATGTTTGTGAAGGTACTCTTTTTGTCACGCTGTGTAACCTTGAATGCGACACGGCATGGGCCTTTTTCGATTATTTGCATTTTAGATTTAACGGGGATTCTGTCTGCCGCATTTTTGTTTTCGTTATAATCCATTTCCCACGCAGGCCAAACGCGTGAGCCGTTGTACTTGAGCAGCCCGAGAGAAACAGGCTCTTTCAGAATTTGGAAATTGTTTTGTTCCTTGTCAATAATTGACGCAATATCGCCGTTTGGATTTAGGGTGACGATATACTTTTGATTTTCCATTCTGTTCTTTGAGATGGAAACAGCACTTTCTGCGTCGCACGGTATATCGCTTACTCTCGCATCATAAATTCTTGTACCGAGACTCTTTACATCTGCAATGAACAGAATTTCGGTATAAGTGTTGGTTCGGTTTATAACTTGACTCTTAATCTCGTTTCCGTCATCATCGAACACTCTCACATTTTTATTGCCTATACCGCTAAGTCTGGCAGTTACGGTCTGCTGCCTTTGGGACTCAATCGGGTTGTATACCATAATAGGTGTACCCTTGCAAAAATCTGTTTTCATATTCAGTGCCAGTGCCGATGCGGAAGCTTCCAGCTCGTTTGCAAATTGATTCATTGACACGGCATAGTCGTTCCATGAACGCTTGTAAACTCTTTGGCAGCTTGTACCCGGAATATCATCGTGGAATTGGTGAGCAATGAATCTTTTCCAGGCTATGTCGATAGCACTCTTGTTATATTCTTTGATGCCGAGATAAGATGCTGTTACACTTGCTCTTTCTGCAATGTCAGCCAGTTCCTGACATCTTCTGTTCCAGCGTTTTCCCACCGCTCTGGAAGTGTAACCGCCTACTGCGTGGTCTTTCATGACCAGCTCATTGTTCCAGACAGGGAGCTTCGCCTTTTGCTCCGGTGTGAAATTTTCGTCAATATCGTGATAAATTCGGTCGGCTGAAGATGCCAAAACCTCAATATCACTTCTGTTGTTTTTGCTTATTTCTTCTTCAACAAATTTTACGCTTTTTTCCTTGGGTGCGCCGCCACGGTCACCGATTCCGTGGAAAATATAAGTCATATCGAGATCGTATTTTTCATTCTCTTTCAGTTTGTTTTGGACAAAATCCCAGTCACGCAATTTTTTGAGCGTAAAGTAGTAGTCGTGAGGATTTACACTCGCATATATCTCGTTGCCGTCTACGCCTCTCCATCGACCTATGTCAAACGGCACTCCGTAGGCACTACCCCAAGCGAGCTTTTGGGTGGTGAATCCCATCAGATTGGCGTGACTTGCGATGCTCGGCAATGCCCAGCCGAAGCCAAAGCAGTCCGGCAAATATATATCAACGCTTCTTTTTCCGAATTTTTTGTCAAAATATGAGTTGCCGAAAAGAATGTTTCTAAACAAAGCCTCAGGTGACGGAATGTTTACGTCTCCGTTTTCAAATGAAGAACCGCAAACATTCCATCTTCCTTCTTTTATATATTCTTTCATTTTGTCAAAAAGTTCCGGATAATACTCCTCCATCAGCTCGTATCTGTATGAGCCTTCAAATGAAAAAGTGTATGTAGGATATTTTTTGAACAACTTGAAGTTGTCAACAAGTGTGTTGTAGATATATTTGCTTACGGTAGTTTCAAAGTCCCAGCTCCAAACGGTGTCGAGATGTGCGGTTGCGACTGTATAGATTTTCTTTTTATTGCTCATTGTTTTTATTTTCCTCGATACTTTTTTTATACTTTTTGTGTAGGTACAATGTGAGTATTTGGAGCAGAATTACTGCTGCCGCCCCTGCATAAATGCTTGCCCCGTTTATAACAGCGGCTGTGCTTAAAGCTATAAATGTGCAGATTTGTATGCCCGACAAAATGATATTTCGCTTATATCCGTTTTTTGTATAAGAAAACAGGGATATAACCGCACAAACCAGCGAAGTCAAAATAACTGCCGCAAAGGATATAAAGCAAAGCAGCATTGCTTTGTTTTGGAACACCGATGCGGAATCCGAAATGATACTTTTAATTATTGATATAAGATTTATGCCTGCACCGTTCACTTTATATACAGGTATCAGCAGTGCGACTATCGGCAGAAAAAACGATATGAGTCTGACGATTGCTATGGGCGAGCCGATGGAGGACTTCTTGAGTCCGTTCAAAAAATTATCGAATCGTTCCCATTCTTTTTCTGCCCTTATTTTGTCGCTTTCGAGCCTTTCGTCAAAGCCGTATTGCACGATATTCACGCCGCAGCTCGGACAGTTTGGCTTGAGATAAAACGGGCTTAACTTGGCACCGCATTTAGGACATTTGTTACTCATTTTCGTTGCCTCCCATCGTCTGAACTTTTGCTTTTTCTTCTCGTCTGTTTTTTAAGTCCTCACGAATTTGCTTTAGCTTTTCGCCATTCAGATCGTAGAATGCGTACGGAATAAGAGTAATGAGACCTAACAGTTTAGGTATCAGAATAAACAGCGCCCATATCCACAAGTCAGTGTGTTCTCCTTTTACGGCTACCGAATTACCGACTGTGTCTTTAGTGAAAGTTAAACCTATCAGAGGCAGCAGTGCAGTACCGATAGAGGTGGACAGAGAACCGGTCAGCTTGCCTACAAAGGTGAGTACGGAAAAGCTGACTCCCTCATTTCTTTTTCCCGTTTTCCATTCCATATAGTCTACCGTGTCGCCTATCATCTCAGTAGGAATGACATTGTTGACAGTTTGGAAAAAGGCAAAGAAAAAGTTTTGGAGCATAAGCAGAACAGAGATGGCAACAACATTTGTTTTATAAAATCCGAGGCCGCAGAAGAATACTGCCGTGCCCAAAACAGCGTTGAAAATAATATTCATCATAACTATATGCTTGTTGTCCATTTTTTCTTTCAGCTTTGGTATCAGCAAATATGATATAAAGCCAAGCAGAGTACCCGGCAGAGTTATCCACAAAACAGCAGAGTTCAGGTCGAGTACCTCCGAATAGTAGTAGGTCTGAAAAACATTTGATATACCGCCGAGACTTCCGAGCACATTCGCAACAATAATTAGGAGCAGCGGCTTGTTTTTAATGAGGACTTTGAAGTTATCAAGCAGTGACGGCTCCTTTACGCTTTGACTTACTCTTTCTCTTATTTTCAGTCCTGCAAGAGAGAACAGCCCCATACCGAACACACCTGCTATACAAGCGAGAATCAAAAAGTCCTGTGCAAGTGTGATATTCCAAACACCTTTGTTACTGAAATCCATCATAACCACAAGCATTGTTGTCGAAAGGCCGCCGATAAGGCCTGACAAAAATCTTGCAGTTGAAATAACCCTTGTTCTGTCACTCGTCGACGGCGAAATAGCCGCACTCATACTCCAAAACGGAACATCACCGAGAGTATAAAACAGTTCCCATATAAAATAGGAAACATACATATAAATGATTTTTACGGTCGTCGATTTTGCATCTGCCAATATTTCTGGACCGGCAAACAACATAATCGTAGTTATTGCAAGAGGCAGCGGCACAAACAAAAGATAAGGCCTCAGTTTGCCGTATCTCGTTCTCGTTTTGTCAATTATTCCGCCCATAAGCGGATCGTTTACTGTGTCCCAAATGCCCAGGAATAAAATCATTGTTGACACTGCAGCAGGAGGAATTTCAAAAACCTTTGTAAAAAACAGCGAAAGGTATCCGCCGGCTATCAGATTGTATCCGAACACCTGACCTGCATTTGCAAGACCGTATGACAGCGTTTCTTTTACGCCTACATACCTTGTTTCTTTTTCCATAAAAATTAGCTCCGTTCAATAATTTTTATCTGGTTTTTTATTTCCATCCGCCGCAATAGTTTTTATTGTGCTCTATAAATTCATCTACAAGTTTTACCGCTATCGAGTAGCTGTTTACGAGAGGGTGGAGTGTAAGCGCCTGAATTGCGGCAGAGCGGCTCCGCTCCCTTATTGCTTTGGAGGAGAGTCTTTCATAGTTTTTGACTCTGCGTATCAGCTCGAGATTTTGCTCGTCTACCTTGCCGATACGGTGCGGTGTGCAACCGTTTTTATCGACATCACAGGTGATTTCGACCACATCGTCGTTCCTTAAACCGTCAATAGAGCCGTCGTTCGGAATACACATAATCATAGTACCCTTTGTTCCGCTTTGAGCAGTTTCGATAAACTTGAGTGCAACGCCGGCATATCCGCCGTCATCTTCTTCGTAAATGTCAAAGTGCCATGGCTGAGTACGCTTTTCACCTGTTTCACTTGCCATATAACTGCCCTCACGCATACCGTACCATTTGCTGAAAATCTTTAAGCAGTTTTCAAAATCGTTTTCTATATCCATTTGCGAAAGTTCCGTCGTCATGGATTTATTTATATCTCGTATTTGTTCGCCACGCGTTTGGTCGGCTTTGAGTATGTTTTCAACAGCTTTTTCGCGATAGTAAAAATAATAGAGATATTCGTTCAAAACGCAGCCTCTGTCTCTTAGAAGCTCCTTTTCGAAATAACGCATATCGCTCTTTTTGTATGCCTCGTCATTTTCAATCAGTTCCGGCATTATTTCTCTGCCCTTTAGCTTTATACTCTTGAAATATGACAGGTGATTAAGGCCGTAACATTCGCCCGTTATGTCATTGGGACTTTCGCCGTACATGAGTGCAAAGGAGCGAAGCATTCCCGATGGAGCGTCGCATATTCCGTATGTAAAATCATATCCCATATCACGCAGGGTTTGGCTCACTACACCGGCAGGATTTGTAAAATTAAAAACTTTTACATTGGGTTTTGAAAATTTTTTGATAAGCTCGCAATATTCGGCAAGAGCCGGTACGCTCCTCATTGCAAAAGAAAGTCCGCTCGCTCCCGTTGTTTCTTGCCCGAGGACACCGTGACTGAGTGCGATTCTTTCGTCCTTTGCTCTCATTTCATCTTCGCCTACACGGATTGTGGTTATAACATAGTCGGCATCCTTTACTGCCTCAATGCTGTCCGTCGTCAGCATAAATTTCATTTTAGGACAAAGGAGATTTGCAACATGACTCGCCATACCGCCGTAAATTCTTAATTTTTCTTTGTTGTTATCCATAAAGCAAAGCTCGTCTATCCGCAGCTTTTCTGCTTTTTGTGCTATGCTTTTTGCGAGGAACATTGAGCGGACTCCGCCCCCTCCGATGACTGTTATTTTCATATACATATACCTCCGGCTGCTGTTCTATACACATAATTATAGTATTGTTGTGCCGCCAATAAAAGAATATAATACGACAATAAATTAAATAGTGTGTCGTATTATATAAAGTTTTTATTGAAATAAATTTCGATTTGTATTATATTGTTTGTATAGACAGAGAGGACTTTAATATGATTTTATCATTTAATTATAACGGCTGCCGAATTCAGCTTTTCAAAATATTTTCCGATACGCTCGATTCCGTGGTTCAGATGCATTCTCACGCAAAAAACGGGTACGAGATTCATTATATTGCCGGAGGCAAAGGTGTACTCGAAACAGAAAAAGACCGGTATGACATAAAGAAAGATTCTCTCTATGTTACCGGTTCCAATGTGCTCCACAAACAACTTTCCAGCAAGGATGCCCCGGTGTTTGAAATCAGTGTTTATCTGAAAATTCTCGGCAATACCGATGATGCGGCAATACGATTTTTTGCCTCCAAGTTTTTTTGGATAGGAAAATGCAGTCCTCAGCTGCGTAGGATATTTAATCAGCTCGTCTCCGAAAATTCAAAAACAGGTCTGTGGAGAGAAAGCATTCTGTCCGCCCTTACCCTACAGATGATTACGGAGATGACACGCCTCTACTATCCCGACAATGCCAGCTCTCTGCTCCCTCCTGAAGATTGCGACCTGAATGAAAATCGCTCATGGATACTCGATACTCTTTTGCTGGAGGATTGCAGTGATGTAACCCTTAATGACTTTGCCAGAGGTATGGGTGTGTCACCCCGTCAGGCAGAAAGAATTATCAAAGATTATTACGGTTCATCTTTCAGAAAGCTGCGCTATGAATCAAAGATGGCTATGGCAGCATCGCTCCTTGAGAGCGAAAACATTACTATAAATGAATGTGCCGCAAAATGCGGCTATACGAGCCTAAGTTCCTTTGCCGCTGCGTTTAGACGAAAATTCAATATCAGCCCAAACGAGTATAAAAAATCTATAATTGCCAAACGAGACAGTTCAAAATTATAGCTCTCCGCCGATTTTTCTTCTTATTCCCAGCTTGTCAGCAATGAGCATCAATTTTTTCACGTCTCTCTATACGAGCCTGCCGTTTTTGTTCGGAGGCAGATTTATTGCCATAAGATTGTTTGTCTTTTCGAGAATACGGTAGTTGTTGGCTATTTCGTCTGCGTCCTACAAAGTTTTGCTGTCGTATTCGTCCGAATAGAACCGAACTCCCTCCTTGCGTGAACATATTGTTTGTTCAAACGGCATGATTGTTTTGAGACTAATTAACTGTAATTTGATAGGAAAAACTAAAATATTTATATTAGTTGACCTATAGATGAAAATGTGATTTTATACTACTGTAAATAAGTATGTGTAGATGTGGTAGTTCTACGAAAAACCAATTAAAGTTAAGTTAACTTGACCTAATATAAAATGCAAGTAAAAAAGCGGTCTGTAATAAACGGATCGCTTTAGTTTTTTATTGATGTCTATTGTTGGTTTTAATCACGGGATAGCATATGGATTAAAAGGTTGAAATAAAATCACTTGAAATTGCGATTTTTTCCTGCTATAATAAAAATATAACGTGTGGCATTTCTGCGTAAATCCAGTTGCAGAAGTCACACGCTTTTTTTATGAAATCGTGTGAGAAACGATAAATAAAGCACAATTACATTAAAAATCGAGTAGCAGAAATGCGTAAGTCCGGATTTTAGGGCTTACGTGTTTTTTATTTTTTGAAAGAAAGGTGATTTAATATGGAAACAGGAAATCAATTTTTAGGGACGGAGCGTATCGGCAAGCTTATGCGTCAGTACGCAATCCCTTGCATCATATCATTGTTGGTTGGTGCGCTTTATAACATTGTTGACCAAATTTTTATTGCAAATGCAAGTTACCTCGGCTCTTACGGAAACGCTGCCAACACAGTCGTTTTTCCGTTGACGGTTGTGGCTCTCGCTATCGCCGTAATGGTGGGTGACGGTTGTTGTGCTTTTGTAAGTATGGCGCTTGGCAGAAAAGAATCAGACAAAGCAAAGCGTAGCGTGGGCAATGCTGTTGTGCTGACCGTTGCAGGCAGTGTTATTTTGACGGCACTGTATTTGATTTTTGCAAACCAAATCATTGCTATGTTTGGCGGAACGGTCAATGAGGAAACATTTCGCCATTCGCAGGAATATTTTTTCTACATCACTTTGGGTATTCCGTTTTATATGTTCGGTCAGGCTATGAATCCTGTAATTCGTGCAGACGGAAATCCAAAATTTGCTATGGCTTCAACTTTGGCAGGTGCGGTCATCAATATCATTCTTGACCCTATTTTTATTTTCTGCTTCAAATGGGGCATGATGGGTGCGGCTGTTGCCACGGTAATCGGTCAGGTAGTGACTGCAATTCTTGCCGTTTGGTATATTGTGCATATGAAAACAGTCAAGCCTTCACGCAAAGATTTTGCTTTGCAATGGAACATTTGCGGAAGAATGTTGTTGCTCGGAATTACAAGTTTTTTGTCTCAAATCAGTCTTGTTGCGGCAATGGCTGCAATCAACAATATGCTTCGCAAATACGGTGCGCAAGACCCTATTTTCAAGCAGGAACAGTATGCGCAAATCCCAATGGCGGTAGTTGGAATTGTTATGAAATTCTTCCAGATTGTCATTTCAATAGTAGTCGGTATGGCGGCAGGCTGTATACCCATTATAGGATACAATATGGGTGCAGAGAAAAAATTGCGTGTAAAGGAACTGTTTACCAAGTTGCTTGTTGCCGAAGCGTTGGTGGGTGCTGTTGCACTTGTATTGGCAGAGGGCTTCCCTCATCAGCTTATCGCCATTTTTGGTGCAAAAAATGAGAGTGTTTATTATACCGAATTCGCAATCAAGGCATTCAGAATTTATCTTTGTATGATGATTTTGGCTTGCGTCAACAAAGCTTGCTTCATCTTCCTGCAGGCAGTCGGCAAGGCATTGTCTTCAACTATGTTGTCAATGTTCAGAGAGGTTGTGTTCGGTGTGGGTTTTGCATTGCTCTTGCCTGTGTTCTTCGGCTTGGACGGAGTGCTTTATTCAATGCCTGTGTCCGATATTTTAACCTTTATCATCTCGGCAATTATTATCGTGAAAACATATAAAGAATTGAATACGAAAGGAGCGCAGAGCATATGAAAAACAGAGTTATAACCATCAGCCGTGAGTTTGGCAGCGGCGGACGCACAATCGGCAAAAAGGTTGCAGAAAAGCTCGAAATTCCGTGCTATGATGCAAAAATTATTCAAGAAATGGTTAAAGAAACGGGCTTTGCACCCGATTATGTAAAAGAGGCAGGAGAATACGCACCCGGCGGCTTTCTCTCTAATGCTTTTTCTAATCGAATGTTCGGACCGACAAATGAGGATATTCTGTGGGAATATCAGTATAAAATCATCAAACAGCTTGCAGAAAAAGAGCCGTGCGTAATTGTCGGTCGTTGTGCGGATTATATTTTGCAGGACAATGCAGATTGCTTGAAAGTGTTTGTTCACGCTGATATAGATTTTCGAGCAAAGCGGATTGTTGAAGTGTACGGCGAGCGAGAGCAGTCTCCCGAGGAGCGATTGAGAGATAAGGATAAGCGCCGTGCGGCATATCACCGTTTCTACACCAATATGAAGTGGGGACACGCTCAAAATTATCATCTGACTTTGGACAGCGGAGTCCTCGGAATTGATAAGTGCGTGGACATTATTACCGAATTATTTTGACCTAAAAATGAAAAAATAGATTTAAGCGATGTCTCTCAAAAGTCTCAGTCATAAATGCCTTAAATCGCACTAAAACGGATTTGGAATTTTGAAATTTGCTGTCTCTTAGAATCTCTCAAAGACTCTCACGATATTTTGAAGCAAAGAAAAAATGCCCGAATGCTGCTGTAAAAAGCGGTATTCGGGCATAAAAAAGCCTCGGAACAATTTGTTCCGAGGTATTGGCTGGGGAATAGGGATTCGAACCCCAACAAACAGAGTCAGAGTCTGTCGTGCTACCGTTACACAATTCCCCAATAGCGACAACTTCTTTTTCGTTGCGAATGATATTATACTATGAGGCACAGACAAAGTCAACATTTTTTTACGGTAATTTTAAAAAATCCAAATTGTCTAAATTGCAAGATTAAATATGACAACGGCAGCCGTGAAATCCAAGAGGGAAACGGCAGGCTTAATCAATCTTGGTACTGCTGTGCCGCGCCGAAACAATATTAAGTACATGCAACCGCCGCATCATAAAATACCGTTAATCGCACTTTATGTTGGGATGATAAAGCTTAGCCATACCGCCGGTGCTTGTTTCGCGGTACTTAGCGGAGAGGTCTCTGCCTGTTTCATACATTGTTTCTATTATGAGGTCAAGCGAGATCTTTCGCGTTGCGGTAAGGAAATTGGCAAGGTTAATGGCATTTATGGAACGCATTGCGGCTACGGCATTCCGCTCTATACACGGAATTTGCACGAGGCCGTATATCGGGTCGCACGTAAGTCCCAAATGATGCTCTATGGCGTTTTCGGCGGCATACTCTATCTGCTCAAGGCTCATTCCGAAAAGCTCGCCGAGAGCCGCTGCGGTCATGGCACACGCCGTTCCGATTTCCGCCTGACAGCCGCACTCTGCACCGCTTATCGATGCATTTGTTTTTACCAAAAGCCCGATAATCGCCGCCGTAGCGAGTGCTTGTTCTATTTCTCTGTCGCTGTATCCCCTCTTTTTTTGGAAATACAGCATTACGGCAGGCAAGACTCCGCTTGCACCGCACGTGGGCGCGGTAACTATGCGTCCGCCCGCGGCATTCTGTTCACCCACAGCGTAAGCATACGCGCAAACAATGCGGTTTTCACGAGTTTCGGGAGATTCGTCAATATGGTTCTGCCTGAATAAAAATCCCGCTTTTCTCGACACGCCGAGTCCTCCCGGCAAAATTCCCTCTGTATTTAGTCCATCTTTTATGCAATCACGCATACAATCCCAGACTTCGCCGAGAAAATCCCATATATCGCTCCCCTCTGTCTTTTCGACATACTCCCATATACGTATATCGTTTTTGCGGCAATGCTCCGCAATATCCTTAAATGTGCTGAATTCGTATATCGGCTTGCTCTCAGCCATTTTCATACCCTTGATTGTGACTTCGCCGCCACCTATGCTGCAAGCGAGCATACTGTCGCAAAGCTTATCATCCTTATAGGCAAAAAGCTCCATAGTATTCGGATGCGGAAGGTCGGTTTTTGCAAAATCAAATTCAACGGTTGTGTCAATCGGAGACAATGTTTCCTTGACTATGCGGTCGGTGCCGTGACCTCTGCCTGTTAAGGCAAGAGAGCCGTATAATATCACCTTGAATTTATCGACATCAGGGTTTTTCTTCTTAAAAATACGGCAGATTTTTTCCGGTCCCATAGTATGCGAGCTTGAGGGTCCTCTGCCTATTTTATACATCTGCCTAATTGACTGAAGCCCATTTGACAGCTCTTTTTCGGCTTTTTGTGTACCCGAACCGAATGCAAAATCATCAAGTGACAGATGGAATGCGCTGCAAAGATTGCATATTGCATCAAACGATGGGGATGTCTCACCCTTTTCCCAACTTGAGAGGGTATTCACGCTGACGCCGAGAATATCAGCCAAAGCGGTTTTGGTTATGCCATGCTGCTTCTGCAGGGTCGCTATTTTTTTACCGAAAGAATGATTTTCCATTTTAACACCCCGAACCTTTAACTCAATATTGAAAAATTGCTGTACCGCTCGTTTTCGAACACAGTAAGGAAACCTACAAATGCCGAAACGTACAGAATAAGAGTAAATATAATGTAAGCCGTGAATTTAAGAGCCTTTTGATTATCCGGCACAGCCGAATAGAGATTTATAATTATAAGGGTTCCGAAAAGCACGGCAATAAACGCAATATCGGCGAGATACCGTATATTGACGCCTCCCAAGCACATATCGAGAAAAGCCACCGCAACAGGCATTATCACGCCGAGCAAAAACGTTGCTCTTTTCCAATTCTCCGTTTTTTTCGTAAGAACACACGGGAATCCGAAAAGGCCGAGTGAAGCGGGTAAATTAAATATACCCATAGTTCTTGTCAAATAGATATATCCTTTATAGCCGCCTTTGTACGCACTCGCGCTGAGGTGAAAAAACGGAAATTCGGTTTTAAAGTCCGGTAATTGCAGGAAGTAATGATAAATCGCAGGCAAAAACAGAACCGGGGTCACAGCATATTTTGAAACGTCGGCAACGGTCAGCTGATATGCAGAGCCGAAGTCGAACACCGACGAAAAGCGCGCGTAATTGTACCACATCTGAAATGCCGCTCCGGCAAAAACCGGTAACGCAAAAGACAAAACGGATAACAGCTTCACTTTCGTTTTTATATCCTTACGGCAAAGGACATTTAAATAAAGCGGCACCATAACAACAGACATAAGTGCCATATTGGGTCTTGACATAACCGTAAGAACCAACGAAATACCCGCAAAAAAGAAATCGGCACATTTTGCCGCCGTCTTTTTCTTCTCGTAAGCAGCAAGTGAGAACATCATAAACAGAGATAAAAAGCAAACTCCGCTAATCACAGCCGTATAATACATATCGGCACTTGTTAAAAGCATAAACAAAAGGCTTCCCGACTCTACCGCGGCAAATCCGAAAAATACAAGAGCTTTATTCGGTTTTTCGCAAAATATTCCGACTGCTTTTAAATACGTAAGCGCGACAGCAGTTACAGCCACCGTAAACATTATAAAGCATACCGTCGCCGCCGACGGCACCTTTCCTGTTATAAAGTAATACGGGTAATAAACCGTTATAATGGGTGTTATTCCGAAATAAGAATAATATTTACCGTCGTACAGTGCTCTGTCCCACAGGAAGCGTATACCCGTTCTGCTCGCTCGGTCATATGGGTTTGAAAGAGCCAATAGTTCCTTTGCCGGTTCAATATCAATAGATAGCCGATGCTTTAAAAAGGCGTCGAACTGCTGCTCATAAGCATTTTTATTGTAGAGCGTTTCAAACGGATACGTCGCCGCGGGCTTGAAAATACCGGCATATATGAAAACTCCGAATAAAATACACAACAGCCAAAGAAAAACAAAGGCGATGTTTGTACTCTTTTTGTTTCGGCCAAGTACACACGTGTGAAGACGCGCCTTGCCGCTGAAAAAATAAAACAGCACAAAGCTTAATACCTCTACCGTGACAAATCCAGAAAAGCTCATTTGGCTATGCACTCCCGTTTTCGCTCATACTTTCTCAAAAATCCTATCGCTATTGTAACATATCGAGGCGAAAAATAAAACAGTAAAAAAGCTTTAAGTGCGGACAATATTTAATTGCACAAGATAAGCTGTTATGATACAATATTTATAACTTATATGAGAGGTGATTATTTTGGAAGATTATATAAAGGCTTCCGATCTTGCTCTGCTGACCGAGGGCTATGAGCTTACCATGGCAGACGGGTTTATGGGCGCGGGTATGAAAGATACCGTAGCATATTTTGATTTATTCTTCAGGCGCGTTCCCGATAACGGCGGTTTTGCCATCGCGGCAGGCCTATCAAAGGTTATCGATTATCTTGAACATCTGCATTTTCGCGAGGAAGATATAAAATACCTCAAATCAAAGGGCATCTCCGACGAGCTTGCAAGCTATCTCAAAGATTTCAAATTCACCTGTGACGTATGGGCAATACCCGAGGGCACTCCGATTTTTCCGAACGAGCCTATCATAAAGGTAAGAGGCCCGATAATAGAGGCTCAGCTTATTGAAACAATGCTCTTGCTCTCAATAAATCAGCAAAGTCTTATAGCCACAAAGGCAAACAGGCTTGTAAGAGCGGCGCACGGAACAGCGGTCGCGGAATTCGGTACAAGGCGCGCTCAGGGCGTTGACGAAGCGGTTTACGGTGCAAGAGCCGCTTACATCGGCGGCTGTGTCGCAACCTCAGGCGTAATACCCGAAAAGGAATTCGGCATACCGTCGGTCAATACAATGATACACTCATGGGTACAGCTTTTTGACAGCGAATATGACGCATTCTGCGAATATGCGAGACGTCACCCCGACGACTGTACTCTTGTGGTTGACACATATGACACCATCCGCTCCGGTATTCCAAATGCAATAAAGGCCTTTGACGATGTTTTGGCTCCGCTCGGCAAACGGCCGAAGAGCGTAAGAATAGATTCTGGCGACATCACATATCTTTCAAAGAGAGTCAGAAAAATGCTCGACGTTGCAGGATATCCGGACTGCGACATCATGGCGTCAAATTCGCTTGACGAGCACCTCATAAGCGATATGGTATCGCAGGGTGCAAAGGTGGACTGCTTTATAGTCGGCGAAAGACTTATAACCTCGGCTTCTTCTCCCCTTTTCGGCGGCGTTTACAAGCTTTCCGCGATAGAAAAGGACGGCAAAACGGTGCCGAAAATAAATCTTTCGGAAAACGTCAGAAAAATTACCATTCCGTCATCAAAACAGGTATACAGGCTTATAGACAAGGATTCAGGCAAAGCGATAGCGGACGTACTTACTCTTGATGACGAAATAATCGACGAAACAAAGCCGTATGTACTCTTTGACCCGGATTTCACCTGGAAGAGAAAAGAAATAGAAAACTTTGTAACGAGAAAGCTTCTCGTACCGATATTTAAGGGCGGCAAAAAGGTCTACGAGGAACCATCGCTCAAAGAAATACGCGATTACTGCCTGAGACAGACAGACACGCTTTGGGACGAAGTAAAGCGTTTTGAAAATCCTCACAAATACTATGTCGATCTCTCAAAAAATCTTTGGGCGGAAAGAAACGGTCTTATAGAGAAATTTAAGGGCATTAAATAATTTAACGGAGGGTTCACTATGAATATATGGCATGACATAAGCCCGGACAGAATAACAAAAACCTCGTTTGACGCGGTTATAGAAATCAGCAAGGGCAGCAAAATGAAGTATGAGCTTGATAAAGAAACCGGTCTTTTGCGGCTTGACAGGGTTTTGTATACATCTACCCACTACCCTGCCAACTACGGGTTTATTCCGAGAACATACGCAAAGGACAACGACCCTCTTGACGTGCTTGTTCTCTGCTCTGAGCAGATAGAGCCGATGGCCCTCGTCAAATGTTATCCGATAGGCGTTATAACCATGCTTGACAACGGTTTTCCGGACGATAAAATCATTTCGATTCCGTTTGATGACCCGATGTATAACTCATACACCGACATAACTCAGCTTCCTGCCCACATTTCCGATGAAATGAAGCACTTTTTCTCAGTTTATAAAACACTCGAAAACAAAAAGACGGTTATTGACGAGACAAAAGGCGCTTTTGCAGCGGCTGATATTGTCGAGGATTCAATAAAGCGCTATACACAGGTATTTGAAAAGTAGTTTTTGGTGTGGGGTGAACAAGTGAAAAACAAGGCTGTAAAAATTTTTATGGTGCTGATTGTGGCGGTCGTAGCCATATCCGGCACAGTGGCAATAGTAAATTCTTCAAAAAACGGTTGGGAGCCGTCTGTTAAAGAAACCAAAGAGCCGAAAACCAAAAAAGCGGCACCTGTTGCCGCGGTTTCCGATGAAACCGTGACTGCGGAGAAAAAAGAACCGGTTAAAATCAGTATGCTCTCCGTTGGGGATAATCTCATACACGACGGAATTTACGAGCAGGCAAAAAAGCGTTCAAAAAACGGCGGTTATGATTTTTCATACGCATACAAAAATATTGCCTCCACAGTGGAAAAAGCTGATTTGGCTACCATAAATCAGGAAACGATAATAGCAAAAAGCTATGAGCCATCCGGATATCCGCTTTTCAACTCTCCTCAGGAGGTCGGCGAAGAAGTTAAGAAAATAGGCTTTGACGTTGTAAACCTCGCAAACAATCATATGCTTGACAAGGGTGCTAAGGGACTTTCGGAGGCTATTGATTTTTGGAACAACATAGGTGGCATCACAATGACCGGTGCTTACAAGGACGAAAACGATATGAACCGCCTCGAATACATAGAAAAAGACGGCATTAAGATAGGCCTTGTAGGCATAACCCGCTATACAAACGGTCTGTCATTGCCTAAAGACAGTGCTCTGAAAATAATATACACCTCAGACGAGGACACAATCAAATCAAAAATTCAGAAAGCCAAAGCCGAATGCGATATTGTTTTGGTAAACGTTCATTGGGGTGAAGAGTACACGACAACCCCCAACAACGACCAACGCGAGCTTGCAAGCAAAATGGCGTCGTGGGGTGCAGACGTAATTATAGGGCATCATCCTCACGTCATACAGCCCGTAGAATGGATAGACAACGGGAACGGCACAAAAACACTTGTGGCATATTCTCTCGGCAATTTCATCTCGCAGCAAAACACGGCATCGAGAGTTATAGGCGGTATGCTTCACTACGACTTGACAAAGGACTATGACACCGGAAAAACAACGGTTGACAATGTGGTTTTTGAGCCTATCGTGACCCACTATGTGCGGGGCAGCCACGATGCTCAGATCTATCCCCTTTCGCAATACACCGATTCGCTCGCAAAAGCCCAAGCCTCAAGACTCAAGCAAAACGATTTCAGCATTAAATATATAAACGACTTTGTGGGTAAGGTCATTGATAAACAGTTTTTGAATCAAGCATAAAAGATAAAAGACGGACTGTAAAACATACGGTCCGTCTTTTTATATCAGGCTATTACATAAGCGTTAGTTAATTTTTGTCTAACTCCTTTTCGGCTATTCCGACGATTGCACTCGTACCGAGCCTGTCGGCTCCCTCCGAAAGGAACTCTGCGGCATCCTCCAGCGTGTGAATACCGCCTGCCGCCTTAATTTTTACGGACGGAGACACATACTTTTTAAAAAGCTTTATGTCATCATGCGTTGCGCCGGCATTGGAAAAGCCCGTTGAGGTTTTGATATAATCCGCTCCGGCCGCACTTACAATGCGGCACATTGTTTTCTTTTCGTCCTCGGTCAAAAGACAAGTTTCGATTATTACCTTGAGGCATTTGTCGCCGCAAACCTCTTTCAGCGTTTTTATCTCATTTTCCACATAGTCTGCATTTCCGCTTTTAAGCGCGCCGATGTTTATTACCATATCTATTTCGTCCGCACCGTCAAGCAGTGCCTGCTTTGCTTCAAATGCCTTGACCTCGGTCGTGTTATACCCGTTAGGGAAACCTATAACGGTGCAGATACGCATTTTACCGACTGCATATTCCGAAGCAAGCTTTACATAGCACGGCGGAATACAAACGCTTGCGGTATTATACCTAACTGCCTCATCAATCAGACGTTTTATGTCATTCGGAACGGCGGTCTGTTTTAAATTTGTGTGGTCGCAATGCGATAATATTTCGTTTATATCCATTTTAATCCTCCATCGGTCAGATACTGTAATTATTTTACCATAGACTTTAGATACTATCAATTATAAAAAGTCGCCGCAGAAGCTTACCCTCGGGCCCCCTACATAAGGAAATTACCCAAAAATACATGAAACAGCAAAGTCCGTACCCTGAAAAGGGTACGGACTCTTACTTTTACGGTGTCACAATCCGATGCTTGCTAAACCTGTGGACACAGTTATTTTGAGAGTAAGCTCATATGTTAACCTCTAAGCCAACTACCTAAAACTATAATATTGTTGACTTAACAAATAGCTGGTCAATTGAGCCATATATTGTTTCATAATCACCTAATTTTTCGAAGCCGTATTTTTCATATAAACCGATTTCTCCGCTCATGATATATATTTTTTCATATCCCAGCTCACGCGCATATAAAATTGCGCTTTGAATCATCAACTCTGATAATCTCTTACCACGGTATGGTTCATCAACAAAAACGAATCCTATAAATGGTGTAAACTTGCATTCCTCCGGCAGCTCGTCCTTTTCAGCAAATGTGCAGAATCCCGCCACTTTTCCATTTACGCAAGCAACAAACACCCTTTCCCATGTATTAAAGTCATTGTTTTTCATCTTTAGAGCCAAATAGGGACCCGCTTTCCACGGGCTTTTTTCAGCTAAACAAATGGTTTCGTTCCAATATTTGTGTTTTTGGGTCATGCAATAAATTTCAGTCATATATTACCCTAATAAAAATTTCTATTTATCATATTATAAGTGTAGCACATAATCATAATAGAAACAATACTGCTTCGGCAAGTTATCATGTATTCTGGCCCGCTGACAGAAGTGTAAAGGGACACTTCCTTATGGAGTGTCCCTTTCTGCGGCGACTTTAATATTCCGACATTACTTCGTCATAAGATTGCAGACAAGATTTGAAAGCTCCACCGGGTCGTCAACCGACATACCGCCTATAAGACGCGCCTGAGCATAAAGAATCTTTGCGTAATCACAAAGACTGTCTTTATTGTCCTTATAAAGGGACTTGAGCTTTTCGGCTATTGGGTGATTTGCATTTATTTCAAGCACTACCGTAGCCTTGGCGTCCTTACCGTCGGGCATCGCATTCAGCACCTTTTGCATTTCGAGAGAAATAGCACCCTCGCTCGATAGGCAGACGGGATGGTCCTTAAGCTTATCAGTAAATCTAACCTCATGGACATTTTCTCCGAGAGCCTCTTTCATCTCTTTGAGCATATCGGCGTTATCCTCGTTTTCCTTTTTGAGGGCTTCTTTCTCCTCTTCGGTTCCGAGGTCAACATCTTCCGTGCAAACGTTAACAAAGGTCTTTCCGTCATATTCGCTGAGTGCGCGAAGGGCAAATTCATCGACATAATCGGTGAGATAGAGTATTTCATAGCCCTTGTCCTTAACCGAATCCACCTGCGGAAGCATATCTATTTTGTCGGTTGTTTCGCCTGCTGCGTAATAAATGTCCTTTTGGCCGTCCTTCATACGGGATACATATTCCTTTAAGGTTACGGGCTTCTTTTCGCTCGACGAATAGAACAAGAGCAAATCCTTGAGGCTGTCCTTGTGAATACCGTAATCGCTGTATACGCCGAATTTAATCTGCATACCGAACGCTTTAAAGAATTCTTCGTAAGCTTCACGGTCGGTTTCGAGCATTTTTTTAAGCTCGGAATCTATCTTCTTTTCTATGGTTTTTGCAATAAGCTTTAGCTGATGGTCATGCTGAAGCACCTCACGCGAAATGTTAAGCGAGAGATCCTCGCTGTCTACAAGACCCTTAACAAAGCTGAAATGGTCGGGCAAGAGGTCCTTGCACTTGTCCATTATCAAAACGCCTTTTGAGTAAAGCTGCAAGCCCTTTTCGTATTCCTTGGTATAATAATCAAACGGAGCGTGTGACGGAATGAAAAGAAGCGCGTCATATGTTGCCTGACCCTCGGTTTTATAATGAATAACCTTGAGAGGCTTTTCATAGTCCATAAACTTATCTTTATAAAAAGCTTCATATTCCTCGGGCTTAATCTCTTTTTTATTCTTTTTCCAAAGAGGAATCATACTGTTTAATGTCTCGTCCTCTTTTACAGTTTCGTATTCGTCCTCGGTACCCTCCTTAAGACGTCTCTTCTCTACCGTCATTCTGATAGGATAGCGAACATAATCCGAATACTTTTTAACTATTGTCTTAATAGTGTATTCCTCAAGGAACTGAGAATACTTTTCTTCATCCGTATCATCTTTGATATGGAGAGTTATCGTAGTGCCGACGTCGGGCTTGTCGCATTCCTCAACGGTATAGCCCTCAACGCCCTTAGACTGCCAGCGGTAAGCCTCGCTTTCGCCGTAAGCGCGACTTTCAACGGTTACACAGTCGCTCACCATAAATGCCGAATAAAAGCCTACGCCGAATTGACCGATAACGTCTATATCCTTTGCGTCGGCGTTTTCCTGCTTAAAAGCGAGAGAGCCGCTCTTAGCGATAGTACCGAGGTTTGCTTCAAGCTCCTCCTTGGTCATACCTATACCGTTATCGGAAATTGTCAGAGTTCTGTTCTCCTTATCCGGAGTAATTCTGATTTCAAAATCCCCGTGCGACATTCCGACATTTTGGTCGGTCAGCGAACGGAAATACAGCTTATCAACGGCATCACTTGCATTTGATATAAGCTCTCGCAAAAATATTTCTTTATGCGTGTATATGGAGTTTATCATTAAATCAAGCAACTTCTTTGATTCGGCTTTAAACTGTTTTGTACGCATACAAATCACCTGTTTCCATAAAAATAGCCCTTTTTCAAAGAGTAATAATATTATATCACCGCAAAATTAAAAGTCAAGAAAAGTCAAACAGAGTTAATAAACAGTTTACATATTAACAGACAAAATTCTATTATTTTGTTTTGGGCAAAACTTTTCAAAAAAAGGCTTGACTTAGAGTAAACTTCAAGTGTTAAATTATATTTAAATGTAAGCACACTTAACATCATCGCCCACAATGGGCTATGACGATACTGCAAAAGGAGCTGACTGCAATGAATAAAAAGGTTCTCATTGTTTCATCAAGTCCGAGAAAGCACGGCAACTCGGATTTACTCTGCGATGAATTCGCACGCGGAGCAAAAGACGCAGGAAACGAGGTCGAAAAGGTCTTTCTCGCCGACAAAAGCATAAATTACTGCCGCGGCTGCGGAATATGTAATTCTACGCATAAATGCGTTCAAAAGGATGATATGGCGGAGCTTAATGACAAAATGGTCAAAGCCGACGTTATAGCTTTGGCTTCTCCCGTGTACTTCTATACTGTTGACGCACAGCTTAAAACATTTATAGACAGGTGCGTGCCGCGTTACACAGAGATGTCGGACAAGGATTTCTATTATATTCTGACTGCGGCGGATTCCGATAAATCGGCATTTGACAAGTCGATAGAATGCATAAGGGGCTTTACGCTCGACTGCCTTGACGGTGCAAAGGAAAAAGAAATAATCAGGGGTGCCGGTGTATTTGAAAAAGGCGAAATCAAAGACAAATCGGAATACAAAGAATGCTACAATATGGGCAAAAACGTTTAAAACAATTTAAGGAGACCGATATTTATGGAAAACACCTTGACAAGAAAAAAGCAAATCATAACAGCTAAAGCTCTCACGACGGTAATAGGAATAACTCTATCGGTTGCCATACCTCAGCTGTTCCACGTTATAGGTATCGTGAGCGGTACCGGCAGCTTACCCGGCTCGGCATTTCTGCCGATGCATCTCGGCGTATTCTTCACAGCTCTTTTGGCAGGTCCCGCGGTGGGTGCCGTAACGGGAGCGGTAAGTCCCCTTTTGAGCTTCGCGCTCACGGGTATGCCGTCGGCGGCACTTCTTCCGTTTATGATGATAGAGCTTACCGTATACGGTCTTGTATGCGGACTCCTCAAAAACAAAAAAATGCCCGTCATTTTAAAGGTACTCACGGCTCAAATACTCGGAAGAGCCATACGCGCAGCTGCTATTTTAATCGCGTTTTACGGCTTTAAAAGCACGGCGGTTTCACCGACAATAATACTTTCAAGCATCACTTCTGGTCTGCCGGGTCTTGTTTTACAATGGACGCTGCTTCCGCTTCTTATATACCGCGTTAAGGGGTTAAACAAATTCTATGAATAATATCGAAAAAGCAAAGGAGCGTCTTAAAAACGGTGCTTCGCTCGTGCTGTATGACGGCAAAGAGTTCATCGAAGAAAACGGCAAGGGGCTGTCCCCTCTTTTGAAGCTGCTCAGCGAAAGAAACGATTTATCGCGTTTTTGCGCCGCCGATAAAATCATAGGAAAAGCCGCCGCCATGCTTTTTTCGCTGCTTAAAATCAAAAGTGTGTACGGTGAGGTTTTAAGCCGCAAAGCCATACCGATACTCGAAAAATACGGTATAAATTATTCTTTCGGCACCGTAACCGACAGCATAAAAAACAGATATGGCACGGGGATTTGTCCGATGGAGCAAACCGTTGAAGGCATAGACGACGCCGACACGGCATTAAAAGCCATAAAAGAAAAAATTAAAACTATGAGGATGAATAATATGAAAAAGCTCGGATTCGGTCTTATGAGACTGCCTGTTATTGACAGTAACGACCCCTCTAAAATAGATATTCCGCAAGCCGAAAAAATGGTAGATAAATTTTTGGAGCGCGGTTTCACGTACTTTGACACAGCATATATGTATCACGATTTCAAGAGCGAGGAAACCGCAAAGAAAATCATAGTTGACCGCCACCCGCGTGACAGCTTCACACTCACGTCAAAGCTGCCCACAATGATGTTGAAAACAAAGGATGACAACAGCCGCATATTTGAAAAGCAGCTCAAAAACTGCGGTGTTGACTATTTTGACTACTATCTTCTTCACAACCTGAACGTATCAAATTACGAGACGGCAACAAAGCTCGACTGCTTTGATTTCGTGGCTCGCATGAAGGAAGAGGGCAAAATAAAGACCGTCGGATTTTCGTATCACGATGACGCAAAGCTCCTCGACAGAATTTTAACCGCGCACCCCGAAATTGAGATAGTTCAGCTTCAGATAAACTATCTCGATTGGGATAATCCGGGTATTCAGTCGCGCCTATGCTATGAAACGGCGGTAAAGCACGGCAAAAAGGTAATTGTAATGGAGCCTGTAAAGGGCGGAACACTCGCAAAAATACCGGACGAAGCCGAAAAACTGTTTAAAGACTATGCTCCGGACGCGTCAATTCCCTCTTGGGCGGTAAGATTTGCAGCAAGCCACGACAGCGTTATGACGGTACTCAGCGGAATGAGCACATACGAACAGCTCCTTGACAACACCGGATACATGGAAAGCTTCAAGCCCTTGTCAAAGGAAGAATTTGAAATCATAGGCAAGGCAGTAGACATTATAAAAGCTTCTATAACCGTGCCCTGCACAGGCTGCAGCTACTGCACGGCAGGCTGTCCGAAGCACATTCCGATACCAAAGTACTTTGCTCTTTATAACGAGGAAAAACGCGCTACATATAAAGATTTTTCGGTTAACGGCCAATACTACGAAAACCTCGCTAAGGAATACGGAAAAGCCTCGGACTGCATAAAGTGCAGGAAATGTGAAAAAGCGTGTCCGCAGCACATTAAGGTAAGCGAGCTTATGCCTCAAGTTGCAAAAACTTTTGAAGAATAAGGGCGCAAAAAGAGAATCGCAGAGCTTGAAAGCACTCTCGCAAGACTCAACAGAAAGATTGAAAATCACGAGAGCAAATGCATTCCGTTCGAGGAAAAGCTAAAAGCGAAAAAGACAGACCGATAACTAAAATCACCAAAGTACATTTTGCTTTTGCCGCTCCGAAATACATTGATACAAACGACTTATTGTGTTAAAATGGAGTTTATATCAATAGTTTTTCGGGGTGGCATTTTTTATGTATATAAAAAGTCAGAATTTGAAGCAGCTCTACCGCATAATTTTTTTATTGTGCTGTGAGGCAGGGATGATATTACAATATATTGACAGTCTGCGACGCGGCAACGCCGACACGCTTTTATATTACTACACGGTACAAAGCGGCATACTCTGCTTTTTATACTTCTTTTTTCTCGCTGTTTTCAGCCCGAAAAAGGAAAAGGCCGTTATCAGAGGTGCCGTAACCATGTGTATAGCCGTGACCGCAATTGCCTATTTGTTTATGCCGAACGGTGCCAAAGAGGCAGCGGCCTCCGATAAGGCTTTTTACACAGGCTATATTCTTATGCACTATATAGTTCCTCTCATGGTGATACTCGACTATCTGCTGTTTTTCCCGAAAGGGTTATACAAGGCTTTGCACCCGCTTTGTTGGCTGATTTTGCCATATCTTTATATCGCATTTACAATGATTTGCGCTAAATTCGGCAGCAAGATCTTTTCCGCCTTCGGCGGCAGCAGCCGTTATCCGTATCCGTTTCTCGACGCAGACCTTTACGGCAAAAACAAGGTTGCGCTTATAATTGTCTTTATTACGGCGGCGTTTTTGGCTCTCGGTTATCTGTCGTTTGTTATTGACCGCCTGCTCGGAAAAAACGGCAAAAAGCTTAAGTAATAAAAGCCTCAAAACATATTTGAAGGAGCGATAAAAGTGATAATATATTTTACAGGTACCGGAAACAGCCGCCATTTAGCAAAAAAGGTCGGAGAAGCAATAAACGAAATTCCGGTCAACTCGTTTGAATACATAAAGGAGCGTAAAAAAGGCAGCTTTGACAGCGATACCCCCTATGTTTTTGTATGCCCGACTTACGCTTGGCAAATACCGCACATTTTTGAAAAACTCATAAGGGAATCCGTGTTTCACGGCTCCGATAAAGCATATTTCATAATGGATTGCGGCGGCGAAATAGGAAATGCAAGGAAACAATTACAAGCGCTTTGCTCTGACAAGGGTTTCGAATTTATGGGTGTTTACGAGGTTGTAATGCCCGAAAATTACACGGCTCTTTACAGCGCACCTGATGAAAAAACCGCAGAGAAGCTTATAATAAAAGCGGATAAAGCGGCTCTTGACGCAGCAGAATACATCAAAGCCGAAAAGCCTTTCCCCGATATTAAAGTCGGCATTGCGGACAGACTAAAAAGCGGCATAGTAAATACGGTCTTTTACAAATTCATCGTATCCGCAGACAAATTCTACGCCACCGACAAATGCATAGCTTGCGGAAAATGCGTAAAAAGCTGTGTGCTGAACAACATTGAGCTTAAGAACGGCAAGCCTGTTTGGGGCAAAAGCTGCACACACTGTATGGCATGTATTAACTTTTGTCCCACAAATGCCATTGAATACGGCAAGCATTCAATCGGTCTGAGGCGTTACACTCTGACAGACTGAAATACGGTAAATTGCTTTTACCGAATGTTCATAAAGCGTTTCATAACCAAGCGGTATTTTTATAAATTAAAGGCATAGATAAAGCAGACCTTGTCGGTACAATTCACAAGGTCTGTTTTTTTTACGGTAATAATTCATATATGAGCCTTTTGTCTCAATATTGCATTTTTCGTCTGACGAGAAAGACAATCGCTGCGGTGATTTGCTTGCTTACACCTATATATGAAGAAAAAATTTGCCCTTTTGGGAGGAAAAAAGAAACCGTTACCAAACGGTAACGGCTTCCTGAATTTTTCCGAATGAATTATTCTGCGGTTTTTGCAGCCTTAGCGGCTTTTCTTTCCTCTATTTCTTTTACATACTCTCTCTGCTTACTCTCGGTAACCTTGTAGAAGAGCATGGGGATAATGGTGGCAACCATCGAAATAGCACCCGAAAGTATGAGCACAGCCCAAAGCTTTTCAGAGCCCTCCGGAGTTACGGTATTGTACGGGTCTGACGGAGAAATGCCGGAAATTCCATATGCCATAACGCCTATGAATGCGCCGACAGCCATACTGATTTTATTTATGAAGGTCTGCATTGAGAAGCAGATGCCCTCTGCTCTCTCGCCCGTTTTCCACTCAAGATATTCAACTGTATCGCCTATCATAGCGTAGGTTATTACGTTATTGATACCCTGCGGAAGTCCGAGGAGAACAAAACCTATGGCAAGCCAAAGGAGATTTGAGGAATTGTTATAGCCGCCGTTTCTGCCTATAAAGTACATAGCGAACATAACTACGGCGCCGAGTACATGTACATAGATATATGTATTTTTCTTTCCGAAATGCTTTGTGAACCACGGAATAAGCACGGTTGCAATTGCTCCGCCGGGAACAACAAGTATTGTAAGAATACTGTATACTGCCTCGTTTCCGAGAACATACTTTGCAAAATAAAGCGAGCCCGTGTACATATAAACGGTTCTTGCCGCACCCAAAATACCGGAAATGAGTATGAGCAAAAGCTGATCGTTTTTAAAGAGAAGCCCAAGGTTATGGCCGAGTGAAGGCGGAGTTGTGTCGGAGGTATACCTCTCTTTTGTGTTTTTAAAGCCATAGAAGAACATCGGCATTGACACAATAACGAGAACAACTGCGCAAATAAAATATGTCCATTTAAGTGTGTTTGCGTTTGCTACGGAATTAGCCGCTATAAGCACACCGTCGGCATCCTTATATTTTGCGGTTACAGCCGAAGTAATTACGGGTACAAATACCGTTACGGCGCCTGCGCCTATGGTGCAGCAAAGACGCGCAACAGTAAGAAGATTGCCGCGAATGGTTGTGTTATTTGTCATAGCCGTTGAAAGGCCCCAATAAGGAACATCGGCTACGGTAAATACCATTGACCAAATGACATAGATAACCGAAATAATGATGAATGATTTTGCCGTGCTGTTATAGACAGGCAGGAAGCAGGCTATGGTAACCAAGCCTATCGGAACAGCCATCCATTTAAGATACGGGCGGCATTTGCCCCATTTGGTTCTTGTTCTGTCAACAATAGAGCCCATAATCGGGTCATTGAGAGCATCATACACCCTCGTGAAGAGCATAAGAAGCGCTACTGCGGTGGCACCTGTCGTTTTGCCGATCCTGGCGTCCGCCATTAAAAGTGCATCGGTCATAAATATGGTAAGATATGAGCCGATGATGGTGCAGATAAAGTTTTGGCCTATACCGGTAATACTGTACGCAATAGCTTCACGCGGCTGCAAATTACCGTCATTCGGCGTGGTGCCGAACAGCTTATGCCAAAAACCTCTCTTAACAGATTGATTTTCCATTAAGTTAACTCCTTTTCCTTTTTTACAACTTTATACAACTTCAAAAGTCATAAAAAATATTATAATCCAGAAACTTAAAATAGTCAATTTGAATACAACAAATTTTTCATCTTTATTTGATTAAAGACACAAAACTCGTTTGTGACCGTTATTTTTTCACATTTGGAAATGAGCCGCCCTTTTTGGCGGTCAAACCGAATATTTCTATTTGACTTATTTCTCTTAAACATTTATTATATATAGTATAATTATTTGTATTTGTCTGAAATCGGAGGATGACGGCGTGAAAAAATCAAACAGTTTACTGAAAAAATTACCGGGGTACATAGGCTACGGCGTAGGTGCCGTGGGGCTTGACCTCAGCTACGGAATGTTCTATTCGTTTTTGTCTTACTACCTTTCAAGCGTACTCGGACTTAAACCCGCATTTCTTTTGATACTCACCCCGATAGCACGTATTTGGGACGGTATTAACGACCCGATGATGGGAACGATAGTTGACAATACGCGCACAAAATTCGGTAAATACCGCCCGTGGATACTCATAGGTGCATTCTCGAACGCGGTGGTTCTTACGCTCCTTTTCACATCCTTCGGTATGAGCGGAACAAAGCTCTACATATATATAGCCGCCATGTATATTCTTTGGGGAATGACCAACACCATGGCGGATATTCCCTATTGGTCGATGATACCCTCTTTTACAAGCGAAGCTAAAGAGAGAAGCTTAGTAGCAACAATCGCGAGAACCTTCTCGGGTCTCGGCCAGGGAATCATAACAATATTGACTCCCATAATTCTTCCTCTGCTCTCAACAGGCATGACCACAGAAAAGGGTTACAGCGCAACCGGATTTTCGCGTTGGGCTATGATATGCGGAATAGCACTTATACTTTTTTCGGCTACATGCGTATTCAATACAAAAGAGACAAATGTTGTCTACAACGAAAAGCAAAAATTCAGCTTCAAGCAGATATTCAAAACCGTGGCTCACAACGATCAGCTCGTCGTATTTATGATATTCGCCATGCTTTCAAATGCAGGCTGGTACCTGACAAGCTCCACGGCTGTTTACTATTTCACCGATGTTTTGGGTCAGCCTAAGGGTCAATCGCTTTTCCAAACAATCGGCGCAGTCGGCTCGGTAGTCGGCCTTTTGGTAATACCCATGCTCTCGGAAAAATTTACCATGCGCTCAATATACACCATATCGCTCTCGATGACTATTTTGGGATACGCCCTGATGTTCCTCTTCGGCCCGGTGCTTAAAATCGCAATAGCACTTGATATTTGCTATATTTTGGCCTCGGTGGGCATAAGTTCGATGTTTGTTTCGCAAACTGTATTCCTTGCGGACATAGTCGATTACGGCGAGTACAAAAACGGTTCGCGAAGCGAGAGTATAACCTTCTCTATGAAGGGCTTTTTACAAAAAATGGCATACACCATTCAGACTGTTATTCTTTTCGGCGGTCTTGGTATATTCGGCTACAACGAGCAAATTAAAGAGGGCGTTATAAACAACGCCACCAAAAATGCGATAGGCACAATAGCCTTCGGAATACCGCCAATACTTATAATAATTTCAATGATAGTTTTCCGCAGCAAGTTTAAAATTCACGGCGAGCTTGCCGAAAAAATTCATAGCTATATTACTGAAAAAAGAGCTGCTGACGGTGACGAAAAATGAGGATTCTCATTATAAGACACGGTGACCCCGACTACGAAAAGGATTCGTTGACTCAAAAGGGATGGCACGAGGCCGAGCTTCTTGCGGACAAAATGGAAAAGACCGACGTTACGGCTTTTTATGTCTCTCCGCTCGGCAGAGCGCAGGACACTGCAAGCGTTACACTTAAAAGGCTCGGAAGAAGCGCAAAAACTTATCATTGGCTCAGGGAATTTCACGCGCCGATATATGACAAAAAGACAAAAAAGCTCCGCGGTCCGTGGGATCTTATGCCTTCGTTTTTCACTAAAGAGGATGACCTTTACGATGTGAAAAAATGGGCGGACACAGAGTTTATGAAGCAAGGCAGAGTAAAGCAGGAGTACAGAAAAGTTTCTCAGGGTCTTGACAAGGTACTTAAAGCGCACGGATACGAGAGAAAAGATAAATACTACAAGGCCGTAAATGCAAACAAAGACACAATAGTATTCTTTTGTCATTTCGGCGTGGAATGTGTAATGCTTTCACATCTTCTCAACATTTCGCCCGTATGCCTGTGGCAGGGCTTTTGCGCTGCTCCGACCTCGGTCACTACGCTGTACACCGAGGAGCGAGAAAAAGGCATAGCGGTATGGCGCTGCAGCTCATTCGGAGATATTTCTCATCTGTACGCAGGGAACGAAGAGCCCGCATTTGCCGCGCGGTTTTGCGAAATCTACGACGATATGTCGCAAAGGCACTGATAAAAGCTATAAAAATGGGGCTGTAAAAATTTCTCGTTTTTACAACCCCGTTTTATATTGTATTTTATCTTAACTTATTTAAGCTTATCTATCATAATATGAGCCGCCTTGTATATATCACCGCAGCCGAGAGTCAGGACAAGGTCGCCGTCTTCGGCATTTTTAACAACATAATCGGCAACCTCCTCAAATGTATTAAACCACACGGAACCCGGAATTTTAGCGGCAAGCTGAGAAGTGTATACATTATAGGTATTGACTTCACGCGAGCCCATTATTTCAGTCATAACGCAATGGTCGGGTATGCTGAGTACCTTTGCGAAGTCATCCATCAGCATATATGTGCGCGAATAGGTAAACGGCTGAAACACCGCCCAAACGCTGTGATATCCCATCTCCATAGCGGCGTCAATGGTAACCTTGAGCTCAGCCGGGTGGTGAGCGTAGTCATCTACAAAAGTAACGCCCTTATATTTGCCGAGCAGCTCAAAACGTCTGTGAGCACCGCTGAATGCATCAAGTCCCCCGCGGCAAGACTCGGCGTCCGCGCCGGAATACATTGAAGCCGCCAAGGCTGCAAGTGCATTAAGGACATTGTGGAGCCCGGGAACTTTGAGCTTTATGTGGCAGAGAAATTCACCCTTGTGCATAGCGTCAAATTCATAATAAGCGCCGTGTACGGGAGCGATATTTTCGGGATAATAATCATTTTCTTCAGCCATACCGAATGTAATAAGATCCTTGCCGGAAATGCCCTCCATAGCCTTTAATGTGTTGGCATCATCGCCGTTGTAAATTACCGCCTTTGTCGCCATAGAAGCAAACTTATGGAAGCTTTTAATCAGATTATCAAGTGTTTTGAAATAGTCGAGATGATCCTCGTCTATATTGAGTATAACGGCAACATCAGGTGACAAGTCAAGGAATGTATCGACAAATTCGCACGCTTCACAGACAAAATTTTCACTCTTGCCCACTCTGCCGCTTGAGCCCATCATCGGAAGCTTTCCGCCGATTACGGCAGACGGGTCAAGCTTTGCTGTTATCATTATCTGCGTAGTCATAGATGTAGTTGTAGTCTTGCCGTGAGTTCCGCAAATGCCTATGCAGTTTTTATACATTCTCGAAATTGCGCCGAAAAGCTTCGAACGCTCAAAGGTCGGTATTCCGCTTGCCTTAGCGGCTACAAGCTCCGGATTATCTTTAAGTAAGGCCGCGGTATAAACTATCATCTCGGCGCCTTTTATATTTTCCGCCCTTTGACCCATGGTAACGGGGATACCGAGTTTACGTATTCTGTCAAGCGTATCGCTCTCGTTATTGTCCGAACCGGAGAGTTCATAGCCCCAGCTGTGAAGTATCTCGGCAAGCGGGCACATACCGCTGCCGCCTATCCCGATAAAGTGTACTCTCTTTACTTCTTTTAAAAGTGTATCTATGTCTTTCATATAAGTCATACCTTTCGGTTTATTGTGTCAGTATTTCCGACTAAAATATATTATATTGCATTTCGGCAAAAATTTAAACCCTAAAATTATCTTTCACAATATATTTTCGGCATTCATATTATAGTGTATAGATATCCATCCGAAAAAGGAGGGAAATAAATGAAAAAAATCGTTATTGCCGGCGGAGACAAAAGGATGAGCTGTCTCGCCGAGCTGCTTTTTAACAGCGGGTATTCTTTCGCGTCATATGCGGTAAACGGCGGTCTTACCAAAGACGAGTTTCTTTGTTATCTGCGCGAAAACAATAATATACTGCTGATACTGCCGCTCCCCGTAAGCCGCGATATAATTCACCTGAACACCGGCAAAGCGTTCGAAGATGTCAGGCTATCGGAAATCGGTGAATGTCTCGGAAAAAGTGACACGGTAGCAGGAGGAATCATCGGCGACAGTCTAACTGTTTTGTCGGCAAACGGCACAAAAGTATATGATTACTATGATGAGGAATTTATTACGGACAATGCCCGTTTGACCGCGCAATGTCTTAAATTTGTGTTAAATGAAAACGGAATATATGATTTCAGCGGCAAAAAGACGGCGATTACCGGATACGGCAGAACCGCGAAGGCTATTGCCGAATTCATGAAGGAAAACGGCGCAAAGGTACTGATAACGGCAAGAGACCCTCACGCACTCGCAGACGCGGTCAAAAAGGGATACAGCATATGCCTGCTGAGAGATTATGACTGTATAGCACACGACGCGGATATTTTAATAAACACCGTTCCCGCTGAAATAATAGATAAAAATATTTTGAGTCGATTGAGAAAAGACGTTCTGCTTATAGATATAGCTTCCCCCCCGTTCGGAGTGGATATCGGGCTTGCCGACTCTTACGGGATAAACGCTGTCAGAGCATTGGGGCTTCCCGGAAAATACGCCCCCGAAGAAGCCGGCAGGCTGATATTTAAGAAAGCTCAACCGCTTCTGTAAGGAGGGAAAAATGTGCTGAACTTAGGATTTGCAATGTGCGGTTCGTTCTGTACGTTTAAAAAGGTGATCCCGATTATGGCTAAGCTTAAAAGCGACGGGTTTAACGTAGTGCCCATAATGTCTGAAACAGCATTTACGACCGATACACGTTTCGGCTCTGCTAAAGACTTCGCCGACGAAATAACCGAAATAACGGGAAATGATATTATAAGTACTCTGCCGAAGGCTGAGCCGATCGGCCCCAAAAAGCTGCTCGACTTACTTATTATCGCGCCGACTACGGGAAACACTCTCGGGAAAATGGCGAACGGCATAACTGATACGACCGTAACGCTTGCAGCTAAAGCGCACCTTCGCAACAGACGTCCGGTGGTAATAGCCGTTTCCACAAATGACGCGCTCGGTGCCACCGCTAAAAACATAGGTCTTTTAATGAACTGCAAATATATTTACTTCGTACCGATGAGGCAGGATGACTGCATTAACAAACCGAATTCCATAGTTGCGGATTTTGAAAAAATACCCATAACCGTTTTGGACGCTTTAAACGGCAAACAGACTGAGCCCGTAATAATATCGTAAAACCACACAAAGAGAAGAATGGCACAACTAAAATATCCGCATTCGTTAAATATCGAGTGCGGATATTTTTTCGACAAAAAAACGGACCGTAAAATTTTTACAGCCCGTTTTTTAAGGGATTTAATAAGAAAAAATACTGTGTAAAAAATTACTTCTTACCGTTGAAAATGTCAAGAACGTCCATATATCCGTCGTCGCTTCCGAAGCCCTTGCCGTTGTCGGTAGTGCTGCTTACATCCTCAAAGCCGTCATCCTTGCCGCCGAACGAAAAATCATCGGTCTTATTGGGCTTTTTAGGCATACCGTTCTCATCAGTACCGAAGCCTGTGGCGATAACGGTAATTGTCATCTCGTCTTCTTTTTCTTTATCGAGATCTACGCCGAAGATGATGTTAGCATCCTCATCAGCCGCTGCACGAACTATACCTGCCGCGGTGTCGATATCGTCAAGGCCAATATCCTCAGAAGCGGAAATGCTTATTATAACGCCCTTAGCGCCGTCGATTGTGGATTCAAGAAGAGGGCTTGAAATAGCTCTCTGAGCCGCCTGCTCAGCCTTATCCTTGCCTTTGGCGGTACCCACGCCCATATGAGCATGGCCCGCATCTTTCATAACTGCGGTTACATCGGCAAAGTCAAGGTTTATAAGAGCCGGCTTAATAATAAGGTCGGAAATACTCTTAACGCCCTGGCGAAGAACATCATCTGCTATATCAAACGCATTGAGAAGAGTAATCTTCTGCTCGGATACCTGCTTTAATCTTTCGTTGGGAATAACAACAAGGCTGTCTACATGGCCTGCAAGCTCTGCAATACCTGCCTCTGCCTGCTGCATACGTACCTTACCCTCAAAATCGAAGGGCTTTGTAACTATACCTACGGTGAGTATTCCCTTTTCCTTAGCAATCTCGGCAATAACGGGAGCTGCGCCTGTGCCTGTTCCGCCGCCCATACCTGCGGTAATAAATACCATCTGTGTATCATTGAGCGCTTCAATAATTGCGTCGCGGCTCTCCTCGGCAGCTTTCTGACCGATTTCGGGCTTTGCCCCGGCGCCTCTGCCCTGCGTAATCTTTTCGCCTATCTGAATTTTCTGACCGGCTTTTGAAAAAGCAAGCGTCTGCTTATCGGTATTTATAGCTATAAGCTGAACTCTGCCGAAGTCATTGTTTGCCATACTGTTGACAGCATTTCCGCCGCCTCCGCCAACGCCTATAACTTTAATATTAGTAACGTCATTAAATTCGTTGTCCATTTCAAAATCCATTTGAGAACATCCTCCATTATGTAAAGTCTTTTATTTCACACCTAAATAAAGTTAAACTCATACCTATTTAGGTTAGTATATCATATTATCCCGTTATTTTCAACGTTTTTTTGCATTTATATTGTATATAATTACGGAGATATAAACGGAACCGTTGTGTTATCCTCACGCTGAGGACTGAGATATGCTTTTTTGTCAATCGTGAAATCTATACTGCCCGTAAAATCGGGATTATCGCTGTCAAGCCTTGTCAGGGCAGCTTTTACAAAGTCCATTTTATCGTTCACGGAGGACGAAAGTCCCAAAAGCACGGTAACGCGCTCCTTATATACCAATTTAATATTGGAATGGTTGCTCACATCTATACTTGTTATTCCGCTGAGTTCATTTGATTCAAGCAATGTCAGCACATTTTTTATAATGCCGAGGTCGTCGTTATCCTGAAATTCCACGGTTTCCCCCGGTACCGCCGAAATCACCGGTGAGGAATCAATTATGATAATACCGTCGCCGATAGTCATAAGTCCGTCCTCAAGTACTTTGCCCTTGTCGGAAACCAACGTAAAGCTGTCGCCGTTGTCTATTGCAAGCTTGGCGGTTGCAGCCGTGATTTTTATCGTTATTGTTCCCGAAAGATTGCGTTTTATTTCGGCCGACTCAACATAAGGAAGGGTACATTCTATTCCGGAGGCTGTTTTTTTCTTGCTTGTCATAAACATATTGTCGCCTATATTTATCTGCGACGCAGCTATAACATCCTCATTGTTGTATATCTCGTCACCGGTAACCGCAACATTGTCTATACGGAAAAAGACCGTAAGCGAAAGAGTTACTGCGACGGCAATTATAATTATAATACCCAAGATAAGAGCAATCAGCTTTTTTATCCTGCGTTTTTTCATTTTAATGAGCCTGCTGCGACGGCGCATTTCATCGCGCGAGAGCTGCTGCCTGCCGCCCTGCGTGCGCTCATTTGCCCCGCCGTATGTTACATCGATCGTCTGCCTCCTGCGAGTGCCGGTCGGTGCAGTCTTCTGCCGACTCCCCCTCGGGTTTCCCGATGTTTTCGGCGAGCTGCCTTGTCTCTTGTTTTTCGGTCCCGTCATTTTCATTTATCCTTCTCACGTCTGCTCCGAGCAGTTTCAGTACCTTTTCAGGAGCTTCATATCCTCTGTCCAAATGCTGCGTACCTGTAATAACCGTCTTGCCGTTTGCGGCAAGACCGGCCGTTATAAGCGCAAAGCCTCCGCGAAGATCCGGAGCTACAACATTTGCGCCCGTCAGATACTTTGAACCCTCTATAACCGCCATTCTGCCCTCGACGCTTATTTTTGCACCGAGCCGCATAAGCTCAGTTACGTGTTTAAATCTGCTCTCAAATATATTTTCAATTATTACGCTCGTGCCGTCCGCTACGGACAGCATAGCTCCGACTATTGCCTGAGCATCGGTCGGAAAGCCCGGATACGGCATGGTGCGTATCATTTTTACTCTTTTAAGTCTCGGCGGTGCAGACAGACATATCCACCTGCCGCTCGTCGTTATATCACAGCCCGCTTCGGAAAGCACCGGAATCAGCGCGCCGATATGTGCCGGAATTACGTCCTTTATGCAAATTCTGCCGCCGGTTGCCGATGCGGCTATAAGATAAGACGACGCCTCTATGCGGTCGGGTATAACGGTATGGCATGTGCCGTGAAGCTTTTTAGTGCCCTCTATTACTACCGTGCTGTCGCCGGCGCCGGAAATTTTAGCGCCGCAGCCGTTTAAAAAATCGGCAAGGTCGCTGATTTCCGGTTCTCGCGCCGCATTTGTAATAACGGTGGTTCCGTCCGCCGCGGCGGCGGCTATCATTATGTTTTCTGTGGCTCCGACACTCGGAAAAGAAAGCGTAATATCGGCACCGTGAAGACATTTGCCGAGCGAGCAGTACAGTCTGCCGTGCTCTTCGGTAATTTCGGCACCGAGCTTTCGCATCGACGATAAATGCAGGTCAATAGGTCTGAGGCCTATTTCACAGCCTCCCGGCGAAGATATTTCCGCTTTTCCCGTACGTGCGAGCACAGCACCCAAAAAGACTATCGATGAGCGCATTTCACGCATTAAATCATCGGGAATTTCACTTACGGTAATAACGGACGAATCCACCTCTACCGTGTGACCGTCGCGTATCACCTTGCAGCCGAGATGCCGAAGTATTTGAATAGCGGCGTCTACATCCGAGAGAGCCGGGCAATTATGTATTTCGCATTTGTCGCCGGTCAAGACCGTAGCCGCTAAAATCGGCAGCGCGCTGTTTTTCGAGCCGTGGACTTCAATTTCTCCGCAGAGCCTTCGTCCGCCCTCTATTATTATCTTATCCAATACATACACACCCCTTAAAGAAAAAGGTAACCCTTTTTCATATTATGCAGGGCTGTATGTTTTGGAAACGACAGCTGTTATTTTTTCTCCGCTAACTTTTCTATTATATCACAAATCATCGCAGAAGAGTTTTCAACCGCCATTTTTTTTGCATTCCTGCCGAGTCTTACAAGAGTCTCGCGGTCTGCAACAAGTGAGTCAAACTCGGATATGAGTTTTTCGGGGGTTAAATCCTTTTCCTCAATAACGCGCGCGGCATCGTTTTCCACAAGAGCCATGGCGTTATGGTATTGATGGTTTTCGGCAACATTCGGTGAGGGAATAAGTATTGACGCTCTGCCGACTGCTTCGATCTCGGAAAGTGACGACGCACCGGCTCTGCCGATAACAAGGTCGCTTGCCGCAAGACAGACATCCATATCATCTATATATTCGCGTATTACCACGTTGCTTGCTTTGTTCTCGTCCACGCCGAGCTCTTTTAGCTTTTCGGGAACCCATTTACCGTATTTTCCGGTAGAATGCATAAAGAACAGATTTTTATTTTGCCAACGCTCGGCTATCAAGGCAGTCATATTTTCATTTATCGCCTTTGCACCCAGACTGCCGCCCATCGAGAGCACCATTATGCTGTCGGGCGAGACACCGAGCTTTGCACGTGAAAATTCCCTGTCCGCTTCTATGATTTCGCTTCTTACCGGAAGACCTGTAACAATCGGTTCATTTTTACATTCAAGGTGTTCCTCTGCCTTTTTAACCGTGAGCATAACCTTGTCCACCGTTTTGGCGAGAGCCTTGTTTGTAACGCCGGGATAGGCGTTTTGCTCATGAATGGCTGTCTTTACGCCAAGCTTACAGGCCGTTCTGACAACGGGACCGCTGACATATCCGCCGAAGCCTACTACAACGTCCGGTTTAAATTCTTTGATTATTTTTTTGACCTCTCTCGATGAGCTTATCATAAGAAAGAGTGTTTTAATATTTTTAGCTATATTTTTAGCGGAAAATTTTCTCTGGAATCCGGTAATTTCAATGGTTTTAAAGGCGAAACCCGCCGCAGGTACGAGCTTTGACTCCATATGCTCCTTTGTACCTATAAAAAGTATGTCGGCATCCGGATGGCGGCGTCTGAGCTCGCCTGCGGACGCAAGCGCCGGATTTATATGTCCGCCGGTACCGCCGGCAGCGAATATGACTTTCATATGTTTACTCCTTATTCTTAGGCTTTTTATTTTTCTATTCGCGAATACCTTGATACCGACAGCACTATTCCCATTTCAACAAGCAGCATCATAAGCGATGTACCGCCGTAGCTGAAGAAGGGTAAGCTTATGCCTGTATTCGGCAATGTATCAGTAACAACGCCGATGTTAAGCGCCGTCTGAAGTCCCACCTGAAAGACGATGCCCATTGCAAGCATGGCACCGAAGCGGTCCTTTGCCTTTAGTCCTATAACGACCCCACGCCAAACAAGCAAAACGTACAGCAAAATTATTCCTACCGCTCTGATGAAGCCGAGTTCCTCGCAGACAATCGCAAAAATAAAGTCATTTTGCGGTTCGGAAACATACAGATGCTTTTGTTTTGAGTTACCGAGACCGGTTCCGAAAAGTCCGCCGGAACCTATGGCATAGAGCGAGTTGTTGGTTTGCCATCTTGCTCCCTTGGGGTCGTAGCTTTTATCGAGCCACGCCGTAATTCGCGCGCCCGCGTATTTTTCAAGAAGCTGCGGATTGAGCACGAATATGATAATTGCCACGGCGGCAATTACCGCTATAAGCACAAACCAATGTCTCTTTATCTCGCCGAGATACATCATAATTACTCCTATGGCGAGAATAAGAATAGTGCCGGAAAGGTGATTTTCAAGATAGACAAGACCCGCCGTAACAGTTATAACCAAGGCATAGAAAAGGAGCTGTAAAAACGAATTATACACGACGATATGTCCGCCCGACAGTTCCTTTACTCCGTCTGCAAATTTGGAACGGTTTATTGACTTTCCGACTATTTTTTTATGATTTCTGTCCATTTCGTATGCGCAAAACAAAATTATGGCAAGCTTTGCTATTTCCGACGGCTGGAAGGTAAAAAAGCCGAGATTTATCCATCGGTGGAATTCACCGAACGACGCCGGCAGTATAAGAACTATAACAAGCAGACCCCATGAGACAATAAGACCGGGAACAGCAAGTATTTTAAGATAATCATACCTGAGCTTTGAGATAAGGAGCATACAAATAACGCCGACAACGGCAAAAATCAGCTGACGCTTAAAAAAGTATGTGCTGTCCCCCTTTTTGTTGTAAAAGGCGTAGGTGTAGCTTGCCGAGAACAGCATTACAAGTCCTATTGTAAGTATTGCGATTACAAGAAGAAGAAAGAATACGTCAATTCCGCCGAGTGCGAGAAAATCGGGTCTTCGCGAGCGTTTTTTTGTCTTTTGAGGACGCGGTTTTGCATTTTGGGCGTTCCCTGCCATAATTCTTCCTCCTTTTCCTGAAAATTAAAACGGACATCTGCCGAAATCGGCAAATAAAATTATTTCATTCCGTAATACAAAAGAGCGGTTCCTATAATTCCGCCGAAAAGCTGAACGAGTGTAAACACGACGCATATCTTGCGCTCTTTCCATCCGCACATTTCAAAGTGGTGGTGTATGGGCGCCATTTTGAAAATTCGTTTGCCGTGCGTTGCCTTGAAGTAGCATATCTGAAGCACATCCGAGAACATTTCGACTGCATAGATTATTCCGTAAAGCAAGATTATAAGCGGACAGTCTATGGCATAAGCGAGGGCTACAACCATACCGCCGAGGAACATTGAGCCGGTATCGCCCATCATAACCTTTCCGGGATACCAGTTCCAAATAAGGTATCCGAGACATCCGCCGAGAAGGCAGCCCGCAAGAAGGCTTACACCGAAGAAACCTCTGATAAGTGCCGCCGCTATAAATGAAATTGCCGCCACGGAGGTAACGCTTGCACACAAGCCGTCTACGCCGTCCGTGAAGTTTACGGCATTTACCGTGAGATAAATAACGGCAATTCCGAATATCCAAAAGAAAAATTTAAGGTCGACATTTCCGACGAACGGAATGAACATATACGTGTTTCCCGACATATAGAGCGCCGCAAGATACGCCAGCATCACAAGAATCTGCGCGCCGGTTTTCTGCGCTATGGTAAGGCCGAGATTACGCTTTTTGGCAACCTTAATATAATCGTCCGCAAAGCCGATAAGTCCGAAAGCGACAGCCATTAAAAGCCCCGCGAATATTTTGACCTTCATATCGTCGCCTATGACAACGCTTCCCGAAGTCAGAATATGACCGCCGAGCAGCTTATCGGTTATCAGGACGACAGCGAACGATACAATTATGCTTATTATAAACATAAGACCGCCCATTACGGGAGTACCCTGCTTTGATTTATGCCATGCAGGACCTATGTCAAGAATAGTCTGCCCGAAGTGAAGCTTTCTAAGCCACGGAATTATAACAAATCCGAGCAAAAAAGCTATTAAAAAGCTAAGCAGAACGCCGAATATTAACGCAACCCAAATTTTCATTTACTCTTCCCACTCTCTGTATAAGCTGTTTATAACATCCTCGAGCTTCATTCCGCGACTCGCCTTGAAAAGAACTGCGTCTCCGTCTTTAAGCGTTTCGAGAAGCGTTTTTGCAAGCTCGGTTTTATCGTCAAATGATTTTATTTCATCGACAAATCCTTTTGCTCCCTCGGCAATGTGTTTTGCTTTTGCGCCGTATGTAAAAAGAATGTCGATATTTTTGTTTTCGGTATATTTTCCGACATTTTCATGAGAAATATCGCTGTATTTTCCGAGTTCAAGCATATCGCCGAGAACTGCTATCCTGCGGTTTGATTTAAACGAGGACAACACATCCAGAGCCGCTTTTTGCGAATCCGGACTTGCGTTGTAGCAATCCTCTATAACCGTTATTCCGCCGACTTTTTTAATACGCTGACGCATTCCGGACGGAACAAAGCTTTTGAGCCCTGCCGCTATTTTCCGCGGTTCCATTCTCATTTCATATCCCACGGCAAACGCCGCAAGAGCGTCGTATACATTATGAATACCGACGGTAGGCACGGTGACGCGCTGTGATGCGCCGTAAAATTCGACCGTGAAGGATGTAAAACCGTTTTTTTCTTCAATATCCTTCGCCCTGAAATCAACATTCGGATTTTCGATTCCGAAGAAAACAAGCTTATAGTCGGGTTCCCTTACGGTAACGAGCTTATCGTTATCGCCGTTTAATATAAGCGGCGCACCCTTTTTCATACCCTTGAGAATTTCAAGCTTCGCTTTTAGGATTCCGTCACGCGAGCCGAGATACTCTATATGCGAAACGCCGATATTGGTTATTATACCGATGTCGGGACGAGAGCTTTTTGTCATTCTTTCGATTTCGCCGAAATGATTCATACCCATTTCAATAACCGCCGCCTCGGTATCGTCTTTAAGGCGAAGCAGGGTTTTGGGCATTCCGATTTCATTATTGAGATTACCCTCGGTCTTTATCGTTTTAAACTGCTCGGCAAGCACGGCGTAGGTCATTTCTTTTGTCGTCGTTTTGCCGACCGAACCGGTAAGGCCTACTACCGTCAAATTATCAAGCGTACCGCGGTAATACCCCGCAAGGTCAAGCAGAGCCTTGCCGGTATCCTTAACTGTGATTACGGGTATACGGCTGTCAACCTTTTTACGGACAAGCACCGCCGCAGCTCCGTTTTGAGCCGCCTGCGACACAAAGTCGTGCCCGTCAAATTTTTCTCCCTCAAGACATATGAAAAGGCACCCCTTTGGTATGTCGCGGCTGTCGGTCGAAACCGATGTCACAATACAATCATAGCCCGAGAGCCTGCCGCCTACGGCTTTTGCAATACGCGAAAGAGTTAATTCCATTACTTATCTTTTCCTTCTGCTAATATACCTGCCACAACTTCACGTTCATCATAGTGTATTTTGCCGGTATTTAATATTTGATACGTCTCGTGCCCTTTGCCGGCAAGGAGAACGACATCGCCCTTCTTCGCTTCGCCGAGGGCATATCTTATGGCCTCGGTACGGTCAACAAGAACCTTGATTTTCGCTTTGCAGTTATGCATACCCTCTAAAACATCGTCAACTATAAGCTGCGGGTCTTCGCTTCGCGGATTATCAGAGGTTACAACCGCAACATCTGCAAGGTCGCCTACTATCTTGCCCATTTTAGGGCGTTTGGTCTTGTCTCTGTCGCCGCCGCAGCCGAATACGGCTATAATTCTGCCGTTTGTGGTTTCACGGACCGATGATATTACATTTTCAAGGCCGTCGGGAGAATGTGCGTAATCTATAAGAACGGTATAATCCGTATCCGTCGGAACTACCTCAACTCTGCCGGGCACGCCCTTGCTCTTTTTGAGCGAAGAAAGGACATCGGAAAAATCAAGTCCCGTGAGTATGGCGCAAATTGCGGCGCCCATCGTGTTATAAACGGTAAAGTGACCGGGTATGCCTACGTTTGCTCTGCCTATTTTATCGTTCCAAAGGAGTTCGTACTGCACAGAGGAGGAGGTGCAAACAACATTTTTTGCCACAAACTGCGCCTCATTGTTTTTAGCCGAAAATGTCACGACCTTTATCGGGAGTCCGTCTACCATATAATGTGCCGACTCGTCATCGATGTTTATAACAGCCGTGTCCGCTATTTCAAACAGCTTGCGCTTGGCGTTTCGATAGTTTTCAAAGGTTTTGTGATAGTCAAGGTGATCCTGCGTGAGATTGGTAAACAATGCTATGTCGAAATGACATCCGTCTACCCTTCCCTGCGCGAGTGCTTGGGAAGAGACCTCCATAACGCAGTATTTACAGCCGCTGTCAACCATTTCCCTGAAGAGTCTCTGAAGCTCTTTGCTGTCGGGAGTGGTAAGCGACGACGGGTACTCTTTGTCGCCCGTTACGTTTTTAACCGTGCCTATAAGTCCGGATTTTATTCCGAGATTATCGAAAATTCCTTTTAAAATAAAGGTTGTTGTAGTCTTTCCGTTTGTTCCGGTAATGCCTATAAGATGAAGCTTCTCGGACGGATTACCGTAAAAATTGGCGCACAATAAAGAATATGCATCTCTTGTGTTCTTAACCAAAATCTGATTTTCAACACCGGTATCATACTCCGCCACTACCGCACGGGCTCCTTTATTCACAGCCTCCTCGGCGGCAGAGTGGCCGTCAAAATGTGCGCCCTTGATGCACACAAAAACGCAGCCCTCGCAAAGCTTTGCGGTATTATCGGTAATATCAGTAATTTCCGTGTCATTAAAATTGCTTTTTGTATCAATGCCCTTTAAAAGCTCTGATAACAGCATCGGTTTTTTCCTCCTGTTTTTTACTTTAATATTATGCGGGACCGTCCTGTACGTTTACGGACGACTTGAAGTAAACTGTAATTACAGAGCCCTGCTCTGCCTCGGTGCCCTCCGCAATGCTCTGCTTATAAGACACAAAGTCATTTGAAGAAGAATTGCCGGCTACCTTTATGTTAAAGCCTGCGTTAACAGCGGCCTTATTGGCTGCGCTGATTGACATATTGCAAAGATTCGGAACGGTGGCAACTGCCTTTTGCGACGAAGAATCGGTATATACCACTATTACTCCGCCCGACCTCATTTGCTGGCCTGCCGCAGGCGTCTGTGAAACTACCTTAGTACCGTCTCCGACAACCTTTACGGTATAGCCCGAGGCTTTTGTCTTTGCATCCTGAGGAGACAATCCGACAAGACTCGGAGCTACGGACGATACGTTTGCCATTTCCTTATCGTCATATCTCGGCTCAACATTCAAGTAGGTCAGCACCTTTTCAAGTATATCGCCTGCTATGGGAGCTGCTACCGCACCGCCGCCGTGAGCACCTGTCGGCTCATCTATCGCTACAAGTATTGCTATTTGCGGATCATCGGCGGGGGCAAAGCCGGCGAAGGAGGCAATATACGCTCCCTCGTGTCCGATTTTTTCGGAGGTACCCGTTTTGCCTGCCACGTGGTAACCCGCAACATATGCGTTTTTACCTGTTCCCACGGATACGACCTGCTCCATCATATTAGATACTATGGAAGCGGTTTTTTCGGATATGACCTGCCTCTTTACTATAGGCTCCGTCTTTTTCATGACATTGCCGTCACCGTCAAGCATAGATGATACTACATACGGCTGCATAAGTTTACCGCCGTTTGCTATCGCCGAAACCGCCGTTATTATCTGAATGGGCGTCACCTGGAAGGTTTGACCGAACGAGCTTGAAGACAGCTCCGAAATACCCATTTTATTGAGAGAGTGATATGTCACGTCGGCTACGGGAGTCGCCTCCGCAGGCAGGTCGATGCCTGTTTTTTCGGTAAAACCGAACGCTTCAAAATATTTATAAAAAGTATCTTTACCGAGCTTTTGCCCTATTGTCACAAAGAACGGGTTACAGGAATTCATAAGTCCCTGCGTCAAATTTTCCGTACCGTGGCCGCCCGGCTTCCAGCACTTCTGATAATTATTCGCAACCTGAATACCGCCGGTGCAGGTATATGTTGTATTGAGGTCCACAACACCCTCTTCAAGAGCCGCCGAAACGACTATCGTCTTAAATACCGAACCCGGCTCATATGTATCGCTTATATCGCGGTTTCGCCACTGAGCATAAAGAGCGTCCGTCGTAGCCTTTTTTTGCTCGTCGGGAGAGGATATTGCGGATATGCTCTCGGCAAGCACCTTGTTTGAAATCTTATTAGGAGAATTCAAATCAAAGTCGGGCTTTGACGTCATACCGAGTATAGTGCCGGTTTTGACGTCCATTATTATGCCGTAAGCATATTTCGCGCCCGTGTCCGTAAGTGCCTGGTCGAGCGACTGCTCGAGGTAATACTGTATTACCTCGTCTATTGTAAGTACAAGGCTGTAACCTGCCTTAGCATCATATGTGGTTTGATAATCCGTGGACATAGAGCCCTGTCTGGCATTTTTAGCCGTTATTATTCTGCCGGCGGTGCCGGTAAGCTCGTCGTTGTATTTCAGCTCAAGCCCGAGCCTGCCCGAATCATCGGAATCCGTAAAGCCTATTATTGTGGAAGCAAACGACGAGTAGGGATAATATCTCTTTGTATCGGGATCAACACCGATTATTGAGGAAAGCTTGTTTTCGGAAATAAACGTTTTAAGACGGTCCTTAACATCCGTCTCAACCTCGCCGGCTATTTTTTCGTAGCCGCTGCTTGTGCGCTCCGCCTTTTTGCGAACCGTCTCTTCGTCCACACCGAGCATGGTGCTGAGATTTGTAACCACAAGGTCGCGCTGCTCGTCGCTTGTTATCTTTGACGGATTTATATAGACAAGCCACGCCGAAGCACTTTTGGCAAGAGCTTTCATATTTGAATCGTAAATCGTTCCGCGCTGAGCCGAAACCGTGGTGTCCGAAAGCTGATTTTGCTCGGCTTTAAGCTTATATTCGTTGCCGTGAATAAGAGAGATATATGCGAGCGAGCCGACACATACAAGAAAAGCTGCGGCGATGAAGCACAGCACCGTAACAGCTCTTTTACCCATTCTCTTTGAAGGTCCGGTCTGCATATTTTTCTCCTTTCATTAAATTTAAGTTTGATTTTGTTTTTCGTTTGTCGAATTGAAAAGCGAAAAAGGTACAAAAGGCGCGCTTTCTCCGCCTCTTATTCTGAATCGTGTGCATTTTGTGCATTTTTGCGACGACTTGTATTTTTGATACACGAGGAGCGAAAAAGGTGCAAAAGGCGCGCGATTCAGACAAAATAAATAGCATAACGAGAGTTAAGTATAGCTACCTTAACCCTCGTTTTATTTTATTTCATTTTACGTGTATATATTCCAAAAGTTTGGTTATAAGCGACTTTGACTCTTTTGAGTCGGAGGACGATGCTTTTCCTCCGGAAACAGTTACCTTATCATCGCCGGAAAGGTCTATATATTCTATCTGATAATTTTCCGCCTTTACCATTCCGAGAACATTTTGTGCATAATCATCGACCTTTTCAAGAGATATTGTCGAATCGAGCTGCATATTAAGTCTGACGGTCTCGGCCTGCGCCGCCGTAAGATTTGACTCAGTCTTGGCGATTTGGCGGTCAAGCTCGTCCACGCGCAGCTTACTGTAAAGCAGAGCCGCAAAAAGTGAGAGCAAAACAGCGGCAACCGTAAGCACCTTTGCCGCACGCAGAGCCGTGGCTCGCATTTCGCTTTTTGCCTCGACCGTTGTTTTCTTTTTTCGTGTTACAAGCCGCATACCGGAGTCGGCCGTACGCTCTCCGACGCCGGGCAGGGTAGCTATTTTTCTCGCGGCATTATGATCGAATGAGACGGGTTTCGGCTCAAACATGGAAAAATCATAATTACCGTACTTGTCGTAATTACCTGCCATTTTTTCTCCTCCGGGAAATTTATCTTAAAATCTAATCATCTTTAATCTTTTTTATTGAACGAAGCCGCGCCGAACGTGAACGAGGATTACGTGCCAACTCTTCGTCGCTTGCCGCAACACCCTTTACGGTAATCTCACCGCGCGGCGTTTTTCCGCAAACACAAACCGGAAAATCCTTTGGGCAAGTGCAGCCCTCACAAAAGTGTGCAAAGCGTTTTTTCACCATACGGTCCTCAAGAGAATGAAATGTTATTACCGAAAGAATTCCACCGACCTTAAGCGACGAAAACATATCATCAAGTGCCGAATCAAGCTTTGTAAGCTCACCGTTTACCTCTATACGGATTGCCTGAAAAGTTCTGCGTGCCGGATGCGAGTCTCGCATTGCACGCTGAGGCATTGACATTTTAATAATGTCGCAAAGCTCAAATGTTGTTGAAATTCTTTTATTTTCACGTTCTTTTACTATATTTTTAGCTATGCTCTTTGCATACCGTTCTTCACCGTAGTCTCTGATTATACGATAAAGCTCATTTTCGGAATAAGTGTTAACAACATCCGCGGCACTTTTGCCCTCTTTGCTCATACGCATATCAAGCGGCGCGTCCATATGAAACGAAAATCCGCGCTCGGCAGTATCTATCTGATGAGAGCTGACGCCGAGATCCGCCATAATTCCGTCGGCTTTTCTGCCGTTTAATATTGCGGATATATTATCAAATGTATTGCGAACTATCTCAACATTCGGAAAAGACGCAAAGCGCGCCTTCAATACCTCTATAGCCTCAGGGTCGCGGTCAATGGCTATGAGCCTGCCCTTATCGGAAAGCCTTTGAGCCACAGCGTGGGAATGCCCCCCACCGCCCGCGGTACAATCGACGTAAAGGCCGTCGGGCTTTATTTCGAGTGAATTGACAGTTTCGTTAAATAATACGGGAATGTGTTCAAAATCCATTTTAAATACCTATCAGAACTGAATCTGCGAATAGTCGAAGGTCTGACGAATGTTTCTCGCACGTTCCATGGTCTTGTAGTATTTATCTGCATCCCATATTTCAAGGCGCTTACCTACGCCGGCAACGACAACATTCTTTTTAAGCCCGGCAAAGTCGCAAAATTCCGTAGGAATGGTAATTCTGCCCTGCTTGTCCGGCTCAACCTCAACCATACCGCCGAAAAAAAGACGCTGCATATCAAAATTCTGAGTATTGATAACAGACTCGGCTATCTTGCTCCACTCTTCGTCGGAATAGATGTAAAGGCAATCGCTGCCGTCTATCGGGCAGAACACTCTGAAGGTAGAACCGAGCTTATTACGCATCTTGGCAGGAATGAAAAGGCGGTTTTTGGCGTCTATGGTGTGTTCTTTATAGCTGCCGAAGCTTTCGGTACGCTTTTGCGCCGCCGAGGTTTCGGTAGTTTTTTCTTTAACATTTTCGTCAGCCACTTTATTCATTCCTCCTTTCTGCTCCAAAGTGTGGGTTTTTACTCCCCAAATATGGGTTTTTTAAACATTTCTCACCTATTGACTGTAATTATAAAGCATACTCACCCATTTTGCAATAACTAAAGCAAAAAAAACTTTGTTAAATTTAAATGAATTTTCGACATGATTTTTGGGCATAAAAGAACGGTATTCAGCATAATAGCCGAATACCGTATCGTAAATTATCGTATTTTGACCTTAAAAAGGCCGTTTTTAAACAGGTCTTACCGGAATATTTTTCTCCTTGAGATATTTTTTCAGTGATTCTATCGGGATTTCATTAAAGTGGAAAAGCGACGCCGCCAAAACAGCGTCCGCCTTGCCTACCGTAAAAGCATCGTAAAAATGTTTCAGCTCACCCGCTCCGCCCGATGCGATAACGGGAATACCGACGCTTTCGGAGACAGCTCTTGTAAGCTCAAGGTCGTAGCCCTTTTTTTGGCCGTCGCAGTCCATACTCGTCAAAAGTATTTCGCCTGCGCCGCGCTTTTCCGCCTCAGTCGCCCAAAGGACCGCGTCAATTCCCGTGGGGATTCGTCCGCCGTTTAAATAGACCTCCCATTTTCCGTTGTCGGTACGCTTTGCATCAATGGCGCAGACAACGCATTGACTCCCGAATTTGTATGCCGCGTCATTTATAAGGTCGGGATTTCTGACAGCCGCTGAATTCACCGAAATTTTATCGGCACCGGCTCTTAGCAGCTCCTTAAAGTCGTCGGTAGAGCGGATTCCGCCGCCCACCGTAAACGGAATGAATATAGAATTTGCTACTCGTGAGACTATATCGAGCATTGTGCCTCTGCCGTCATTGGTAGCGGTTATATCGAGAAGCACAAGCTCGTCTGCGCCCTTTTTATCATATTCCACGGCGCATTGCACGGGATCGCCGGCGTCGCGTAAATTTACAAAGCTGACACCCTTGACAACCCTGCCGTTTTTAACGTCAAGACACGGGATAATTCTTTTAGCGTACAAGTGTGTCACCTCCGAGCTTCGCAAAATTCTCAAGTATTTTAAGTCCTACTCTGCCGCTCTTTTCGGGGTGAAACTGCGTAGCATAGAGGTTTATTTCGGGGACCGCCACGGAAGAATCGAACGAAATTCCGTATTCCGTTTTCGTAGCGACGTCCGAACGATTTTCGGCGTCGAGATAATAGGAATGAACAAAATAGACAAACGAGCCGTCTGCAATGCCGTCATATATGGGGCAAGGCTTTTTGATGTCTGCGGAATTCCACCCGATGTGCGGAATTTTAAGCCCCATATCCGACGGAAAACGCTTCACCCTTCCTTTTAATATGCCGAGTCCCAAAACGCCGGGGCTTTCCTCGGAGGAGTCAAAAAGAAGCTGCAGCCCGAGACAAATTCCCAAAAACGGCTTGCTTCCGAGTGCCGCCTTTTTAACAGCCTCACAAAGTCCGCTTTCGGTCATACAATTCATGGCATCGCCGAACGAGCCGACACCCGGCAAAATGCAAGCACTTGCATTTTCAATTTCGGACGCTCTGCTCGTAACAAGGCTCTCGGCTCCGATGAAATCAAGAGCTTTTTTTACGCTTTGTAAATTCCCGGCGCCGTAATCTATTATTGCTATCATATAATGCTTCTCCCCGAAGAAAAAATATGAAATATTGTACCATTATTCTTTTCTGTTTGCAACCGTCGGAGACACAGCATTTATAACATTTACAAAACCCGTAAAGCTTGAGCCATGTTTGAAATTTATAAAACCCATCGGAAAATAAAAATCGGCAAGTATCAAAAGATACTCACCGATTTTGGCTGTTCCGAACCATTTAGATGCCGACTTAGAGTTGATCTTTTGCAAAGTCGATAAGCCGTAAAAGCTCATTTTGTCTTTCCTGCAGTTTTGATACTAACTCTAATTCTCTTTTGTTCTCCCTAAGAAAAGTATATAGAAGATAATACCTATACCAAAGTCCGTATAAAAGCCAAATTTCTTTCTGTAATTCTTCTGTGCTCATATTATTGTCGCCTTTCTTTTTTTGGTAACAACAATTATGCACAGAAACTGTTATAAGTCCAGAGAATTATTTAACCGTGCCAAGCATAATACTTCCCTTGAGAATCTAATGAAGCTAAATTATCTTTATTAATCCAAGGATATTTTTTAATTGTTGCTTTTTGAGCATCAATTTTCAAAGCTCCTTCTTCTACATCCCAATTCGGATAATATATTTTCCAAAGAACATCATCTCGCACCTGAATAACATATTCAGATATTTTTTCAATATCTGTTCCTGACAGATAGGGCAATGCTTTCATCAGCTTAATATCTAGTGGTTTTACAAAACCTTTACCCCATTCAAGAGAGAGCTTCAAAGCAATATTTATAATATCAGGATTCAGCAATACATCTTTGTCGTTTTCAAATTCAGTGTTTCGGTCAAGGTTTTTATTCATAATTTCCTCTATAACCATTGTGCCGACATGATACTTGCCCTCGTAGAGTTCTATTTTTCGACCAGCCCATAACGAATATGGATATGCTTCCGGAGTTAAAAAATTCACAAAGCATCGGTGAGGTTGTTCGTAAATCATATCATTCCCATCAATCGTCTGAAAACAAACTGAAGTAAAATATTTTTCTTGAATTTCACAACAGCCACGATAGTTTTTACCAAAAGGATTTTTAGAGTGTCGACAGTTGATAACAGTTACTACTGCATCAGGATTATTTAAATCTATGGGCGTTATTTTTTCTCTTGTTTTTCTAAAAAAACTAAACAAAGCCTCACCGCCTTTAGTTAAAAATTAAATCTTTTTAACGTTTTACAACTTGAAATCAGCATTCGTCTGATTCTGCCACAAAGATTTCTATGTTTTTTATATGTATCTTCATCAATAGCGTTGGTATTAAATAATAATTGTAGCCAACCTTCCGTTTCGCTACATTCTTTTAGTGCTATTTCGAATTTAGAAAGCATATCTGCCTTACTTTGACCATAATTTGCTTCACGAATATTTGCGTAAACACTGCTTGAACTTTTTTGAATTTGGAAAATAGAGTTGCTTGGTGCTTTAATGCTTTGACACAACAATGCAATATCAGTTGCGAGTTGTTCTGAATAAATAATCAAATAGTTCTTAGGCATAATATCACTTCCTTTTCAACAAAACTGTAACACATATTTTTGTTGAAATCAATGCGAAGCATTGTATATAATCAATTCTGCAAGGAATTGCATATCATCACGGCAACGCCGTGGATATCATCAACGGTGCTAACCGTTGTATATCATCATTGCGAAAGCATTTTTGATACACACCTAAAGGTGTGATGATATACAGCCCTGACGGACTGATGAGATACAAGGGCGACAAGTCGCCCTTGATGATATGCCATTGCTTTCGCAATGGATAAAAAAATAGACTTGCAAATGCAAGTCTATTTTTTGGTGGGAGAGAGTGGATTCGAACCACTGAAGTCAGTGACGACAGATTTACAGTCTGTTCCCTTTGGCCGCTCGGGAACTCTCCCATATTAAATTATGATGCGTAAAATGGAGCTGGTGGACGGACTTGAACCCCCGACCTGCTGATTACAAATCAGCTGCTCTACCAACTGAGCTACACCAGCGTTTCGAACGCTTGAATATATTATCATAAAAGGGCGATTTCGTCAACACAAATTTTAAAAATTTTTAAAAAACTTTGTAAAACCCGTTTCTCGGTGAATCGGTAATTAAGAGCACTCGGCGAAAACTGGTTTAAAACCCCTTGCAAATATGACTGCCTGCCGACACAATACATACTCTTGCTTTTTACCGCGCAATACTGTATAATTTATTCCAAAAATAATGATAAATGACACATTAATTACTCGCTGCAAATGCAGCTGTTTCCGGTAAGGCGTGTTGTATTGAGCAGTAATGATACAAGCCTTATCTTATAGGAGTTTTTATATGAAGGACAAAGCACAAAAAAATATTAAGATGCATTCGGTTCAGTTCAACTTCATAATGAACGCCATACTGACCGTTTCTTCATTTATTTTTCCGCTGATAACGTTCCCGTATATTTCGCGTACTCTTTTGGTAGACGGTATCGGAAAGGTGAATTTCGCAACGTCGGTAATTTCATACTTTACCATGTTCGCTTCGCTCGGTATACCGACATACGGTATCCGCGCGTGCGCAAGAGTTCGCGACGACCGCGAAAAGCTCACAAAAACCGCACAGGAACTTATAATAATAAACCTTATCACCTCGGCAATAACATACGCTGTATTTTTTATACTGCTCTTTACCGTTGACAGGTTCTATCAGGACAAAACACTGCTCACCGTAACCAGCGTTTCGATTATACTCAACACCTTGGGCGTTACATGGCTTTATTCGGCTCTTGAGCAATATTCGTATATCACGGTAAGGAACATTGCCTGCAAGCTTGTCTCCGTAATATTGATGTTCATATTCGTCCACAACACATCTGATTATGTGATTTACGGTGTAATTGCGGTCTTGGCATCGGGCGGCTCGAACCTTTTGAACTTTATCAATCTGAAAAAATATATTTCTCTGCGACCCGTAGGGCATTATGATTTTAAGCAGCATTTGCAGCCGATATTCATTTTCTTTGCGACATCGATTGCTATAAGCATTTACACAAACCTTGACACGGTTATGCTCGGATTTATGACCAACGACACACAGGTAGGCTTATACAGTGCCTCCGTTAAGGTTAAAACCGTTTTGCTCGCTGTGGTCTCTTCACTCGGAAATGTTCTTTTACCGAGGCTGTCGGTATATATACACGACAACGATTACAGTAAATTCAGAGAGGCGCTGTCAAGAGTTCTGAACTTCCTGCTTTTGATAACTATACCTTTGACGTTATTCTTTACGCTCTACGTTAAAGACTCCATTATATTGCTTTCCGGCGAAGCCTTCTTAGACGCCTCTCTTTCAATGAGACTTTTGATGCCCACGGTATTTTTCTGCGCCCTCAGCGGAATGACCGGCAATCAGATGCTGGTACCGCTCGGCAGAGAAAAGGCTGTAATGCTGTCGGTAAGCATAGGTGCTGTTTTTGATTTTGTTTTAAACTTCTTCGTAATTCCGAAAATGGGAGCTGCCGGTGCGGCACTCTCGACACTTCTTACGGAATTTTTGGTTTTGGTGGTACAGACATTCTTTTTAAAGGACCATCTCGGCAAAGTCATACGCGGAGTAAAGGCATTGCCCATTCTTATAAGTGCTGCCGTATCCACGGGTGCCGGAATCGTGATACAGCACTATATGGGTGTTTCAAACTCATTTTTACGGCTTGTCATCGGTGCGGTTTCGTTCTTTGGAATTTATTTTGTTCTGCTTCTGATTTTAAAGGAAAAGTTCCTTACGGAAAACCTTACGCTTGCACTTGAAAAGCTGAAATCGCTGCTGTCTTCGAGAAAGCAGCAGCCGAAGGATTAGTTATTTCACGGTTTTACAAACCGTGAAATAAGCATTAAGCAAATTGAAGAAGCCGAATTGTACAAACCCCCGATAGAGGTCTTTTACTCCTATCGGGGGTTTATGCTGTGATTTTGCCGGAAAGCCTTTGTTCCGCATATCTTCACAAAAGTTCAAACAGATCTTTGCGGCATTTGATTTTTCCGCTTTTTTTAAGCTTACCTATAACAGCGGACAGTCCCGAACGGTCAACCTCGAGATAATCCGCAAGCTGCTGACGGTCATAGGTAATGTGAAAGCTGCTTTTCCCCTGCTCCTTAGCCGTCTGCATTAAATATGTCATCAGCTTTTCCTCCGTTGAGCGTTTACTTGTCACCTCAAGTCTTTTCATAAGGACAAGATTTTTCACCGATGACGTTCGCAGCAAATTCAGAATAAAACAGTTATATATATCCGTATTTTTGAGAGGAATATCCGGCAGACTGAGGAGCATGACAACGGTTTCGTCAAGGGCAACGACATCCACCGGAATACTTTTTATTCCGGCACATACAAACGCTTCACCGAACACCTCCGAAGGCTCCAACACAGCGACTATGCTGCGATTGCCGTAGTAATCCGTCCGCTCTATTTGCGCGTTGCCGTGAAGTACAACACCTATATGCTCAGGTTTTTCGCCCTCGGAGAAAATAACGTCGCCTTTAGAGTATTTAACAACCTTAGAGTTCAAAATCTCGGTCAGGCGCTTTATGTCTTCTATGTCAAGTCCCGTAAACATACGGCACTTTTTGAGTATTTCAAAATAATTTTCCATTTTGCCTCCGTTTGTTGAAAATTCAACATACAATTCGGTTTTATTATATTATAATGTCCTCACAAGTCAAGAAAAATAAATTTCGGAGGATATACCATGATAAGAAAAATCATTAAAATAGATGAAGAAAAGTGCAACGGCTGCGGCGCCTGTGCCGCCGCCTGCCACGAGGGTGCAATAGATATGGTAAACGGCAAAGCCAGGCTTATGCGCGAGGACTACTGCGACGGCCTTGGCGACTGCCTGCCCGCCTGCCCCACCGGAGCAATAACATTTGAAGAAAGAGAAGCTCCCGAATACAACGAAGAAGCCGTTAAAAAGGCAAAAATGCACAAAGCGGCGGCTATGCTTCACGGCGGATGTCCCGGTTCACGTTCAAGGGCAATTGAGCGCAAAAACGAAGTCCCAAAAAGCACGAACACGGTTTCGGAAAGCCGTTTGAGGCAATGGCCCGTTCAGATAAAGCTCGTTCCGGTAACCGCTCCGTACTTTGAGAATGCGGATTTACTCATATCAGCCGACTGTGCTGCTTACGCATACGGAAATTTCCACGCAGATTTCATAAAGAATCGTATAACTCTTATAGGCTGCCCGAAGCTTGACGACACGGACTATTCGGAAAAGCTGACGGAAATCATAGCGCTCAACAACATCAAAAGCGTTACCGTGGTAAGAATGGAGGTTCCCTGCTGCGGAGGTATTGAAAACGCCGCAAAACAGGCTGTAAAAAGAAGCGGAAAATTTATACCGTGGCACGTGGTGACGATATCGACCGACGGAAACATTTTGGATTAAAAAGCAAAATGAACAAAGAAAAAATGAGCTGTAAATTTTTACAGCTCATTTTTTGTATCAAGAATTCTCTTTAATATATTTGCCGTATTTAATTCTGTTAACTACAAAGCCTACGCCGAGAACCAGCAGAAGCGGAATCAACAGTATAATAAGAGCCAATATACCGCAAACGACAATCGGAACGCCTTTTTTGCTCTTTTTGACGTTGCACTCGGGCTTTTCCTCTTTTTGAGGCTTCTTCCCCTGCTCGCCCTCTTTATAGAACGGTCTTATAGGAAGTATGGCATCATATGACGGTATGCCCGAATTATGTAAAAGCGGTTCCGCAAAATCGGTAAACGAATCAGCAACCTTTATAAGCTTGCGCGGCTTTATATGCAGAGCGGCAAAAACCGAATCCACAATGTGAAGAAGCCCTACGGTTATTTTATATTCGTTATCGTCAACACTGTAAAGGTCTTCTCCGCCGTACAAATTAACTACAAGGTCACAGATAAAGTCAACAACACTTTTATCGGCAATATCGGCATAATCCTCGGGCTTCAGCCCTGTTTCGGCACGGGTCAGCTTTGCGACTTTGCCTATTGTAAGAGCATTAAGCTTTTTGGCAAACGGTTTTATAAGCCAGCCGATTTTATAAATGAGTTTTTTCTTTATGCTCATTGCCGTCGCCATATCGGCAAGCGTCGGAATATCCGTTCCGGCTGCTTTTATCATATCCTTTACCATACCGATAAGCTGATATTTAAGATATTCCTGAAGGGTTTTGCCCTCCAAATCGAAGTCCACCGTTTCGGTTATGAGGTCGGTGGTGGTTGAAACCATTTTTACATCCGGGTCCAAAACAATGGTGCGTATCGGTGCGGGATAACCTACGGTTGCGGCGGTTGCTATATCGTAAAGCGTATTTCCGCGGTCGCTCGTTATCACGTCTATATCGTGTACGTGAGTGTGACCCGTAAGAATAAACTGTATGCCTAAGTCGGCAAGCTCGTTTCTGCGCGTCTCGTAGTCGCCGAGCATATCATTTTTGCCTATCAGCTCATAAATCGGCGACGGGGCTATAAGCGGATGGTGAGTCATGGCCAAAATAAACTGGTCGTTTTTGCGTGCATCCTCCGCCTGAGCCTTTATCCACTCAAAGCACTCATCCGAAAAGCCGCTTTTTCCCGAGAGATTGCGGTCGTCATTAAGTGCAAAAAGCCTGTAACCGTCGGCAAGCTGCACTACATACGACATACTGTCTCGATGAACGGCAATCGCTTCATCGGGGCCGAACTCTTTATACATATCATAGAGCTGCTCACGCTTTGCGGCAGGGATTTTCACCTTTTCATTGCCTACAAAGCTGTCTGTCAAGCCGTCATCCTGATAGTCGTGGGTTGCCGTAAGAACATAAATGCGCTTTCCGCTCTTTTTTAAATCGCGGAGCATTTCGATAAATTCCTCGTGTGCCTCAATTTCACCGTTGTTGGTGGTATCGCCCGAAAGCAAAACGATATCGGTTCGTTTATCTTCTTTTATCTGCTTAAAGGCAGCTCTTAAAAGCTCCTCGCTGTATTTTAAAAGCTTTTGGCTTTTGGCGTTTGCCGCATCGTAAGCCTTACCCTTAGTGCCGGTCTTTTTTGAATAGTAATGCGTGTCCGTTATCACGGTCACGGTAAGAGGTGTTTTTGCCAAATTTACTGACCCCCTTTTTTACTTTATCGCTTTTGTTTTGACTTCGTCTGCAAGGCGGTCGCAAAGAGACGAAAGCTCCATGGAGCCTATATCGCCCTCGCCGCGATGGCGAACGGAAACAGTACCGTTTTCAACTTCTTTGTCGCCGACAACGAGCATATACGGCGTCTTTTGAAGCTGCGCCTCACGTATTTTATATCCGATTTTTTCGGAGCGATCGTCAACCTTTACGCGGATACCGTATTTTTTAAGTTCCGCCTCGATTTCATGCGCTCTGTCTGCATGGCGGTCGGCAATCGGAAGAACGACGGCCTGTACGGGAGACAGCCAAAGCGGGAACGCGCCTGCAAAATGCTCTATAAGAACGCCGATAAATCTCTCTACCGAGCCGAAAACAACGCGGTGAATCATAACGGGACAATGCTTTTCGCCGTCGGCACCCGTGTATTCAAGATTAAATCTCTCGGGAAGCTGGAAGTCAAGCTGAATAGTACCGCACTGCCAGGTTCTGCCGAGCGAATCTTCAATGTGGAAGTCAAGCTTCGGACCGTAGAACGCACCGTCTCCCTCATTTACGGTATATTCCTTACCAATGCTTTCGATTGCGTCGGAAAGCGATTTTGTGGCTTTGTCCCATTCTTCTTTTGTGCCCATATGGTCCTCGGGCATGGTTGAAAGCTCTATGGTATACGGCAGCTTAAAGAGATTATAAACCTCGTCAAAGAGCTGTGATATTCTTACAACCTCGTCGCGTATCTGGTCGGGAGCGAGGAGTATATGAGCATCGTCCTGAGTGAAGCAACGTACGCGGAAAAGTCCGTGAAGCGCGCCAGAAAGCTCGTGGCGATGTACTCTGCCGAGTTCACCGTAGCGAAGAGGCAATTCCTTGTATGAATGAGGCTCAAGCTCATAAACAAGTATGCTACCGGGGCAGTTCATCGGCTTTATGGCGAAATCCTCACCGTCGATAACGGTTGTATACATATTATCCTTGTAGTGATCCCAGTGACCAGAAGTCTCCCAAAGCGAACGCTTCATTATCTGAGGAGTGGATATCTCAAGATAACCCCACCTCTCGTGAACCTCGTGCCAATAATCAATGAGGGTGTTGCGAAGAATCATACCGTTGGGAAGGAAGAACGGCATTCCGGGAGCCTCGTCGCGAAGTGCAAAAAGCCCAAGCTCCTTACCGAGTTTTCTGTGGTCGCGCTTTTTAGCCTCTTCAATTCTTTCAAGATATTCCGTAAGCTCGGACTGCTTTGTGAAAGATATACCATATATACGCTGAAGCATTTTATTTTTTTCATCGCCGCGCCAATAAGCGCCTGCTATGGACGTAAGCTTAAACGCCTTTACTCGGCCTGTGTCGGGAATATGCGGCCCCGCGCAAAGCTCGGTGAATTCCGCCTGCTTATAAAATGAAATCTTCTCGCCTTTGCCGGCATGCTCTTTAATAAGCTCAACCTTATACGGCTCGTCCTTTTCCTCCATAAGCTTTAAAGCCTCGTCTGCGGAGAGGTCGAACTGCTCAAGCGGAATATTTTCCTTTACGATTTTCTTCATTTCAGTCTCGATTTTTTCGAGAATTTCGGGAGTGAAAGAAAAATCCACGTCGAAGTCATAGTAAAATCCGTTTGCTATTGACGGTCCTATTGCAAGCTTGGCACTCGGATAAAGACGTTTAACAGCCTGCGCGAGTATATGCGAAGTTGTATGCCAAAATGCCTTTTTGCCGTCCTCATCGTCAAAGGTAAGTATTTCTACATGACAATCCTTTGTTACCGGAGTGCGAAGGTCGCAAGTCTCGCCGTCAATCTTTGCAAGGCAGGCGGCTTTGTAAAGCCCCATGCCGATAGACTTTGCTATATCCATTACGGTCGTGCCGCTTTGAAACTCCTTTACAACATCATCCTTCAATGTAACTTTTACCATAAAAACTACCTCCATTATAATTAAAAAGCACCTCATCCCAGTAATCTGGGATGAAGTGCTATGCATTCCACGGTTCCACCCGAATTGACGATAAAAATCGCCCGCTCAACTGCTTTTAACGCAAGCTTACGTCACGCCTTAATCATCTGTTTTCGACGCGCGCTCGGGAGCGGTATCGGGCAGCTTTGCACGCTCTTCTTTCAGCCAACGAAAGAGCTCTCTTATGTGCAAACGACTTGCCGTCATTCTCCGTCAACGGTTTAACCTTTTTACTTTGGCTCTATATTATACTCATTTTTCCGATATGTCAAGAGATGATTTTAATTAAAAATTCTATTACAAAAACAGCGACGCAGGAGGACAGCGCAACCGTGAGCAAGCCCTTCTCAAAAAACGCAAGCAGCAGCGCCACTATGAGCCCTGCCACAGCCGACCACACGCTCCCCGTAGATGAAAAAACCGCGGGAAATGTCATCGCCGCCAAGACTGCATACGGAATGTAATAAAGAAACGATCTTATAAATCTGTTTTCGATTTTTTTGCGAAAAATCACAAGCGGCAGCATTCTTATAAGATATGTGACAAGCGCCATAACCGCTATATATATAAATATGTTCTCAGCCGTTTTCATTTGCTTCGTCCTCCTTTACGGGTTTTAAGAGGGCGCCGACAGTTGCGGAAAGAACGGCGCAAATGATTATTACAAATCCCGAAGAGACTTTACAAAGACCAGGCACGTATTTGAAACATATACTCAACGCCGCCGACAATAATACCACAACAGCCACAGTCTTATTATGCTTTGCGGGCGGTATAAATATAGCTATAAACATACCGTAAATCGCAATGCCGAGAGCGGAGCGCACGGACAGCGGAAGCACGGTGCTCGCCGCAGCACCTATAAGAGTGCCGAGAGTCCACCCGACTATTGGCAAAAGAGCAAGCCCGTACATATATTTTTTGCCGACCTCTCCTTTTTGACCCGAGGCTACGGCAAATATTTCATCGGTATTGCTGAACGCTATTAAAAATCGGTCAAGCAAATTTACGCTCTTGTGAAGCTTTTGCGACAGAGAAACCGACATCAGCGCATAGCGTATGTTTATAACAAGCTGTGTTAGTGCCATTTCAAGATAAGCACCGCCGGCGAAAATTAAATCAAGCCCTGCAAACTGACCTGCCGAGGTCAAATTTGTCATAGAGATAAGCACCGCCGTAAAAACGGGCAAGCCGCCCTCGACAGCCATCATACCGAATGTAAACGAAACCGAAAGATAGCCGAGCGCTATCGGCAAACCGTCCTTCAGGCCTTTTTTAAAACTGTTTTGAAATTCCGTCATTTTTCTTCCTGCGTTTTCTTCCCTGCGATATAAAAAGCACACCTCGGTGAAGCCCCGAACGGTGTGCTTTTAACAGCATTGAACATTATAATCACAAAGTCGATTTATGTCAATATTATTCGGTTTTATTCTTTAAACGAAGTGCTCTTGTGGCGTTGATAACCGCTACAACCATAACTCCGACATCGGCGAATATGGCGACTCCCATATTTGCAATGCCTACTGCGCTGAGCACAAGGCAAACGGCTTTCACAAGAAGGGCAAACGCAATGTTTTCTCTTACTATTTTCAGCGTGTGAACCGAGATTTTTTTCGCAAGAGATATTTTTGCCGGATCATCGTCCATAAGCACTATATCGGCCGCCTCTATTGCCGCGTCCGAGCCGAGCGCGCCCATCGCTATGCCTATGTCGGCTCTTGAGAGCACGGGAGCGTCGTTTATTCCGTCGCCGACAAACGCCAGCTTTTCTTTGGGCTCTTTTTTGTCAAGGAGCTTTTCGACCTCCGATACCTTATCGGCAGGGAGAAGTTCAGAGTGAACCTCGTCTATGCCTATTTCCGCGGCTACCCTGTCGGCAGCGGCCTTGGAGTCGCCCGTGAGCATTACCGTCTTTTTGACACCGTGCTTTTTGAGTTCGCTGAGAGCAAGCTTTGTATTGGGCTTTACAACATCCGATATTACAATACAGCCGGCATATTTTCCGTCCTCGGAAACATACACAACCGTACCCTCGTTATGCTCGGTTGAGACAGCGATATGCTCTTCTTTCATCAGCTTTAAATTGCCGACTAACACTCTTTTACCGTCAACTGCAGCCGAAACACCGTGGCCTGCAATCTCTTTTATATCTGTAACGCCGTTTTCGTCAATATCCTTGCCGTAATATTTTTTAAGACTGAGGCTTATCGGGTGACTCGAAGCACTCTCTGAGTACGCCGCCAAGCGTACAACGGAATCCTTTGTGTATCCGTTTTCGGGATATACTCCGGTTACCTCAAAGACTCCCTTTGTAAGAGTTCCGGTTTTATCAAACACAACATATTTCGTATCTGAAAGCCCCTCAAGATAATTGGAGCCTTTTACAAGTATACCGTTCGCCGAAGCACAGCCTATACCCGCAAAAAACGAGAGCGGAACCGATATGACAAGAGCGCACGGACAGCTGATGACAAGGAAGGTAAGCGCTCTGAATATCCAATCGCTCCACATGGCCGTGTGACCGGCAATAAGCCTTATAACCGGAGGTAAAATTGCGAGTGCAAGTGCCGAAAAGCAAACCGCCGGAGTATAATATCTTGCAAATTTTGTTATGAAATTCTCGGAGCGCGACTTTTTCATACTTGAATTTTCAACAAGGTCAAGTATTTTTGATACGGTTGAATCGCCGAACTCCTTAGTGGTTTTTACCTTGATGACGCCGGTCATATTGATGCAGCCGCTTATAACCTCATCGCCCGTTTTGACATTTCGCGGCAGACTCTCACCGGTTAAAGCACTTGTATTGAGCGATGTGTCACCGCTTGTAACAATGCCGTCTATCGGGATTTTCTCGCCGGGATTTACGGTTATTTCGGTACCGACCGCCACTTCGTCGGGATCGACCTTTTCGAGTTTTCCGTCAACCTCGACATTTGCATAGTCGGGTCTTATATCCATTAAGGCGGAAATATTGCGTCTGCTCTTGCCGACAGCTATGCTTTGGAAAAGCTCGCCTATCTGATAAAAGAGCATAACGGCAACGCCCTCTTTATAATCGCCGAGTGCTATGGCACCGACGGTAGCAACCGCCATAAGGAAATTCTCATCAAAGACCTGACCCTTAAAAATGCCTTTAACGGCCTTTTTGAGAATGTCGTAGCCGATTATAAAATACGGTATCAGATTTAAAACAAGCCAAATGTATTTATTGAGAGTTATAAATTTGCCGAGGACGGAAAGACATACTATCAGCACAGCCGAAGCAATTATCCGCCACAGAACGTTTTTCTGTTTTTTACTCATAAATATCTCCCTCACTTATTTATTTGCCGAAAGCGGCATCTCATAACATCAGATATATATTTCGCAGTCGTCCTCTACTCTTTTGCAATTTTTGAGGACTTTTTTCATAACGGCTGCCTCATCGGCACCGTCGTCAAATTCTACTTTCATTTTTTGTGTCATAAAAGATACAACGGCTTCACGAACGCCGTCGGTCTTTTGAGCGGCTTCCTCCATTTTTGCGGCACAGTTTGCACAATCGACTTCTATATTGTATGTTTTTTTCATAATAACAACCCTTTCTTCGGCTGCTCTCTTTTGGAACAGTTGAGCAACCATTCATTTGTTGTCTATATTATAGTTGAACATATGCTCAATTGTCAATATGTTTTTTAAAATTTTTTTATTTTGGTGAAGCATCATTTCTCAAGCGAAAATTCGCACGGATAAAAGTCTTTCTGTCTGTACGATTTCACATAGAAAGTGAAAAAAAGCCCCGAATAATGTTTTCGCATATTCGGGGCCCTATAAATTATTCAATTGTGACGGAATATTATATCGACAATATAATCGCCGATTTTATATCATGTATATTTAAGAAGCCTTAATCGCCCAAGTGCTGATGGCGGATATGCTCGTCCGCTATTTCGATAACGGTTGTAATGTGCTCATCGTCAAAGCTGTAAAACACATGCTTGCCGTCTCGGCGAGCCTTAACTATGTTGTTCGCCTTTAAGAGCGCAAGCTGATGAGACACGGCTGACTTAGTCATACCGAGTGCTGCGGCAAGGTCGCAAACGCACACCTCGCGCTTATCAAGTGCCATAACTATTTTGGCTCTCGTGGGATCGCCGAGGACTTTAAACAGGTTTGAAACACCGTTTATCTCCTCCTCCGAAAACATATTGTTTTTTATATCGTCAACAACCTCTTGCATAACGGCATTACAGTCGCACTTATTATCAGCCATTATTTTTCACCTCATAAACATACGGTATCGTACTGTTAAGAATATTATATATCTTAAAAACAAATATTTCAAATAAAATGTGTATACACAAAGGAATACCAAACGGTATTGCAAAAAAAGGACTCAGCCTACGCTAAGTCCTTTTTGGTGACCCGGACGAGATTTGAACTCGTGTTACCGCCGTGAAAGGGCGGTGTCTTGACCGCTTGACCACCGGGCCGTTATGGTAGCGGCAGTGGGACTTGAACCTACGACCTTCCGGGTATGAACCGGACGCTCTAGCCAACTAAGCTATGCCGCCATATATGCCGCTTTTTCAGCGGCTTTGATATTATAATATAAAGTGTGCCGGTTGTCAATAGTTTATTTATGACAAAATAAAAATTACATTGCAATGCGGCATGCCGTTTTTCAAAAGCCGCATTGCAACAAAAAAGTCAAACTATTACTTCTCCATGAGCGTTACCATTACCGCCTTTTGAGCGTGGAGACGGTTTTCGGCCTCATCAAATATCTCATCCGCGTGAGACTCGAACACATCTGCGGTTATCTCTTCACCGCGGTGAGCAGGCAAGCAATGCTGAACCATACAGCCGCTGTTTGCAACCGCAAGCAATTCCTTATTGACCTGATATTTGCCGCCGAATATTTTTTTGCGTTCTTCGGCTTCACCCTCCTGCCCCATTGACGCCCAAACGTCGGTAAAGATGACGTCGGCACCGCTTGCAGCCTCCATAGGCTCTGTAAACATCGAAAATCCCGCATAATTATTTGCAAAGTCAAGCACGCGGCTGTCGGGTCTGTACCCCTCGGGGCAAGCCACCGATACCTGCATACCTGTTTTAAGTCCGCCGACTATAAGAGAATTTGCCATATTGTTGCCGTCGCCTATGTAGCACATTTTAAGGCCGTCAAGGTGCCCCTTGTGCTCACGTACCGTCATAAGGTCGGCAAGCACCTGGCACGGATGGCAAAAATCGGTAAGGCCGTTAATTATCGGGATAGAGCCGTACTTCGCGAGTGCCTCAACCTCGGACTGCTCAAACGTTCTTATCATAATGCCGTCGATATAGCGAGAGAGAACTCTTGCGGTGTCTTGTATAGGCTCGCCGCGTCCTATCTGAAGATCGCGGTTTGAAAGGAAGAGTGCCTGACCGCCGAGCTGATACATACCGGTTTCAAAAGAAACCCTTGTTCTTGTTGAGGATTTTTGAAAAATCATACCGAGAGTCTGACCCTTAAGTCTTTGATGCGCTATGCCGTGCTTATTTTCATATTTAAGCTGATCGGCAAGATTTAAAAGGTCAGATATTTCACCGGGAGTTGTCGATAAAAGACTTAACAAATGCTTCATTTTAATTCACAGAGCCTTTCCGGCTACAAATATAGTCACGTTGCCCCTGCCGTAGCCGTGCAAGGCGTGAAAACTGCATAGGAGTTTATTCAGAAAGGGTCTTTTCGAGAATCTCAAGTCCCCTGTCTATTTCGTCATATGTTATGGTGAGCGGAGGAAGCATACGAAGCGACTGCTTGGCGGTTAAAATAAGAAGCCCGTTTTCAACACAGCGCGCCGCCACATCCGCCGCCTTTTGATTTTTAAGGTCTATACCTATCATAAGGCCCATACCGCGCACCTCGGAAACATCCTTAAACGAAGAAACCTTGTTTCTTATGTATTCGCCCTTTTCGCGGACGTCCTTTAAAAATTCTTCATCAAGTCGGCTTAATATCTCGACCGCGCCCGATAAAACCACGGGATTTCCGCCGAAGGTCGTACCGTGAGTGCCGGGAGTCAAAACGCTGCCGAACTGCTCTTTTGCAAGGCACGCTCCTATCGGCAGTCCGCCGCCGAGGCCCTTTGCGGATGTCAAAACGTCCGGCTTTACGCCGATATTTTCCCAAGCATAGAGCTTACCTGTTCTGCCGACGCCTGTCTGCACTTCGTCGAATATGAGAACAATATCGTTTTCATCGCAAAGCTCTCTTATGTATTCTATATAATCGCGCGGAGTTATTACGACTCCGCCCTCGCCCTGTATAACCTCAAGTATTACCGCGCAAACCGTTCCGTCGAGAAGCTCGGAAAACGCTTTTTTGTCGCCTGCCTCGGCATATTTAAAGCCGCCCATAAAAGGCATAAAATACTTGTGGTAGTGCTCCTGCCCCGTTGCGGTTATTGTGGCCATGGTTCTGCCGTGGAAAGAATTCACAAGCGATATTATCGTATTTCGGCTTTCACCGTAGCGGTCAAAGCTGTATTTTCTCGCAAGCTTTATGGCGCACTCATTTGCCTCCGCTCCGGAATTGCAAAAAAGCACCTTATCAAATCCGCTTTTTTCGCACAGAAGCTTTGCCGCCTTGGCAACAGGCTCGTTATAATAGAGATTTGATGTATGCTGAATTTTATCTATCTGCCCGATAACAGCCTTTTTCCAGCCATCATCGTTTACGCCGAAAATATTAACGCCTATACCCGAAGTAAAATCAATTACCACTCTGCCGTCGGAGGACGTCAGAGACGCATTTTTGCCGCCCGTCAAGGCTATCGGAAAATGACCGTAAGTCGGCATTAAATATTTGTCGGCAGTATTTTTAATTTCGTTAAAATCCATTTTATCAGTCCTTAATAAACTAATCTTATTATATATACAAAGTCCGAAAAATGCAATTGCCGTTTAACGCAAGCTGTTGTTGAAGAAGCTGTATGTATTTACCTCAAGCTGTTCAAAACAAAGTATTACGGAAATAGGCACAAATCTTGATTTCGTGAAATTTTTTTCGTTAGACAAGGCGTGTAAAACGATGCTGTATGTATTTACCGCGAATCGCACAAAACGAAGTTTAGCAGAAAAAAGCGCAAAATCTTGATTTTTCAGTATTTTTTTCGTCAGACAAGGCGTGTGCAGCGGTGCTGTATGTATATACTGCGAGCTGCACAGAACGAAGTATGGCGGGAAAAAGACGAAAAATCACCCGTGAAACATTGTGCCGAAGCCCTCATCCGTGAATAACTCCATAAGAATAGAATGCGGTATACGTCCGTCGATTATGTTGGTCTGAAGAACTCCGCGGCGGACGGCCTCTACGCAGCAGTCGATTTTCGGTATCATACCGCCGGAGATAACGCCCTGAGACTTGAGCGACGGTATTTCGGAAACCTGAACGTCGTGAATTAAAGTGGAATCATCGTCTTTATCCATTAAAAGTCCGCTGATGTCAGTCATAAGCAAAAGCTTTTCCGCGTGGAGACTTGCGGCTATTGCCGCCGCGGCGGTATCGGCGTTTATATTGAACACCTCGCCGTTCTCGCCCGTTGCAACGGAGGAAATAACGGGGATATATTTATTTTCAAGAGTGTAATCTATAACGTCGGTATCGATTTCGGTTATCTCGCCTACAAATCCGACGTCCGATTTTGTGTATTTTACGGCTTTCATCATTTCGCCGTCGATACCGCAAAGGCCTATCGCCTTGCCGCCGTGCTTTGAAATGAGCTGTACCAAATGCTTATTCACCTTGCCTGCCAAAACCATTTGAACAATATCTATTGTCTCTTCGTCGGTATAGCGCAGTCCGTCTACAAAGCGGCTCTGCTTGCCGACACGTTTGAGCATATCGGATATTTCCGGTCCGCCGCCGTGAACAAGCACAATATTTACTCCGACGGAACGAAGAAGAACTATGTCGGTCATTACGGCATCCTGAAGCTCTTCGTTTACCATGGCATTGCCGCCGTACTTTATGACGACCGTTTTATTTTGATATTTCTGAATATACGGTAAGGCTTGAACGAGAACCTCGGAACGGTCCGAATTTGTTATATTTGATATTTCCATATTTCTCCTCCGATAAATGTCTGTGAATACTGCGTTTATGCGTTTTACGCTCAGGTGCGGTAATCGCCGTTTATCTTGACGTAATCGTATGTCAAATCACAGCCGTAAGCCGCGGCAGAGAAGCTGCCTGATTTTAAATCGACAAGGATATACACCTCATCACAGACTAAGACTTTTTTCGCAAGTTCTTCGGAAAACGGAATTCCCGAGCCGTCCTTGCACACTTCTATTTCTCCGCCTGCCGAGCTGAATTTCACATCAACCTTATGAACGTCAATATCGGCTCCGCTGTAACCGAGAGCGCAGAGAATTCTGCCCCAGTTTGCATCCGCTCCGAACATAGCCGCCTTAACAAGCGACGAGCATATAACCGACTTTGCACATATTTTTGCCGTCTTTTGGTCTGCGGCACCCGAAACAATACATTCGACAAGCTTTGTTGCACCCTCGCCGTCTTTCGCCATAAGCTTTACAAGCTTTTCGCAAATTGCCGCAAGCGCACAAGTAAAGGCTTTATAATCTGCGTTTTCGGAGGTTATTTTCTCGTTTCCGCAAAGTCCCGACGCCAAAACAGCCACGGTATCGTTGGTGGATGTGTCGCCGTCTACGGAGAGCATATTAAAGCTGTCTTTAACCACCTCGAGAAGTGATTTTTTAAGCATTTCCGCCGAAATGTCGGCATCCGTTGTAATAAAAGCAAGCATCGTTGCCATATTCGGGTGAATCATACCGCTTCCCTTGGAAATGGCACCTATACGGCATTTTTTGCCGCCGAGAGAAAACTCACAGGCAAATTCTTTTTTTACGGTGTCCGTTGTCATTATCGCATTTGCCGCAGAATCAGAGCCGTCCTTATTAAGACCCGAAACAAGCTTCGCCATACCGTTTTTGATGGGCTCAAGGTCTATTGGCTGACCTATAACTCCAGTGGAGGCTACCACAATATCGCTTTTTGAAATGCCGAGTGCGTCCGCGGTTATTTTGCACATTTCCTCCGCTTTTTCAACTCCGTCGGCATTGCAGGTATTGGCTATGCCGCTGTTGCAGACAATTGCGCGCGCCTTGCCGTCGCTTATATTTTCACGTGTGACGGTTATCGGTGCTCCGCACACAAGATTTTGCGTATAAACAGCCGCCGCGTCACAGTCCTTTTCACAGTAAATAAGTGCGAGATCCTTTTTCTCCTTATTCTTACGGATTCCGCAATGAATTCCGTTTGCGGTAAATCCTTTCGGTGCGGCGACACCGCCGCCGATAAAACTTAATTCCATTATAATTTACCTTTCATTTATAATCTTACAGGTCAAGTCCGTATTCGGGAGGTAAACCCATAACAATATTCATACATTCCAATGCCGCTCCCGACGCACCCTTGCCGAGATTGTCGTAAAGAGCCATAAGAAGAAGTCTGTCATCATTTCCGGCTACGGTGACATCCATACTGTCAAGCTCAGCTTTAGAATTTGCCGCGACAAAGCCGCCGTTATCAAAAGCCTCTTTATATTTAACTATGTCCGAAGCGTATTTTGAGCGGTAAACCGCTTTAATGTCCTCTGCGGTTTTTCCGTCTTTGAGATCCGTTTTAAACACCGGAACCGTGACGAGCATACCGCTGAAATAATCACAGACATACGGACAAAATATCGGTGTAACTGACAGGCCCGAAATTTTTCGCATTTCTTTGAGGTGCTTATGCTCCTGATTTAAAGCGTATTCACGGGGAGCAAAAAGCTCCGGTGCTTTCTCGTCGCTTTCATACATAGCGATACCTTTTTTGCCGGCTCCGCTGTAACCCGAAACGGCGTGACAGATAAATCCGTGGTCCGGAGAAACAATACCCTCGTCCAAAAGAGGCTTTACAAGTGCTATAAATCCGCTTGCATAACAGCCCGGCGACGCTATACGCTTTGAAGAAGCCACGGTTTTAAATCCGTCTTTAAATATTTCGGGGAAACCGTAAGCCCACCCCTCGCTTGTACGGTGAGCGGTTGATGTATCTATAATAACCGTGTCGTCATTTGTAACAAGCTCTGCCGCCTCGATTGCCGCAGCGTCCGGAAGGCAGAGAAAAGCTATATCGGCACTGTTGAGAGCTTCCTTTCTTGATTTTATGTCCTTGCGAAGCTCATCGGGAAGAGTTAAAAGCTCAATATCATCTCTTTTTTTCAGACGGTCGAATATTTTAAGACCCGTAGTTCCCTGACTGCCGTCTATAAATACTTTTTTCATATTATTCACCATAGCCTTTCAGGCACCAAACAGTTTATTAAAAATCACCGTATATTCTTCGAAGCCTTAACGGGGCGCAACCGGTGATTTTCGCCGTCTCAAAATTATGCCGCAGGCAAATTTTGATGGCAATATAATTTAAGAAGTGTAACTTTTCACACTATTTGTCTTGTTCTTTCAATATTTTTTCTATTCTCTTTGCCTCTTTCAGCACGTTCTGCGGTGCCGGTCCGCCGAGCGAAGTCCTGCCGTTTACGCACTTGTCGAGATTTATGGCGTCATAAACGCCGTCGTCAAACAAATCGCATATCTTTTTGTATTCTTCAAGAGGCAACGTTTCAAGCGTAAGTCCTTTTTTAATGCAGAGAGCCACTATTTCGCCCGTAGCCTTATATGCGTCACGGAACGGCAATCCCTTGCCGACGAGATAATCTGCGCAGTCGGTAGCGTTGATAAATCCGCCTGCCGCGGCTTTACGCATATTTTCGGGAAGAGCCGTCATAGTGTCAAGCATGGGGATAAATGTGGTAAGGCAGATTTTAACGGTGTCAAAGGCGTCAAATATAGCTTCCTTATCCTCCTGCATATCCTTATTATAAGCGAGAGGCAATCCCTTCATCATTGTCAGAAGTGTCATAAGATCGCCGAAAACTCGACCGGTTTTGCCGCGGATAAGCTCGGTTATGTCGGGGTTTTTCTTTTGCGGCATTATTGACGAGCCTGTTGAAAAAGCATCGTCAAGCTCAACAAATTTAAATTCCCACGAGCACCAGAGGATTATTTCCTCAGAAAAGCGCGAGAGATGAACCATAAGTATTGACAAAGCGGACGCAAGCTCCATACAAAAATCCCTGTCCGATACGCCGTCAAGCGAATTGAGCATAGGTCCCGTAAATCCGAGTGTCTCGGCTGTCATTTCGCGGTCGGTATTATATGTTGTACCGGCAAGTGCACATGAGCCGAGCGGGCAGTAATTCATTCTTCTCTGCGCGTCGGCAATACGTTCGCGGTCACGCAGAAGCATTTCGGCATACGCCAAAAGATGATGGCCGAATGTTATGGGCTGAGCGCGCTGCATATGAGTATAACCCGGCATAACGGCGTCTGCATACTTTTCAGCCTTTTTACACAGAACACCTATAAGCTCCGTGACAAGCGAATAAACGCTGTTGCACTCGCGGCGCAAATACAGTCTCACGTCAAGAGCTACCTGGTCGTTTCTGCTGCGCGCGGTATGAAGTCTTTTGCCGGCCGCGCCTACGCGCTTTGTGAGCTCGCCCTCAACAAAGGTATGTATATCCTCTGCATTCGGGTCTATCTCCAACGTACCGTTTTCGATTTCCGCCTTAATGGCTTTTAATCCGTCAACAATTTTTGAAAGGTCGTCCGCCGATATGATATTTTGCGCGCAAAGCATAGTGGCGTGTGCAATACTGCCGTCTATATCTTCCTTATACATTCTGCTGTCAAACGCTATTGACGAATTAAAATCGTTGGTTTTGGGGTCTAAAGCCTTTTGAAATCTGCCCTGCCAAAGCTGCATTTTTTTACTCCTATCAAATACCACACAGCGACAAGAGACAGAAACATCTCTTGTCGCACGTGGTAGTGCTAAGCACTGTTGTTTATTTTTTCAAGCGGTTTACAATAATTATTTGTTATCTCTCTTTGCGTCAAGTAAAGCTTTTACCTTTGTGGGGAGTCCGAAGAGATTGATAAATCCGGTAGCGTCGGTCTGATCGTATGCGCCGCCGTCATCGCCGAACGAAGCAACATTTTCATCATAAAGAGTATACACAGAGGTGACGCCTGCGTTTATAACGTTGCCCTTATAGAGCTTAAGCTTAACGTCGCCGGTTACGGTCTGCTGAGTGTTGTCGACAAAAGCCGCAAGAGCTTCGCGAAGAGGTGAGAACCATTTGCCGTTGTATACGAGCTCGCCGTATTTCTCGGCAACGAGTTTTTTGTAATGAGATGTGTCACGATCGAGAGTTATCATTTCAAGAAGCTCATGAGCCTTGTAGAGTATTGTTCCGCCGGGAGTCTCATAAACACCGCGTGATTTCATACCTACAAGACGGTTCTCGACTATGTCAAGAAGGCCTATACCGTTTTCTCCGCCGAGCTTATTGAGCTTTTCGACAAGGGAAACAGCGTCAAGCTCTTCGCCGTCAACAGCTGTGGGAACGCCCTTTTCAAAATGGATTGTAACATATGTAGGCTCATCGGGAGCTTTTTCGGGAGAAACTCCGAGCTCAAGGAAGCCGTCTTTATTGTACTGCGGTTCATTTGCCGGATTTTCAAGGTCAAGTCCCTCGTGAGAGAGATGCCATACGTTTTTATCTTTTGAGTAATTTGTTTCACGATTGATTTTAAGCGGAATCTGATGAGCCTCGGCGTAGTCTATTTCTTCATCACGCGATTTTATGTCCCACTCACGCCAGGGAGCTATAATCTCCATCTCGGGAGCGAGTGCTTTAAGAGCAAGCTCGAAACGAACCTGATCGTTGCCCTTGCCGGTGCAGCCGTGGCAAATAGCGTCTGCGCCCTCTTTTTTTGCTATATCGGCAAGACCCTTTGCGATACAGGGACGAGCGTGCGATGTACCGAGAAGATACTCTTCATACTCGGCACCTGCTTTAAGGCAAGGCCAGATATAGTTTTCGATATAATCCTTTTTAAGGTCGAGTACATAGAGCTTTGAAGCGCCGGTCTTGAGAGCCTTCTCCTCAAGTCCGTCGAGCTCAGTTCCCTGACCTACGTCGCCGGAAACCGCTATAACTTCGCAGTTATTGTAATTTTCTTTAAGCCACGGAATGATGATTGACGTATCAAGTCCGCCGGAATAAGCGAGTACGACTTTTTTGATGTCTTTCTTGTCCTTTTTCATAAATGTTACCTCCGAGCATCGGCAAAAGCCTTTAATTTTTGATTACGAAGAGATTATACACCAATCACATTTAAAATCAAGTGTTTTTTGCATAAATATTCAAATTTTATGTATATTTGTGCGATATAACGACATAAATATACATTACGCGCCCTGATTTATGCAATATTTAACCTGATTTATGAATTTTTATTCAAAAACTAAAGCCGAGCGAGAATTTTCGCCCGGCTCAGCCGTTATTTTTGGTTATTTTTTAAAGCTTTTTTCGCCTTGGACTTTTTGACTCCGCGCGTTATAAGCCCGGCCGCCAGGGCAATTATCACAGCGCCTGCCGAAAAAGCCGCTATCTTAATGTTATGTACATACTGTCCCTCATAATATCTTGCCTTGTTTGAGCTCTTGTAACCGACAAGGTCATTATAATACATCATATATGTGCTGTAATCGAGAGTGTTTTCGTCTATATCTATAACGCGCGACCCGTGGAGAGGTCCGTTACCGTAAATATAAAATCCGACTCCGCTCGTATGCACCATATCAATGCCATCATACGTGCCGCAAAAGTCATTGTTATGATCGTGCCCGAAGAACGCCGCCTTAATGTCTCCCTGCTGCTTCCAAGCGTCAAATTCGCCGCCGTTCACCTCTGCGGGACACGGCCCCTCGTCAAGATGACCGCTTGCAATATCCGTATTAAGCACATAATACTTACCGTCTTTTTTTACCGCACCGTCCGTGCCCTTGGGAACTTCCTTTAAAAGTTCATATATTTCGGGAACGGGTATATGCTGGAAAAGGAGAGACGGCATAGGTTCTCCGCCGTTTTCAGCTTTCAGGGCATCGCTCGTTTTTTTGTACCAAGCAAGTTGGTCCTCGGCAACGTGAGCATATCCGCCGTTTTCTTTATCATATGTGCCGGAATCTATAAACCAAAGATTAAAGACGTTCTTTGCGCCGTCCGAGCTTTTTATAGGAAGATTATAGTTGCCGCAGCCGGTCATGGCTTCTCCCTCGGAAGCGAGGCAACCCGGCATAGAATTATAGACCGCCATTTGGAACTGTTTGGAGACCTTACCCTCGTCATCGTGGTTGCCGTATACTATTGCAAACGGTATGTTCTGTGAGGTAACGGGCTCCATAATCTGCCTGATTGCCTTTTCGACACGCTTTTTGCTTCTGTAAAGCACGGGCGACGGGCCGTGTATATTATCGCCGGTAAATACAACAAGGTCGGGCTTTGCAGCTTCGATCGAAGCATACATAAGATCAAGCGTCTCTTCGCACGGATTTAAATCATCCTGCGGATCCGCAAATACGAGTATACGAAATTTACCGTTTTTAAATTTAAGCGTAGTTTCATCCCCTGTTTCGGCAAAGCTCTGAATTGCAAAGCACGGTGAAACCACCGATAAACAAAGAATTACCGATAAAATAATGTTTAATACCTTTTTCATTTTATCCTCCCAATGCGCGTATCCTCTCGAATACATTTCTCCTGCAAAATAAATAATGCCGACGCAAAAGCTATTGCGACAAAACAGCATATAAAATAATATGCTGTTTTGAACAATAAAATCAGCGAAGGCTTAATGATTTTGTATAAATATTCTAGCATCGGGATAGTTTTAATTCAACAGCAATAATCAACAATAAAAACGTGCTTTTTTCGACAATTCGAGCAGCTCATTTTTTTATCGATTTCAAATACTCTTTATCCCTGTCCGAGAGTTCCGCATCAAGAAGCAATTCAGGGCGTTTTTTTAATGTAGTCTCAAGTGCCTTTTCGTGTCTCCACTTATCAATATTCGCATGATGCCCCGACAAGAGTATATCGGGAACCTTTTCCCCGTGCCATTCGTACGGTCTTGTATATTGCGGATATTCCAAAAGTCCGTTATAGTGACTTTCAAGCTCCTTAGCTTCGTCATTCGGCAGGACATTTTCGAGCATACGAGAAATACTGTCGGCAAGCACGAGCGCAGGCAGCTCGCCGCCCGTCAGGACATAATCGCCTATTGAAATCTCTTCATCGACTATCTCATCGAGAATTCTTTGGTCCACGCCCTCATAATGACCGCAAAGCAGCACAATCCGGTCTGTAAGGGCAAGCTCCTTTACTCTCTGCTGCGTCAAAGTTTTGCCCTGCGGCGACATATATATAAGGTGCGGTTTTTCTTCGCCGGCACCGTAAAGGCTCTTATAGCAGTCATATATGGGCTGCGGACCCATCAGCATACCCATTCCGCCGCCGTACGGCGCATCATCAACACGGTTGTGCTTATCAAGTGTAAAGTCTCTTATATTTACACAGTTTATCTCGACGTAGCCATTTTTTCGCGCTCTGCCTATAATACTTTCGGACAGCACCGACTCGCACATTTCCGGAAAAAGCGTCATTATGTCTATTCTCATTCTCCGTCCTCCCTTATTGCACACTCATCGGAGAAAAGGCCTTTGAGCGGACGAAGATATACTTTTTTGTTTTCGACATCAAGTTTCACTACCACTGAAGGAATTACGGGAACCAACGTCTCTTTTCCGTTTTTATCTTTGACAGTCCAAGCGTCATTTGCAACGCCTTTCATAACATCGGTAACTGTTCCGTACAATACATCGGTATTATCCGCGTCATACACAGCGCAGCCTATTACATCCTCAACGAACGCTTTGCCGCTGTCAAGATGAACATCCTTTCGGTCAAAATACAACACTCTGCCGCGGTATTTCTCTGCTTCTTCGATTGTAAGAACGCCGTCGAGCTTTAACAGTGCTGCATTTTTATGAGGGCGCACCGAGACAACGCCGACTGCCCTCTTACCGTCGGCATCAAGATACAATGTTTTGATTTTTTTCAAAAAGTCCGCGCCGTCGCACCATACGTCAAAGCGCATTTCGCCTCTGACGCCGTGCATACCGACTACCTTACCGGCCTCAAGAAATTGTTTTAACATATAAATTCACCGATTGCCGCTTTAAAACGGCACTAAATAAAATGAGTACAAGAGGAAGCCCCCCTGTACTCGTTTACTGTCAGTCGATCTCAACCTGAACTCTTGTGCCGTCCTTTGTGGCTCGAGCCTTAACAACGGTTCTGATAGCCTTGGCTATTCTGCCCTGCTTGCCTATAACTCTGCCCATATCGTTTTCGGCAACGTGAAGGTGATACACCGTAACGCCTCTGTCATCAGTCTCATCTACCGTAACGGAAACCGAGTCCGGCTCATCAACGAGTCCTTTAGCGATCTGTTCGAGAAGCTCTTTCAACTAAAAGACCTCCTATTATTTAATGATTCCGCTCTGCTTTAATACAGATTTAGCGGTCTCTGTGGGCTGAGCGCCGTTTTTGAGCCACTGCTCTGCCTTTTCAGCGTCAATCTTAATTTCAGCCGGAGACTTCATAGGATCAAAAGTACCTATTTCTTCGATAAATCTGCCGTCACGCGGAGCTCTTGAATCTGCAACAACTACACGATAGAAAGGAGCTTTTTTAGCGCCTACACGACGAAGTCTGATTTTTACTGCCATTGTTTTTTCCTCCAAATATATAATTATTAAATTTATAAACTACACTTATAAAGTGCGATTAACAAAAGTTACATTCCGTAATTGCCGAAATTTCCCATTTTACTGAAGCGACGACGTGCGGATTTTGAATTAAACTGTTTAAACAGCTTCTGCATATCGCGATACTGCTTCAAAAGCTTGTTGACATCCTCAACCTGCATACCGCAGCCTGCGGCAATTCTGCGCTTACGTGACGGATTTATAATATCGGGATTGGAGCGTTCCTTATATGTCATCGAAAAGATGATTGCCTGAACGCGGTCAAACTGACTCTCGTCTACGTCCATATCCTTTATCTTACTGCCGACGCCGGGGAGCATACCGAGCAAATCCTTCATAGAACCCATTTTTCTTATCTGCTGAAGCTGAGACAGAAGGTCGTTTAAATCAAACTTGTTTTTTCTGAGTTTCTTTTCAAGCTCGGCGGCCTTCTTTTCGTCAAGAGCCATTTCCGCCTTTTCGATAAGGGAGAGCATATCACCCATACCGAGAATTCGCGAAGCCATACGGTCGGGGTGAAAATAGTCAAGCTCCGTGAGCTTCTCGCCCATACCGACAAACTTTATAGGCTTACCGGTAACAGCTCTCGCGGAGAGCGCCGCGCCGCCTCTTGTATCACCGTCAAGTTTTGTAAGTACCATACCGTCGATTCCGAGCGCATCGTCAAATGCACTTGCCACCGTGACGGCGTCCTGACCGGTCATAGCGTCAACAACAAGAAGAATCTCGTGGGGATGAACCTCGGCCTTAATGTTTTTAAGCTCGTTCATCAGCGTTTCATCTATATGAAGACGACCTGCCGTATCTATGAAAACGTAGTCATATCCCTTATCCTTGGCAAGGGAAACTGCATCTTTCGCTATTTTAACCGGGTCGCCCTGACCCTCTTCAAACACGGTGACTCCGGCCTGCTCGCCGACTACCTGCAGCTGCTTTATGGCAGCCGGGCGGTACACGTCGCACGCAACAAGCAACGGTCTGTGACCCTCGGTTTTAAGCTTCAATGCTATTTTAGCACAATGAGTTGTTTTACCGGAGCCCTGAAGGCCGCACATCATAATGATTGTGGGTCCGTGTGAAGCGTATGCGAGCTTTGAGCCGGTTCCGCCCATAAGCTCGGTCAATTCCTCATTGACTATTTTTATAACCATTTGAGCCGGTGTAAGACTCTCTAAAACGTGTGAGCCTATTGCGCGCTCGGTAACTTTATTTGTAAAATCCTTTGCGACCTTATAGTTAACGTCCGCTTCAAGAAGAGCGAGGCGAACCTCACGCATAGCTTCTTTAACGTCGCTCTCGGTAAGGTTGCCTTTGCTGCGAAGCCTTTTAAAAGCAGCTTCAAGTCTGTCCGATAATCCTTCAAATGCCATAAACTTACCTCTGTAATTACTCTATGATAGACAAAGCAAGAGATTTTATCTTTACCGTAGTGTCGTTTATCTCTCGAGAAAGCCCGTGATTTAAATTATAATCGCTGATTTCCTCGGCACAGTTTATAATATCGCCAAGAGTGGTTTTTATGCCATTCCATTTTTTTACGAATCCGAGTCTCGACTCCATCTCGTAGAGCTGCCCCTCGGCACGTTTTATTGCATCGCGCACACCCTGACGGGTTATGCCCTCGTTCTCGGCAATTTCGGCAAGAGAAAGGTCGTCGTTATAATAAAGATTGATAAAATCACGCTGTTTCGCAGTAAGCATATCACCGTAGAAATCAAGCAAAATCGTTATTTCAACATTATTTGCCAAAACTACCACTCCTTAAAGAAAAAGTCCCTGTAAAGCCAGCGACTTTACAAGGACATATTATACTAAATTATATTGTAATTGTCAAGAAAAAGTTTAGTTCTTCTTGGTTGTTCCGCCGCCCCAGTCAATAACGGCGTTCTTTGAGGGATCCCAGTTGGAGTCGGCGGTTGTGGGCGTTGTGGCGGGTTCGGTGGGCTTGGTTACGGGCTCAGAGGGTTTTGTAGCCGGCCGGGTGGGCTCGGTTACAGGCTCCGTGGGCTTCGTGGTATTTTCTGTTGTCGGCTTCGTGGTTTCTTCGGTTGTCGGCTCGGATACGGACGAAGTCTCTTTTGCCGTAGTCTCGGCATCGGGAACCTTGAGCCCTGCCGCTATACGCAAAATGTATACGGCGTCGCACGAATCAATTTTACCGTCACCGTTTAAATCGGCTCTTTTGATTTCGTCATTTGAGAGGCTCAAAAGTCCGGCATCACATTTCATAACAAGTATGGCATCTGCCGAATCAACTTTACCGTCACCGTTTACGTCCCCGCGGTTTTTACCGTCGCCGACAGCAAAAGCCATTACCGCCGCAACCGACAGAGCAATTACGGCCGCTGACAGAATACTGAATAGTTTTTTCATTTTAGTTCCTTTTATTATCGAGCACTCCAATCAATAACAGCCGCATGGCTCTCATCCGCAGGATCACCTGTTCCTATTTTTACGGTACCGCTTTCGCCTTTAGTGGGAGCATCATTCGGCTTTTGGGGCTCATCCTTGCCGTTCGGCTCGGTCTCGGCAGCCTGCTCGGAAGTCTTGGTTATAAGGTCTTCGTAGAACTCAACCGAACCGTCCTTGCCGGTGGTTACGGGAATAAGCTCTCCGTTTATGTTTGTTACGAATTTTTCGCCCGATTCATCGGTTGTGTATTCAATGGACGTTGTTTCGGAGGGGGCGGCTGTAGTGTCGTCTTTTTCCCAGCTTCTCTTTTTTCCGCAGGAAATAAACACCACCGAAATCATAAGTATCAAAAGTGCGACAGCAATAATTTTTTTATTCATATTTTTCTCCTTTACGGCTTATGCTGAAATTATTTTAGCACAATCGTCATTTCAATGCAACACACCGTAATAATCTTACAAATATATATGACGAAATCACTTTAATTCGGCTATCGTAACGCCCTCTTCACCCTCGCCGTATACACCCGTTCTGTACGATTTTATGTTCGGATGGTCTTTTAAGTGCTGCTGTATGGCTCTTCTGAGCGTGCCTGTTCCCTTACCGTGAATTATTGTAAGCTCATTAAGACCGGAGCGAAGCACTCCGTCAATAAACATATCAAGGTCGGCTATTGCCTCCTCAACCGATTCACCGCGCAAATCCACGCTTGACTTACCGCTCGGCAAGGACTTTTCCTTTACGGAACGGTAAAGGCTCTGCTTCTTCGGCTTTTTCTTCGGAGCCAAAAGGCGAAGCTCCGATGCCTTGACCTTCATCTTCATAACGCCTGCTTTTACCTCGGCGTTACCGTTTTTATCAAGCGATACGACCTCGGCCTCGGTGCCGAGCGTTTTAACAAATACATTATCACCCGTCTTTAACGGTCTCGGCAAAACGTAATCGTCGTCATCGCCGTCAAAGTCGTTTTTCTCGTATGTCATATCATCTATGGTGTTGAGATGCTGCTTTAACGCCGCCTTTGCCTTGCGTGCCATCTCTGAAGCGTTTTTCTCATTCGACTGCTCGCGCTTCAGGCGGTCAAGCTCCATCATAAGAGACGCTGCGGCACGCTTTGCGTTTTCAAGTATGCGTTTCGCCTCGTTTTGAGCCATAAGTATTTCTTTGTCGCCCTTTTGCTTTGCAAGTGACAGCTCGTTTTCCGCCTTTTTCTTTATCTCGTCTATCTCGTTTTGCATTTCGGCGGTCTTTTCTTTTTCCTTTTCCATTTCGAGGCGTGTTTTTTGGAGCGTATCAACAACATCCTCAAATCTGGTATTTTCCTCCGAGATAAGCTTTGCCGCCTCATCTATGACCTCTTTTGACAAGCCGAGCTTTTGAGATATCGCAAATGCGTTGGAACGACCGGGTATACCCGTTATCAGCTTATATGTAGGCTTCAAGGTATCAACAGAAAACTCGCAGGATGCGTTTTCGACCCTGTTCGTGCGAAGCGCATATTCCTTAAGTTCGGAATAATGGGTTGTCGCCGCTATTTTGGCACCCTTACGGCGGAGATCCTCAAGCACCGCAACAGCCAAAGCTGCGCCCTCTACGGGATCGGTTCCCGCTCCGAGCTCATCGATTAAAACGAGAGAGCTTTCATCAACGTTATTGCTTATATTTACGATCGTCGTCATATGTGCCGAAAAAGTGGAGAGCGACTGCTCAATACTCTGCTCTTCGCCTATATCGGCAAACACATTTTTAAATACGGCTATACTGCTGTTTTCGTTTGCCGGTATAAAAAGACCGCACTCCGCCATAAGAGTTAAAAGTCCTATTGTTTTTATAGAGACGGTTTTACCGCCGGTATTGGGGCCTGTTATGACAAGAGAATCATATTTGTCACCGAGCGACACGTCTATGGGCACGGCTTTTTTCGGGTCAAGTAACGGATGGCGGGCTTTTTTAAGCTCGATAACACCGCGCGAATTTATAATCGGCATTGTAGCCTTCATCTTATAGGCAAGCTGAGCCTTTGAGAAAATCAGGTTAAGCTCCGCCGCCGATTCGCAGCTTATTTTTATTGTGTCGGCAAAGCTCCCTGCCTCCTCTGACAGTTCCGAAAGAATTCTTTCTATTTCATCGCGTTCACGGCTTTCAAGCACCTTTATACGGTTATTTGCCTCTATTACAGCCGCCGGTTCAATAAATACCGTGGCACCGCTTCCGGATGTATCATGAACCATACCCGAGACCTCGCTTCGGTGCTCGGCCTTTACGGGAACGACAAATCGGCCGTTTCGCTGTGTGATTATAGCGTCCTGCAAGCTTGATTTGTATTTCGGAGAGCGTATCATACCGTCAAGCTTGTCGCGTATTTTGGACTCCTCGAGTCTTTTGTGCCTGCGTATATCTTTAAGTGCAGGTGAAGCATTGTCCGACATTTCGGTATCGGACAAAACAGCATTGTTTATTTTATCCTCAAGGTATTTATTTGTATAGAGCGAGTTAAATAGGTCGTCTATCGCGGTATCCATACCGGCGCTTTTTGAGCGCCACTCGGTTATACCGCGTATCACGCGCAAATCGCAGGAAATATCCAAAAGCTCACGCATGGACAGCGTGCCGCCGGACGACGCACGGCTCAGCTGATTGTTAACATTTATAAGGCCTCCGAACGAGGGCGCGCCGAATTTTGCTATGAGTATATGAGCAGCCTCCGTTTCGGAAAGGCGTTTTTGCACCTCAAAAAAATCGCCGCTCGGCTGCAGCGACAACGCCGCAAGCCTTGCCTCCTCGCAGGAGGTCATTTCCGAAAGAGTTAAGAGTATTTTCGGAAGCTCAAGTGAAATGTGGTATTTATTCATAATTAGTCCTTTACAGAATAATAAAAATCAAGTGTTTTAAACGGTCTGTCAGTCTTTGAGGCAAGGTATTTCTCGGTGATGTAGCTGAGGTCCTCGCTCGCTTCAGGCGACAGCTTAAAATTGTATAATATATCTATTTTGGCAAAAACTATATGGCGCATTGCGCTGACAACGCCTATCTCAAGAGGGAAAAGAGCGTTCTCGTCGGCACAGTTATCGCAGTAAAGCAAGCCTCTTTCCATATCAAAATACATTATCGGCGTCTCAAATGCTCCGCACCTTTCGCAGGCGATAAGGTTCGGCATATAGCCGGCAAGAGAAACAAGCCTTAATTCGGTTATTGCCTTTAACAAAAGCGGAGGTCTTTTTCCGCTTGCCAAAAAATACAGCGAATTGAGCACCACGCGCAAAAAGTCCGTCGCATCGTCCTCCTTAGGCGACAGCTCAAAGGCTATATCGCAAAAATACTGTGCAAGCGACAGCTTTTCTATATCGTTTCGCAAGCCGAAAAAGCTCTCTATGCTCTCGGCCTCTTCTATTATGTAGCTGTCCTTAGTTTTGTAAAGCGACAGTTTGGAATAGCACAAAAGCCCCGTTGCCGACTGCTTTTTGCTGCTTAACTTTTTGGCGCCCCTGACAAATGCGCGTAACACTCCGAGGCTGTCAGTCAGCACCGTTACAAGCTTATCGTTCTCGCCTATATTCTGTTCTTTTAAGATAAGCCCCTTTACATTCACACCCATCGCTTTTGCCCTTTTCGGCTGAACAACCGACGCTGTTTTGCTCTCGGCGGTATATAAGATAGTCCTCGATTTTACCGCTTTTCGCAAACAAATTCCAATAAATCTCGTTATAGATAAAAAACACCGCCCTCGGAAAACTTATATATTTAAATTCTCCGTGTGCGGCGGTATTATGTCTGTCAATCAAGACCAAAATTGTGTATAAGTCCCTCTCTGTTACGCCAGTCCTCTTTAACCTTGACCCAGCATCTGAGATTGACCTTTATGCCGAAGAATTTTTCCATATCTTCACGGGCAAAGGTCGATATTTTTTTCAACATGCTTCCGCCCTTGCCTATAATTATTCCCTTGTGGGACTCGCGCTCACAGTAAATAGTGGCTTCTACGTCCATAATATCGCTCGTATCACGCTCGCGCATAAGCTCAATGGAAACCGCAACACCGTGAGGTATCTCCTTATCAAGCAGGCGGAGCATTTTTTCGCGTATCATCTCAGCTGCAAGCACTCTTTCGGGCTGATCGGTCAACGTGTCATCCGGGAAAAAGTGCGGACTGTTTTCGGCGTGCTTTTTAAGCTCCGAGAGCAAAGCCTCTATACCCTCGCCCGTTTTTGCGCTGACGGGAACGATCGCTTCAAAATCATACTGCTCCGAAAGAGCGGCAATTTTAGAGATAAGCTCTTCCTTACGGCTTATCATATCTATTTTATTAAGAGCTGTTATAACAGGCATTTTTGCCGAGCGAAATTTATTTATAAGCTCCTTTTCCGCGGCGTTAAGCTCTTTATCCGTCGCATCGACGACAAACAAGCACTCTTCAACGCCCGAAATACTGTCGTTTACCGCCTCAACCATATATTCGCCGAGCTTGTCCTTAGGTTTAAAAAATCCCGGAGTGTCGGTAAAAACAAGCTGCACATTATCATCGGTAGTCAAAACGCCCATAATTTTTGTACGGGTGGTCTGAGGTTTACCGGATACTATGGCTATTTTACTGCCTATAAGTCGGTTGAGTATCGAAGATTTGCCGACGTTTGCCTTGCCGACTATGGCTGCAAAAGCTGATTTTGATTCGTTCATTTTTTCTCCTTATCCGCTCTGTCGGAAGATTTTTTCTTAATTTGCGGAAAACCTTTAAATATAAAAATAAAAGCGACAACAAGACTTAAAAGAAACAGCACAAAATATAATATGTGCTCCTTAAAATAAACATAAAGTGCCGAAAAGGCCTTTGGCTGCCACATTATCATAATTCCCGTGAGAACGGCAAATATTGCCGATACCAAAACGGCTCCTGCCGCGGTATCCTTTGCCGCCCTGCCGTTATCAGTCCATTCGGTGCTTGCCAAATCGACGGTTCTTTCAACTGCGGTGTTGACAAGCTCAAGAGACACAACAAGCGCGTTTGCAAGAAATATTATCGCAAACTGAGTTCTTGTAATCTCAAAAAAGTCCGCCATCAGCAAAAAAGAATACATATATATCATACAGACAAAATGTATTCTCATATTGCGCTCGTGTTTAAGTGTGTAAAATATTCCGCGGAAAGCATAGCCGAAGCTCCTTATGAGCCCGCGCATCAGATTTTATCCTCACTCTGGTCTATATAATAGCTGCCGTTGCGTTTGAGACCGAGCTGTGTTAACACAGTCTCCTCTTTTTCGCGCATATGTACCGCTTCAAGACCGCCGTTCACATGGTCATAACCAAGAAGATGCAAAAGAGAATGGACGGTCAAAAACGCGATTTCCCTCTGAAGAGAGTGTCCGTATTCCTCTGCTTGAGCTACTGCATGCTCGATTGATATAACTATGTCGCCGAGCATTTTTGCACCGGTGTCATGATTTATATCGTAAACGCCGTTTTCACCGAGCGGAAAAGACAAAACATCTGTTGACGCGTCGATATTACGGTGTTTTTTGTTAAGCTCTCTTATCTCGGCGTCGTCCACGAAGGACACGCTGATTTCGGCGGAGCCTTCAAATTGCTCCATTGCGAGTACCGCATTGCAGCAGCGACGAACGAGCATACGCACACCCGTAGGTATTTTTACCGTTTTCTGTTTGTTTGAGATGATTACCTTAATTTTGTCTGTCATTTTCTTTTCTCCTCATTTTTCTCATATGCTTTGATTATATCCTGTACTAATTTATGCCTTACTACGTCCTTTTCGGTGAACGTATTTATTGAAATATCCGGAACATTTCTGAGTATTTTCATAGCGTCGGTAAGCCCAGACCTTTTCCCGTCCGGTAAATCTATTTGGGTAACATCGCCGGTTACTACCATTTTAGAGTTGAAGCCGAGTCGGGTCAAAAACATTTTCATCTGCTCGCGAGTGGTGTTTTGCGCCTCGTCAAGTATTATAAAGCTGTCGTCAAGAGTTCTGCCGCGCATATACGCGAGCGGTGCCACCTCAATAGAGCCGCGCTCCTGATAACGGGCGAACGCCTCTGCCCCGAGCATATCGAAAAGCGCGTCATACAGCGGTCTTAAATAAGGGTCAACCTTTTGCTGCAAATCGCCCGGCAAAAATCCGAGCTTTTCGCCTGCCTCAACCGCCGGACGTGTCAAGATAATACGATTGACCTCCTTTGCGCGAAAGGCAGTGACAGCCATGGCGACGGCAAGATATGTTTTACCCGTGCCGGCAGGACCCGCACCCAAAACTATTGTATTTTTTCGTATTGCCTCGACATACTTTTTCTGACCGAGCGTTTTCGGCTTTACGGGTTTGCCCTTAGATGTTATGCAGACGCAATCGCCAGATAAGGACATAAGCTTGTCCTCTTCGCCGTCCTTAACAAGAGATATAACATATCGCACGTTTTGATCGGAAAGAGCTTCGCCCTTATTTATGAGGGCTAAAAGGCGCTCTATGGCGGTTGTGGCCTTAGCCACATTTTCCGCCTCGCCGCTTATTTTAAGGTCGGAGCCGCGATTTAAAACCGTAACCGAAAATTCACTTTCTATAAGTCTTATATTCTCGTCAAAGCTGCCGAATAAGCTTACGGCATTTTCCATACGGTCAATACTGAGGACCTGCTCAAACACTGAAAAACCACCTTAGATAATTTTCTGTCGATATTTAATATATAGTATCACAATTTTTGTGATTAGTCACTAATTTTTTTCAACAAAAATCTCGCTCTCAACGCCTATTTGTTTTTCACATTTGTATGCTCCGCTGAGTCTTGAACCGTTTTTTTGTATATCAGAGGAAATAATCTTACAATTTTTCAATTCGCTCCTGCAAAGGTCCGTGTATTTTTTTGCCGACAAAAGCTCCCGACAGCTTTCATCCTCCAACAAAAAATCTCTGTTGTATTCGGTAGCGCGCACCCTTATTATACCCATGGGCAAGACGGTTTTATCCGTTGACGCAAGAAAGCTCACCGCATATTTTTCTCCGTAATCGGGAACACCTCCGAGCGGAATTTTAACATTGAAAAAATACAGCGCATACCTTATTTTTTCACGCGAAGGCGCGCAAAATTCCGAATTTTCAAAATCGGAAGAAATGTTTTTTTCGACTTCCGCATACACGTTGCCTGCCGCATGTACGAGAGATTCGGTCTTGTCTTGATTTGTCTTTACCCCGGATATGAGAAGATTGCCCTTCAGCACGGCAGAGCCTGCCTTTATTTCCTCTTGACCCGAATACAACTGTACCTTGGTCACCACGCCGTCCTCCGACGCAACTATATTACATGGGGTTTCGTTGTCCTCTATCTTCGGTGCCGGCACGCTTTCACGCACCTCCACGGACGCATTAGAGCCGTTCAGATTGACAACCGCAAACGACAAATCACCGTCAAATATTTTTAAAGCCTCGTCTGAAATCTCTTTTGCGTTTATATCTCGGCGCTTTGCTCCTGGTTTTACTCCCAATGAAGAAAATACATTGAGAATTTGCTCGTCTGATATGTTTTCGTTTCCGCTGACGGATACAGTCCATATCATAGTCGATAAATACGAAACGGTGATTATCGCCGCGGCAACGCCTATTACAAGTCCCACTCTCTTTCGCTGCTTAAATGTAAAAAAAGGCAAACCCGTTTTTTTGATTATTCTTGTTTTTACCCCGGAACGCCTTACCGCCTCCCTGATATTTTTATAGTCTCGAAGCATAGTTTTTGCATACAGCTTGTCTTTTACTCGTTTTACATCCCACAATCTTACGTGATAAACGGAGCACAGATTTATAAAGCGTTCGGGAAAACCACCCTCCGCGCAAAATTCAACATATCCGAAAATAAATCTCAAAAAACGTATTATCGACATAAAATCACCTCAGCCCGTAAATTCAATCGAAATTATACTGCCCTTTATCACCGTCTGTTCGTCGGAATAAGAACACAGCGTAAGGTCGCTGCCGCAAAAGGTAACGGTCAGAGAGCCTGCATTAAGCGAAATCCTGTCATTGTCATATTCCGTTATTCCGAAGCAGCCGTCAACGACCGCCTCCTTATTGCCCTCCGTCTCAATATGCGGCACGGACGGGCTCAAAATTTTAGGCATATCAAGCGCGCCGACAATTTTTTGCTCGGACGCTTTTTTTCGCTGCTTTCTTCTTGCGGTCAAAACCGATCCCTCCGAAAAGTCATTTTAAGCTCATATATAAATATGCCGCCTCATATATTTAAATTACGGAAAAGGGTGAAAAGAATGGATAAAAAGCAATGCCGAAAATATATAGTTCCGGTTATATTGACTGCTTTGGTGTGCCTGTTTTTGTTTACAAGGCCGGAGATATGCTCCGAGGGCGTCAGAAGCGGAATACTTTTGGCGGCGGAAACGGTCGTGCCGTCCCTGTTTCCGTTTATGACGGTGGCCTCCTTTCTTCTGCGCTCGGGTCTCGGAGAAGCCGCGGGAAAACCGTTTGATAAGGTGTGCGAAAAGCTGTTCAGGCTTCCGGGCGTTTTGGCTCCGGTTATTATTATGTCGCAGATAGGCGGATTTCCCATAGGCGCAAAAATGACATATGAATTGCTCAAAAAAAATGCTATAACCGAAAACGAGGCGCAAAGAGCTTGTCTTTTTTGCATAAACGCGGGCCCCGCCTTTGTGATAGGGACGGTTGGCTCGGAGATGCTCGGAAGCGTCAAAGCCGGCGTGCTGTTATACATATCCACTGTTTCGGCATCATTTTTTACCGGTATCTTTTCAATTGCTCTGTATGATAAAGCGGCGGAGGAAAAGGGTAAAAGCGAAATTCCGTTTACACTTTGCGACCCTGTCGGAGCTTTTGTACGTTCCGTGGGTGACGCCACAAACGACGTAATAAAAATATGCGCCTGGGTAGTTATTTTTAAAACCGTATGCGACGGTTTATCTACCTTACCTATACCGCCCGGAGCTGCTCTTTTCTTTGAATTCATCCTCGAGGTCACAAACGGCTGCCGCGCCGCCGCCGGAAAAGCTCCGATACCCGCCTTGGCCGCAATAATATCCTTCGGCGGTCTGTCGGTACACTGCCAGATAATGTCGTATCTCAGATACACAAAGCTCAAAATGCGGTATTTTTACACGGCAAGAGCGGTATGCGCGTCTTTTTCGGCAATAATATGTATGGAGCTTTTAAAGGTCTTCCCATGCGAGGTATCTGTCTTTGCAACCGACAGCTCCGTAACTCCGGCAGCCTATTCGGTTTCCGTACCGGCTCTTGCGGCACTGCTTATAATGAGCGTGCTGCTCATCTTAGAGGTTGATTCGGATAAAAAAATGTGTTAGCATAGTAATACACAATGTAATCGGGGTGAAACGGATGAAGGATAAGATGCTTGGCGGAAACATTTCTCCGAAATGTGAATACTGTGAATTTTCAACGCCGACAAATGACGGCGATACGGTGCTCTGCCCCAAAAAGGGCGTTGTGTCAAAAGATTGGTACTGTAAAAAATACAAGTATGATATTTTTAAACGCGAACCGAAACTACACCCGACAGCGCCCGAATTTTCAAAAAGCGATTTTGAGATTTAACATAACAGCCGTCCGAGAGACAAAAGCAGTTCTCGGGCGGCTGTTTTTTCGATAAAAAAGCGAATATATACTTAAGAGATTGAAAAAGAGAATAAAAGTGATATACTATTATAATCAAAATTTCATTCAAAAGGAGCAACTATGAAAAAGTATTACGCTCTTTATAAAAAGCAATTTATCTTAGGGCCGGCGTTTAAGCTCGCCGAGGCCATACTTGAACTTTTGGTCCCGCTCGTTATGGCTAAAATCATTGACGTGGGAATCAAAAACGGCGATGTGCCATACATTATAAAAATGGGGCTTTTGATGGCAAGCCTCGGTATACTGGGCCTTTTGTGTGCCATAGTATGTCAATACAGCGCTGCCGTTGCCCAACAGGGAGTTGGCACGGAAATCAGAAACGATATGTTTAAAAAGATAAATTCCTTTGCACAAAGCGATATTGACGCCTTTTCTTCGTCATCGCTTATAACGAGAATTACGAACGACGTAAACCAGATACAGTCGGGCGTTGCAATGTTTATACGTCTTATGTTTCGCTCGCCGTTTTTAATAGCCGGTTCGCTTATTATGGCAATGAAGCTTGATCTTAAAATGTCAATAATCTTCTTTGCAGCAGGTCTTTTGGTCAGTCTTATTATGTACTATGTTCTGACTAAGAGCCTGCCGCTTTACAAGGTGATACAAAAGGTACTTGATAAGGTCTCGCTTGTTGTCAAGGAAAATCTTTCAGGCGTCAGAGTTATACGCGCATTTTCAAAAAGCAATCATGAAAAAGAGCGCTTCGGCGATAAGAATGACGAGCTGACTAAGATAAACTTCCGTGTGGGTAGCCTTTCGGCACTTCTGAACCCAATGACATTTGCCGTGATGAACCTCGCAATAGTAATTTTGCTGTATTTCGGTGGAAAAAACGTATATTCGGGCGAGCTGTCGCAGGGAAAAATAATAGCACTTATAAGCTATATGACACAAATACTTCTTTCAATAATCGTATTTGCAAACGTCATAGTCGTATTTACAAAGGCACTCGCAAGCGTTCAGCGCGTTAAAGAGGTATTGGACGCCGAGCCGAGCATAAAGGATGACGACGCGGCATATCAAAACGGCGATGAAGCCGCTACGGCGGTCGAATTCACCGATGTCAGCTACGCGTTCCCAAAATCCGACGAAAACGCCCTGTCAAACATCAGCTTTACAGCCGAAAATGGCGAAACGATAGGAATTATAGGCGGTACGGGCGCAGGCAAAAGCACACTCGTAAATCTGATACCGCGCTTCAGCGACGTTAAAAGCGGCAGCGTCAAGGTATTCGGCCACGATGTGCGAGACTGTAAATTCGGATATTTAAGGCACGTCATACATGTTGTACCGCAAAAGAGCAATCTTTTTTCGGGTACAATAAAGGACAACCTGCTGATGGGTGACCGCTCCGCCGATGACAGAGACATTGATTTTGCGCTCAAGGTTTCGCAAAGCGCGGAATTTGTATCAAAGCTAAAGGACGGCACAGACACCTTAATTGAGGAAAAGAGCAAAAATCTGTCGGGAGGCCAAAAGCAGCGTCTTTGCATAGCAAGGGCAATAATGGGGCACCCTCGGATATTGATTTTTGACGATTCATCAAGCGCGCTTGACTTCGCCACAGACGCAGCTCTGAGAAAAGCTTTGAAAGAAAACTTAAATGACACAACAGTATTTTTGGTATCGCAGCGCGTCAACACGGTAAAGAATGCCGATAAAATACTCGTTCTCGACGACGGTGAGCTTGTGGCAACCGGTACGCACAAGGAGCTATACAAAACAAATGAAGTATACCGCGACATTTGTCTGTCACAGCTTTCAGAAAAGGAGGTTGCCTCCGTATGAAAAACACAAAACGTCTCATAAAATATATAAGTCCGTTTAAATCCAATCTCTTCGGGGCGATTTTTTCCGCATTTGTCGGCATTGCGCTGTCGCTTATGGTCCCCATTCTCATCGGTAAAGGCGTAGACTGCATAACGGCTAAAGGCGACGTCGATTTCGCAAGGCTTTTTAAGGTCGGCGCGGTTCTCGCGATATGCATTGTTGTTTCGGCGCTTTTCCAATGGATAATGACGTATAATTCAAATAAGCTCTCATTTAAAACCGTTCAAAAAATGAGAACCGAGGTCTTTGAAAAGCTTACAAAGGTGCCGCTTTCATATATTGACTCCACGGCACACGGTGACATAATAAACACTGTTGTCACCGACATAGATATTGTCTCCACCGGTCTTTTACAGGGATTTACCCAGATATTCTCCGGCATTGTGACAATACTCGGTACGCTGATATTTATGTTCACGATAAACTGGTATATCACGCTCGCAGTTGTGGTGCTGACTCCCCTTTCGTTTTTTGTCGCTTCGTTTATAGCAAAGCACGCGCACAAAAATTACGTAAAGCAGGCAAAATACCGCGGTGAAATAACCGGATTTGCCGCCGAGATGATAGAGGGAGCCGATATAGTAACAGCATTCAACGGTGAAGAGGACGCTTACCGTCATTTTCACGAAATAAACGAAAAGCTTAAGAAGGTCGGTACAACCGCGCATTTCTATGCGGCACTTACCAATCCCTGCACAAGATTTGTTAACGCTATGATATATGCCGTTGTTGCTGTTCTCGGCTCGATACTCACGGTAAAGGGCGGTATTTCCGTAGGTAAGCTCTCTTCTTTTCTCACATACTGCACACAGTATACAAAGCCGTTCAACGAAATATCAAGCGTTGTTGCCGAATTTCAGAATGCACTTGCAAGCGCCGAACGTGTATTCAAGCTTCTTGACTGCAATGATGAACCGTCGGACGAGGGAGCAAAGGAGCTTAAAGCCAAAAACGGCACGGTTGAATTTAACAATGTTTCGTTTTCATACAGCAAAAACAAGCCGTTTATCGAGGGACTTAATATAAGGGCTGACAGCGGCAAAACAATAGCCATAGTAGGCCCCACAGGCTGCGGCAAGACAACGCTCATAAACCTTTTAATGAGATTCTACGATGTCACCGGCGGTGAAATTGACATAGACAACGTAAATATAGCCTCTGTCACGCGCGACTCGCTGCGTTCCGGATTCGGAATGGTTCTTCAGGACACCTGGCTGTTTTCCGGCACAATATTTGACAATATAGCTTACGGAAAGCCAGACGCCACACGCGAGGAGGTAATTGAGGCGGCAAAGGCGGCTCACGCTCACAGCTTTATAAAAAGGCTCGAAAACGGCTATGACACTTTTATCTCGGAGAGCGGAGATAACCTCTCGGAAGGTCAAAAGCAGCTTTTGTGCATAGCACGAGTAATGCTTACAAAGCCGCCTATGCTCATTTTAGACGAAGCCACAAGCTCCATTGATACAAGAACCGAGGTCAGAATACAGAAGGCGTTTGCCCTTTTGATGGAGGGCAGAACAACGTTTATCGTTGCACACCGCCTCTCCACCATAAAAAATGCCGATGCAATTCTTGTAATGCGCGACGGGAAAATAATCGAACGCGGACGTCACGATGAGCTTATAGAGCAAAACGGATTTTACAAAAAGCTCTATAACAGCCAGTTTGCCGTATATTAAATCCCGACAGAATAATAAAAAAGCTCCGCAGTTAAGGTCACAAGCCAAAACTGCGGAGCTTATTTTTTTGTTTACTTGCCGAGTTTAATTTTTACAAATTCCTCTATGTACTTTGCGGTCTTATCAAATCCCGCAGACGAGCTGTTTATACACAGGTCGTAGTTTTTGAAGCTGTCCCACTCGCGGCAGGTATAGTAGCGGTAATAATCGCTGCGGTGAGCGTCAATCTTTTTGATTTTACGCTCTGCTTCCTTATCGCTGAGCGACGGCTCAAGCACCTTGACGTTCTTAATGCAATCGCTCATGGGTGCCCAAACAAACACCTTCACGACATTCGGCATATCGCGAAGTATATAGTCGGCACATCTGCCTACTATTATGCACGAGCCCTTTACGGCAAGGTCTTTAATTATTTTCGCCTGATAATTAAAGATGTTTTTATGTGAAACAAAAGCACTGCTCTCCGGCGGAATCAAATCGCCCGTATATCTGTCACTTGCCGGAGAAAAAATACTTTTTTTCACTGACTCATCGTTTTGGCCGAACAGCTTTACGTTTATTCCGCTCTCCTCCGACGCCATATAGACAAGGTCGCGGTCATAAAAGGGAATCGAAAGGTTTTTTGACAGCATTTTGCCTATTGTTCTGCCGCCGCTTCCGTATCCTCTTGCGATGGTAATTACAAATTTTTCGTTCATAAGCTCACCGAACCTCTCAAAACGATATGATATTATTCGCCGAGATAAGCCTTTTTAACCGACTCGTCGTTTATAAGGTCTTTTGCGTCTCCCGAAAGAGTTATTTTACCTGTTTCGAGTACATATGCCCTATCGGCAATCGAAAGAGCCTTCTTGGCGTTTTGCTCAACCAAAAGAACGGTTGTTCCGCTCTCATTGATCACCTTTATTATATCAAAGATTTCCGAAACAAGCAACGGGGAAAGTCCCATGGACGGTTCATCCATCAAAATAATTCTCGGCTTGGACATAAGTGCTCTGCCCATTGCAAGCATCTGCTGCTCACCGCCCGACAACGTACCTGCAACCTGATTTTTACGTTCCTCAAGTCGCGGAAAACGCTCGTAAACCATTTTAAGAGTTGAGGCAATTTCGGATTTATCCTTGCGGGTATATGCGCCGAGCTTTAGGTTTTCGAGTACCGAAAGCTGCTGGAAAATACGTCTGCCCTCCGGAACATGTGCCATACCCATGGAAACTATTTTGTGCGGCGGAGTTTTAGTAAGCTCTTTGCCGTCAAACACAATAGAGCCTTTTTTAGCCTGAATAAGGCCGGTGATCGTGTGAAGAATGGTTGTTTTACCCGCGCCGTTGGCTCCGATAAGGGCAATAATTTCGCCCTCGTTTACATCAAAGGAAACGCCCTTAATAGCCTTTATAACGCCGTAATTAACTTCAAGATCCTTAATTTCAAGTAATGCCATAGCTGCTCCTCCTTATTCGCCGAGATATGCTGTGATAACTTCGGGATTATTGAGCACATCGGACGTTTTGCCCTGACACAGGACATGACCGAAGTTAAGAACCGTAAGCTCCTCGCATATGCCGGAAACAAGCTTCATATCGTGCTCTATAAGAAGTATTGTCATATCGAACTCATCGCGGACAAAGCGTATTGTCTCCATAAGCTCCTCTGTCTCATTGGGATTCATTCCCGCCGCCGGCTCGTCAAGGAGCAAAAGCTTCGGCTCAGTCGCAAGTGCTCTCGCTATTTCAAGCTTGCGCTGCTTTCCGTACGGAAGATTTGAAGAAAGATAAGACGCTTCTTTATCAAGGTCGAAAACCTTTAAAAGCTCCATGGCCTTTTCGTCCATTGCACGCTCTTTTTTGAAATATGACGGAAGCTTGAATATACCTGCTGCCGTATTGTACTTATAATGATTGTGAAGTCCTACCTTAACATTATCAAGAACCGACATCTGACCGAAAAGTCGGATGTTTTGGAAGGTTCTTGCAACGCCTGCCTTGCATATATCTATGGTCTTTTTGCCCGTTATAACGGTGCCGTCGAGAGTAGCCTGACCCTCGGTAGGCTTATATACGCCCGTAAGAAGGTTGAATATGGTCGTTTTACCTGCGCCGTTCGGTCCTATAAGACCATAGAGCTCGCCTTTTTCTATTTCTACGTTAAAATCATCAACGGCTTTAAGACCGCCGAAGGTTATGCTTAAATTTTTAGCTTCGAGCAATGCCATAATTACCGTGCCTCCTTTTTGGTCTTACCGTTTCCCTTTTTGAAGAACTTTTTTATTGAATGAGTCTCCCAGAAAGCGATTGCCTTGGGGCTTGAGGTCATTATCATCATAACAATAAGCACTACTGCATATATGAGCATTCTGTAATCGCGAAGTCCGCGGAGAACCTCCGGCAAAGCCGTAAGCACACACGCTGCGATTATAGAGCCGCGTATATTGCCTATGCCGCCGAGAACTACAAATACGAGTATCATTATTGACATATTGTAGCCGAAATTCTTTGATGTTGCGGCAAGCACGCTGAGGTTATGCGAATACAAAACGCCGGCTATGCCTGCAAAAAATGCGGAAAGCGAAAAGGCGATAAGCTTATATTTAGTCACGCTTATACCCACCGATTCGGCGGCTATACGATTGTCACGCAGAGACATTACCGCTCTGCCGGCGCGCGAATGAATAAAGTTCAGAATTACAAACAGCGTGATAAGAAGAAGAACTATACCAATTACAAATGTTGAATCGTTGGGTGTTCCGGTTATACCGAGCGGCCCGTTTATAAGAACAGTACCGTCAGCCTCAAGATTTAACGACGACTGACTCGTAAAGGAAGCGTGAATACCGTGACTGTCATAACCGACGTATATTGTTCCGAGTATGTTCTTAATTATCTCGCCGAACGCAAGCGTTACTATTGCAAGATAGTCGCCCTTTAATCTTAAAACCGGTATACCTATAAGCACGCCGAATATTGCCGCGCAAAGTCCGCCGACAAGTATGGCGAGCGGAAAACGAATCCATGCATTTGTAAGAGTGTTTTGCGTAACTACCGAGAAAATCGAGCTTGCATACGCACCGACGCACATAAATCCCGCATGGCCGAGCGAAAGCTCACCGAGATAACCGACTACAAGGTTAAGAGAAACGGCAAGTATGGAGTACATACACAGAGGAACCAAAAGGCCCCTCAAAAGGCTCGATATATTTCCCGTGGACTTGAGTATTTCAACTACGGCAAATACAACTAAAACCATAGCGTAGGTTATGAGGTCGCTTCGGGTACTTTTTTTGATTAGTTTTGACTTTGTTGATGCCATCTTTGTACCCTCCTTAAACCTTTTCAATATACTTCTTGCCGAGAATGCCCGTCGGCTTAACAAGAAGCACTATTATAAGTACGGCAAACACAATAGCGTCAGCCATCTGCGAAGAAATATAAGAGCGGCTGAGTATTTCTATAACGCCTATAAGCACACCGCCGATTACGGCGCCCGGAATAGAACCGATACCGCCGAGAACGGCAGCTACGAATGCCTTAATGCCGGGCATTGCGCCTGTCTGCGACGAAAGTGTGGGATAAGCCGAGCAAAGGAGCACGCCTGCAACGGCCGCCAGCCCTGAGCCTATGGCAAATGTGAGAGAAATGGTCGCATTTACATTTACGCCCATAAGCTGAGCCGCTCCCTTATCCTCGGATACTGCGAGCATTGCACGGCCCGGCTTTGTCTTATTTACAAAGAGAGTAAGCGAAACCATTATTATGAGCGAAACTATTATGGTAACTATAGTTTCGGCGCTTATTGTTATTTTACCGCCGGCAAGCGTAAGTGCCGGTAGATTTACAATAGAGGTAAAGCTCTTTGCCTGCGAGCCGAAAATCAAAAGTGCCATATTCTGAAGAAAGTAGCTGACACCTATTGCGGTTATAAGAACGGCAAGAGGAGAAGCGCCTCTTAACGGCTTATAGGCAAATCTTTCTATTGCCATACCGAGCAAGGTACACGCCGCCATAGATATAACGAGTGCGAGATAAGGATTTACCCCGGCGTATGAGGTCAACGCAAATACTATGTATGCGCCGACCATTATTACATCGCCGTGCGCAAAGTTAAGCATTTTGGCGATACCGTAAACCATGGTGTAGCCGAGCGCTATTACGGCATATATACTGCCGAGACTGACGCCGTTTATAAGGTTTGTTATAAAAGTCAATTTACTGCACCCCAAACTAAAAATGTTTCTTGTTTAAAATATAAATAGTATAACATATCCTCTTTGCCATTACAACGAGAAAAATATGCAAAAATGAATAATCAGGCGGCGCGCTTTTCATTATATTTCACCCAATTAAAGCGATAATGCAGGAAACAAAAAGGGTCGGCAGCCGTAAGCTGCCGACCCGTATTCAGCCTTTAACCGAAGAAATCAGTCCATCGGCTGATATTCGCCGTTTTCAATCTTAACCGCTTTCGGCTCTTTGTTTACTTCGCCTGTTGCTTTCCAGGTCATACCTGAACCTGTTACACCGTCAACGGTGATTTCGGTCATGGCTCCCTTGAGAGCATTGCAAATATCGGAAACGCTCATATCGCCTGTAACACCTGCTTTTTCCGCAGCTGCCTTTACAACATAAACAGCGTCATAAGCGTCTGCCGCAAACTGATTAAGAGTAGACGGGTCATACTTTGCATTGTAAGCAGTAACGAACTTCTTGGTTGTCTCGTCGGTAGCATTAGCTGCAAACGGGGTAAGAAGCATTACGTTTTCTGCAAGAGACTTATCAAAGTTCTCGATGTTAAGAAGTCCGTCAAGACCGTCGCAGCCGAAGAACTTAGCGGTAATACCGGCGTTCTTAGCCTGAGAAAGGATAAGAGAAGCTTCCTGATAATAAATCGGGAGGAATATAAGCTCTGCGCCGGAAGCCTTAATCTTTGAAAGCTGAGAAGAGAAGTCCTGCTTGCTGTCGCCTGTGAATGCCTCGGAAGCTACAAGGTCAAGACCCTTTGCAGCCGCTTCAGCCTTGAAGTTGTCATAAATGCCCGAAGAATAAGCGTCGGAGCTGTTATAGATAACAGCTACCTTTGTAGCAAGACCCTTGCTTGCGATATAGTCTGCGGAAGCAGTACCCTGGTTGGGGTCTGTAAAGCAAACCTGGAAGCAGTTGTCATTTGCTATTACCTTAGCTGCCGAAGCAGAAGGTGTTATCTGGAACATATTATCAGCCTTAGTCTGGCTGACAACAGAAAGGCAAGCACCTGTGGTAACGGTGCCTATGAATACCTTCATACCGTTATCCTTAAGAGTATTGTATGCGTTTACTGCTTTTTCGGCATCGGCTTCATCGTCCTCCATCTGGAACTCAAGCTTCATACCGTTTACGCCGCCTGCAGCGTTAATTTCGTCAACAGCAAGCTGTATACCGTTTTTAACGGCAATACCGTAAGCTGCCGCGTCGCCTGTAAGCGGTCCGCTGGAACCTATTTTAAGTGTTTTACCGTCTGAAGAGCTGCTGCCGGTTCCCTTACTGCCGCAAGCCGTAAAGCAAGCTGCAAGGAAAGTCAAAGCAAGAACTGCTGCCAGAACCTTTTTCAATGACATTTTCATAAAATGACCTCCTGTAGCTAATTTTGCAAGATTTAAAAGCGAATCCTGCAATAAATCATTTATGATGAAAATTATCTTACACGCAAAAATATGATTTGTCAATAAATAGCCGAAATTTAGTCGCGAAAAGATGACGAAGTTGCACAAACACAGCACTCTGTTTTTGTGCACTTTTGAAAAGCCGTTGATTTTGTCGTTTTATGTGCTAAAATCCATACGGCGTTTCCGCAGTTTAAAGACTACGAAAAAAGCAAGAAGCCGCGGATAATACCCACGGCTTCTTGCTTTAAGACTTTATATAGAAATGGAAGATTAAGCTACGTGAAAGCTGCCTCTCTCGGCACCCTTTCTGCCGCCGTCAACAAGCTTGAATTCACGGTTTTTACGCATTTGCTCAACACGCTTTTTTCTCTTGTATCTGCGGTAATTGACAACTATAATCATCTTGACCTTTTGCTCAAAGGCGATGAACTTATCCTCCTTATAAAATCCGTATATAAGAAAGATAATAACTGCGAGCTCTATCATAGAAGAAATGGCTGTGAATGCTGACATATTAAGGACCTCCGGTTCTTTAGAACATTTGTTTGTGTTTCATTACACCCTTATTATACCAACAATTTATATTTTGTCAATACAAATGTTCGGATTTTTTCGGTATATAAGTCCTAAAATTAGGACATTTGCGTTGCGGAGCTAATGCTTTTTTAATTCCAAACGCATAATACCACAACATATTGTGTTAGTCAATACTTTAGGCACAACTTATGCTATTTATACATAAAACGACCAAATAATTGTTTGTTCGGTATTTATTATGGATAATATTTATGGTACAATAATACGGTCAAATATATGTAATTTCAGTAAGGAACGGTAAAAAGAAATGTTCGTAGATATAGCTAAAATAAATATTAAAGCAGGCAACGGCGGCAACGGTGCGGTTGCTTTTCACAGGGAGAAATATGTGGCTGCGGGCGGTCCCGACGGCGGCGACGGCGGAAGAGGCGGCAACATAGTATTTCAGGCAGATGACAGTCTTGCCACATTATCCGATTTCAGATACAAAAGAAAATATAAGGCTCCGAGCGGTGAGGACGGCAGAGGCGCAAGGCAAAACGGCAAAAAAGGTCAGGACCTTATAATACGTGTTCCGCGCGGCACGGTAATACGCGAAGTAACAAGCGGAACGATTATGGCGGATATGTCAACCGACGAGCCGTTTATAGCGGCGAAGGGCGGTAAGGGCGGATGGGGCAATTCTCATTTTGCCACCTCGACACGCCAAACTCCGCGCTTTGCGAAAAGCGGCGCTCCGGGCGAGGAGTGGGATATTTCGCTTGAACTGAAGCTCATTGCCGACGTTGGTCTTATCGGCTTTCCGAATGTAGGTAAATCCTCGCTTTTGTCTGTGGTGAGTGAGGCGAAGCCCATTATAGGCGATTATCATTTCACAACTATAATACCCGTTCTCGGCGTTGTCACCATGGGTCCCGAGCAGAGCTTTGTAATGGCGGATATTCCGGGTCTTATAGAGGGTGCTGCGGACGGTGTGGGTCTCGGTCACGAATTTTTAAAGCATATAGAACGCTGTCGTATGCTGGTGCACGTAGTTGACGTCGCCGGCAGCGAGGGAAGAGACCCGAAGGAGGATTTTGAAAAGATAAACGAGGAGCTTGTAAAGTTCAATCCCGAGCTTGCAAAATGTCCACAGATAGTGGCCGGCAACAAAATAGACCTTGCAACCGACGAGCAGCTTGAGGATTTCAAGAGCTTCATTGAGAAAAAGGGACTTCCCTACTTCCCGATAGTCGCACCGATAAAATACGGCACAAAGGAGCTTATAAATGCTGTTGCGGAAAAGCTCTCTACCCTGCCTCCCGTAAAAAAATATGAGGCGGAGGAAATACCGCTTTCGGTGCTTGAAAGCAAAAAGAACAACGGCTTTAAAGTTACCGTGAATGACGGCGTATATTCTGTTGAGGCGGACTGGCTTTACAGGATACTTTCAAAGACCGACCTTGACGACTACGCGTCGCTTCAGTATTTTCAAACGGTTCTAAAGTCGAGCGGAATAATCGACGAGCTTGTAAAGCAGGGAATTCAAGAGGGTGACACCGTTTCGATTTACGATCTCGAATTCGACTATATACCGTAATTACCGCGGTATCAAAAAGGGGTATATAAATGTTTGCTAAAATCATAAGCGTCGGGCTTTTCGGCATGGAAGCCTATATGACCGGCGTCGAAGCGGATATTTCGGGCGGTATGCCGCGCTTTGACGTTGTAGGACTTCCCGATACGGCAGTCAGCGAGAGCCGCGAAAGAGTCCGCTCCGCCATTAAAAATAACGGATTTGACTTTCCGCCGTCACGCATTACAATAAATCTCGCACCGGCGGACATAAAAAAAGAGGGGCCGATTTACGACCTGCCCATTCTGATAGCAATACTTAAATCCACGGGGCAACTGTCCTGCGATACCGACAGCTCGGCTTTTTTGGGAGAGCTGTCGTTAAACGGCGAGGTGCGCAGAATTAACGGCGTTTTGCCGATGGTTATTAAAGCACAGCGTTGCGGTGTTAAGGAAATATATATACCGGCTCCGAACGCTGCCGAGGGCGCTGTTGTGCGCGGCATAACCGTATATCCCGTAAGGAACGTCGGGCAATTGCTGTCACATCTCACGGGCGGAGAAAAAATAACACCCGTTTCCGAATCCGATTTCAAATCTTACAGCCTGCCCGATAATCTGCCGGATTTCTCAGACGTCAAGGGTCAGCACGAAGCTAAAAGAGCCTTAGAAGTTGCCGCCGCAGGCGGACACAATGTTATGATGATAGGGCCTCCGGGCTCCGGCAAGAGTATGCTCGCGAAACGCATACCGTCAATCTTGCCCGATATGACATTTGAAGAATCGCTTGAAACAACCAATATATACTCGGTAGCGGGAGTTTTGCCCAAGGGAATATCCCTTATAAAAGCGCGTCCTTTCCGCTCGCCGCACCACACCGTCTCCCCTGCCGGACTTTCCGGAGGCGGCACGGTACCGCGCCCGGGTGAAATATCCTTAGCGCATAACGGCGTACTGTTTCTTGACGAGTTGCCCGAATTTTCGAGAACGTCAATGGAAGTTTTACGTCAGCCGATAGAGGACGGTAAAATAACAATAGCGCGCGTTGCCGCAACATTTTCATATCCTTGCAGCGTTATGCTTGTATGCGCCATGAACCCGTGTCCGTGCGGTTACTTCGGACATCCGACAAGAAAATGCACTTGTCCGAAGGGCGCGCCGCAAAAATATCTGTCAAGGGTATCGGGTCCTCTGCTTGACAGGCTTGACATACATATTGAGGTTCCGCCGGTTGATTTTGACGCCCTCTCGCAAAAGGAAGGCTCCGAAGAATGCTCTTCCGAAATTAAGGCAAGAGTCAACAAGGCAAGAGAAATTCAGCGCCGCCGTTTCAAGGGGACAAGCGTCACCTGCAACGCTAAAATGGATTCTGCACTCACAAGAAAATACTGTATTATGACCACGGCAGCGGCCAACATACTGCGGCTCTCCTTTGACAAATTGGGTCTTTCGGCAAGAGCCTATGACAAGGTGTTGAGAGTGGCAAGAACAATAGCCGACCTTGACGGCAGCGACGTGATAGACACCAAGCATATAGCCGAGGCGGTACAATACAGAAGTCTCGACCGAAAATTCTGGAAGGAATAAATAAACGCAATACAAAACGGCTGTAAGAGCAAATCTTACAGCCGTTAATTTTATTGTTCTTTTTTATATTCCGTCGTAATAGCCTTTGTCGATAAGCTCGCCTATCGAAGCTACAACAGCCGGCTTATCCTCCTTATATGTTACGCCGTACCACTTATCCTCGGCGACGAGAACATTAACCTTTTTGGTTCCGCTCTCGATAAGAGAAGATACGACGGACGGGAGATAATACTCGGATTTCGGCACATTCAGCTTCTCCTTAAGAAAAGAAACAAACCCATCCTCTATGTATTTGAATACATCGGGACGAAATCCCCAAAGGTTCATGGAAACGACCGTATCCGGCGACAACGCATTCCAAGTCTTGCCGTCATCCTCGGTAAATGAGCAATCGCTGCGAATCTTTGTATATTCGGTGACGCTCTCTAAGGCATTATTATCTGTAACACAAACGCCTCTTGAAACAGTACCGTTTTCCGTAAGCGTATTCTTGAGTCTGAAGCCGACCATACAATAATCCTCTGAGGCCGATGACAGCTCGTCGTAAATCTTCTTAAATGCGCTTCTGCCGTAATAATCATCGGCATTTACAACCGCAAACGGCTCTTTTACAACATTCTTACAGCAGAGAATTGCATGAGCGGTTCCCCACGGCTTTTGACGGTCTGCAGGGCAGGTAAAGCCCTCCGGAAGAGCATCTGTCTCCTGAAAAACGTACTCAACCTTAACCTTTTTTTCTATACGTGAGCCGACGATACGTTTAAAATCATCCTCGATTGCGTGTTTTATAACAAAAACAACCTTATTAAAGCCTGCCTTTACCGCATCGTAAACCGAAAAATCAAGAATTACCTCTCCGTTTTTCCCTATCGGCTCAAGCTGCTTTAATCCGCCGAAACGACTGCCCATACCGGCAGCCATAACAACCAAAGTTATGTCCTTACCCATTGTTTTTCTCCTTTAGCCCCATTGGCTTGTTTTATTTATTATTTGCCTCTTTTTCGGTTTGCTCGGCTATTGCCTCGTCCTTTTCAGCCTCTTTTTCGGCTTCCTGTGCCGCCTTTTCGGCTTTATCAGTCTTAATTTCTTCCGCTGCCTTACGAGCCTTTTCGGCTTTTGCCTTTGCCTCTGCCGCTTTGGCTCTTGCTTTTTCGGCTTCTTTACGGGCTTTTTCGGATTCCTTGCGTGCCTTTTCCTCGGCATCGCGTTTTGCTTTTTCTGCCTTGGCAACGGCTTCTATTTTTGCTTTTTCTGCCTCTCGGCGTGCCTTTTCGGCTTTTTCTGCGGCATCTCGCTCGGCCTTTTCTGCATCCTTGCGCGCCTTTTCAGCCTCTTTTTTCACCTTTTCATCGGCTTTTTTAGCTTTTTCCGCCGCTTCGCGCTCGGCTTTTTCTGCATCCTTGCGAGCTTTCTCGGCATCTCTGCGGGCTTTTTCGGCGGCCTTTTCTGCATCCTTGCGCGCTTTTTCACGTTCCTTGCTCTGCTCGTACTTTGCTTCGCGCTGTTCACGCTCAACCTTTATTTCAGCCATATGCTCCTCGCTGATACCGGTGTTGCGCCAAGTATGGATTATTTCCGGAGCGGCAAATATCTCATCAAGACGTTTGATAAACGGAACAATCTCGCCGAAATCAAGCGCTCTGTGGTCAAAAGCAATACAAAGCGGCATAACCTGACGAATGGCTATTTCCTTTTCGCCCGCTTCATTTACAACGACTACGGGCTTATCCTGAACGGCACCGACTGCTATGGCACAAACCTGCGGCGGAACAATTTCAAGCAAGCAGGTTTCACCGCGTTGCGCACGGTAAACCGAGCCGATATTTGAAACGGTTATCGTACCCTGCTCGATATCGTGCTTTGTAAGCCTGTCATTTTCGGGAATTTTATAATAATTGCTCTTTTCCTTTCCGCTGAGGGTCTTAACCTTGTGCTTACCGGTCTTTGAGCCGATAAGACGATAAAGGGTTTGTTTGATTTTGCCCTGCTTTAAAGCTGTAAGCGTGTTATCAAGAGAGACATCAAACATAACCTCGTCAAGATTTGTGTTTGCGACACGGCGGTTTACGTCCGCGATATACGAAACCATTTCATCAAGGTTTTTGTTTTCAAAGTTGTGAAGATTTATTGTCATCATCTCGCCGCTCGGCAAGACCATCGGCATAGAAATATCAATATTTTCAAAGGTATGTATTTCGCCTCTGACAAGCTTGCGGTCAAATTCGATATGAGAATTCATAATCGGATCCGCTTTGAGCCCCTCAACTATTATTTTGAGCATAAGAGTATTTAAAGTGACCTTTTTCTCGGGCGGACAATCTTCATTAAGCCTTTTATACTCTATCATAAATTCGGTGACGTCCGGCTCGTAGTTGTATGTAACGTGAGGAACATTTGCCCACGATTCGGTCGTCATATTGGCTACAATCTTGCGCTGAATACCGAAATGTATGGTGTTGGTTTTTTTCATTTTGTTTTTTGCCATTAATATTCCTCCATACAAACTTTACTTAAATAGTATAATACAAATCATTTTAGAAATAAACTTTTTTTTGCGAAAAAATCACATTTTACATATTATGTCAAGCAGCTTAACAGTTGTCTATAATCGCACAAGCGGTATTTGTATATTTCCGACAAAAAAACGCAGATTGAATTTGTATTTATATTGGAGTATAATAATATAAAATTTATAAAGCGAGGAGATTTTGGATAAAATGAACAAACAGACCGAAATAAAAGAAAGCACCGTCCTTCTTATGCCGGACGGGAACCTTGCAAGACCCGGCTATTGTAAGCACAACCTTTTCAGATATAATCCCGAAATGATAAAACGTGAAAATACCATGCGCCTTAAGGAATGGGATTATTACCAGATAAGCGACGGAAATATAATGATACAGCTCAATTTCTTTAATATATCGCTTGCCACCTGTGCTACTTTCGGACTTGTTAACCTCAAGACCGGCAGAAAAATAAGCGGTATGGCAACTGAGCTTTTCACGCCGCACAAGAACCGACTCAGCAAAAACGGCGACGTTCCGAACTATACCGAATATAAGCGCGGAGGAACAAAGCTTATATTTGACGTTCGCGAAACGGAGAGACGCCTCTATTTTGAAGGCACGGCTTCAGGCAAAAAGGTTAAATTCGACGTTACCTGCTATAAGCTTCCCGAGCACGAAAGCATAACAATAGCGACTCCGTTTAAGGAACAGGGATGCTTCTTCCTTACTCAAAAGCTCAACTGCCTTGCGACAGAAGGCACCGTTGTTGCCGGGAACGAGAAATACACATTTACAAAGGATAAAACCTTTACGGTTCTTGACTGGGGGCGCGGTGTGTGGCCGCACACGAATACATGGTACTGGGGAAACGGCAGCACTTATCTTGACGGCAAGCTCTTCGGCTTCGAGCTTACATGGGGCTTCGGCGACGAATCAAATGCAACCGAAACAGCTATATTCTATGACGGTAAATGCCATAAAATAGGCGCAGTGCATCTTGAGAAAGACCCTGAAGATGGCGCCGGATGGATGAATGAATGGCATTTTATTTCGGAGGACGGCAGACTTGATTTGACCATGAAGCCGTACTACGACCACTATACAAACATGCTTCCGCTCAACCTGTTCGGTATGAAAACACATCAGGTTCACGGACTTTGGAGCGGCAAGGTCGTTCTCGACGACGGCACGGAGCTTAATATTAAAGATATGTACGCATTCTGCGAAAAGGTTCACAACAAATTCTGATAAAAACTCCGGCTGCTTACTAAACAAAAAACGCTTATTCCGAAAAATCGGAATAAGCGTTTTATTTTGGGCTTGCTTTACTTTATTCGCCTGCTTTATATTTGCCTGCCATAACGAGGTCAAGCACGGAAGCATCGAAGAGATCGACAACACCGTCTCCGTTAAGGTCCGCCGCAGCAAGCTGATCATCGGTAAGAGTTTCAATGCCGAGCGAATGATATACGATAAGGTTGTAATCCGTACTGTCAACCTTGCCGTCGTCGTTCACATCGCCGAACAAACGTATTTTAACCTGTACGTTAAATTCACTCTTATCACTGATAAGAGCCGAGCCGCTGACAGCGCGGAATTTGTAATTATATGCTCCGCTGCCGTTTGTGGTGAGAGTGTTGCCCTCAATATTTGTCCACTCGCCTCCGTTAAGCGAATACTGATATTTAACGCCCGACGAAGCCGAAGAGCTGAGAGTAAATGTCACATCCTGCCTTACAAGCGAACCGGAAGCCACATTTTCTTCACCGCAAGATGCCGTTACCGTAACGTCCGCCGGAACGCTCTTATCAATCATAACGACAACACCGTCCGACACATCGCTCTCAACGCCCGCTTTATTAACAGCCTTAAATGTATAAGTCTTATTGCAGTTTTCGGCAATATTGAGAACGCTGCCGTTCATCTCCTTAAAGCCCGATCCGTCGTCATAGTAATATGTAACGCCGGTATTGCTTGTAGCCGAGAGAACTATTGTAACGTCGCCGCTTGTCCACTCGCCTGTTTTACCGTAAGAAGATACGGTAAGCACGGGTTTATCGCCGTCGATATTTGTAACCGTAAATATCTTTGTTGCAACTCTGCCGTTTTTGCCTACTACGGTAAATACGTATGTACCGTTCTGTGACACGGTGTAAGAGTCTTCATTGGTTATATCCTGACCGTTGCAGGTAACCTCGCGAAGTCCCGACTCGCCTACCTCGGTGCTTATGTTTATCTTATAAGGATTCGGAGTAACATCGGTAACCTCGGGAGTAAGAGTTATTTCGGGAACCTTTGCATCTATCATTACGTGATAGCTGTCAGAGGGATAACTCTCGGTGCCGGCATTGTTAACGGCTTTAAATCTGTAAACGGCGTTGGTTGTATCGGTTATCTCAATGCTCGCGCCGCTGTCGATAAGAGTCCAGCCGTTTCCGTTGTCATAATAATAGTTAATACCGGAAAGAGAAGCTTCCTCGGTAGAGAAGTTGAAGGTAACGCCTTCACCCGTCCATCTGCCGAAGGTACCCTCGAACGAAACGCGGATAACAGGTACCTGACGGTCTATCTTAACCGTAAACGCGGTGACGTTGCTCTCAAGAGCCGCATAGCTCTCGGCCTTAAATTCGTATTTATGCTCACCTGTTTCGGTTGCGGTAAAGGTATTGCCCGAAAGCTCCTGCCATTCGCCGCCGTCAACACGGTAATAATATTTATAAATTCCCGAATAAGCCTCGGAGGAAAGAGTTATATTTACATCTGTTGCGCTCCAAGCACCCTCTTGATATTCCTTATCACCGCCGTATACAGCGGAAACGGTAACATCGGTGGGAGCCGTACCGTCTATAACCACGCCGTCCGAACGAAGTATCGCGGAAACATTGCCTGCCTTATCGGTAGCTCTTGCCTCTACAAAGCCCTTGAAATCGGGGTCTTTAGCCGGTTTGTTTTCGCTGTCGTAGACGCTCCAGTCGGAGCCGGTCGGCTGACCGTTTGCATCTACAAAGCGATATTCAATTTTGTCTATTCCCGATACGCCCTCATCCGACGCATCAACGGTAATTTCAACAGTCTTGTTAAAGAATCTGCATAAAGTGTCCGCCTTGCTGAAGAAGTTTCCGGAAACCTCTCTTGCGACACCGCCTATACCTTTGTGTAAAACGGTTATGCTGTTTACGGTGGGAGCAATTTTATCGATATTGTTTATAACGATGCTTTCTTCTGCCGTAAGGCCGTTACCCGCAGTTACAACTACGGTGTAGGTTCCGTTCTCAGCAACGGTAAACGAATCATGAGAAGCGGTTATATCCTCACCGTTTAATGTAACGGAGGCTATTCCCGAAGCGCCTACGTTAAGACTTCCTATTGTAACATCATAGCTCTTATTTGTAAGCTCGGTTACGGCGGGAGTAAGTGTAAACGAAGGCTCTATATCATCACGCATAACGGTGTAGCCCTCTGTGTAATCGCTCTCAATACCCTTGGAATTTACAGCCTTAAAATAATATGTATCGCTGCTGTTCACATTTACGGTAAGCGTGTTGCCTTCCAATGGTGCTTCTACGCCTGCGGAATCGGTTTTAAAGTAATACTTAACTCCGTCAAGCTCGTGAGTCGATGAAAGAGTAAAGGTTACGTCCTTGCTTGTCCATCCGCCGTTATAATCGCCTTTATCAACGCTGACAACGGGTTTACCGTATACAATTACGGGGAATGTAGCCGAAGCGCTGCGCCCCGCATGTGTGTATGTAACGGTTATATTCTGCTCAACGTCGTAAAGCTCCGGGTCAAATGACGATGTGTCAACCGTATAATCGGTGACGTATTCGGACTCGGCGTTGCTGTAATTTGCCTTAACCTTAAGACCCGAAAGATCAAGGGTCTTATCGCCCTCGAGATAATCCTTTTTAGGATTTTCAAGCTCAATTGATGTTACCGCCTTAGAGTGAACGGTTATCGGGAATATTGCGTGATATGTTTTGCCGGCTCTTACTACGTTAACTATAATATACTGCACCGAATCAAGTATCGAAGTGTTGACGGAGCTTACCGTATAATCCGTTACCGGAACGGAAAGCTGATCGTCGGTATAGGCGTTTGCCGCCTCTTCACCGTAATACTCGGCAATATCCGCACGATTATATGTAAGCTTAACCTCCATACCGGTGAGATCGAGCTCTGTGCTACCCTCTACATAATCGGTCTTAGTGGGCGCGGTAAACGCAATACTTACCGGCTCAACCTCAACTACCGTTATATTCTTTTGAGTTTCTACGTATGCGCCGTCAACCTTTGTAACGCCGTTCCTGCCGAATGCATGTAGTGTTGTATCGCCTGCCGAAATACCCGTGACAACGCCGTTTGAATCGACCGAAGCATATGCATTCTTCTGATTTACGTCGCCGATATTCCAGTCGGAGGTCCAGGGAGCCGAGCCGTCGTCCTTAGTGAGACCCCAGCGCTGCTTATCGACCGAAATTCTCTCGGGAGAGAATTTAGCGGTGTAGGTAACCGGAAAATCCTTGATTACATAATCATTTCCCGTTATGGTAACTCCCGTGAGGTGTCTTATTGAGTTACCGCGTACCGTTATCTCTACGGATTTAGACACGCTTCCGATGGTTGCGGTTATTGTGACCTTTTTGGTGTTCCAAAGGGCCGTTCCGCCGGAATCAAGACCTTTTACAAGACCGTTTGCATCAATAGTGGCTATTGACGGGTCGGAAGAAGTCCATACGACAGTTCCGAGAAGTGCTTTGTCATAATCGGACGGTGCTATATTCGCGATTGAAAGCTGCGTGGTCTTGCTCTCGTTAACCGTTGTGCTGCCGCCGATGCTGAAGTCTGTTATCGCCTTGCCCGCCGTTACGGTAAGAGAGTCCTCAACGGTTTTATCGTTAAGAGTTGCTCTTACGTGTATTTCGCTAATACCGCTCGATTTCGGGGTGAATACACCGTCGGATGAAAGCGTAGCAAGCTTTGTCTCGGCGGGTGCCTCGGCGGTTGCCCATATTATTTCTTTTGTATCGGGATTTGTAAGTCCCCACTCTCGTTTTATCGACGAGTTTGTGTTAAGTCTTGACGGCAAAACATTTGCCTTAAAGGTAGTCGGCGTATCATTGGGAACGGCACTGTTACCCTCAATTTTAACAGAGGAGATACTGCCGACAACACCGGCTCTTGACACCTTTATTGTAACATTTTTGGAAACGCCGCCCGCCGTTGCGGTAAGGGTTGTGGATTTACTGTATTCAACGAGTCCGTCGCCGCCGTCAAGGCCGGTGACCGTACCGGAGGCATCAACCACGGCAATCGACTTATCGGCGATATCCCAAGTAAGGTCGCCGGTATATGCTCCTGCGGGAACAACATTTGTAATTGCAAGCTGCGTTGTGGAGCCTTCACTTACGGATACGGATGAATCTGTTACGGTTTTTGTGCCGCTTATAATATCAAAGGATTCAACCGGGAGATCCTTCTGCTCAACTACATTAAAGGTTATGGTATCAACAAAAGCTACATTGCTCGCGTCGTATGCCCTAACCGTTACCGAGCCTGCTGCAGTAAATGTGACAAGTCCCGTATCGGAAATCGTTGCACGCTTGCCGGAGCTTGTATCAAATACGCTGCCGCCCATCTCCCATTTTACAGAGTGTTTAAGTCTTACCGGTGTTACCGCCGCGTAAAGCTGAACCGTTTTGCCCACGGCAACGGTAAGAGGAACGCTCTTTTTATTGGTTATATGAGTTCCGGTCGGAAAGATGTTCGCAACAACACTCTTTTGAACCTTTATTTTAATTTTATCACTTGCAAGCTTTGCTCCGCTTGCGTCATATACAGTAGCCGTTATTTCGACATTCATATTGGCAAGAGCAGACGCAAGGCTGTCCGCAAGAGTATCACCTGCAATGCCTCTGACAATAGAAACTATCAGGTCATCGTTCATACTGTCAAGATTAACGCCCGACTTTTCAAGCTGTTTCATAATCTCGTCAGCCATTTTATCGCCTACGAGAGGAAGCACGCGCACGTTTTCATCAAGCCAAAGCTGAATTATAGCCGTCTTTGACGAATCATATGCCGTAACCTTACCGTTATCGTCTACGTCGGCAAGAAGCGGTAGGTTACTCTCCCACTTTACCGTAGTACCCTCAGGCAATTCGCCTGTCGTGGTATACTTTAGTTGAAGCGTTTTATACTCGGTCAACTGCTGTATTTCGGTAATGTCATTACCGTTTTCGTCCGTAATGTTAAGCGAGACTTCTGCCGCGTAGCTCACAAGAGCAGACGGGACCAAAGTCAACAGCATAATGACAGACAGCAAAACACTCAAAATCCTGGTTGATGTTTTTTGCATACAGATCTACCTTTCCTAAAAAACCGTTTTTACATACAAATAATAACAAATTCTACATATTTTTTCAATGCACACATTATTACAAATAGTATTATAAGCCGGTCTGTGTTTTAGTGATTATACAAATACGAACAAACAAAAAAGCGCGAAATTACACACTCCGCGCTTTAATAACATATTGATATACTGCCTTACCGCACTGATAAAGCGTTTATTCCTCAAGCTTTTTCTGAGACTGCATTTTGAGATACGCATTTATGAAACCGTCAATATCGCCGTCCATAACCGCATTGATGTTACCCATTTCGTAGCCCGTGCGGTTATCCTTGACAAGTGTGTACGGCATAAATACATACGAACGTATCTGATTGCCCCAGCCTATCTCTTTTTGGTCGCCCTTAATATCCGAAATTTTGTCAAGATGCTCGCGCTCCTTGATTTCAAGAAGCTTGGATTTTAACATTCTCATGGCAACCTCTCGGTTCTGATGCTGACTTCTCTCAACCTGGCATGCTACAACAATTCCCGTCGGGATATGAGTAAGTCTTACGGCAGATGAGGTTTTGTTTACCTTTTGACCGCCTGCACCGCTTGAACGGTAAACATCCATTTTAATGTCCTCCGGAGCTATTTCAACCTCGACCGTATCATCGATTTCGGGCATTACTTCAACCGAAGCAAAAGAGGTATGGCGTCTGCCTGCCGCATCAAACGGGGAAACTCTTACAAGACGGTGTATGCCCGTCTCACTTTTCATAAAGCCGTAGGCATTTTCGCCCTCTATGAGGATACTTGCCGATTTGAGACCTGCCTCGTCGCCGTCAAGGAAATCAAGCGTAGTAACCTTAAAGCCGTGACGCTCGCCCCATCGGCAGTACATTCTGAAAAGCATCTGCGCCCAATCCTGCGCCTCCGTTCCGCCTGCGCCGGCGTGGAAGGTAAGAATTGCATTTTTGGCATCATATTCACCGCTCAAAAGAGTTGTAAGGGTCATGGTGTCAAGATCACTTTCAAACTTTTCTACGCTCTCGGTGCACTCATCGAGCATACCCTCGTCCTCTTCTTCATTTGAAAGTTCAATCATAACAAGCGCATCGTCATAATCCTGTCTGAGCTTTTCATAAGCCGCCACTTTGCTCTTGAGGTTGCTTGTGCGCTGAACGACCTTTTGAGAATTTGCTATATCATCCCAAAAGCCGTCAACAGTCTGCTCTTTTTCAAGCTGCGCTATCTCTTCTTTCATCTTATCAAGACCCAGAGCCTCGGAGAGGTCATCAAGAGTCTTTTCGTGATTTATAAGTCGCAGTCTCAATTCTTCGTATTGAAGCATAAATATAATTCCTTTACTTATAATTTTTATATATTTACAAAGCTTAGTGCCTCGCCGACTATTTAATATCGGCTATGTCATAAGGCGTTTTTTGATACACAAAGTAGTTAAGCCAATTTTGGAAAAGCAGGCTTGCCGCACCGCGCCAAGTGTCTACGGGCGTTTTTTTGATGTCGTTATCGGGGAAGTAATTGTGCGGCATCTTTATGTCAAGACCCTTTTTTAAATCGCGGAAGTACTCGCGAGCCAAGGTGTCGCTATCATATTCGCAATGACCCGAACAGTAAAAATTGCGGCACGCCATATCCGACACGAGATGGACTCCGGCTTCCTCGGAATAAGACAAAATCTGAAGATCCTTTACTCTTATTATATCCTCTTTTCTGTTTTCCGTGTGACGTGAATGCGGAACATAAAAGACATCGGAAAATCCGCGCAAAAGCGGATGATACAAATCAAGCGGTTGATGGCGAAATACGCCGAAAACCTTCTCGGGAAGCAGATGCTTCGGAATACCGTAATTATAGTAAAGCGCAGCCTGCGCTCCCCAGCATATATTAAATGTGGAATACACATTTGTTTTGGCCCAATCAAATATTTTGCAGAGCTCGTCCCAATAATCGACCTCTTCGAAGTCCATCATCTCAACGGGCGCTCCGGTAACTATCATACCGTCGAATTTTTCGTCCTTGACATCGTCATAGGTTTTGTAGAATTTGAGCATATGCTCCCTTGACACATTTTTTGAAATATGGCTTTTTACCTGCAGCAAGTCTATTTCAAGCTGAAGCGGAGAATTACTGAGAAGCCTTAAAAGCTGAGTTTCGGTCTCGATTTTTGTAGGCATTAAATTCAGTATTATAATTTTAAGCGGACGAATGTCCTGCTTGACGGCTCTGTCCTCCGTCATAACAAATATATTTTCAAGCTCCAGGCTATGATGCGCCGGAAGCTGATTATCTATTTTTATGGGCATACAGCCACCTCTTTCAAGAAGACGAACCTCGGTCTTTTACCCGTTTAAGTTCTGACAAAGTATTATAACATAACACATCACCGTTTGCAATGCCGATACACATAAAAATACCCCGACCGCAGTCGGGGTATTTTAAACTTATTTATTACCGTTTATATCAGCAAACGGGTTTTGTGTTTTCCTCTTCCTCGTCATCCTTACGTTTTTTACGAAGAATTATGAAGAATATAAGTGACAATCCACAAAGGAAAACAGCAGCTGCGGCGAGCGGATTTTCACGGATAAGTTCACCGGTTTTGGATATTACCGGGTTATTAATTATCGGGTTGCCGCTGTCGCTCGGTTTGGTTACCGGAACTTCGTTTGTCGGCTCCTCTACGGGTGTGCCGGGAACAATAGTAATAGTACCGTCGTCGTTAACGACAAAGTCGAGCCATAAGGTATTGGTGCCCTTCGGAACAACTGCAATCTGCGAGCCGTCATCAAGTTTAATAACGGTTGTTTCTGTTGCAGTATCACTTACGCTTACCGAGAAAGTAGTCTTGCCGGCTACTTCACCGTTTTCGTCGGTGATTGTTACAACATGGAAACCGTCTTTAATAACGTCAACGCTGTATGCACCGTCTTTTCCTGCTTCAGCCTTGATTTCGCCGAGGTCAATGTCGAGCTTAGCGCCCGGGAAAAGGTTTTTACCGCGATACACATTACCATTCATACCCATACGAACACAAGGATCTTCGTGATCTCCGCCGGGATTTGTAGTGCCCGAGGGATTTGTAGTGCCCGAAGGATTGGTAGTACCTGAGGGATTAGTTGTGCCTGAAGGATTTGTTGTGCCTGAGGGATCTGTCGGAGCTGTCGGCTCTGTGGGTCTTGTAGGCTCGGTAGGTTCTGTGGGATTTGTAGTCGGCTCTGTGGGTCCGAAGCATTTTTTAAATGTGAACACAATGTTCATATCGGTGGTAACCGAATCAAATCTCAACATACCGTACTGCAATTTACCGGTATAATCTTTACCGTTTACCGTGACACGCTCAAGGTGGCTGTCAAGCTTTGCAACAGCTCCGAGAGAAAGCGAATCAAAACGGTCAACGGCGAACTTAGCACCGCTTGCAATAAGGTTGCCGTCTTTAAGGACATAACCTCCGTCGTTATACGTTACGGTAATTTCATGGGTACTCGGGACTACAGTTTTAAGCTGTGTTTTACCGATTTCACCTGCCTCGGCGAAAACGCAAAGCTGCATGGTGAATATAAGCAAAACAGACAACAGCACACTGCAAGCCTTTTTCATGAAACCACCTCCTTAAAAATTTTAAAAATCAAAATCTGGCAATAATTATGCAGCAACGTACTCTACGGTATAAAGCATGTGGCCGACATACTCAGCTATGGGAGCGTTGAAGTCAGCGATTGTAACGGTTGTTGCAGACTCAACATTTTTGTTAAGCTCGGGATATTCAGTAACATCTCCGCCTGCTACGGTGAAGGTGAGGAATTTATCGGTAGCAGCGTTTGTCATTTTTCCTTCATTTTCAGCAGCAGCCGAAACCTTGAGCTTAGCACCGAGCTTAAGCTGAGAATTAACGGTGTAATGAGCGGCCTTAGCTTCCGTCTCGCCCCAACGAACTGCGATCTCAGCAGGAATGGTAACGGTGTAGTTTTCGGGATCGTTGTTGTCCTTATCGGTTATCATTGTCTTAACCTGAACCTCGGCGTGCTTGGGGTCTGATTTCTCGGTTATGGTTATGGGGTCAACTGCGAATGATGGAACCGCAATAGCGGCTATCATCATAACAGCAAGAAGAATTGATACTATCTTTTTCATAATTATAACTCCTTGATGTACTTAATGTTTAATGTTAAATAAATTATTTGTCAACAACTGCTGCTGTGAAGGTAACGGTAGCATCGCTGTAATCGGTGATGGTAGCGTTCCAAGCTGCTGCTGCAACGTCAACATTAATGTTGTAAGTATTGTTAACTACCTCGGCATCAGTCTTAACGGAAGTGTCGCCGCTGAAGGCGTAAGGAATGGTATAGCCGTTATCGGTAGCGGGCTTCATTTTGCCGTCGGCAGAAGCAACCGAAACGGAAAGACATTTGCCGGTCTTGAGAGTTGACGTAACATTGTAGGTGAAGGCTGAGGTTTCAGCGCCCCATTTAACGCTCATTTCAGCAGGATATGTTACTGTGAAATAACCGTCTGCGGGAACGTTTGTTGTATCGGTCTTAACGGTTGCGGAACCCTTGCCGTCCGCTGTATCCTTATTGATTTCAGCTGCAAAGGACGGAACTGAAACTGCCGCAAGCATAGCCGCCGCAAGAACTAATGAAAGTAACTTTTTCATAATATAACTCCTTTTCGGATTAAAAAATTAAGCTATCGCTTCAACAGAAGCTGTAAATGTAAGAGTATCTTCATACTCATCAATGGAAACGGATTCCCAGTTTTCCTTAGTAATATTGACATTTACCGAATATGCGCTGTTGGTAACTGTCTCGTGACCGGTTGTTATGTTGGTATCACCGGCTATAGTGTAAGGAAGAAGTCTGCCGCCGCCTGTATGGAGATTTGCGTTGTCCTGAGCTACAGTAACACGGAGGTTATTGCCGCTCACAAGCGTACTCGATACAGTGTAACCGATTTCGGTACTTTCGGTGCCCCAATAAATGGTGGTTTCGGCGGGATAAGAAACGGTAAAGGTACCGCTTATTCCGCTTCGGTCGGTAACTACCGAGGAGTTACCGACGCCACCGGAAGTAGACTGGTTTATTTCAGCAGCAAAAGCGGGAACCGATATAGCCAAGAGCATCGCAGCTGCAATGACTATTGAAAGAATTTTTTTCATAATTGGTTCTCCTTGTATTTTGGAAGGGTTTCCGACTCTTAGATTGTAGCGGGAGCTATCGAAACCGTAAGTGTAAGATTGCCCTCGTACTCATCTACCGGAACCTTTGCCCAATCAGCTGAGGCAATGTTTACTGCTGCGTTAACAGCTTCATCTGCAACAACTGCAGAGGCTGAAGTATAAGCTGTGGTGCCTGCTACGCTGAAAGGAAGAGTAGCGGTATTGCCTGATGCGATAGCCTTGAGGTCGGTTGTGCCGTCTTCCTTTGCTACCGTAACATTAAGACGGTCGTTTGATTTGAGCTGGCACTTTACGTTGTATGTAAAGTCTGTGCTTTCTACGCCCCAGTAAATAGTGGTTTCTGCCGGGAAGGTTACCGTGTAAGAAGTCGCCTCGGGACCGTCGGGACCGGTTTTTGTAGAAGTAATAACCTTAGCCGTATCGGAGGTATGGTCGCTTGTAAGCGTCTTGTCAGCTGCAAATGACGGAACGGAAACCGCTGCGAGCATTGCCGCCGCAAGAGCTATTGAAAGTAATTTTTTCATTGTGGTTATCTCCTTTCAAAATCAAAGGCTTACGGTGAAAGTAAGAGTATCGCTGTACTCGCCGACGATGGCGTTGTTCCAATCGTCTGCGGCAACCTTAACCTTGAGGGTAAGTGCCTTTGCGGGATTGATAACGGGGCCGTCAGCTATAAATTCGAGGTTAGAGTCAGCCGAGAAATCGTAAGCCAATGTCTCGTTTGCATCCTCGGTAAGCTTCATAAGTCTTGAGCCCTCAACGCCGATTTTAAGCTTCTGGCCGTATTTAAGGTGAGACTCAACAGAAAATCCGTCAAGAGCTGTTTCCTCTGCGCCCCAGTAAATTGTGGTATCGGCCGGAATTGTAACGGTGTATTTAACAGCGTTGTCATCGGGAGCATCAGGGCCTGTTTTTGTGGAGGTCTTAACAATAGCTGTACCGGTATTGTCAGTCTCCTTGGTTATGGGGTTAGCTGCAAAAGCGGGAACCGAAGCTGCTGCAAGCATAACCGCTGCAAGTGCAATTGAAATAAGCTTTTTCATTATAGTAGTCTCCTTTCAATAATTAAACCTCAGCGGTAAAGGTAAGGGTGTCGTTGTAAACATCAACAACAGCTCTGTTCCAGTCCTCGCTGCTTATTGTAACCTTGAGGTTTTTGTCAACGGCCGGAGTTTCCTTGTTGCCGTAAACTACGGGGCTGTCTGCCGTGAAAGCGTTGTCACCCGAAAGAGTATAGGGAAGAGTGTAAACCTCGCCTGCTGCGGCATCGGTCTTCATAGAGCCTGTGCCTGCTACGGTAACCTTGAGAGCCTGGCCTCTCTTGAGGTGAGACTCAACAGAGTAAACAAGATTTGTCTCCTCGGTGCCCCAGTAAATTTCTGTATCTGCCGGAATAGAAACGGTGTATCTGACAGCAACATCCTCAGGCGAATCGGGGCCTGTTTTTGTGGATGTCTTAATTATGGTTGTGCCGGTCTGCTCTGTTTCCTTGGTTATGGGATTAGCTGCAAAAGCGGGAACCGAAACAGCTGCGAGCATAGCCGCTGCGAGTGCGATAGAAATAAGCTTTTTCATAATTTATCTCCTTATATTTATTACGCGTTAGTATATTCTGCCGTAAAGGTAAGAACATCTGTATGCTCACCCGAAGCGGCTTTTTGCCATTCAGCCTCTGCGATGTTCACGGAGAGGTCATAAGACTTCATATAATCGCCCGGTAAAAACGCCATTTGCTCTGCGCCTGTAAGCGTGTAGGCGATAGTCTTTGAGCTGTCTAAAGTGTTGACAAGCTTTGAGCCGTTGAGCGATGAAACAGCCACCTTAACGGTCTTGCCGGGAGACAGCCACATTTTAGTTGCCGTAACCTTACCTATTGCGTAAGAAGTAGCTTCCCACGGTATTTCGGTATCGGCAGGAATTGTAAGCTCATACTCATCCTGTTTGCCCTCGCCGGTAAAAATCTTTACGGAGCCTACGGGGTTCTCTTTGTTCAGCGTAGCCGGAGCCGCGAAAGACGGAACAGTCACGAGCGACAATAAAAGCACTGAGAGCAAAACTGATAATGTTTTCTTCATAGAACCACCTCCTTATGGTCTTGATAAAGCATTTAATTTGTTAATTAACCTTTAGTGTAATCTACGGTATAAGTAAGAGTAGTCGAATACTCGGCTATCGGAGCGTCCGTCCAACCGGAAATCGTCAATGACGGTTTTTGAGCGGGAAGCGCTCCCTCATTTGTACCTGTAAATTCTGTGGAAGTAAAGTTCTGTGAAGTATACGGAAGAGCGTATGTCGATGTTGCTGCATTGGTAAGAGTGTCATTTGCGACAGAAGCGCTGCGTGCTACGGAAACACCAATCTTGCTGCCCGTATCAAGTGAAGACGTAACCTTATAGGAAACATCAACGGGTTCCGTCTCGCCCCAAGGAACATCTATTTCCGCAGGAATTGTAACCTCAAAGAAGTCGTCTGCGGCAAAATGAATATTGATAGTTTTTCTGACAGGCTCGTTTGTTGTCTTGTCAACAGCAACCTCACCGGTAGCATTATCGATAAGCTCTATTGTAATAACATCTTCACTCGTTACGGTAACGCCCGTGACGGTAAACGTAAAGTTTATTGCCTTGGGAGCTGCCGCCGAAGCGGTGTTATTTGCGACATCCGCGGTTTCGGGAGAAGTGTTAAGAGCTTTTGCCGTTACGGTCTTTTCAATCGCACCCGTCATTGCAACGTTGTAATCGTGGGTGGTGCCTGTAGTGTCCTTAAGACCTCCGTTTTTAGAGGTTACACGAAGTGTGTAGCTTCCGTCCGGATAGTTAACGGCATTTGAAAGAGTAAAGACTGCGGTTCCCGTTGTTGCATCCTTATTGAGAGCGACGCTGTCTTTGTCTACCTCCGAAGCAAAGTTCGGGAAAATACGGAGGGTATCTATAATACCGTGGAGAGCTTCGCCGTCCGAGGAATTAACGGTGTTACCGTCGTTAACCTCTTGAACCTGCCTTATATAGCCCTTAAACGAATTGTACTCTTCAACCGCTTCAGTTATTGCGGTGAGGTCCTGAATACCGCTATTGTCCATTTGACCCTTAACGGTATTGTAAAGAGCCGTGTACTTTTCTTCAAGTCTAACAACGCCGCCCTTAACCGTCTTACCGGTGATGTCGTCGGTGTAAGTTTTGATGTTGGCAAGCACCTTGTTAACCGCCTCGGCCGCCTTAGCATAATTCTTATACTGAGGAGCACTTGCAAATTTGTCGGCCTTATCAGTTAAGATATACTTAGCGTAATAATCAAGGTCGTTATACTTTTCGAGGTAGTTTTCAAGCGCCGCGGTCTGGCCGGTAGGCATAAGCCTGCAGTCGGTCGTAAGGTCGGTCGCTTTACCGGTCTCGCCGTACATTGAAGCAACAAGAGCGTTAAGGTCTTTAATACCGGTTATAGCGGTACCGGAGTCACTCGTGTAGCCGTCACGGTAATTTTCGAGAAGTCTCAAGCGTTTTGCAACCTTATAAAGGTTTTCCATTTTTGTGACGTTCTCCGTACCGAGCGCCGCAATCGCCTCGTCGGTATAGCGCTCATAAGACTGCTCATACCAATTGATTATGTTCTGTACGTCAGCCGCGGTGATAGAATATGCGCCGTAATTTATAAGCGGCTTCTCTGTTCCGCTCTCATCGGTGCCGATAACAAAACCGGGATAAGGTAAGGCGTTGCTGCCTGTTACGGAACCGCCGGTTGCTGCAGCCGGCATAGCCTCAATCAAAGGTTTCAAATCGGCAACCGCAATTTGCGGCTGATCGAGCAAAGTGATGCCGTCGTCGATGCTCTTGTACTTTTGAAGCACGCTGTATGCTCTTGCAACGGACGGTATTGTCTTTTGATAATCCGAAAGCTGTGCATAAAGAGCAAGTGCCGTGTTTATCTTTTCGGTACGAGTGTTTGCTTTATAAATATCAACATCCGCTACCGCGTTTTCAAACTGCATTGAAGTAAGAGACTTAACCTGTGCATAATCGTCGAACGAGACGTCGCCGGTTCTGTTTTGTACGCCTGCGCCGTATGCCGAGGTACCCTGTCTGTATGTAAAGCCGACAGAGCCTATTGTAAAGCTCTTACCGTTCATTTTGGCTGCGCTCTTCCCGTTTACGGACGAATCGTCGTAATTTGACAAGGGCGCTATACCTATGGTAACACGGAAAATGTTGTTAAGGGACTCGGCTTTTTCATCTATACGATAGTTAGAGGTTGCCGAAATACCCTGAACGCCTCTCGAGAACTGGAAGAGCGGAACCATAACATAGCCCTTGTAGTGAGAAAGGGTCAGGTAATCGCCGTCTCCCGTATCTATGCCGTACTCCGAGGTGTAAGCGTAAATTCTTCTCTTGCTTTCATCCTTGGGAGTACATTTAGCCCATTCACCCGTCTTGGGGTTAATGAGATAGAAGTAAGAAGCCGCGTTGTTGCTGCCGAAGTCGAGGGTGTAGTCCTCGGCGGCACCTTCATAGTATGAGCTGATATTAAACGCCATTGAGAATGTGTCAAGCTGAGAGAAATCGGCGTAGAATACAAGCGCCAGACGGTCGGTTTCGCCTATGTCATTTTTGGTATACGACTTAGCAAAATCGCCGAGACTCTCAGACGACATATTGTTGGCTCTCAGCGCGGAGTAATCGCCGCTGCTGCTCGGTTCCTTGTCAACAAGTCCCTTTGTAATGCTTATGCAGTTATACCAGCCTTTTCTGTCTTCGGCATACTGGTTATTTATGGTAACCGTTGCGGCGTTTTGGCCCTCAAGGCCGTTTGATGTAATGATTGCCGAAGTACCGTTTTGACGATAGTCTGTAATACCGTTTCTCTGCGGGTCACTACCGAGAGCGCCGGTCGGTATAAGTGTAGGCGTTGCGGTATCCTGAGAGTGCGCCGAAAGTGAAGCAAAGGGAACCTGATATGTCAAATATCCCTTAGAATAGTAGTAATCCTTACCTACCTGGCCGGTATATTTTGAGTTTTCAAATTGCCAGCTTCTGGTGCCTTTTTTCAAGGAGCTAAAATCGCCGAACGGTATAACCTTGTTGTTTGTAAGCGCCTGACCTATTACAACAGAGTTGTCGGCAAGCTCTTCTTCTATGAAGCTGAAGTACTTTAAGAGCTTCTCCTCTTCCGCTCTGCCGAGCATAGTGAGCTGGCTTAAGTTGAGGCGGATATAAACCTCATAAAGGCTCTTAACAACGGCTTTATCCTCATCGCTTACCGCGAGAGTATTTTCGTCGAAATCGGGAAGCTGCTCAAGCTTAGCTGCAATCATCGGAATGAAATCCTCTGCACCCGAGTTAGCAGAGCCGTAGGTTTTACCGTCTATACAAGCCTGCTTGGCGGTCTTGAACTTTTCCCAATCCTCGGTCATACCGAGTGCTGCCGCCTTGGTATCGAGCGCAGACTCCTCAAGGAATGAAGCGTCTATTATACCGGATTTTCCGGCTTCTTCGGATTTGTTATATTCCTCAATTGATTTTTTATAACCGGCTATCAAGTCCTCGATATACTTAACGGCGCGGTAATCGTAGGAGTTCGGATTTTCAATGTACTTTTGGCAGGCATTGAAAATAGCGCGCGGAATTTCTGTTTCCTGGTCATAATATGTCTTAACGGGCGTGCCTGTGTTTGTTGCTCCGTTAAGGGTATTTTCGCTGTATTTCTGACCGTCTGTACGGTAGAACAATACATTATCAAGGAAAATCTTTTTACCTACGCTGCCGTTGTTGGTTTCAAGGCTCGTAGAAGCCGGATCATATGTGCAACCCGTAAACTTAAAGCCTGCGGACATAATATCCTCGATAGCTTTAAAAGCATTTGTGCGATTAACTACCGGATCTTCACCCGTACCGATTTTGGTCTTATCGATATATGCTCTTTTGGGCGAATCGGCTGTTGTCTTGCCACCGTCTTCCGTAGTCATGCACGGAGCGAGCATTGTGCCGCCGTCGATATAATAAGCACCGCTAGTCCATGATGTCTTGTTAATTCTGAAGGAATAGCGTCTAATAAGCAGAGCATCGGATATCGAAGTACCGGCAGGGTCAACAACTACCGACTGCGAAAGCTTAATTTTCTCGTTATAATACTTGTCGGCATTTGCTTTAGTTTTATCCGAGTTGTTCCACACATACATATCGGACACAGGCTTGTTTACACCGAAATCCTCGTTGGACTCCGTGACAACGGAGTCGGTTTCGGAGCACATAAACTGAAGCGGTATGCGGACATATCCCTTGAAATGGTCAAGGTCAACGGTACCGTCGTTTAACATAACCTTTTTCCAGCTGCCGTCCGTTTGCTGCAGGAATAAATATGGGGCCTCACCCATATAGCCTGCTTTTGTGGTGCCGACAGTTGAGTAAATTATATCGCCGTATCTGTTAAAAGCATTACTGCTTTCACTGTAGCTGTTGTCAAAATCCTGTGCAAAATACTTTTCGTTTGAACGAAGGCGGAATGAAAGCCCCGTTACGCTGACCTCGGAGAAGTCGAGATAGTACCAAATCTCGGAAGCACCCGTCGGGTCCCAAGTCTGACGGCTCCATGACGTATCAAAGGACTGAGGGCTGTCGGTGGTTGCGGCGGACTCGATACGCATTGCGTAGCCGTAGCTGTTGCCCGTGTCTTTAACGCCTACACCATCGGTTCTGCCTTCGAATGAAATGTGATTACCCTCCTGCATATAGTCAAGGGAGCCTGACGTACTGCGTACATTGTTGACTTCGGCGGTTCTCTCGTTGATTCCGGTATCCGAAAACGAACCGTGGTCATCTGCGTTACCTTTTTTATCAAAGGTAAGAATTTCACGCATGGCAAGAACGTTGTTTGTAACGGGGGCATAAGCGGCCGCATTGTATACATAAGTCGGAACATCCGAAACGTATGCGTTAACAGCCTCCGAGAACCAGCCGTCGCTGTCGTACGCCGTTATCGTAATATTGTAACGGTGATCGTCAGACAGACCCGCAGGCACCTTTGTTTTGATTTCGTCTGCCGTAATCTCAGCCGTGTACGGTGCGGTACCGGTGGGACTAACCATCTTGCGCAGCAAAACCGTGCTTGTGTGAACTTCGGTATATGTTCCGAGATCAACAAGCTCTAACATATACCCGTCAATTGTTTTTGTGCCGGTTTTGCGCTCGCTAACCTTAGCCGCGGGGAAGCTGACCGTAATTCCGCCGTCGGCATTAAGTGTTGCAACCGCTTCCCTTTTATCCGATTCGGTAAAGGTCGGTATCGGGTCATATTCGCCCTCACCGGCCGCGAGAACCATGGGAATCGACGTTACCAAAAGCACTACGCAAAGCAGCACAGCAGTTATGCTTTTCCCGATTTTAATCTTTGAATTTTTTTGCATAAACTGCAACTCCTTTCCTCAAAATCTGTATTTTGAATATAGTTTCTTATGAAACCACGATGGTCGTTTTTAAATCCATATTGTTAAGTTTACGCTGCTCTTTATCAAAGCTGTATGTCTTAACATGGATTGTTGCAGGATAAGTTCCTGCCGCAAGCTCACGGTTCAGCGCGAACTTTGATATTGAATAGCCCGGCGGCAAGAGATTTGAGGTATATATAACCTCGCCTGTATCTGAAAGCTCTATTTCTATAACAAAGAAGCACGGGTTTTCCTCGGGGTTTGAGAATACAAAGCTTTGCTCCTTGGTATTTGCCGCCAAGGGAAGCTCGGGAATACCGTAGACCTTTATCTGCCTGCCCCTTGTTTTTGTTTTATCGGGAATCGAGATTTCGCCCTCGCCCAATACGGCATTTTGGTCGATTACGCCTGCGGGGGGCGTTGTGGTTCCGCCATCGCCGCCTGTCGGTATAACGGCCTTTAAAAGGAATATAAGACCTATTATAAGTGCCGCTATCAAAAGCGCAAACAAAAGCCAAAGTAAGAGCCTGTCTTTAACTATCGCAATGAATTTGTCAGCCTCTGTCTCTATGTAGCCGACTACCGCTGTATGAGGCATTTTCGTTGCGGCATACACCTTTTCGGTTTGCCCGTCGTCAGACTGCAAATCACCGATTTCGCGTTTGCCCTTCCCTATTTGACCGACAACCATATAGCCGCCCGAGGGATAGCGCGAGTCTATTTCTTTCTTTTTGAAATAAGAAACCGAGAAGCCGGTTTTGCCGTTTTTGTAAACGCCCTCGCCATCGGCTCCGGCAAGATGCCGAAATATAAGATCTGCCAAATAAAAAACCTCCGATAAATTGATTAAAAACGCTATATATAATAGTATACGATAAATCCGCACCGCTTCGGGTTTGCTTTAACGCTTATTTCTCATCATTTTGCGGAGCAAGCATTTGTTTACCGATTTTAAGGCGCAAATGGGTACACTATTACACCGTATATTTATACTTAAGTTTACACTAAAAATGCTTTGATGTAAAGAGTTTTTATCTAATTTAAAAACACATTTTAAATAGTCTTTAAACCAAATGTTAACAAATTGTGAACGCAGTTTGACATTCTTTTGTCATTATGAAATAAAAATATGTAAAATTTTAGATTGCAAGCACACTTCGACAAAAATTGCAGCCGCTTTTGGTAATCTTTTACAAATTATACACCGGAAATTCTATGTAATCAATTCTCTTTCATAGAACTCTTCCGTTTAGCCTCTTGATTTTATCACGTGCTGTGCGACAAAAAAACGCCATTGTAACAAAAAGCCGTTTTAATTTCACAAACGCCCGAAAAGCACAAAAAAACGGGCTTGTAAAGCAAATTACAAGCCCTGAAATATTTATATCTATAAGATAATTTCGGATATTACGGAGTTGGAGAGCAAAAATCCGCGCTGCGTCAGAGAAATTCCGCCGCTCTCACAGCTGCAAAGCCCGTATTTTTCGTATTGCTTTGCGCTTTCAAGCATTTTTTGCGGTATCTCATGATGAAAACGGGCGTAAAAACGCTCTTGAGTAAGCCCCTCGCGAAGCCTTAAAGCGAGCATACAAAATTCCTCTTCGTCGCCGCCGTCGCCCTCAGTTAAACGCTCGTTGCCGCTTATGAAATACTCAATATCACGCGGATAATATGTGCGTTTTCCGCCTAAAAACGAATGTGCCGAAGCACCTATGCCGAGGTACTCCTCATCGTGCCAATATTTCAGATTGTGGCGGCTCTCAAAGCCGGGAACCGCAAAATTTGATATTTCATACTGCATAATACCGTGTTCTTCGAGGTATTCGCACATAAAAAGGTACATATCGGCCGTATCGTCGTCAGAGGGGAACGGCAATTTGTCTCTCATACGAAAAAACGGCGTATTCTCCTCTATTTTGAGAATGTAGCAGCTGAGATGCGGCACACCCGAAGAAATGCAGAAATCAAGCGTGCTTTTAAGGCTCTCTTTTGTTTGACCCGGCACGCCGAGCATGACATCAAGCGAAATATTATTTATTCCCGCTTTTTTTGCCCGTGAAACGACACTTTGAACCTCGCTTTTGCCGGCTCGTCTGCCTAAAATCCTACGTTCGCCGTCATTTGCCGACTGCAAGCCTATGGAAAGCCTATTTACTTTACACTCGCTTACTTTTTCAAAAAATTCGTCGCCGAGCGAAAACGGGTTGCACTCTACCGTTATTTCCGCATCATCGGTCAAAAACGTTGATTTTGCGCAGTTTATGATTTGGCAAAGATAATCCGGAGCCAAAACCGACGGAGTTCCGCCGCCAATGTAAAGCGTATCGGCTTTACAACTAAGTTGTTTTGAATTGTTCCGAAGCTCTCGCAAAACAGCCGAAACATATCTGTTTTTTGTATCGTCATCGGCGCGAAACGAGTAAAAATCGCAATACGGGCACTTTGAATTGCAAAACGGAATGTGAATATACAGTCCTATATTATTCATCGTCTAATTTAAGCACAGCCATAAACGCCTCTTGCGGAACTTCTACCGTACCGAACTTGCGCATACGCTTTTTACCCTCTTTTTGCTTTTCAAGCAGCTTCTTTTTACGCGTTATATCGCCGCCGTAGCATTTAGCGAGCACGTCCTTACGCATTGCCTTTACGGTTTCGCGCGCTATTACCTTGCCGCCCACGGCTATCTGAATGGGAATTTCAAACATCTGGCGCGGAATATTGTCCTTAAGCTTCTCGGCTATTCTGCGCGCTCTCGGATAAGCCTTTTCGGAGTGAATAATAAACGAGAGGGCGTCTATCATATCGCCGTTCAAAAGAACGTCGAGCTTTACAAGGCTTGACCTTTGGTAGCCGCAAAGCTCATAGTCAAACGAAGCATAGCCGCGCGTACGCGATTTTAAGACGTCAAAGAAGTCATAGATTATTTCGTTAAGCGGGAGTATATATTTTAAGTCCACCCTGTCGGCGTCAAGATACGTCATTTCTTTATATTCGCCGCGTCTGTCCTGGCAAAGATCCATTATAGCTCCCACATAATCCTTAGGAGAAAAGATGTGCGCCTCAACCATGGGTTCCTCCGCAAAATCGATTGTTGCGGGGTCGGGGTAGTTGCACGGATTGTCTATTTCGACTACGTTTCCGTCGGTAAGATGTATTTTGTAAACAACCGAAGGTATTGTTGTTACGAGGTCGAGGTCATACTCTCTCTCGAGGCGTTCCTGTATGATTTCAAGGTGCAAAAGCCCCAAGAAACCGCACCTGAAGCCGAAGCCGAGGGCACTTGACGTCTCGGGTTCAAACGAGAGCGAGGCGTCATTCAGCTGTAATTTGGCAAGAGCGTCCCTAAGATCCTCATAATCCGCTCCGTCCGCCGGATAAATTCCGCAGAAAACCATCGGATTTACCTTGCGATATCCTGCAAGCGGCTCCGAAGCCGGATTTTCGGCAAGAGTCACGGTATCGCCTACGCGCGCATCGCCTACGGTTTTAATCGAAGCGGTGATATAACCGACCTCACCCGAGGACAGCTGCTTTGTCGGCTCCAAGCTCTTGGCGCGCATATATCCCGTTTCCACAATTGTAAATTCGGCACCCGTAGCCATAAGACGCATGGTCTGCCCCGGCCTTACCACACCGTCAACTATTCTGACATAGACAATTACACCGCGATAGCTGTCATATACGGAGTCAAATACAAGCGCTCTGAGCGGCTTTGAATCGTTATCATCCGGAGGCGGCACAAGGTTTACGATTTCCTCGAGCACAGCGGGGACATTCTCGCCCGTTTTTGCCGAAATTCGCGGCGAATCCATACACGGTATGCCTATAACGTCCTCCACTTCTTTGGCAACGCGCTCCGGCTCTGCGGCGGGAAGGTCGATTTTATTTATTACCGGTACAATTTCAAGGTCGTGGTCAAGCGCAAGGTAGGTATTTGCAAGAGTTTGAGCCTCTATCCCCTGTGACGCGTCAACTATCAGCACAGCTCCCTCGCATGCCGCAAGGGAACGTGACACCTCATAGTTGAAGTCAACATGACCGGGAGTGTCTATTAAGTTCAGTTCATATTTTTTGCCGTCGGCAGCCTTGTAATCAAGCTTTACGGCACGTGCCTTAATGGTTATACCGCGTTCACGCTCAATATCCATATTGTCAAGAAGCTGCGCCTCCATATCGCGCTTCGCTACTGAGTCCGTAAGCTCCAACAAACGGTCGGCAAGCGTACTCTTGCCGTGGTCGATATGGGCAATTATGCAAAAATTTCTGATGTAGTCCTTTTTACCTGACATAAATTTCCTCTTTTATCTTTTTAAATCCCGTATATTATATCAAATTCGGAGTTAAATGTGAATACCGAAAATTATTTCTCACGGTCATAAAAAGACAGCATCGGCTTTATCTTTTTGCCGCCTATCACTCTCTGCTCGTAGTTTTTGGTTATTTTAAACACCGTCCCCGACAAAAGCAACAGACCTATAAGGTTCGGCAAAGCCATAAGACCGTTAAACGTATCGGAAAGATCCCAAACAAGCTGAATGCTCGACACGGCACCTATAAATGTCATTGCGAGAAATATTATTTTATACACCGCAGTCAGCTTTTTTCCGCCTATATATTCTGCGGCGCGCGAGCCGTACACCGACCAGCCGAGTATGGTTGAAAAAGCGAACATAACTATACCTATGGATACTATATAGGAGCCCCATTTGCCGAGCACGCTCTCAAAGGCATATATTGTTATATTGACTCCCTCAAGTCCGCTTTGCAGATTTGCCCCGGTAGTCAGTATTACGAGAGCCGTAAGGGTGCATATAACAATGGTGTCAAAAAACACCTGAAATATGCCCCACATACCCTGTGTTACGGGTTCCTTGGCATCAGAGGAGGAATGGACCATTACCGACGAGCCGAGGCCCGCCTCATTAGAAAATACTCCGCGCGCCACACCGAAACGCATGGCTCTTGAAATACCGTATCCCATAACGCCTCCTCCGACGGAGCGCATACTGAACGCCCCCGAAAATATCTCGCCGAAAGCGTCGCCTATATGGCGGAAGTTTACGATTATTATTATAAGCGCGCCTATTATGTAAAACGCCGCCATAAAAGGCACAAATTTTTCCGTCACCGTGACTATTCTTTTCAGTCCGCCGTAAATTATAACGGCTATAAGGGCGCAAACGACTATCCCCGTGACAACGCCCGGTATATTAAACGAACCCTTAAGCGCCGTGGATATTCCGTTGACCTGAGCCACCGAGCCTATTCCGAACGACGCGAACAGACAAAAAACAGAAAATATAACCGCAAGCCACTTTTGACCGAGTCCCTTTTCAATATAATACATAGGGCCGCCCACCCACTCGCCTTTTTCGTTTTTTCTGCGGAAATATATGCCGAGCGCATTTTCGGAAAAGCTCGTCATCATACCGAGCAAAGCAGAAATCCACATCCAAAATACCGCACCCGCTCCGCCGGAGGAAATAGCGGTGGCTACGCCTACAATGTTGCCCGTGCCTACCGTTGCGGCAAGAGCCGTTGCAAGTGCCTGAAACTGCGATATGGCTTTTTCGTCCTTGGTTTTTGTTACCTTGCGGTCTTTAAAAATTGCGGCAACCGTATTTTTAATTGTGTAGCAAAAACGGCGTATTTGAAAAAATCGCGTACCGCACGTGAGATAAAGACCGGTAAGCAGCATCAATATGAGCATCGGAGGCCCCCAAACGACGCTGTTTACCTTACTGTTGATATTCTGAATAAGCTCTACAAAATTTTGCATAGTACCTCCGAATGTGTTTTTATTGAATAACAAGAAAACGGGGCAAAAGCAGCTAATAACAGTATTGCTTTACGCCCCGATTTATTAAGAATAAAGCTTTCCGACTATGATGTTCACAAGAGAAACCGGCAATGCCTTTGAAAGTGCCAAAAACAGATGATATTTAGTGCCTTTTGTAGACAAAAGCTTCGGACGAGCTTTGGTTGCCGCAGCATACACCGCATCGGCTATATCGTCCGGCGACATACCGTTTTGCTCGTCGCGCTCCATACCGGCAACCGCTCTTTTAAGTGTTTCGCCGTAAAATTCGTCACCGGCGGTATTTTTCTCTCTTGCCGCGGTAAAACCCGTTTTAACATCGCCCGGCATTACGGCGCAGACCTTTATATTAAACGGTCGCACCTCGTTTGCAAGAGCCAGAGTCAGCGAATTTACAGCCGCCTTTGACGCCGAATAAAACGCCTGAAACGGTATGGCAAGCGGAGCCGCGAGAGAGCTGAGATTAACAATTCTTCCGCCGCCTTGAAGTCTCATATATTTAATTACGTTTTTTGAGCAAATAAAGCAGCCGAAGAAATTGACGTCAAACTGTTTTTTAGCTTCTGCAAGCTCTGTGAATTCAACCGCCCCTGAGATGCCGAAGCCTGCATTATTCACAAGTATATCAATGCTTCCGCTGTCATTATATATTTTTTTGAATGCCTCGGAAACCGAGTGCTCATCCGTGACGTCGCACGAGATATGCTTAACGCCGACCGTTTGAATCTTCGGCTCGCGGCGACTCAGCTCATACACCCTGTATCCGTTTTCAAGAAACTTACGGCAGCAGGAAAGTCCTATTCCGCTCGAACCGCCCGTAACAATTGCAGTTTTCATCAATCTCAACTCCGTTAAAGCAGGCAAAGGCGCAAAGCCGCCGCGCCCGTAAAATACAAAAGAATTTTATCACAGCGGAAACGTTTTCGCAACTAAATGCGAAAAAATATCCGTAAATTCTGTATGTGCAGCCGTATGTAAGATTATTATATTGCCTTGCCGTATAGTCCCGTATTTTGCCAAATCGTCCGTTATTTTATTTTATTAAACAAGCCGATAATAAATACGTCTATATTGCTTGCGGTATATTCGGCGATACCAAACGGCCGAGCTTCCTAAGACCGATTGCCGATTTTCACAATTTGCGGCGCTTTTACCGTTTTTTAACAGAATTACAGTTGCACATTTTGCTCATAAGCTTTAAAATTACAGTATATAGTTATATTGTCGCAGGCATTAAAAGCGGCACAAAAATCGGTATAAATCCGAATAAAATCAGCCGTTTCATATTCACAAAAAAGGATGGAAAAACAATGAAAAAGAAAAAAGAGAAAGGAAATAACAAGGGTTTATCGAGATACCTTGTGTCGGTATTACTGTTTTTGTTGTTCGAAGCGGTGGCAATCACACTATGGCTAATAAAGGATAATCTGTTTTATTTGCTGAATTTCAGCTACATAGGCACCTGTCTCGCATTGGGGACGGCACTTTTTACCGCCGAGAAACGCTATGCGCGTCATTTTGTACAGCTGGCAGTCGGAAGCTATATGCTGCTGTATCTCGGCATAATCTCCCGAGAAAATATGCAGATTGAAGGCTTTTGGTACTATCTGTTCCTCGGCGTTTTTGAAGCAGCAACCATTCACTATGCCGTGGCTAAAATCTTCGGACCGCTGCTGTTCGGACGTGGATGGTGCGGCTATGCCTGTTGGACGGCTATGGTTTTGGACTTTCTTCCTTATAAGCAGCCACGGAAGCCGCGAAAAGAAAAGCTCGGAATTCTGCGCTATGTGATGTTTGCGTTATCATTGGCTCTTGTGTCGGGTCTGTTTTTGTTCAAGGTCGCAAATCTTGAGAAAATTATGTTTTGGCTGTTTCTAGCCGGAAATGCGCTTTACTATATATCAGGAATTGCGCTTGCCTTTATATTTAAGGATAACCGCGCATTCTGCAAATATCTCTGCCCTATCACAGTATTTCTGAAGCCCATGAGTTATTTTTCGCTTTTGCGCGTCCACTGTGACGAGAGCAAATGCGTTCATTGCGGCAAGTGCCTGAAAGTATGCCCAATGAATGTCGAGGTTAACAAGGATTCACGCAAGCGAAAAAACGGAACAGAGTGTATTCTCTGCTACGAGTGTACAAAAAACTGCCCCACAAAGGCACTTCATTAAAGCGAAAAAGAAAGAAAGGTGCAATTCATTCGGAATTGCACCTTGTTTTTTACAAATTCAAAAAGTCTTTTCTGTAATCTACTCCAAAGTATTCGGCGAGCCGCTGCATTTCACCGTCCTTTATCGTGTTGACTCTCGGCATATTACAGGTAAGCATATAAATCTGCGCCGCTTTTTCCACGGTTTCGATAAGCCCGAAGGTTTCGTCCATCGTTCTCCCGGCAGAATATTTTTATAGACATAATACTGCACAAGTGCTAAAATTTAAGCAAATTCTAATTGAATTTAATTTTTAAAAATACTTTGGAAGAGTTGGCAAATGACAAAACAAAATTCTATGCTTACCGGCAAGCCGATAAAAAGTATAATTAAATTCTCGCTGCCGATTATGGCTTCATCGCTTTTACAGTATAACTATACATTGGTCGACAATATACTTGTCGGGCGATATGTAAGCACGGACGCTCTTGCCGCAGTCGGCGGAGTCGCCTCGATAAACTCGTTTATTGTCGGTGCGGCACTCGGCCTTACAAGCGGATTTACGATACCGGTGGCGCATGCTTACGGCGCAAAGGACCAAGACAGGGTCAACAGATATTCCGGAAGCAGCATTACGGTGTCGTTCTTGCTCGGCCTATTACTTGTTGTTGTCGCGCACATTATTTCCACTCCTCTTTTGAAGCTTATCGGCACGCCGGACGAAATTCTCGGTCTTTCCTCGGCGTATGTAAACATTCTTTACTTTGCAATACCGTTTCAGATGCTCTCAAACAATTTTACCGCAATTTCAAGAGCCGTCGGTGAGAGCAGAAAACCGCTCATATATTTTACGGCAAGTATTTTTGTAAATTTCGCGCTTGACATGCTGTTCATAAAGGTATTTCGCTGGAGCGTTGAGGGAGCTGCGCTTGCTACGCTTATTTCTCACATTACGGCAGCCGTCCTTACGGGAAATTACATTTTAAGGCGCAATACAAGCGTACATATTTCAAAAAAAGAGCTCAAACTCGACCTCAAGACAGCATTCATACAGTTAAAATTGGGAATACCCGTTTCGCTTCAGTTTACCGTTACCTCTATCGGGTCGATGTGTCTTCAAAGCGCGGTAAATTCATTCGGCACGGCGACTATTGCAGGCTTTACCGCCGCAGGAAGGGTCGAGAATATTGCAAATATACCGCTGAGCGGACTCAGCGTCGGTACACAAACCTTCGTCGGGCAAAACTACGGGGCCGGAAAGTACGATCGAATAATTAAATCGGTTAAAAAAATATTTACGCTCAACATACTTCTTTCCGTCGCTTTAAGCGTTGCTCTTCTGACGGCAGGTATGCCGATAGTCAGGCTGTTTATGACAGAGCCTAATGAAGACGTCTTGTTTGCCGCCCATAAATATCTTATCGCCACGGCGGAGTGCTTCAGTCTTGTCGCGGTGCTGTTCGTTTTAAGGAACACTCTGCAGGGTCTCGGCTTTACATATGCAAATGCGGTTGCGGGTGCCGGCGAGCTGATAGGAAGAATATCAATAGCGCTTATTTTCACTCCGCTTATCGGCTTCAATGCAGTATGCTACGCAGCCCCCGCCGCATGGCTTCTTGCAGACATCCCGCTTGCGATTATATATTTAAAAAAGAAGAAGAAATTTAAGGCGTTAGCAATGCGGAATATGAATACAACAGCGGATATATAGCCCTTGAAATTTCTTTATCCGCAAACGAAATAAAAAGAATTATCATTAAACAGTCGGGTAAATCTCGTTTTATATATCGATTTCATAAAATTATTTATATTGAAGTCAGCCGAGAAAGGAAATAATAATGGAAAAAAAGTGGTTATACAAAGTTGAAAACGATAAAATAAGTGTGCTTTTGTCTCTGATAGTAACGGTCATATTCGCTGCTGTTACGGCAGTATTGCATGGGTTTATTATCACCTTGGTATTTACAATAGTAATGGCTGCATTGACTCTTTGTTCTGCTTATCGTTTTATATTTATAAAACTTTTGATAGGAGAAGACTCGTTTTGCCATTGCAAATCACCTTGGGATAAAAAGGAATACAAGTACACAGATATATCAGAAGTTTGGGAAAGCACAGGTAAATCGGTAAACGGTGCGAGCCAGAACTATTTGAATTACAGAACCCCGAGCGGCGAAGTGGAAAAATTTTATTTTTCGCCGTGTCAATATGATGAAATTTCTTTTCTTATTGAGAAAATTGACAAGGATTATTTTAATAAGGAAGAGGCCGACGGTAGCGAAGATGAGCAATAAACAAAAATACGTGATTGACGGTAAATTATACGGAAAATTCCCAGTGCTTTTTTCTTCGGCAGTCAGCTTAGTGTTTTTAGCTTTGGCTGTTGACCAATTAAGAGGCGGGAGTGGTAAAATTTTTACAGTAGGTCTTATGTTTTCGGTAGGCTTTGCTTTGTCGTTGTTTGTTTCAATTCCGCTGATTAACAGATATTTTTTCTTTAAGGTATGCGTGGGCGAGAACGATTTTTCTCTTCGCACAGCTCCGTTTAACGAAAAGACATATAAATATTCAGAGGTGAAAAACGCAAAAACAGAGCAGAAAACGTCAATGAGAAGAGACGGCGTTGTCTGTATTTATTATTTTTATTTCACGGACAGCGACAACAAAGAGCGTAAGTTTTTATTTGACAAATCCTTGTATGAAAAGGAAACAGACGCATTAAAGAATCGGATAAATAAACAAAATCTCACTCCGTAACGAAGTGAGATTTTTTGTTAAGCACCGAATTTTAAATTTCGAGACATAAGAATCAATAAGCGGTAGCGAAGCTGATTAAACACCCGTGGTCTTAAAGGTGCATCATCAGAAACCGATTGCAGCCATCTTGCCGTCGTCACGGCTTAAAAGCGGTGCGGCAATATCTGCTACGGTTATAGTTCGCATTTCGTCATCCGTCAAATGGTCAATGTCTGATTTTGCAAGTCGTGATGCCTGCTTTAATGAGGAGAGCTCAATCAAGTTCCTGACATATCTCCCGTTGCCGAAATCTTGCTTTTTTCTTGCGGCATCAAAAACCTCACCGAGCTTTTTATGCGCTTCTCCGGTAAACTTAAAGCCCGTTTTTTTAATCATCAAATCGGCTATATCTATAAGCTCGTCGGTACTGTAATCGTCGAAGTTCACATGAAATGCAATCCTTGAACGCAAACCGGGGTTTTTATTGAGAAACTCTTCCATTTTATCGGGATATCCTGCAAAAATAACAACAAGGTCACTACGGTTGTTTTCCATTTCCTGAACAATCGTGTTGATAGCTTCGTCGCCGTAAAGTCCGTTCCTGTCGTCAACCAAAGAGTATGCTTCGTCAATGAAAAGCACGCTGCCCTTTGCCATATTAAAATGCTTTTTGACAAGCGGCGCTGTCTGACCGACAAACTGCCCGACAATATCCGCTCTGCCTACTTCATAAAGATCGCCTTTGGTGAGGAGCCCGTTATCCTTCATTATCTGTGCAAACAATCGGGCAACGGTTGTCTTTGCGGTGCCCGGATTTCCCGTAAACACCATGTGCATTGACGGGCGGTCAGCCTTTATTCCTTTTTCCGCATAGAGCTTTTGCATTTTGAAAAAGCTTACCGCGTTTTCGATAACCTCTTTTGCATTGTCAAGACCGATCATTTCGTGCAGCTCTACGGCCGCATTTCCTTTCGGAGCTGCTTTTACTATCTCCGATTTTACTGTTTTTACATCTTTATACTGAGCATAAACGACGGTATGCAGTTTCTCCGTATACCACTCATCAAACCAGCGGTTTAGTTCTGTAATATGGAAGCTTTTTCCGTCCTTGATATTGTTGAAAAGCTTGTCGTCGGCATCTATTTTGTTATCCTTTGCCCTTTCGGACAGATAAATCTCAGCACGTTCGGCATTTGCCATATCCTCTGTAATTTCAACTATCGGCACAGACGTCAGATTTGCAAGAAAAGAATCGCGTGTTTTTACGGAATCGAGATTCGTCCAGAAAACAGTCAATACGGATTGGCAGAATGTTTTTGCCGTTTCACAAATTCTCTCAATGCTATTACGGTTGTTTCGCGCAAACCGGTCGTTGCTTTCATCATCCGAGTGATACCTGATGATTATTGCACCGCCTCCGCAGCTTCTGTAAAGCGCTTCAAGGGCACTATCGTTAAAACTATCATTTTCATAAAAGTCAACATAAGTATAACGCTTATTAAAAATTCGGCCGTTATCATACAGTGCTGAAATCAGCGAGCGCGAAAGTCCCTCTCTCGTTTCATTTAAGCGAGTTCTAAGGAAATAGTGAACAGGATGACCTATTGGGGCTTTAATCATTTTGCCTGCATAAATCCTGTCGATTTCCGGAAGAAAGCTGTCTGAATACAGATGTTTTTTCGCCTCGTCGACAATTTCCTCTCGGCTTTTTAATTCAATAATGTTTTCACCGTATTTTAAGCTGTTAAAACCGTGTTGATTTAATAAAGGAGTTATGCCAAATTTTTCGGTGAGATCTTCGTCATCTCTTATAAAATTTGAATATTCTGCTATTCGGAGATTATCCCTTAGTCTATCAAAGACCTGTTCTTCGATAGAGTTATACTCCGTCTTGAAATTGCATAATTTCATATAATTATCGAGGACACTTTTTATATTGCCGCGCTCATTTATAATCGCTCCGAAATAGATAACATTATTATTGCCGGTGCTTATGGCAAAAACATAGTCTTTTTTATCCGACTTGATATAAAACGTCTGTGAAAGGCTCTGCATATTATCAGCAAATTCATCAAAAACGTCCGACTTTTTTCTCGGAATTTCAACATCCGAAAGAACGGTAGCTTCAATTTTGTAATATCGCATAATAAACCTCCAAAAACAAATAACTGACTTCCGGCTTTTTCTTACGCATATATAATATCATTCGTGATGTACCTTTTTAAGTACATAAAATATCCTGTAAATACATTTGGCTTTTGCTGTCTTACATTCTTTTTTTGATAAACGGTAAGTACAGAATCCTACTGTGCCAAGCCCGACGAACTATATAAATGTCTTTCCGAACAACAGCAAGTAACTCGCTTACGTTAAGAATCATATTTCAGGATAGCTGAATTTCTAAAACATGCGGAGCGTGGCTCACCAACGAAATCTACAATCATTATAAAAACGATTTTCTTAATGATTATACAGACAAAATTAAAAAGCTTGTCACCGAGTCGGCACTTTTTATAAATGATTTTCTTATCTTTCTAATTGATTTTTTATGCTCTAATGGTGAATCTTGCGACTTTGCCCCACGGTGGAGTTACATCTTGATTATTTATAAGCCAGAGAACAGGAATATCGTTTGCAAGTTCCTCTTTAGGAAACTGAGCGTAACCGTCGGTCAAAATGATAATACAGTTTGGCTCTTTTTCTTTCATATGCTGATTGACATATTCAAAAATAATTTGAAAATCCGTTCCGCCTCCGCCTGCCGGTTTTATAACATTAAATTCCTCAAACGATGAAAACGGTTTCGGCTCAATAATCGCCGCATCAAAAAAGCCGAGCCAGCCTTGCAGTTTTCCGTCATATTGGTCAATCGCACCTTTTATTTCAGAATAAGCGGTGGTCATATCATTGTCTGAAATTGAACCGGAGGTGTCTATGAAGAACAATATATCACTAACATTATCGTTTTTGCCCATTTCATTAAAATTCGGAAGGAAGAACGGACTGTCTTGAAATCTTCTGTCCGGTGGAGAAAAGGAATAATCGCAAATTTCTTCCTGAATAAAATCGTTCAATATCGTTCTCCAGTTTGTTTGCGGTTTTTTTAATTTTTCAAGCATACGCTGTGCAAACATCGGAAGCGTTCCTCTGTTGTTTGAAGCATCACGGACTTTAATAGCTTCGCAACACTCTGCAAAATTCTTTACCCAGACATCTCTCAGCTTGCTGTCTTCTTCAAATTTTCCCCATTGAGAATGGTCGTCCCATCTCTTTGCATTTGATTTTTTGTTTCCGCTGTCAAAATTCTTTTGCTTGCTCTGTAACATCTCGTAAACTTCTTCGGCTGTATAAAGATAACCTTCCTTTCCGTCAGGAGCAATGTGCATACTTTCGCCGTATGTTGACAAGGTTATACTGCTCGCCTTGTCGTCATTCTCGTGCATAATAGTTGAATTTATCACTATATCGGCAGCAATATTATACCGTTCGTTATCTTTGTACTCACCTCTTAAACAGTGTTGAAGAACAACATGAAGTATTTCGTGCATCAAAACATAGTCTAATTCTTTATCTGACAGTTCTTCAAGAAAAAATGGACTAAACGCAATACGCACTCCGTCGGTATAGGCAGTTTCGCAACCCTCATCAATAGAATAAATCATATGCATTAACAGCAAACCGTAAAAGCCGTGACTACACAGAATACGCATTCGTGCCAAAAGAAGCCGATTGATATACTGCCTTACTTTTTTGTTAGATATTACCATTTAACAACTTCCCTTTCGAGTTCAGCCATGCAGAAAATTCGGGGATATTAAGAAGCTTCTTTCTGTAATCCTTTTCTATATACATATAGTCTTTAAGCAAAACCGTTGAAAAATCGGGAGCCATTTGTTGGGCATATATTATCGAATTTGCTATGCGCTTCATATCATCTCTATACTCTCTGGCGTAAGCAGTCATAGAGGCACACAACGCATACATGGCATCCGTGCGTGTAGGAACTTTTGGCTGTTTTCCGTCGAATATTTCTTCTATATTTGGCAGGTCCTTATAAACCTTTGACCATGTTCTGAATTCAATGGCAGGTCCAAACCCGATTACACCGGCTATCAATGAATACATCTTGTCAACATCAGAATCTACATAATTTAAAATGTTGCTCACCATCTCCCACGAACGAGGTGTTGCAAAAGCAAGGTCGTCGGCATTAGAATCAAAATTCATAAGACGCTCACGATTAAAAGTAAGAAATCCGACAACCTTTTCGTTTATTCCACTTTGAATAGCCCACTGTTTCCACGAATTGAAACTGACTTCAACCTCAATGTGCAAAAGTCTGTTGGCAAGTGCTTTTGGCATCTTAAATGCCACGGATTTGTCGGTTGTTCTGTTGCCGGCAGCAATGACTATGCAGTTTTCGGGAAGTTTATGTTCTCCAACTGCTCTGTCAAGCGTAATCTGATATGCCGCCGCCTGAACAGATTGAGGCGCTGCTGAAATTTCATCAAGAAAAAGGATATTGACAATGCTGTCACTTTCGTCCATTTGAAAAATTTGCGGTTTTAGCCAAACGGCAAGCGTCTTGTCTGCATTTGAAGTTGGAATACCACGCAGGTCAATCGGATTAAAAAGGAGCAACCGCACATCGGTGATATGTACCTTTTTTCCTGTTTGACTCTCTATTTCTTTTCCAATCTGTCGAACAGCCTGTGATTTGCCGACACCGGGCGCTCCCCACAACATAACTGACGGAAATTTTCTGATAGGCACATTTGCATTGATTATATTACAATATGCCGTTGTCAGTTCATCTACAAGTCTGTTAATATTCATCTGCGGAATATTTGCATTTTTTATTTGTTCTTTTCCGCTCACTTTTTATTTACCCCCAATTTATTATCTATTTCTGCAAGCTTTTCTTTTAATTCGGCAATAACATCCGCATAGTTTTCATCATTGCCAAGTTCCTTTTGAATGCCTTTTTTGCGCTCACCCATATTGAATAATTGCTTTTGCTGATTTTCTATATGCTTATCAAGATTGTTCAGATAGTTGTCGATTCTGATTAAAACGCCAACCTCTGTATCGCCGAGTTCAACATAATATTTGCCCTCCCGTTCTAACCAAACAAACGGCTTTCCCTTTGCCATATTTGCAGGCAGAATAATCTTAAATCCGCAATATTCGAAGGCTGTCCTTTCTTTGATTTGTAATTCATTGTTTTTGACTGCATTAAACAGTGTTTCACGCAAAAGCTTTCTTTTTTCCGCTTCTTTGTTTTTGTCAGCAGAGGTCACCGCAACCGGCACGTCTTTGCGATATTGGTCGAAATATTGCTTGTCCTGCATTGCCTTGTTGATAAGCTCTTTCTGATGAAGCATTTTTGAAGGGAGCTCTTTAAGTTCCTTATCAAGTCTTATTCTCGTTTCGACCAATTTTCTCTGCAATGTATAATACCGAGAAAGCTCGTTTGCTGTTTCAACACGCTTTTTAACAAGAGGGTTTCCTACTGCAAGAGCCTTAATTTCTGCATAATTCAAAACGGTATCCTCAACATCACTACCTTCACGCTCTGTGTACGAGCCTGACAACAAGCTTGTAATAAATCTCTGCTTTGTTTCGAGAAGTTGCCACGAATACGCATCAAAGCTTCCCTCGGTGATATAGCGGAATATTTGAACTTTTGGATTTTGATTGCCCTGCCTGAGTATTCTTCCTTCACGCTGAGTCATATCAGCCGGTCGCCATGGAACATCAAGATGATGAATGGCTATCAGTTTATCCTGAACATTAACTCCGATACCGAGTTTGAATGTAGAGCCGATTAAAACACGAATATCGCCGTTTCTCATCATCTTGAATAATGTGTTTCTTTTTGCCTCAGTTGTTGCATCATGGACGAACGCAATTTGCGACGGCAATATGCCTTTTTCAATCAACAGCCGTTTGAGCTCGTCATACATATTGAAACTCGATTTAGGCGTTGATGTGTCACAAAAGACAAGTTGCGTTCCGTCGGTTTTTAGATAAATATCAAAAACATTTTCGGCACAACGATACACTTTAGACTGCTGTGTAAATGGCTCATTCGAGTCAACCAACCTTATATCAAGTGCAGCTTTACGACCGTCTGTTGTGATTTTAAGCATATTATCAACGCTTCTGTTAACAAAGCCGGCTCTGACAACATCCGCACGAGAAGAAATAAGATCCAAATAATTTTCAAAGCTTAGCGTTTTACCGATAAGCGCATCCGAATAGCCATCAAACGCAGGGATTCCGTTAACCTCGTCCATATGATGAAAATCGGCAATCTGTGAAAACAGCGTTGTCAGCTCCGGCAGATTATGAAATTTTGAAAATCTTGTAGCAAGGCGGTAGCTTGAGGTATCAACATCTATTTCAAATTCAGTTGATTTTTCGGCAAACATACCTATCCAACTGTCAAAGTTCTGCAAATCAAGAAGTCCGAGTTCTCCGTTTTGTAAATATTTTTGCATAATAAACGCATCAGTTATTGAGTTGGTTATCGGTGTTCCTGTCGCCATAACAACTCCCCCTCCGCTTTTTTGAACTACACGAACCTTATCAAGCATATCTTTGCATTTTTTTGAGCCGCTGCGAGTAATTCCAAGCACATTGTCCGCTTTTGTTTCGATAGGTACATTTTTGTAATTGTGTGCCTCATCAATATAAAGACGACTTATACCAAGATCATCAAAGAAAACGCCGCAATCAATATTATCAAGCGTGGTCGCAAGTACGGCAAGTTGTTTCCCCAATTTTTCATTTTTCTTCCTAAGACTCTTGGTTACCTTTTTCGAATCATTCAACAAGTCATTTACTTTTTCTTTCATATCCCGAAGCTCATCGATGTAAAAATCTTGCGAAAGCGGTATCTGTTCGAAGCAGCTGTAAGCCATAATGATGCCGTCAAATTCTTCGTCTCTGATTTTTTCAAGCACCGTATCTCTCTTTGAAGGAACAAAGCTTTTGGGTTCAACAGTCAAAAGCTTTGCATTAGGATACATTTCAATAAAGATTTTTTGCCATTGACCGACAATGTTGTTTGGAACAACATACAAATTCTTTTTGGATAGTCCCATTCTTCTGAGTTCCATACCGGAAGCAATCATTATATAGGTTTTTCCGCTTCCGACATCGTGAGCAAGAAGTGTATTCGGCGTGAAAATAATTCTTGCAACTGCATTTTTTTGATATGGAAAAAGAGTTATATTTGGAGATAAATCCGGAAAAGTCAAGAACGAACCGTCAAATATTCTCCTGCGAACACAGCTATATTTGTTTTCAAATATGGTTTCCAGGCGTTTCTTACGCTTTTCGTCTTTCCACACCCAATCCTGAAACTCTTTAATCATTTTCTGCTGTTTTTCAAGTGCGAGCAAAGTTTCCTCTTTGTTGATAACACGCTTTTTGCCCGAAGCATTTATCTTGCAAGCAACCTCGTTCTTTACGGCAATCGTTTTCATATTAAGCGTTCTTTCGAGAATATATAAGGCCTCAAGTCGAGAAGTGCCATAAGAGTCCGTATCTGTCACGCCATGTCCATAGCGAGTTTTTTCCGGTATTTCCCATGTTCCGGTGAGCTCGTCATGTTTTACAGAAAGGTATTCTTGTGTGCTTTTACTGTTACTCCAGTATTTTGCTTGTCCGCCAAAAAGATGCTCAATGAAATCATCAATAACATCTGACGGCACCCACGGTGAACCAAGAGTTATATAAATATCCTCAGTTGCAACAGTCGGCGGAAGAACCGACTCAATGGCCTTGACATTATCTTTAAAATATCCGTTATACTTTTTGTTTGCCTTTTTTGCCTCTTTCCACTTTTGCATAAGATTGCCGGAAAGATATTCATCGGCTGTTTCCCAACCCTGATAAAAACACTCGTTCCAAGTTAACGGATTTTGATAAATTGAACCTTTCAGGGTGGTTATAACAGTCTTATAATCACTGCCTGTAACCGATGCAATGAATTCAATATCGACTCTTCCGAGAGTGGTCAAGGATTTTACAAGTGCGTCTGAGATACTTTCGATATATATTCCGGATGCGCGCTCATCCGCATTAAAAGGATTGTTCCAGTCAAGTGGAAGATCCATACAGGTTACTTCTTTAATATGTTTCTTCTGCTTACAGATTTTTTCTTCTTTTTCTCGCTTTTCATCTTCTTCTCGTTGCTTGCGTTCGGCTTCTTTTCTCTTTTCAACAGCTGCTTTTTTCATGAGCTTCAAATCATCAAATGCAATTTGAAGCGATTCAACGGCAACATCTATATCTTCCATGGAAAGTCTATCGCCAAAATCCTTTAAGTTTTGAAAAAACTCGTCCAATATATTCTTTGTATTACTGCTGCTCATATTGTCACCACCTTAACAGGAGTATACAAAAGCAAGTGGGACAAAAATAGGCCATCGCTTTATTGAAAACACCACCGAACACTTTTTTTGCATATAAAAGCACCACGATAAAAAGTATCGTGGTGCTTTTATATTTATATTCAATTTCTAAACTCTTTCATATCGTCAAGGCGGAGGAGGACAGGCTCGGTTTTGCCGTCTGCTGCGCCCATATCAATATCAATCCAAGTTTTTGTTTTGATTATTTTATTGCGATATTGTTCACCGTAATTCATTGTCGGTGTGTGACCGAAAACGGTTATAATATCGTCAAAATAATCATCGTCAATTCTAGGCCACGCCCAAATAAAAGCATCGGCAGGATAGTCGCTGATTTTTTTGCTCTTTTCAAACTCATCAATGCCGCTGTGACAAAGGAAATAATCCTTTCCGCCTGCCGTAACAGCTTCATACAGTGGGCAGTCACGCAGGTAATCGAGAATATCCGCAACCGTTTCGGGTGATTCTTTGTTAAGTTTTGCAAGCGATTTCAGCGTAACATCACCGCCGTTAAGCTGATAATTTGATAGAATTTCTATTTTTTCGCTGTCAAAATCAGCAATGCTGTCGTCAGTGATTTCATCAAACAAAAACTCGCAAGCAAGAAGCATTGCCTCGTGATTGCCGAGAACAAGCTGAACATTAGGCCGAGGGAGCAACCACCGCAAAATCCCAACACCGCCGTCGCCGTTTCTGTCAATCACATCACCGAGTATGTAAAGAAAATCATCCTCGCAAAACCCGGCTTTTTCAAGCAATGTTTTTAATTTTTCTATCGAGTAACCGTGTAGGTCGGATATTACATAGGTCATCGTTTCTCTCTCACAAATATTCAATCATATTGCAAAAAGATAAATACAATTCGTTTAGTCCAATGTAATTTTTAATATCATCTATACTGATGTACTCTTTTTTATCATAGTTCCAAATTCAAATATTTTGATGTTCGATATTATATAATATATCATTATATCATTGGAAATTAATTATTTTCAAACATCATATAATTTTAATGCATTAACCATATGATTAGCGCCTATTAGGAAAACACACTGTCAAAGGGGTTCGTAGCGGGGGTTAGCCCGCTACTGCGGTATCTTCCGTAGTGTTAATTTCAATGTACTCTGCAATCTTGTGGAGCTCGTCAGCAAATTTGAATTTCACGCTGATATTGCCGTTTTCATAGACCTTGATATAATCCACAAGTTCAACCAAGATTTCACGGTTGAGGGCTTCAATGTTCTGATACTTCATAAAGGCTACCAGTGCAGGATGTTCGTTATCTACACCATTTGCCAGTTCTGCGCGTTCAGCGTTCAGCCGGGTAAGCACTGCGGAAATATCAGAAGTCTGCCGTTCATAGTCGGCCTTCATATCCCGGTATTCCTGCTGGGTGATTTCACCGTCTTTCCAGTCCTGATAAAGAGACTGCTTGTAGCGTGTTATCTTTGTCAGTTCCCGCTCTTTTGCAGCTATCAGATCGTCCAGTCGGTAAGACTGGCTTTTTTTGATTGGAGCGGAATTGATCTGTGTGACGATTTCCGAGTAGGAAACAGCCAAATGCACCTGATGCTGTACGGCGAACAGAACAGCAGTCTCCAGCCGCTCATGCTTGATTGAGTGCATGGTGCAGGCTGTCCGGGAACGGTTCTTGTAGGTTGAGCAAGAATAATATACATTGTTGTTCTTGCCAACGCATCGGGTAATGGCCCGCCCGCAATCGGCACATTTCAGAAAGCCGCTGAATAAATGTACCTCACGGCCTTTCGGGGAAGTACGGGTATCACGCTGTAAGAGAGCCTGTACCTTGTTGAAAGTTTCATAGTCGATAATGGCCTCATGCGTTCCAGCCACTTCCACCCATTCCTCGCGGGGAACAGCTTCAATCTGGTGTACCTTGTAGCTTTTCACCCGGCTCCGGCCTTGGGCTAAATCCCCGGTGTAGGTCGGATTGGTAAGAATGGAGTGGATCATGCGGGCTCCCCACATAGGATCGTCATACCCTCTTGTCGAAACAGGCAAGCCCTTTTGTACCTTGTAAGCCGAGGGGCTCGGTACGCCGTGTTCGTTCAGGTACAACGCGATAGCACGTTTTGATGACCCTTGAATAAGCATTGTGAAAATGAGTTTGACATTTTCAGCAGCATCGGGATCAACAATCAGCCTGTGCTTGTCCTTTGGGTGCTTTACATAGCCGTAAGGAGCAAATGCTCCGATATACTGGCCGTTGCGCCGTTTGTAATCAAATACCTGCCGGATCTTTTTGGAAGTCTGATAGCAGTAATTATCGTTCATCACGTTTGTAATGGGAACGATGATGTTTGAAACGCTGTCGGGGTTCTTGTAGCTGTCCACATTCTCAGCAAGGCTGATAAAGCGAACACCCATTTGAACAAACAGGTTATCGATCAAACTTCCGGCATCGCTATAATTTCGTGCGAAGCGGGACAGGTCTTTTACTATAACGCAGTTGATTTTACCACTCATGACATCCGCCAAGAGCCGTTGAAAATCTTCACGGTTGGCGTCCGTTCCAGTATGACCATCATCCACATATTCCGTGATGCTTTCAAACTCGTCAATGTTGCGTCGGTAAAAATCGTTCAGTAGGTCACGCTGGTTCTTTACGCTGTTGCTATCGTCTTTTCCTTTTTTCAAATCTTCCTTTGAAAGCCGGATATAGATGCCCAGCCGCCAGCGGCGGATTGTGTAAGAGGGAGAGAAACTCTGCTGATACCCTCTGTTTTTTGCTCGTGCCATTGTTCCTCCTTCCCTATCACATTACACTTATATTATAACTCTGTCCGGGGAGGACAACAAGGATGCCTCCGCTTCGGGACACTTTGTCTCGAAGAAGCAAAACGAGCTGTAACCGAAGTTACAGCCCGCTTCTTTGCCGCAGCAGGAAATCCGTCAGCTTATCTTGGAGAGATGGCCCGCTTTCAGCAAATTCAATTTTCACGCCAACACCACCGATGCAAAAGCAGTATGGATTTTTGACAGTCTGCAAAAATCGAGTGATGCGCTCCTTTCGGGAAAGCGCATTGTCAAAGGTCATACCGCTCACATCAGGCAGGGACTCGGCAGCCACCGCGCCAATGTCAACGCTTCTCATTTGTTCAAGTTTCTGTGTAGTTAATTTCACGGTAAACCTCCTTCGCAGATTGATAGAACGCCTCCCGCTGTTTGGTGGGGAAACGCAACAGGCCAGCACCACCGGGATGCTGGCCTGTTGCCTTACTCCACCTTGGGACACTTTGTCTCGAGGTTTATTATAGTTTTTGAATATTAGAGAGCACCGCACATGTTTACTTGGCCTGTCCAAAGACAATCGTTATTTTCTGTGCGGCGCTCTCAACGCAAGTAAAGCGACAAGCCCAGAGGAACAGGCAGCCAACCTGTTCAGCGCCGGATCATGGCCTTGGGATGGCCGGGCCCATTTACAGTGTTGGTGTTGTTCGCTCAATCTCTTTTGGGAAATGTCACCGCGCACCCACCGTTTGGCTCCCCGTACTTACTCAGGGTTGCCGTTATTCCCTTGCGTTAAGAAGAAAACCTCCTCTCATAAACCGAGACATTTTTTCATCAATTCCAAGTGGGTTAAGAAGAAAAAATCAAAAAGTTTTTTTCATGCGTTCAAGGCCACGCTTGATCGACTGGCGAATAGACTCCTCATGTACGCCCTCGGCCTCGGCAATTTCCTTAATCGACTTGCCAAGAATGATATGTGCGTCAATTCTGCGGCCCTGGATCTCCGGCAGAGAATTGAGAGCGTTCCACAGACGAAGAAAGGTTTCCATCCGTTCAAGGAGCTCCTGCGGGGTCGGCTCATGCAGGCAAGCGGAATATTCAATCCCGTCATCGCAGTCCAGAGAATACTGCGCCTTGTGCCGGGAGAGCCGCCGCTGGTAGGCCATTTCATAGCGGGCATCGGCCTTGAATACCTCGGCCACCTCGTCAGAAACTTCGATAAGCTGATCCTGCGTGTACCAATAATAAAAATCTTTCAAATTGATAGTAGTCATCGTAAAATCCTCCATTTCAGTTTGTTCGGGGTTGGTCGGAAACGAAATGGAGCAACGGCGGAGAACGGCACCGCACCTCGGGACACTTTGTCTCGAAGTCTGGAAAGCAAAATGCGCCTGTGCGACACAAGGCCGCACAAGCGCACGAAAAAGTATTATCGGTTATGTACTGTTTAATTTCATGTTCAAAACCGGACTGCTCCGATGGAGGGACTACGCTTTTTTTAGCTGGTGCAAATCATGGATACTACGAAAAAGAGAAAAGGACACGGTAAAATAACCTCCCATCGACTACCGTGTCCCTGCAAGTCGTCATTGGTTTGTGTAAACGCAAAGAAACGGCGGCTCTGATTTCTCAAAACCACCGTTAGGGTAATAACTTAAAATGAGCGCGCAAAATCACCTGCCCCAGCCAGCGGTTTTTTTCTTTCCCCGTAGTCGGGGCAGGTTCATGCGCTATGCAATTATTCTTCTTTAGCTTCTATCAAGCTGATATTTTTTGCTCTGCGTTCCACATAGCAGCATATTTTCCGCCTTTCGCAAGCAATTCTTCATGGGTTCCCGATTCAGCAATCCCACCATCACCCATTACAAGGATTTGGTCTGCATTTTTGACAATGGAAAGGGTATGAGCAATCATTACCACTGTCTTTTTCTCTTTTAGCAGATTGGCGATGGCCTGCTTTACGGCAAGCTCATTTTCAATGTCAAGAGATGCGGTTGCTTCATCCAAAAGCAGGATGGGGCTATTTTTCAGGATGGCGCGGGCTATTGAAATTCGCTGACGCTCACCGCCAGAGAGAAGATTTCCATTCTCGCCAGTCGGCGTATCGTATCCCTTTTCCATCTTACGGATGAAGCTGTCACAGTTAGCCTCCCGGCAGGCAGCCTCGATTTCCGTGTCCGTAGCATTAGGACGAGCGTGTCGTATATTATCCCGGATGGTATCGTCAAAAAGAAATATGTCCTGGTCTACCATAGAAACTTGCTCCAGTACACGCTCTGCGGCAACATGGTTAATGGGTTTACCGCCAATAGAAATCGTCCCGCCCGTTGCTTCATAATATTTTGCAATCAGGTTCAAAATAGTAGATTTGCCGGAGCCAGAGTCTCCGACAATGGCCGTGAGCTTTTGATCTGGCAGCGTAAAGGTGGCGTGTTTTAGTACCGGTTCACCGGGAACATATGCAAAATCTACATTGTCAAATGTGATTTCATGGGTAGCTGTGTGAAGCGGCTCCATGCTGCCAGTTTCCTCCGGCTCATTCATTACACTCAAGATTTTGTTTTTCGAGATCATCAGGTTCTTATAACTGGTAAGGTCTACAAAAATCGAGTTAGCCAGCTTTGCACAGAACAGGGGCAGCATACAAATCAAAAGGTAGTCCACCGTGTTCAGTGTCCCTGCGACCCAGGGTGCATAGGCCAGCAAGATAACCAGCGGGCAGGACAGCCAACTCAAAATACCAAAGACCGCACCAATAGGAAGCACTTTTGATTCGTACACAAAGCTGATCCGGGAAAACTCCCGCATGGCGTTGATAACAGTTTTGTTCTTCATACCGCCTACACCATAAGCTCGGAAAGTCTGAATACCAGAAACATACTCAACAATGCTGCTGACGTTCTCCGCACAAATATCGTTCTTTTCTTTTCCATATTTCCGTACCATGCGGAAAGAAAGCCATAGGCCGGGGATTAAAAGAAGATCGGCTATCAGCAGGATAATTCCTGCCGGAACATAGAGCGTCATAACAAAGACAATCAACATCAATGACAGGGCAAAATTCTTTGCGAAATCTCCGACTTTATGGGTCAGGATTTTTTCGTAGTTGTTTACGTCGCTTGTAATGGTGTTGATATAATCGCCGGTCTGCCCCTGCGTAAAGCGGGACAGTGGGATGCGCTTCAAATGGTCACCCATAAAAAGCCGAATATTCTTACTGACCTCCGCACCGCCAATCTGCGCTTTGGTATAACCGTAGCTGTAAATCAGGATACGGAGAAGAAAAACCACTGCAATAATACCGGTCAGAGCCAGAACGCGGTTCATGTCAAATTGACCCGACCACAAAAACTGCATAACAGAGTAAAGCAGCATAAATAGGCTGCCGGAGAGAAGTCCTTCCAGAACAGTACCGCCAACACCAATATAGAAATTGTGGTTCTTTTTTAATACATCGTGCTCATTCATACTGCTCGCCTCCCTCCAACTGATAAGTGATATTCCGGGCTGTTTCGTAGTCATCCCACGCTTTTCGATAGTAGGCGTTGGTCTTCCGAACTTCCTCATGGGTGCCAACGTTGGTAATTGTATGGTTTTCCACCACAGCCACCCGGTTGCACATTTTCAAAGCACTCAAACGGTGTGCTACTACAATGACTGTTTTGCCTTTGCATAGATTTTGAATAGCTTTATCAATCTCCATCTGATTTTCCGGGTCAGAGGCACTTGTGGCCTCGTCCAAAATCAAGATAGGTGCATTTTTCAGAATTGCGCGGGCAATCGCGATCCGCTGTTTTTCTCCGCCAGAAAAGCGGGAGCCGAAACTGCCCACTTTTGTGTCATATCCATCCGGCAGGGACATGATAAAGTCATCAATCTGTGCCTCTTTTGCGGCAGCCCGCACTTCTTCCAGAGTAGCGTTACTACCCATACGGATATTTTCCAGCACGCTGTCACGGGTGAGGAAGGTCTTTTGAAATACGATAGCTATATTTTTCAGAATGGTATCGTAGTCAAGCTCCTTGACATTTTTGCCGCCAATCAGCACTTCTCCTTCCTGCACATCGTAGAACCGGGAAATCAGTTCAATCACAGTGCTTTTACCGGCACCAGATCGGCCCACAAGAGCCATGCGCTCACCATCATTGATTTTGAGGTTGACACCATGCAGTACATCGGTTTTGCCGTCATAAGAAAATCGGACATTCTGAAGTTCAATATCATGTTTTTGGGGGAAGTCTGTTCCACCCTCATAAATCGGAATATTCAGTATCTCTTTGGTCTTGGTAATAGCGTTCAGTACATTTGCAAAGTTTGTACCCAATTCCTGTAAAGGCCGAATTTCCGTCAGATACATAGAACCGACATAAACAAACAGCAGAAGCGCACTGGCTGTCAGTGAACCTTTCAGGAAAAACATCCCGCCTATCGGAACCATCAGCAGCATTCCACATTCAATGATAACGACAAACGCTGCATACGGAGGCCCCATACGTCGGGAAGTCTCATTCCACATGGCATTTTCCTCATGGATTGCGCCGGAAAATTTCTGGAAGGACTTGCTCCCCATGTTATAGGCTTTAATCAATTTCATTCCGCCGATATATTCGATCATAACAGAATTTAGTGTGGTAATGGATTGGTTGGCCCGTTCCATCAAATCATCGGTATTGCGGAACATCGCCCCCATTACAACTACAGCCAGAACCAGCGGAACAAGAGAAATCAACGCCAGTGGAACATTAACGGTCATCAAATAAATAAAGATGACCACCGGCCCAACCAGATAGCACACAAGGTCAGGAAGATTATGCGCCAGAAATAGTTCCAGTTTTTCAATATCTTCATTCAGAACCGTTTTAATATCCCCTGTGCGCCGTTCATTTAGGGCCCCCAAAGGCGCTCTGGCCATGTGTTCCGCCACCATACAGCGCACTTTGAACAGTGCACCATACGCGCCTTTATGGGCAGCCACGCCGGAACATCCGAACAGTACAAAACGCAGGGTGACAGCAGCGGCAATCATTGCCACAGTCTGCACCACAAGTTCTTTTGTGCAGGCATTGTTGAATGTGGCATCCATCAACCTGTAAATCCCAATGTATGGGACAATAATACACAGCCCGCTGCACATGGACAGCAGGATTGCCAGAAACAACCAAAATTTCTGTTCTCCGGCCCAATGGAGCAGCAATGCCATACTGTTTTCTTTTTTCTGCTTCATAGACTACCTCTCCTTTCCATCTGAAACAGAGAAAAGCTCTCTCAATTTCGGGAGGGCCTCCATTATAACTGATACGTCATCGGGCATTTCGCCTTCGTCAAAATGCAAGACACGAGAACAGGTACGGCAGACAAACTCAAAATCATGGGTGACAATGAAAATGACTTTTCCCATATCGGATAATCGCCGGATCAGTCCCGCCACCTGCGTCATACTGTCAAAGTCAAGACCGCTGGTCGGTTCATCAAATACAAGCAAGTCTTTCCCACAAATCATGCTGACAGCCACTGCTACTCGTTGCTTTTGACCGCCGGAAAGCGTGTTTGGATGGCGCTTCCGGTATGGGGCAAGGCCCAATTCCTCCAAAGTTGCATTTACCAGTGTTTGATCTGGATTGCGTATACCAAAGGAACACTCTGCCTCCACACTGTCAGCGAAAAGTTCATAATTCACATCCTGCATAACCATGTAGGAGCGTTTTAGCCTTGCCTTACGCTCAATCGGCTTTCTTTCCCACAAGAATTGTCCATCACAGTCTTTGTGAAGCCCACAGAGAGCGCGGGAAAATGTAGTTTTTCCAGCTCCGTTATGTCCAACTACGCCAATCACTTCGCCCCTTCCGGCGGATAGTCCAATGTCATGCAAAATGGTTTGCTTCTTGTAACGGAGCGTCACATTCCGCAGCTCCAATACAGGGGTAGGCGCAGGCAAGTGGGCTTTTGGTGGGAATACCGCCTGTAGATCAACAGCCCGCAGCCCCATGTGTTCACGGTCAGGTTCAGATAGCTGCCGAAATTCTTCCGGGGTGTATATTCCTTTGATTTCTCCTTTTTCCAGATAAACAATTCGGTCAGCCAACTCCGTCAGGTAGTACAGACGATGTTCCGCTATCAAAATTGTTTTGCCCTGTTTTTTTATCAGCCGCAAATGTTCCTTTAGTTCTTGGATCGAAGTCATATCCAGATTAGATGATGGTTCATCCAGTAGATAAATCTGTGGGTTCATGGCATAAACAGAAGCAAAGGCGATTTTCTGCTTTTCTCCGCCGGACAACTCAAAAATATTCCTGTTCCGTAGCTTTTGAATACGCAAATCTTCAGTTGTCTGCTCTACTCGCTCAGCCAATTTCTTAGGAGGGCGAGCTTCATTTTCAATTCCAAAGGCAATCTCGCTGTCTGTATCAACATTGAAAAACTGCGTCCGTGGATTTTGGAAAACGGAGCCAACCTTAGCGGCAATCTGATACATAGGGATATTGCTGATTTCCTGACCATCTACCAGCACACGGCCATGAAGCTCTCCCTGATAAAACTGAGGGATTAGTCCATTCACCAGCCTTGTAATCGTTGTTTTTCCGCACCCGCTGCGGCCACAGAACAGGACGCATTCTCCGTCCGAAATTTTCAAATTGATGTCATGCAGCCCACCATGTTCCTGCCCCGTATAGGAAAACGATACATTTTCAAACTCAATCAACCAATCACACCTCCCCGCACACATAATTCAAAAATCAGATAAGCTACGGCAACGGCCATGACACCCCAATCGGCAACTCCGCATTTTATCTGGACAAGACAGGTGCGTGGATTGGGATTTTCAATTCCACGAGTGACAGAAGCAACAGAAAGATCATCCGCTGCTTTTGAAGCTGCCATCAACAAAGGCACATAAATACACTCAACCGTCATGCCCGGATGTGCTAAAAAGCCCGCCAGAGAAGGTGAAACATCTCTCATCCGCATAGCGTCCTTGATATATCGCCAGTCCTCTTGAATAGTTGGAATGTACCGCAGCATAACTGCCATAGGAATTACTAACTTTTTGGGTGCGTGGACACGGTTCATAGCAGACAGGAACTCATTGACTTTTGTAGTAGTCAGAACAATTCCAGCCAAGATTCCGCACGCATAGACCTTATGAAACAATCCTAAAAAGGCAATAAACATTGTCCGCAGCGTGCCTGTCATTTCTGCCATGATCCAAACTGTCAGGACACAGATGACCGCATAAAAGCATACAGCCTTAATGACATATTTCCACTTTCCAAAGAAAGCACCCAATATCGCAATCAGCATAACAAGGACAAATTGATATGCAAGTGAAGGAGCGAACATGGACGATAAAACACATATAAGAATAAGAAAGAGCTTGGCCCGTGGGTCGAGCCAAAGCCCTTTCTTGTGGCGTTTACCGCTCATGCTGTAATACCTGCTTTTTCAAACTGCTTTTTCAGCATTTTGCAGCCTACAAAAGCGCTGATTGCAGATGTAATGATAACAGCAGCGAACATGGCAATCAGGATGCCGGTATTTGCAGTTGCCTGCATGGTGTCGATGTAGCTCTGTTCAGTTCCGTTTCCCAGCATAGTCTGTGCCCAGCCGTTGGGGTCAACAAAGAACACGATATACGAACCAGTGCCGCCGAGAGAGAACAGGATATAAGACAGGCTGTTGAGTTTTTTGCTTTTGTACTGCCCTGCACCAGCAACAAAGTCCGCGACAATCGCCATGATCAGGTAGCCCAATGCAAAAGCCCAGTGCATACCGGTCACGAACCAAATAATACCCATGATAATGCCCATTATAGAAAGGCTCCAACGCTTATGTACTTTTGCAATCAGCAAAAGATAAATGGGGCCAGCAAGCAGCCCACCTCCTGCCGGCATGAAAAAAGTAAGTACAGGATTCGTTGCAAAAAAGACGCCGCCCACCAATACAAAAACAAATAACAGTGCAGTAAAAATACCTGTCGTTACAAGGTCTTTCACTGTCAGACCCCTGTTTATAGAATTTACTTGATTACTCATTTTGACCTCCTACCTTTCGTTGTCTTGACTCAACAAGTGGTTTGTGATATTCTTTGGTTAGATAGTTCTAACCATCCTCTAATACAATACGCATTTATCGAACAACATTCAATGGGTTCCGACGATGTTCGTCTGTTCCTTTCAAAAGTTCGTCCAATCGTTGCAAAAAGGAGGCGGTCTGTTTTATGTCTGAAATTATCGACCAATTTTATACGCCTCTGCTGATTGAACACGGTTTTATCCGTGACCCAGACAATCAGCAATATGGGGCATTAGGTGACTGCTGGAAACTTTCTCCCGAAGTTGGAGAAGGCACCTACTGGACTTATGGACAGAAAGACCTATATGATATTAAAATCCACAACTTTTCCTTCCACGAAGATTTCATGTTGGAATGCTCCCTGCCGGAATGTCTGAGTATCACTCGGTATGACTCTATTTCCGGGGAGGAATTATCTCCATACCGTAGGCTGTCTGCCGGTTGTATCAAAACATTTATTGGCGGCTACGCTCCATACAAGGCTTTGATACATAAAAATATTCCAATCCGTTCGGTTGGAATTGAGATTGCACCGGCATATTATGAAGACTACCTGAAAAAACTGTACCCAGAGGCGCAGATCAATCCTGTGGATGCATTTCGGAAGATCGACCAAACTTCCGACTTTCCAGAAATGTCACGGTTACTCACAGAAATCAAAGACTATCGCGGGGAAGGGATTGCCGCAAAACTTTTTTATGAGGGTAAAGTTGCAGAAGCTGTTTCAATGGTGGTTGAATATCAGAAGAAACATCCTGATAAACCAGCCCATAAGCTCTCTCAACAGGATATTGAAAATCTTCAAATAGTTGCCGCTTATCTTAGCGACCACTATGCTTTTGATATTCCTCTTGAACGGCTAACACAGATTGCCTGCATGGGAACAACAAAGCTCAAAAGCTGTTTTAAGAAATACTACGACTGCACCATCACAGAGTATGTTCAGCAGAGGCGTATGAGCCAAGCAGAATATCTGCTGGCATACACAGAGTTGACAGTAGGGCAAGTTGCCCAAACAGTAGGTTATTCCACTTCAAGCCGATTTGCAGAATTATTCCGCAAAAGCACTGGATTGTTACCATTAGAGTACAGAAAAAACGCACAACGAAAGTAAAATGAGCGCCAGAGTTTACTCTGGCGCTCGTCTGATTTTATGTTGAATTATAAAATGTGGTGAAATTAAATAGTCAGTAGTATGAAATACAAAGTCGTTCAAATAATATCACATGAAATGTAAAATCATATCAGGTGATGTTATGAAGATAGAACGAGATGAAAGACGCTTTGATTTTCACGATATAGGGCTCGCCATCAAGCGTGCAAGAGAAGCCAGCGGCATGACACAGGAACAACTGGCCTATATTGTTGACCGCGCTCCGCGTACCATTATGTATAATGAAAATGATGGTCAGCATCCAAGCTTCAACACCTTTTATCAGATGGTCACAATGTTTGATATATCGGTGGATCAATACTTTTACCCGTCCCAAAATAGCGGGAGCGAGTGCAGAAAGCGGATTGATGCCATGTTGAACGCCTTGGACGAAAGAGAATTGAAAATCGTTGAAGCTACAATCCAAGCGATGAAAGCATCGAAAGAAATGGAGGAAACGTAAAAGAAAGCGTAACCTCCGTTTTTTTGCGCCATGTTGCGGGTTGCGCGTTTTGGCAAGCAATTCGGGTGTGGCCACACTCCGAAATTTTTGCAGGGCGCAGGGCCCGCAAAAATGCTTGTTGGGGAGCTCCCCAAACCCGCTGTACTTCGGGACAAATTGTCCCAAAGTCCCGGTGCGCTGCACCGTAGTCTGCGGCCCGTCACTATCGTTCCTGGGCCTTATTTTCACGCTCGTCTGTTATGCCGAGCAGATGATCAATGTTCGCTTTTATTGCCACGGCCTCCCGCATTTGCCGCTGGGCCTCCCGGTATTCCGCATAAAGCTCTTTCTTTTGTCCCGCCAGCTCACGGCGGGATTTTTTTAGTGCTTCAATTTTAGGGAGCTTTGCGCCGCCCAGTATGGTGTTCATGGTATCCTTTGCCGCCCGGTAAGTGGCAAGCTCCGCTTCATGCTGGGCCAGATACTTTTTGCTGTACCGTGCAGCCTTGTACCCGTCGAACACCGGGCGGGTCTTGGCATAGTCCACCGTGGCAGCCATCAGCTCCGAGGTTTTGGATAGAGCCTCCTCCGTTGTGCGGAGCTCGTCAGACAGCTTGTGAAAGTGATCCACCGCAGCCTCGGTGCTGGCCGTCAGCGCCGCATAGTCTGTCAGATGATGCTCCTGCAAATATTGGAGCGCGGCGGCCATCTGTTTTAAGTTGTAGACCTTGGCCCATCGCTCATAGGCTGGGCCCTTGCCCTGGGCCATACGCTCTTGAATGTCGATGATGAGATTGACTCGCCGTGGCGGAACCGTGGGCTCCTCGGGTAGCTCGGGGAGCGGACGTTCCCCGGCAATTACCGCCTTGATGTCCTCCGGGTCAAATCCGGCTCCAAGTGTAGAAGCCCGGAGCCGGGTCGGTTTTTCCTGCCCGGGCGCAAGGAATGAGATGACACCGCCGCGTCCCTGTTTTACCGAAAAGCCGGACTCCTCCATGAGACGAAGAAAGTCGGCAAAGTCCGTTGGCTTTTTCTCCAAAGCGGCGAGAATAGCCAGCCGTACCCGCTGCTTGGCAGAGGGCGGCTTTTCTCCGATCCACTGTCCGTAGTGGAGAAAACAGCCCTTGCTGTGCTGGCGCGGATTTTGGATAACAGACAATTCATGTTCGATGCACACGCGGTCAGAGAGCCGCCGCAGGGCAAAAGATGAACCGATGAAATTATGAAATTTCCGGGAGCGGTCAAAGGCTGTCGCATTGAAATAAATGTGATTGTGGATATGGGCCTTGTCGGTGTGCGTACAGACAAAGAACTGATACTTTCCCTTTGTCCAGCGCATCGCCGTTTCATAACCGATACGGTTTGCTTCTTCCGCCGTAACTTCCCCGGGCAGGAACGCCTGCCGGATCTGAAAGAACAGTGCCCCGCGAGATACGGCCCGGCCTGTCTCTGCAAGGTATTGACTTTTTACCAGAAGAAACTCGGCGGGAGCCGTGTTCGGATCGCAAAGATAGGAAGATACGGCTCCCAGCTTTTCCGGGTTCAGGCCATAGGTAAAACGATCCTCCATCGTTTGAATTGCACTTTTTCCCGCCGCTGTTTTATAAGGGCGGATATAGGTGGTCGCCGTAGAAATCCCTCCTTCCGGCAAATAGTATTTTTACTTTGGGACACTTTGTCCCGAAGTAGAAAAAGCCGGGGAGCGGTATCAACCACTCCCCGGACGGGTCAGAGCTCTACCAGCGCGGAGAGCTGTTTCAAGAGATCAGACAGCGGCCCCCACAAGGCGGCATAGTCCCGCTGCAAGGCCGCGAGTTCTTCGGGATAAATTGCGCCGTAGGTGTTGGCTTGAATTGCCACTTGGTTCAGATTGTTGGAGCATCGCCGCTGGAGCGAAACCAGCTCACGAACCGGCGAAAGGTCAACATGAAGCACATACCCACTCAGGGCCATTTTCCGCATATAGGCTCCCATATTACGGATGCCAGCCTCCGCCATACGTTCTTGAATCAGGGCCTGCTCCGTCTCCGACACCATCACATGAAGATGGATCGGACGGCGGCGTTTCTTTGTCATCGCTCCTCACGCTCCCGGCTGCGGCAGGCGCGGGGCGGCTCCTTTACCTTATCCAGCGGCTTTTCCTGTTCGTCTGCCGGAACAGGGTGCGGCAAATGAAATTCACGGTGCAGGCGCAGCACCTCCAGTACAGACAATTCCTGTTCACGTTTCTTTTCCATATACGCACCTCCTTATCTATCGCCACGGTCAGGCTGCCTACGCTGGGGAGCCGGAGCCTCCGAGCTGCGATCTGCCTCCGCCAACTTTGCCGCATTTTTCATCTGCTCGGCAATCGGACGGGGCCTGTCGGGATTATCAGGCGCAGGACGCAGCTCATAGTCGGATGCCTGTTTTTCCGTTAGCGGGCGGGTATAGGTAAGATAGCCCCAAGCCAAGAACGAGCCATTTTCCACCGGGATGCGCTGATCGTAATTGAAGATTTCATCCGGCTTGTTATAAGGCGGCTTCGGGAATGTCCCGATGTCCACAGGCCGCTGGGTCGAATAATACTTGTAAAGGCCGGGAGCCTCGGTCTGCCTGATCCCCACGTTATAAATACGCTGATAGTCCTGCACCCGGTCTGCAAAATCCTGTTCCATCGCGGTGCGGTCATTTCCATAGTGACCCCATTCGTACTGCCGCTGGCCGTCCTTGTCATCATAGCAGGCCCATGTGACATAGCGGGATGGCGCGGTGGGATGTTCGCCCAATGCAAATCCCCGCCCATTTTCCAGCATGACCGCCTTCAAAATAGCATAGCCTTGATTTTTGTCCATAGTACACCTCCCATCATCGAGACATTTCTTTGTTTTCTCTTTTCACAAACGGCTGGAGCTGATAGGGGCTTGTACCGTCCTCGGGTCGCAGAAAGTCTATCCGGGCCGCAGCACGGATGGCGTTCTGGTTAAGCTGCCGCTGCCATGCCCCTTGGCTGGGAGCCCACTTAAAGCCGTTGCTTTTCAGTTCCTGCCGCTGATCGGCATCGGGCTTTTCCTCAAAAATAAGCTGCAAACGGTTTTCAGCCTCGTTGATTTTGGCCTCACCTCCGGGGAATGTCCAGCCTGCAAACTCGGAGCGGCTGCTCAGTTCCTCAATGCGCTGGCGCACACGGCGGATGTTGGCGTTGTTGTTGGAAAGCAGATAGGCGGGGTACGGCTTGCTTTTATCCAAGTGCCATGACTGCGCCATATCTGCTTTGAGCTTTTCGGCCTGCTCCGGCGTAAGCTCCGGGCAGCCGTCCAGCGTTTTGTGTTTCCGAAAATACGCATTGACCGCCTTCATGGTGGCCTGCTGGGACTCCAGCCCCTCCAGCTTTTTTGTCAGCTTTTCCACGGCCAGATCATCGTCTGCGCTGATCCCGCCCATACCAACAGAGCGGATTTTATCAAGCAGCTTTGAAATCTCCGCATACTCTCCATAGTTGCGATCCCGGGCGGCGTTCTGCTTGTGCTTTTTTGCCACAGGGAAATTACCGCCCCCGGAGATCAGAATAGAGGGCACCCGGGCATCAATCACATTGCGTTCATTCAGATTTTCCGCAAGTTTCCGGGCATAGCGATCCACCAGAGCGTCAATCTTATCGTGGTACATGGGATCGACACGCGCTTTCTGGCGTTCCGCCGCTGCATACGCTTCATCGACCATTGCCCGGTAGCCCGCCGTAGCGGAGCCCGGCTGATAGTCAGAAAAGCTGTTCATATCTTTTGCCCGCTTTGCGGCTTCTTCATTGATCGGATAATATTTCGGCATAGTACCTCCTTCCACAAAAGCCGGAACTTTGGGACAATTTGTCCCAAAGCTCCGGCAGCTAAAATGTTGACAGCATCTCACGGAAACAGGGGCGGACGTAGAAACATACGCCTCCCGCAGAAAAGGGCCTTAAAAAGCCTTGTCACAGGCGGGTTTGGGGTGTCCTAATTGTCAACACATCAGCCCCGCTTTTTTCGCATATATTCCCGCTGCTGTCTGCGGTGTGCCGCCTTTGCACAGGCCGCCGAACAATAGGTTTGCCGTCCATCAGGAGCCACGGCTCTGCCGCATACCGGGCAAGCCTTGAAATTCGGCCTTGGCCCTTCTGCCAGCAGCGCAGCCTCCAGCGCCGGATCAAGGGGCAGAACTGCCTCGCGGAAGTAGCGGCAATAAGCCCCCGTCCAGCATTTCCCAAACATATAGCACTCGCAATCCAGCGGCAGGCAGCCGCAGTCCCGGTCATAGTTGGCACACCATTTTGACACCAGCCTGCGGATTGCCGCTTTTTCTGTCCGGGTCAGTTCTCGGCCCACAGCATCACCTCCCGTTGCCCGGTGGTTTGAGCTGCTCCCGGTAGCAGAACACGCAGCCGATCCCGCGCCAGTAAGGGCAGCCGTCACAACGGGAGCCCTTCGGCGGCAGGCTGGGCGGCACACCCTTAAAGTAACTTTTTTCTTTCATAAATCCCTCATAGGGGTTGTTGGTAAATCTCATTCATTATCCTCGCTTTCGGTATCGTCCTCGTCCCAAGGCGGCCCATCGTCCTCGGGATCGTCATAATCAGCCAGTTCCTCACTGTAATCCTCTTCGGGTACAGCAGCTTTTTCATGCTTCGGGCGGTAGATTTTCAAGTACCAGCCTGCACCGCCGCCCAGAACAGCCACTGCCAAAATCAGCAGAAGCGTCCCGGTATTACTTTTCTGCTGGGGCTCGGGTTCCGGCTCCTCCGCAGGTTCCGTCACCGGAGCGGGTTCGGGAGCTGTGCCAGCACACTCGGTCATGTTGACCGCGCAGACCTCGCAATCCGTATGGATGGCTCCGGGCGCACATTTTTCTGTGCAGGAGCAGGCCGGAAGCTCTCCTCCAGCGGCCTCCAGTGCCGCCAGCAGATCGGCTTCATCCACCATGTTCAGAAAGTAGGTGTGATACTGTTCGCCGTCCTCGTCCACAGGCTTGTCATAATCAATGACAATGTAAAAAGTGCTGCCGCCGCTGGCTTCCACCGTGATGTACTGCTTGTTGGTTGCAGCATCATAGAGCAGATCGCGGGTCACAAGGTTTCCATCCTCCGAAAAGCCCTCGCCCGGGGTAATGGTAGGCGCTGGCTCCGGGGCCGGAGTTTCTTCCACAACAGGCGGTTCCTCATTCCCGCCGTCCGAATAGGCATAGGCCGGGATTGCAAAGCCGCATAAAAGAACGGCGGAGCAAAGCCCCGCCGCCAACATACGAAAGTGTTTCATATTCAGTTTTCCTCCTTCTTTTCTTCTTCGGACTTCGGGACACTTTGTCCCAAAGTACCTCCGTCCTTCAGCTTTTCAAACAGCAGCGGGAGCTCCGTAAGGGAAATGCTCATACCGCGCACAATGTCCACGATCTCGCTGTTTTCCGCCTCCAGCTTTTTTTGCTCCAGCTCCTTGAGCCGGGCCTGCTGTTCACTGATTTTGGCCTTGACCTTATCAATCTCGGCCTGAATTTTCATGCTTTTGGTAGTTGCCATTTCAAAACCTCCTGTCACGGTAAACGCCCGTAGGCGTAAAAATGAGATTGCCAGTAGCTTGTATTCAAATTTGCGTAGCCGATGGGATCTCCGCAATGCAGCATTTTCCCGTCACCGACATAAATCCCGCAATGGCTCACGCCCGGCGTGTCATAGGTGCCTTTGAAGAACACCAGATCACCGGGTTTGGGAGAGCTGGTCGGCGTACAGATGTTATAGAGCCCCTGGGCTCCCAGCCTGCCCACATTCCAGCCGGAGTGATTGATAACCCACGAAACGTACCCCGAGCAATCAAAGGAAGTGGCGGGAGAACTGCCGCCCCACACATAGGGATAGCCGATGTATTTCTGCGCTTCGGCAAGCATCGCGGCAAAGGTTTCATCGTCCAGATATTCTCCGGGCACTTCGTAATCACCTGGTTTCCCGGTAATGTACTTGTTCACATAGGGAGAATCCGGGAACAGATCGGGGCGGTTTCCCAGCGTTGCCATATAGATGGCATACCGTGAAAGCTGCTCCTCGCTCATGACATATACGGGCACATGGGATAAATCAAAGTTCTCCAGCGTGACCGTACAGATGTAATAGTCGTAAGGCACCTGATAGGTGTCCGTATGGGAGTTGCCGTCCTCGTCCGTCCATGTGTCGGTTTCCGTGCGATACCGGGTTTCCACCACCACATCCTCGGTCAAAATGTACTGGCGGTCAAAGAGCATTTGCAGCGTTCCCTGTACCTCGCCTATTGTCCATTGTCCCTCATGGAGCGCACACAAAAGAGAAAGCAGCACATAGGGATCATGTTCGATTTCGTCCAGATCGAAGTGGTATTCGTCATAGTCATGGGTGCTTTCATAGGTGTCCAGATAATGCTGTAAATCATCTTCCAGCGCACAATAGGCGGCTTCGGCGGCCAGCATATCACGATCCTCGCAAGGATAGGTGCTGGCTCCTAATGCACCGGCCCCGGCGTTCCCCAGCATAAGCATGGTAGAGGAACAGGACTGCATAGCAAACAGGAGTAACACACAGAGCACCGCAATCACGGCACCTGCGGGATGACTTTTGACAAATTCCACTGCCCGGGCAGTCAGGCGTTCTGTGGCTGTGGCAGTTTTCCCAGCCGCAGCCGCGCTCTGCTTTGCAGCCTCCTTTGCCTGCTTGCGGTATTGCCTGCGGAGCCGTTGCTTCTGCCAGTAGCGGGTAAGGGCATTTTTCGTCAGCTCCGGGTGCTCCTGTGCGGCGGTGTGAAAATGGTAGTCCGCCGTGTACTTGGTATAGCGGGCCTCGGCCTTGCGTACCACTTTTGCCGGATGTTCCCGGACTTTACGGCGCACAAAGCGAGAGCCATGCCGTAGCGCGGTTTCTCCCACAAGCTCAGAACGGTGTGCGCCTTCCGTGCCGACATTTTCCTGTTCCACTTCAAAAATCTTGCCATGCACGAAGCTGTGAACGGAACCGCTGGCAACACGGCCTATGCGTTTTACCGGGCCGGGCTTTTTCGGCGGCTTTTGCTTTGCCAGCTTCTCCCGGGCCTGTTCCAGTTTTTCGCCTTGGGACTCCATGTGGAGCTTTGCCGCCGCAGCCTGTTCCTGCTGGCTCTTTTTGCGGAACTTGGACTTCGGGACACTTTGTCCCAAAGTGTCGGAAGCCTCTGGCCCTGGCTGTTCCTCGTCAGGGGCGTGGGCGGTCTGCGACCAAGCCTCCTCCTTGGTCTTATTCGTTTTTCGTTTCATTCTTCATATCCTCCGGGCGTGTAGTCAGCAGGTCATAGATTTCTCCGCGAGGGAACCGATCCACAAACGGAATGGTTACATTTCCATAGAACAACAGCCCCTCGCCGGAATTGCTGTGTGTGATATAGGAAAGCTGATGCTCGGAAATGCCGAGCTGTTTTGCCAGAATGGTACGGTCACTCTGCGCCTGCGAAAGCAGGATCATAAAATCCGTGTTGTCCAGAATGTTCTCGATTTCCCGGCTGGCCAAAAGGTCTTTGACGTTCTGTGTCAAAGCAGACGGCACACATCCTTTTTTACGCAGCATTTTCCAGACCGCCACAAAGTAGCTGGCCGTCAGCGGATCACGGAGCAGGATATGAAACTCGTCAAAGTAGCACCAAGTCGCCGCACCCTCGTGGAAGTTCTGATCCACCGCCTGCGAAACAAACTCATTTGTGATGTGCATTGCAATCTTTCTAAGGTTTTCGCCCATGTTTTTCAGAACGATGCACACCACACGGCTGTCCGTCTTGACGTTGGTAGGATGGTTAAAGAGATTGAGGGAGCCTGTGCAATAAAGCTCTAAGGCAGTTGCCACGCGCCGGGCTTCGGGCTCCGGCTGGCGTAAGAGTTCTTCGTACAAATCCTGCAACAGCGGTGTTTTTGCAGTTTCCAATCCGAGCGCCTGCTCCCGGTACACCAAACGCACACAGCGGTCAATGACCGTCTTTTCAATGGGCTGCAAGCCTTCCTTGCCGCCGACCACCAGCTCGCACAGGGACAAAAGAAAATCCGCCTTCATGGAAAGTGGGCTTTCTCCGGCAGCCATATTGAGCTCTACATCCATCGGATTGAGGTGGTGCGGGCTGTCCGGGGCAATCTCGATCACCTGGCCGCCCAGCCTTCGCACCAGCGGCGCATATTCGCCCATCGGGTCAACCACGATAATGCGATCCTGCGGAATGGTAAGAAACACATTCAAGAGCTCACGCTTTGCAGCAAAGCTCTTGCCGGAGCCCGTAGAGCCTAAGTACATCCCGTTTGCCGACTTCAGCTTTTTGCGGTCAGCCATGATGACATTGTGGGAAAGTGCGTTCATGCCATAGTAGAGGGCCTGCCCAGCCATGCGGAGCTCCCTTGTCATAAAGGGGATAAAGATGGCGGTGGAGCTGGTTGTCATACCGCGCTGGATTTCCACCTCGTTGTAGCCAAGTGCCAGTGAAGAAACAAAGCCCTGTTCCTGTTGCCAGTCCAGACGGCGCAGAGCGCAGTTGTATTTCTGTGCGATGCCGCCCACGGTAAACACATCGTTTTCCAGCCGCTGGCGGGTAGGGGCAAGGTTTACCACCGTAAAGGTCAGCAGAAACATTCGCTCATTACGGGATTGCAGATCGGCCAAAAGCTCCGCCGCGTCCTTGCTGAATGTGATCAGGTCAGGGGGAAGAATATCCGGGTCATAGCCGGAGCGCACAGCCTTTCTCTGTTCCTCCACTTTCATTTTTCCGATGTCCGAGATTTTCCCCTTGATGGTCTTGATTGCCTTGAGCTGATCCACGGTCTGAATGTGCATGGTCACGGTCATTTCCGCATCCAGTTCCAAGATTTCCGCCAGCAGCTTATCCGAAAGCTCCGATGCCATAATCTGCAAGTAGGACACCGCGCCCCAATACTGGCCGATACGGAATGTGCGGGACTGGCGGAAGTCGAGACTGTCCGGGGCAATAAAGTCTTTTGTGCCAAGCCCGGTCTGCGGGATGTCTTTCCACGAAAAGCGGAATGGCTCGCGGCTCCCCGGATGCATCTGGCTATGAAGCAGCGCAAGGCGGGCCCGCCCGTCCATCGGCTCCGAGGGAACGCCCAGCCGCTTAAAGTTTCCCATGACATCGGCCTCCACACGCTCCAGACGGGGCCGTGCCTCCGCAATCCCCTCGGCAGGTATGCCAAAGGTGATGTATTTTGAGCGTTCAATGCCGTTGTTGCTTTTGGCAATCTGATTTTTCAGCATCCCGGTAAACTCGTCCCGGACGCTGTTATAGTTGTCATCCGCTTTCGGAATATTGACCTGATAGCGGCTGCGGGAATGGGAACGGCGGTTGATAAAGGAAAGCTGGAACGGCAGCGAGCTATCAAAGTAGTTGAGAAATGAGCTCCATCCGCTGAATATGGCGGTCTGATCCTCAGTGGATGCTACGGAATAATTGATGTCCTCATATTCCACGGTTTTTGTATAGAGCCCGCCCGGGAGCTTGCACACACCGTCCGGGTGCATGGACAGATACGGGATTGTCTGCTGGGCAGACAGGGTCGCCCGGCCTTTACCCTTGGCGGCGGCTCCGTTTTTCTTCTTTGCGTTTTTCAATCACATCCTCCTTTCCAGCGCCCGGCCCGGCAAAGGGCGCATAAATGTTTTCGGTTCGGTAGGCCCTGATCCCCGGCCTTAGAAACTTGGCCCGGATGATGTTCCGCACCACCTTTTCAAAGGGTAAGCCGTCCTTTTCATACATGGCCAGCAGGAACGCCGGGAGCATAATTCCCAGCATGAGAAATATCGCCCCGGTATTGCCGAGGGTGCCACGGGTCAGCAGATAGGCCGGAACCCCCATCACGCCCGCGCTTCCGAAGCAGACAAGCTGGCGTTTGGTGAGGTTGAAAGCCATTTTTGTTTTGATTTTGGATAAATCGTTTGGTACGTTTACATAGGGCATAGATCACACTCCTTTCTGCACTTCGGGACAATGTGTCCCAAAGTCCGGGATGGTTGGTGTTACTTCATTTCCCCACACAGCCCAACCGGGCGGGGTCTGCCTGGCAAAGAGCTCCACGCGGGGCAAATCTCCCATCAGGGAAATGATTTTGTCGCGGGCCTCGTCCGGCTTTTTGCTGTGGGCCTCAATCGGGGAAATGATAAATTGATGGATGTTGGCAGCCTGCCGCTTTGGATGTCCCTTGGTTGCCAGCAGGCAGATTTCCGCGTTGCCCCTTGTCCAGAAGCCAAGGCCGTAAAACCAGCTATCCGCCTTCTTGTTCTTTTTCAGCCAGACGAAAGCAACGCTTTTGTAGGTGAAGCCCCAAGCTTCGATCAGCCGGAGCGCCTCCGGGAGCTGCGGGAAAGTGGCCCATAAAAAGAGTGCGCTGTCCGGGGCTGCAAGATCAGCCACAGGCAACGCACATAACTCCTCAATGCTCATAGTGGGATAATGGTTTTCCGCCGCGCCCTGTACTTTCTTAGCTGAATAGCGCCAAGGGGGATCGGCGTAAATGATAGAATACTGCTGGATAATTACACTCCTTTCTCGCCAGAGCTTTTTACTGCCTGCGCCACACGGATGCGCTCACTGGCGGCGGCATAAAAGGCCGGGGCCGTTTCAAAGCATACAAAGCGGCGTTCTGCATTGATGGATGCAATCGCGGTTGTGCCGGAGCCCGCGCAAATGTCCGCGACCAGTTCTCCGGGGTGGGTATAGGTGCGGATCAGATACTCACAGAGCTCCACGGGCTTCTGTGTGGGATGGATGCCGCCGGACACCGTAGGCACAAAAAGCACATTTCCGGGATAGCGGCGGCCATCGTTGGACTCTGAGCCCTGCCGTTCAAATTTTCCATAGTTGGAGCTTGTACCGCTTCGGGAATGAACGCGGGCATAAGGCTTGCCATAAGTAAACTGCGGATTGTAGACCGGGGACTTCTGGTAAAACACCAAGATATTCTCGGACTTTTTCAGTGGAGCCCGGTTTGCATTGAGAAAGCCCGTTCCGCGCTCCTTGTACCAAATCCACTCATAGCGGAGCATGGCGAGGTTGGATGTGCCCAGCACCTTGTCAAAGGGGCACTGTGCGAAAAACAGCACTGCGCCATTCGGTTTGACTGCCCATTTCACCGCCTCCCACAGCTCCGGGAGCGGCAGGGGCACATCCCAATAATTCCGGGTTGTGCCGTAGGGCGGATCAGTCAGCAGCATATCCACGCTATGTTTTGGCAAAGAACGCAAGCCCTCGATGCCGTCCATGAGAAACAAGCCCTCCTTCGGGACACGTTGTCCCAAAGTGCGGCTATCGGTCATTGCGGGCCTCCTTTGCTTTGGCAGGTGCAGGCCGGGCGGCATTTTCTTTTCCAGCTTGTTTCGCGGCCTCGGCCATCTGCTCCTTGATCGGGGCAGGCCGTACCGCCTGGGCCCGTGCAACAAGCTGTTCCACCGCCGCATGATACGCCTTCACACCAGCCGCGTTAATCCGCTCCTGTGTGGCGTGGTCAGGAATCCGAACCGTAGCCCGGTATCCCGTCCGGCTGGCAGGATCGGGTTTAGAGGGAGCTCCGAGAAAAATTCCGTTTTTCCCGTCCACAACCTTAAAATCGTCGATGACCACACCGCCAAAATTGACGCTGGCGAAGCCGATCAGTTTACCCTGCGGCTCAATCGGGCGGACAGATACTGTGATCGGAACAACCGCCTCCTGCAAGACGGCATCCGTCCGCATTTTTACCGCCTCGTCAATACTAACGCCCTTGACTTCCGCAAGCTCCGCGATGGGAGCATCAAATAGCCAGCGCTGCTCCTCCGCAGCAATCTGCTCCGGGGTCAGCAATACATCATCTTTCTTACTCAGATAAAATTCCTCCTTTCCGCTTGCCGGAGCAGGCTGGGCGGGGTCGTCCATCAATTCTTTTCTTTGCAGGATGGCCTCTGTTTCCGCCATAAAGCGGTAAGCGTCTGCCTCAGTAAACTCCTCCGGCGTTTTTCCATTCCATAAGCGCGTTCCGTCTGCCCCGTATCTTCTCGGCATAAGCACCACCTCCTGTTAGTGAGCGCCAAAGATACGCTGGGCAATGCTCCCGGTCTTAAAGAGCATGAAGCAAAGCAGAACCGTGTAGCCCACAGTTCCCCAAATCGCCCCAATGGGATCGCCGCCTGTTGCGATGCCTTGAATGAGCACCGCGTAAATTGCAACACATACAAGGATCAGCAGCCCTTGAAAGCCAACGGCAAACAGGGACTTGATATAGTTCTGCCCGGTGCCGCCAAGCTCCCGGTTGGAAAGCGTAGCAACGGGGATGGGGGCCAGACTGGTCAGCAGATAGATTTCCAGCATCCTGCCATACACCAAAACGAAAATGATAATTCCCATCGCCTTCATCGTGAAGCCAATGAGCGCAGACTGCAGCCACAGCCCCAACAGCGGCCCCAAGTCCATCGTCTCCAGCGAGGTTTCCAGTTCGGCAAGCATATCCGCCGAAACATCGGTGGAGCCTTGAATGAGCCCGCCTGCCTGCGCGATAACGCTCTGCGACACATCGAACACAGCCATGACGATATTGAATGTATTTGACAGGATCAGGATTGCACAGGCTGTTTTGAACATCCATTTATAGAGGTTTGCAACGTCAACCTCGTGCATATTGTTCTTTTCCAAAAGCATCTGTATGAGCTCATAAGTGGCAACAAAGGTCAGCACCATTCCGGCAATCGGCAGGATCACCGTTTCGGAAAGCTGTCGGATCAGGGAGAAAACCCCGGCGTGCCACGCCGCCGGGGTAGTCCCTACCTGTGCCGCAATCTCTCCGACCTGGGTATTGACGGTATCAAAAAGACCTTCGAGGTTTCCCATGATCCCGCCAATCAGAAGCTCTTTGAGCCAGTTTGTGAGCCAGTCAGTGAGAAAATCCATAAGCGCCTACCTTAAAACAGGCCAGACAGCAGAGGGATCAGTGTAGTGCCAATGACGATGATGCCGCCACCCGCCATGAGCTGTTTTATCCCCAATTAGGTGTAAAACTCTGCTCGATGGCGGGCGGCGGCGT